>SKEM01000001.1_pt1 | contig 535495 bp, 505 predicted proteins | sample 4826731 | NCBI WGS metagenome assembly SKEM01 (sample SAMN11008809, study PRJNA524170) | human gut metagenome | biome: Human fecal sample; material: Feces; isolation source: fecal sample from pouch patient p37 | host: Homo sapiens | place: Israel: Tel-Aviv | collected 2015-07-27 | reverse complement strand
AGTGGGGGACGCTAAGTACCTTTAATGAAAATGATTAATTATTAATAAAAGAGGCTGGGAATTTGGCGTTCCCAGCCTCTATTTTTGTAATATGGGTGTAGATCTGTTGGGTTGCGAGATAGTCGAGACGTGTTCCAGCCCTCAGAGTTCTGCGGCTTCTGACACTGAATCTGCCTCACAAGCAAGTCAAAAATAGTATAATTAATCCTCTGCGCTTCGGCGTGGGGGCTTTTTTGTTGTCTGGACAGGTTGTTTTAAAGTGTATTTGGGTGTAGGATAATCATCAGTAGGAGAATTAGTTTAAGGGTTAAAGGGGGAGTAGTCTCTTGAATTGAGTTCTCCTATTTTTTATTGAAATGACATCATTATTCTCCAATGTAGGAAGAAAACTTATCCACGCCAATTATTTCGGAAAAATAACTTAAAATACAGAAAAAGTCCACACGACCAATAAATGGTTAAGCGGACTTTCCTTAATACAAATAAAGTATTACAATGAAATAGTAAGCCAGGTTCCTCCAAAGAATATCAGGCTTGCCGGGAAATCACCAGCTTAGAAATAGGCTGCGTGATTTTTTGTTTGTGTGATTTATTTTGATATCTGAAAAAGACAGGTTTATATAGTTAGGGGTAAAATTCATCGTTAATACAAAATAAATCGCAGAATTTATATTAAAGCAAATCTAGAAGCATTGCAAGCAATATTCATGGCTAATATATTACGATTGATGACACGATTTACTGATACAAAATAGAAAAAGCCGAATCAAGAAGATTATAAAAGGCACCCACTCGGGTACCAGCTTATTTAAACATGAAACGCTGCTATATTGTGGTGGTGCTATAGTGGTGCGGTAAATACATTAAAGTGTTGATATAACGGCGTTTATAAAGAGTTTTCAAATCCTGTACTCTCCTTTATAGGTACCATTAGAGCAATATACGAAAAATAGAAATGTCGATATATCGGCATTTCTATTTTTTTGTCTAAAAAGGAAATTGTTTTGCATAGTAATGAAATTTAATGTCATCGCAATCACACGATTACAGGTGTGATCGTGTTACACACGTTTAAGTGCTATGTTATAGGGTTATCACTCCGATTTTTGCCTAAAAAATATGGTTAGGAGATCAATATCAAATTGACACTTGCATTTAACCGTCAATCTACTTACAATAAGTAAGTGAAATGACAACGGCAATGAATTATTAGCGTATTCTTTGTTATGAAGCCATTTTAGAATAGTTAGATTTTTAATCGGGGGGAAGATACCATGACAATGATTAATGGTTATGAACAAAGTGATCGGGAAGAAAAAATAGATATTTTGAATTTGGAATCCTTAGAAAAACAGGCTGAGGAGATAATTCCAGCAGGTGGATTTGGTTACATTGCTGGTGGCTCTGAAGATGAGTGGACCCTTAAACAAAATAGAATGGCGTTTCATCACCGACAAATTGCTCCAAAGGCCTTAAGCGGGATTGAAAAGCCAGAGCTAAACACTGAAATTTTTGGAATTCCTTTGAATACTCCGGTAATGATGGCTCCAGCTGCTGCCCAGGGGCTAGCACATTCTCAAGGAGAAAAGGATACTGCGCGCGGGCTTGCAGCCGTTGGTGGACTAATGGCGCAAAGTACCTATTCATCAGTATCTATTGCCGAAACTGCTGCCGCTGGCGGAGACGCTCCCCAATTTTTCCAGCTGTACATGAGCAAGGATTGGAATTTTAACGAGAGTCTGTTAGATGAAGCAAAAAAGGCTAACGTTAAGGCAATTATTTTGACGGTTGACGCCACCGTGGACGGATATCGGGAAGCTGACATAAAAAATAAATTCACGTTCCCTTTGCCAATGGCGAACTTAATTAAGTTTTCTGAAGGAAACGGTCAGGGAAAAGGAATTGAAGAGATATATGCTTCTGCCGCGCAAAACATTCGGCCGGAAGATGTTAAGCGAATTGCTGATTATACGAATTTACCGGTAATCGTTAAGGGAATTCAAACTCCTGAAGATGCCATTCGAGCAATCGATGCTGGAGCTGCCGGAATTTACGTATCCAACCATGGGGGCCGCCAATTAAATGGGGGACCCGCTTCTTTTGACGTCCTAGAAGACATTGCTACCGCGGTTAACAAACAAGTACCAATCATCTTTGATAGCGGCGTGCGCCGGGGTTCGGATGTGTTTAAAGCTTTGGCCAGCGGAGCAGATTTAGTTGCTTTAGGCCGTCCAGTAATTTACGGATTAGCTTTAGGCGGAGCTAAGGGAGTGCAGTCGGTATTCGAACACCTAAACCATGAATTGGAGATTGTTATGCAACTAGCAGGGACGAAGACAATTGAAGACGTTAAAAATAATAGTTTGTTGAATATCAAATATTAGATTTTAAAATTTCCCATTTCAGGCTTAATAATCAGAAAAATATGTAATTAATAAATCAGCTTACTGAGTGCGTGTTCAACGATTTTTCCGTAGCTTTTCGCTAAGATGAAGAAATTAGTACTTTAATTTTCGTGATCGGCGACCTCGATGATCTGGTAGCCTGGCTAAGTGACTAAGAGGTTGATAATGCAACGCAACGCTAACAAGTACAGCAATTTTTGAATAGCTCAATATCAAGAAATATCTCAGCCGATTTGGTGATTTTAACCAAATCGGCTTTTTGGTTGTTTGTAGTCGATTATTACAATTGATAGCATTAAGCTAAATTAAAAGTGGGGGAGCAATTCTCCCTTTTAATTACCAAAAAATAGCGCCGTGCAATTGATTTGAAGAAGGGATTAACGATGCGAAAATTAAATTATAATCACCAAGACCAGTGGGAAAAAGAAGACCGGATGACACAATCACCAATCTTGATTGAAAAAGCCGGGTTAGAAGGCAAACAAAACCAAGTAATTAGTAGAACCAAACCGTACGTCGCTACGGAGGTACATAACAACCTTAATAACCTGTCTTTGACGGCTAATGGGGAAATTAAGTCTGACCGACGTCGCTTTCAATTAATGGAGGTCCATTTTCACCATCCGGCAGAACATCGTTTTGAAGGTGAAGCCGAGTCACGAGTTTTAGAAGCGCACTTTGTCCATTATGGTAGCTTGGAACAACCACTGGTGGTTAGCGTTACATTTAAAATAGGTCCTAAAAATGAAGTGTTTGAGAAGATATTAGATGCTATGGAGGACGGAGCGGTGACCCAGCCGCTAATTTTAGAGGAGTTAATCCCCCAAGACGGGAATCTTTTTCGGTACATCGGTTCCCTGACGACCCCTCCGTTGACCGAGGGGGTGGAATGGTTGGTATTTGAAAATGCGCTAACGATTGACTTGCAACAACTCAACAGATATACCTCCGTATTTGACGCACCTAATAATCGAGCGCTACAAAATTTGAATGGTCGGAGCATCGAGAAGTACGAACTTTAAGAAAGCCCCAGGAGCTAGTTTATCGATTACTAAGTACTTACATTAGCTTTATCGCCAATAATTGTTCAGTGGATCATTCAAAACGGAATGAGGTAATCATAAAAAAGTGACTAATACCACCACTGGGGATTAGTCACTTTTTTATTTAACCGATAAAATATTTAAGAATTAATGCAATGCTGTATAGAACGTAAAGAATCCAAGAAAGATCCCCGGGACGTTGGCTACAATAATTGGCCAGTCGCGCTCAGCCTTGAAATAACCGTATATTGTCCAAACGGTGCAGTTAATCCCAGCAACTAGCGGTTGGATAGGATTCCCGTAATCACCATGCATATTGGAGATTATTTGGGGGATGTATGAAACGTACATCAATACGGAGAGTACGGAAGCCATCCGGCCAATAATTCGAATAACTTTAGTTTCTTCTTGCAAGAAATCATCTCCTAAAACAACTTAGCTTTTAGAGTCATCAATTTTTGGACTTATTCCCGCACACAGAATCGAACTGTGTCCGGTCACCAGAGCGGGAAAGGCGATTTAATTTAAATAGCAAATTAAATCGAATGAATAATCGCACCAATCCCAGTAATCATAAAGAATAATCCTACTAGGTAATAGATTGATAGGATTGAAAAGGCTGGATAAATTAATAAAAGAACGCCCAAAATAATACCAATTACGGATAAAATAACGTCAACCATAAAATACTTTTCGTTAACTAATTTAATAACGTTAGAGAGCCACAATGATATTACCGAATCCATCAAAAACATAATTGCAAACGAAATTGCGACAAACAAAATTCCAAATTTTCCGTTAAACAACATTAAAATCCCGATAACAATATCAATAACCGCGTTAAAAACCACCCATCCAGAGTTTTCTAAAGCATTTCTAAGGACGGTTAATTTGTAAATCCCGGACAAAATCGCGGTAATTGCCGCAATAACGACTACCGCACTAAAGGTTGCTAGAGGATTTCTTAGAGAAATAACCGCAACGAAAATGCTTAAGATTCCGACGACAAACATGAATGGATCAAATCTGTCTAATAACTTATTCATGTAAAATTCCTCCCAATAATGTACAGCTTTTATAGACGTCAGATTGTTGGTCATCGAGTAGATAAGGATATAAAAATTACTACCAGAATAAACTTTATATCGGATCCATTACCTTTTAGACTGATGGTTCTTGATTTAATTTTAACCGTATTATACAAGCAAATAATAAATAAAAAAAGAAAAGCTAACTGATTTTGATTAATTATTTCTTATGTTACCAATATAAAAAAGCCCACAAATGTGGACTTGTCTAGTAAATTTAAAATTTTATATGTGCACACGCCGGCCATGTATCGGACTGACGTGATAAATTAATAGGCAAAATATATTAAGCAAATAAAATGATAGCTAATTATGCAAAATATAGGTAGGATGCCCCAATTTTTAACGAGCGATCCCAAATTCGTTCAATTAAAATGGGTGTAGCTTGTCCAAAAATACTGGTATCTCAACTGGTTTAGCAACCTGTAAGAAACTATCATTTTCCTAACTATTTTTTTCTGAGCATCTGCAAGCGTTAAATTTGTAATCGCTTTAAAAAGCATTTAACATAACACTCGTAGAAAAAAACTAACTCAAGGAGGAATGAAATATGGCTAAAGAAGAAGAAAAGATGACTCGGGAAGAAGCAGGCAAGAAGGGCGGAGAAGCAACCGCTAAATCACACGACAAGGATTTCTACCAAGACATTGGTAAAAAGGGTGGCGAAGCAACTGCAGACTCGCATGACAAGGATTTCTACCAAGACATTGGTGAAAAAGGCGGGGAAGCAACTTCCGAAACTCACGACAAGGATTTCTACCAAGACATCGGCGAAAAGGGCGGAGAAGCAACTTCAGAAGCTCATGATGAAGAATTCTACCAAAAAAATGGAAAAAAAGGCGGAGAAGCAACTTCCAAATCCCATGGCAAGGACTTTTACCAAGAAATTGGTAAAAAAGGTGGAAGAGCTAACTCCGACGACGATTAATTATAATCTTGCATTTAGTATAAAACATTTTTAAAAAAATACAAGTTTTTTTCTACAATCCAGACCTGATGATTAAGAGTAGTCACGAACACTTTTAATCATCAGGTTTTTTGTGTCTTATAAGATTGGGTATATTTTTTTGAAAGGGTAGTGCTATAATGGATTGTTGTTTTTTATTGACAAATAGTAAGCATGGATTGAGGGAAAGCTATTGGAAGACGTAATTGAATTAATGAAAAAACATACCTCTGTAAGAAATTTTGCGGACACATCACTTACGGATGAGGTTAAGGAACAACTGATAATTGCTGCGCATGCGGGTGCTTCGTCGAACTTTGTACAAGCTACCTCGATTATTGACGTGACGGATCCGTCCATCCGGGGACAGCTTGCTGAAATCTCAAAGAGTGCTGCCTACGTAAAGCAAAGCGGAGCCTTTTTTGTGTTTGTGGCGGATTTGTATCGGCAATCCCAAATCTTGCAACAACAGGGTCTAGACTTAGCCGGAATTAAAAACATGGAGGCGCTAACGGTAGCGATTGTGGACACCGCCATTGCGGGGGAAAATCTGGCAGTTGCCGCAGAGTCTTTAGACTTAGGAATCTGCTATATTGGCGGAATTCGCAACGATTTAACAACCGTACGCGATTTGCTAAACCTTCCTAAATTTACGGTGCCGTTATTTGGGATAACAGTTGGAAAACCTACGCGTAAAAATGCGGTTAAGCCCCGGATGCCGCTGCATAACAATACTTTCAAAAATGGTTACGATCGGCAAGCGGCGCAAGATTTGAGTGAATACCAAAAAATTACGCAAGCTTATTATGCGAACCGGTCTTCGCATGCCCAAGAGACCGACTGGATACGGAAAATGACCGATTTTTTTGCTGAACCGCGACGCGAAGAGATGGCATCTTTCTTATTGGAACAAGGGTTTACGTTAGAATGAAAAATATTTAATCCAACTGGTTGGACTTAGAGATTTTATCTAAATTTAATTGCGGTTGGATTTTTTTATGTGATAATGATTTTGGTCTTGAGGAGAGAGATTAAAATTATATACCGAAAGGTTTCGTTTGCTAAAAGATCCTACAAAATTTGTTAAAATTCTGGCAGTCGATGTAGAAAGAGTATACTGGACTTGAATAATAAAAATATGCGGAAGAGGGGAACTCAATGGCAGACGATTTAACGTTATCAATCAAAACAACGGCGGAAATGACCTCCACCGAATTATGGGAAGTTTTTCAAGAACGAGTTAAAGTTTTTGTCGTGGAACAAAATTGCCCGTATCAAGAAGTTGACGAGAAAGACCAGAACGCGCGCCATGTAATGATCAAAAGAAACGGTCGGCTGGTGGCATATGCTCGAATTGTTCCGCATGACGATCCAAATTATATTAGTTTTGGCCGAGTACTTGTGGTTAAAGAGTTTCGGGGGCAGCATTTAGCACAACGTTTGGTTCAAGCAACCTTGGATGAAATTAAACGAGTGGCAGGCATTCGACCGATTAAAATTGCTGCGCAAAGCTACTTACAAAATTTTTATGCGCAATTTGGCTTTAAACCCGTTTCAGATGTCTATTTAGAAGATAACATCCCGCACCTAGACATGGTTTTGGAATGATCAAAAGTTTGTAAAGTGTTTTACAAAAGTACACCGCAAAGTACCTAAAAAGCGTTATAGTATAGATGTGAAATGCTAAACAAAGAAAGGATGGTTTTTAAATGGCTAAGAAAGTTTTGATTGCAACGTATTCACGGACAGGCACGACTGCCAAAGTAGCGAAAGCACTGTACGAATTGCTTCCAGATGCGGATCGGTTCACCATTGAAGTGGCTCCTGGGATCTTTAGTGAGGAAATGACGGAAGTTTCAGAGCAGGCAACTAAGCAAACGGAAACCGGAAATTTCCCGCCACTTTCGAAAACGATTCCAAATGTGAGTTTGTATGATTTAATCTTGGTAGGTAGTCCAGTTTGGAATGGAGCCCCAGCAACCCCCATCCATTCTTTCCTAACGGATTTACAAGGCTATCAAGGAGTGGTAGCGCCATTCTACACGTTCGGCGGTGATCCGGGGATTTTTGAAAAGACCTTCAAAGAATGGGCTGGAGATTTGCAAGTGAAAGCTGGACATGGTGGCGAAAAAGACTTAGCTGCATGGGTTGATGAACTAGTGAAATAACCGGATTATAAAAAGGGAGCTTTCAGAAAAATGCGAAAGCTCCCTTATTTATGTAATTAAGGACTTAAAATAGTATGTAATAAAATACGCGTTGTACATGGATTATACTTTATATCATATGGTATACTATTCCCTCGGTTAATCAATTTTAAATAGAAGCTAGGGGAGTTAGTCATGAATATTTTGATTTCAACCTTTATGATTTTAGTAGTAGTGGGAGTGAGTAATGTGCTTGCCCGATATATTCCTAAGGTATCGGGCAACTATGTTAACTTGTTAGCTGGAATTTTGACCGGTATCTTACCAGTAACTAACCAATTAATTGCACCATTTAATGGCGAAATATTCATGGTTTTGATCTTAGCGCCGTTGTTATTTTTTGAAGGGCAGTTAACGCCATTATTGAGAATTAAAAAGAAGTTAGGTAGTATTTTGGGAACGGCCGTTTTATTAGCAACGGTTACTATGATAATTTTAACGTGGTTATTGCACGTGACTTTGTCTATTGCAGCGCCGTTAGCCTTAGCAATTGCAGCAATTATTACACCAACTGATGCTACCGCGTTTGATTCGGTAATCGAAGGGCGTAAAATCCGTCGCGTCATCCGCGATACCTTAAAAACGGAATCATTATTTAATGATGCCACCGGGATTGTTTTACTGCAGGCAGCAATGCTTTGGTTACAAAAGGGACAATTGGTAATTGGTCAAAACTTATTAGATTTTTTTAAAATGATGATTGGCGGCGTACTGGTTGGATCAATTACTGCCATAATACTGATGACGATTCGTGAATACTTCATGCGTTCAAGTAATAACGTTCGTTCTTCGCAGACTCTAATTTATTTGCTTTCTCCTTTTGCAATTTATTTTTTTGCAGAGCGACTAGGAATGTCAGGAGTGATTGCAGTAATTGTTTCCGGTTTGATTCATAATGGCGAAGTCAATCGTAGCCGCTTTTCGGATCCACGGCAAGTGCATTTTGGATTACAGATAGTAACTTTTGCAAATCGTATTTTAAATAGTTTTGTTTTCGTCGTTTTGGGGATTGTTCTAGTTCGTATATTACAAGATAACTATTCGATGATGACTAAGTCGTTTGAATGGTTGATGGTTGGTATTTTAGTATACGTAATCCTGTTAGTTTGTCGATACTGTTATGGAAGGCTATTTGTTGGCGATCAACAGCGCCAGACAGCATTACTGTTTGCCTTAGGCGGAGTTCATGGAACGGTTACGTTAGCCATGACTTTTTCAATTAGTGAGATGTTAACACCGGCTACCTTTAATTTTGTGGTAATGGTAGAAACGGTTGCGATTATTCTTAGTATGGCGGTGCCCACCGTCATCTTCAAAATATTATTGCCCCAAGATTTTGATGAACAAATTCGGCAACAGCAATTGGCATTTCTACGAGAAGGAATGGTTAAGGCCGGAATTAAAAAACTGAAGTCGATAGATTTAGAAGAAGCGGTCAGAGATAATGCAATGTATGATATACGAGACCAAATTCAAGCTAATACTTTGGGAGACTTTTTTAAAAAATGGCGTGAAATCAACACTGAAAAAAGAGTTTTAACTAACCTGCAAAGTGTTGCACGTCATCGAGCGTTGATGTATGCATTTGATGCGGAACGTGCTTACCTATATGATTTAGCTAAGCGACACGTAGTTAATAGTGACGTTGTTTATGAAATTTATAGCGAAATTTTATTGTCGGAATCCTTGGTGTTAGATCCACAAAATCAAATGGTTTAAACTTGGAGGCTGGAAGCAAAAAATGAGAATTTTAGTTACCGGGGGCGCAGGCTTTATTGGCGCCAATTTCATGAATATGTGGGTGCCCCGCCGCCCCAAATTTGAATTTTTGAATTTAGATAAGCTAACTTACGCAGCTAATCTAGATAACCTTACCGTTTCTCAAGAAAGCAATTACCACTTTTGCCGGGGCGACATTGCCGACCGGTCGCAAGTTCGCCAAATCTTCCAGGATTTTCGTCCAGAAGTGGTAATTAATTTTGCCGCCGAGTCGCACGTGGACCAGAGTATTGCCGATCCAGCAAATTTTATCACCACCAACGTTAATGGTACGTTTAACCTCATTGAAGAGTTTAAAGAATTGTGGGCAGAGGATTACACCCACAAACGGTTTCACCAAGTAAGTACGGACGAAGTTTATGGTTTCTTAGGGGCCACGGGGAGCTTTACTGAAGCGAGCCCTTATCAACCAAGTAGTCCGTATTCGGCTTCTAAGGCAAGTGCGGATCTGTTAGTTCAGTCCTACGGGAGAACTTTTGGGGTGCCCATTTCAATTACGAACGCTAGTAATAATTTTGGACCTTACCAACATCCGGAAAAATTGATTCCAAAGGTTATTTTTAACGCACTCCGTGGGGAACCAATCCCCTTATATGGAACCGGGGAGAACGTGCGCGATTGGCTCTACGTCAGTGATCACTGTGAAGCAATTTGGCAGGTGGTTTTTCAAGCAAAACCGGGTGCACATTTTAACGTAGGTGCTGATCATCCGTTGAGCAACCAACAACTAGTGGGAGAATTGTTAGCTATTTTAGCTGAAATGACGGGCAAACCGGTCGAACAGTATACACAGCTAGTACAGCACGTTAAGGATCGTCCCGGGCATGATTTTCGGTACGCAATTGACGCCAGCCTACTCGAACAACAATTAGGATGGCAGCCACAAACGGAGTTTCGCGCGGGATTACGAGCGACGGTTGATTTTTATTTACAGCAATATCAAAAAGGTAAGCTTTAAAACCATAATTAAAGGTAGGGGAACTGTCCCAAAATTGGATGGTTTGAGCATTAACTAAAAAGGCGACCATTATGCCTGGATTTGGCATAACGGTCGCCTTTTGGCTGAGCGGGAACATACTAACTTTTGGCGTACGTTTGCTTCTATTCGAGCAACGCACCAAAATGGTTTTTTCAAAAAATTTTATCTTTAAAAAGGATTTTTTGTGTTTTCTCAGCTCTCGATTTTTAATTATGCTCGTTTAGCTTTAAGGAATTTTTCAATCCGCGCAATTGCGTTAGTTAGATCGTCCATACTTGCTGCATAGCTAAAGCGAACGTAGCCTTCACCACCAGGGCCAAAGCTAGAACCCGGGATAACGGCGACTTTAGCTTCCTTAGCAAGTTGCATACTGAATTTGAAGTCATCTTGTTCTAAGTCACCCGGAATTTTAGCCATTAGGTAGAAGGTACCTTGCGGCTTGCTGCATTCAATCCCCAACTTAACGAGGGCATCATGCAAATAATCGCGCCGTTTTTTGTATTCTACGCGCATCGGTTCGCTATCGTTGAGCCCGTTTTGGAAAGCCTCCAAGGCCGCGTATTGGGCAACCGTCGTAATGCTGGTAACCGACAGCTCGTGAATTTTTTCAATTTGCTCAACTAATGGAGCTGGCCCGGCAATGATGCCTACTCGCCAGCCAGTCATTGCATGTGACTTAGAAAGGCCGTTAAGCACAATCGTTTGATCTGGTAATAGATGAGAAATCGAGTAGTGTTTTTGATCAAAAATCAAGTCGCTATAGATTTCATCACTAATTACGAAAATATCATACTTTCGCAGAATATCTGCTAAAGCGGCCAATTGTTCTTTAGTGTAAGTCATCCCCGTTGGATTAGAAGGGAAGTTGAGAATAATTGCCTTAGCACGCGGATGCGCTTGTAGAGTACTTTCCAATTGTTCAGGGCTAAGTAGGAAATTATTTTCAGCCGTATTCATGTAGACGATTTTTCCCTGGTTAGTTTTAACGATTGGGAAGTACAATGGAAAAATTGGCGTTGGTATTAAAACTTCGTCACCTTCGCTAACGATGGACGTTAGGGTGGCGTACATTCCACCGGTAACCCCAGCCGTAATAACGAGTTCATTTTCTGGGTCATAATCTTGACCGTATTTTTGTTTTAAGTATTGGGCTGCCGCTTGACGAACTTTGGGGTCCCCAGCGGTGGCGGTGTAATGGCTCTTGTTATCCCGAATGGCTTGAACGCCAGCCTCTTTGACGTGTTCGGGGGTATTGAAGTCGGGTTCTCCAAGGGTTAGCTTAATTACTCCTGGAATTTTAGAAATTTCTTCATTGTATTTAAAAACTTGCGCCATTTGAGTATTCTTTACAGATGGTTTGATGCGTTCTAATAGTGCGTTAACTTTATCACTCATGTGCAGTCCTCCTCGTATTAAAATGGTTAATTTTTACTAGCCGGATTGTCGCTGACTTATTGTCCAATCCTCAGATCAACGTTAATCTTGAATAGGACGCCCCCCTTTGGTAGTTAGAGATGAAAAACGAATGGCCATACCAAAGCTCAAAATTAAAGGGCTGGACTTAGCTCATGGTTTCTCAATCTCCCTCTAATGATTTATGATAACACTAAATGGAATTAGCCGAATAGGTAATCAATAAAATTAAGTTACCAGAATGTGGGAAAGTTGAAAACGGTTAATGTGACATTTTTGAAACAAATTATTGAAAATCCCTAGTTTTTCTGCCATTTTGGGGCTATACTAGCAACTTGGAAGGCTTAAGCCTCCATATATTAACTCTGATATCCCATCCAATAACTGGACATTTACGGATGTCCAAACGGCCGCTATCCAACCGATAGTGGTTTTTTTTTTATTGGCCATTGAAAACGGTTTCTACGTAATGTATAATTTGCATCAAGCAATATATATATTACAAAAGGTGGTGGGTTATGAAAAATCAGCGTTTAAAAATTGCTCGTTTAGAAAAAGACCTTAGCCAAGCCGAACTGGCCAACTTGATTGGGGTAACTCGACAAACCATTGGCTTGATTGAAGCAGGTAACTATAACCCGACGCTCAAATTATGTGTAGCAATTTGTCAAGCTTTAGACAAGACATTGGATGATTTATTTTGGGAGGACCCATCATGAGAAAAAACGTTGTTGATGAACGAGTTAAACGAATCCGTAACCAAATTGCTTACGAAGCCTTAACAATCTTACTGACGCTATTGGCGATTGCGATTGCCTTACAGATGACAATTTTTAAGATGCCCTGGTCGGCTTACGTAGTAGAGGCCTTTGGATTAGTACTAGCAGGTGGTTACGTAGTAGTCCGGATGCTGTTTAACGGCATTAGAATTTTTGATGGGCGTTATGAAAAAATTTTCCTACTATTGTTTACGCTGGGATTGACTGGTTTAAATGCCTATCAGAACTACCACCGCTACCAGCATTTCTACCAGGGAAGTCGAATTGGTTACTTTATTGCGGCGACCGGAATCCTTTTTATTAGCAGTTTAATTTTGGGACTTTGGGTAATGGAGCTACTAAAGAAACTTGATTTATGGAATCAACGACGTATTGAACGACGTTTTGATAAAGATGAATAAGTTTTTAGATATCAAGCTGCCTTTGATGATAGTTATGGTAACCCCAAGTGTTTATTTATGATGACTAATATAGTGTTATTAATTTGCTCGTGAAGGAAAATGTCAAGCAGCCGAACTGTTTTAGAAAAATTAGTAAATAAAATAGAGTTAAAAAACTATATTTAGCGGGATTAAATCAATAAATTTATTAGAAATGGCGTATTTTACTTTTAGACTGAAATAGGATAGAATTAGTAATCATAATCAGCGGAAACTAGAAAATAAAAAAAGGGTGAGGTGGTCAACAATTTTAAAGAAAATCAAACAATTTTTACGGAGTAACCAGTTACAATATAGCAAGAAATATATTCGCCCAATGATGACACCTGAAAGCGTGTACGTTTTTAAATTTGGTAAGGAAGAACTTAATAATCGGGTAATTATTAAGTATACCCATACTTGGACAGGGCGGATTAAAATTAATGAAATTGATTTGCGGTTACATGGACAACAAAGTCCACGGATTTTTCACCGGGAAAATGAACTGCTTGCTTATTTGAAGAAACATTTGACGGAGCAAGACGGGGTCAAGGATATCAAACGCTAATCGAATTACAGTAAAACGAGAATTTTTTAAATAAACTATTGACGGGGTTATCGAATATGCGTATGATTATCCCTTAAAGAAACCTTAATTTGGTCCCGTGAGGCCAAAAGGCTAATTGCTCGTTGAATACTCCGACTAATTCGGGGAAAACCATCAAAAAGCCTCTTGGATCACAGCTGGATCCAAGAGGCTTTTTGCATTAAGAAAGGGAGTAGTGCAAGTTATGTCAAAGCAAAAACAAGGACAGTACCGCAATCCGGAAGCAATTTTGGATATTAATGAATGCCCTACGTTTCCGCATTTAGTCGGACTATCGATTCAACATATGTTTGCAATGTTTGGTTCTACAGTTCTAGTACCGATTTTGGTAGGCTTAAATCCTGGAATCGCACTTTTTAGTTCTGGAGTAGGTACATTACTGTATATTCTGATTACCAAGGCTAAGATTCCTGCTTACATGGGTTCAAGTTTCACCTTCATTGTACCGATGATGGCGCTCATGAAAACTACGGGATATGAGGGGATTGCCCAAGGAACAATTTCTGTCGGAGTGGTGTATCTGATCGTGGCCTTGATCATCAGCCAGCTAGGTTCGGACTGGTTGGACCGAATTTTACCTCCGGTAGTGGTGGGACCAATCATCATGGTAATTGGATTATCTTTGGCGGGAACGGCCGCAAAAGATGCCACCATGCGTACGGTGGGTAGTCAAAGTGTTTATGACCTTAAGTATTTTGCAATTGCGTTAATTACCCTATTAATTACGATCGTTTTCAATGTGTACTTAAAGGGATTCGTTAGTTTGATTCCCATTTTGCTAGGTTTGATTACCGGATACATCGTAGCGTTGTTTCTCGGGGTGGTTGATTTATCGGGAGTGACGCACGCACATTGGCTAATCGCTCCAAGTTTTGAAATTCCTTTTGTAAGCTATCATCTACACTTGAGCTGGGGAGCAATTCTGAGTATGATGCCACTAGCCTTCGTTACGATGACCGAACACACGGGGCACATCATGGTTTTAAATACCTTGACACACCGAAACTTCTTCAAGGAACCTGGACTGCACCGGACTCTGTCAGGGGACGGGGTTGCCTCCATCGTGGCAGGATTCATTGGCGGCCCTCCAGTAACCAGCTACGGAGAAAACATCGGGGTGTTAGCCGTTACCAAAGTACATAGCGTTTACGTGTTAATGGGCGCGGCAGTCAGTGCGATTATTTTCAGCTTTATTGGCAAGTTGAGCGCTTTGATTGAAAGTATTCCGAGTCCAGTCATTGGTGGAATTAGTTTCCTATTATTTGGAACGATTGCGGCTAATGGATTACGGATTTTGATTGATGAACACGTTGATTTTAATCAGAAACGCAATTTAATGATTGCGGCTTCGATTTTAGTAATCGGGATTGGTAATGCCAGCTTGAACTTAGGGGATCTAAGCTTTTCGGGATTAGCAGTAGCAACGGTTCTCGGAATAATTTTAAATTTAGTACTTCCCCAAAAGGCGTTAAGTGAAAGATAAATATCAGCTTGAATAATTAAGTGGTTAGTCAGAAGGAATGCTTTTCAAGAATTGAAGTTCTTGGAAGGCATTTTTATTTACCGTCTATAAGAAAGATTTGCTAGCAGACAGTTTGTTCGGAGCTAACTTGAAAACGACGGTAGGACTCAAATTTTGTTTGACCGCCATCTTGATAGTGGTGTCACCAGCTCCCCGGGTTTAGTTTAAATTCCTCTTTTATAACTGCAGACTTTTTGATGGGTAAAATTAGCTTTACGTTTCGAAAATTTTAGTCAAATGCGGTATTATAGTATCTAACATGAGATAACATAGGAGCTGATCAGGTTTGAAATGGACCGAGGTAAACGTAAAAACTACTAACGAGGCCGTTGAAGCAGTAAGCAGTATTTTTGACGGGCTTGATGCTGTAGGAGTAAAAATTGAAGATGCCTTAGATTTTAAGAACTACCAGGCTTCTTATCCGAGTGAACTATATGAATTAAAAGACATTCCCCACATTACGGAAGGGGCAATTGTTTCGGCGTACTATCCGGAATCTACGGACGTTAGCAAGTTGGTTGGCCAGTTAAAAGCAAAGCTTAACGAATTACCCAGCTTTGGGTTGGACGTTGGCCCAGCTAGCGTAACCACCGTGGAGGTTCAAGACGATGATTGGGCTACCGCTTGGAAAAAATATTACCATCCGGTGCGGATTACCCGTTACCTAACGGTTAAACCGAGTTGGAGTGATTACCAAGCAAGTCAACCGGATGAAAAGGTGATTAGTTTGGATCCGGGACGGGCTTTTGGAACGGGAACCCATCCGACGACCCGGCTATGTTTACAAGCAATGGAAATGATCATGCGTGGAAACGAAACTGTTTACGATGTGGGAACTGGTTCCGGCGTGTTGAGCATTGCGGCTAAATTATTGGGCGCAGCTAAAGTGGAAGCTTTTGATGTCGATGATGATGCAATTGCCGCTGCTCAAGAAAATTTTGACTTGAATCCAATCGCTAAGTCAATTGCGGCGCGGCCTAACGACCTCCTCGAGGGAATTAAGCAACCCGTAGACCTCATCGTAGCAAATATTTTGTCTGACGTACTAGTGCCAATGATTCCTCAAGCCAAGTCGCTGTTGAATAAAAATGGCTGGTTAGTTATGTCGGGAATTATTGATGACAAGCTTCCATTGATTCAAAAGACGTTGGCGGCAAATGACTTTAAGGTTAACCAAGTTCTAACTTACGGGGAATGGCGCGGAGTAATTGCGTCACACCAACTTGAAGAGTAGGAGGCTGTTATGCAAAGGTATTTTATTAACGAAGCATTAGCACTCCAAGATGAATTCACACTTTCTAAGGCGGATTCGCACCATTTATTGAAGGTAATGCGAGCACAGATTGGTGAAAAAATCGAAGTAGTGGGTAGTGATCAAAGGGTTTGGCTAAGTCAGTTGCTTGATAATGCAGCGCCTGCGAGCTTAAAGGCGGTACAAGAGATCACTAAATCTGTGGAATTGCCGGTAGAAGTTACAATTGCCTGTGGTATTTCTAAAGGGGATAAAAACGAGCAAATTATTAAGCGGGGCACGGAAATGGGTGCAAGTCATTTTCAATTTTTCACAGCACGTTATTCAGTTGCCCGCTGGAATGAAAAGAAAATTGACCGCAAATTGCAACGCTTTGAGGAAATTGCTAAGGCTGCTGCCGAACAGTCCCACCGGCAAATGATTCCAACGGTGGAAATTATTTCCTTTGCGGACTTGGTTAACTCACCAGTGCAGCATCGGATGGTGGCTTATGAGGAATCTGCGAAAGAAGGGGAGTTTGCTAATTTTAAGCGGGTTTTATCAAATACGGCTAGCGGGGATGCGCTCCTAGCAGTATTTGGCCCAGAAGGCGGACTGGCTCCTGAAGAAATCAAGTCGTTTAACGACGCCAATTTTACACTTGCCGGCCTCGGACCCCGGATTTTACGGGCCGAGAGCGCACCAATGTATGTGTTATCGGCAATTTCATATCAATTTGAACTGCAATAGTGAGGGGAAGAATTATGAAGAAAATCGCTAATTTGGAGATTTCAGCCCACTGGCGTTACGTTTTATTTGCGTTTTTAATTGGAATTGTTTTGCCAATTGTGCTGAAATTATGTCATACTCCATCGGTAATGATTGTTTTGTGGCTGTTAATCGTGTTTAACTCTTTAGCAAGCTACACGTTTGGTAACCTGATTAAGTCGAATGGTTTGCACTTTATGTTTTTATTTTTATTTCCGGTATTATACTTAATCGGGGCAATAATAATCTTGCCGCATTACGCAAATTACTTTGCTATCGTATATTTCTGTATTGAAATATTATCCTATAACTTATCGAATAGCTAAACATTGCAATTTGTTTATAATAAACGTATACTTTATTCAATAAGACCGAAGCACGTTGTCACTCGATACCGTGCTTTTATTGTATTTTGAGGTTGGTGGTGATGTTAATGTCCAAAGAACCAGTATTATCGGCCAATGACGTAATGAACATGTGCCGAGAATATATGAATGAAGAGCACACGGCGTTTGTGCAAAAGGCCTGTGACTTTGCTTCCTATGTTCATAAGGAGCAGTATCGGCAATCGGGAGAACCGTATATTATGCACCCGATTCAAGTTGCCGGGATTTTAGCCAATTTAAAGATGGATCCGGAGACGGTTGCGTCTGGTTTTTTACACGATACAGTAGAAGATACGTTGATTACACTGGGTGACGTTGAGGAACTATTTGGTCACGACGTGGCGGTCATTGTTGACGGCGTTTCTAAAATCAGCAAGATTAAGTATAAGTCCAACCAAGAACAGCTTGCCGAAAATCACCGGAAGCTTCTTTTAGCGATGTCACAAGATATTCGGGTAATCATTGTTAAATTGGCTGATCGCTTGCATAATATGCGGACGTTGCGCCATTTGCGTCCGGATAAGCAACGGCGGATTTCAAACGAAACGTTGGAAATATACGCGCCACTAGCCGAACGGTTAGGAATTAGCACCATCAAATGGGAGCTAGAAGACATTGCCTTACGTTATTTGAATCCCCAGCAATATTATCGGATTGTCCACTTAATGAATTCGCGGCGGGCTCAACGAGAAGAATATATTAATTCGGCAATTGGTGAGTTAGAAGACGCGATTGCTGACCTCCACTTGAAACACGTGGATATCTATGGTCGGCCGAAACACATCTATTCAATTTATCGGAAAATGGTTGACCAACATAAACAGTTTAGCCAGATTTATGATCTGTTGGCGGTGCGGGTAATCACGGATACGGTGCGGGACTGTTATGCAGTTTTAGGCGCAATCCATGCTAAATGGAAACCAATTCCAGGGCGTTTTAAAGATTACATTGCCATGCCTAAGGCCAACATGTACCAATCGTTGCATACGACCGTGGTAGGACCTGAAGGGCGCCCGCTGGAGTTCCAAATCCGGACGGAAGCCATGCATCGGGTGGCCGAATACGGTGTTGCTGCACACTGGGCGTATAAGGAAGGCATCACGGACGAAGTCAACCAAAATGCTACCGACGCTAAGTTAAATTGGTTTAAGGAAATTGTTGAATTACAGGACGAAAGCAATGACGCAGCGGACTTCATGGAAGGTGTTAAGGGTGACTTATTTGGTGACCGCGTTTACGTATTTACTCCCAAAGGCGACGTTTTTGAACTGCCTAAGGGAGCGGGTCCGCTTGATTTAGCCTACACCATCCATACCGAAGTCGGTAATCATGCCACCGGTGCGAAAGTTAATGGTAAAATTGTTCCGCTAGACTACACGATTAAAAACGGGGACATCGTTGAAATTTTAACTTCAAAAAATTCAGCAGGTCCAAGTCGGGACTGGTTGACAATGGTTTCAACCCGGCGGAGTCGTAACAAAATCAAACAATTCTTCCGCCAGGCTAATCATGAAGAAAATGTTGAAAAGGGTCGTGAAATTTTAACTAAGCAGTTAGAACAAACTGGTTACGATCCTAGCGAACTTTTGGAAGATGAAAATCTCGCTCAGGTTGCTAAACAATTGAATTTCAACCAAGTGGATGACTTGTTGGCTGCCGTCGGGTTCGGTGATTTGGCCCCCGTGGGGATTGCTAACCGACTAACTAAAGACATTCGTGAACAGGCTGAAGCTGACCACCAAAAAGAAATTCAACGGCAAATGCTTGAAAATCATCAGGCAATTTCCACTGACGACCATCGTCCGAAGAGTAAAACCAAGGCATCTTCGGAAGGGGTAGTTATTGAGGGCGCGGATAATCTACTGGTGCGCTTGAGTCATTGTTGTACGCCAGTTCCTGGTGACCCAATTGTTGGGTACATTACTAAAGGGCGGGGCGTTTCGGTTCACCGAAAAGATTGTCCGAACGTTAAGAGTGCCGAAGAACAGGGTGAACGAATTATCGAAGTTAGTTGGGAAGATCCCGACGATACTTCGGGAAACTATTCCGCTGATTTGGAAGTACAAGGATACAACCGGAACGGTTTATTAAATGACGTACTGAAATCGGTCAACAACGCGACGCGTAATCTATCGTCAATTAACGGAAAGATTAACCATAACCGAATCGTGGTAATTAGCCTATCGATGGGAGTGCATAATCTGGCCCATCTAGAACGGGTGATGGAAAGTTTGAAAAACGTTAAGGACGTTTACGTAGTTAAACGCCCGACCCATTAGGAGTGAAAAATGAGAGTAGTAGTTCAAAGAGTGAGCCGGGCTCAGGTAACGATTGCCGAGCGCTCGGTAGGAAAAATTAATCGAGGTTTAATGCTGTTGGTGGCTTTTAACGATCAGGACACCGCCGCTGACCTTGATTATGCCGTGCGTAAAATTACTAACTTGCGGATTTTTGAAAATGAGGAAGGAAAGATGGACTGGTCGATCAACGAAGTTGGGGGAGCCATTCTGTCAGTTTCCCAGTTCACCTTATTTGCATCGACGAAGAAGGGTAACCGTCCTAGTTTTACCAAGTCTGGAAATCCTGAAACCGCTAGTCAGCTTTATGATGAATTTAACCAACGCCTCGCCCAAACTGGAATTCCGGTACAAACTGGAGAATTTGGCGCGGATATGCAAGTTGAGTTGGTTAATGATGGTCCGGTGACCATTCTTTTAGATACGCAAAATAAAGAATAATAAAGTAAAAGAGGCTGTGAAAATGGGGTGCACTGACAAGTAAACCCGATTTTTGCAACCTCTTTTTAAGTGTAATAAAGGAGTAATAAAATGGATATTTTTTACGATTTTGACGGGACCTTATTTAATACCTATCCGGTAATGGTGGCCGCGTTTGTGGATGCTGCTCAGCAAGCAGGAGTAACGGTAAATCCTCAACTAGTCTACGAACAAATGCGACAACATTCTTTAGGATTTGCGATTAAAACGACGGCCAAAGCTAACGGTCTTGACGCTAACCAATTTAAACGGGTGTTTCGTGAAATCGAAACACCACGATTAATTGAAGCCCAGCCATTTTTCGACGTCAAAGAATTGTTGGCTCAGATCACTGCCCAAGGCGGACACAATTTCTTATTGACCCACCGTAACCAAGCTGCAATTGATTTACTACAAAAATACGGGTTGCGGGATTACTTTACCGACTTTGTGACGGGAGATCAAGATTTTCCGCGGAAGCCCAATCCGGCCTCTTTAAATTATTTAATCACCAAACATCACGTTAATCAAAAAGCAGCGTACATGATTGGCGATCGAAATTTAGATATCGATGCCGCACATCACGCTGCTATTAAAGGAATTTTATTTGATCCAGACCAACTGATTGATGTAACTAGTGCCCCAGAATTTACGACCACTAATTTTGCTGCCATTAGGGACTACTTAGCTAAGTAGTTTTCTAGCCCTTTGCGGACGGCAGTAGCAACCTTTTGAGGGTAGCTGGCACTTGAAATCAGTTTAAAGTCGTCCCTAGTGTTGATGTAGCCCCCCTCAATCAAAATGGCTGGACGGCGGTTATCCCGCAATACTTGGTAATTAGCAAATTTAACTCCGCGATTGTATAAAGGAACTGATTTAATCAACTGGTGGTTAACCGCTTCGGCTAATTGAATTGAACCATTATCATGATAATAATAGGTTGTGTCACCAGTTCCCGAATTGTTTACGTCAGCCGAATCGTAATGAATGCTAATAAATGCATCCGCCTTAACTTGGTTGGCAATTTGGGGACGTTTAGCTAGTTCCACGAAGGCATCGTCATCGCGAGTCATAATAACCTTTGCTCCAGCATTTTTTAAGGTTTGTTGGATGGTTTGCGAGGTCCGCAACGTATATTTTTTTTCTTGATGCTTTTGATTAATGGCTAACGCTCCCGAGTCAACTCCGCCATGTCCAGGGTCCAGGACAATTTTGGATTCGGCTAACGGAGTTTCTTTTTGCCCCTTTTTAAAGGTTCGGTTAGTAATCCAGGAAGGGATCCAACCGGTTTTCGTATCATCAAAACGAATCCGGTACCAGTCGTTGCTTTTGGAAACTACGGTCACCTTTTGGTATTGATCTAAGGAACCGACTTTTTTAGCCGTGCGATTAGGCGAGTTCCGAATGGCCACTTGATCGAGTCCTACGTACACGCTCTCGGCGCTGAATAGGGGGACAATCACTAAAATTGCGGCAATGAGGAAGCCAGCCGATATAATGATTTGCAAGGTATTTCTTTTAATGAAGTTAAAAATAATCTCTTTGTTCATATTCCGCTCACTTAACATTTATTGATTCACTCTGTCCATTATATCAAAGATATGACGGAGGTTTATGAAAGAATCTAGCTTGACTAACTAGCATTTTTTTAGTACTTTTAATAATAAAGTTAATATAAATCGGTGAAAAGGACTATTAAATATTGATTACATGTTGTAGAGAGCTCGGGGGATGGAAAAGAGTACATGGATCGTATTGAAGACACCTTGGAGATGGGTTAGCAGCCGTTATGATGCTATAGAGTACAATCTAAGGTGGTACCGCGTTTAAACGCCCTTGTTTATACAAGGGCGTTTTTTATTTTCTGTTGGTCCCTTAAGACTCTAAGCATTTTTCATAATAGTATTTTAAATTCGCCCAAATTCCTTATTTACTGACTTAAAAACTAGTTGAGGTGATTTATATGAAGTATCAAAAGCCTAAGGGAACGGCGGATATTTTGCCGCCATACTCTAAAGAATGGCAATTTGTAGAACAAAAAGCGCGGGAAACTTTTGCGCTTTATAATTATGAAGAAATACGGACACCGATGTTTGAAAAATTCGAAGTCTTTTCGCGGAGTGCGGGAGATACTTCGGATATTGTCACTAAAGAAATGTATGACTTTGATGACAAGGGCGGCCGGCACATTGCTTTGCGTCCCGAAGGTACCGCTGGGGTAGTCCGGGCTTTCGTGGAAAACAAGTTGTATGGTCCTGAACACCAAAAACCAGTGAAGGTTTACTACATGGGGCCAATGTTCCGTTATGAACGTCCCCAATCCGGACGGTTACGTGAATTCCACCAAATCGGGGTCGAAGCCTTTGGAAGTGACAGTCCTAAAATTGACGTAGACACCATTACCATGGCAATGGACTTCCTTAACCAATTAAAGGTTGCAGGACTGAAATTGGTAATTAACACCCTTGGTGACCAAGCAAGTCGGCAGCAATATCGGCAAGCCTTAATTGATTATTTGGAACCGCACTACGATGAACTTAGCGATGATTCAAAAGAACGGCTACATAAGAATCCGCTACGGGTTTTAGATAGTAAGGATGCCACCGATCAGGAAATCGTTAAGGATGCGCCAAGTATTTTAGATTACCTAACCGAAGATGCTCAAAAGCACTTTGCCCAAGTGAAGGAACAACTTGATGCTTTGGAAATTCCTTACGTAGTGGATTCGTCAATGGTGCGTGGCTTGGATTACTATAACCACACCATCTTTGAAATTATGGTTGCTGATTCTGCCCTTGGAAAAGGCGACGTTACCATCTGCGCGGGTGGTCGTTACAACGGATTAGTACAGGAATTAGGCGGTCCCGAAGTTTCTGGAGTTGGCTTTGGCTTAGGTGTAGAGCGGCTCTTGTTACTATTAAACGAACAAACTCAAGCAGCCTTACAAGCTAGCCGGCTAGATTTCTACGTGGTTGGCATTGGGGAAGCTGTACAAACTGAGACCCTTAAGATCGTTCATGAATTACGTAAAATGAACTTTGTTACCGAACAAGATTACTTGGAACGAAAACCAAAGGCGCAATTTAAATCAGCCGATAAACTTAATGCCCGTTACGTAATTACGGTGGGCGAAGCTGAAATGCAAGCGCACGTCTTCAAGTTAAAAGAAATGGCTACGGGGACGGAAAAGACCTTATCACTGGATGAACTAAAAGATATAAAAAATGATTTAAAGTAACGTGAGGAGAAAAAGATGAAGAGAACAACGTATGCGGGACTAGTTGATCAACAATACCTTGATCAAACCGTTACCCTAAAGGGATGGGTACAAAAGAGACGTAACTTAGGACAATTAATCTTTATTGATTTGCGAGATCGGGAAGGAATTGTTCAATTAGTTTTTAGTAACGAATTTTCAGCGGACGCATTGGCCGTTGCTGACCAATTGCGTAGTGAATACGTAATTGAAGTTACCGGGGTGGTTAAACAACGCAAGCCCAAGGACGTTAACCCGAAGATGAAGACGGGGGAAATTGAAGTTGAAGTTCACGAAGCCAAAATCTTGAACAAAGCTAAAACTCCACCGTTTGATATTGAAGACGGGGTGAACGCATCTGACGAATTGAAGATGAAGTACCGTTATCTAGATTTACGCCGTCCAGAAATGTTGAAGGGCCTCAAAATTCGGAATCGGATCACTCAAGCGGTACACAGCTACCTAGATGAACAAGGTTTCCTAGATATTGAAACGCCTGACTTAACTAAGTCGACTCCAGAAGGGGCCCGTGATTATCTAGTGCCATCACGGGTTTACCCAGGACACTTTTATGCATTGCCACAGTCACCACAACTTTTCAAACAATTATTGATGGGAGCAGGAATTGACCGTTACTACCAGTTGGCACGTTGTTTCCGTGATGAAGATTTACGTGGGGATCGTCAACCTGAATTTACTCAAATCGACTTAGAAACTAGTTTCTTGACCGCGGAAGAAATTCAAGACATTACCGAAGGATTAATTGCCCGGGTAATGAAAGACACCTTGGATATTGACGTTAAATTGCCATTTGATCGAATTTCATGGCAAGAATCGATGGATCGCTTCGGTACTGACCAACCCGACGTACGGTTTGGAATGGAATTAAAGGACATCAGTGAAATTGTTGCTGATTCTGAATTTAAAGTGTTTAGCGGAGCAGTTGCAAACGGCGGAGTGGTAAAGGCAATCGCCGTTCCTGATGGGGCTGCTAAACTTTCCCGAAAGGAAATCGACAAGCTTGCTAAGTATGTAGAACGCTTCGGGGCCAAAGGCTTGGCTTGGTTGAAGATTACTGACCAAGGCTTTAGCGGACCAGTAGCGAAGTTCTTTGATGAAGCTACCGAAAAACAAATCATGGCTAAGACAGACGCTAAAGTGGGCGACTTATTGTTGTTTGCGGCGGACCGCAAGAAAGTTGTCGCGGATACTTTGGGTTATTTGCGGGTAGAACTTGCTAAACGCTTCGACCTCATCGATGAAGACCAATTCGCCTTCCTGTGGGTTGTAGATTGGCCACTGTTTGAATATGATGAAGGTGACGAACGTTGGGTTGCGGCGCACCACCCGTTCACCATGCCTAATGAAGAAGATTTACATTACCTAGATGAGGGCGAAGATCCGCATAAAGCACATGCGCAAAGCTACGACATCATCTTAAATGGTTTGGAACTAGGGGGCGGCTCCATCCGGATTAACACCCGGGAAGTTCAAGAAAAAATGTTGAAGGCCCTTGGATTTACGCTAGAAAAAGCTAACGACCAGTTCGGCTATTTGCTAACGGCGCTAGACTACGGTTTCCCACCACACGGCGGACTCGCTATTGGATTAGACCGGTTTGCTCGCTTGCTAGCTAAACGGGATAACATTCGTGACGTGATCGCCTTTCCAAAGAACTCCAAGGCTTCAGAGCCAATGACCGAAGCCCCAACTCCGGTATCGGAAGAACAGTTGGCGGAACTATCTTTGGACGTTGATATTCGTAAACCTGAAAAATAACTTTAAAAAGGTCGGGAAGACTTTTGTTGGAATGAAAATATCTAACTAGGTTAGACAATTTACTTAGTTGCTAGGATGTTTTCATAATTGCAAAGGTTTTTCCGCCTTTTTTATTTTTAAATCGGACTAATAAAATCATTAATGAGTCGGTATTTAATGATAAAGGGGAAGTTATTTTAAAAATCTCCAATAACCGCTTGAAAACCTTCATTTTGACTGCGGTAAAATGTTATATTAAATGTTGAATTTAAATAAAATATGAAAGTGATTGATATAGGGAAATGGGTCATCAGATAAATAAAATTGTTAAACGACATCAGTACGTTGCACGAATTTCTACGGCGTTTATATACGCAGTGTTAGTTTCGATTGCGATGAATTTATTTTGGACACCGGGACACATCTATGCTTCTGGAGTTACGGGAGCGGCACAGGTGGCTGCTACGGTCTTAAAACGATTTTTTTCGATGGACGTTTCGGTCGCTATCTTACTTTTTGCGTTAAACGTCCCGTTATTTGTATTAGCTTGGAAGGCAATTAGTCCGCGGTTTACTATTTTTACCATTATCTCGGTTGGATTAGCCAGTATCATGATTAAGTGGATTCACCCGGTCACGTTAACTACCGATCCGATTATCTGTGCCCTCTTTGGTGGGGCAGTTAACGGTTACGGAACCGGATTAGCCCTTAAAAGCGGGATTTCAACTGGTGGATTAGATATTTTAGGGATCACGATTCTTCGTAAAACGGGGCACAGCATTGGAAGCATCAACATCGCCTTTAACATTTTGATTGTTACGGCCGCTGGTTTCCTATACGGTTGGCCCTACGCATTTTACTCAGCAATTGGGTTGATCGTTAACGCAAAAGTGATGGACATGACCTACACGCGGCAACAAAAAATGCAGGTGATGATTATTACAGATCGGCCTAAGAGCGTGATTGATAGTATCCAAAATAATATGCGCCGGGGGATTACCATTATCCATGGTGCAGAAGGTGCGTATAACCACAAAGAAAAAACGGTTCTTTTCACGATTGTTTCGCGGTATGAGATGCCGGAATTAGAAGCAGCGATGGAAGTTTCCGATCCGCACGCTTTTGTAAGTATTACGGACACAATTAAAATTCTAGGTCACTTTTACGAGCCGACCTTATAAGGGGTTATTTTCTTGAAGAAGTTATATTTGCTGCTAGTTCGGCTAGTTGATTGGTTTTTGCGACGACGTCCCACGCACTTTAAAATTGCGTATTTTATGAGTTTTACGGGGAACGCCAAGTTTATTAAACAATTAACCAGCCATTTTGGTACTGACGCGGTGCTGCTGGTTTATGAACCGGCTGTAAAAGCGGAGGCCCAACGCTTAAAAAGCGCGGGAGTGGTGCGCCACACGCTTGAGTTCCGCAAATTTCAAATAACCAGTTTTGTTAGGGGAATCCGGGCTGCCCGGGTTGCCCTATTTGATAATTACTATCCTGAATTAAGTGCGATTGCTAAATTGAAGGAACAATTTTTTATCCAAATCTGGCACGCTAATGGGGCAATTAAGGCTTTTGGCTGGGAAGACCCCAGCACCTATCATCGGTCAGTAGCCGACCAGCAACGATTTCAACAGGTTTATAATAGCTTTGACGAAATTGTGGTGGGGTCAGCTAAAATGGCAGAAGTCTTTGAACAAAGCTGGAAAGTCAGCTCAGCTAAACTTGCTCAAATTGGATACCCGCGTTCCGACCAATATTTTAATGAAGCCTGGGTACAAAAGGCCCGGGCCAAAGTTTTTCGGGATTATCCGCAGTTTAAAAAACAACGGGTGCTTTTATATGCGCCAACGTACCGCAAAGACGTTACGTTTGAGCTCCCCAAGGATTGGTCCCATTTGCAAGTTCCCGAAGATGCCGTTTTAGTGGTGCGGCTGCATCCGCACTTAAGCGAACTGGAACAGCAGCTGGTGGCGAATTCTCCAGATCGGGTGGTGCTAGTTGACCATCATGTTACCACCCAAGAGTTATTGTGTGTAGCGGATACGCTGATTACCGACTATTCTTCGATCGCATTTGACTTTAGCTTGTTAAATAACGCCAATGCGGTGATTTTCTTTACATACGATCTTGCACAATTTGAACAAACGGTTGGCATTCAAGCCAGCTTCAAACAGATGTTTTTCGACGAGCTAGTTGAGAACGTAGCCGAGCTCAACGTTGCTTTGCAAAGCAGCCATTCTAGCAAGAATAGTTTGCAAAAAATAAATCAACAGTGGAACGAGCTAAATGATGGCCATGCGGGAACCCGACTAATTCAGCAGATTGAAGGGATTTTGACGAATGCGTAAGCTCAAACAAGTACTTAAAATTATAATTCGATACGGTTTAATACTGGTTAATGATGCGTTGATCCAGTTGCCGGTTCATAAGGGCCGCGTTTTATTTGAAAGTTTTAATGGTAAGGGGCTGACGGATAATCCTAAGGCCATTTATGATGAATTACTTAAGGAGTTTCCGGAAAATCGTTCCCAGTTAGTTTGGGGCGTTAAGGGTGAATTTTACCAAGCAATGACTACTCGATTTCCGGAAGCTAAAATCGTTAAACGCTGGTCGTTAACTTGGATTTGGACTTCTGCAACCGCTGAATATTGGATTTTTAATTCGCGGATGCCAACCTGGTGGAAAAAGAACCGTCGGACCACCTACGTGCAGACTTGGCATGGAACCCCATTAAAGCACCTTGCTTTAGATATGGATCAGGTTAAGTTTCCCGGAAATAGTCGGGAACGTTACCTAGCAGAATTTGTTAAGGAGGCGGATCGTTGGAACTATTTAGTCGCAGCCAACCAATATTCAGCAGATATTTTTGAACGCGCATTTAGTTTTCATCACCAGTTTTTAAAAACTGGTTATCCGCGTAACGACGTTCTTTTTCAAAAGAATAACGTTGCTGCAATTGCCAAATTAAAGCAAAAAATTATTGGCAAGCCGGACTGCCGGGTGGTTACCTATGCGCCAACTTGGCGGGAAGATGATTTTATTAAGGTGGGGCATTATCATTTTCGTTGGCATTTTGATTTAGGTGAGATGCTGCGCGTTTTGCCTGATGACGTGGTGCTATTGATTCGTCCGCACTACTTAGTCACGGATCGGATTGATATTTCGGGCTACGAAGACCGGGTGGTGGTGGATTCCACTAACGACATGAACGAAATTTATTTGGTTACCGACTTATTAATTACCGACTATTCTTCAGTTATGTTTGATTTCGCCAATTTACGTCGACCAATGTTGTTTTTTGCCTACGACCTTGATTACTACCGGGATGATCTGCGTGGCTTTTACTTTGACTACTATCACGAACTACCGGGCCCCATTGCCACTACTGCGGCAGATCTGCTCCGGGAAGTTCATCAGTTAGCGCAGAATGATTTTGCTATTTTAGATCAGTCGCGGTTTAACCAATTTGCTAAACGCTTTGTGCAATGGGAGCAGGGGGACGCTGCTCAACAAATTATTAAAAAAATTCACTACGGGAGGGATTAATCTTGATTATTGGATCACACGTCAGCATGAGTGGTAAAAAAATGTTTCTGGGTTCCGTGGAAACCAGCATTGCTAACGGCGCCAACGCCTTGATGATTTATACCGGGGCTCCTCAGAATACCCGGCGTAAGCCAATTACAGAATTAAAAATTGAGGAAGGCCAAGCACTTTTTAAACAACATAACTTTCAGGCAACGGTTATTCACGCGCCATATATCGTTAACCTGGGAAATACGTTAAAACCCGCGAATTTTAAATTTGCGGTTAACTTTTTACGAGAAGAAGTGCAACGAGCAGATGCGTTGGGAGCTAGTCAATTGGTACTCCATCCAGGCGCCCACGTAGGTGCGGGAGCAGACGCGGCAATTTCTTCAATTATTGAAGGGCTCAATCAGATCATCACGCCGGAACAGCAAGTTCAAATTGCGCTTGAAACGATGGCTGGAAAAGGTACTGAAGTAGCCACGAACTTTGAACAAATTCGTCAAATCATTGACGGGGTAACCCATAACGATAAACTTTCAGTTTGTTTTGACACTTGTCACACTAATGATGCGGGCTACGACGTGAAGAATCATTTCGACGATGTGCTGGCTGAATTCGATCAGGTGATCGGTTTAGACCGGATCGGGGTAATTCACCTAAACGACTCGAAAAATGGATTAGGGAGCCATAAGGACCGGCACGCCAACCTTGGATTTGGGACAATTGGTTTTGAAGCTTTATATCGCATTGCTCATGATGAACGCTTGGCGAAGATACCCAAGATTTTGGAAACTCCGCAGGTTAAGGATGCGGATGGCAAGAAGCATGCTCCTTACCGCCTTGAAATTCAAATGCTTAAATCAGGGGACTTTGATCCGGATTTATTAACGAAGGTCCTGCAAGAATAGTGATTGTTTAGGCGTTAAGCGCAGACTAGAACGGTGCATTGTAAAACACGCGTCAGAGAAAAGTCGAATAGTTGGTGAACGTTAACTAAAAATCGCTCATTATGCCAAACTTAGGCATAATAAGCGATTTTTAGTTAAGCAGAATAAATTGAGTTTTGGCTTCATTAAAAACGATGCACCAAAATGATTTTTTGCCTCTTTTTGCTGATTGTGAAAATTAACGTAAATGCGCTAATTTTTGATACTGCTGGCTACTTAAGTGCCAGGTTCCAGAATGAACCACGGGAAGATTTTTAACCGTAATGGTGTGGTTCCGGTAGATAAAAGCGTCAATTTTGGCCGACGGATTAATTTGAACGATTTTAAAATGACGGAGCAACTGGCTGTTCTGAGGCTTTTTTGGGTGAACTCTCCGTGCTGACCCCAAATCGCCAAGGAGGTTAGATAAGTAACTAATTTTTTGATGATTAGTAATGGTGGCGATTTTACTTTAGTGTGCGTTATAAACTTGGGCGTAGTCTTGCTTAGCGGCAGAGCTAGGACGATGCGTGATGTGCCATCCTAAAGTAATGCTTCCAATTAACACTACCGCAAATCCTAAGAACACTAATGTTTTTTTATATTAAACCCTTCTTAAATGAGGTTACGCGAGGCTTTCCATAATAATTGTCGCGGTTTCTTCGATTGATTTATTAGCCGTATTAATTACTAAGCAGCCGATTTTTTTAAATAGGTCGTCCGCAAATTGGAGTTCTTTATTAATGCTGTCCATATCTGCGTATGAAGAATCGGGGTTCAAACCGTATGAAATCATGCGTTGCCGGCGGATCCCGTTGAGAACTTCCTTGGTGGTGGTTAAACCAAAAATTTTATCGCGGTCAACCTGCCAAATTTCTTCAGGAATTTGGGTTTTAGGCACCAATGGCAGATTAGCTACTTTATACCCCTTATTAGCAAGGTAGAGTGATAACGGCGTCTTGGAAGTCCGTGAAACCCCTAGTAGAACGATGTCAGCTTTTAAGAAACCAGCGGGATCTTTACCATCATCGTAGGTTACCGCAAATTCCATTGCTGAGATCTTATCGAAATAGTTTTCATTAAGGGAGTGACGTCTTCCTGGAGTATTGGAAGAAGTTAGGCCGGTCTCCTCGGCAAAAAGCTGGATGGCGGGGGTCAGAACGTCAAAATATTTTAAATTTTTTTCTTGGCAAAAAGTTTTAGTGCGTTGGTTAAGCTTTGGATCAACAAATGTAGAAAAAATCATTGCCTTTTCCCGTTCAGCTTTTTTTAAAATGCTATCTAGTAAAGAAATGGTCTGGGTGAAGGGGTAGCGTGAAAAACGCAAGTGGGCATCTAAAAATTGGGCAGCGGCGGCGCGGGCTACTTGATCACCAGTATCTCCGACGGAATCGGAAATGATAAAAACGTTAGTAATTTGTTTGTTTTCTGTCATAATTAATTCGCTCCTGTTATCCTTTTATATGATAGTAACATAACTTTAAAAGGCAAGAAAACGGTTTCGATAAACAAATCGTTATGCAACTAGTTAATTATTTGTTGTTGACGGTATGGTTTAGTTCAGTTATAATGTTTAAGAAACATGAGTACTAAGTACGAATTGTTATTTCAAAGCTCGGAGGGAGGGAATCACATTGTCAAAAACAGTTGTTCGCAAAAACGAGTCACTTGATGACGCTCTTCGTCGCTTTAAACGTACGGTGTCAAAGTCTGGTACTCTACAAGAATATCGTAAACGTGAATTTTACGAAAAACCTAGCGTAAAACGCAAGTTGAAATCGGAAGCTGCAAGAAAGCGCAAGAACAAGAAACGCTTCTAATCCGATCATCGCTCCTGAATTTCAGGAGCTTTTTTTGTATACTAAAAGGAGAATAAAAATGGATTTTACAAAGCAAATTAACGACGACTTAAAAACTGCCATGAAGGCCCACGATAAATTAAGCTTAAGCGTAATTCGGATGATCAAGTCCGAACTCTTAAACGAACAAGGTCGGGTTGGTCACGAATTAACCGAAGATGATTTTGCCACGGTAATCAACCGCGCTTATAAGCAACGGAAAGATTCAATTGCCGAGTTCAAAAAGGGTAACCGCGATGACTTGGTAAAAGAAACTGAAGCTGAATTAAAGGTTGTTGAAAAGTACATGCCTAAACAACTAAGCGATGATGAATTGCAAGAAATCATTAACCAAGTAATTGAAGAGACCGGGGCAACTTCGAAGGCAGACTTTGGAAAAGTAATGTCGACATTGATGCCTAAAGTAAAAGGTAAGGCAGACGGTGCCAAAGTTAACGAAATTGTAAAAAATACCTTAGGTTAGGGGAAGGTAACGTGTCTGAAGAGTTGTTCGAAAAGAATCTCATATTATCAGATCCAAATTTAGAAATGTCACTGCTTGGTAATCAGGAACGCTTCGTGCCGATTATTGAGGAAGGGATGAACGTCAAGGTACTTCCGTTTGGCGAACGAATTACCGTAAAGGGCGCACAAACTGACGTAGAACAAACCATTGCAATTTTGAAAACGCTGGTTCAAGTTTTAAAAACCGGGGTGCAACTTAGCAGCACCGATTTCGTTAGTGCCATGAAGATGGCTGAAAAGGGAACCTTAAACTACCTGCCCGAGCTTTATTCAACGGTCTTAATTAAGGATGCGAAGGGTAAACCAGTTCGGATTAAGAACTTTGGACAGCGGCAGTACGTGGAATCAGTCAAGAATAACGACGTGACGTTTGGAATCGGTCCGGCCGGAACTGGTAAGACATACTTAGCGGTGGTGATGGCCGTGGCGGCTTTAAAGCGGGGCGACGTAGAACGAATCATTTTAACCCGGCCAGCTGTAGAAGCCGGTGAAAGTCTAGGATTTTTACCAGGTGACCTGAAAGAAAAGGTTGATCCATACCTCCGACCAGTTTATGACGCGTTGTATCAAATTATTGGGGCAGAACACACTACGCGTTTATTAGATCGTGGTGTAATTGAAATTGCGCCGTTGGCTTATATGCGCGGACGTACTCTCGATAACGCGTTCGTAATCCTTGATGAGGCCCAAAATACGACTAATCAACAGATGAAAATGTTCTTAACTCGTTTGGGATTTGGTTCTAAAATGATTGTTAACGGGGATGTGACCCAAATTGACTTACCGCGAGGCACCCGCAGTGGCTTGAAGGAAGCACAAATTGTGTTAAGCAACGTCAATAAGGTAGCGTTCGTTAACTTCACCGCTAACGACGTTATTCGCCATCCTGTAGTTGCGAAGATTGTCAAAGCTTACGACGAAAAAGAAGCGAAAGGATAATATGATGGATATTCAAATATTTGATCATACTGAAGAAGTACCCCAACAACATTTGGATTTAATTGCGAACATTTTAGACTTTGCCGGAAATTATTTAAAATTAGACGTGGCAACTGAAATTTCGGTTACCTTAATGCATAATGATGAAATTCAAAAAATTAACCGCGAATATCGCAACGTAGATCGTCCTACTGACGTAATTAGTTTTGCAATTAACGACGAAGACGAAGATATTATTATGGATCCTGAAATGGCAGAAGAAATTCCGGATAACATTGGGGATTTGATGATTTCGGTTGACAAAGTTGCTGAACAGGCGGAATTTTTGGGACATTCTTACGAACGGGAACTAGGATTTTTATGTGTCCATGGTTTCTTACATCTTAACGGCTATGATCACATGAAAAAGGAAGACCAAGAAAAAATGTTCCCGCTTCAAAAAGAAATTATGAGTGCTTATGGTCTTGAAAGATAAACGCCAAACCGAAAAGAACCGCTCGCTAATCCAGTCGGTTGCCCACGCGATGTACGGAGTTAAAGATATTTTTCTACGTGAACGCAACTTCCGTTACCACTGTTTAATTGCGGTGTTAGTCGTTGGCTGTGGTTTAGCAATCCACTTGTCACTGATGGAATGGATTGCGATCGTGGTTTGTATTGGAGCAATGTTTGTGGCAGAAGCTTTTAATTCAGCAATTGAACGATTGGCGGACTTTGCCTGTAATGGCAAGTACCAATTCCTAGTTAAACAGGCTAAGGATGCCGCGTCAGCAGCGGTCTTACTAACCGCAGTATTCACCGTCTTGATTGGATTATTGGTTTTTGCACACCACTTTTTTTAAAATTAAGGAAACGGAATCGTGATTATGGAAGAAAATAAACAAGCTTTTCATTCGGGCTTTGTGGCAATCGTTGGCCGGCCTAACGTTGGTAAATCGACCTTTTTAAACTACGTTGTTGGTCAAAAGGTAGCGATTATGAGCGACGTCCCACAAACCACCCGGAATAAGATCCAAGGTATTTACACTACGGACCGCGAACAAATTGTCTTTATCGACACTCCAGGTATTCATAAAGCTCACAATAAACTAGGGGACTTTATGGTTCAATCCGCCATATCTTCGTTAAACGAAGTTGATGCGGTAATGTTTATGGTCAATGCGGATCAAAAACGGGGTGCCGGGGATAACTACATTATCGAACGATTGAAGAAAATTAAGAATCGGCCAATTTATTTGGTGATTAATAAGATTGACTTAGTTCATCCAGACGAGCTGTTACCGATTGTTGATTCGTACCGGGATGCTTTGGATTGGACCGAGGTTTTCCCAATTTCAGCGTTACAAGGTAACAACATTAACGAGCTCTTAGCAACCTTGAGTAAACAGATGCCCGAAGGTCCGCAATATTACCCAAGCGACCAAGTTACCGATCATCCAGAACGGTTTGTGGTTTCTGAATTGATTCGGGAAAAAGTATTGCAGTTAACTCGGCAAGAAGTTCCCCATTCCGTAGCTGTAGTTATTGAATCCATGAAACCTGGTAAGGATGACCTCGTGGATATTAGCGCAACGATCATTGTGGACCGCCCCACCCAAAAGGGAATCATCATTGGCAAAGGCGGTCGGATGCTAAAAGAAATTGGCAGCCGAGCGCGAGTGGACATTGAACATTTACTAGGTAGCCGGGTTTATCTTGAACTATGGGTCAAAGTTTCTGAAGGATGGCGTGATAAACAAGGAATTTTGCAATCCTTCGGTTATAAAAAGGACGAATATTAAATATGAGCCAATTGGTGAACGCGGACTTTACTGGCATGGTGATGTTTGCCAAAAATCACCGGGAAAACGATTTGTTGGTTAAATTTCTTACCAGGGAATATGGTAAACGGATGTTTTTCATCAAGAATGCCAAAAAGAAGGATTTTAAGTTGCGTTCGGCAATTTTGCCGTTTACCCACGGTCGTTATTCTGGGTTAATCCGGAGCAACGGGCTGTCGTATATTAACGCTGCCCTAGACGTTAAACAGTTTGAAAATATTTTTCAGGATATTGAATTAAATGCCTACGCCACTTTTTTATTAAATTTAGTTGACGCTGCATTTGATGATAATTTTAAAATTGAAGCTTGGTTTGACCGGCTAGCCCGGGCGCTGACCCTGATTGACGCTGGTAACGATGCGGAAGTAATTACGGATCTAATTCAGATTCAATTGCTAAATTCCTTTGGGATTGCAATCGTTTGGGATCATTGTGTCGTTTGCGGACGTCGAGATTTGGCATTAGATTATTCTGAGTCGCGAGGCGGGATGCTTTGTCAAAATCACTGGCATTTAGACGAACACCGCTGGCACCTTAGCGTTAAAGCAGCTAAAACCATGGCAATGCTTAGTTTGGTCAGTATTTTTAAATTAGGCCAGATTTCGGTTTCACCAGCAACTAAGCGAGAAATCTGGCAGTTAACTGAGCGGATTTATCAAGATCAAGTCGGGATTAACCTTAAAAGTCGTCATTTTATTGATCAAATGCAAAATTGGGCGCATTAATTATATTGACAACCAATTAAAAGTTTTTTATTATTATCTCTGTTAAATCGGACAGTGAAGAACAAAGCGGATTTTCCGTACTATTAGCGAAACCAGGATAGTGGAAGCTGGTTAGGAACGGTTCCGTGGGGCATTTGGAGTCCTTAAGAGATAAATATTTCAAGCTGTCGGTGAGAAATTAACTCACCGGAAGTAGGGTGGAACCGCGATAATTATCGTCCCTACGTAGTGTATTTTATGCTACGTAGGGGCTTTTTTTGTCCGTAAAATTTAAAGGAGGAACTTATGAATAAAAAGCTTTCGGTCCAAGAAATTATTTTAACTTTACAAAAATATTGGGCAGACCAAGGATGCATGTTGATGGAAGCCTACGATACTGAAAAGGGTGCGGGAACGATGAGTCCGTACACTTTCTTACGGGCAATTGGCCCCGAACCATGGAACGCCGCCTACGTAGAACCATCTCGGCGTCCAGCAGACGGTCGTTACGGGGAAAACCCTAACCGGCTTTACCAACATCATCAATTCCAAGTAGTAATGAAGCCGTCACCGGAAAATATCCAAGAACTTTATTTGGGTAGTTTAAAGGCTTTAGGGATTGATCCCCTCGAACACGATATTCGGTTTGTAGAAGACAACTGGGAAAATCCTTCAATGGGTTGTGCCGGTGTTGGTTGGGAAGTTTGGCTTGATGGAATGGAAGTTACCCAATTTACGTACTTCCAACAAGTGGGGGGGCTCGAAGTACACCCCGTTACCAGCGAAGTAACTTACGGACTAGAACGGCTATCCTCCTATATCCAAGACGTAGAATCCGTTTTTGATTTAGAGTGGGGGAATGGCGTTTCTTACGGAGACATTTTTAAAGAACCTGAATACGAGCATTCCAAGTACTCATTTGAAGAATCTAACCAAGCAATGTTGGAAACCATGTTTAACGATTTTGAAGCCGAAGCTAACCGGTTAATTGAAAAAGGCTTAGTGCACCCGGCTTACGACTACATCTTGAAATGTAGCCACACCTTCAACTTACTTGATGCTCGCGGGACGGTCTCAGTTACTGAACGAGCAGGATTCCTATCTCGAATCCGCAACATGGCGCGTAAAGTAGCCCGCGCATTTGTTGAAGAACGTGAAAAAATTGGTTTCCCATTATTAAAAAATGACGACAAGGAGGTAAAATAATGGCTCATAGTTATTTATTAGAAATTGGTTTAGAAGAAATTCCCGCACACGTGGTGACACCGAGCATCCAACAATTAGCACAAAAAGTTGCTAAATTTTTGAAGGAAAACCGGCTCAGCTATGATTCTATTGAGCAATTTTCGACACCTCGTCGTCTAGCAATTCGAATCAATGGACTTGGCGATCGTCAGCCAGATATTGAAGAGGATGCTAAGGGGCCTGCCCGGAAAATTGCCCAAGATGCGGATGGCAATTGGACAAAAGCGGCGATTGGCTTTACTAAGGGACAAGGCTTAACAGTTGACGACATTACCTTTAAAACCATTAAAGGCACGGAATACGTATACGTACACAAGCTAATTCAAGGTAAAACTACCCAAGAAATTTTGCCAGGCATTAAAGACGTGGTGGAATCATTGAACTTCCCAACCATGATGAAGTGGGCGAACTACGACTTTAAATTTGTAAGACCGATTCGCTGGTTGGTTTCCATCTTGGACGACGAGGTTTTGCCTTTCCAAATTTTGGACATTAAGGCCGGACGGCAAAGCCAAGGCCACCGTTTCTTAGGTAAAGCGGTCGACTTAGCTAATCCAAGTGAGTACGAAGAAAAGCTACAAGCTGAATTTGTGATTGTTGACGCAGAAAAACGCAAAGCGTTGATTCGCGAACAAATTCAAGCAATCGCCCAAGAAGAAAACTGGGAAGTGACGCCGAACGCTGACTTATTAGAAGAAGTAAATAATCTGGTAGAATGGCCAACGGCATTTAGCGGAAAATTTGATCCTAAGTACTTGGCAATTCCCGAAGAAGTTTTAATTACTTCCATGCGTGATCATCAACGGTTCTTCTTCGTGCGGAATCAGGACGGCAAGCTGTTGCCAAACTTTATTTCCGTACGGAATGGAAACAAGGAACACCTAGAAAACGTTATTCGTGGAAATGAAAAAGTGTTAACAGCTCGACTTGAAGATGCTGCCTTCTTCTACGACGAAGATCAAAAGAATTCGATTGACTACTACGTTGACCGACTTAAAAAGGTTAGCTTCCACGACAAAATCGGTACTATGGCAGAAAAGATGACGCGGGTCGGCTCCATCGCTCAAGTAATTGCTAAAATGCTCGGTTTAGATGCAGAAACAGCTGAAGACTTGCAACGTGCTGCAGCAATTTACAAGTTTGACTTGGTTACTGGGATGGTAGGTGAGTTCCCTGAATTACAAGGGGTGATGGGTGAAAAGTATGCTCTATTGAAGGGCGAAAAACCAGCCGTAGCGCAAGCCATTCGGGAACACTACATGCCAAATAGTGCGGAAGGCGAACTTCCTGAAAGCACTGTGGGAGCAGTATTAGCTTTAGCCGATAAGTTTGACAATATCTTTAGCTTCTTTAGTGCAGGAATGATCCCAAGCGGTTCAAATGACCCGTATGCTTTACGGCGTCACGCATACGGGATTGTTCGAATTCTTGCTCAACGTGATTGGTCACTAGACTTGAACAAATTTGAAGAAGCTGTTAAGCAAGCGTTGGCGGACGACCAAACTAGCTTTGGGGTAGACGTAGTTAAAAACTTTGCCGAAGTGGTGGAATTCTTCAATGACCGAATTAAGCAATACCTTGATCACCAGTCGGTTAGCTATGATATTGAAGATGCCGTGCTTGCCGGAAGCCAGCACAACGTAACGACAATCATTGCGGCTGCCGAAGTGCTAACTAACGCGAAGGCTGCGGATTCCTTCAAAGATGAGATCGAGGCCTTAACCCGGGTACAACGGATTGCTACTAAAAACACCACTGCCGGTGACTTGGCAGTTGATCCGCAATTATTCAATAACGAAACTGAAGGTAAGCTCTTTGACTTGATCACTAAGATTGAAGCGATGAATGATTCGGACATGGCAGCCTTCTTTAAGGAATTGACTAGTTTGACCCCAGCAATTACCGAATATTTTGACGCTACCATGGTAATGGATAAAGATGCAAAGATTAAAGCAAACCGGTTAAACATGATGAGCCGTTTAGCAAACTTGGTTCTTCGTGTTGGAGATTTGACTAAGGTAATGGTTAAATAAAAATTGAAATTTTAAAAAAGCTGCGAGCTCGCTAGCGAGGCTGTGGCAATAGTTATTTAAAATCTGTTGACAGTGATTGAAAAGTGATTACTGCCAACAGATTTTTTGGTGGAGTGAAAAGGTTAGCAGGGCTGCCGGTGTCTTCGCTAGTTTTTAGAATTTTTTGTGAAATTTTTGGGGGAGGTTGAGATAGCTTAGTCTATAAATGAGGTAATCCCAATATTTAAGCACTTATTTAACATACTTGACAAAAGTGTTAATTATAGGTGCGTTTTGATTGCTTATTAGTAGGGAGTGCTGTAATATACTATCGTATGAGTCTATCTTACGGAAGTGGGTGATAGAATGGCTGGTATGATTCCAGAAGAAGTTATCGACAACGTCCGGTCCGCCGTGAACATTGTTGATGTAGTTAGTCGATACGTTCAGTTGAGAAAAGCTGGAAAAAATTTGTTTGGCATTTGCCCATTTCACGATGAAAAAACACCTTCTTTTTCAGTATCCGAAGATAAGCAGATTTTTCACTGTTTCAGTTGTGGACGTGGAGGAAATGTATTTAAGTTTTTGATGGATCTGGAAAAAATTAGTTTCCCAGAAGCCGTCCGGCGCGTGGCGGAGTTTGGCAACGTCCCCCTAGACGATAAGTACGTAAAGAAGTCTCCTAAGTCAGCTTATTCAGCGACTCAAAGTGAGATGATTGGCTTATATGAAAAAGCTGCTGAACTTTATCACCACGTGTTGGTGAATACGCAATTAGGTGAAAAGGCCCTCGCGTATTTAAAAAAGCGGGGAATTACTGAAGCAGACATGCAGGATTTTGATTTAGGGTTTGCACCGGCAGACCAAGATTTGCTGTTAAGTTTTCTTAAGGAACAGCAAATCGATCAAAAACAAATGCAAGATTCAGGACTATTTATTGAAACAGCAGACGGTTCGTTAAAGGACCGGTTTTTTAATCGAATCATGTTCCCAATTAAAGATAATAATGGGAAGATTGTCGCTTTTTCCGGACGGAGCTTGGTGAAGGATGACCAACATCCGAAATATTTAAATAGTCCGGAAACTAGCATTTTTAACAAAGGAAAGGTACTCTATAACTTTTCGCAAGCCCGCCCTGAAATTGTCCAAAAGAAAACCGTTATTTTATATGAAGGGTTTATGGATGTAATTGCAGCTCACCGGGCCCAAGTGGCTAATGGAATTGCCACGATGGGAACTAGTTTGACAGAAGACCACGTGCGAGCGCTTAAAAGAGTTGCCTCCCGTGTAGTAATCTGCTTTGATGGCGACGAGCCCGGCCAACGTGCAATTGCGAAGGCCATTGCGTTAATTAAACAGACTAGTGATTTGCAAATCAGCGTCATTTTTATCCCGGATAACCGTGATCCTGACGAATACGTGCGGGATAAGGGCGTTGAGTCTTTTCAAAAACTAATGAATCAGACTGGGGAATCCAGTACGGCATTTTTATTGAAATTTGACCGGATGGGTTTAAACTTAGCTAACGAAAACGATCAGCTGGAATACCTAAAAAAAGCTCTCCAACGGATTGGTGAATTAAATGACGCTTTGGAACAAGACCTATATCTTAACCAACTTGCTGAAGAATTTAGTATTGATAAGCGTGATTTGAAAAACCAGTTAAGGGAAAGCGTGGCTGATCGGATTGCGCATACTCCTCGGCAGTTTGATCCGGGTCCGGCCCCCGCGCCGCCACCTACTTTTGAAAATCAAGTTGAGAAAACTGAAAATACTCCTAAGAAGCTATCAAGTGTGGATATTTCGCAGTACCGGTTGTTAGCCCGCGCACTTAATCATCACGACGTATGGTTGAAATTACAAAGCTTGCCGGATTTTTATTTTCCAAATGAGCAACTGGAAACTATTTATATGTTGGCTGGAGGATACCTAGCCAAGAATCAAGAATATGATGCGGCAGATTTCATGGATTATTTGAAGGAACCAGAGTTACAGTCGGTAGTGGCTAATATTGAGTCGATTAATTTGAGCCCCGATTACACGGAAGAAGAAATCGAAGACTACATTAGTTTGATTAAGGACGTGGCCCCGCTCAGCGAACAGATTTCAAAAGTTAAGTCGGATTTAAACGAAGCTACCAGATTAGGTAACCAAGAATTACAACAGCAATTAACGCTAAAACTTATTTCTCTTTATCAAAAACAACAACAGCTCCAAAATTAGAGGGGGAACAGCTAACTATGGCAAGTAAAAAAAGTGAAATCAAACGTAAAAAGAGTGAAAGTATCATTTCTTCACCAGAATTTAAAAAGGCAGTTAACCAAATTATTAAAGCACAAAAAAGTGAACACAAGGTTAAGTACACTAAGCTTACCCGTGATTTGATCGATAAATTCAAGTTGACTGACGAAGACGTGGATGACTTAATTCAACGGATCGAAGACGCCGGAATCAGTGTGGTTGACGAAAACGGTGACCCGAGTGAAAAGGCCTTAAAGGCACAAGAGATTTCAAAGGAAGAATTAGACGATACTAAAGCTCCGGCCGGAGTTAAAATTAACGATCCGGTTCGGATGTATCTAAAAGAAATTGGCCGGGTTTCACTGTTAACTGCCGATGAAGAAGTTGCCCTAGCCCTCCGAATCGAAAAGGGTGACGAACGTGCAAAACAAGAACTTGCCGAAGCTAACTTGCGTTTAGTAGTTTCAATTGCTAAGCGGTACGTTGGCCGGGGAATGCAGTTCCTTGACCTCATTCAAGAAGGAAACATGGGCTTAATGAAGGCCGTTGAAAAATTTGATTACCAAAAGGGATTCAAATTTTCTACCTACGCGACCTGGTGGATTCGGCAAGCAATTACGCGTGCGATTGCTGACCAAGCGCGGACAATCCGAATCCCAGTTCATATGGTAGAAACCATCAATAAATTAATCCGGATTCAACGGCAATTGCTTCAAGATTTAGGCCGTGAACCAATGCCCGAAGAAATTGGTGCAGAAATGGACATGCCTTCGGATAAGGTTCGCGAAATTCTTAAAATTGCTCAAGAACCAGTATCTTTGGAAACTCCAATTGGTGAAGAAGATGATTCACACCTAGGCGACTTCATTGAAGACCAAGAGGCAACTAGTCCTGCTGACCATGCGGCTTATGAATTGCTTAAAGAACAACTAGAAGGCGTTTTGGATACCTTGACAGACCGAGAAGAGAATGTTCTCCGGCTTCGGTTTGGGTTAGATGATGGCCGGACTCGCACCCTTGAAGAAGTGGGAAAGGTCTTCGGCGTAACTCGTGAACGGATCCGGCAAATTGAAGCAAAGGCTTTGCGGAAACTGCGCCATCCTTCACGTTCAAAACAATTAAAAGATTTCTTAGATTAGCATTTAAAGAGGTTCCATACAGGTCGCAGATTTGTATAGGGCCTCTTTTTGGGATAGCATAAAATAAATACAAAAAATACCGGGAGTTTATTTTCATGAATTCAAATAATTTATCGCCACGACTAAAAGTAGTTGCGAGTTTAGTTCCAAAAGGATCCAAAATTGCCGATATTGGTTCGGACCATGCTTATTTAGCGATTAACCTGGTTAGAAATCAAATTGCAACGGCTGCGATTGCTGGGGAAGTTGCCCCGGGGCCGTTAACTAATTCCAAAATGGAAATTGAAAAGAATCAGGTTAGTGATTTGATTGATGCGCGGTTAGGTGACGGATTGGCAGTCCTAAACCCAGAAGATCATGTTGACGTGATTTGTATCGCGGGGATGGGTGGCCTGTTGATTCGGCGAATTCTAGAAGAAGGCCAAGTAAAGTTATCTGGAGTGCAACGATTGATTTTACAGCCTAACTTTGGGGAATACGAACTGCGGGAGTGGCTCATCACCCACGGATATCAAATCACTCATGAAGATATTGTGGCTGAAGATTATCACCTTTATGAAATCATCGTTGCTGAGCCAGGACAAATGCAATTGACCGAAACTGAATTAACGTTTGGCCCATTTTTAATGCAGGCTGCTAACGCTACTTTCTTGCGAAAGTGGCAGCGGGAGTTGAAACGGCTAAAATCAATTCAGGATAATTTAGAACGACATCCACAACATGGTGGCGAAAAATTAGCGGAAGTATCAAAAAAGATTGCGCAAATTGAGGAGATGTTGACTAATGTTGGCGAAACAATTAATTGAACGTTTTGAAGAAATGGCACCTAAAGAAAGTGCTTTTCCTAAGGATCCGGTCGGATTGCAGATTGGGGATCTTAACCAGCCCATTCACCGCGTATTAGTGACTTTAGACGTCCGTCCCGAGGTTGTGGCAGAGGCAATTACCAAAGGATGTGATTTTATATTCTCACATCATCCGTTGATTTTTCGACCGGTGCGTAATCTGGATTTGACCGTACCACAGAATCAAATGTACGCTACCTTAATTAAACATTCCATTGGGGTTTACTCCGCCCACACTAACCTAGACGTGGCGGCGGGTGGTATGAACGATTGGTTAGCACAAGCAATGTCCCTTACGGAAGTGCAACCCGTTTATTCTGCGCACTACGACCGCAATATTGGACGAATTGGCAGTTTGGCACAACCCCAAACGGTGAGTGAGTTTGCCAAGACCTTAAAAGAGGTCTTCCAACTTGACGGTTTGCGGGTAGTTGCTGAAGATAACCAGGCATTGGTCCGTAAAGTAGCGGTCGTAGGCGGTGACGGCGGTAAATTTTATCCAGAAATGATGGCGGCCGGTGCGGACGCGTTTGTTACTGGCGACGTGTATTATCATACTGGTCACGATATGCTGGCGGATCACCTTAATGTTTTTGACGTGGGACACAACGTGGAAAAAATCTGTATTGATGAATTAACAAAGTTATTTAGCCAATGGAAGGCGACGAACCAATGGCAAGTTGAGGTTTGTCCGTCAACGGTGAATACCAATCCTTATCAATTTATGTAGGGGGTAATTGAATGAATCCTGAAAAAATGACTACTGCGTTACAAGAAGCACTGGGTGAGGCGCAACAAATTGCGGTTAACCGTCAGCACCAAGAAATTGGGGTTCCGGAATTGTTTAAATTTTTAGCCCAACCAGATCAAACGGTGGGAACTTTACTCTCGGAGCTCGGAGTTAGCAACCAGACGGTCCAAGCAGAATTAGACCGCGAATTAGCTCAAATTAGCATCGTTAGTGGTAGCCAAGTTAGTTATGGTCAATCAATCTCTACTGAATTAAATCAATTATTAATTCAAGCAGAACAGCGTCGACAAAAGCTGCAGGATGAATTCATTGCGGTGGATACGGTATTCTTAGCGTTGTTTGATTTGAATAATAATGAATTTGCTAATTTTTTAAAACAGCAGGGAGTAACTGCTAAAAAAGCATTAGAGAAGATTGAAGAATTTCGTGGAGGTGAAAAAGTGACGTCCAAAGAACAGGAAAGCGGATATAAAGCACTAGAGAAATATGGTACGGACTTAGTAAAACGTGCGCATAACGAGAATCCCGATCCGGTGATTGGTCGGGATGAAGAAATCTTAGACGTAATTCGAATTTTATCACGGAAAACCAAAAATAACCCGGTTCTAATTGGAGAACCCGGAGTCGGAAAAACTGCCATTGTCGAAGGATTGGCACAACGAATTGCAAAGGGAGACGTTCCTAGTAATTTAGCCAATAAGACCATCATTTCCCTAGACATGGGGTCCTTAATCGCCGGAGCCAAGTACCGGGGAGAATTTGAAGAACGCTTAAAGACGGTCCTCAAAGAGGTCGCAAAGGCGGATGGCCAGATTATTTTATTCATCGATGAAATTCACACAATCGTTGGCGCTGGCAAGACCGAAGGCAGCATGGACGCTGGTAACTTACTCAAACCAATGTTGGCACGTGGTGAACTCCACCTAATCGGGGCTACGACGTTAGACGAATATCGCGAAAACATTGAAAAGGATAAAGCCTTAGAACGGCGGTTCCAACGGGTTTTGGTAAAGGAACCTTCGGTAGAGGACACGATTAGTATTTTACGAGGGCTAAAGGAACGTTTTGAAATTCATCACGGTGTGCGAATCCACGATAATGCATTAGTGGCGGCAGCCAAGTTATCTAGCCGGTACATTACCGACCGTTATTTGCCAGATAAGGCAATTGACCTGATTGACGAGGCTTCTGCAAAGATTAAAGTGGAAATGAACTCAAACCCTACCGAACTTGATCAAGTTAACCGCCAGTTGATGCGGCTGCAGGTTGAAGAACGGGCGTTAAAAAACGAAACGGATGAAGAATCCGCGAAACGCTTAAAGGCACTGCAAAAGGAATTGGCAACTACTAAAGAGGAAAAAGTTAAGTTAGAATCTCGTTGGGCGGCCCAAAAAGCGGAAATTAAAAAAATCAGTGATAAGAAAAACGAACTTGATAAGGCAAAACATGACTTACAAGAAGCTGAAAGTGCCTACGACTTAGATCGGGCAGCGGTTCTCCAGCATGGTACCATTCCAACTTTGGAAAAAGAACTGCAGGATTTAGAAAATGAGTCTGAAAACACTCACCAAGAATGGCTTGTTGAAGAGTCGGTTACTGACAGAGAAATCGCCCGGGTAATTAGTCAAATGACTGGAATTCCGGTTGCGCGGTTAGTAGAAGGCGAAAGGGAGAAACTACTTCATTTAGCGGATAAATTACATCAGCGAGTAATTGGACAAGACGAAGCAGTTCAGTCCGTAGCCGATGCCGTGTTGCGCTCTCGAGCAGGTTTACAGGATCCTAACCGGCCCATTGGTTCATTTATGTTCCTAGGGCCAACTGGAGTAGGGAAAACTGAATTGTCGAAAGCTTTAGCTGAGGCTTTATTTGATTCGGAGGACAACATGGTTCGGATTGACATGTCCGAATACATGGAAAAAGAATCGGTCTCCCGGTTAGTGGGAGCTGCACCAGGGTATGTAGGATATGAAGAAGGCGGACAATTAACCGAAGCGGTTCGCCGAAACCCATATTCCATCGTCCTCTTCGATGAAATTGAAAAAGCTCATCCGGAAGTCTTCAATATTTTATTGCAAGTGCTTGATGACGGTCGTTTGACGGATGGCCAAGGGCGAACGGTTAACTTCCGAAATACTATTTTAATCATGACTTCTAATTTAGGTTCGGAATTATTGTTAAAGAACCAGTCGGAAAATTCCATTGACGCAGATATTCGGCAACAAGTTCGCGACGTCTTACAAGGATACTTTAAGCCGGAATTTTTAAACCGGGTCGATGATATCATCATGTTCACGCCGTTAAGTAAGACGGATGTTCGCAAAATTGTTCGAAAATTAGTTACTCAATTATCTGACCGGTTGGCAGACCAAGAGATTAAGTTGAATATTTCAGAACCTGCCCAAGATTACATTGTCCAACAAGCGTATGATCCGGCATATGGCGCACGGCCATTGCGACGTTACATCGTCAAGAATGTAGAGACGCCATTGGCTAAGGAGATTATTAGCGGACGGGTAAAACCGAAGTCAGCAGTAATGATTGACGTGCTCAATGACCAATTGGTTTTTCAAAATGAAGCCCAAATTAAATAATGGTTGATAAAACAAAAAACAGGCTGGAATGTAAGTAATTCCAACCTGTTTTTACTTTTTATAGGGTTGCTATCTGGTTAAATTTAAAAGATAGCTCTTTAGCTTAATTACCGGTATTTTTTTGAAAGCCACGGAATTAAGTTAGAGGTGATGAGGGCGGTAATGGCAGCCATCGTACCAATCTCCAGGCTACTGTATGGTAGTACTTCTAGGGCACCACCGATATAACCGAGTACTTCGCCAAAAATAAATGCCCAAAAAATAACTACGATTTGTTTCATCATTATTAATTGACCCCTTTCTCGAACAAAGCTATTCTAGCACAAACTTAAGGGAAAATAAATTAAACTTGCATTTTGGATATGCCTAATACATTTAGTATAATTAAGAAAAACACGGGAGGGAAAATGATGGCTTTTGTACCGCTACATGTCTTAAGTTCGTATAGTTTGTTGACGAGTCCAACAAAAATCGCTGAGCTGGTTAAAACTGCCAAAGATCGTGGTTATTCCGCGATGGCCCTCACTGATAATAATACGATGTACGGCGCGATTGAATTTTATCAAGCCTGTTTGAAGAATGATTTAAAACCAATCGTTGGATTGACCATTTGGTTAGATAGTACCCGGGGCATCGACAATCAGTTTGCGTTGGTGTTACTAGCTAAAAACATTAACGGGTATCATAATTTACTGCGGATTAGTTCTGCCAAAATGACGGAAATCTCCGCAAAACCAACACTTACGTTTAATGATTTACGAGCTTATTGGAAAGATTTAGTGGTGATCGTGCCCCCAGTTCGTTCCGAAGTTAATGAACTATTGGAGCGGGGAATGGCTAACGATGCCCAAGCACTAATCGAAGAATATCAACAATCAATTGACTCCCCAGATTTATTTTTAGGAATTAATGGGCAACAGTCTCACGTCATGCGCCAAACACTGACCCAGATGGCGCAGAAAGCAGGGATTGGTTGTTTAACGCTTCCCAGCGTTGAATATTTAAATGAAGAAGATCACTTCGCAACCCAGGTGCTGCGTGACATTGATTCGGGAAAAGTTTTGCAGCATCCGGAACTTTTAGCAAAGGGCGGCGGTAACAACTGGCTGAAGCCCGCGACTGAATTTGTTCGCGAATACGGTCATTTGGGTGATGCCGAAATGCTAACCCAGCTGGATAGGGTGGTTGCCAGAATTAACCTTGAAATTCCAATCGTAAGTCCGCGTCTACCACAGTTTGCAACCCCTAACCAGCAGGATTCATTCACTTATTTGACCCAATTATGTCAGCAAGCATTAACCCAGTTGAAGGAAAATGTTCCGGACGCAGAACGTTATCAAGCACGGTTAGATCATGAATTAGCCGTGATTAAAGAAATGGGCTTTGCGGATTACTTTTTAATTATTCACGATGTGGTTCAATTTGCACACCAAAAGCAAATTTTAACTGGTCCAGGTCGCGGTTCTGCGGCCGGTTCTTTAGTAGCTTACCTATTGAAAATTACGAGTGTGGATCCTTTGCAATACGGGCTTTTGTTCGAACGTTTCTTGAATCCCGAACGAGCGCAGATGCCTGATATTGATTTAGATATCCCTGATGATCAGCGGGAAGTCGTTTTACAATATGTACACGACCGCTATGGTCACCAACACGTGGGGCAGATTATTACGTTTGGTACTTTAGCTGCTAAACAGGCCATTCGGGACGTTGCTCGTGTATTTGGGGAAATGCCTAATAAAATTAACCAAATTAGCGAACTCATTCCTAATAAATTAAACATCACGTTAAAACAAGCAGCCCAAACCTCTCACCGGTTACGGGATTTTATTGAAAGTTCGCCGAAAAATCGGTTTATGTTTGAGACAGCGTGCCGGTTAGAGGGACTTCCCCGACACTTTTCAACGCATGCAGCGGGAATTGTTTTAAGTCAAGACGAACTGGTGGAAAGCGTGCCGGTTCAAGATGGTAACGAAGGGATGCTGATGAGCCAGTATTCCAAGAATTTTGTTGAGCAAGTTGGCTTATTAAAGATGGATTTTTTAGGACTTCGGAACCTTTCTTTAATGAATAACATTTTAGAACTGGTTCACCGTACCGAACCGCAATTTGAGATTGAAAAGATTGAGTTAAACGATCCGCAAACTTTACAGTTATTTCAGCGGGGGGATACTAGCGGAGTTTTTCAATTCGAATCTACAGGGATCCGTAACGTTTTGCGTAAAGTACACCCCACGAACTTCGGACTCGTCGTTGCGGTCAACGCCCTCTATCGGCCGGGGCCAATGGAAAATATTGACCGGTTTGTTAAACGAAAGGATCATCTGGAACCGTATCGGTTTCCTAACCAAATTTTGGAACGGGTTTTAGGTGAGACTTACGGAATCTTGGTTTATCAAGAACAGGTAATGGAAGTGGCCTCCGCGATGGGGGGCTTGAGCCTGGGCCAAGCGGACTTGTTGCGACGGGCAATGAGCAAGAAAAAGCATGCCGTAATTGAGCAAATGCGGACGAATTTTATTCAGGGAGCCGTTCAAAAGGGTTATAGTGAAAAAATTGCCCAACAAGTGTACCGGTATATCGAAAACTTTGCTAACTATGGATTTAATAAATCCCATGCAGTTGCTTACAGTAAACTAGCCTTTCAGTTGGCGTACCTTAAAGCACACTATCCTGGTGATTTTTATACGGCATTATTAAATTCCGTGGTGGGCAATGATACGAAAACTAAGACTTACATTCAAGAATTAAAGCGGTTAGGAATTCCTACGTTAGCTCCAGATATTAATCAAAGTAGCGCAACTTATACCTACCAAAATGGTCAAATCCGAATGGGATTTACCGCAATTAAGGGGTTACGCCGCGACTTTATCCAGCATTTATTAGCGGAACGTGAACGGGGCGGACAATTTAAGACGGTTGACGACTGGTTACGCCGAATGGGCAATCAGGGGATTGACGAAGATGTAATTGATAAATTAATTTTTGCGGGAGCTTTGGACAGCTTTGGCTATAATCGGGCGGAACTAGACGAATATTTACCCGAACTGCTTAAGGGGATTACCTTTAGCGGTCAAAATGTGGACCTATTTCAAAAGCTAATGCCGACAATTAAAAGTCGTCCCGATCTACCGCTTGATGAGAAGTTGGATCGGGAAGAAGAATTACTTGGAACTTATGTTTCAGCTCATCCAGTAGAACGATTTGCGGAATTAATTAAACAGCGCCGTTTTGTCCCAATTCAGCAGTTTAAAGCTGGAGAAAAGGTAACTTCCATAGTTTATATCCGCAGTATTCGCTCAATTCGAACAAAGAAGGGCGAACCTATGGCATTTGCTAAAATCAGTGACCAAACGGATGAGTGCGAAGCGGTAATCTTCCCCCGTGTTTACCAAGCCACCCAACTTTTAGAAAGTAAACGAGTACTGCAGTTAACGGGCAAAGTTGAGCAACGAGAGGACCAGCTCCAGCTAATTGTTGATCAGATTGAAGCACCTCGACAAATTGCACATGGGCAAACGCACTGGCTAATTAAAGTACCCAGCCGCAAAAATCCCGCAGATTTCCAAAAGAGATTATTCGGGATGTTCAAAGAGTACCATGGTAAAGTTCCGGTTACCTTGGTTTACCGAGATACCAATCAGCAACGAGCACTATCCGAAAAATTTAGTTTGCAAGGAACACCCGAAGTGAAGAAAGCGTTTGAAAATTTACTTGGAACAGATCAAATTTCATTGGTTGAAAAATAAAACGTGCATTAAAGCACTTACATTGAAAGAATTGGCAAAATGGTACAGACAACTGATTTTAAAAGTGATAGAATCAACAATGAAGTTTTGAAAAAACTCAATATTTCTATTTGAGGTGAAAAAATGAAGCGTATTGGTATCATGACAAGTGGTGGGGATGCTCCGGGCATGAACGTAGCCATCCGCGCCGTTGCACGAAAGGCCATAAGCTCAGGTCTTGAAGCTTATGGAATTAATTATGGTTTCGCTGGTTTAGTAGCTGGTGATATTCATGAATTCAAGGCAACGGATTTAGATGACATGGTTTCGCAAGGCGGAACTATGCTGTACTCAGCCCGTTACCCTGAATTTGCTCAAGAAGAAAGCCAATTAAAGGGTATCGAACAACTTAAGAAGTTCGGTATTGATGCGTTGGTTGTTATTGGTGGAGATGGTTCATACCACGGTGCTCTTCGCTTAACAGAACACGGATACAATACAATCGGCCTTCCAGGAACGATCGATAATGACATTCCGTTTACCGACTTCACTATTGGTTTTGACACCGCATTGAATACTGCAGTAGACGCGATCGATAAGGTCCGGGATACTGCTAAGAGTCATCAACGGGTGTTTGCGGTTCAAGTAATGGGTCGCCACGCTGCTGATATTGCTCTTTGGGCAGGAGTTGCTTCGGGAGCTGACGCAGTGATTGCACCAGGTTTTGATTACGATGTGGAAGCAATTGCTAACAAGCTTAAGAGAAACCGTGCTAACGGTAAGGATTATGGAATCATCGTAATTGCTGAAGGCGATGCAAACTCTGAAGCTGCTCCAGAGTTTATTAAAAAGCTTAAGCAATATGGTGACTTCGACGCTCGTGCTACGGTAATTGGCCATGTTCAACGCGGGGGCGTTCCATCTGCTAAGGATCGTGTCCTAGCAAGTAAGATGGGTGCTTATGCGGTTGAACTACTTCTTGAAGGCAAGGGTGGTTTAGCGGTTGGAATCTTGGATAACAAGGTTCAAGCACACGACATCACGGACTTGTTTGATGCAAAACATCAAGCAGACGACTCACTTTACCAATTAAGTGAGGACTTATCGTTCTAATTTTTTATTTTATTAATTTGGTATAAAATGATCTAAAAGATCTTTTATAATTTAAAATCAAGGGAGAGATTCTGTAATGAAGAAAACCAAGATTGTTTCAACACTTGGTCCTGCAAGTACATCAGTTGACACGATTGTTAAGTTAATCGAAGCTGGTGCAAATATTTTCCGTTTTAACTTTTCACATGGTGACCATGAAGAACATTTAGGCCGCTACAACATGGTTAAGGAAGCAGAAAAGATTACTGGTAAATCAGTAGGTATTTTGCTTGACACAAAGGGTGCTGAAATTCGGACAACCGTCCAAAAAGATGGTAACCAAGAATATCACACAGGGGATAAGGCTCGTATCTCAATGGATGCTAGCTTAGAAACTACTAAGGAAAAGATCGCGGTTACATACCCTGGTCTTTACGACGATGTTCATGTTGGTGGACACGTTCTCTTTGATGATGGATTACTTGATTTTAAGATTGACGAAAAAGATGACGAAAACCGCGAATTAGTTGTGCATGCTACAAACAACGGTGTCCTTGGTTCACGTAAGGGTACTAACGCTCCTGGCGTATCAATCAACTTACCAGGTATTACTGAAAAAGATGCTAGCGACATTCGCTTTGGTCTTGAATCAATGAACATTAACTACATTGCTGCAAGTTTTGTTCGTAAGCCTCAAGACGTTCTTGATATTCGTGAATTACTTGAAGAAAAGAACATGGAAGACGTTCAAATCTTCCCTAAGATCGAATCCCAAGAAGGTATCGACAACACTGACGAAATCTTGAAGGTTGCTGATGGAATCATGATTGCTCGTGGTGACATGGGTGTTGAAATTCCAGCAGAAAACGTTCCGTTGGTACAAAAGACATTGATCAAGAAGTGCAACGCACTTGGTAAGCCAGTTATCACTGCTACACAAATGCTTGACTCAATGATCGAAAACCCACGCCCAACTCGTGCGGAAGCTTCTGACGTTGCTAACGCTGTTTGGGATGGTACTGATGCAACAATGCTTTCTGGTGAAAGTGCTAATGGTGACTACCCAGTTGAAGCAGTTGCTACAATGGCTAAGATCGACCAAAAAGCTGAAAATGCTATGGCTGATGACGGTAACCTTCAAATCAATACTTTTGATCAAAGTGACGTTACTGAAACAGTGGCTGCTGCCGTTGCTCGCGCTGCTAAGAACTTGGGCGTTAAGACAATCGTTGCTGCAACTCAATCAGGCTACACAGCACGGATGATTTCTAAGTATCGTCCAGATGCAGACATCTTGGCAATTACTTTCGACGAACGTGTACGTCGTGGCTTGATGGTTAATTGGGGTGTTCACCCAATCGTTGCTGAACGTCCTGCAACTACTGATGAAATGTTCGAATTGGCTGCTAACAAGGCAGTTGACCTTGGCTTTGCTAAGGAAGGCGACTTAATCCTTGTTACTGCTGGTGTACCAGTTGGTGAAAGTGGTACAACTAACATGATGAAGCTTCAATTAATCGGTTCTAAGTTGGCATCTGGTCAAGGTGTTGGCGACGAAACTGTAATTGGTAAAGCAGTTGTTGCTACATCAGCTGACGAAGCTAACCAAAAGGCTGTTGAAGGTGGAATCTTAGTTACAAAGACAACTGACAAAGATTACTTACCAGCAATTGAAAAATCAAGTGCTTTGGTTGTTGAAAATGGTGGTTTGACATCACACGCTGCAGTTGTTGGAATCTCAATGGGTATTCCAGTAATCGTTGGTGTTCAAAACGCTACATCAATTCTTTCTGACGATGAATTAATTACGGTTGATTCACGTCGTGGAATTATCTACCACGGTGCTTCAAACTCACTTTAAGATTTAAAGTGAACCATTAAAGGCTTGGGGTCTAGGACCCTGGGTCTTTTTTTGTGCGCTGGAAAATGAGCGTTTTTCAAGTGAAAAAGCGCCCAATATGAAAAGAAAATAATTTGCTAAATCTTTTTGAAAATACGTTGAAAAACGGGGATTTGCATTTTTCGCCTAAGCCAAAATAGTGTACAATAGTATAATAAATAAACTTTTAGATTAAAAAATGAATGCGAAGCTTCGTTGGGGCTTCGTATTATAATTGAAAAGAAAATTTTTTATGTAAACTGAAAAGTTCGGAGTGAAAATATTGGAAAGCTGGCTTTTTTTAATAGGGATTTTATTAGTTTCTTGGTTGGGAAAAAACCAATCATTAATGATTGCCACAATTGCCGTTTTGCTATTTAAGTTGCTGCCTAATTCTGCTAAACTCTTTAGCATTATTGACAAGCAGGGAATCAACTGGGGAGTGACCATTATTTCAGTAGCAATTTTAGTTCCAATTGCTACGGGAAGAATTGGTATCATGGACTTGATTAACTCATTCAAGTCACCAGTTGGCTGGATTGCGGTCGCTTGTGGGATTTTAGTTTCATTATTGTCATACCAAGGGGTCGGCTTTTTATCTGCTAGCCCAGAGGTGACGGTCGCGTTAGTCATGGGAACGATCATTGGGGTGGTTTTCATGAACGGGATTGCTGCTGGACCAATTATTGCTTCTGGAATAGCGTACTTAATTATTCAATTATTACAAATACAAATTAAATAAACGGGAGAAAACATGGAAACATTATTAGGCAAAAAGATTCAGGCGAAGGTTATTGATGAAAATGACCAATTTTATTTTGCACAGGCTGAAGATGGCCTCACTTATCGCATTGACAAAAGCGAAATAAAGAAGCCTTTAAAAAAGGATAGTAATTTCAGCGGGTTCGCTTACGAAAATGCTAACCACGAGCGTCAAATGACGCGCGAAGCCCCAAAAGCCACTACCGGAAAGTACGGTTGGGGGACGGTGGTTAAGGTTCGCAAAGACTTAGGAGTTTTTGTGGATATCGGTTTAAATAACAAGGACGTGGTGGTTTCGCTTGACGAATTACCAACGGAAACCAAGCTGTGGCCACACGTGGATGATCAGTTACTAGTTTGTCTCACGGTGGATAATAAGGAACGAATGTGGGCACATCCTGCCGATTCCACCGTTTTTAAGGCGATTTCTGTCCGGGCAAATAAAAAAATGATTAACCAGAATGTTACTGCAACGGCATACCGGCTAAAATTAGCCGGAACATTAGTAATTACTGATCAATTCCAACTAGGCTTTATCCATCCTTCAGAACGGGATCGGGAGCCACGTTTAGGTGAAAAGGTTCAAGCACGGGTGATCGGAATTCATCCGGATGGGACGCTGAACTTGTCGTTAAAGCCGCGCAATTACGAAGCGCTTGGCGACGATGCGGCGATGATTTTAGCGTTGTTGCAACACCGTTCGGATGGGCAACTACCTTTTAACGACCACAGTAATCCTAGTGATATCAAAGAACATTTTGAGATTAGCAAGAGTCGTTTTAAAATGGCGATTGGTCACTTGCTTAAGGCAGGCGTAATTGAGCAAACCGCTGATGGGATTGTTTTGAAGGAGCAATAGGTGATGGATGATCTGATTAACGATTATCTCCACGCTCTAAAAGTTGAACGGGGACTTTCAGATAATACAATTGTGAGTTATCGTCAAGAATTGCGCCACTTGCAAAATTTTTTGCAGGAGCAACATATTGCGGATATTAAAGATGTTGATCGTTATACCATCTTGAACTACCTAGATGCTTTAAAACAAACTGGCCGGGCCCGCAGTTCTTCGATTCATACGATTTCAAGTTTAAGGAAATTTTTTAAGTATCTGCTGCTTAATGACCAAATCCAAACGAATCCTATGGTAAATATTGACCCGCCTAAACGGGCACAACATTTACCATCGGTTTTGACCACTGAAGAAGTTGAACGACTGCTTAAAGTGCCCGATACTAGTAAACCTTTGGGAATTAGAGATCGGGCGATTTTAGAAGTGATGTATGCGACCGGTCTACGGGTTAGTGAGCTGATTGCGTTAAATCTAAATGAACTTCATTTAGAGATGGGACTTATTGAGACGGTTGGGAAAGGAAATAAGCAACGGATTATCCCAATTGGGGACGTAGCGATCCAATGGCTAGAACGTTATATTAACGGTCCGCGAAGAGCGTTGCTGGGAGCTAAGCGATACAATGAAATTTTCTTAAACCAGCATGGTCACCCGTTAACCCGACAAGGAGTTTGGAAAAATTTAAAAGCTCAAGTTCAAAAAGCAGGAATCAAGAAAAATATCACCCCGCATACGTTACGACATTCTTTTGCGACACATTTGTTAGAAAATGGTGCAGATTTGCGTATTGTTCAAGAACTACTAGGACACGCGGATATTTCGACAACCCAAATTTATACGCACATTACTCAACAGCGGTTGGTGGATGTATACGATAAGTACCATCCGCGAGCCTGATAACAGGGGAGCAAAATGTTAGTTAAATATACAGAATCAAAAAGACAAATTGCAATGGGCTTATTGTCAACAATCGATGCGTTTGGTTCAATCGACGTTGTTCAGCAAGTTCTAGAGCGATATACCAAAAAGAATCGGCAAATTTATCTAGAACGTAGAAATGGTACTTACATTGGATTGGTACTAATTGTTTTGGAGGCAGATTGCGTAGTTGTAGAACGGATGGCCTTCATCGCCAATGAAGAAACGGTTTTTAATGAAAATGAAATCTTTCGGTCATTATTGTCGATCTTTCCAGACCGGCGCTTAATGGGCTCTTTAAAAACGAGTGCAATGATTGAAAGGTTTGAAATGGGGCAAGTTGATGAAAGCTAAAGTGTATAACTTACCGGACGTGAAGCTAGCCGATTTTGAGGGGCCGCTCGATTTATTATTACACTTGATTCGTCAATCGCAGATGAGCATTTACGATATCCGTATTTCAGAAATTACAAGCCAGTATTTACAGTATTTGCATACTCAGGAAACTCTGCGATTAAATATTGCCGGAGAATATTTAGTAATGGCGGCGAAACTAACTGAAATTAAGGGAAAAATGCTGTTGCCTCACGAAGAAGATGAAGAATTGGTTGACGAAGATCCCCGAACTGATTTAGTTGACCAATTAATTGAATACCAGATTTTTAAAACGGCCTCTGAAAATTTACGGGACTTAGAAGGCGAACGGCAACGCTCGTTTTCGAGACCTGAGATGGAAATTGACCCCGCAACGGTCACTAGACTAGCACCTGGAATCGAGCTTACCGATTTGCAAAAAGCTTTACAAAAAGTACTTGCTCGGCAAGCATTGTTGGAGCCAGTTTCACGTACGGTACAGACCGAAAAAGTTTCCATCGAAGAACAAATGGATTTTGTGAAGAGAAGGATCCAACAGCGCTCGGTTTGTCGTTTTGAAGATTTGTTTACCATCCGGGTGAACCGGGAAGTGTTGGTTACCACTTTTATGGCAATTTTAGAACTAGCCAAAAACCAGCAAATAAAATTATCACAGGATTCAGCAGACCAATCAATTACAATCAAGATAGGTGAAGTTAATGAACAAGGAACAAAAAGTTGAAGGGCTACTTTTTGTAGCGGGAGCTGAAGGGATTGCATTGGCTAGCCTAGCTGAATTAACCGGCTACGCTAAACCAGCGGTAACCGCCATTTTGGAAAAGTTAGCCGAAAAATATCACCAGGACCCCAATTCGGCGTTAAGCTTGATTCAAACGGGCGGAACCTATAAATTAGTTACCAAACCAGAGTTAGCTTCGCTAATTAAAAAGTATTTTGCTCGTTCCAACCAAGCAGGATTATCGGCGGCAGCTTTGGAAATTTTAGCGATCGTGGCGTATCGGCAACCAATCACCCGGATTGAAATTGATCAGATTCGCGGTGTTCATAGCGGAACTACCTTGCAAAATCTCGTCCTGAGAAATTTGGTTAAGGTTACGGGACGGTTGAACGAACCGGGACGACCGAAAACGTACGGAACCACCGCAGAATTTTTAGACTATTTTGGATTACAAGATCTTACGGAACTGCCGGCGTTGCCTGAAGATACCGAAAATTCCGCAGAAGATCAAGATAATGAGGATTTATTTTTACAAGAGTTTGAATCGAAAATGACAACCAACAAGGAGTAACTATGGCAGAAGAAAGATTACAAAAAGTAATGGCTGAGGCTGGAGTAGCTTCGCGACGGAAATCGGAAAAGCTAATCGCTGAAGGACACGTTAAAGTTAACGGACGGGTAGTAAAAGAATTGGGCACTAAAGTAGAACAGCATGACCGAATTGAAGTCGACGAGGTGCCTATTCAGCGCGAGCAAAACGTCTATTTCTTATTAAATAAACCGCGCGGAGTAATTACTTCAGTTAGCGATGACAAAAACCGCAAAACGGTCATGGACTTTTTTCCAGACGTTACTGAACGGATTTATCCCGTGGGAAGGTTGGATTACGACACTTCTGGCGCAGTTTTGATGACTAACGATGGTGAATTGGCTAACCGCCTAATGCATCCGAAGTTTAAATTTGAAAAAACATACACTGCTAAGGTCAAGGGACTGGTCAATGGGGCAGCCTTGAAGCGTCTAGAAGAAGGGGTCGTAATCGATCACCGCAAAACTGCTAAAGCCAAGGCCAAGCTGATTAGTACTGATTTAGAAAAAAAGACGTCCATCGTGCAACTAACGATCCATGAAGGGCGGAATCACCAAGTTAAGAAAATGTTCATGGCGGTTGGCCATCCGGTGCAAAAATTACACCGTAATAGCTACTCTTTCTTATCAATTGATGATGTGCAATCTGGAAAATGGCGCGCCTTGAAACTGAGCGAAGTTAAACGTTTGAAACGGTAAACATACAAATGAAACCGGAAGACGGATTAATTTTTTTTGACCGCCATCAAAGTCGCCGACCAAAGGTGATTTTAAATTTGTTGAAAAATAAATTAACGGTATCGGCACTTTATGGCGGCTTAGAGTACGGGTTGCTAAATTACATTGGTTTTTGGAAAAAACTGGATCGTCAGGAATTCCTAAATAGTTTAGATCAAGCAGTTAAAATGGGTTACTTAACTGGGGAACGGGATGCGTTAAAGCTAACGGAACGGGGGGCACAGCAACAAAGTAGAGTTTTGCCGCCACCGGAAGCTAGTTTACGAGTCAAATTTGATCCCGCAATTAAGCTATGGCTAATGGCAACCCAGGTAGTTTCAGAGTATAGTTTTAAAAATACGCGGTACATCCCAATAAGTGAAGACTCTCAGATAAACTTCATGGTAAAAAAGTGGTTTGCCAACTGGAAACAAAGTGAAACGTCCCGTCCAAAATTGGTTCAGGAATACCAACAGGCGTTGGGTGTACTCTGTGAGCAATTACCTAAAGAAGAAGCCGACTGGTTCGTAAACTACTTACCCAACCATCACGACTTGGGATTAACGGTGGAGCAGCTTGCCCGGGTTAATAACGTTAGTCCATTTCAAATGGAATTACGGTTACGCTTAATTTTTAGGAAAATTTTTAGCTCGGTAATTAATAATCAAGTGACGCCCTTTATCCAATTAATTGGAATGGTTGTGCAACCCTCCGTTTTGCCCAAAAGTACGTGGCAAACTTTGCAGCTATTACAGAAGGGCTATAATATAGAGAAAATTGCAGAATTGCGGCGGGTGAAAATTAATACTGTAAAAGAACACTTACTGATGATGGCAATCTTGCTGGATAATTTTCCCTACCAACAATTTTTAAGCCCTGGTGTTGCGCAAATGAAAATTGCGGGAATTGATTTTCAAACTGCGTTGCAAGAATATCCTGAGCTGACCTTTTTTGATTTTCGGCTTAGCCAAATTAGATTTATTAAGGAACGGCAAAGACAATGACAATTTCGGACCAATTAATTTATGATAAATTGAAGGACCGGTTTGGATTTCAGGAATTTCGGCCCGGACAGTTGGAAATTTTACATAAATTGCTGGAAGGGCGAAGTACGCTAGCAATTTTACCGACGGGAGCCGGTAAAACCTTAATTTACCAGATGTATGGTTTACTAGTCCCCGGAACGGTAGTGGTGGTTTCCCCATTGTTATCCCTTATTAAGGACCAAATCCAACGGTTGCGTTTGAGTGGCGAGCGTCAAATTGCAGAGCTTACTTCTCAAGTAGCGTTCACCGATCAACTATACGTATTAAACCATCTGGCGGAATATAAATTTATTTTTTTATCACCAGAAAGCTTACAAAAAGCAGAGGTACAAGGGCGAATTGCCCGCTTAAAGATTGCGTTGATGGTCGTGGATGAGGCTCACTGCATTGTGCAGTGGGGGAAGTCGTTTCGTCCGGACTATTTGCGAATTGGGCAAGCCCGTCAGCAGTTTGGAAATCCATTGACGTTAGCGTTAACGGCCACTGCTAGCCGGAACACCCGCTCGGAAATTTTGCGATACCTCGCCTTAAATGTTCAAACAACTGAGCAGTACGTTGCTTCCGTAGACCGCAAAAATATCTTTCTAGATTTTTTGACGACCGATAACGTCGCTGATAAGGAAGAATTGTTATTAAACCTGATCGACCAGCTACCGAGCGCGGGTATTGTATACTTCTCCAGTCGAAAGATTGCTAGCCAAGTAAGTGAACTAATTAATCGCCAACTTGGGCAAACGGCTGCGCCATACCATGCGGGGATGTCCACCTATGACCGACTACAAGTTCAAAGTCAGTTTCAAAAAAATCAGCTTGACGTGATTTGTGCAACTAGCGCTTTCGGCATGGGAATTGACAAGGCTGATATTCGTTACGTAATTCACTACCACATGCCGGGCGACATTGAAAGCTACGTTCAAGAAATTGGTCGTGCCGGACGCGACGGTAAGTCAAGTGTGGCGATTACGTTGTACGCGACGGGAGATGAATTGATTCCAACTATTTTAAATAGTTATTCACTTCCAAACACTGATGGATTGCCGTTGTCAAATGGTGAACAGCAAACTGAAGAGCAGCAAGCTTTGGTTAATTATTATCGGGAATTTGGTCTAACTGAAAGCCAATTAAAAAAATTATTTAAAAAACAAGCGCAACAAAAGGAACAACAGATTTTAGAAATGTTAAAATTAATTCGGACTACGGGATGTCACCGGCGCTTTTTATTGCAACATTTTGATGAACCATTTACGAAACACGATGAACAATGTTGCGGTTCGATAAGTGATTTCACAGAATTCGGGTTGCAAGAGGCGCATGATTCTAGTAAATTGGCGATGATGGGCTGGAAGGACAAATTAGCACAAATTTTTGCGGCTAACTAGCCTGTTTTACGTAGTCATTCTAAATAAAATATTGTAAAATACATCATATTGGTATGCATTAGGAGGACGAACATTGAGTAGCAAAAACAAGAAAAACAAAAAATCAATCGAAAAGGCTTCGTCAAATGAAGTTACTGAGGAACGAGCTGCTAACGAAAAGGTAGCGAACTCTGAAAATAAGGCAGCTGCTTCCACAACGAATCCTAAGGAATCAGCCCACGCCGAGCAAACAGCTACGAATGAACATGCTGCTGAAGAGCAAGTCGCAAGTAAGTCGGAACGCGGCGAGTTTCATAAGCAAAAAAAGCGGACTAAAACCATTGTAGGTTCGATGATCTGGGTAGTAATCATCTTGGCAATTGCGTCGTTAGCTTATTACATGACCCAACGGCAAGATTTTCAGCAAAAAACTGCAAATACTACAACCACTCAGGTAGCTAAATCAAGTAAGAAAAATTCGGCAAGTAAGGCCAAGTCTTCATCTAAGAAGCATGAAAAGGATGTTTCGTCATCTGCTAGCTCAACATCATCAACGACGAAAAAGAACGATGATAAGTCAAAATCGACATCAGTAGAATCGTCAGCAAGCTCGTCAACAGCATCCTCAAGCAGTGCAACAACGCAATCATCAAGCAGCGCTAGCTCTGCAGAAGGTGCTTCTTACGCAACGGTCCAAGCTGGTCAAGGAATGTATCGGGTTGCGGTTAACAACGGAATCTCTGTTCAGAAGTTGATGGAATTAAACGGGTTGAACAGTAACTCCGAAATTGAACCTGGACAACAATTAAGAGTAAGGTAGGTCGTTAGTTAGTTTATGGACAAGAAATTACAAATTGCAATTGACGGACCCGCATCAGCAGGGAAAAGTACGGTTGCTAAAATTGTCGCTAAGGATTTAAGTTACATTTACTGCGATACGGGCGCGATGTATCGTGCAGTTACCTTAAAAGCGATGCAAAATCACTTTGATTTAAATGATGAAGAAAAGATCGCGACAATGTTGACAGAAACTAATTTAAATTTTGAACCCGGTGATCCCGTACAAAAGGTCTTTTTGGACGGAAAAGAAGTCACGGAAGCAATTCGGCGAACGGACGTGACCAATGCGGTTTCTACGATTGCGGCTCAAGAACAAGTCCGTAAAGTATTGACGGACTGGCAGCGCGACTTAGCCAAAGATGGCGGAATCGTCATGGATGGCCGCGACATTGGTTCAGCAGTATTACCAAATGCCGAAGTTAAAATTTTTCTCGTGGCTAGTGTCCAAGAACGGGCCGAACGTCGCTATAAGGAAAATATTGCAAAAGGCATGGATACAGATTTGGAACAATTGAAGAAAGAAATTGAAATTCGGGACCACAAAGATTCTACCCGAGAAATTTCACCACTCACTAAAGCTGCTGATGCAATCGAGGTAGACACTACTGCCATGTCGATTGAAGAGGTGGTACAGAAGATTTTAGACATTGTTCATGAAACTGTATTCAGAAAGTAACAACAATTACTAGCAATTATGCAATTTTTTCGATATCATATAAGTATAAGTGCTGTAAAAGGGGGATTATTCGGATGGCCGAAAATGATGTTAATCAAAACAGTGATTTACTCAACGCAATTAATAGCGTTGAAGAAGTAAAAGTTGGTGACGTAGTTACTGGCGAAGTACTTGATATTGATGACGATCGTCAAGTGATCGTGGGAATTCAAGGTGCTGGTGTGGAAGGTGTCGTACCTTTACGTGAACTTTCTACGCAACATATCGACAATATTAATGACGAAGTAAAAATTGGTGATGAACTAGAACTTGTAGTTATTTCACGGATTGGTGACGATAAGGAAGGTGGCAGTTACCTACTTTCTCGTAAGCGTCTATTAGCTCGTAAAGTTTGGAAAGAAATTGAAGAAAAGGCTGCTAATGGCGAAGAACTTGAAGTACCAGTTACTCAAGTTGTTAAGGGTGGTTTGGTAGTTGATGCTGGAGTACGTGGATTTATTCCTGCTTCAATGATTGAAAACCGCTACGTTGATGATTTAAATGCTTATAAGGGTCAAACTCTTAAAGTTAAGATTATCGAAATCAAGCCTGAAGACAATCGTTTGATTCTTTCACACAAGGCGGTTATCAATGCTGAACGTGCTGAAAAACGCCAAGAAGTATTAAGCTCATTGCAAGAAGGCGAAGTCGTTACTGGTAAGGTAGCTCGTCTTACAAACTTTGGTGCCTTTGTTGACCTTGGTGGAATTGACGGACTTGTTCATATTTCAGAAATTTCATACGAACGGGTTGAAAAACCTTCTGACGTTCTTAAGCCTGGTGAAGAAGTTCAAGTTAAGGTTTTAAGTGTTGATCCAGAAAGAGAACGGATTTCACTTTCAATCAAACAAACCCAACCAGGACCTTGGGAAAATATTGCTGAAAAAGCTCCAGTAGGTGCTGTTTTAGATGGTAAAGTAAAACGGTTAACGGATTTCGGTGCATTCGTTGAAGTCTTCCCTGGTGTTGAAGGATTAGTTCACATTTCTCAAATTTCTCACAAGCACATCGCTACTCCAGCAGATGTACTTGAAGAAGGTCAAGACATTAAGGTTAAAGTACTTGAAGTACATCCAGAAGAACGCCGTTTGGCATTATCGATCAAAGCTTTAGAAGAAGCTCCAAAGAGTGAAAAGAAAGCTTCTAAGGCTCAAGCAACTGACTACAGCAAGGATATGCCAGAAGAAACAACTGGTTTCACACTAGGTGATATCATTGGTGATAGCCTTAAAGATTCAGATAAATAATTCAAAAAATTGTTAGGATTAATAATTTAACATGTCGAGTGCTAGATTATGCCTATCAACTCAGTTAGAAAGGCCTTGGCGGAGAATGATAGTCTGTCCAAGACCTTTTTAATGTTGTATTTAGAAAGGGGGCCAATTGATGGGAAATCCAACTGTAGCAATTGTCGGTCGACCAAACGTCGGAAAATCAACCATTTTTAACCGAATTGCGGGGGAACGAATCTCCATTGTGGAAGATACTCCGGGAGTAACCCGAGACCGAATTTATACCCATAGCGAATGGCTAGGTCGGAAATTCAACCTAATTGATACTGGCGGAATTCAAATTGGTGAAGAACCATTTTTAGAAGAAATTCGGGATCAAGCCGAATTGGCAATTAACGAAGCGGACGTAATTATTTTTATCGTAAGTGTTCGGGAAGGCGTTAGTGACGCGGACGAAGCGGTTGCTAAAATTTTATATAAAGCCGATAAGCCGGTTATTTTAGCGGTTAACAAAGTCGATAACCCGGAATTACGCCAAGATATTTATGACTTTTACAGCTTAGGTTTTGGTGACCCGTACCCATTATCCGGAAGCCACGGACTAGGTTTAGGGGACCTGCTAGACGCAGTCATCGCTAATTTTCCAGAAAAAGAAGCGCAAGAAGATGACGAAGCAATCCGCTTTAGTTTAATTGGGCGGCCTAACGTTGGAAAATCTTCATTAGTTAACGCAATTTTAGGCGAACAACGGGTAATTGTTTCTGACATTGCGGGAACGACCCGGGATGCAATCGATACGCGATTTGCAAGTAATGGTGACGAGTTTGTAATGGTCGACACCGCCGGAATGCGGAAAAAAGGGAAAATTTACGAAAACACTGAACGCTATAGTGTGATGCGGGCAATGAAAGCCATCGACAACAGTAACGTAGTTTTGGTAGTACTAAATGCTGAGGAAGGTATTCGAGAACAGGATAAGCGGATTGCGGGTTATGCCCACGAAGCGGGCCGGGCAATCGTAATCGTGGTAAATAAGTGGGATAAGCTAAAAAAGGATAACCATAGTTTATCTAACTTTGAACAGTCAATTCGCCAAGAGTTTGCCTACCTCAGCTATGCACCAATTATCTTTGTTTCTGCCGTTACAAAACAACGTTTATCGCAACTTCCCGCATTAATCAAACGGGTCGATGAAAATCACCGCCGTCGAGTGCAATCATCCACCTTAAACGACGTGTTGATGGATGCTATTGCAGTTAACCCTACACCTAGTGAGAACGGCAAACGTCTACGGGTTTACTACGGTACGCAAGTTAGCATACAGCCGCCAACTTTCGTGATTTTCGTTAACGATCCGGACTTAATGCATTTCTCGTACGAACGCTTCTTAGAAAACAAAATTCGCGAAGCATTCGACTTTGAGGGAACTCCTGTGCATTTAATTGAACGTCGTCGGAAGTAATTCTTAAATAAGTATTATAGATGCTCTTTTTAATGCAAAAAGCGCAAAAAAGCTTGTCACAGCAGACTCTGTGTGATATATTTCAAGTTGAAATAATAACAGATTATTGTTTCACCGTTTTTGATTTTTCAAAAATGACAAAACACCTTGTTTTGATAAACAAAATTCAGGAGGTGAAATATACATGGCAAACAAAGCAGAATTAGTTGAAAATGTTGCTAAGAAGACTGGTTTAACCAAGAAGGATGCAACAGCGGCTGTTGAAGCTGTATTTGGCTCAATTCAAGATGACTTGAAGAAGGGCGACAAAGTTCAATTGATCGGTTTCGGTACTTTTGAAGTACGTAATCGTGCAGCTCGTAAGGGTCGCAACCCACAAACTGGTAAAGAAATTGAAATCGCAGCAAGCAAAGTTCCAGCATTCAAGCCTGGTAAGGCTTTGAAGGACGCTGTTAAATAAGCGGATTTCTGAACTTGGGTCAGCATAGCTCTGTTATGCTGGCTTTTTGTTTGCCTGTAAAAATTATGAATAACGAAGAAGCAAATTACTCTAAAAGAGCATTAGATGCCTTAGAATCGGGACAAATTGACGAATTCAATCGGTTATACGGTTGGGCGTTGAGAAAAGACGATGACGAGACCCTTTATAACCTAGCTGGGGAACTGTATGCTTTGGGGTTTGATGGCAAGGCACTCCGGATTTATGAAAAATTGATCGAACGATATCCTGGTGATCATGAATTACCGGTATTGGCTGCTGAAATTTTGGTGGACCAAGGAGAAAATGATCGTGCTCTAGCGAACCTAGAAAAGATTCCTGAAGATTCTGAATTTTACGTGTCGGCATTGATGGTGGAAGCCGATCTTTATCAAACTGAAGAATTATACGAGGTTTCGGAAAGAAAACTTTTAGCTGCTGAGCAACTTGCCCCAGACGAACCGGCAATTCAATTAGCCTTAGGGGAGTTGTACTACACAATGCAAGACTATCCTAAGGCCGTCACGTACTACCTCAGGCTGATTAAGCAAGGGATCCCTATGATGAGCCAAATCAACATTGTCGAGCGTTTAGCGGCTTCCTATGCGGCTTCTGGCAAGTTTGAAAAGGCAATCGCTTATTATGAACAGATTCATGAAGAAGACTTGACTCCCGATATTTTAATGCAGGAGGGAATTACCTATCTGCAGCTTAATGAAGTGCAACGCGCGCAGACGGTGTTAGAGAAAGTTGTCGACATGGACTCATCGTATAGCAGTGTCTATCCGTACTTGATTGATGCGTACCGCCGCGATGAGGAATGGGATAAGGGCTTAACCGCTGCACAAGAGGGGTTAGCGGCTGACCAATATAACCCGGACCTGTATTTGCTGGCTGCTGAAATGGCTGAGCACGCCCATGACGACGAGTTAGTTGAGAAGTACCTACAAAAAGCTGTAGAATTGGCTCCAGATAATCAGGCAGCCATAATTCGGATTACCGATTTTTATAATCGCCAAGGTCGTTACGCAGAAACTTTAAATTACGCGACGGACGAAATCACGGATGCCCAATTAAATTGGAACGTGGCGCTTGCCGAGTGGAAAACGGAAGACTTTGCGGGAGCACAGAAGCATTTTAGTGCTGCTGCGAATGATTTGGCTGATTCTGCGCCGTTCTTGCTAGATTGGTACCACTTCAATAAAGAAAATGGTCGACTTGAACAAGCGGTAGACGTAGCGCGGAAGTATGTCAAATTGGTCCCAACCGATTTGAATATGCAAGATGAATTAGCAGATTTGGAGGTGCAGGGTTATTAATCGTTGGCAAGATAACTTTAAGATTAAAGATTGGGCGCCTAAATTTAACAAAAAGATGGTCGAGGTTATGCGTAAAAATCAATTTACGGCAGAACAACCGGCGGACTTTACGAAATTTAACGACGCAAGTTTTAATGAACAACAAACGTTAATGAAAAATGTGATTGCCAAAAATTACCAAATTAAACTACTCACTAGTTTTAACGAACGAACCGTTTACGGAGTCGTTGGTAAAAACGTAACCGGTCAGTTTTTCTATGCGCTAGACAAGAATCTTCCGGAAAAGATTTCGACCGCGGAGTTAAAAACATTGCTCTAAAATGCTCTTAGCTATGTTATAGTTTTATTACACAAGGCTAAAGGAGTGATTGGAAGAATGGCAAATTCGGTATATTTAGCAGCACCTTTCTTCAGTGATTTACAAATTGAACGGGTACGGAAGGTTGAAGAACTTTTAAAGAAAAATTCGACGATCGACGGTGATAACATCTACGTTCCAATGGATCACCAATACGAAGCAGAAAAGTTTGGTACTTTTAAGTGGCAAGTTGGCGTATTTGAAGCTGACGTTCGTCAAGTTCGTAAATCAGACGTGGTGGTTGCAATTCTTGATTATGCTAAGCAAGATGAAGAAGTGATTTCAGATCCTGGAACGGTATTTGAAATTGGCGCCGCATTTGAAAATGGCAAACCAGTTATTTTAGTTCAATTTGACGACACCGACAAGATTAACCTCATGTTGGCTCGTAGTCACGCAGCATTCTTCCATGGAGAAGATATTAAAAATTTAGCTACCTATGATTTTAATGAGTTAACTCCGAAGTATTCTGATTTAACGGTATTTTAAAGGTTAGGCAGCGGTAATAAAAATGCAGAAATTGCCAATTGGCGACTTCTGCATTTTTTTGTATTATTCAGGTTGTTTATCGGAATCGTAAGTGAATCCTTCACCAATGGCTTCGTGAACGTCGATTACGGAAGTAAACGCGCGGGGGTCGACGCGTTCAATAATTCGTTTAGCTAAGTTGAGTTCGTTAGGGCCGATTACGCAATAAACCATCTGGTGTTCGTTATTAGAATACGCGCCCGTCATTTTTATGTAACTAGCACCACGACCGAGCTCATTCATAAGGGCTTCTGCAATTTCTTCATTTTGGTCACTGATAATGATTAAGCCGTGGCCCGCGTAAGCTCCGACTTGGGTCAGGGAAACTAAGCGGGAGAAAACGTAGGCAGCTAGTAACGTGTACATCATATGCAAGACGTCAATGTAGCAAAGCGAAATGGTTAAGACAACCGCATCAAGCGCGAAAAGGGTGTGTCCCATTGCAATTCCGCGGCGCTTTTCCAAAATTCGGGCAACGACGTCAGTTCCACCGGTAGTTCCACCAAAACGGTAAACGACCCCGCTTCCGAAACCACCGGCGATCCCGGCGAGAATCCCGGCAATGAACATGTCGTGATGAATATCCAAGCTAATGGGGATGCGTTGCCAAAAGTACAACCAAAACGAAAGTGCTAACGTTCCAAAAATTGTGTAAATTAAGGAACGCTTACCCAAAAAGCGGTAACCAATTAAAATTAAGGGAACGTTGATTAACAGCGTGGAAAGCGCGGGATCAATCCCAAACAAGGCCCGCAATATCAGAGTTACCCCGGTGATCCCACCCTCCGCGAGGTGATTGGGGATGTTAACCACGGCAAGACCAAGCCCGTACAGACAACAGCCTAGCGTAATCATGACGAAATCTAACAACCGAATTGATTCATCTTTTTGCATAAACAACCTCCTTATTCCTTATGCAGTACTTGCAAATATCATACCATAGAAGTGGAACTTCCTTTTCAAAATCAGGGTGGTTTCTGGTAGTATTAAATGTGGATTGGATGTGAGAATGGTGCAGTTAGAAAAAATGCCACAAGAGTTTGAGGAAGCACGAAACGTGTTACAACAAATCGAAGAAGCTGGATATGAAGCTTATTTTGTGGGCGGTAGTGTCCGGGATACGTTGCTTGGTAAGCCCATTCACGACGTGGATATTGCGACGAGTGCTTATCCCGCTGAAATTAAACAAATTTTTAAACGAACCGTTGATACGGGAATCGAACACGGAACCGTAATGGTTTTAACTGGAGAACATAGTTACGAAATCACCACTTTTCGAACGGAAAGTGGTTACCAAGATTTTCGGCGGCCTGATCAGGTTACGTTTGTCCGGTCACTAAAGGAAGACTTAATGAGGCGCGATTTTACCATTAACGCCTTTGCCTTACGGGAAGATCGAACCATTATTGACGTTTTTGACGGTTTAACCGACCTTAAACAGCAGAAAATTCGCGCGGTCGGGGACCCTAAGGCACGTTTTCACGAAGATGCTTTACGAATGATGCGCGGAGTCCGGTTTGCTAGTCAATTAGATTTTGTGATCGAACCGCAAACGTTAGCGGCCATTAAAATGAATAGCAGTTTGTTGGCTAAAATCTCGGTGGAACGAACCCTAGTAGAGTTTCAAAAGATGATGCTAGGAACTAATCCTAACCGGGGGTTAGCTGATATGGTTGCCGCGCGGCTCCATGAGTACTGTCCAGGATTAGCCGGTAAAGGAGCCGTACTGCAAGAATTGCTAGCTTATCCGCTAAGCCAGTTAGAAAACGAAACCCAAGTTTGGGCGCTTTTAGCGTGGATGTTGCAGCTACGCGGCGCACAAATTAACCGCTTTTTAAAGCAGTGGAAGACCTCTAACGAATTGATTCGCCACGTTACGGCAACCGTTCGGGTACTTAGCATGCTGGATAGTACCGGGGTGGATCGGATAATTTTATTTGAAGCTGGTGCTGATAACGTTGCTAACGCAGTCCGGGTGGCGCAAATTTTAGGCCATGACGTACGGGGATGGTTGGATACTTACCAAACGCTCCAAATCAAATCACCTAAAGAATTAGCGGTAACTGGTAAGGACTTGATTGCAAACCAGATCATCACTCCGGGACCCCAAATGGGGCGGATTTTAAACTCCTTAAAAGCCATGGTGATTAACGATCAATTGCCGAACCAACCAGAAGCATTGTTTACAGCAGCACGAAAATTAGGGAAAGATGATTGAGAATGAAAACATTAAAGGCTAAAAATTTAACCAAAACATATGGGGAAAAGCAACTTTTTCAGTCGATTAATTTCACCATTAACGAAAATGATCGGATTGGGTTGATCGGGACGAACGGGTCAGGAAAAACCAACCTCTTAAACGCGGTCGCTGGGATTGATCCGGCCGATAGTGGCGAGTTTGAAGCTCCCAACGATTACCGGATTGCCTACTTAAAGCAAAGCTCGGAGATTAATCAATATGAAACGGTTCGAGACTTTATTTATAGTGGGGCCCAAGAAGTTTTTCGGGTAATCAAACGTTACGAGCAAGTTTTAGCTCAATATACTGATAATCCCACTTCAAATACGATTTTTGAGAAGTTTACTAAAGCTGAAGATGAAATGAACCGGCTGGACGCCTGGAATACCGAAAGCAATATCAAGACAATCTTAACGCAACTCCACGTGGATATGCTGGATGCCCCAATTAACCAACTATCAGGGGGCCAGGTGAAGCGAATTGCGTTAGCACAGGCTTTATTAGAACCCGCGGATTTATTGCTACTGGACGAACCCACTAACCACTTGGATTTTGACTCAATTGAGTGGCTAGAAAAGTATTTAGCCGATTACAAGGGCGCCCTTTTACTAGTTACCCACGACCGGTATTTCTTAGATCGGGTAACCAACCACATCTGGGAACTAAGCTTCGGTCACCTGTACGAATATGAAGGTAATTATGCTAAATACGTGGAACAAAAGGCGTTACGCGAACAGCAAAATGAAGCTAGCCAAGAAAAGAAGTACAAGCTTTATAAGCAAGAGCTGGAATGGATTAAGCGGGGTCCTAAAGCCCGGGGAACAAAGCAACAGGCTCGAATTAACAAGTTTGAGAAACTTGATCAAGACGTGCACGCGCCTAAGGAAATTGACCAAGACGTTGAGATTGGACTAACCCAACAACGGTTAGGTAAAAAAGTTATTGAAATTAAGCACCTTGATTTGCAAGTGGGGGGCCATCCGATTGCCCGTGACTTTACCAAGTTAATTCAAGCTGGCGACCGAATTGGAATTACCGGGGCCAATGGTGCGGGAAAATCTTCCTTCTTGAATGCGATAGCCGGAAAGCTCCCCATCCAAGGCGGGACGATCGACATTGGCGAAACGGTTAAAATTGGCTATTATACTCAGAAGATGGAGCCCATTCCAGAAGACAAACGGGTAATTAATTACATCAAGGAAATTGGTCAAGAAGTTGTTAACCGGGACGGTGAAAAAATTAGCGTTACCAGTTTATTAGAGCAATTTCTCTTTCCGAAGTTTATGCATGGAAGTTTAATTAAAAAACTTTCGGGTGGTGAAAAGCGCCGGTTGTACTTAATAAAGGTCCTCATGCAACAACCCAACGTCTTATTACTAGACGAACCGACGAACGACTTAGACATCGCAACCTTAACCGTATTAGAAAACTACCTTGAACATTTCAACGGGACCGTTTTAACGGTATCTCACGACCGCTATTTCCTTGATAAGGTTAGCGATCAATTGTTGATTTTTGATGGTAACGGGCAGATTGAACAATACACTGGTCAAATTAGCGACTACCTTAAACAGCGGGCGCAAACCACGTCTACTAGCGCTACCGCGGCTAAGCCCCGGACGAAACCAACTTCCGTGGCCAAACCAAAAAAGAAGAAAAAAAGAACCTATGCCGAAGAAAAAGAATGGCAGACAATTGAAGCAGAAATTGATAAACTAGAACAAAAATCTAAAACAATTACCAAACAAATGAACGAGTACGCTGCGGATTATGGCAAACTATCGGAACTTCAGGCTGAACTCAACCAGGTATCCGATGAGTTAGAGAATAAAATGGCGCGCTGGGAGTATTTAGAAAGTTTTGAAGAAGGGGAGTAACGGGATGCTCGAAGAACAATACCTGAACCTAGAAAGATATGTCTTAGAAAATGGTCACCAAAAAAGTGACCGGACACAAACGGGAACCTTGAGTACCTTTGGCTACCAAATGCGGTTTGACCTCAGTGAAGGGTTCCCCCTGTTAACTACCAAACGGGTGCCGTTTGGCTTAATTAAAAGCGAGTTGATGTGGTTTTTGAAGGGTGATACGAATATTCGCTATTTGTTACAACACAAGAACCACATTTGGGACGAATGGGCCTTTAAAAAATGGGTAGAGAGTGCCGAATACGATGGGCCAGATATGACCAATTTTGGGCACCGCTCCTTGATCGACTCGAATTTTAACGCACAGTATCAAGTGCAAAAGGATCGTTTTACCAAGTTAATCTTGGAAGACGACGCCTTTGCTGCTAAGTACGGCGATTTGGGGAATGTGTACGGTAGTCAATGGCGGGCTTGGAAAACTAGTACTGGAGAAACTATTGACCAAATTGAAAACGTGATTGATTTGATTAAGAACCATCCTGATTCTCGCCGAATGATCGTGACCGCTTGGAATCCAGAGGATGTCCCAACGGCTGCTTTGCCACCGTGTCACTCGTTATTCCAATTTTACGTGGCTGATGGCAAGCTGAGTTGTCAACTTTACCAACGTAGCGGGGATATTTTCCTCGGGGTGCCGTTTAACATTGCTAGTTACGCATTGCTAACGGCGATGATTGCTAAAACTTGTGGCCTAGAAGTTGGTGAATTTGTGCATACCCTTGGGGACGCGCATATTTACAGTAACCATATTGCCCAAGTTAAGGAACAATTAACTCGGGACCCTCGTCCGGCTCCGCGGTTGAAATTTAACCAAGTTCACGAAAATATTTTTGATTACGAACCAGCCGACATTGTGGTAGAAGGCTACGATCCACATCCTGCCATTAAGGCTCCGGTAGCTGTTTAAAAAATTAGGAGATTTGCATGATTACAATGATTTGGGCGGAAGATGACCGTCATGGAATTGGTCGGCAGCAATCCATCCCGTGGCACATACCGGATGATATGGCTTTTTTCCGACAAACTACGCTGGACCATTCGGTAATTATGGGTCGCAAGACTTTTGAGTCGATTGGTCGTCCGTTACCGCGTCGAACAAATCTGGTACTAACTCACCATCCGGAACATTTGCCCTCGGAAGTTCGGGGATTTTCTTCTTACGAAGAACTGTTAGCTAGCCTTACGAAAACAGAAAAGCATTTCGTAATTGGTGGGTCAGCGGTATATCATAAGTTAATGCCGGTTGCGGATGAATTATTGATCACTAAAGTAACTGGCGACTTTCAATGCGACGTATTTGCTCCCGTGGTGGATAAACAAAAGTTTACTTTACAGGAAGAACGTCCGGGAAAGAGTGTACCTGGAGTTCCAGACCACGTTTTTCAGCAATGGATCAGGCGTAATTAATTTTGGGAAAAATTAACTATAAAATAGCCATGACGAAAGAGAGTGGGACAAAAGTCGGGTAATTTGCGAGCATTAGCTGAAAATTGACCATGATGCCTGAATTGGGCATGATGGTCAATTTTTGGTTAAGCGGAACCAACTGACTTTTGGCACAGGTTTTGGCTCTCTTGAAGTCAAAACACCAAAACAACTTTTTAAGATCCTTTTCATCCCTGAAAAGCATTTTATTATTTTTTCCCAACCTTTTTATTAAAAAACGGCATTATTCAGCCAAAAATCAACAGAGATTGTTATAATGATATTATTAAGCAAGCGAGTTTTACTAACTTAATTGAAAGTGTTAATTGACGTTGGTTGGCTCGTAATAATTATGATACAAGGGAAAGTGGAAGCATATGACTCAAATTAAAATTGTCACCGATTCATCCTGTGGTGTAACGGATGAAGAAATTAAAAAATATAATATTTCAATCGTACCATTGAGCGTGATGATTGATGACACCGTATACGTGGAAAGGGAGACCATTTCTAACGAAGAATTTATTCAAAAGATGGCCGAGTCAAATTCACTCCCTAAAACTAGCCAACCACCGCTAGGTAAATTCGTTGAGATGTTTGATCGGTTAGGTGCGGATGGCAGTCAGGTGATTAGTTTTAATATGCTTGCGGCCATTAGTGGGACGGTACACACTGCGCAACAAGCTGCTGAACTAAGTAAGTCCGACGTGACGGTGGTGGATAGCCAGTTTACCGATCGGGCACTAGCCTTCCAAGTTATTGAAGCAGCTAAAATGGCCCAAGCTGGAGCAACCAAAGAAGAAATTCTGGAACGTGCTGCCTACATCCGCGACCACACTAAACTTTATTTAGGAATCGTTAACCTTGAAAACTTAGTTAAGGGTGGCCGACTTAGTAAGGTTAGTGGAATGCTTGGCGGATTGTTAAATATCAAGCTGCTTTTGCAAGTAAAAGATGGTAAATTAGACATTGCTAACAAAGTTCGTGGTATGAAGGCCATGAAGAAGATCTGGCTTGATATTTACGAAGAAATGAAACAAAGCGGTAAAATTAAGTCAGTCGGGATTTCACATGTGCATGCTGATGAAATGGTTGAAGATATGAAGAAGCACGTTGGCGAACTTTTCCCTGTAAAGGATATTGTGGTTCGTGAAACGGTGCCAATCATTGCTACCCACACTGGCATGGGCGCATTTTGTTTACTATATTACAGTGAAGACTAACCTTTAGGGCTAAAATCGAATAAGCGGTTTTGGCCCTAATTTGGTTTAAGAGTGAGGAAAAATGAAAAAAGTTTTAAAGGAAATTGTGTTTAGCATCGTGGGGGTGCTGTTAATCACAACGGTTTTTTTGTGGGCCATGGGTTTTTTCAAAAGCTCGCAGCCTAGCCACTCGCCAAATCCTACCCCAACTGCCGTTAAAAAGAGCGTGAAGCTCAAAGCTAAGCAGCCACAGCCTGCAACGTCGCAAGTAAAGATTCTGGCGCTAGGAGACTCGCTAACTCAGGGTGTGGGAGACACTCAGGACAAGGATGGGTACCAAAAACGGCTAAAAAAGCAAATTGTTCAAAAAAACCTTGCAGGTAAAGCAACCGTTTATGATGAAGGGATTAGTGGCGAACGTAGTGACCAAATTTTACACCGGTTGCAGAATACAAAGCGGATTCAAAAAGAAGCGGCTAAAAGTGATGTTTTGGTGGTTACTGCGGGAGGCAACGATCTTTTCCAGAACTTACAAAAAAACGTTAGTGAATCAGAAAGTCAAATTTTAGTACGGGTTAATAAAGTTAGCCTAGAATATCAAAATAATTTACGAAAAATTTTTGAAATTGCCCGGAAAAATAACTCTAAGATAAAAATCGTGATGGTGGGTATTTATAATCCATTTTACGTGTACTTCCCCAACGTAACTAGCATTACCCAAGCGGTAACGACTTTTAATACAACTGCTAAGGCGACGACTGATGAATTTGACGACGCTACTTTTGTGAACATCGACGCCTTGTCTAAAGGGCAGTTTACTACTAAACAACAAATCAAAAAATTAAAGAAGCAAAGTACCGAAGATGATATTGCGGTAGTGGAGAAGAGTCGGGTGGAAGCTCGGAAAGTGGACAGTAAAGAAAAGAACGCATACCTTTCAAATGAAGATCATTTTCACCCAAATGACAAGGGGTATGATATGATGACAAGTAAAATAAAATCCGCTTTGCAAAAATTGGAAGTTTTTGATTAGGAGGGCGGAATGAACAAGTATTTATATAATTTTTGGAAATGGGGATTTTTAACTCTGGTAGCGTTATTATTGGCGGGGAGTGTTTACGTGGGCTTCAAAGCGAGCTTACCGGTCCCCCAGTTTGAAAAAACGGCTAAGAAGGATCCCCATAAGTTTGACCAAGTACCAATTACGTTGAATAAAACGCAGTTAAATGACTTAAGTGCGGCCTATTTGAACCAGTTTCAAAAAAGCAAAGACTTTACCTACCAATTTAGAATTGGAAAACGTTACGCGATTTTAGGCGGGCAAATTGAAGTCCTAGGGCAAAAGGTTCAATTTGCGTTAACGATGGTGCCTTCAGTTACTAAGGGGGGCAATATTCGGCTTAAAGCACACAGCTTGTCAGTGGGAACGTTAAAATTGCCAGCTAAGGTGGTTTTGAAATATATTTCCCGCAACTATGAATTACCTAAATGGGTAATTATTAATGGGGATCAGGCACTGCTACGTTTAGACCAGATCAAAACCACAAATAAAGTTAGTTTCCAAGTTGAAAAGATTGATATTGTACACGACCAGTTTAAATTCATTATCAACGTGCCTAAATCAGCAAACTAGCCGAGTTGTCGTGAAGTAGAGGAGGAATATTTTGAGAAAAACATTTTACCAGTTTTTAATGACCCAACGGAATCCAGAACCTAATGACGAAGTTGAAGAGTTTGCAAACCAAGCTTTTTTCGACCAATCATTTCCTAAACAGGACCGGGATTTTGAAGAAATCAGTAAGTATCTGGAGCTCAACGGAAGCTATTTGCAAAACATGACCATTTTTGATCAGGCTTGGCAACGATACTTGGAAAGTGAACAGAATTAATGAAAAAATTTATTAATCGACACCCGTACCTTACCGTGGTTGGGTCGGTAATTTTAGGGAGTGTTATTACCTTGGCGGGGGTGATGACTTTTCTACTGGGTTTCACTAATTCATCAGCAGACCGCCAAACTAATTTAAATCGAATTGCGAGCGTTTATAATCAAATTGATGCTAATTATTACCGGAACGTTGATTCTAACAAGTTAGCTACCGGGGCAATTAACGGGATGTTGGCAACCTTAGACGATCCGTTTTCAAACTACCTTACCGATAGCGACGCTTCCTCCTTAAATGATAGCGTGGCCGGATCGTTTGGCGGAATTGGGATCCAAGTAATTAAGAAGAATGGTCATATCGAAATCATGTCCACGATTGACGGAACTCCCGCACAAAAAGCGAAGCTGAAGGCCGGCGATCAGATTATTAAGGTTAACGGTAAATCAGTTGCTAGTCAGTCGTTGTCCAAAACGATGAGCATTATGCGTGGTAAGGTGGGAACCACGGTGGAATTGGAACTACAGCGCGGAGACACCACCTTTACTAAAAAGCTTAAGCGTGCCAAAATTCCGGTCGAAACGGTGACTGGAAAGCTACTGAAGAATAAAGTGGGATACATCACGATTTCTTCTGTAGCAGAGAAGACGGCGAGTGAACTAAAGAAGAACTTGAAGAAGCTAGATCATCAAGGGGCTAAATCATACATCATCGATGTGCGTAATAATCCGGGAGGCTTGATGCAACAGGCGTTGAAGATGTCTTCAATGTTCTTAAAAGACGGCCAGCCAATTATGCAGGTCAAAACCCGGAGTGGTAAGCCTGAAGTTTATAAGGCTAGTCGTAAGTTAGACGGGGGCTACAAAGTTAAGAAACCGGCCGTAGTAATTATCAATGGCGAAAGTGCTAGCGCTGCCGAAATTTTTGCGGCTGCTTTGCATCAATCAGCGGGGATTCCGTTGGTGGGCGCGCAAAGCTACGGCAAGGGAACCGTACAAAATATTACCCAGTACACGGATAATGACGAACTTAAGCTAACGATTGCTAAGTGGTTAACGCCGGATGGAACTTGGATCAATAAAAAAGGACTAACGCCAGATTATAAAGCCGACTATCCTGAAATGGCCTACATCACCACGTTTAACCACCATAAAACGTACCAAGTGGGACAAAGCGGTACCGATATTAAGAATCTACAAATTGCGTTGAAAGATTTGGGTTATTATTCTGGCAAAGTTACTAAAGATTACACAGAAAGCGTTGCGCAAGCAGTGCAAGCTTACCAACAAGCTAATCATCTAACGGTTACCGGAAAAACTGACGCGAAGACCATGCGTTCTATTGAACAAGCGGTAATTAACGCACTTTCGAAGAGTGACCCCGCGTTAAATAAAGCGGAACAAGTGCTTGCTAAGCAAAAATAAGTATGAATCAAAGCTTTTAACATGAACTTCAATTTAGTAAAAGTAAGTAGGGCCTCGTCATTAAGTTGGCGAACCCTTTTTTAATACGGAATTTTCAAAATAATAGTGAATCTCTAAATAAAAAGCGGATGGAGTCTGGTTCTTTAGCTAAAAAATGTAGTATCATAAATTAAAGTTTAGAGATGACTTAGGAGGCTACTATGACCACATTTTATTGTTATTCTAAGTGTAGTACGTGTAAAAAGGCCGAAAAATGGCTAAAAGAGCAACAAGTTTCATATAACAAAATTGACCTGGTTGAACAGCCGCCAACTAAGGCGCAGATGCTGGATTTTTTTGCTAAAAGTGATCAGAATTTACGCTATTTTTTCAATACCAGTGGAATAGACTATCGTAAGATGAAACTTAAAGATAAGGTAGATACGATGTCAAAGGAACAAGCTGCGGAATTAATGTCGCAGAATGGCAAATTGATTAAGCGCCCACTAATGGTTGACGATACTAAGGTTACTTGCGGCTTTAATACCGCGGTATATGAAAAAAACTGGCTTTAGTCTAAGGAAAAATTTTATCCAAGGTGGAATAAAAGCTAGTTTAGAAAAGTAATTTGACAATTCGGTGCCTACTAATTTGTTCCTACGTAAAAGAGAGTGGGACAAAAATCGGTAGTTTGCGAGCATTAACTGAAAATTGACCGTGATGCCTGAATTTGACATGATGATCAATTTTTTGGTTAAGCGGAACCAACTGACTTTTGGCACACCTTTTGGCTCAATTGAAGTCAAAAAACCAAAATAAAAACGATCCATGAGGAAGTTTCACCTCATGAATCGTTTTTTATTTAGAGACTTTTGGCACAGCCCCTTATTTTTACATTAGCTAGTTTATTTTTTGACGCGATTATTAACTTCGCGGGCATTGCCAAATGAGACGGTAATAATTCGGCTACGCATTCCCCATACGTAGAAAATGAACGCCGCTATAATAATCACAATAAAGTCGAAGGGGTAGTGAATTAAGTTTTTACCGTTAAAATCGGCGCTACCAATGTAGGACATGATTGAAAGAAAAATTAGATACACAATTAGCCAGAGACTACTACGCAACTGGTTAATGGTTTCTTTCCAATGTAAACGCCACTCGTAATATATGAAAATTGGTAAGCCAAGTAAAATAACTAGGATAACTTCTACCGTAGTGGGCCACATTGCCCAGTAAATAGCTAAGGAAGCTAAGATGAAGGCTAACGGAGCCATGAATTTAATTGCTTTTAACCGGACGGGCCGGTTGAAACGCGAGGCCATCTTTCTTAACGAAACCACCGTAATCGGGCCCGTTAGGTAAGCAATTAAGGTTGAAGTTGAGATGACACTTGCTAAAGTACCCCATGACCTAAAAATCGAAACCATTACCATACTTAAAACGGCATTGAAGGCCATTGCGATCCGTGGAATTCCATACTTAGCATTGATCTTCCCTAAAATTTTAGGAAAATGGTTATTACTTGACATGGCGGCTAAGGCCCGTCCCGTTGAAGCAACGAAGGAGACCCCGGTACCAAACGGTGAAATAAAGGCGTCCAGGTAAAGTAGGACGGACAACCAGTGAATCCCTAAGAGGATTGCTAAATCAGCAAAGGGAGATTCAAAATTAATCCCGTGCCAACCTGATTGAGCGATCAATGAACTTGGAATTGAAGTAATGTAGGTGCTTTGTAAAACTAAGTAAAGTACGGCACTAATTAAAAGGGAGATTCCCACACCCAAACCAACGTTTCTTTTAGGGTTCTTAACTTCATTACCCATATTAATTACCGTCTGAAAGGCATTGAAGGAAAAAATAATTCCAGAAGCCGAGGTGGCAGCAAAGATTGAAGCCGATCCGTACGGCATAAATTCAGTTAAAGAATGGCCGTAATTTTCTGGATGAAAACCGCTTAACGTTAAAAAGATGATGGTGATTAAGGGCACGGCAATTTTAAAGATTGAAATTAAACTTGTAAACCTAGTTAATAAAGATACCGACCAGTAATTTAGTAGGGTAAAGATTAAAATGAAACAAAATACTACTAACAAACCACTAGTGGTGATGGTCCCATTTTTGAAAAAGTGATGGGTCCAATTAGCCCAAGCCCACGGCCAGGTACTCATGTATTGGACCGAGGCAACGGCTTCAATGGGAATTAAGGTTATTAAAGAAATCCAGTTGGCCCAAGAGGCAATGAAGCCCACCAGCGAACCGTGGCTGTATTGGGCAAATTTACTCATTCCTCCGGATTCGGGAAACATGGTGCCTAGTTCGATATAGTTGTAGGCAATCACAGCAATCACGATAAAACCAATTATCCAAGAAAAGATTGCTACCGGACCTGCCACCGAAGCAGCTTCCATTGATCCGAAAAGCCATCCGGAACCAATTAGAGAACCAAGTCCGAGCATTACTAGCTGAAAAAGATTTAGTTTTTTAATAAAAAATACGCTCCTTAATTTTTGATTGATAAGGAAAATGTTAACGTATTTGTAGGTATAAATCAAATTGGTATAGATGGTGTTCTTGATAGGGAACTTTATAGAACGTGTGGAGGTGAAAAAATTATTGCGCCAAAAACTAAACGATGAAAGCGTTGACAAAATAAAATTAGAAATGATAATATTAAGAAGTTGAAGAATTAAATATAGAAAAAAGCTTAGAAGAGTACGTAACTTTTCTTTGAGTAATGTGACCGAACAAAGGGCAGGACTCAGGCAAGACACGTTTTAGCCAATAAATGGCTTAGCGTGTTTTGCCTGAGTTTTTTTCTGGAAAGGAGTAGGAATGAAAGTAAAAAAGATACTAAATAACAACGTTGCCATTATATCTAAAGGTACTCATGAATCAATCGCGTATTCTCCAGGAATTGCTTTCAAGAAAAAAGTTGGACAGCAAATCGAGGAAAAAGAGATTAGTAAACTGTACGTTCTAGATTCAAAAGATCGTTTAGAACATCTTAGTTTTTTATTAACCCATTCTGATAAAAAAATTATTACTTTGGTTAATAAAATTGTTGATTACGGTGAAAATTACCTAAAAGTTAAGGTGACTGATTATTTGTATTTAGCGTTATTAGATCATATTTCGTTTGCGTTAAAACGAGGTCAAAAAGGACAGTTTATTGCAAGCCCGCTGGTATGGGAAGTAAAGAAATTTTATCCCCAATATTACGAAATTGGAATAAAGGCAATTAACTGGCTTAACCAGACTTATGAGGTTAATTTTCCAGAAGATGAAGCAATTCCAATTAGTTTGCACTTTATTAATGTCCAAGATGAACAGATCAATGTCGAACAAAAAGTTAAAGACATTACGGTACTGAGAGATTTACTAAATATAATTAAGTACCATTTCAATATCAATTTTGATGAAACCAGTATTAATTACATGCGCTTGGTTACGCATTTACAATATTTTATTGATCGATTAAATTGTCATGAACTGTCCACGAAAACCGACGTAAACGTTTTATATGAACAAATAAGGGCAATTTATCCTGAAGCATTTCGGGCGGTACAAAAAATTGATAAGTACATTAGTAAAAGTTTCGGGCAGGAAATTTCCCCTGATGAATATACCTATTTAATGATCCATATTAACCGAGTTACAAGCAGAAAGGACGTTGGAAATGAAGTATAAAGAGTTTAATGAAAATATTATCAAGTACGTCGGTGGAAAAGAAAATATCCAAGCGGTAGTCCATTGCATGACAAGACTACGGTTTACACTCAAAGATCGTAATAAAGCAAATACGGCAGCACTCAAGGATTTAGACGGGGTGATTGACGTAGTTAGTAACAACGTGGCTTACCAGATTATTATTGGCACTCACGTAGTAGATGTGTATGATGAATTAATCGACTTGTTGGGAATTAGTGGTAACGATAAAGAAGAAGTACATAAGGTAAAAAAGAACTGGATTAAAGCAGTGTTGGATGTCGTTTCAGAATCCATGACGCCAATTTTAGAACCGATTATTTGCGCAGGCTTGTTGGCAGCCTTTTTATCGATCATCTCGCTTACGGGGGTAATTTCACCCAATAGTCCAACTTACCAGATTTTTGACGCGTTGCGGGTTTCGGTATTTTACTTCTTACCAATCTTAATGGCAATGAGCAGCGCTAAACGTTTAGGTGCCAGCCCGTACTTGGCGGTTGCGTTAGCTGCAACAATTTTATCGGAGAGTATTAACGGAGTAAAAGGACTTAATTTATTTGGAATCCCATTGCCCCAAATTACGTACGCAAATAGTTTTATTCCGATTCTCCTAGCAGTTTGGTTTATGGGGTACGTAACCAAATTTGTGAAACGAATAGTTCCCAATGCTCTACAGTATTTTATGACTCCGCTGCTTATCATGTTAATAACTTTACCGGCAACGCTACTAGTTTTTGGCCCGCTAGGCTATTACCTAGGTGAAGGAATTATTGCCTTCTTTAATTTGCTAATGAAATACGTTGGCAGCTGGTTTGTAATGATGCTTTATTCAGCGTTACAACCGTTCATCGTCATGTTAGGGGCGGGTAACTTTATCATGCCAGTAGTTGCCTCCTTAATTTCGGCTAACGGGTACGATCCTGCATTTATTTCTTCATGTACCATCTCAGATATTGCAGTTGGCGGCTCAATGTTAGGATACTTTTTGCGAACCCGTAACCGTAAGCAAAAGCAACTATTTGGAACGGTGACCCTATCCGCAATTTTAGGTGTTACGGAACCCGCAATTTACGGTGTCTTTGTTAAATATCGTCGGCCCTTTATTGCCGTTATGATTGGCGGAGGCTTAGGAGGCTTATTTGCCGGTCTTACTGGTGTAAAAGCATATTCAATTGCTTGGGGACTATTTGGTTTACCAGCTTACATTGGTAAAGGGCATTTCATGAACTTATGGTTGATGGTTGCTTCCGTTATTATTAGCTTTGTTGGTGCGGCAATTGCAGCATTCTTACTAGGTGTGCCTGCTGAAGATTCTGCAGAAGAAATACCTGGAAATGTTGAGAACGCGGTTGCTTCAAAATTACAAACGGTATCGTTGAGTAGTGTAGTGAAGGGAGATTTAGTTCAGCTAGCAGAAGTCGGTGATGCCGCGTTTTCTACGGGAGCCATGGGTAAAGGAATTGGCATTAAGCCCATTGACGACCATATTCATGCACCAATTGATGGAAAGGTAACTGCGATTTTTCCGACTAAACACGCAATTGGAATTACCGGAAGCAATGGAATTGAAATCTTGATTCACATCGGAATTGACACCGTCGAATTAGAGGGGAAACATTTCACGCTCCAAGTAAAAGAAGGGGAAACCGTTTCCCAGGGGGATGTTTTAGCGGTCGTAGATTTTTCCAAGGTGGTCGAAGCTGGATATGACCCGACCGTAATGGTGATTATTACTAACACAAACGACTTTCTAGACGTAATCCCCAGTGTTAATCAGATTGTAACTGACAAAGACCAGATGCTAAACGTAGTGCTCGGCTAAGGAGGAAGTAATGAAATTTCCAGATAACTTTTTATGGGGCGGAAGTATTGCTGCCCACCAAACGGAAGGAGCTTGGAGCGAAGACGGTAAGGGGCCAGCGATTATGGACTACGTAACGGTTGGTGAGGATGGGCAACCAAGAAAGATCCACCAGACAATTGATCCAGAATGTCGGTACCCATCCCATATTGGAATTGATTTTTATCACCGGTATCTAGATGATGTTAAACTCCTTGCGCAGATGGGGTTTAAGGCACTTCGAATTTCAATTGATTGGAGTAGAATTTATCCAAATGGCGACGACTTAGAGCCTAATCCAAAAGGAATTGAATTTTATATAAATTTAGTTGACGAGTTAAAAAAGTATCATATTGAGCCTATCGTAACTTTGTATCATTTTGAAATGCCAATTAATCTGGTTAAAAAATATGGTTCTTGGCAAAATCGCTCGGTTGTTGAGTTATATCTCAAATTTTGCAAGACGATGTTTACTGCGTTGCGCGGGAAGGTTAAATATTGGGTCACCTTTAATGAAATGAATCATATTGATCCACGAACGGAGGCTAGCGACATCTTTACGTATATAATTGCTGGCTTGAAATATTCTGAAATGAAAGATAAACCGCAAACGTTGGCAACCATTGGCTACAACATGACCTTAGCCAGTTGTAAAGCAGTCCGGTTAGGACATGAAATTGATGCTTCCAATAAAATTGGCTGCGTATTCGGAATTGAACCCGTTTACCCGATTAACAGCGAACCGGAAAATATAATGAACGCTTTTAGACAAATGGACCGCGATTTTTATCAAATTGATGCAATGTGTAACGGCGAGTTTCCACAATACAAATTAGCAGAGTACGAAGATGACGGGATTCAACTGGCATTTTCAAAAAATGATTCCGAAGATTTTAAAGAAGGAAAAATCGATTTTATCGGCATGAATTACTACGCCTCATCGGTGGCCGAATATCACGGGGCAAAGGAAGCAAAAAGCGCACTTTTTGGCGGTTTAACTAATCCTTTTTTGGAAACGAGCAAGTGGGGCTGGACAATTGACCCCGTGGGAATTCGATACTTATTAAATTATACGTATCGAAAGTATGGAATCCCAATTATGATTACAGAAAATGGACTAGGTGCGGAGGATCGATTGGATGATAATGGAAAAATCCATGATGATTACCGAATTGATTATTTACGTAAACATGTTCAAGAAGTCAAAAAGGCAGTAGAAATTGACCAAGTAAATTGTTTTGGCTACTTAACTTGGGGACCAATTGATCTTGTTAGCGCGACAACCGGCCAAATGAGCAAACGATATGGGTTCATCTACGTCGATCTGGATGACTCCGGACGCGGGACGTTGCAACGATTGAAAAAAGATTCATTTGATTGGTACAAAAAGGTGATTAAATCTAACGGAAAAGATTTATAAAACATTTTATAATCGGAAGAGGTGGGGAACAAACTAAAAAAATACTTTTCAAGGATGAAAAGGTCATTAGAAAGTTGTTTTAGTATTTTGCCTTCAATAAAACCAAAACGTGTGCCAAAAGTCAGTTGGTTCCGCTTAACCAAAAATAGACCATCATGCCAACTTCAGACATGATGGTCTATTTTTAGTTAATGCTCGCAAACTGCCCGACTTTTGTCCCACTCTCTTTTTCAAATCATTATCTGAATTCCCTTAGATCTCAAATTTTCCAAGCATTCTGCCAAATATTGCTGATCATGTTCGGGATAGATTGGGTCGGTGAGCGGACAAGGTGCCAATGCTAAATAAGCTGGGCAATGCAATCCCCGGTAAGTGGAATCGAACCACTTGGTATCAGGGTGGTATCCCCGCGCTTGCATTTCAGCCATTACTAGCAAATGAAATTGGTACAACTTGTATGGCGAATGGGTGAAAACATAATCGACGGTGGCATGTTTTTTGCCCCAGCCCTTGCCGCGGAGTGCCGCAACTTCCCGGTGTTGACCTAAAAGCTGGGCCCGGGGCAGTTTGGAAATTAGTTCTTCGTGCCATAAACGCATGAACTCGGCCTCCTGTATTAATTTAGTTTAAGAATAGCTTAATCTGTGAAAAAAAGGAACTAACTTGATTTTTGAGTGTGATTACTTACTATACTGAAATAAAGCCAATTTTAAAATGAACGTGTAATTTAGAGAACCAATATGATATAAATAACTACAAAAATAAAAGTATTTGCATATTTTTAATTGGATAATGAACCAACTGGAACGAAAAGCGTTTTTAGTTGGATTTGGAGGTAAAAATGAAAACGTTTTTAACGGCATCGTCATTAAAAAAAGTTAAGTTGTTAGAATATTTGTTGGAAAGTAACACTTGGCGTTCAACTAAGGAACTTGCAGGGGTAATGGGCGTAACTGAAAAATCAATTTTAAATTATCTAGACGAATTTGAGCAATTATTTAAAGAAACTAACCAAAAAATACAATTATTTAACGATCGCAATAAAAACGTCCAAATTTTAAAAGAAGAGGATTTTCCAATTTACCCGATTTACTTGAAATTTTAACGAGCTTCGTATAATTATAAGCTAATTGATTTTATGTTCCAGAACCCACATTTACGACTCACGGATTATGCAGATAGCCAATTTACGAGTATATCAACCGTTTCTCGATACGCTAAATTATTAAAACAGTACTTCAGTCGTTACCGGTTAGATTTTTTGCCATATCGATTGGATTTAAAAGGTAGCGAAGTAAATATTCGTAGCTTTTATTATTACTTTTATTGGAATTCTACTAGAGAAATAACGAATAGCTGGCCTTTTAAAGCGGATTTAAAGGAAATTAAAGCGTACATTACTAATTTTGAGGAAATATATGGAATTGAATTAGAGCCTCTACAATGGAAAACTTTTGCTTATTGGATGGCAATTACTTTGGAGCGTAGTTCACACGCACCGGTTCAAATTGAATTAGCAAAGAAAAAAGTGGTCGATAACGATCCTAGTTTTGCTTTGATGAGGAAGTGGCACTTAATTGGAAAACTCCCCTTAAAAGAGTCGGAGCTATATTTTTTATATCAAGTTATTTATAGTTTCGGGATTATTGATGGAAATTCAAATTATGAAAATAGCTACGCATTAGCGCATCAAAAAAGTCAAACGGCGTCCTATCAGGCAGTAGTAAATTTAGCGAAGGTAGTAAAAGAGCATTTTAATTTTCAGCTGGCAACCACCGATTTGGAGTTGGTCTTTAATTTTATAGCTTTTCATGAAAGAAGTGCCTTCTTTTTTGGTAATACAGATGTTTTTTTTAACCGTTCTTACATTACGGAACTAGAGGCGGAACGTCCACGTGAGTGCCAGATTATGAATAATTTTCATCAAGAACTACTCAGAAATGCTAGTGAATCAGTTAAAAAGCTATTATCAAATTGGCAACAATTATTTTTGAATTATTATTTTATTCTGGACTATTACGGCCTGTTCGTGAAGCAAGCTGTCCCCATTAAAATTCTAGTGAAAGACGATGTGCACCATACCCATCGCTTATGGTTAATGAATAAGATTAGGGCTTATTTCGGTCATTCTTTTACCTTTGAGTTTTTTGATTATAAAACTCCCGTTTCGCAAGTAGATTTAGTGATTTCTAATTTTTACGTTAACACTGGAGATACGCCGCTTATTCTGATGAAGGTACTTCCTACCGAACGTAATTGGCGACAGCTAGGAGGAATGCTATATCAATTGTCAAGGTAATTAATACGGGCTACGTTGGGTCATTCCAACTTTGAAGCGTGTATACAAACGGCTGGGAAATTACTATTAATTCAAGTCTAAGAAGGCCTCTTTCCAAGATCCAGTTGGAGAGGGGTCTTTTGTTATTACTGAACCTTAAATTTTTTTTAAATAGAGAAAAAAGGTGAACTAGTAACTGAAAAAAAGACGTGCGAGAATTACTGTAACTTATATATTTTAAGGAGGAATCTTAATGAGAAAAAAGGTGATCATAACACTTGCATTAGGCATACTGGCTTTAAATTCAACTACAGTAATGGCTTCGCAAATTTCTGAAGCAACTAATAAAACGGACGTAACTTTAACGGCAGGTTCTGGTGAAGACGTACACCCAGTTGTTCCAGATGATACGCACGATGATGATTCTGGTACAGGGGACATGGGAGCGTTATCGATTCCTTACGCGTCTAACATAACCTTTGGGCAACAAGAAATTAAGCAGGAAGATACGGATTACTACGCTTTAAATCAAAAACCCCATGTCCAGGTTAACGACACCCGGGGCGGTGCAAAAGGTTGGACGCTAGGAGTCGCGATTTCGCCTTTTGTGGGCGCGAACGGTAAGGAATTAGTCGGTGCAAAAATGTCCCTATCTAATGGAAAAGTGGCCACCAAGAACAATGAATCACCCAAACCTGAGATTGTACAAAATTCTTTTGAACTAAATAAGGAATATCAAGAAGTGATGACTGCAAAAGAAGGGCAAGGTGCAGGAGCGTTTGCGGCCGTTTTTGCAGGTCAAGATGGTAAAAATGAGAACGTTAAATTACATGTGCCGCGCGCGGGAGTTGAAGCGCAAAGCTATACAGCTGATTTGACTTGGGTGTTGACCGATGCGCCAGTTTAAATCACCATTCATTCAAAAAGGAACGTCGTGGATAAAATTACTTGGATTGGTTTGTTTTTTTACTATCTTGGTTAGCCATACTAACACTCGAGCTAGTACGACCAAAAATAACCAAGTGTCGTTCGACGCAGAGGCTATTTTGCCAAAAAATCAGCAATCTAAAGCTAGCTATTTTGATTTACGAGTTCGGGCAGGTTCTTCTGAAAAATTAACTATCAAATTACGAAACATAACCAATCAAAAGCAACGAATAATTATTGAAACTAATAATGCAATTACTAACCAGAATGGGGCGATTGACTATTCTAAATCAAAGGCGCAGTTGCTAGGGACTCCTTCGTTTAAAGCAATGGTTTCAGGACCGCATTCCGTCATCTTAAAACCAAAAGAAGTTCGCAAAGTTGAATTTCCTTTGAAAATTCCTACAAAGGGGTTTAAAGGAACTGTTTTAGGTGGATTTTATTGTTACTCCAAGCCGTTAAAAAATTCCCCCAAAGAGCAAGGAGTAAGTTTGTTAAATAATTTTGCTTACACAATTGGTGCAAAATTAGAATGTACAAATGAAGTGATTCATCCGAAGTTAACTTTAAAAAAAGTTTTTCCGGGGCTAGCTAATGGATACTTGACCGTTTTTGCAACCTTGGAAAACCCCCAACCGGTGCTGCTGAGTAGATTAGATATGCGGGCCACCGTAACTAAAAAAGGACAATCTGCCGTATTAAAACAGGTTACCAAAAAAATATCGATCGCTCCCCGGACTCGTTTTTGCTTGCCGATTGATTGGGATAATGAGCCTTTGAAAAGTGGTAGATACGTTTTAACAATTCATTTAAAGAGTCCTGCTGGAGAAAAATGGCTACTAAAAAAAGAATTTTCGATTAAAGGAGATGCTGAGAAACTAAATAAAAGCGCGGTTGAAGTTAAGAAGCCGGCAGATAATAGCTTAATTTATCTAATGATGGACTTTTTGGTAATGGTAATCTTAATTTTAGGCGTTTATATTTATCGATTGAAGCACAAAAATAAAAAAACGGAGAAGTAAAATGAAATTTTGGGGTGGATTAATTTTATTAGCATTGTTAGTCAACGTAAATCCGGATGTACTCGCGAGTGACCGAGTTAATACCGAAGCTGGAATTACCTTTTATCAGGAAAATAATGCTAACCAAGTGGTGCCCATGAAGAAAGTTTCTTTATCGAAACAAGATTCTCCCAAAAAGCCTCAATCCCCAGTAAACAGTGACTATGTTCGATGTTTACCGCAAACTAATGAAAGCACCTCTTGGGGACTATTTTTAATAGGACTAATTGTGGTCAGTTATGTTTTGGTCAAACGATGGTATAAAAAGTTTTATGAATAAGGGGGCGACTGATGAAAAAAGTTAAAGGATTGATATTGGTAACTTTTCTAGTGAGTCTGTGGTGGCTAGCTACTGGTGTAAAAGCCAGTTTGAGACCACTACCTAATTTGGATGGTTTTAAATGGGCTAATCAAGCAGTTACTCCCGCTGAAAACACCTTCATTATGCATAGTGGAGCCCATACAGAAGTAACCCCTTTGAAAGGAGATGCGACCGCTAATCGTTTAGCGGTTGATCAAAAGACTAATGAAAGTCAAGCATTGATAAAAAATGTAGGGTTTTATAAGGGAAACACGGTTAATTTACTAGTAACTTTAAAACGAAGTAAAAGTAACTTGAAAGGAGGTACGTTGAGCTTTTCTAAAACATATTTTTTAGGGATAGATGTTGCTGATGAAGTAGTGGTTACCTATAAATTTGTCGACGAGCACGAGAAGCCCTTGGCAGTCAAGACGGCGTTTAATTATTACGGACTTAATACTAATAAATTTATTGGGTACAAAGATCCTGGTGGAGTGATTGAAGCGGTATATGCAAATAATCCCACAAATATTATGTATGACAACGAAAATCAGGATGGGGCACAATGGTTATATTTAAAAAACCTTACTGCGGGGATTCCGTGGCGGGACCCCCGACAAAGTTTTGAAGTTGTTACTAAGTCGATTTCTGAAGTTAATTTCATAGTGCATAACAATGATAGCTCACCATCATCATTAGTGTATCAGACCGAATTTTTAGCAAAGCCTGAAACTCCCCCGGCCTACGCTGAAGACGCCTATTTTAAACTAGCAGACCGCGGCGGAGTCTATTTAGCTGCGCACCAAACTGTTTCTAGTGGAGACTCGGCTGTGGAAGTTAACTTTGGTGGGTTGCAGGAAATTGAGAAAAGCGGACAATATGAGACTGAGCAAACAACGGTAACTGATTTTGATGGGAAGGATGTATCTAACTACTTTAATTTTTACTATATTTATGATGCAAAGGGGAATAAAACAATTCGATTCCAGGCAAAAAAAAATACTGCCGATCAAATTTCTGATACCGTTTTACATTATAAGATTTATTTAAGGTGGTGTGGAAAACAAAATCATGTAAATCCCGCTAAAATAGTTAACGGAGAATTAGCTCTACCATTTGACGTAACTACAACTGTAAAAGGAAAGACTGTTGGTAAAAGTGGTGCTGTTACGACAATTAATTATATTGGCAAGATATCTACAATTTTTGTAAACGAAAAATACAAAGAAATCCGTTCCCCCATTGAAAAAAAGGGGATTTTAACGACACCTTTTGACATGTCCACAACGTACCCAGAAGTTTCAGGATATTTTCCAGTTAAAAATGATGCAAGTAAAGATACTGGTTACTTCATGCCTTACGACCAAACGGTGGTGCACCGCTACCGAAAAAAACAGCAGATGCATTTTGAATTAAAAGACAAGGATGATAATATTTACGTTTCCCGATTTACTAATAAAGGAAAGGTGGCCTTTTCCTTTGCGCAAGCAACAGCTGGAAAAATAACTCTGGTAGCCAGCTGTAAAGGACAGCAGCAGGTCCTAAAGGAGTATACTAATGCACCTAAAAGAGTGACTGACGAGTTTATGTATTCATTTCCTAAGGCTTGGTTGGGCGAACAAGTGACATTTTATGTTGAAGACGCTAATCATCAACGGTCTAATAAGGAAGTTCGAACCATTAAGCAAGAACACGGCCCGCAAATGTCATTGCCCGAGCAAATTAATTTTAAAACACTTAACATTCCAGCCGAAACTACTACAGTTTCATTACCAAAGGAAGAATTTTTAAAGATTGCTGATCAAAGTAAGGTGGACCAGCGCTACTGGACCGTAAAGCTATGTGAACAACGGCCCTTGACCAGCAAAGAAAACTGGGTACTTTCGCAACGCTTACGGTTTGGAGAAGTGTCGATAAACAACGTAAGTCAAATTGTTTATCAAGGTAAGGGAAATGTCAGCTTAGATTTAAGTAAATATTTGCAAATTGAATTAAACCCGCTGGATCGAGTGGGCGATTATCATGGTGAATTAAGGTGGACGTTAGAAGATGCTCCTGAATAAAAGAAAATCTATTAATCAATTTTTAACTTTGGGCCAATTCTTAAAGCGGATATTTACGACGAAGTATCGTAATACGATGGTTAATTAAAAATCTGACTTTTTTCGTGTAAGTCTTATCAGCTTACACTATAGATTTAGTTAATGTGTAGTGTGACTTTATAATTTCTAGTACAATTAAGGCACTCTTAGACGGAAACGGAGGATTTTTAATGAATCAAGAGCGAATCTTAATTTTAGTCAAACCGGATGGAGTTAATTTAGGGCACATTGGTGAAGTGATTACGCGGCTAGAGCGTAAGGGGTACGAAATTGATGCTCTTAAAGTTACCCGGGCAACTAAAAGCCAGTTACATCAGCACTATGCAAAATTAGTTGATAAACCATTCTTTAAGGAAATTGAAACATACATGTTGGAAGGCAAAATCGTGGCCATGATTGCTAGTGGTACTCGCGTGATTGAAGTTTTCCATCGGATGGCGGGAGCTACCAACCCGTCCGAAGCTGCCTTCGGAACGATTCGGGGAGATCTTGGTCGGGAATGGCCAGATGGACTACTTCGAAACGTTGTGCACAGCTCCGATAGCGTTGAAAGTGCCGAACGAGAAATTAAAATTTGGTTCCCCGAATTAATCTAACTTAATTTTCCGTAATTTACCAGCTACGGTGTGACAATAACTATTTTAGTCATATTGCAATTGGTGGGTTGTTAAATGATTTAGTTTGCAAGTGTCAACAAAAAAGCGACCATTAATACCTAAATTTAGGCATAATGGCCGCTTTTTTGTTGAGCGGAGCAAACTGATTTTTGGCTACGTTTGAGTTTTATTAAAGCCCCTTGAGGTGGATCAAATGTTAGAAAAGCCATTACTTTACCTCGTCACGGATCGGTTGGGACTAAATCAACAACAATTTTTAGAAAGGATTGAGTTGGCTTGCCAAGGAGGGGTTGATTTACTACAGCTACGGGAAAAAGAAATCAGCAGTGCTGAATACTATAAATTGGCGGGTCATGTAAAAAAGATTACCGACCGTTACCAAGTCCCGTTAATAATCGATGACCAGGTAGCGATTGCACAAGCTGTCGATGCTGCGGGTGTTCATCTTGGACAAGCTGATTTACCAGTGGCGGTAGCACGGCGAATTTTAGGACCCCACAAAATTATTGGAGCGACTACTAAAACAGTTGCGCAAGCACGACGCGCGGTTGAAGAAGGGGCTAACTACTTGGGAGTGGGAGCAATTTTTCCCACTACGACCCACGTTAAAACCGTGCATACTAGTGTTGTAACGCTAAAACGAATTAAGCAGGAAGCAAAAATAACAGTTTTTGCAATTGGCGGGCTAAATGCGGAAAATCTGTCCGTTTTGCGGAATACGAATGTCGACGGAGTTGCAGCAGTTTCGGCAATCATGAAGGCTACGCAACCGCAGCAAGTAGCTCAGCAATTAAAATCTACAGTTATAGATGTTCTTAGTTAAGCTGGGGATTACCTTGATGGCTAATAATTTTTTTAGACTCGATTAACGGAGGAGATAATAATGGAAAAACTTTATCAAGTGTTATGCTATGGCAATCAATACTTAAGAATTGACGTTGGCAAGCAACTTTCTTTGCCCATGGTGTGGAAGTAAAAGCTAAGGTTAATAAGGAAACTGGTGAAGTGACTCTTTTTATTTCTCAGGAGGATTTGAAAAAATTAGGGTGAGCATTACATAAACTTAATTAAATATTTTATAAAAGTCCTTGGTTACTTGTGAGCTAGAAAGTAACCAAGGACTTTTTTGCAAGCGTGAGGATCTTTTTTAAGCTAATTAGGAACTAAAAAGGACTATTCAGGAATAGTTAATTTATTTAATTATTTAGCTCTTGCAAGATAGAAGCAAGGAGGACGGTAAAAATGTTTAAAATTACGAAAATGTGTTCAAAACAAGTGGGTTCAAAAAGACTTGTAGGTACTTTAACCATTATTTTAGGTGCAGCTTTAATAATTACTACAGTGATTTTACATGGGTTAGTTAAGGAAAATAAATTGATGGAATTGCTTCCGGATTCCTTTATAAACGTCCCGAAGCTAGTTCAATATTGGGCCGTCTATTATTATTTTTTTAGTTTGTTTATACGAGCGGGAGTTTTATTACTGCAAGGATTTTTAGCATTTCAAATCATCGCTAGGAGCAGGCAAACGCAACGACTCAGCCAAATTGCAACCTTCCCTTTTTCTAGAAGAAGTATTTTAGCCGGGATGTTTTTAATGATCTGCATTTTTTCGGGCATGATTTTATTACTACTTCACAGCTCGATTGTGGCGTTAACGTATTTAAAGTTTAAGCAGTTTTTACCAGGTACGTATCAAGTTTTTTTAGTGAAAGATTGGTTACTTGATTTACTGTACGGATTTATTGCATTAATCCCAGCTTCAGTTGCCTTATTAATCCCTAAGGTTAGTTACGTAGTTGGTTCTGCGGTATTGATGATTATTATCCTTTGTAACGCTGGTACGCTAAGCTTTGGCACTAACAGTATTCAGCTTCCGTTAATAACTTTGCTAGCTTTACTGGTAATTGCAACGTTGCTGGGATTGGTAGCATTTAAAAAATTTGCTTTATTAGAACTGTAGTTTTTAAACGAAAGGGGGCGCACTTTGAAAAAACAAAATAGCATTTTGGAAATCAAGGGATTATTAAAACAAATTGATAATGAAGATACTTTACATAACGTAAATTTAAATTTTAAAAGTGGTCGGGTATACGGTCTATTAGGACCTAATGGAGCGGGAAAAACCACCCTGATGAAGTGCATATTAAGTTTATCACGAGTGGATGGCGGAAAGATTGTTTTTGACGGAGAAGAAATTACTAATGGGCAAAACTTTATGAAAAGGGGTAGCATCGGAAGCTTAATTGAAACACCTCAATTTCCAAATAGTTACACCGTACAAAATGTTATTGATGTGCAATTGGAAATGATGAACATTCGGGTAGGCCAAACGATGTTAGCTGATCTATTAAGTCAGATGCAATTGACCACCAAGCAAAATGATAACGCGGCAAATTTATCGTTAGGCTGGCGGCAAAAAATAGGAATTACTCGGGCAATGTGCACACTTCCTAAGCTTTTGCTACTGGATGAACCTTTTAACGGGTTGGATTTATCTGCGGTAGAACAAGTAAAGAAGCTGATCGTTAAGCTAGCGAGCCGAGGGACTTGCGTGGTGCTTACTAGTCACATTTTAGAAGAATTACAAAACATTGCAGATTATCTGTACCTGGTTGATGCTCAAGTAATCAAGGAGATCAAAGACAGTGAGTTGCAAGACGGTATTCGGGATTACTATTTAAAAAAATTTGAAAAAGAATCAGGTATTTAAAATGGGTAAGGAAAAGTTAGTTACGATCAACAGCCTTTGGATTGCAACAATGCTAATAAATATATTAGCTCCGCTAGCTAATATTGGATTTGCGTTTTCAATTAAGTTCTTAATTGATGATGGTGTCCAACAAAATTTAACTCTGCTTTACCGCCATCTTTGCGTTAGCATCCTTGTGGTAATTGTTTTTGTTTTAGGAAATTACCTTGCAAAAGTGCTAACTAGTTTATACACGGCCAAGCAAATACAAAAATACCGAATGTATTTAATGTCCAGCATGCTTCAAGAAAACTACGTAAGCTTTATAAAGCAAACTACTTCTGATTACCAACACGCACTGCTTAGTGAGGCTGACCAGATTGGTAAAGATTATTTGATGGGATTTTTTGAAATGGTTCGCAACCTGATGTTAGTGGGATATTCGTTAGTGACAATGTTTATGAGTAGTGGAGTTTTGGCCGCGGCAATATTGATTCTAACAGCAGTCCCAATTATACTCAGTGCTTTTTCAGCAAAAAAGGGCCAAATTCAAAAAGAACGTGCGCTGGCTGCCGAAAAAACATTTGCAAATAAAATTAAAGAGATGCTGGCGGGGTTTTTAACCATCAAAATTTATCAAGCAGAAAAGAGTGTGAATCGTTCGTACCAGCTTTTTTTACGTGAGTACACCCAAAAAAGTTTAAAACTAAGCATTACCGAAGACATAACTTCCACCATTTCGGAAGTTTCTGGGCTGATGATTTTTTTAGTTGCCTTTGGTGGCGGGATGATAATGTCAGCTAAAGGAACGCTAAGTGTGGGAAGCGTTACGGCCATTGTGCAATTGGTAAATTTTGTGGTGATGCCGATTAACCAGCTCGGATTACAGAACTCTCGTTATCAAGGGGTCAAAGCGCTCTTAAATTCTTTAACCGTATTTTTGCAAAAAGAAACGAGTTCAATCACATCCGGAAGCCACCAGAACCATTTTACTCAAGCAATTGGATTTACCAACGTTAGCTTTAGATATCCAGAGACTAAAAAACAAGTATTGACCAATGTGAATTGTCGACTGCTGGCAAATCATAACTATGCGATTATTGGCAATTCGGGCAGTGGTAAAACCAACATTTTCAACTTATTGCTGAAGCTCTTTTCCCCCGATCAAGGAAAGATCACGATTGATGGGAATGATTTAAATAGCATTTCTGCAAAGTGGTGGTATTCTCAAGTGGCAGTGGTGCAACAAGAAGTATTTATTTTTAATGATTCAATCAAGTACAACGTGACTTTGGGGCATTTGTACAGTGACCAGCAGATTGTGCAGGCGCTACAGGAAGCTGGATTAGGGGAATTTCTAGCGACAGTTAACGGCGACTTAAATTATAATTGTGGCGAAAATGGAAAAAATCTTTCTGGTGGACAACGGCAACGGATTTCGATTGCCAGAGCTTTTATCCAAGAAAAGTCGATCATTTTATTAGACGAAGCCACTTCTGCATTGGACAATAAATTAAGCAATGAAATTGAACAAACTTTACTTGCCAAAACTAAGATTACCGTAATCGTAATTACCCATAAAACTAGCGTGGTCAACTTAGCGCGCTTTGATAAAGTTTTTCGGTTAGTAAACAAGAAATTAATCGAAGTATAGATGTTAATGGGAGATGAAACGATTTTTTTAAATTATAAGACAAATGAAGAAAGCGCAAACATTATTTGAGGTGTAGAATATGTATGAGGTGAAGTATATGGTCAATGTGGCGGTAACTGCGGGTGCACAGTGTTTCATTATGCAGATCTTTAACTTCTACATACTCAAAGCGCATTTAGCTAAACAATCCTATCCTATTCTGATTGTGCTTGCGCCGGTATTGTCAATTTTGAGCGGTCTTATCGCAAACCAATCTCCGATATTTTCGGGCTTATTTTTAACGGCAGTTTTAGTGGGGTTAAACCAAGTAATTACCAAAAGCAACGTTATCGATTCTTTGTTTCCCATCTCATTTTTGCTATGCAGCCTAATTATGTATTTGCTGATTAGTGATATTTTCTCTTTATCGAAGGTAAGCGCGCATTTAGGGGATTTTATCCGCTTAGGTGCTTTCGTTGTGGGAGGATTTATTGCAGTTTATTTGCAAAGTTATCTCACTAATAATTTACTTGATTTTTTTAACAAGCGAAAAATAGTAAAATTGCTCTGCAAATGGTACATAGTTATTTTGGCAATTTTAATGTTTACGACGGTACAAGGCAAAGTTGTCGTTGGGTCAAACGTTAATTCGTTGATTTTAGAAGCTTTATTCGTTGCTTTATTGCTGATTGCCGTTTTGAGTATGATTTTTTCTTTTTTAAACGAACTGCACCGGACTAAGCTAAAAAATGAGTTGCAACAAATTAAACAATTAGAAAATTACGCTGCCGTTCTTGAAGATGGATATAGGAATCTCAGAAAAATTAAACATGATTACGTCAATGTGATTTCTAGTTCGTTATTTTTGCTTGAGGACCAAGAGTACGCCGATTTGCGTAAATATTATAAAGAAACGTTAACAATGCTAAATTCAGATGATAAATATGATGAAATCAGGATTGGTGATTTGCAAAATATTGGTAATTCGGCATTGAAGGGAATTATCGCGTATAAATTAATTCAAGCTGAGCATCAGAAACTTAAAATTCATTTTGAGTGTATTCAACCGATTGGTGAGCTACAAGTGGCTAACGTACATATAGTTGAAATTGTGGGAATTCTAATGGATAACGCAATTGAATACGTTGAAACAAATGGGGGACAAATTGACGTTGTAGTTACCGTAAACGAAGGATACCGATCGATTTTAATTCGTAACTCCTTGAAAAGGGCCAGTAAAACTAATTTACGGGAAATTTTTCAAGAAGGTTATACAACAAAAGGGAACCATGAGGGAATTGGATTGAGTAGTTTACGCGATATCACCGCTAAAGAAGATCACTTGGAAGTAATGACTTCAATTGAAAACGGCTACTTCTTACAAGAAATTGTGTGTTAATAACGGGGAACTTAACATGGATATTCTAATCTGCGAAGACAACATTGAACAACTTTATAATTTAGAAAAAATTATCAAGAATTATTGTTCAAAGAAGAACCTAGAATTAAACATTTTGGCAACGAGTACGAAGGCAGAAGATATTTTGCCAATCATTAAAAATAAAGAGTATGCAAGTGGCGCGCTGTTTATTTTAGACATCTGTTTAGATAAAAGTAACGTTAACGGATTTGAGGTCGCTAAAGCAGTCCGTCAGCGGGATCGAAGTTCGTCAATTGTTTTCTCTACAACTCACGATGAAATGACCTACTTGACCTTTTTATATAAGGTTGAAGCGTTGGATTACGTTCTTAAAGATGAACCTGTAACTTACCAAAAAAGAATCGAAGCTTGTATTGAAGCTGCGTACGCAAAAAATCAAGCGTTTAAGAATAGTAAAGTACATAGTGAAAGGTACTTAACTTTTAAAATTGGTCCTAAGTTAGAACGAATCTTAGAAAACGAAGTACTTTACGCTGAAACTTCCGCCAACAAACATCGCATTATAATTCATACCGTAAATAAAGTTTTAGAGATTTACGGCTCGCTAAATAATTTACTAGAAGAGTCGCCAAAGATGGTGCGGTGTCATAACTCTTTTGTAATTAACCGAGAAAAGATCCAAGTTTTAGATTTGAACCAAATGCAAGTACTGTTGAGTAGTGGTGAGAGCTGTTTTGTTTCTAGAAAGTACCTTAGTAAATTAAGACAGCTACTGGTTTAGGCAATTGAAAAAGCGAGCGTGAGTAAATGGACTTTAAAACTTGGGCAACCAAATTAGAATATTTGTTATTGTTAGTGGTTTTAGGAATCGTTTTTGTTAAAGTTAGGGTAAACCTACTTTTTTTACTGGCGACATTTTTAATATTTGATGTGGGAACTTTAGGCTACCTGATTTCCCCGAAGATGGGTAATTATTTATATAATCTAACCCATACATTTACGTTGCCACTGGTTTTATCATGCAGCTACTTGGTTGGAGAAAATGTCTTAGGAAAAATGACGCTATCAATTATACTAGTATGGCTAATTCACATTACAATTGATCGATTATTGGGTTGGGAATTAATGCCGCGATGATAAAAAGAAAACCTCGAAATTAAAGTTATTCTACTTTGATTTTGAAGTTTTTTAAATAGATTGAAATAAAAGCGCCCTTAAATTGCGGGACCTAGTACACTCAGGTCATTTTATAAGTATTTTAAGACGTCGATAGAGCACGCTTGTTGAAGGCGGTGCTAATAATCGGGGCGGAATGCTAACAACAAGTTCGTGATTTTTACTGAGGAAAGTTGCATATTGAGTGGGGAGGAACAAAAATGGTTGGTCAAAGAATTCGAAAAGAACGCGAAAAAAGGGGTGGAGTCAAAATGATTTAGCAAAGTTATTGCAAGTTAGTCGGCAAACCATTTCGAAGTGGGAAACGGAAAGTGCTTATCCTGACGTAGAACGGTTGATGCAACTTAGCGACTTGTTTGAAATTAGTTTAGATGCGTTGATCCGGGATCGGGAAGTCCCTGCCAAAAAATTACGGGTTCAAAGAGCCCGGACGGGGATGACTTTTTGGGATTTTTTAAGCAAACGGTGGTGGCTAATTTTTATTTTTTGCGTGGTGTTTAGCGTGGTTGCTTCCCATAGACATAATTTAAATCCCGTGCTAGGTCTTCCTAAACGTAATACATTGGAGGCAGATTATATTTAGCGTTACTGGATTAGGATGTAGTGGAATGGTTTGGTTAGCAGTTAGAAAATGATTTAGCAATAGTAAAGAGTCTTTGCTGTGAAGCTGGTGTGAATCGCGTTTCTTCTTGATGAGAGGTAGGAGGGCTTACTTAAATAAGTGAACTTGAAAGAGTTGGATGGCTAAGTATAAGAAATTGACGATAGTTATTATTTGCGTCCCAGAAGTATCCACGATAAAATGAAAGCGTTCACATATATAATACTTTAAAATTAAGAAAGAAGGGATCAATATGGGACAAAAAGATTTATTAACGCTGGCCGTGATTTTAAGAAGTTTAGGGCCACTGGTTAACAACGGGCGCGTATGCGCTGACGCAAAGTCGTCGGCAGTTGGAACGGAAAAACTTTTACTAGTGGCTGCTCAAAAAATGCAAGTTGCTAGCGGACAAGTAAAAATAGGTGGGTAGTACCTTAAGATTAGTGATGCAACTTTTTTGATGATTAGTTACTAAATAATAACTTAAAGGGACCTACGGATGCATACTTTATTAATTGAGTTAGTGGTGAATATTTTTTTCTCCAGACCCAGTTTCGGGACCTTATTTTTAAGCACTTATTCAAAAATTATTTTCACCATACTTTATATTGGACCTCCTCGAGCAGCGCTTAGTGCTGATTGGGGAGTTTTTTACGTATAATTCGAATGATTAATGATGAAATATCTATTTTTATGAGTTATATGCGAACTATAAAATTAAATTGAATAAAAATAGTTCGTAAAAAGCGTTGATTAAAGTTAACTAAGTTGGTACACTAAACGTGAAAACTAACCAAGTTTTTTTGTTTGAAAGGAGCTGTTATGAAAAAAATTGCGGTAGTGATGGGATCAATTTCCGATTGGCCCACGATGAAGGAAACGGCAGCGATGCTTGATAAGTTCGGGGTGGCCTATGAGCGACACGTAATTTCAGCGCATCGGATGCCTAGTGAACTTCAAAAATTTGGCGGGCAAGCTCAAAAAGATGGTTATGGGGTAATAATTGCGGGAGCTGGTGGAGCTGCACATTTACCAGGAATGTTAGCGGCCAACACCATTTTGCCGGTGGTGGGCGTCCCGATTGAAAGTCATGCGTTGCACGGCTTGGACTCTTTATTGTCAATTGTGCAGATGCCCAGCGGAGTACCGGTAGCAACCACGGCAATTGGAGAGGCCGGGGCTAAAAATGCAGCTTTACTGGCAATCGAAATTTTAGCGATTACCGAGCCGCGGCTTGCTAAAAAAATGATTGAATTTCGGCAAGAACAAACACAGGAGGCCCAGAATAGTGAAAAGCAGTGGTGAAGCGGGTGTATACCTACCGCCAGCAACGATTGGAATTATTGGCGGTGGCCAATTAGGACAGATGATCGCTCTGGCTGCCAAGGCAATGGGGTATAAGGTGGGCATTTTAGATCCGACCCCTAACTGTCCGGCTGGTCAGGTTAGTGATTTCCAAATCGTGGCCGCTTATAACGACCAGCAAGCCCTATTAAAGATGGCCGAACGTAGCGATGTTTTAACTTATGAATTTGAAAATGTCGATTTAGCTAGCTTGGAGGCTACACAAAAGTTAGCGGCTCTTCCGCAAGGGACTAATTTACTATACGTAACTAGTGATCGTCTTCGCGAAAAACATTTTCTTGCTAGCCACGACCTCCCGGTAACGCCTTATCAACCCGTCAGCAATCCAACCGAGCTAAATGACGCGATTACTAAGCTAGGGTACCCGTGCATTTTAAAATCTTGTGAGGGCGGTTATGACGGACATGGTCAGCAAGATATTAATTCGGAGGACGATTTGCCAGCGGACCGGAGTTTAGCATCTCAAACACCGTGCATTTTGGAAAAGCGTCAGAGATTCAGCAAAGAATTATCGGTAATGGTGACGCGAAGCCGGGATGGCCAGGTGCGATGTTTTCCAGTAGCGGAAAATATCCATCACAACCATATTCTCCATCAAAGCATTGTCCCGGCACGGGTAACTAAAGAGGTTCAGCAAAAAGCACAAAAAATTGCTCGCCAAATTGCGCAAGGTTTATGTTTACGAGGAGTATTGGGGATTGAATTCTTCATGTTAGCTGATGAGCGTTTGTTAGTGAATGAATTAGCACCCCGTCCCCATAATTCGGGACATTACTCGATTGAAGCATGTAGCATTTCACAATTTGAAGCCCACGTTCGCAGTATCTGTGGACTTGAAATACCGAAAATTACGCAACACGCCCCCGCAGTGATGGTCAATTTACTCGGGCAACATTTAACATTAGCCCGCCAAAAGCTAGCACAACGGCCGCATTGGCATTTTCACGATTATGGCAAAGCGGAAAGTCGGGTGAACCGGAAGATGGGGCACATTACCTTGTTAGGCGAACTGCAACCAAGCTTAGATTCAATTCAAGCGGAAAAGATTTGGGAGATTAGCAATGAAGAAAACGACGTTAATTAAAGAGGGTAAAGCTAAACGATTGTATAGGACGGATGAGGAAGACGTGGTGTGGGTTGAGTACCTGGATCAAGCAACGGCGTTAAATGGTAAACGGAGAGACCAAGTTATTGGCAAGGGAGCTTTGAATAATCAGATCGATTGTATCCTCTTTGAAATGCTAGGTGCAAAAGGGATTCATACGGACTTTATTAAAAAAATTTCCGATACCGAACAATTAAATTACAAAGTAGACATTATTCCACTAGAGGTAGTCGTACGTAATGCAGCAGCGGGCAGTTTTCAGCGAAAATTTGCGGTGCCGTATTTACGAGAGTTCGATCAGCCGATTGTGGAATTTTTTTATAAATCCGACGAATTGGATGATCCATTCATCAACACTAACCAAGCCGTAGCTTTGAAAATTATTAGTTATGCAGAAGGTGAAATCCTCGAAAACTTAGCACTTCAAATTAATCGGCTGTTAAAGGAACGATTTTGGCAGGCTCACTTGCAACTAGTGGACTTCAAGGTTGAATTTGGCAAAACCGCAGATGGAAAAATTATGCTTGCGGACGAAATTTCACCCGATTCTTGCCGGTTGGTAGACCTAACCACCAAAACTTCCTTAGATAAGGACGTTTTTCGCAAAAAAACGGGTGATCTGGTGACAGTTTATCAAGAGGTACTCCGGCGTTTAATAAATTCACGGGAGGAAGCGCATGTACAAAGCTAAAGTTTACGTCACTTATAAAGAATCTATTTTGGATCCTCAGGGAGCCGCCATTAAAAAAGCGCTTCATCATTTGAATTACCAAGAGGTCCAAAAAGTGTCGGTGGGAAAATATTTCGAAATCCAGGTGGTCGATGGCGGACAAAAAATTAACGAACAAGTCCAAAAAATGTGTGATGAATTATTAGCTAACGTTAACATGGAAACTTACCGGTTTGAGATTCAAGACGTTCAGGAGGGCGAAAAATGATATATAGCATCCTTCGTTTTCCGGGCTCTAATTGTGACTGGGATATGTATTACGTTTTACGAGACGTCCTTAAGGTCACTCCACGTTTTGTGGATTATCGCGAGACTGTTTTACCAGCTGAAACCGGCGCCGTCTTAATTCCAGGAGGCTTTTCGTACGGTGATTACCTTCGGAGCGGCGCAATTGCCCGTTTTTCGCCCATCATGTCCGCGGTGCAAGAATTTGCGGAAGCTGGAAAACCAGTGATCGGAGTCTGCAACGGCTTTCAAATTTTAGCGGAAGCCGGGCTTTTACCCGGAGCATTGCATCCTAATGAGAGCTTAAATTTTATTTGCCGACCCCAAAAATTGGTTGTTGAAAATTGTCAAACGCCGTTTACCCGCCAATTTAGTTTAAAGCAAACCGTAACGTTCCCCATCGCTCACGGTGAAGGAAACTATTATTGTGATGAAACAACTTTACAAGATTTGAAGGAACACAACCAAATTGTTCTGCGTTACGTAAACAACCCTAACGGCAGTACTGATAACATTGCCGGAATTACTAACCAAGGGGGCAACGTCCTCGGACTAATGCCCCATCCGGAACGAGCTAGTGAAGCAGTTTTAGGGGGGACGGACGGGAAAATATTGTTCCAAAGTTTAGTTGCTAGTATCACGCAACACGTTTAATAAGGGGAGATTTTGCGATGATGACGGAATTAACACCGACCGAAATTTGGGATCAAAAATTATATATCCAGTGGGGACTAAGCGAAGACGAATTTAACCAAATCAGGAACACGCTGGATCGACTCCCTAACTTCACTGAAACAGGATTATTTGCTGCCATGTGGAGTGAGCATTGTGCGTATAAAAACTCTAAGCCACTTTTAAAACAATTTCCCACAACGGGTCAGCAAATATTACAGGGACCGGGAGAAGGTGCTGGCATTGTCGATATTGGCGGCGGGCAGGCGGTAGTTTTTAAAGCCGAAAGTCATAATCATCCTACGGCAGTGGAACCTTATCAAGGTGCGGCAACCGGCGTGGGCGGCATTATTCGAGATATTTTTTCCATGGGCGCTCGACCAATTGCGTTAATGGATAGTCTGCATTTTGGTGAATTGACTGACGCCCGGACAAAATACTTAGTGGACCAAACCGTAGCGGGAATTGGCAACTACGGTAATTGCATGGGGATTCCCACGGTTGGCGGAGAAACGACTTTTGATGCAATTTACCAGAATAACCCAGTGATGAACGCCATGTGCGTGGGCTTGTTGAACGTCACTAACCAACAACGGGGAGCTGCCGCTGGGGTCGGCAATTCAATCTATTATGTGGGCGCTAAAACTGGTCGAGATGGGATTCAAGGCGCTATTTTTGCTTCCACTGAATTTAATGATGCACAGACTACACAACGGTCGGCGGTCCAGGTTGGGGATCCGTTTGCTGAAAAACAGTTAATGGAAGCTTGCTTAGAATTAATCCATAACCATGCCGAATGGTTGGTAGGCATTCAAGATATGGGGGCAGCGGGCTTAGTTTCCTCATCAGCAGAAATGGGGGCCAAGGCAGGATTTGGGATGCGCTTGGATCTTGACTTGGTTCCTCAACGTGAAGCAGACATGACTCCCTACGAATTAATGCTTTCTGAATCCCAAGAACGGATGTTGCTCTGCGTTAAGCAGGGGCACGAACGTGAAGTAGAGGAAATTTTTGCAAAATATGATAGTACCGCTGTAAAAATTGGGGAGGTTACCGAAGACCAGCGATATCAACTGATTTTTAAAGGGACCACCGTAGCCGATGTCCCAATTCATGCGTTAGTTGATGAAGCACCGACTTATCATCGGCCAAGCCAAAAACCGCAACGTGTCAAGAGCGATGGAAAGCAATTTCAACCGCAAATTAAGGATTTAACGGCAACTTTTAATGCCATGTTGCGTCAAGCCACGATTGCTAATAAAGAAGCAATCTTTGAACGCTACGATGCACAGGTACAAACTAACACGATTTCAACCGTCCAAAGTGACGCTGCTGTGGTTCGAATCCGCGGGACCCAAAAAGCACTCGCAATGACTACCGACGCGAATCCCCGTTACTTATACTTGGATCCTTACCTCGGCGGACAAATTGCCGTTAGTGAAGCGGCTCGCAACGTGGTGGCAACGGGAGGAAAGCCTTTAGCAATTACCGATTGCCTGAATTTTGGGAGCCCAGAGGATCCGGAAAGTTACTACGAATTAGCCCAAGCCATTAATGGAATGGCCGCGGCCTGCGATGTTTTTGATACTCCCGTGATTTCGGGCAACGTTTCACTGTACAACGAATTTAATCGGCAACCAATTTATCCTACTCCCATGGTGGGCATGGTTGGAATAATTGAAGATCCAGCTTGGATAACCACCTTAGATTTTAAACAAACGGGTGATTTGATTTATGTTTTAGGCGAAACTACGGATGCCTTAAACGGTAGTGAACTCCAAAAAATGCAATTAGGCCACGTGGAAGGTAAACTGTTCGACTTTGATTTGCAATACGAAATTGACCAACAACGCTTAGTAAGCGACCTAATTCATGAAGGACTTTTGGCTAGTGTGCACGATTTGGCAGAAGGTGGATTAGCGATCGCCCTCGCAGAAAGTGCCTTCGCAGGAGAAATTGGGTTTAACGTGCAAACTGACTTAGCGGCCGCCGAATTATTTGCTGAAAACCAATCGCGATTCCTCGTAACCGTTACGCCAGCAAACCGGGAGCATTTTGAAGCTAAAACTGCTGGCAAAGCAATGCTATTAGGGCGTGTAGGGGGTGATCGGCTTAAAATCTTAACCACTGATGGCATGTTGGACGTTGGTTTAATGGCGGCCGAAACTAGTTGGAAGGAAGCGCTCGCATGGCAACTGAATTAAAGGGACTTAACGAAGAATGTGGCATTTTTGGGGTTTGGCAAGATTCTGATGCACCGCAACGAACGTATATCGGATTACACAGCTTACAGCATCGCGGGCAAGAGGGGGCGGGCATCGTAACCCGTACTCCCACGGGAAAATTTGCCATCCACAAAGGCCTAGGTCTTTTAACGGACGTATTCAATAACCCGGATGACTTAACGAACTTAATTGGGCGCAGTGCAATTGGCCATGTCCGTTACGGTACGGCTGGAAGCCGCGGGGTTGAAAATGTTCAGCCGTTACTTTTCCACTATCTACAAGGGGACGTGGCGATGGCCCATAATGGCAATTTGACAAACGCGATTACGCTGCGCTACCAGTTAGAAGAGCAGGGCGCAATTTTTCAATCCAATTCGGATACCGAAGTTCTAATGCACCTAATTCAGCACCAAAAGCAGGCGAGCTTTAGTGAAAAATTAAAGGCTAGTTTGCGACAAATTAAGGGCGGGTTCGCGTACCTAATTCTTACGGAAAATGCTTTATACGCAGCATTGGATCCCAATGGTTTCCGGCCTTTGGTGATTGGACAATTAGCTAATGGCGCATTCGTGATCGCAAGTGAAACTTGTGCGTTAACGGCGGTGGGTGCCGAGTTTGTTCGGGACGTAGAACCTGGCGAACTAGTCCAAATTGACGACCAGGGAATTAAAATTAGCCATTTTACGACCGAGACTCAGCTAGCAATTTGTTCGATGGAATTTATTTATTTCGCCCGTCCAGATTCGAATCTTTACGGGGTGAACGTCCATCGCGCGCGACAACGAATGGGTAAGCGATTAGCCCAAGAAAATCCGTTAGACGTGGACATTGTCGTCGGGGTACCCAATTCTTCGCTATCAGCAGCGGCAGGAGTGGCGGAGCAGTTGGGGGTCCCAAATGAAATGGGCCTGATTAAAAATCAGTACAGCAGCCGCACGTTTATTCAACCCACCCCTAAGTTACGTGAACAGGGGGTCGAGATGAAGTTGACAGTGTTATCCGCGGTAGTTGCGGGGAAAAAGGTAGCCCTCGTTGACGACTCGCTTGTTCGGGGGACCACCAGCAAGTACATTGTAAAAATGTTGAAAAAAGCGGGGGCTAAAGCGGTGCATTTGATGATCAGTTCACCACCGTTGAAATACCCTTGCTTTTACGGAATTGATATCGAACATACTCGTGAATTAATGGCGGCAAACCTCACGGTAAAGGAAATGTGCGTTGCAATCGGGGCGGACTCGTTGCACTTTTTAAGTTTGCCCGGTTTGATTGACGCAATCGGTTTACACCAAGATACCCCTAACGACGGACTTTGCGTAGCGTACTTTGATGGAAAATATCCTACGCCGCTTTACGATTACGCGGCCGATTTTGAAGTTCCTAAAACCGCAAAAGACACTATGTTATCGGCAACGGGAGTCGCAAAGGAGAAATAATAATGACCAAAAATGCTTATGAACAAGCGGGAGTAAACATTGCTGCGAGCGAAGAAATTATTGAAGGCTTAAAGCAAGCAATTGGTGAACAAGGTCCCCACACTCTAAATGGGATTGGCAATTTTGCCGGATGTTACCAACTCTCCGAAGATCAATTAGACGATCCAGTTTTAGTGGCGGGGGCTGACGGAGTGGGAACTAAAGTGCTGTTAGCTGCCCAAACTGGAAAAGTCGAATCGTTAGGGCAAGATTTGGTAGCAATGTGCGTTAACGATTTGTTGGCACAGGGCGCATTACCGCTATTCTTTTTAGATTATTTGGCGTTTTCACATTTAGAAAGCGACCAAACAGCTGCAATTTTAAAAGGGATTTTGCAAGCTTGCCAGGCCCAATCCATCCCGTTACTAGGCGGAGAGACGGCCGAGATGCCAGGACTTTATCAAGACCAGCATTTTGATTTAGCCGGCTTTGCGGTTGGTTTGGCAGTTAAAAGGAATCTCCTTAGTTCAGCTATGGTAAGTGAAGGGGATTATTTGATTGGCTTACCTTCGACTGGCTTACATAGTAACGGTTACTCATTAGTGCGTAAAATCTTCTTTACGGATCACCATTGCCAATTTGACGACTATTTGCCAGGAATCGCCCGTCCATTAATCGATGAACTTTTGGAACCGACCCGGTTATATGGCAACGTGATCCGACCATTATTACAAAAAAGGTTATTAAACGGGATCGCCCACATTACGGGTGGCGGTCTACTAGAAAACATACCGCGGATGTTACAACCTAACCAACAGGCTGAAATAAAATTGGCTAGTTGGCCTAAACCAGCGATTTTTAAGGTTCTCACTAAGCTTGGAAAACTTTCACAAACCGACCGTTACCAAACTTTCAATATGGGAATTGGAATGGTGTTAACCGTGAGTCCTCAGCAATATCAGCAAGTAAGGGACGAACTCGACTGCCAAAAAGAACCGTATTTTAAGATTGGCCAAGTGAAGAGGCGCCCAGAAAATGCACCAGCCGTCGTACTTTTAGGAGCTGATTAATGATTAAGATCGCAATATTTGCGTCGGGGACCGGCACCAATTTTGTTGCACTTGCCCGCCACATCGAAGAAACTAACGTACCAATTCGCATTGCATGTTTAGTCTGTGATCAACCAGATGCACCAGTAGTTGAAAAAGCGGTCAGATTGGGGATTCCAGTTTGGACCCACCGTTTGGGCGAGTTTGCCGACAAACCGGCTTACGAACAAGCAATTCTGTTCGAGTTGCAAAAATACGATTTAAAACTAATTGTGTTAGCCGGTTACATGAAAATTATTACGGGAGTGCTACTAGAAGCCTACCCGCAGGCCATTATTAATATTCATCCCGCATTGTTGCCTGCCTTTCCGGGACGACACGGAATTGAAGACGCTTTGGCATACGGCGTAAAAGTTACCGGGGTCACCGTGCACTGGATTGACGATGGAATTGATACTGGCCCCATCATTGCGCAGCGGGCGGTTCCTATTTTGCCCGATGATGATGTGACACGATTAGCACAAAGAATTCATCAAGTTGAGCATGAGTTATATTTTGTTAGCCTATGCGAAGTTTTAAAACAACGAAAATTGATTAAATAAGGGAGCGTGCTCATGAAAACTGCATTATTAAGCGTGTCGGATAAAACTGGAATTGTTGAATTTGCCAAGGGCTTAGCAGCTCAAGAATTTAGAATAGTCTCTACTGGCGGGACTAAAAAGGTTCTTGAAGAAGCGGGGCTAACGGTGACGGGAGTAGAAGAATTAACGGGTTTCCCAGAAATGCTGGATGGTCGGGTAAAGACGTTACATCCCGTAATTCACGGCGGACTATTGGCTCGACGCGACTTACCGAACCACTTGCAGGCGCTAAAAGAACACCAAATTGACCTGATTGACTTAGTCTGCGTGAACCTCTATCCATTCAAAAGCACCATTATGCAAGACGGAATCACTGAAGCAGAAGCAATTGAACAAATTGACATTGGCGGACCCAGCATGTTGCGTTCCGCGGCTAAAAATTTTGCGTCGGTTTGGGCGGTGGCGGATCCTGCAGATTACCGAGCAGTTTTAGAACAGCTGGCGCAACCGGACGATGCAATTGCTTTTCGGCGGGCGCTAGCTTTGAAAGTTTTCCAGCATACGGCAGCGTATGACACGTTAATTGCCCAATATCTGGGCCGTGCGGATGAAGAATTTCCTACCCAACTCACAATGACCTATACTAAAAAACAGGCAATGCGCTACGGTGAAAATAGTCACCAAAAAGCCGCTTTCTACGAGAATGCCTTACCAGTACCGTTCTCGATTGCCCGAGCTAAGCAATTACATGGAAAGGAACTTTCGTATAACAATATTAAAGATGCTGACGCGGCTTTGAAAATGAGTGCCGAGTTTGAGCAGCCTGCGGTGATTGCCGTTAAGCATATGAATCCTTGCGGAATTGGACTAGGCAAGTCGATTCAGGAAGCGTGGGACCGGGCGTACGCTGCTGACCCAATTTCTATTTTTGGCGGGATTATTATATTAAATCGACCAGTTGATTTGGCGACTGCCCAAAAAATGCACCAGCTCTTTTTGGAAATTATAATTGCTCCTAGTTTTGAAAAGGAAGCTTTTGCAGTGTTGGCGCAGAAGAAAAATCTACGAATAATGACGGTTGATTTTAGTAAAAAACAAGCGTCTAAGGAACTCGAAACAGTCTCCGTAATGGGCGGGCTTTTAGTACAAGAGCCTGATGAAGTCGCTGAAAGCCAGGCTAATTTCAAGGTGGTTTCTAAGCGCCAACCGACAGAGACCGAACTAAGAGCCATGGTTTTTGGTCAAACGGTGGTTAAACACGTTAAGAGCAATGCAATCGTGGTTGCTACGGAAAATCAGACTTTAGGGATTGGCGCAGGGCAAATGAATCGGATTGGATCGGTTGAAATTGCCATTGAACAGGCAGAAAAAGCTGCTGGATTTAAAAGTGCAATTATGGCGTCCGACGCCTTTTTCCCAATGGACGATTGCGTCGAGTTTGCAGCTAAACACGGGATTAAGGCCATCGTCGAACCTGGTGGTAGCATTAAAGATCAAGCGTCGATTGATAAAGCAAACGAGTTAGGAATCACGCTAGTCTTTAGCGGTCGGCGTCATTTTAGACATTAGGGGGCTTAATTCGTGGCAAAAGTACTAGTTATTGGGCAAGGTGCCCGTGAACACGCAATTGGCCGCCAGTTATTATTAAGTGAGCAGGTTGAAGAAGTTTATTGCGCTCCCGGAAATCCCGGTATGTTGCGAAGCGGAATTAAGACCGTTCCCATCAAGGAATTAAACTTTGAAAAGTTGGTTGATTTTGCCCGCAAGCAAGCGGTTAGTTTAACGGTTGTCGGCCCGGAATTGCCGCTGCAACAGGGAATTGTTGATTATTTCAATGCGGCAGGGTTAACCATTTTTGGCCCGTCTCAAGCGGCAGCAAAATTAGAGAGCTCGAAGCAATTTGCCAAAAAGGTTATGCAGGAGGCGGGAGTACCAACCGCGCGCTACGCCAGCTTTCAAGACGAAAGCTCTGCAATCCAGGCGTTATCCAAGACAACTTATCCATTAGTAATTAAAGCTGACGGATTAGCCGCCGGAAAAGGGGTTGCGATTGCTAAAAATCAAAGTGATGCCGTAGCAATAATTCACCAATTGCTAGGTGAGCACCAATTTAATACCACGTCGATCGTTATCGAGGAATACTTGGAAGGACAAGAGTTCTCGCTAATGGCATTTGTCAACGACGACCAAATTATCCCAATGCCGCTTTCCCAGGATCATAAGGCAGCTTATGATGGCGACCGCGGGCCTAACACGGGTGGAATGGGCGCATATAGTCCGTTACCTCAATTTTCAACAGAGCTGGGGAAAAGGTGTGTGGAGGAGGTTGTCCGTCCGGTCATTCACGCTTTACGTCAACGGGATATTAGTTTTTGTGGGGTTTTATATGCCGGTTTGATTATGACTAAAACGGGGCCCAAGGTAATTGAATTCAACGTCCGCTTTGGAGATCCCGAAACGGAAGTTGTATTACCACAGCTGCAAAGTGATTTTTACGAGCTTATTCTGGGGTTACTGGATCAGCAACTGCCCCAAGTAAAATGGCAAAATAACGATATTTATTTAGGAGTGGTTGTGAGTTCAGAAAATTACCCACAATCTTCGGCTGCAGGGATTAGATTATCCAGCTTTAATAGCGTTCCAGCAGACCTTACCATCAATTATGCTGGCGTGGCACAAGATTCGAAGGGCGAATTGGTTAGTAATGGTGGCCGGATCCTTTGTGCAACAACCAAAGCTAGTAATATTACGCAAGCGCGAACAATTTTATATTCGTGGTTAAATCAACAGAAGTTAGTGGGGATGCGTTATCGGAATGACATTGGAAAACGTGGAGAGTAGACAGTCGAGTTATTAGCGGGCAAACGGGAGAGCTATTCGAGTTTGAATAGCTCTTCTTTTTAAGTATTTCAACTGCAAGAATTTTAGACACATTGCAATTAGTACAAAAACATCCCCTAGAAAAGGGTTGCCATAGTGCCTGAGCGGTGATAGTATTTAACACTATTAATAATCTGATATCAACTTTACAACCTCCATCATCTTTAAAAATTGTCCTTAGTGGTACTTAACGTCATAAAAAGAAAAGGAATTTTAAACCTATGGCTCAGGTTTTAATCGTTATTGATATGCAACGAGCATTAAGTAAAATAGCTAATCGCAATCAAGTTATATCAAACATTAACAAACGGATTAATAAATACAGAGAAAATAATCTCCCAATTGTATTTATTCAGCATGCTGAACCAGGAATGGAAGTTGCAAGTGAACAATGGAGACTTTTTGAGGAGCTTAATTCGTTAGGCACTGATACTTATTTTAATAAAATACGGCCTGATGCTTTTTACCAAACGGGGCTTGAGGCATTTCTTAAAATGAACCATCTGAATTATATAGAAATTTGCGGAGCACAAGTCGAATTTTGCGTAGATACAACTATTCGAGTCGCGTTCCATCTGGGTTTTAAAACCGATATATTAATTGATGGAGTTACAACCATTAACGGGGATGTGCTAAATGCTGAACAAATAAAGAAGCATCACGCAAACATATGGGATAATCGATTTGGCAAATTAATTACGGTGCCAACTCCGCTAAAATGATTGGTGTTAAACATTGCATTGTAGATTTCAACATGCAGTAATCGACAATCTGTCATTGGTTATTTGAGTTAGAGCAAAAGCTTGAAAGCAGAAAAGTTTCCTAGTATGCGTCACAAGGCTTTTTGCAGGCTAGTTCTCGGATTAGTTGATATAATAACGTGTAATAAATCTTGTTTTATATTAATTAAATGATTTAGTTGCTGGTTTATTAAATCAAAATTGCGAGGGCTGCTATGTTTGTTTACCTTCTTTTAATTCTTACTATTCTAGTTTCTAGTATTTACCTATATAAAGATCGGCGTAATTTTATTGCAGGAATCTTTTTTGCGGGAAGCTGTATTAATTTAACTTTATTAGCGACTTTAGGAATTGCCTCTTATCTAGCTGGAGATTCTAGGATTGGAATCATTAGTCTTGCGGTGTTTTTACTATTAGGGATTATCGTGGTTCCGTTACTGGTCGGTTTTAGTTTAATTATTAATTCCTACGTCATGCAAACGCGCGAAGGCAAAAGCTTGACGGCTAAATTGTCGCTAATTTTCGGGGTTAACCTGTTACTTGTATTGGGTGCAGGTGCGACTATTTTACTTGCTAGTCAGTACTTAGGTCGGTTAACGGGCGTGTTACTCGTTTTTATAGGAATCGACGTCACTTTTACGTTTATTTTTAGTTGTTATTTGTTCTATTCGTTTCTGTATCAAATAATTCCTATAAGAGAAAAAGTCGATTATATTATTACGTTAGGCGCTGGAATAAGGTCAGAAACTGTAACTCCGCTCTTGAAAGGGCGGCTAGACAAAGCGTTAGAATACTTTTGGAAACAGGATGGGAACCCCAAGTTTATAGTTAGTGGCGGGCAGGGGCCTGATGAACCTGTTTCGGAAGCCTATGCCATGGCGAAATACCTTAAAAGTCAGCATGTCCCCGAAGATAAAATCATTTTAGAAGACCAATCCACCACTACATTACAAAATATGAAATTTTCAAAGCAAAAGATTGAAAAGGATTGGAAAAAGTCAGGAGTGCCTAAGGTTATTTTTGCTACTAACAACTATCATGTATTGCGCAGTGCAATTTATGCTCGTAAGGCGGGGTTAAATGCAAACGGTGTGGGTTCACCAACTTCATTTTACTTTTTACCTAGCGCGCTAATTCGTGAATATATCGCTTTGTTAGTGATTTATAAGAAAACAACCATTGCGATTGTGTTAGGATGGATTTTACTTGGACTCTTGTTAGCCTTTTTTTAGAATGGGAGAATAGTTTATGCGTAAACGAGTTATAGCTAGCGGTATCATTGTTGCAATATTTTTATTCATTTTCGGGGGTGCTTATTTCTGGTATAAGTCCAACTACGGTACCGAAAATTATTACACTCAAATCATTAATCAGGGAACCAAAATTGTTGAAAAAGATGACTCGGGCAGCCAAGTCGTGGATTACATGTATCATCAACCGATCTATGATCAAAATGGCCAACAAGTAATGGCTAAGTTTAGAGGTGGGCTAGAACGGCCCTTAAAACTACATGCATATTTAAAGGTCGGATATAACACCAAGCGGCACCAAGTGATTTCTTGGGAAAAGGTTGCTAAAAAGGACGTCCCTAAAGCGGCTTTAAAACAGCTGCATGAGTAAGCTGTTAAAAAATATTCGATAAATAAAAGGAAATCATTTCGTCTGGTGACGAGTGGTTTCCTTTTTTATTTCCGAGCCAAATTTTTAATGGTTATCGATTGTAAAAGTTAGTGGCAGGTTGGAGATACTTCCAAATCTGCCAAGAAGCCCTGAATTGCTCCACGGAAGCGAAAATCAAGAATCCCGAATGTTTAAATTTAGATCCTAAGGCATAATATTTAATCCTTACGGAAAACTTTTAAAGCCGAGAAATCCCGCTAATATGGCATTTGACACCTCGAAATATTATACAGGGTAATCTAATTAGCACTTTACTTAACAGAGTGCTAAAAAGGGAGTACAATACGGTTGTAGGTGAAAAGAGTGCTTTTGAATTAATGCTGAAGTACAATTTTTACTTCATTAATTAACGGAGGTGTTGTTACATGGCCAATTTTTACGGAAATGATCCTTTTTTCAACAATGATATGGATGATATTTTTAATCAAGTATTCAAACGGATGGGAAATCCTAACTCGGATTCCGCTCGTTACTTGGTCAATGGGCAGTCGTTAACTCCAGATGAATTTGCTCAATATCGAGCAACTGGTAAACTACCAGAAAATGCAAAAACAATTGAAGTATCCAAGGACGGACAACAGGCCCTTAAAAAGGGTGGTATTTTGGAGAAGTTAGGAACTAACTTGACTGAACAAGCCCGCGATGGTCTGCTAGATCCAGTTATTGGACGTGAAAATGAAATACAAGAAACAGCTGAAATTTTGAGCCGGAGAACGAAGAATAACCCCATTTTAGTTGGGGACGCCGGAGTCGGTAAAACTGCAATTGTTGAAGGTTTAGCACAAGCAATTGTAAATGGTAACGTTCCGGAAGCTATTCAAGGCAAAGAAATTTATTCAATCGATTTATCCTCTCTAGAAGCAGGAACCCAATACCGGGGGTCGTTTGAAGAAAACATCAAAGACTTAGTCAAAGAAGTTAAGGCAGCTGGAAACATTATTCTATTCTTTGACGAAATTCACCAAATTATTGGCGCAGGTTCAACCGGCGGCGAAGATGGTGGCAAAGGGATGGCAGATATTATTAAGCCAGCATTGTCCCGTGGTGAATTAACCGTCATTGGGGCAACTACCCAAGACGAATACCGTAATACAATTTTGAAAAACGCAGCGCTAGCTCGTCGGTTTAACGACGTGGTGGTCAATGAACCAAGCGCGGAAGACACGTTTAAAATTTTGCAAGGTGTTAAGGACTTATACGAAAAACATCATCATGTAAAACTCCCCGATGATGTTTTGAAGGCAGCGGTGGATTATTCGGTTCAATACATTCCACAAAGAACTCTACCAGATAAGGCGATTGACTTGATCGATATGACCGCCGCCCACTTAGCAGCTCGTCAGCCTGAAAGTGATGAAGCAACCTTAAAAGAAAAGCTCAATAAGCTTGAAAAAGAAAAGGAACAGGCAGTTAAAGAAGAAGATTTCAAACGTGCTGCTGACCTAAAGCAACGGATTGAAGAGACCAACAAGCAAATTAAGAATGCAGATAAGAAAGAAGAAGTTGTTGCAACGGTGGACGACGTTGCTCAATCGGTAGAACGTTTAACCGGAATTCCGGTTTCTGACATGGGCGCTAACGATATTGAACGGCTAAAAGATTTGGATAGTCGTTTGAAGAGCAAGGTCATCGGGCAGGACGAAGCGGTAGAAATGGTTGCTCGAGCAATTCGGCGGAACCGGGCAGGATTCTCCGAAGGTGAACAACCGATTGGCAGTTTCTTATTCGTCGGCCCAACCGGGGTTGGTAAAACTGAATTAGCTAAACAGTTGGCTTTGGATATGTTTGGCAATAAGAATGCGATTATTCGGTTGGATATGAGTGAATATTCGGACCGGACGGCGGTTTCTAAATTAATTGGTACGTCAGCTGGTTATGTAGGATACGATGATAACTCAAATACCCTAACCGAACGTGTACGACGGAATCCATATTCAATTGTTTTATTAGATGAAATTGAAAAAGCGGATCCACAAGTCCTAACACTTTTACTTCAAGTAATGGATGACGGACGTTTAACGGACGGTCAAGGAAACGTAATCAATTTCAAGAACACAATTATTATTGCAACGTCAAACGCTGGATTCGGTAACGAAAAATTAACCGGCGACGATGCTAAGGACCAATCTCTAATGGATCGACTTGCACCGTTCTTCCGGCCAGAATTTTTAAACCGGTTCAACGGCATTGTAGAATTCTCACACTTAACTAAGAAAGACTTAAGTCAAATCGTTGATTTAATGATTGCGGATGTTCAAAAGACATTGGCGAAGAAAGATTTGACTTTGGAAGTAACTAAACCAGCAAAGGATTGGTTGATGGAACAAGGTTACGATGAAGCAATGGGCGCTCGTCCATTAAGAAGAGTGATCGAACAACAAATTCGGGACAAGGTTACTGATTTCTATCTTGATCATTTAGATGTGAAGAACTTGAAAGCTGATTTGGTTGATGATCAAATTGTCATCGAAGCCAAATAGTCTAATTTTAGCGTTTTGCACATTCAAGAGTAACGTATAAGTAAGTATTGGCTATTAAGGAAATCATTTCGTTTAACGACGAGGTGGTTTCCTTTTTTTATTTTTAAAAAATCAGGGAGAGTCAATTTTAGATGCTGACCAATGAGATTAGGGTTGGATAATCATTCAGCTACGCGCATTAGTAGTTAAATGGTAAAGCTAAGAATAGATATCTAGTTATGTTGGCAAAAAAACCTTAAGGATTAAAATAAAATCCTCAAGGTCTTTTCACTTGAAAAAATAGATACCTTACTTGGAAAAATGGGCATATTTGACTATATTCGCAGAGCCAACAAGCACTATTCAATTAATTACTGTTTCTCCTGAATAGCCACTCGTAAAATAGTTTTGCGCTTAGCTTCCTCAACCCGGCGGAAATCGCTCATATAGATTTCCGTATGCTCTTTTTCACTACGTTGATAACCAGCTTCATCAATAAATTGCTCTAATTTTTGAAAACTTTCGGGTTCAGTATCAAATGAGCCAACGTGTACGATTTGGGCGACCAGTTGTGCTGGACGATGCTCGAAATAAATTTGATCAAACAGGAAATCATCAATCTTAGGTTTAGCACGTTCTAGAGCTTCTTTAGCAATCTCGTCAGTTACAAAACTTGGTTGTTTAATGCTGATAATGTATTTAAAGTGTTCTTTTTTCATTACCGGAGCATTTAAATATTGGTCTTGAATTCCCCAGTAACCTTGGAGTGGGTACACTGTATATAGCTTAAAGTTAGGGATGTCCCAGCCTTTCTTTTGACTCATCCGAATAGCATAAGAAACAGGATACAGGGATTGAACCCTTTTCTGGAAATCAGGTAAATTAGGATCACCTTCGCCGGCAATACTAAAATAATTTTGTTCGGGAATGGTTAATATTTGAGGCTTTTTCCTAAGGGAAAAGCCTTTTTCTTCCTTCCGCCATTCAATTTTTTCATTACTCATAAGAATTCTCCATTCACTTAAATGATATAGCATATTTTAGATAAATCCGTTCGTTTCCAATAACCATCGTTGACGAACTTTCGAGTGATGTATGGGCATTTATACGCTACTTTTCTTACAAATTCCGATTCTAATGTGATTTTAGCACATTTTAGTTTATCGAATATGCAGGATTTTGGGGTAAAATGCTTTAGAGATTGGGCAAAGTAGAGAACACATTTTATAAAAAAACGTAATGATTTTGCCTGATGCATAAATAGTATATGTAAAGAAATATAACAAGTGATAACATTAGTGCTTAAGAATAAACGAAAGAACGAGTTTTGAAAGCGCTCAGATACTCTTGACGAAGGGCGTCAACAAATTTTTGCATAGTAACGAGCAGTTGTGCCGTTTCTTTTAAATAAAATGGCATTTAGTAAGATACATGGGGTGAACAAGGATTGGATGAAATTTATATAGTTGCAGCCAAACGGACGGCAATTGGTAAACTAGGTGGAAGCCTAAAAGGATTTACAGCCGCTGAACTAGGCGGATTTGCAATAAAGGCGGCAATGGAACAAGCTAATTTAAAGGATAATTACGTTGATCAAGTACTTATGGGAAATGTGATTCAAGCAGGTAATGGTCAAAATCCAGCAAGGCAAGCGGCGGTATCCGCAGGCATTAATTATTCTGTGCCGGCCATTACTATTAATGATGTGTGTGGGTCTGGTCTATCTAGTATCAATTTAGCGGCAAGCCTGATCGCTTCAAAACAGGCAAAAATCGTAATTGCTGGAGGAATGGAAAGCATGTCATCAGCGCCTTTAATTTCGCGTAAATCGAGATTTGGGCAGCGGCTTGGTAATCAAGTCCTAGAAGATGCAATTCTAAGTGACGCGCTAACTGACGCCTGGAGCCACTATCATATGGGAATTACTGCTGAAAATGTTGCCTCAAAATACCATGTTAGCAGACGTGAAATGGATGAATTTGCTTTAGCTAGCCACCAAAAAGCAGTTAATGCGCAAAATAACGGTCGCTTTGATAAAGAAATTACATCAATAACCGTAAATCAACCGGATGGCAAATATTTATTTAACAAAGATGAGGCTCCACGAAAGGACACAACCATTGAAAAATTGGGAAATTTAAAACCAGCGTTTAAGTTAGATGGGGAGGTTACTGCCGGCAATTCTTCTGGGATTAACGACGGGGCTGCAGCGCTAATCCTTGCTTCTAAGGAAGCGGTTATCGCACACGGATTAAAGCCCTTAGCAAGGTGGGTGAACTGTTCGGTGGTGGGTTTAGAACCTGACCTAATGGGGATGGGTCCGTATTATGCCGTTAATGAAGTATTAAAAAATGCAGGATTAGCGAAAGAAGACGTTGATTTGTATGAGCTCAACGAAGCTTTTGCAGCGCAATCGATTGCATGTATTAGAAAATTAAAGTTAAAAACAGAGAATGTGAATATTAATGGTGGTGCGATTGCTTTGGGACACCCAGTAGGTGCTTCGGGAGCAAGAATATTAGTGAGTTTGATATACGAGTTACACGATCAAAAATTAAAGAGGGGCCTTGCTAGCCTTTGCGTTGGTGGTGGCATGGGCGTAGGAACGATAATTGAAGCTGTTTGATTATTAAATGGGTGGCTTTTTTATTAGGAAATTTGTTGGCTACTTCTATGCTTTTTAAAGGATAAGTTTTATGGGCCATTAAACTCGTTTAGATATGACCGTAAACGCGAATTGATTAATGATGTTTTTATAATAAAGATAGCAATCAAGGTCCTTTTCTTCCTTAAGAATTCATAGGACAAAATTTATAATAATAGATTAAATAGCTATGGTAGGGTGTAATTAATTTATTGGTACCGGATTGTGTATATTTTTATGTGACTACGTTAAAATTTATTGTGAACGCTGTATATGTCTGTGTCGTTTCGGTGAAAGAAATTTAAAAATAAGTTGACTCTCAACAGGTCTTTAGACATATTTTTATGTTTTGTCGTTTAGATTCTTGGAATTGCGTAAGGAGAAAGCTGATGGAACGGGTTAAGTTTTATAGTAATAATGATTTATCGTTGTATTTCTACATGGATAGAATGAAAAATATTCAGTCGATTAACCACCCTAATTTCCTGGATATATTGGAATTTTACAATATAAAGAAATTTTTAAAAAATGGTATATATCCAAAAGGTTTTCCAGAAGGAAAAATAAAAAAAATACAAGGTTGCTTGAATAAAAAAATAAATATATTTTTTTATTCAATAACTAAAGAAGAGATTTTTTCTTGTCTAGAATATTTCTTTTCAACTTCGTCAAAAGTATGTGAAGAAGCATCAAAGTCTCTGTATAAAAAGGACAACATTGACGAATTTAGTAACACCCTATTTAGAGATGATTTTCTTAAGTGTTTTGAAGATTTCAATTTAGATAAAAAAATTAGCGAAAACGATTTAGAAAATTCAGTTAATAGCCTTTCAATACCTGTCTGGTACTTTTTAAAATCTGATTTTTTCTCAATTAAATATCCTAATTTGATAAAGAATTTGTTCTTAAGTGATATCAAAAACTTTGAATTATTTTTAAATAACTTTCTCGAAGATAGAGGTAATTATGTTCTTCCTGCAAATATTAGTAAGGATGAACTTTATAAGTTTTGTGAAAGTTACATAAAAGAGTCCTCAAATTTAAATTTTCTCGAGTTAATTGCCCAAGGAAATAAAGATATTAGAAGACTAACAATTGATCCCAAATTAAAATTAAAAGCACAAAGAAAAATTAAACTGCTTGAGAATGATTTTTTTAATAATCAAAATAGCGTTTTTACACAGAGTATTGCAGTTTATACAGAAAGAGAAGCTTATTCCAAAGCCTCCGAAGATGAACTAAAAATATTTATCGATCCAGATTATATTACAGAGCATCCTTCGCCCATGTCACTACTTAACTATTTAATGTATATGGATTATTTTTTTAATGGAAATTGGATTCTGAACATGTGTAGCTTTCCTAATTTAGAAAGCTCGACTCTAACAAGATACTTTTCCGGTCCCAAAACAAAACGAAATTACGAAACCAGTTTTTATTTCCATAATAAAAACTCGTTAATATTGTATGCTTTTAAAGTTTTTCAAAACATTTTAAGTAAGAACCTTGGATTAAGGATTGAAGATCTACTTGTTTATTTTTTTAAAGACTACTGTAAAAATAATTTTGAAATAGAATGGTTACCAATACATTTTGCTGGTAAAAAAGAAAAGATAAATATCCAAACGAAAAATTTATTTACCGTGGAGGAACAGATAAGAAAGCAATGGAACTTGTTAATTAGCGAGGGAGAAATAGATAAAGAGCTATTCATGTTGGAATCTACGCCCAGAATAAGTAACCTGAAAAGCTTGTTGCATAAGAAATATGTTTACTTGAATGAGAAAAATGAAAATGTAAACAGAATTACACATTTGCTTTTTTCGGATCAATCAGAACTTACAACTATAAAAAATACAAAGGCAGACCTGTATGAAGAAAACTTTGTACAGCTTTTTGCGAAACACAAAGTTAAGTTTTCATATTTTGAAAAATACCAGCAAAAAGATATTAATTTTTTAATTAAAAATAATATCATTATGAGGACTAAAGATGATGTTATTTGTGCAAATAAAAAACAAATATTAAGGATAGCAATTTTATCTAAGCTTTTTGATTACGGTGTCATTCACTATTACAATGGGATAATTAAAATATATAGAAAAGTCGATTTAAAACGACAACAACATGAAATAGATGAAATGTTAAAAGAAGGACTTTTAACTTATAAAAATACGCTTTTTTCAAAACCAGAGTCAAATTATTTAAATTATATACTAAATGATTCCGAGTTTGATAATGCACTAGGTATAAGAAACAAGTATTTACATGGGTCTATTTTTGAAGATAATATCCAAGATATGATGTACGGTTTAATTATTTTGACCATTTACGTTATTAAAATTAACGAAGAGTTAGTCCTTAGCGAACATTACGAAAATGTTGAGAAGAATTATCAGTAGTATATATTTAATAAAACTATTTAGTTACGAAAAGTTTAGTGTGGCAAATTGATGATTTAACCTAAAAGTTTCACAAAATTAAACTTACAAATTAACAGCTTCTATTTGACAAATCTCCAATGAGTTATACTATATGTTTATGACTATGAAACAAGAAGATATTAAAAGAGCTGAGATCTTTAAAGTTCTATCAGATCCTAATCGATTAAGCATGATACGAACACTTTATAAAAGTAAACGAGAAATGACTTGTGGAGAGGTAGGTAAAAAATTAGAAGTTAGCAAGTCAACGGTTTCGTATCATTTTAAAATTTTAAGATCAGTTGGACTAACTAATACGCGAAAGGAAGCGCAGAGCAAATATCTATCTTTAAAATTTGAGACATTTGATAAGTATTTGCCTGGATTTTTGGATTCACTTTAATAGAATCCTTTTCATTTTTTGATTGTAGTTTCATAGTTATAGAACAATAGTAAAAGAAGGATAGAGAGTTGGGACAGGTAAAAAAATCAAGATTAGACTTAATTATGTTAGCTATTTTTATTTCTACGTTTATGACATCGGTTGAAACAACCATTATCACAACAGCTTTGCCAACAATAATTAGTGAACTAAGGGGCCTATCAGTTCAAAGCTGGGTATTTGCAGCTTACCTATTAACAACAGCTTTGTCGACGCCCGTTTATGGAAAAATTGCTGATAGGGTTGGTCGTAAGGTAGTGTACATACTTGGTATAACTTTATTCACGATTGGATCAATGCTGTGTGGCTTTTCACCAAATATATATACGTTAATAATATTTAGAGCGTTCCAAGGCTTAGGTGCTGGGGCAGTTATGCCAATTACGTTTACTATCATTGCTGATTTATTTAGTTATGAAAAACGTGCCAAGATGTTGGCTCTAAATAATACAGCTTGGGGAATTTCAGCATTATTAGGACCAATTTTGGGGGGATTTATTGTTGACCGTTTAAACTGGCATAGGGTATTTTTTATTAACGTTCCCTTTGGAATTTTAGTGCTTATTGTTATCACATTTGGATATCATGAAGCAAAACGTAACCAATTAAAACAGCCGATTGATTTCAAAGGAATCATAACATTATCCCTACTGTTATTTTTAGCATTAATGATCTTTCAGGGAATGGGCTACCCAAGAATTAACTGGTACTTAACCGGTTTAGAAATTGTTTTGTTGGCAATTTTAGCGTCCTTTTTTATTCAAGTCGAACATCATGCTAAAGACCCAGTCATTCCTTTAAAATTGTTTACTAACCATCTTTTTACAATTCAAATTTTAACAGCCTTATTACTCAGTGGAATTCAAATTGGGTTCCAAACGTATTTTCCAATATGGCTTCAATCGATTTATAAAGTTAGTGCGTCTGTAGCAGGGTTGGTGGTTACTCCTAGCCCAGTTTTATGGTTAATAGCTTCTTTCTTTGTTGGAAGTTTAGTTAAAAGGTATGCTCCTAAGAAAATTGTTATTCCAATTGTTACTATTCAAATGTTATTTTATGTTCCACTTGCTTTTGCCAGTGTTAGCTTCCCTAAATTTCTGTTTTATATAATTGCTGGGATTACCGGGATAGCTTTAGGAATCGTAATTACGATGAACACCTTGATTTCTCAAAGGGTGGTACCTGAAAGTAATTTAGGGACAGCTTCTTCGATGTTGACATTGGGAAGAACTTTGTGTCAAACAGTTGCAACCGGAATTTTTGGGCTAATTTTTAATTTGGCCGTGAATATTCAGGTTAAAAATCATAGTTCAATCAGTTTGGGACAAGTAAATATGTATGTAAGTAGTGGATCTGGTGGAAAAGCGCAAGCTGCTAGTAAAATTTTAAATCAAGTAGTTTTGAGCGGGATGCACGCAGTATTTATTGCGGTACTCATAATATTCATAATTACAATTGTCTTGAATATTAGCGATAAAAATAACGAAAAAATTAGATAGGGTGAAATTATGCAAAGTATAGAAATTTTTTGATACAAATATTAAACTTGCTAAATTCAATAGGGACAGGAAATCATTAACAAATTCCGTTTTAGCTCTAACTTATCTAACGTTAAGTACTTAATAATTTTAATTAAACAAATACATTTAATGCAATAAAGTATAGTTTTTGTAAAATTATGGTCGTTTTATTTGTAAGCGATTTACAAAAAGAGTTAGACTATAGCTGTAATATTATGAATAGGGGGATATTATAGATGGATAAAGCAAAAGTTATTATTGTTGGGGCTTCACATGGCGGACATGAGTCAGCAATTGAGTTGTTGGATAAATACGATAACGTTGATGTTACGATTTATGAAATGGGCGATTTCGTATCGTTCATGTCCTGTGGAATGCAACTTTACTTAGAAGACCAAGTTACAGATGTTAATGACGTAAGGAATTTCCGACCAGAAGACATCACTTCCAAAGGCGGAAAGATTTATAACAATCACCAAGTTACAGCAATTGATGTTGACCAAAAACAGGTAACCGTTAAGGATTTAAAAGAAGGTACAGAAGAACAAGTTGCTTATGATAAATTGATTCTTAGTTCGGGAGTGACGCCTAAGAATTTGCCAGTCCCAGGTACAGACCTTGAAAATGTATATTTAATGCGTGGTTACGACTGGGCTACAAAGATTAAGGCAGCGTTAACTGATGATAGTATTAAAAATGTCGCGGTGGTTGGTTCAGGATACATCGGGATTGAAGCGGCTGAGGTATTTGCTAAGAAAGGTAAACACGTCACTTTATTTGATTTCATCGATCGCCCCCTCGGCAATTATCTCAACCCTGAAATGACTGAAATTATTGATAAAACCTTGACTGACAACGGCGTTCAAGTAGAAATGAGCCAGAGCATTACCGCATTTAAGGGCGACGGAAAAGTTGCCAGTGTGGAAACCAAAAAGGGCAGTTACCCTGCAGATCTTGTAATTCAAGCTGCCGGTGTACAGCCTAATACAGAATGGCTCAAAGGCGTAGTGGATCTAACTGATCGCGGATTCATCAATGTGGATGGCTATTTGAGAACTAACGTGCCCGACGTATTTGCTGTCGGAGATGCTATCTTACCGCTATCTATCCCGGCTGGAAAGCCATCCCCAATTGCTTTAGCTACAACTGCCCGGCGTGAAGCCCAATACGTTGTAAATCATATTTTCGAGAAGAAACCAACCCAAATCTTTAAAGGCGTAGTTGGTTCATCAGCGCTGCATGTATTTGACGAACACTTTGCTTCTACGGGTGTAAATGAATTTACTGCAGAACGCTCCAATGTTGAAATTGTTAATTCACACTATGTTGACCACATCCGACCGGCATACGTTCCCGAGTCAGAGGGAAATGTTCGCGTGGATGTCGATATCACGTTTGACCCCCATACCCACATTGTTTTAGGTGGAGCAGTCCTTTCAACATGCGATTTGACTGCTCAAGGAAATGTTTTGGCATTAGCGGTAGAACATCGTTTGACACTTGAAGATCTAGCCGAAGCTGACTTCTTCTTCCAACCTGGTTACGATCGGCAATGGAGTTTAATTAATTTGGCTGCGCAACATGCTTTAGGTTATGCACGCTTCTAAAGTAGGTTGAGTTGAGTGGTTTATGCGCATATTGAAGTGTCCAAGGAGGTTAGCTTGTTGAGCTAGCTTTCTTGGACATTTTTTTGTTTTTAAAAACTATAACAGCGTTCTCTGTTTACAGATGGAGGATAGTTCAAACTTATTTAGAAACGGATTATCTAGTTTGAAAATTTTAGTTTAAGCAAGTCTGAGCGACAAAGCTTTCTTAAAACTAGCACTTTTTATTAAGTAGTGTTTTTCAATGAACAAAACTTTATATCCGCACTTAAAAAAGCGTTTGCAAACGTATGAAGAAAGACTACAATTAAAGCGGAAAAGTAGGAACGGTTTTTAATTCAAGAATGTACTATATAAGTATGGGTAGGATAAATGACAAATTTTAAAAGTCAGAATTCAGTGAATATTTGAACCTAATAGAAGTTTCAATAACAATTGTTAAAAGGGGCTTTGTGAATTAAGAAATGTTGGGATAGTTAGCATGTATGAAGCAAAGAGAGTGATTCATCATGAAATTAAAAAAGGCAAACCTAACGAAAAGAACTAAAAGGTTGTATATTGTTTGGATAATTGCTAACTCATTAATGTTAGTAATGACTTCATTTACACCACTTAAGGAAAGCGCAGATTTTGTAGTTGGATCATTTTTCGTAATGTTATTCTTTTCCGTTTACGTATTTTGTATGGCAATGAAGGATGAATTTGGTGATAAAAACCGTTTGGGATAGGAAAAATCAATTTTACGAGTGAAAGAGAACGAGTTTGGTTCTCTTTTTTTGTCCTAGTGTAGTATGGATCTTTATGAATAGATTTGATGCACACAAAAACAGAAACCAAATTTTCGAGGAATTGATTTCTGTTTTTTATTTTATTAAGGACTAGTAAAAATTAGTTAACTGCTAATTAAATATTGAACATCGTGTAAACGGCTTATTTTCGACTTACTTAATTTGCTCAATGCTCGTTATTAGAAACGATACGGATACTCAAGATGTGGTAGCAAACAGCTTTGAAGATGGTAAAATTGATTTGGCGATTACTAGATTTTGAATTTGCCCAATTTTAATTAATACATCCTCAATGGATATTCAGATTTGAAAATTTGAATAAATTAGGTAACATAGGTACTTGATGCTAAAAAAATTATTAGCGATCCGATGACTCACGGATCCATTAAAGAGTTAGGTTATTTTTTTTAGACAAATTTGCCCAATTTTTGCCCAATTTCCCAAGAAATTAAATAAGAATAGGGCTTAGTACCTTGATATAAAAGGGATTAGAAAATATACCTATTATACAGTGAACGTATTAGTGTTTTTAAGTGTAGTAAAAGGTTGCTGATACAATAACGTTTAGCTAATCTAAGCAATGCTAATCAGCAAGTTTGAGAGGGCTAATTTAACGGTTTAAAACCGGATTGCCCAATTTTTGCCCAATTTTCAAAATAATAAAACAAACAAGGTGTTTAAAGCCTTGATATAAAAGGAGTTAGAGAATATGCCTATTATACAATGGTATCCGGGCCACATGGCCAAAGCCATTCGGCAAGTTGAGGAAAAATTAAAGCTCGTTGACGTTGTTTTTGAATTGGTCGACGCGCGGATTCCAGTTTCGTCACGCAATCCGATGATTGAGTCGGTTATTAAAGATAAGCCGCATTTATTAATTTTAACCAAGGCGGACTTGGCCGATCCTCAAGAGACCCAACGGTGGTTAGAGTACTTCCGCAAAAATGGCGACCATGCCGTGGCGTTGAACTCTAAAGAGCCTTCAACGGAAAAAATTATCCTAAAACATACCCGCGCAATTTTAGCGAATAAGCTCGAAAACTGGGAAAGTCGGGGAATTAAGAAGACTGAGATTAAATCGATGTGTATCGGAATCCCTAATGTAGGAAAATCGACCTTGCTAAACCATCTGGTTAACAAAAAAGTTGCCATTACTGGGGACCGTCCTGGCGTTACTAAAAAACAACAATGGCTTAAGTCACGGCAAGGTTTGTACCTATTAGATACCCCCGGAATTTTATGGCCGAAGTTTGAAGACCAGTCGGTTGGCAGTAAGTTAGCATTTACTGGGGCAATTAAGGACAACTTATACGCCAATGATGACGTGGCATTATTTGGCTTGCAGATTTTTAGCGAAAAATATCGTAACGGTTTAATAGAGCGGTATCATTTAACGGATGAAGACTTTGATCAGCCTTTGCCAGAACTTTTACTGTTAATCACCCAGAAGTTAGGAATGAGAGACGACTATGATCGTGCTAGCCAACGAATCTTGTTGGATGCTCGGAAGGGCAAATTAGGTCGTTTTAACTTAGATTTTGTGGAGGAGCTTAACGACCGTGGCGACGATTAAAGAAATTAAGGAACGCTTAGTAACCGTTCAAGACGTTAATGATCCTTACTTTTTGGATCTAGCTGATGATAGCCGTGCCGGAGTGCAAAAACTATTACGGCAAAAGGAAAAGGCGCTCCAAAAAGTGGCTGAACAACGCCTCGCCTTTCAAAAGCGGTTTTCCTTGGAAAATGAGTTATGGCAGTCCGGCAAACAGTTTGTGGCTGGGATTGATGAAGTAGGCCGCGGATGCTTAGCTGGACCAGTGGTGACGGCGGCAGTGGTCCTAGACGACCATTTTGATTTGGTAGAAGTTAACGACTCCAAACAGTTGTCCTTAAAGCTTAGGGAATCTCTGTACGCCCAAATTCTATCTGAAGCAGTTAGTGTTGGTATCGGGGTGCGTTCTAACCAGCAAATTGATCAAATGGGAATTTTGAACGCCACCAAAGCGGCGATGAACGACGCGATTAGCCATTTAAATGTAACGCCGGAACACTTGTTAATTGATGCAGTTCAGGTTCCTACGAGTATTCCTAAGACGGTGATGTATAAAGGGGATGCTAAGAGTATTAGCATTGCGGCAGCTTCAATTGTGGCCAAAGTCTACCGGGATCACCTCATGCGCTCGTACAATAAAGTTTATCCCGGCTACGGTTTCGATCAAAACGTGGGTTACGGAACCAAGCAGCATCTGGAAGGTTTAAAGGAGTTAGGAGTTACCCCGCTACATCGGTTGACTTTTGAACCGGTTCCAGAATTTGTTCGACAATAAAATATTATTTACTAAAATCACGTATTGTACATTCGAGGTGAAAGAATGGAACTTCGTGATTTTTTAATTCGCATTAAAATCGGCACTACTTTTGGCATTAAAAAACAATCTCAAATTTATCAAACGGTCCGCGACCAGCCAGAGCTATCGATATCTGAATGGGTACACACAAGCCCGTTAATTGCCGACGAACAGCGAAGTGATTTAGTTAACTATTTGCATAGTTCAAAATTAAAGCGTAAGATTCATGAAAATGAGCAAAACGGGGGAATCCTAACGATTGCGGATCCAGCATATCCCGACATTTTACGTGAAATTTATTGTCCGCCCACCGTATTGTTTTACCGGGGCCGGCTAGATTTACTCCAAGAACCGCGAATGATTGCGATTGTGGGTGCTCGAAACATGACCCGTTACGGAATGGCGACGGTTAAAAAACTGGTTCCTGGTTTGCTTGAACACCAGTTAGTTACCGTTAGTGGTTTGGCTCGCGGTGTTGATGCGATGACTCACCAAGCTACCGTGGACGGAGCTGGGAAAACAATTGCGGTAATTGGTAACGGCTTAGACGTTACTTATCCTAAGCAAAACGCGGTTTTACAAGACCAGGTCCAACAAACCGGGCTGTTGCTCAGTGAGTATGCTCAGGGAGCACGACCGCTGCGTCATCACTTTGTGGAACGTAATCGGATTATTGCTGGCTTAGCTCAGGCCACTTGTATTATCGAAGCAAAACAAAAATCAGGCAGTTTAATTACTGCCAGCCTAGCCTTAGGGGAAAATCGCAACGTTTTAGCGGTGCCCGGGAGTATTTTTAGCGAAAATAGTCGGGGAACCAACGAGCTAATTGCTGCGGGAGCACGCCCATTAATCTCTTTAAATGACGTTCTTGAAGAGGTTGGTTTACAAAGATAAATATACATTTTAAAAAAGTCGTGCTAATATGTAAACTTGATTAGCACCGTTATAACAGTGGCTATCAGAGACTACGTCAATCGCTTAGGGTGGTACCCGCTATTTGACAATTTAGATTCTAATGCAATAACATGGTGACTATAAATTCTAATTTAAGGCAAAGGAGCAACAAATGCCGACTACTAAAAAAAACTTGGTGATCGTAGAATCACCTTCTAAGGCAAAAACCATTGAAAAATACTTGGGTCGCTCTTATAAAGTCGTGGCTAGTTTAGGCCACATCCGGGATCTACCGAAAAGTAAAATGGGAGTCGATATTGAAAACGACTACGAGCCCCACTACATTTCGATCCGCGGTAAGGGTGACACCATTAAAAATTTACGTAAAGAAGCCAAAAAAGCTAAAAAAGTTTACCTTGCTTCTGACCCGGACCGGGAAGGAGAAGCAATTGCGTGGCACCTTTCCTACCTATTAGGACTAGATCCGAAAGATAAGAATCGGGTGGTATTTAACGAAATTACTAAAGACGCGGTTAAAAACGCCTTTAAAACCCCGCGCAGCATTGACACTACTTTGGTTGATGCCCAACAAGCGCGCCGGATTTTAGACCGGTTAGTGGGGTATTCAATTTCACCATTGCTCTGGCAAAAAGTTAAAAAGGGCCTCAGTGCGGGTCGAGTGCAATCCATCGCGTTAAGCTTAATCATTAAACGTGAAAAAGAAATCGACGCCTTTAAACCCGAAGAGTACTGGTCAATTGATTCTGAATTTAAAAAGGGCCGTTCAAAGTTTAAGGCTAGTTTTTATGGTATGCACCATAAAAAAATGAAGTTACCAAATAATGAAAAGGTTCAAGAAGTCCTAAAGAACATTGACCCTAAAGGCGACTTTGACATTACGGAAGTTAAACGGCGTGAACGGAAGCGGTACCCAGCAGCGGCGTTTACCACGAGTTCTATGCAACAAGAGGCTAATAAAACCCTTAATTTCCGGACTCGTAAAACCATGATGACTGCTCAACAGCTTTATGAAGGAATTAACATTGGTAAAGAAGGAACGGTTGGGCTGATCACCTATATGCGGACGGACTCGACCCGAATTTCAGAAGTTGCTAAGCACGAAACTTCCTTATTTATTCATGATCAATACGGTGCAGAATACGCGGCTACTAAGCCACGGAAGGGGAAGATGCCGGAAGGGGCGCAAGACGCCCACGAAGCGATCCGTCCTTCTTCGGTTAAGCGGACGCCGGAACAAATTAAAGAGTACCTTAATAACGACCAATTTAAGCTTTATAAACTAATTTGGGCCCGGTTTGTTGCAAGTCAAATGACGCCCGAAGTTTCCGATACGATGACCGTTACAATTGAACAAAACGACGTCCAGTACCGGGCAAACGGTTCGAAGACCAAGTTTGAAGGGTTCACAAAGGTGTATAAAACTAATAAGGACAAGGATAACGTGCTGCCAAACCTTGCCGAAGGCGATCAAGTTAAGCTAGTTAATAATAATCCAAACCAACACTTTACTCAGCCACCAGCCCGCTATACTGAAGCCGCTTTGATCAAGGCTTTGGAAGAAAACGGCGTCGGTCGTCCATCTACCTATGCACCAACCCTGGATACGATTCAACGGCGTTACTACGTTAAGTTAGTCTCCCGGCGTTTCGAACCAACGGAGCTAGGAGAAATCGTCAACGAAATCATTTACGACTTCTTCCCGGACATCGTTAACATTGATTTTACCGCTGGCTTAGAAAAAGACCTTGATTCCATTGAAGAGGGTAAGGAAAATTGGATTAAGGTAGTTGACCGGTATTACAAGCCGTTTGCTAAAGAATTGGAAAAAGCCCAGGGGCAAATTGAAAAGATTCAAATTAAAGACGAACCAGCCGGCTTTAACTGTGAGATCTGTGGGGCACCAATGGTAGTTAAAATGGGCCGCTATGGTAAATTCTTTGCTTGTAGCCGGTTCCCTGACTGTCGTAACACCCAGGCAATTGTTAAGGAAATTGGGGTAACCTGTCCACAATGCCATAAAGGGCAGATTATCGAACGCAAATCCAAGCGTGGACGCGTATTCTACGGTTGCTCGCGTTACCCAGATTGTGAATTTGTCTCTTGGGACAAGCCAATTGCGCGGGAGTGTCCCGTATGTCACAGCTTCTTAATTGAAAAGAAAATTAAGGGCGGTAAACAAATCGTTTGTCCAAATCATGACTACGAGGAAGAACCTCAAAAATAGCTTAAAAAACGATAAATAAATTGAGTTTCCCTCCACAATTTGCTACAGTGTCAATTGTTGGAGGTTTTTTTATGGACTGGATAGAGCAATTTAAAAGGTATTTAACCGTGGAGCGGCAGTATTCTGATAAAACGGTTACAGCTTATCTGGAAGACTTGCAAGAATTTCAAAAGTTTCTTCAGACTACCGGAAATAAACCGGAGCTTTTAGCAGTGGACCGTTTTGACGCGAACGTCTTCATGAGTTACCTCTTTGACCAAAATTTAAAAAGAACCTCAATCTCACGAAAAGTCTCGTCTTTACGTGCTTTTTATCGTTTTTTGATAAAAAATGACGTGATTGCCAAAAACCCTTTTGAATTTGTGCAATTAAAAAAGCACGCTGACCACCTTCCGCGTTTTTTCTATGAAAAAGAGATGAACCAGCTTTTTGATACGGTTTATCAAGATCAAGGTCCCTTGCATTTACGTAACGCTGCTTTGTTAGAGGTGCTTTACGGAACCGGGATGCGGGTTAGTGAATGTACTAATTTACGTTGGACGGATATTGACTTTTCTATGCAGACCATCCTAGTTCTAGGAAAGGGAAATAAGGAACGTTACGTGCCCTTCGGTCGTTATGCTAAGCATGCATTAGAGGATTACCACCAAAACGAGTGGACCAGTCTATTGGAAAAGTATCACCAAACTCATCAATACGTGTTTGTTAACCATTATGGACAGCCGATTACCGTGGCTGGGGTGGAATATGTTTTAAACCAAATTATCAAGAATAGTAGTTTGAACGGAAAAATTCACCCGCATATGCTCCGCCATAGTTTTGCGACCGCTATGTTAAACAATGGTGCAGATTTACGAACCGTTCAGGAACTACTAGGGCACGCTAGCCTCTCAACAACCCAAATTTATACGCACGTTACAAAAGAAAAATTACAAGAGAGCTATCGGAAGTTTTTCCCGCGCTCGACTAAGTCTTAATCTTAATGAAGGAGAACATTATGCCAGTAAAATTTGACGCAACAACCATAATCGCCATTAATCACAATGGGGAAAACGCCATGGCCGGTGATGGTCAGGTTACCATGGGTGAAAAATTCATCATGAAGGGCACTGCACGAAAAGTTCGCAGAATTTACGATGGAAAAGTCATCGTGGGCTTTGCAGGCAGTGTGGCCGATGCTTTCAACCTGGAAGAAAAATTTGAAAAGAAATTATCCGAATATAGCGGTAATTTACAACGCGCTTCCGTCGAACTGGCAAAGATTTGGCGGGGCGACCAACAGTTACAAAAGCTGGAAGCCATGTTGATCGTAATGGACCAAAAGGAAATGTACTTGGTTTCCGGAAGCGGGGAAGTAATCGCTCCGGACGATGGAATTTTAGCCATTGGTTCAGGCGGGAACTTTGCTTTAGCAGCTGCTAAGGCTTTAAAACAACATGGCAAGGATATGACCGCTAAGGAAATTGCTAAAACCGCAATCAACGTTGCCGGAGATATTGATATTTTCACTAACCACAACGTAATCGCCTTAGATTTCAAGGAGGACAAGTAAGCAATGTTAAAAGAGAACCTAACCCCGCAAGAAATTGTTAACCAATTAGACGAATTTGTAATTGGTCAAAAATCAGCTAAGCGTGCCGTTGCGGTTGCTTTACGGAATCGTTACCGGCGGCTTCAGCTTTCTGCCGACATGCAAGAAGACATCACCCCCAAGAACCTACTAATGATTGGACCAACCGGGGTCGGCAAAACTGAAATTGCCCGGCGGTTGGCCAAAATCGTTAACGCTCCCTTTGTGAAGGTCGAAGCAACTAAGTTTACCGAAGTTGGTTACGTCGGACGGGACGTTGAGTCGATGGTGCGTGACTTAGTTGAAAACGCTGTGCATTTAGAAGAAGAACGGGCCTTTAAGGATGTCCGGATGGAAGCAGCTAAGAATGCGGATCACCGCATTGTCGAATTGCTTGTACCGGTGCCAGAAGATCCTAAGCAAAATTCAGCGGTAGACTTCCAAAACATGATGAACATGTTTACGCAAATGCAACAGGGAAAGACACCAACTGATTTTCAACCAAGTGGACAAAATGTGCCGGATGACATCAAGGAAAAGCGGATGGACACGGCAAGCAAGTTAGCTAAGGGACTCCTCGAAAACGAGATGGTCACCATTGAAATGGACGATCCTAAGCAAAATAATAATAACAATATGATGAACCAAATGGGCATCGACCTTAACGAATCGTTGAGCGGGCTCTTACCAAAGAAGAAAATTAGTCGAACGGTACCCGTGCGGGAAGCTCGTGAAATTCTAATTAAAGAAGAGTCCGACAAATTAGTTAACCATGGGGATCTGTATCATAATGCAATCCAACGGGCGGAAAACACCGGAATTATCTTCATTGATGAAATTGATAAGATCACTGGTTCAGGACAAAACACTTCTAGCGACGTGTCCCGGCAAGGGGTGCAACGAGACATTTTACCAATTGTAGAAGGGTCTCAAGTTAACACTAAGTATGGTTTGGTAGACACCAGCCACATCCTCTTCATCGGTTCGGGGGCGTTTCACGAAAGCAAGCCTAGCGATTTAATTGCTGAATTGCAGGGTCGTTTCCCAATTCGGGTTGAACTAAACGACCTTTCGAAGGACGACTTTGTCAAGATCCTTACCGAACCAAAGAATGCATTGGTTAAGCAATACATTGCCCTAATTGGCACGGATAACGTGAAAGTTACCTTCACTATCGAAGCAATCGAACGAATTGCCGAGATTGCTGAACAAGTTAACCATGAAACGGAAAACATTGGTGCGCGGCGTTTGCATACTATTCTAGAAAAACTATTGGAAGACATCCTCTTTGAAGGACCATCGATGGAAATGGGCGAAGTAACCATTACCGAAAAATACGTTGATAGTAAGATTGGTAGCATCGCGGGTAACAAAGACTTGAGCGAGTTTATCTTGTAGGAGGCAATTTTTTATGGCGGCAGTTTTAAAAAATAAATTTTTAACGGTCACAATTGATGAATTAGGCGCGGAGCTAACCAGCGTTAAGTCTAACGACGACCAAATTGAGTACGTTTGGCAAGCCGATCCCCAAATCTGGGGGAGACATGCTCCCGTTCTCTTTCCGTTCGTGGGTCGCTTAAAAGACGATCAATTTAAGGTTAACGGCAAGCGTTATCCAATGGGGCAACACGGTTTTGCCCGCGACATGCGCTTTACGGTGATTTCAGCAAGTGACGAACAAGTGGTAATGGAATTAAAGAGTACCGCGGAAACGCGCGAAAAATTCCCGTTTGATTTTGATTTACGGTTACATTTTGAACTACACGACCACGAACTAACCGAACGTTACGAAGTTCATAATCCGGCTGAAAAGGACGGCCTCTGGTTTGCAATCGGTGGTCACCCGGGATTTAACCTTAACCTAGGTGACCCAAGGATTGGGATGGCGGAAAGTCAAATGCGGATTGCTCCTAAAAAAGTTTTCAAGCAAATTCCGTTACAAGCACCTTACACAGATCCAAAACATTTGCAGGATCTTGATGCTACGCAGCCAATTGCGTTAAGTCACGAGCTCTTCGCTGAAGATGCATTAATTCTTGACCTTCAACGAAAGTCAACGACCGTAATGCTAGAAAATAGTGTTAATGACCATGGGGTCGCCCTTACGGTGGAAGATGCGCCTTATCTGGGAATTTGGTCCCCATATCCTGCTGAAGGAGACTTCGTTTGTTTGGAACCTTGGTGGGGGATTGCGGATACCGTAGACTTTAATGGCGAATTGAGTGAAAAACTAGGAATGAACCAATTAGCCGCTGGAGAGACGTTTAACCAAAGCTTCACAATTTCATTCTTCTAAAAAACAAAACCCCTGAAACTAAGATAAGTTTCAAGGGTTTTTAGTTTAGCCTTTATGCTTGAGGCGGTAATAGATCCCAAAGGGAACCAGGTTCTCATTTCCGCTCAAGATTCGACTGATGTTCGAACGATGACGATAAATAATAAAACTAGTTAGCCCAATGGCCACTACTGAAAGCACCCAATCATGGTAGAAAAACGAAATAATAACGAGTAAGATTGCCGAAACGATGCTCGAAAAACTAACCATGCTGGAAATGTAGATGAAACCAACAAATAGACAGCAAGCAATGATGAAGTAGCTGGGGTTGTACGCTAACAGCATTCCCGCACTAGTGGCTACCGCTTTACCACCACGAAATTCGTCAAAAACGGAAAAGGTGTGCCCTAAAATGGCCGCTAAGCCAATAATGAGGGGGTTAACCGTGGTAACATGAAAAACGATGGGTTGTAACGTGGCTAAAGTTCCTTTTAAAAGGTCCATTAACAAAACTAGTAATCCAGGTTTAACGCCGAGAACCCGAAACGTATTGGTTGTCCCGGTGTTTCCGCTACCTTCTTTATGTAAATCTTTGTTAAAATGTTTGGCGACCAACACTCCCGAGGGAATCGAGCCCAATAAGTAGGCAATCACCAACATGATTAAAATCTTTAACATGGGACTTCCTCTTTTCTAATTAATAATTTAAGTTTCAATAAATTTTAGCACGGTTTTTAACAGTGATAAAATTTCAGTCACAATGCAGTATTATAACATTTATCGAAATGTTTTCATCAGATTAAAAATAAGTTATGATAATAGTACTGACCTTAAAGGAGTAACGTGAATGGCAAAAACAGGTAAAACAACATATGATGATTCTTCCATCCAGGTGCTTGAAGGGCTTGAAGCCGTTCGAAAACGCCCCGGAATGTACATCGGCTCCACTGATGGACGCGGATTACATCATCTCGTTTATGAAATTGTTGATAATGCAGTCGATGAAGCGTTAGCTGGGTACGGAAAAGAAATTAATGTCACAATCCGCCCAGATAACAGTATTACGGTCGTGGACCACGGACGCGGAATGCCAGTTGGAATGCATAAGTCTGGCAAACCGACTGCCGAAGTAATCTTTACCGTTTTACACGCCGGAGGAAAATTCGGTCAAGGCGGTTATAAGACTTCGGGCGGATTGCACGGAGTGGGGGCAAGCGTGGTAAACGCATTGTCTGAAAAACTAACGGTGGAAATCGTTCGGGACAAAATGAAATACGAAGAAAACTTCGTGAATGGCGGACATCCGGTCGGAACGCTAAAAAAAGTGGGAAAAACCAAAGAATCTAACGGGACGACGGTAACTTTCAAACCGGATCCGACGATTTTTACCACGACGGTTTTTAACTTTAATACCTTAGCGGTTCGACTACGTGAATCTGCCTTCTTACTAAAGGGGGTTAAGATTACCCTTACTGATGAACGTGCGGGACATGAGCAAGCTGAAGAATATCTTTATGAAGAAGGGATTAAGGAGTTCGTAGAATACCTTAACGAAGATAAGGATACTCTGGGAAACGTCATGTACTTCGACGGTTCTAAACACGGCATTGAAGTTGAAATTGCTGGACAATATAACGATGGTTACTCCGAAACCGTGTTGTCATTCGTTAATAACGTCCGGACTAAGGATGGCGGAACCCACGAAGTAGGGATGCGTTCGGGTTGGACCAAAGCCTTCAACGAATTTGCTCGAAAAGTCGGACTTTTAAAGGAAAAAGATAAAAACTTGGAAGGCTCTGATGTTCGAGAAGGTTTGTCGGCAGTGATTTCAATTCGGGTTCCTGAAGAATTACTTGAGTTTGAAGGTCAAACCAAAGAAAAATTGGGAACTCCTGAAGCTCGTCCAATTGTTGAAGCCGTGGTTAGTGAACAACTGGGCTTCTTCTTGATGGAAAATGGGGAATTTGCTCAACAACTAGTTCGTAAAGCAATCAATGCTCGTGATGCGCGCGTGGCTGCGCGAAAAGCACGGGACGAATCCCGAACCGGCAAACGTCGCAAAAAGCAAGATCGGATTTTATCTGGTAAACTGACTCCTGCTCAATCCAAAAACGCTAAGAAAAATGAGTTGTTCCTTGTCGAAGGGGATTCTGCGGGAGGTAGTGCTAAGCAAGGCCGTAACCGTAAATTCCAAGCAATCCTGCCGCTTCGTGGTAAGGTTTTGAACACGGAAAAAGCTAAGCTACAAGACATCGTAAAAAACGAAGAAATCAACACGATCATTTACACCATTGGCGCTGGAGTAGGTCCCGAGTTTAAGGTTGAAGATAGCAATTATGACAAAGTAATTATCATGACCGATGCGGATACCGATGGAGCCCACATCCAGACACTATTGTTGACGTTCTTTTATAAATATATGCGTCCAATGATCGATGCTGGTAAGATTTACATCGCTTTGCCACCCCTTTATAAGCTACAAAAGGGCGCTAATAAAAAAACCAAGATTGAATACGCGTGGACCGATGAGGAGCTTGAGGAAGTTAGCAAAAAAATGGGCCGCGGTTTTTCCTTGCAACGGTTTAAGGGACTTGGTGAAATGAACGCCGATCAGCTATGGGAAACCACCATGAATCCGGATACCCGAACCTTAGTGCGGGTTCGAATTGACGATGATACCTTAGCCGAGCGCCGGGTAACCACTTTAATGGGTGATAAGGTTGAACCACGTCGGAAGTGGATTGAAAGCAACGTTTCCTTCACCCTCGAAGAGGATGGTAGCTTGCTTGATAACGAAGCTGTTAAAGCTGAACATGAATCTAAGCCAACTACCCCTAAAGGAAAAGAAAACGAAACGTTTGAAGAATTAAAATTAGATTTAGAAAATAACTAGAGTAAAAGGGGAATCCGAATGGCTGATAATCAATCAAAAATTCAAGAATTAGCACTTGAAGATATTATGGGCGACCGTTTTGGACGGTATTCTAAATATATCATCCAAGAACGCGCGTTGCCTGACGTTCGCGATGGCTTAAAGCCCGTGCAACGACGCATCCTCTTTGCAATGAATAAAGATGGTAATACTCATGATAAAGCCTTTCGTAAATCGGCTAAATCAGTCGGTAACGTAATGGGTAATTTTCATCCGCATGGTGCTAGTTCCATCTATGAAGCTTTAGTCCGCATGAGTCAAAACTGGAAACTGCGAGTGCCGTTAATTGAAATGCATGGTAACAATGGTTCGATTGACAATGATCCCCCAGCCGCAATGCGGTATACCGAGGCGCGGTTGAGCCAGGCAGCCGAAGAAATGCTGCAAGATATCGACAAAGAAACGGTCGACATGGTGCTAAATTTCGATGATACGGAGTACGAACCCACCGTTCTACCAGCGCGTTTCCCGAACCTTTTGGTGAATGGAGCAACGGGGATCTCTGCTGGTTACGCGACGGAAATTCCTCCACACAATATTGGGGAAGTAATTGACGCCGTTTTATATACCATCAAACATCCAGATCCTTCGTTAGAAAAATTGATGGAATTTGTTAAAGGTCCCGATTTTCCCACTGGTGGAATTGTCCAAGGACGTGACGGCTTAAAACAAGCTTATAAAACCGGTCGCGGCCGAGTGGTCGTCCGTTCTCGGACAGCCATTGAGCAATTGCGCGGTAGCAAACAGCAAATTCGAATTACGGAAATTCCTTACGAAGTTAATAAAGCGCAACTAGTTAAAAAAATTGATGAAATTCGGGTAATGAAAAAGATCGATGGAATTGCTGAAGTACGTGACGAATCCGACCGTGAAGGCCTATCAATCGCGATTGAATTAAAGAAGGACGTTGATGCCCAAGGGGTGCTCAACTATCTATTAAAGAACACCGACTTACAGGTTTCTTATAATTTCAACATGGTCGCAATCAATAAGTTACGTCCCGAACGAATGGGGCTTAAGCCAATCATTCAAGCTTACGTGGACTTCCAAAAAGAAGTAATCACTAAGCGAACGCAATTTAATTTGCAAAAGGCAGAGGCCCGTTTACACATCGTTGACGGCTTGATTAAGGCCCTTTCAATTCTGGATCAAGTGATCAAAACTATCCGGGGTAGTAAAGACAAAAAGGATGCTAAGCACAACTTGGTGGAACGGTTTGACTTTAGTGAAAAGCAAGCCGAATCAATCGTTTCCTTGCAACTTTATCGTTTGACTAATACCGACGTAACGGAGCTAAAGACGGAAGCTCAGCAATTAAACGAATCAATTGCCGAGTTTAACCAAATTCTTAACGATCCAGCTAAGTTATCACGGGTATTATCAGCAGAATTGCGGAAGGTTAAAAAGCAATATGCCACACCGCGCTTATCAGAAATTCAGGACGAAATTGAAGAAATTAAGATTGATCGCACGGTTACCGTACCGGAAGAACAAGTGATGGTGTTAGTTAGCCAAGCAGGTTATCTAAAACGCAGCAGCTTGCGTTCTTATAAAGCGTCTGCGGATGAAGATGGCCTTAAAGATGGCGACCAACCCGTTTTCAAACATGAATTGAGCACCTTAGATCATCTGTTGATGTTTACCAATAAAGGTAATTTGATTTACCGGCCGGTATATGAAATTACCGAAGCGCGTTGGAAAGATACTGGAGAACACGTTTCCCAGACTATTGGGTTAGCTGACGATGAAATTATCTTAAAAGCCTATGATGTCAAAAACTTTAAACAACCAATTAATTTCTTGATCGCGACGGATGATGGATACATTAAGCAAACTGCTTTGCAAGATTTGAAACCAGGGCGAACCTATCGTAAAAAAGCCATTACCTACGCTAAGTTGAAAAAGCAAGGTGCTAAGGTAGTTAACGTTGTGCAAGTAGATCCTAAAACTGCTCCAGCAACCATTCTATTAGCGAGTGAACATGGTTATGGTTTACGCTACGACTTAGTTGAAATTCCAACCGTAGGACCCCGGGCTGCCGGCGTTAAATCAATGGACTTGAGGGATGATCAGGTAGCTAACTTTGCGCTAGTTAACGACGAAGACCAGATTGGCTTAATAACTAACCGCGGTTCCTTCAAGCGGATGAAGGTTAGCGAAATTAGCGTAACGAGTCGAGCTCGGCGCGGAGTACAAATTTTGCGTGAACTTAAGAAAGAACCTCACCGGGTGGTTGATATTGCGGTAGTTAACGAACACCAAGCCTTTGAAGTTCTAACTTCCCGCGGCTTAGTTCATGACATTTTGCCGATGGAACATCCGTTAAATGAACGTTATTCCAACGGTAGTTTTGTGATCGATATTGACTCCGAGGGTAATCCGCTTTCAATGCGCTTGAAAACATTGGATCCAGCAGTCAACGAAGCGAAATAAAGCGATTACCCCTTGCTCTTTACAGGGAGTAATATTAAACTTAATTATAATGATTATTAGACGATTAAGCTTAATGAAACTCGAGGTGTACGAACATGCGGACTAAACAAGAAAAGATCTTTTCTTCAAAAGCGTTGACATATTTTTTGCAACTTTCAGATACGATGAACTATACGCAAGCTGCGCAAATTCTAGGGATTACGCAACCTGCGCTTACCCAGCAAATTAAAAAACTAGAGCACACCATTGGAGCGCCGCTATTTTATTCGGTAGGGAAAAAATTGCGGTTGACCGATGCCGGATACACAATGTTAAGTGCTAGTCATGAAATTAACCGTGTCTTGAATAATGCAACTGACGAAATTCAACAGTCGTCAAATGCAAGTCAAGGTGAAATTTCAATTGGAATTTTATCCTCGATTGAGACCCAAATTTTCGAAGACTTTATTGCGCACTATTACCAAAAGGAACCCGGAATTAAAATCATTGTCCACATGCTGACTAGAAAAGAAATTTGGGAAAATCTAGAAAATAATAAAGTGGATCTAGCAATTATGTATTTGCCAGATGACAGTATTAAAAACTGGAAACCATACCAGTCCCGCAAAATCACGAGTGAAAGCTTAGTTTTTATTCATCATGATGAAAAAATCGCTCGTCAAAAGCGGATTAAGTTGCAAAAAACAATCAACTACAATTGGGTAACTTACCCTGAAGAATTCTATTTAGATGGGGTAATCAAAGAGGCTTATAAAAATGCCTTAGTTAACCGCCCGCATAGTGTCGCTTGCTTCACCACTCCCGACCAGATTCGGCATTTTGTGAACGCGACCGACGTGGTAACCGCGTTGCCAGAATCATACGTAATGGCTCACCCACGTAAAAAGGGAGTCTTTACGGCTAAGTTGGATCCGGTAATTTCGTTTGATTTAGACTTTGTCTTTAGAAGAGATAAAGATAGCATTCCGAGAATCGAAAGCTTTTTGAATGAATTTGAGGCATACTTAGCCAAAAAAGGGTATACTGAAAGATTAGAAGAGATAACTAATAATAGATTAAAGGAGCATTCAGATAATGACTAAACAACTTATTTTTGGACATTCTAACCCTGATACAGATGCCATTGTTGCGGCAAAGGCATTTGCATATTACCAAACTCAAATGGGCGTAAAGGACGTTGAAGCCGTTGCATTAGGTAACCCTAATCCAGAAACGGAATACGTTTTAAATCACTTTAACGAACCAGCTCCTCGGGTAGTTGAAACCGTAGCTAACGAAGTGGACTCTGTAATGTTAGTAGACCACAACGAAAAGCAACAAAGTGCACAAGATGTAGACCAAGTTACGGTAACGGCCGTAGTTGATCACCACCGGATTGCCAACTTTGAAACTGCTCAACCACTATTCTATCGTGCTGAACCAGTAGGCTGCACAAGCACCATCTTAACCAAGATGTTTAAAGAAGCAGGGATTGAAATTCCAGCTAAGATTGCTGGGCTAATGCTTTCAGCAATTATTTCCGATACGCTTTTACTTAAGTCACCAACCACTACGGATGACGACCGTAAGGCTGTAGAAACTTTAGCTAAGATTGCTGACGTTAACGTTGAAGAATACGGTTTGGCGATGCTAAAAGCAGGTACTGATTTATCAAGCAAGAGTGAACTTGAACTGGTTGATGGCGACGCAAAGAGCTTCGACATGGGCGGTAAGAAAGTTCGCATTGGCCAAGTAAACACCGTTGATTTGGACGACGTGTTCGCTCGTGAAGATGCCTTAGTTAAGACAATGGAAGACGAAAACCAAAAGAACGGTTACGACATGTTCTTACTATTGGCAACTAACATTTTGACAAGCGATTCTCGTCTATTAGTAGTTGGCGAACCTAAGGAAATGGTTGAAAAGGCCTTTGACGTTAAGTTAAGTGACCATAACACTGCCGACCTTCCTGGCGTTGTATCCCGGAAGAAGCAAGTGGTACCACCACTCATGAAGGCTTTTGAATAATCAGCGTTAAAAGCTAAGTAGTATATTTAACGAAAATAAAATTATCTCTGAGTTTGATATAGTTACCAGTTTTAAATTAAGTAAAAACAACCAATTAGCTTTTAGTGTTTACTTTAAAAAGCTCCTCAAGAATCCAATATTCTTGGGGAGCTTTTTTTTGACTACTATTTTTAGAGTGGCTTTATTAATTACTATTCCTTTACCAAGTTTTACATATGATTAATTTATAATTGAATACTCTAACCAGCCGTATTTTGAAGCACCGTTTTCTACTAAATCATCAGAAGCATTGATTTGCCAGAGATACTCGTTAGTTTTTAAATTATTTTGCGTACAAAATATTTTTAGCTGGTTCAGTCCCTTATGAATTCCTTTAAGAGTATTTTCAACGCAAATTGAAACATACTTCCCCGAAGGCCGTTCAATCATCGGCATAACTGCGGAGCGCTTTGCTAAGTCGTTTTCCTTAATAATTCTGAAAGAAGCTTCATCGTATCCATTAGGATCCTTAAGCGATAAATTTGTTAAAAATCCAGATTTTCCAGTATTAACTACTGCCAAATCATCGAGCTCTTTATAAAATTTAGAAAACATTTCCGCAACTTCTTCTGCGGTACAACTGATCGATTGCGGAGAACACCAAAAAAATAATTGATTGTGTTCTTTAATAATTGGCTGGTATAAGTTTTCCAATTTCAAGCAGTTATTCTTTTCCAGACGTTTATTGATAATTTTCTTAATTTTAATTAATTCGCTTAATTTTTGATCAATTTGTTTTTGAGTAGCTAATAACTCACTAGTTGCTTCATTAGTGTTCTTTATTTTTTTAATCTTATCTAAAGGAATATCTAGACTGCGTAATCCTCGAATAAACATTAAATCATACAACTGATCATACGTGTAATACCGGTAGCCTGTACTTGTCTTACGTGCTGGCTTGAAGACATCCTTTTCATCATAAAAAATTAGAGTTCGCCGAGTAGTATCAGCTAGCTTAGCCATTTCACTAATTTTTAACATACAAACACCTCTTGACTGTTACGTAACGTTATAGACTAGAATGTATTATAGCATTTATTTTTAGCGCTATATTCAGTAGAGGAGATGTTTGACGAATGCGACAAGGTTCACTTTTCGAAAACAAATTTAATAACACGCCCTTGGCTAACCGAGTACGTCCTAGTAATTTAGACGAATTTGTTGGTCAGGAGCATCTATTAGGCCCTGGTAAGATATTGCGTGAAATCATTGAAAATGATCAGCTCTCCTCGATGATTTTTTGGGGACCACCTGGGGTTGGCAAAACTACTTTAGCTCAAATTATTGCTAATAAAACTAACTCCAAATTTTTAACTTTTAGTGCAGTTGATAGTAGTATTAGTAAAATAAAAAAAATTATGCAACAAGCTGAATTAGACCGCGAAATCGGCCAGAAAACTTTGGTCTTTGTTGATGAAATTCATCGTTTTAATAAGTCTCAACAAGATGCCTTCCTGCCTTATGTGGAAAAAGGTAGCATTATTTTAATTGGCGCTACTACGGAAAATCCTTCTTTTGAAGTGAATTCTGCTTTATTATCCAGATGTAAAGTATTTGTTCTTAAACCTCTAGAACAAGGGGATCTTGTTAAATTAATTCAGAATGTGATCAGCAATTCCCAAGCTTTTGATAATCAAAAAATCAAAATTGAAGAAAATCAAATTAATGCCATTGCAAACTTTGCTGATGGTGATGCCCGAAAAGCGCTGAATATACTTGAAATGGCGGTCCTAAATGGAAAAAAACAAGGTGAGGCTATTACAATAACTAAGAACGATTTAGGCCAATTGATTAGTCGCAAGTTTGTTCTTTATGATAAAAACGGGGAAGAGCATTACAATATTATTTCCGCTCTGCATAAATCAATGCGCAATAGTGATGTTGACGCTGCAATTTACTGGCTCTCACGAATGCTTGAAGGTGGTGAAGACCCTCTTTACATAGCTCGGAGACTAGTTCGTTTTGCAAGTGAGGACGTAGGATTAGCTGACCCTAACGCCCTAAACATTACCATTAACGTTTTTCAAGCTTGTCAATTTTTAGGAATGCCGGAATGTGACGTTCATTTGGTGGAAGCCGTTACTTATTTGTCACTAGCACCTAAATCTAATGCCGTTTACAAGGCTCGTTTAGCTGCTGCAAAGGATGTTAAAAAAACTGCCAACGACCCAGTTCCTCTACAATTAAGAAACGCACCTACTAAATTAATGAAAGATTTAGGATACGGAACCGGATATGAATTAGCACACAATGCCAAAGACAAACTAACCACCATGAAAACCATGCCGCCTTCAGTGGCTGGCAACGAATATTATATTCCGACGGAAGAAGGCAAGGAAGGTCGTTTTAAAGAGCGGTTAAAACAAATTAAAGATTGGCATCGGAGGCATGACTAATCCAATAGAAAAGTAAATAAGGAAACTCTACGACCTTGCTTGAAAATTGGTACTCGCAAAATAGTTCATATTTTTAATAAAAAATAACGTCGTTTTAAAAAGTATCACAAACACAATTTTAATTTATTGTCTAATGAGAATAGAATTGCAGTTAGCAGGTTTCACGGAAAAATATTCAACTTTTCTTATTGCCTACAACTCCATGGCTATCTTAAAAATGTTGTTATTCGAAAGGAGATCCATAAGCAGTAATGGAAAATCAAGCAGTCTTACCAACCCAAATTAACGTTCGCGGAGGACGTGTCCATAATTTAAAAAATATTGACGTGGACATTCCTTTACACCAATTTGTTGCAATTTCGGGCCTTTCCGGATCCGGGAAGAGTTCGTTAGCCATGGGAATCCTTTATGAAGAAGGCTCTCGGCGATATTTGGAAGCCCTGTCGACCTACACAAGAAGACGGATTAAACTAGGCTCACAGGCGGACGTCACTAGCGTAGAACATATTCCATCCGCCTTGGCGCTTCGACAACGACCGAGCGTTCCGTCCGAAAGGGCCACGGTTGGGACGATGAGCGAGACCTTAAACGTAATTCGATTAATTTTTTCTCGTTTAGGTTCGCCCGTTTGCCCCAATGGTCACCGAGTAAAGCCCAGCTTAGCGATTGCTCAAGCAATGAGTGAAAGTGGTGATGCAATGGGTAGAATCACCTGTCCCGTTTGTGGAGTTGCCTTTTACGTCCCTAGTGCGGAGCAATTTTCCTTCAATAGTGACGGAGCTTGCGAGCGTTGTCAGGGGACTGGAAAAGTCCGGCAACTGGACGAAGATAAATTAATCGGTGATCCTAACCTTAGTGTTGCTGATGGTGCAGTCGCTTCCTGGCATCTTCCAGGAAGAAACTTTATGCCCAAGGTTGCCGAACAGGCCGGTGTGCGGATTAACGTGCCTTACAAAGAATTGACTGCTAAAGAAAAGGACTTCATCTTAAACGGTCCCCAGAAAAAATACCGGATGGACTTTCGTTCGGGAACCGGCCGGGTTTTCCATGATTTTAACGCTTTATACGAAAATGCGCATCAGGCCGTACTCGAATCAGCTAAAACGAGCAAAAGCGAACGGGCGCAGGCTCGGATAAGTCAATTTTTTAACTATTCGACTTGTCCCGTCTGTCACGGAAGCCGGTTGAAACCGGAATTAATGCAGCAGACGACCGGCGGAAAAAACATTGCCGAAGTTTCTGACCTTGCCTTAGGCGACTTAAACTCCTGGATGGAAAAGGTCCTCGCAGAACTTCCCGCGGACATGCAAAAGATGGCGGATAGTTTGTTTGCCGAATTTAGCCATAACTTACGTCCTTTACTCGATCTAGGTTTAGATTATCTAACCCTTTCAAGAAACGGTAATAGTCTTTCGACAGGGGAGTTACAACGAATCCAATTAGCACGAACTTTACGTACAAAGACTACGGGAGTCTTATACGTGTTGGATGAACCTTCCATTGGTTTGCATCCCGATAACGTCAGTGGTTTGCTAAAAGTCTTTCGGGAATTGGTTGATCAAGGAAATTCATTGGTGGTCGTCGACCATAATTTAGCCGTTATCCGTGCTGCTGATCAAATTATTGAAATTGGCCCCGGTTCTGGTCAGGAAGGCGGTTATATTTTGAATCAAGGAACTCCAGCAGAATTGGCCGAAGATCCCGATTCCTTGATTGGCCCTTACTTGAAGGGAACGGCAACGATTCACGTCCGGAAAATCAATAATCAGGACCCTGCTAAATTAATCGATTTTACCGTTAAAGACTACTACAATTTACAAAATGTGCGGGCTGAAATCCCCGTCAACCGGCTTACCACGGTTACCGGCTTTTCCGGTGCGGGGAAGACTAGTTTAATCCTAGATAGTTTAGTCCCAGCAATCACCGCGCAATCCCAAAAACGTAGTCTCCCTAAACAAGTAACGCAGCTAAAAACCCCGTTGAAAAAGGTAGTCAGCGTCAACGCCGAACCAATTGGCAAAAGTGTTCGATCAACGGTTGCCACGTATACTAATATCATGAACAATTTACGTAAACTATATGCTAGCCAACCTGCAGCAAAAAAACGAAAGTACACGGCAAGTTACTTCTCCTACAATAACAAGCAGGGCGCCTGCCCGACTTGCGGGGGGACGGGAAGCATTACTTTAGATATTCAGTTTTTACCAGACATGCAACAAGTCTGCCCAACTTGTCATGGTGAACGGTACAATCCTGAAATTCAGCAAATTAAATGGCACGGTTTGTCGATTGTGGACGTTTTAAACTTAGACGTAAAATCAGCGATTGCCGTCTTTAAGGACGAACCCAAGATTCAACAAGACTTGCAAAACTTAATGGAAGTCGGATTGGGATACTTACATTTGGGTGAAAATACTCCTAGCTTATCGGGCGGGGAAGCGCAACGCTTAAAACTAGTGAAGCATCTTAATCAGCAACAAGCCAACACCCTATTTGTTTTTGATGAACCAACCATTGGATTGCATCCTTTAGACGTCCGCGTGCTTTTGCAAGTCATGCAACGTTTGCTAGATCGACAGGCAACCATTATTGTGATTACCCACGATCTCGATTTAATGGTAAATGCGGATTACTTAATCGATTTAGGTCCTACTGGTGGTCAAAATGGTGGAAAGCTTGTTGCAACCGGTCAGCCTGGTGAATTAATTAAAGATCCTCAAAGTCTCACCACCCAATATCTGGCAAATTATTGGCGCCGTTTTAAGAACACAGCAAAAGATTAATAATTATTACGTGGTTCTTTGCTACCAATGCTCACTGAAGGGTGAGGATCTGGTAACGGAGAGCCTTTTTACATATTTGCTAAGTTAAGCGCTTACTTTTGAAAAGGAGGTTATTTTACTTTGTGATTAGCTGTATAATGTTATGTGAATTGATTGACAAGAAAGGAGTATTTCATGCATTTATTACCATGGTGGGCAGCGCTAGTGGGGTTAGCCGTTGCCATTATCCTTATTCTCAAGAAATTAAACCCCGTTTATTCGTTAATGTTGGGGGCAATTTTAGGTTGTTTGCTAGGTGGAGCAGGACTTAGCCAAACCATTAACGTCCTCATTCAAGGCTCGCAAAGCGTTATGGGAACTGTGTTACGGGTAATTGCAGCCGGAATGCTTGCCGGGGTGATGATGGAATCCGGCGCAGCGGATGTGATCGCTAAGACCATTGTTAACAAACTGGGGGATCAGTTAGCGCTATTTAGTTTAGCATTAGCAACAATGGTAATTACGGGAGTGGGAGTCTTTATCCCAGTTGCCGTCTTAATCGTTGCGCCGATTGCGCTTGAAGTTGGCCAACGCATGCATATTTCAAAATTGGCGCTCTTAGTTGCCCTTTCCGGAGGCGGCAAAGCCGGAAACATTATTTCACCAAATCCCAATTCGATTGCTGCAGCAAAAGGGTTTGGCGTTAATCTAAGTCAGATCATGATTGCAGACTTTATTCCCAGTGTCGTTGGTTTAATCGTGGCAGTTTTAGTGGCTTCCTTTTTGAAACATCGTGGGAGTGCGGTCTTAGATACGGATATTGCAAATTTAACTAAGCCTAAGCAACCTACGGAGTTGCCATCATTAGCCACAGCCTTGGTAACCCCGATTTTAGCGATTGTTTTGTTGCTACTAAATCCGTTAAGTTCACTTTTACATATTCACGGTTTAACTAATTTAAATTTGGATGCCACCTACGTGCTTCCCTTTGCTGCCGTAGTTGGGACGTTAGCAATGCGAAAGGGACGACAATTAAAGGCTTACGCTCAATCTGGAATTGCCCGAATGACCGATGTAGTCATGATTTTAATCGGAGCAGGAATGATTGGCGCGTTAATTACCACGTCTAGTTTGCCAAATAAAATTATTGAATTAATCAAAATCAGCCACGTTTCTGGAGTCTTCTTGGCGCCGTTAGCTGGAATCTTAATGGCGGCGGCAACTGCTTCAACGTCGACGGGGGTTATCTTAGCGACAGGCTCCTTTAGTAAGGCCATCTTAGGTTTTGGGGTAAGTCCGTTAGGCGCTGCTGCGATGGTACATACTGGGGCGACGGTAATTGATCACTTGCCACACGGGAATTATTTTCACGTTACAGCCAATGCCATGCATATGGAAATTAAGGAACGTTCTCGTTCAATTATCTATGAAACCTTGGTCGGATTGTCAATGACCATCGTTGCAACCGTAATGTATGGATTCTTTTAATAAAGGAGTAGAATAATGAAATTTGTGATTGCACCAGATTCATTTAAAAATGGAATGACGGCTAAACAAGCCGCTAACGCCATTAAAACGGGACTTAAAAGAATTTTTCCGGAAGCGACTTATACACTCGTTCCCATGGCAGACGGTGGTGAAGGAACCGTACAATCTTTAGTTGACGCCACTAAGGGACGGCTGTTGACTGCTGAAGTTACCGGTCCACTTGGTAAGCCCGTAAACGCCACTTATGGAATTTTAGGTGACCAGCATACCGGCGTGATTGAAATGTCGCAAGCCAGTGGAATCCAATACGTTACGAAAACCACTCGGAATCCATTAAAAGCAACTACTTTCGGGACGGGCGAGCTGATTTTAAAGGCACTTGATCAAGGAGTTGATCGGTTAATCATTGGCATCGGTGGCAGTGCCACTAACGATGGCGGTGCCGGAATGGCCCAAGCTCTTGGAGCAGAGTTGCTAGACGATAGTGGTCAAGCTATTCAACTAGGCGGGGGCAATTTAAATCAACTTAAGCAAATTAAGGTTAACCAAATCGATCCCCGAATCAAAAAAACGGAAATTATCATCGCCTCAGACGTCACCAATCCCTTAATTGGTAAACAAGGCGCATCGGCGGTTTTTGGTCCCCAAAAGGGCGCGACTCCCGAGATGGTTCAACTTCTGGATCAAAACCTTACTCATTATGCAAAAGTCTTACAGCGCGATTTAGGGCTTGATTTAGCTAATCGCCCTGGTGCGGGCGCGGCAGGCGGTTTAGGTGCCGGGCTAGTAGCATTTACTAACGCAACCATGAAAAAAGGGATCGACATCGTAATCGAATACAGTGGATTAAAAAATAAGGCGCAAAATGCGAACTACGTATTTACCGGAGAAGGGGGAATCGATTTTCAAACTAAGTATGGCAAAACTCCCTATGGGGTGGCACTAACCACTAAGGCAGTTGCTCCAGATGCGCCGGTGATTGTAATTGCTGGTAACGTCGGCAAGGGAATTGATGAATTATATGCAGATAACGCAATTGACGCAATTTTTACGAGCGTATCCGGAGTTAAGTCGCTACGCGAAGCTTTGGCAACTGGTCCTCATGATGTTGCCCAAGTTGCGGAGAATATCGCTCGGTTAATTAAGAAAGGAATTGGTTCGGTCAAATAAGAACCCTTTTGTCCCATAAATTTACGGGCAAGCCAATTATTTGCTTTTGAAAATATTCAGCTTATAATGTAGCCACAACGATCGAAGATCTAATTCTATTTTAATCTTCCAATTGTATATTTAGGGGGTTAATTAAACAAAATTACCCATAAATATGTATTTATATTCATTTTAGTGGTTAGGAGTGCTGCAAATGGAGAACAAAAAACTTTCTAAAGCTGAGCTAAAAGAAAAGCTTAGTCCTGAAGAATATGCGGTGACGCAAGAAGCGGCTACAGAACGTCCCTTTAGCGGGAAATATGATAACTTCTATGAAAAAGGAGTTTACGTTGACGTAGTCAGTGGAGAACCATTATTTAGCTCTACTGCTAAATATGACGCTCACTGTGGATGGCCAGCCTTTAGCCAACCAATTGACCCTCAGTTAGTTTCCGAACACCGGGACCAATCCTGGGGAATGGAACGTGTGGAAGTGCGCAGCAAACAAGCTGACTCCCATTTAGGACACGTGTTTTTGGATGGTCCACAAGAAGCTGGAGGCGTGCGTTATTGTATTAATTCGGCAGCGCTGAAGTTCATCCCGTACGATGAATTGGAAGAGCATCACCTCGGCTATTTGAAAAAAATCTTTGATAAAGAAGGGTAACTTATGACATCAACAGCTATTTTTGCGGGCGGATGTTTCTGGTGTATGGTCGAACCATTTGAAACGCAGCCTGGAATCTTAAACGTCGTTTCTGGTTATACTGGGGGACATGTACCAAATCCCACTTATGAACAGGTAGCTTCGCACACCACCGGCCATACTGAAGCGGTCCAGATCACTTTTGATCCTGAAATTATTTCTTATCGGGAGTTAGTAGAAATATATTGGCAACAAACGGACCCTACAGACGCGATGGGGCAATTCCAAGACCGAGGGGATAGCTATCGACCGGTAATTTACGTTAACAGCGAAGAACAGCGCCAGGTTGCGTTGGCTTCCCGTAAAGCACTCGCGGAATCAGGTAGATTTGACGAACCAATCGTCACTACCATTGAGGATGCCCAACCGTTTTATCCGGCGGAAGAAGAACACCAGCAATTTTATAAAAAGAATCCGCGGAGATACCAAATTGAAGAGGCTGGCGGGCGAAGTCAATTTAAACAAACCCATTGGCAATAAAAAGGCGCAAATAAAAAAATCGTAAGTCCAAGCACCTGCTTGAAACTTACGATTTTTATTTATTAAATATTTTTATTCTTTTCACGTCTAACTAAGAATGCCCAAGCAATTAAACCGAAGAATAACGGTCCTGCCACGGTCCATAATCCGGTGAACAAATCTCCGGAAATGAACGGTGAGATTGCGGTAAAGACAATTCCGACGCCGACGGTAATTAACACTACCGTAACGATGGTTAGCATCCAAGGCCGACTGCGGTAAACTTCAAATGGCCGATCAAGGTCTTTTTTAGCCTTGAAGAATGGAAATGCCCCTACTAAGAAGATGTATGGCAAAGTAGTTGAAACGTTACTCATGGAAGTCAACACGTTGTAGAAGAAAGTGGCTTCTTTGTGAGTAATTGAAGCTAAAATAGAAATTCCAGCGATAAATACGCTAACTACGATTGCTTGTAACCACATTGAGTTAGCAGGCATGCCGTTTTTGTTTAGTTCGGTCATTTTCTTTGGCCACAATTCTTTAGGTGAACCTAAGATGAATGATTTTAATGGTGAGTAACTTAAAACGAAGAAGGAACCAACGTAAGCTAACAGCATTCCCAAACCAGAGAATCTTGAGAAAGCCGTTCCTAACGCAACTGCAGACGAACTACTCAAACCCATTGCTTTACCCAACTCTAATCCTAAGTTCTGCATCATTACGTACGTGATATTACCTAAGTTAGCTTTTTGTTCCAAAATTACGGTGTGCCAGTTTGCTGAAACTCCCCAGAGGAAGATCGCAAATGAGTAACCTACCGCGATTACGATTCCACCGATCATAACCCCTTTAGGGAAGGTCTTTTCAGGCTTATCTAAACTATCAGTGATTCCCCCCATGGATTCCAAACCACCGTAAGCGAAGATCGCGTAAATTACGAAGGAAATCATCGCGATGGGGTTTTGGAATTGGGCACTTGGCGAAGTTGCAAAATCACTTAAATGATTGATTGGTTGAGCCAAGTGACCGTGGTTAGCGATTAAAATGAACACACTAGCTAATAGTAAGATTACGTTCATTGCCATTACGGCTAAACCACCTAATGAGGAAACCTTTGCCAAAGTATTAATTCCTCGAGAAGCGGCCCAAGTTACAAATACTACCCATAGAATGGCGAGTAATCCAATCGTCATGGTTGAATTCATTCCAAATAGTGACCAGCTACCAGTAGTATCGTGCCCAGAAATGATGGTTGCCAAGGTAATCCAAATCTTTTGTGCGATCATTACCATCCAAATGATCCATGAAGCCAACCACATAAATGTGGCGATGAAGGCCCACTTTTCACCGATGGATTGTTCCAACCAGGAGTAAAGGCCCCCCTTAGCTTCCTTAAAGGTTGCCCCGTATTCCGCAAACATTAAGCCAGCGGGAATAAAGAATAAAATTGCACCTAAAATGTACCAAAAAATTGCTCCGTAACCCATTTGCTGGAAAGCAGTAGGGGTATTACCAAAACCAAAGATGGTGGTAAATATCATCAAAACTAAAGCGCCGAGCGATAGTTTTTTCTTTTGTTCACCCATATTGAATATCTTCTCCTAACTTTTCCTTTTATGAATAAAAATAAATTAAATATGAGTATAATTGTAGCAGAAAAAAAAGTCAATAGAATGTATGTAATTAAATTTTAATCTTTTATGAACTAAAATCTAATTTTGGGGATAATTTTTTTAATTCAAACGATTAAACTCCCCTTTAATTCTCCGAGTTGACATATTTTGTGGCTCCCAAAAAGGATTTTACGACTTAATCATAAAAGAGACCTCGCGTTTAGCATTAATTCAATTTTTAAATTAACCTATCAACGGGCCGTTACCAAGGCTTCCACTGTTTAACATATTTTTTCACTGATGCAGCATAGTTTTTAGGGAATATTTTTAATGGTATTATTATAACTATTAACGAGGATTGGATGTGAGTTTCGTTGGGAAAGATTAGAATTAACAACATGCAGTTTTATACTTACAACGGTGTTTTACCGGAAGAAAAGAAGCTAGGGCAAAAAATCGAAATTGATGCCGAGCTAACTTATCCAATTGAAGAACGAGTTAAACATGACGATTTAACAGAAACGGTTAGTTATTCGGCCGTTTATAAAACGGTCGAAGAATTTGTTTTAACTCATAACTATGACTTGATCGAAAGCGTTGCTAATCACCTATTAGAATTGATTTTACGTGAGTATCCAAGTCTTCAAGCCGTGCGGTTGAAAATTAGAAAATACAGCGTCCCGATTAACGGACATTTTGATAACGTAGAAATAGAAGTGAGTGGTCAACAGAATGGTTAATACGGCTTATTTAAGCATTGGCAGTAATATAGGGGATCGTAAAAAGAATTTAGAATTAGCAATTGAGAAGTTAAATCAGGTGGCTCAAGTTAGCCGACTTTCCCATATTTATGAAACTGAACCGGTGGGTGGCGTCAAACAAGATGATTTTCTTAATATGGCGATTCAAGTTAAGACTTCGAAGAGTGCTTATGAGCTATTAGATGATTTGCACGCGATTGAAAAAGCTTTAAGACGTAAACGAATCATCCACTGGGGTCCGAGGACGATTGATTTAGACATCTTATTTTTTAATAACGACCATGTGTCTTCTCCGGAATTAACGCTTCCCCATCCGGAGATTCCAAATCGGCGTTTTGTTTTAATTCCGATGTTGGAAGTCAGTCAGGACGATCCTAAACTTCATCAAGCAATCCAAGCTTTACTTGATGCAACTTCGGACAAAAATATGGTCAGAATATATGATTCAGGAAGTGAAAACATTGAACCTACCCAAAATTGAAAAAGCAGTCAGTGATTTATTAAAAGGAATTGGGGAAGACCCCCAACGAGAAGGTTTGGTGGAAACGCCTAAAAGAGTGGCGAAAGCTTACGCAGAAATTTTTGCGGGACTAAACCACCAGGCGACCGATTTTACCGATTATAAGATCTTTCACGTAGACGAAGAGCCTGAAATGGTTTTAGTTCAAAAGATTCCGTTTTATTCGGTATGTGAGCACCATCTATTACCATTTTTTGGTAACGTCAACGTCGCTTATGTCCCTAAGGATGGCAAAGTCATTGGGATTAGCAAAATCCCCCGGTTGGTTGACTTTGTTGTTAAACGGCCCGGAATGCAAGAAAAAGTAACTACCCAAATTAGCACCGAATTAGCTAACATCTTAGATCCTCAAGGGGTCGCAGTTACCGTGTCAGCACGGCATTTATGTATGGAAATGCGTGGTATTAATCAATCGAACTTATTTACCTATACCTCAAAAATGACCGGGGTTTTTAAAACGGATCAAGCTTTAAGGGCTAACTTTTTCCAGCAGGTCGGACAACAAAATGCCTAAAACAGCTTACGAAGAATTAATTCGAAAATTAAACCATAACATGCTGGTTAGTCACCAAGATCGCATTCCATTACTAAAAACAGTCCTCGCAGCCTTAGGACATCCTGATTTAAATTATCGAATCATCCACTTAGCGGGGACCAACGGGAAAGGTTCTACAGGCGCTATGCTTGCAAAAAGTCTCGAAAACGCGGGCTACCGGGTGGGCCATTTTTCCAGCCCGGCAATGATTGACCAGCGCGAACAAATTCAAATTAACGGCTCGATGATTGAAAAAGAAGCTTTTGTGGCTTTATACGAAAAAATCGCACAAAAACTTCCCCAAACTATCACACCGGCAAGTATTTCAATCTTTGAATGGTTTACGTTGATTATGTTGGAATATTTTGCTGAAAATGGCGTAGAGTGGGCAATTATCGAAGCAGGACTCGGTGGCGAAAATGACGCAACCAACATTATTGAGCATCCCGCAGCGGTCGTTTTTACCCACATTGATTACGACCACGTACAAATTTTAGGTGATACCTTAGAACAAATTGCGCAAAATAAGGCGGGAATTATCAAAAAAGATGCAACCGTCTTTATCGCCCCCAAACAAACGCAGCAGGTGCGGACAATCCTTGAAAAAAAGGCGGTTCAAAAACGGGCCACTTCGGTAATTCAAGCAGTTCCGGGAACAATCCAAGTGATTAAGCGCTCGATAACTGGGTTCAAAGTTAGTCTGCATGCCAAGACCACTAACATTGCAGCGACGCCGTTTAAATTGCTGGGCGATTACCAAATTGATAATTTAACGACCGTGGTAACAGTTTACGAATGGCTGTTTAATCAGCAAGTGATTAACGATTGGCAACCACTAATAGAAATGATGCAGCACATTCAAATCCCGGGTAGATTTCAAGTTTTGCAACGGGATCCGTTGGTTATTTTAGACGGGGCTCATAACGTGGACGGTACTCAAGCCCTGATTAAGGGATTGTCCAATTTGAACGCCAATCACAAATTATTTTTTATTTTAGGGTTCTTAAAAGACAAAGATTATTCAGGAATGTTGCACTTGTATGCTAAAGCGGCCGATCGGATTTTTGCGGTTCAACCAGACAATCCATCCCGAGCACTACGTCCGACAACGATTCAGACCGTGTTAGGCAATAAAGTCGTGGGTAGTTATCGTGACCTATATACCGCTTTGCAACAGGCTTTAACATTAGCTGATGCAGATACGACCATTGTAGTTACCGGTTCATTTTATTTGATCAAGGAGCTGGAGGTACCGAATGTTTCCAATGCCAACTAACTTTATAATTGCTTCCAATAATAGAAATAAAACTAGGGAACTGATTCAGATTTTTGAATGGTTTGGGCAGCAGGCAATTTCGTACCAGTCTTTGCTAGGGCGAGTTGATTTTCCTAAGGAAGGTACCACAAGTTATTCCGAAAATGCGCTTACCAAGGCCAACTGGATTGCTCAAAAACTTCCGGGAAAGTGGATCGTGGCTGACGATACTGGGATGATGTTAAAAGCATGCCCTCAAAGTTTAGGAATCACTACTTCGCGAGATTTACACATGGACCAAACTACGGATTCGGCGTTGAACCAAGAAATTTTAAAGATGGTTGCCAATCAAAGTAGGGAAGTAACCATGCAGTCTACTTTGGTGGCGGTAAATCAACCTTACGTCCTTAAAGCAACCGGTAAATTTGTTGGGCAAATTAGTGCCGAGCCCCGCGGAAACAATGGGAAAAGTTTTGATTTAATATTGGAAGTCCCGGGAAAAAATGCTACGCTAGCGGAACTGCCTAACGACGAAAAAATACCGCTATTGCATCGGACAAAGGCGGTTCAAAATTTGTTGGACAGCTACTTTATATAAAAGGAATCAGTTATGGAAATCTTCGAACAGCATTTACAATTTAGCAGTCAATTGGAAAATAAAATATGGGATGACCTGCTTAACCGGCAGCGTTATTTAGCGTTAAAGATAATTGCTGATGACGCTGCGAAGTTAAGGTTGTTAGCCAAACTATTAGACCAGATGGATTTAATTCATACAGTGGAGGGGTTAAAAGTAGACTTACTTTTACCACAGGTTAACTTAGCCCTTTTTAAGGAAAAATTGACGGAAATTTTTAATGATCCGAGTTTAGACCAACAAATGAACAATCTAAATCAAAAGTACCGGGTGCTGTGGCAAGCTGGTCGCTTTGAATTTAACCTTACTGAACGTCCCGTAATCTATGGGATTTTAAATGTTACTCCCGATTCTTTTTACGATGGCGGCTGGTATCAAAGTGAAACCGCAATCTTAAAACGGGTCTCTGAAATGGTTGGCGCCGGAGTAGACGTTATCGAAGTTGGTGGCCAAACTACTCGGCCAGGCTTTGTAGAAATTCCCCCGGAGGAAGAGCTCAAACGAGTTACCCAAGTACTCGACCTAATTCAAAAGAACTTTAGTCAAGTGGCGGTAGCGATTGATACTTATAAATACGCGGTAATGGAACGGGTGATCGATTATGTCGATATCATTAATGACGTCAACGCCTTTACCGATGACCAACGAAAGCTGGCACTGATGCGTAATTCTAATGTTGGACTGCTAACGATGCACAGTGCGCGTAATAAAGATTACGATAACCTTACGGCAGAAATGAAGACATTCTTTGAAGAAAATATTGCCACGCTAGTTCAAAACGGAATTAATATTAATCGAATTGCGTTAGATCAGGGGATTGGTTACGCGAAAAAAGCGGATGGCTATCAAGACTACGCGATGATGAAAAATATCGACCAGTTTAATTACCTAAACCGGCCCATGATGATTGCCATTTCGAGAAAAGGGTTTGGGGCTAAATTATTCGGGTTACCAAAAGAAGACCGGCTCCCGGTAACGCTGGTGGCTGAAGCATATATGTATCTGCATGGTGGCCGGATTTTACGAGTCCACGACATTGCCGAAACGGTTCAACTAGCTAAAATGTTGGACGTCATCCAAAATGGGTATTGGTTTGGTAGTTAGCTTTAACCACACTAAATGATGAGTGATTGGACAAAAATCTTAAAAAGCTATTTCAGTGAGAGTGAGACAAAAGTTAGTTTGTTTCGCGCTCTTTTTTATTTAATAAAGCTGGGAACTGCTGACATACACCCATTAAAAAGTGGAAGGAAATGTGATCAGCTGGAACAAAATGATATAATCGAATAAGTAATTAAGTAGGGGATCTGCAACCCCCGAAAAATTGCCGCCGTTTGAGTTTTTATATGGCACCCTTCAAAAAAATCCAGAGGCGTGGAGGTGTCAGATATGAATAACTTGAAAGGGATTGTTAATGGCGTGGGCGCTTGCTTTCTACGTGGTATGCCGGGGCATTTTGCTTCTGGCTAAAGCTTACGAGATAATAAAAAAAGCTAATCACATTAAGTAATTAGCTCGCACATTAAAACCCATCGGCGTGGCAAGGGAGGCACCCCTTGCCTTTTCTATTATGATATCATCAATCAAAATAAAATCAAGCAAAGGGAGCATGAATTAAATGCCAGGTATCATTACCGGAGCTTTAATATTTTTAGGGCTATCTTATTTAGTATTTTTTGGCGCTCAAATGTACCATCGGGTTAAAACTGGACATTGGGAGAAATAAAAAACAAAGTTTGTTCAGTTGTATTTGACTAAACTTTTATTAAAGAGTAAACTCTGTTTCGAAAACTGAATAGATTTCTTCGGGGCAGGGTGTAATTCCCGACCGACGGTGACAACTCAATGTTGAAGTCCGTGACCCGCTTTTTTTGCGGTTGACCTAGTGCAAGTCTAGGACCGACAGTATAGTCTGGATGGGAGAAGAAAAAACGCGAAAATTTCGTACTCTTTTTGTATGCTTTTTGGCATACTCTCGTATGAAATCTTTTTGGCTATCAAAAATCCGCCCCACACTTTATAGTGCGGGGCTTTTTATATGGGGTGATTTTGATTACTAAACAAGATTTTATGGATTTAGCTTTTAAATTAGCTTTGAAAGGAAAGGGCAAAACGTGGACCAACCCATTAGTTGGGGCTGTTATCGTTAAAAACGGTGAAATTTTGGCTACGGGATATCATCATCAATTTGGTAAAGAGCACGCGGAGGTTGATGCGTTAAACCGGTTAGAAAATATCAACGCAGCCTTTGGCGCCACAATGTATGTGAGTATGGAACCATGCAGTCACTTTGGCAAAACACCTCCTTGTGCGACTAGGCTAGTTGAGGTTGGTATTAAAAAAGTTGTCATTGGCCAGCTGGATCCTAATCCATTAGTGTCAGGTAAAGGAGTTTCGATCTTAAAAAACGCGGGGATTGAAGTAAAAAATTTAAATTTGAAATTACCAGAAAATTTAAAATATAACTTCTACTATACCCGTGGCCGTCCGTATATTACCGTTAAATACGCTATGACATTAGACGGAAAAATTAATCGTCAATCTAATCTGAGAAGCCTTGTCACTGGGAATGAAGTTTTCGAGGATAGTCAACAGTTACGCCTTACAAACCAAGCTATTTTGGTGGGCGAAAATACAGTATTGACTGATAATCCATCGCTGTCTGTTAGAAATATAAATACGCCTTACCAACCTTGGCGAGTCGTTGTAGCTAATAATGCCGACCAGCTGCCAAACAATTTAAAAATATTTCAAGATCATTTAAAAACAATTGTACTTTCCCGGACGGTTACAAAGAAGAGATGGCCTAAAGGAATTAACATCGTTATCGATTCGAAATGGAATCCTAAAAAAATTGCAGAATATTTAGCTAAAATTGGGGTCCAGAGTCTTTTAATCGAAGGTGGTAGTCACTTACATGCTGAATTTATAGCTAGCAATCTTGTTGACGAAATTATTGTTTATGTAGCGCCCAAAATCTTTGGCGGTCAAGGATTATCAGCTGTTCAGGGAAAAGCTGCACAATCATCGAATTTTCAGTTAGTCAGCCGAGAATTCATTGGATTAGATACGAAGTTTAAGTTAAGGAGAATGTAAATGTTTACAGGGATTATTAACGATTATGGGGCGGTTGCTCAAATTGATCGACATCAAAACTCTTCTAAAATAAAAATTACTACTTCATTAGTAAAAGAGATTAATAGCAAAATCGGAGATAGTATCGCGGTAAACGGAGTATGTTTAACAATCACAAGAATTTTTACGGACGGATTTCAAGTAGATGTTATGCCCGAGACTACTAAAAGAACCGCATTCAACGGGTTTAGAGTTGGCACAAAAGTAAATCTTGAACCTGCGCTTTTGCCAACTAATCGAATAGATGGCCATTTTGTTTTAGGACATGTGGACACTACGGCTATATTGATTAAAAAGACCGTCGATGACAATGCCATAGATTTTGAATTCACAATCGGTAATGACTTCAAACAATACATCATAGAAAAGGGATCGATTGCTCTAGATGGCGTCAGCTTAACCATTGTAAAAGTTATTGAAAACCATTTTATTGTTAGCTTGATACCGCACACGATTAAAGAAACTACTTTTAAAAACTTAAAGATTGGGAATCAAGTAAATGTCGAGACTGATATTTTAGGCAAGTATATTCTTAGCAAAAAGAGGGATTTTAATGGTTAAAAAAGACGTACTTACGCGAGTGGAAGAAGCTCTTGAGGTTTTAAAAAAAGGGCAATTAATTATCGTTGCTGATGATGTTGAACGTGAAGGAGAAGGTGATATGGTGGGGATAGCTGAACATGTTACCCCTGAAAATGTAAATACCATGATTTCTCATGCACGCGGGTTATTATGCGTTCCAATGAGTTTAGATTTGGCTAAAAAATTAGACCTCCATTCGATGACTGACGACTCAACGGATGCGTTCGGTACTGCTTTTACTGTTAGTACTGATGCTAAAAGTACCACAACTGGCATTTCAGCGTATGATCGCGCTAAAACTATTAAACAATTAGTTAATCCACTATCAAAGTATGATGATTTTTATCACCCAGGCCATATATTCCCGCTAATTGCCAAAAAAGGTGGTGTGTTAGAACGGCCAGGACACACTGAAGCCGCTGTTGATTTAGCTAAACTTGCTAATAGCACTCCAGCCGCTTATATCATGGAAATCTTGAAAAAAAACGGTAAGATGGCCAGAAGCAAAGATCTCAAGTCACTAGCAGAAGGGTTGCAAATGCCTTTAATTACGGTAAAAGAAATCAAGTACTACCGATTATTAAAAGATCAGCAACTCGTTAAAAGCGTCGCAAAAGTTAAATTACCAACTAAATATGGGAATTTTAATTTAGAAGCCTTTGAAACCCCAAATAGCCAAGAGCCTACTTTATTAATATCTAAAGGCCAGCTAAAACACGCGGATTCGCTACTATTACGGTTGCATTCGGAATGTCTTACCGGGGATGTTTTTGGTTCATTACGATGTGACTGCGGAGATCAGTTAATAGCTAGTTTACAGCAAATTGAAAAAAAGGGCTCAGGAGCCGTTTTATATTTGCGTCAGGAAGGCCGTGGAATTGGATTAACCAATAAATTAAAGGCCTATATGTTACAAGAAGCCGGACTAGACACTGTAGATGCTAATTTAAAGCTGGGATTTCAAGCTGATGAACGAGAATATGACATTGCTGCAGCTATCTTGAAACAAAAGGGGATTTCTAAAGTTGAGTTGTTAACTAATAATCCCGATAAAATTACCCAATTAACTAAATATGGAATTCATATAGAAAAGAGGATTCCACTTGAAATGAATCCTAATGATAATAATTTGAGTTATTTAAAAACGAAGAAACAAAAAATGCATCATTTGCTTACGGAGGTTTGATAGTATGAGAGAAGTTTACGGAAAACTTAATGGTGAAGGTAAAAAAATTGGTATTGTTGTTGCTAAGTTTAATGAGCTAGTAACTAGAAAATTATTAGATGGAGCTAAACAAGGTTTAGAACAGCTGGGAGTGGAGGCTAATAATATAATAATTTATTGGGTTCCAGGGGCCTTTGAAATCCCACGGGTAGTCAAGCTATTAAGTAATTCGGGTAAAGTAGACGGCATAATTTCATTAGGTGCTGTAATTCGCGGTGAAACTTCTCATTATGATTATGTATGTAACGAAGTTTCGAGTGGAATTAGTCAGGTAAGTTTAAATAACAAAGTTCCAGTAATGTTTGGGATACTAACGACTGATAGTATGAATCAAGCCTTGGATAGGGCAGGAGGCAAATCGGGTAATAAAGGAATTGAATGTGCTAATGGTATCATAGAAATGATTAATTTAGAAAATGAATTAAAATTGAATAAATAACCTATTGTTATAAGGCAATGATCAAAAACAACCCTGATAACCATTTTCGGCTACCAGGGCTGTTTTTATATTTAAACAATTATTTTTTCTAAAAACGCAGTGTGTTCGTCTGGAGATGCAGTTTCCACGTTTCCGAAATGCAGCCAGTTAACTTTATCAGGCGTAATCCCCACGGATCCTAAGGTGCCGTTAATAAACAATCCTTGAATCGGATCACCGCTAGCTTTTAAAATTTCCTTAGTCATGGAAGCCGTAGTAATGACGGTTACTTTCTTAATATTGGTTAAGAGCCCTGTCCAAGTGCCTTGTTCGTCGACTTGGTAAGCAAATTTTTTCAACATCACTTTGTCAAAGAAGCCCTTTAAGATTCCTGGCAAGTAGAACCACCAAATTGGAAAGATGAAAACCAATTCTGAAGAATCTTTGATCATTTTTTGATACTCTTTAACCTTTAGATAAGGAGTATCTCCGGCATTGAACATGCTCAGTTCTTCAGCGGAAAAAGTAGGGTTAAATTGATCCTTATACAAATCGATTACTTGGTAATCCTCATGCTTTTGGCCAAATTTCTTTTTTACACTTTCAAGAATTGCGTGATTAAAACTGCCTTCCCAGGGATGTACGTAAATGATAGTTTTCATAAAATGTCGCCTTCCTTTTTATTTATATCCTAAGTGTATCTCTTGAAAGCGCTTTATTCAATAGAGGGTATTGTTTTTATTTTATGTTCTAAATGTCATTTAAATATCACTATTATAACTTAGCTTCTTATTTTCATTATACAGATAGAGAAACAATACCTTACTACCTTACAGAATAATTTTTATTCATGGTCGTGGTCCATGTAAGAAAAGTTACTAAAATGCGCGTAACTACTATTTCTTTGATACATATCGATAACATCTAAGCCAATGAAGTTCCCAGTAAATCCTCCTGAAAGAAAAGAGATATCTTGTTGTCCTAGGTCGATTTTATTCTGGTCAGCGTACAAAATTAAACTTGCTTTTTCATAATTGAGTTCAATTTTAAATTTAAAGTGCGATTGTCGATTAATTAAGACGTTCTTAATTATAGAAAAATTACCTTTTTCAGATTTTTGCAAAGTAACACAAGGAAGTCCTTGGTCAGTGACAGTTACCATGAACAATAGGTAATTTTGCGTATCTAAATATAAAGTTATTCCGGCTAGTTGTAGATAAGTATCTGCTGTATAATCCATCTCCACAGAAACTGTTGCCTTAAAATCACATTGCCGTGTAGCTATAAGATGCTGGTCAAAATTACTTTGAGGAGACTGGCCGCCTTTAATTGTTAACCCTGTTGAATCACTAACTGCCCACGAGGAATTAAGAAACTGTCGTAGGGTGTTCCAATATTTAGGAGTTATGCCGTTATTTAAAGGATCAGTAAAACTATGACTTCTTCTAAAAGCGGGACCAATCTCCAAATGATTAGGAAGATACAAATCCGGCCTATGAGAACCGTTACTCAGGCGCAGCCAGCCATCATCTGTCCAGTTGACCTGTTGCAACGCTGTTTCCCTTCCAAGGATAGCCTTATCAGCGTATAACGGACGGGTGCATAAATAAGCAATGTACCAATCTCCATTTTTATTGGGCACTAAACTACTATGACCTGTAGATTGAAGTACACTTTCCTTGGAGTCTTTAGCAGTAATTAGCGGAGTTTGTGGATCAACTTCGTAAGGACCCCAAACATTTTTACTACGAGCTACGGTTTCTTGATGATTTTGTTCAGTTCCGCCTTCAGCTACTAAAAGATAATAGAAGTTACCATGTTTATAAATTTGAGGTGCTTCTGTTTTTTTGGCTTCCGTACCTTTAAAAATTAATTTTGGCCGGCCAAGCAGGCAAAATGAGATGGGATCAATTTCTTGCATTACAATACCGCATGATTTATTTCGTGAAGGTATGCGATAATCCCAAATTTCATTAAGAAAATACGCTTTGCCATCCGTATCAAAGAAAATAGACGGGTCAAAACCTGAACTGTTAATGTACGTAGGCTGACTCCACGGACCATGGATATTATCTGCCCAAATAATATAGTTATCTACATCCTTGTATGGAACGGTGGTAGAGTTAGTATTTGTATAAACTACGTAATATTTACCGTTGTGATAGGTAGCAAATGGCCCCCAAATTGAGCCGCCTCGGGGATTTCCTCTTAAATTAATAAGCGTTGAATCAGTTAATATTGAAGTTTCGTAATGCCATTCATAGAGGTTTGTTGAAGAGTATACTCGAATTCCAGGTAACCATTCAAAAGTCGAAACTACGATATAGTACTTCTCATCATCACGAAAAATTACTGGGTCAGGATTAAATCCTGTGATAATTGGGTTAGTTAGTTTTTTACTCATAATATTATTCTTCCTTAAATCAATTATTATTCATTAGCTAGTTCTTGTTCATTCCGCTTCTTTAATTCAGCAGAAATCTTTGCGTAGGTTTCTTTATCAAGCTTATAAAACTTCATGGAGAATATGGCAATGAAGTATATAATAATCGGGATGACAGTAGTAGCAATAATGATTCCCCGTTGAGCTCCCGCGGTTTGTTGCTGAACTCCAGCCACATATCCTGTAGCAGATAATACTAATCCTGGAACCATTCCTCCTAGGGCATTTCCACATTTAAATACAAATCCAATAATAGCGTATATTACACCACCCATACGTTTGTTAGTTTTGTATTCTCCGTATTCAACTGTCTCTGGAATCAATGCCCACATATAAGCGCTAATCATTCCATTTCCAACAGAAGCAATTCCTCTGGCAATAAAAATCCACGTAATCCAAGTTGGCTGGGCAAAAAGCAAGCCCGAAATCCCAATGATATCTGCGCTTACTGAGAGAATAATCAATTGGAATTTAGTTAGCTTCTTAGCTAGCCAGGGAATTGCTGGAATAAATGCTAATGCTGGAAGGGTACCAGCTAAAGAATACCATTTTACTAAATCAGCTCTTCCAACATAGTATGTTACGTAATAAATCCCTGTGGAACTAACAATTGATTTAACACCATAAATAACAAAAAAGAAAATACAAAGAACTAACAAAGGTTGATTCTTAGAAAGTTGCTCGAAAACGTCTTTAACATGAATCTGAGCATGCTTCTTAGGAACTCTGACTCTTTCACGAGTTGAGGCGAACGAACCAATTAATAGCAAACCACCTACAATTCCGATAATAGTCATGGTAAGTTGCCATCCTTTTGCTTTACCAATACTACTAGAAAAAATTTCTGCTAGGTATGGTACAAAGAATGCCACTAATACTTGACCAATGTTTGCAAGGAAAGTCCGATAAGTTGTTAAACTAACTGACTCTTGTTGATCGTTAGTCATGGCTGAAGTTAGCGAACCATAGGGGACATTAACAAATGTGTAAACCACTGAAAGAAGAATATACGTTACATAAGCATAAATTAACTTAGCAGTTCCACCAAAGCTTGGAACTGTGAAGCACAAAATAGCTAATAAAGCGAAGGGGACTGCACCATATAGAAGAAAAGGCCGATATTTACCAAATTTGGAATGAGACTTTTCGGTAAAAAAGCCAATGATGGGATCACAAAAAGCGTCAATAAATCTAACCACTAAAAAGATAAGTGAAGCAGCACCAGCAGAAAGGCCAAAAACATCCGTATAGTAAAACAACAGATAAGAGGACAGGGATGCATAAATTAAGTTACACGCCAAATCACCTAAACCAAAACCTACTTTTTCGCCTATACCTATATGTCCGATTGGCTTTGAAATGGTGTTTAAATCTAAATGCGTAGACATAACTATTACCTCCAATTAATTTCAATTTACATTTTTTGGGAGCGCTCCCAAAAAATAGAACGATTGGTAACCAACTAAAATAATTGAAGGAGATAACCGGTTAAATTCTTCGTGTAAATACTAACACACTTTTGGAACCGCTTCCATATTTTTTGAAAAATAAAAATTGCTCTTTATTTTCGTCTTTGTAAAATCAATATCTCTTCATACCAATTTGTACCAGAATTAAAAAAGCAATTAATTATTTTGGGATATTTTTTTAACTGAATTACGGATTAATAAGGAGGGAGTAGCCTCAAATGATTGTCTTTTTGTATCTGGATTCTTTATACGATACATCAAAAACTCCATTCCTTTTTTCGCCATTTTTCTTAACGGATTAACTACAGTAGTTAAAGAAGGGCTAGTTATTTGCGAATAAGGTATGTCGTCATATCCTGTAATGGAAATTTTTTGTGGTAGCTTAAAATGTGCTCCATGACATGCTTTTAACGCACCAAGTGCAATATCGTCACTTGCACAAATTACACACGTTGGTAACAGGTTTGAAGGCATTTCTATGATTTGAGACATCAACTTTTCGCCTGAGTCTAACGAAAATTCACCTTGCTTATCAACCTCACTAGATAGGATCATATGATTTTTTAGTACTGCTTCTAAGAGACCTTCTCTCCTAACTTTACTAGAAGTGAAATTTGCAGAACCGTTAATAAACCCAATTTTTTGATGTCCCATTTTGCTTACGTAATTGATAACATCTTTCATTGCTTGCTTTTCATTTGCATAAACATTGTCTACCGAATAGTTATTAAATTTTCTCAAAACTACGGCAGTTGGAATATGTAGCGCAATCAATTTTTCAATAATTGGGTTGTCGCTTTCTGATTGACTAAAAACGATCGCACCATCAAAACGATCATTAATTATTTCGTTATTTTGTTGTAGGCTAGCAATGTTAACAATCGACAGAAGATATTCCGATGGTAACATCTCATTCACAGCGCTTATAATTGTAGAAAAGTATGTAGAAGCATCTTCATGTACTCTAGTCATAAATAGACCAATTACAAACGTTTTATTTATCGCTAATCCTCGAGCACTAAGGCTAGGTGTATAGCCCAGCTTTTGAGCTGCTAGCATTACTTTTTCCTTAGTAGTTTGTTTAATACTTGTATCAGAGTTAAATGCTCTTGACACAGTAGAACGTGAAACGCCAGCTAGTTTGGCGACATCATTTATTGTAGCCATTCGGTTTGTCTCATCCCCAATTAAATACCAATATTACTTGAATTATAGCATAATTAAAATCGATAAAGCATACAGTACACGCTGTAAACCAACCAATAATATTGAAAATGTTCCTTAAGTAATTTATATATAAAAAGACCATCCCCGAACAATATCCAAAATTATAAGCCGTAAAAAAGGTAACTTAGGAGCACGCAAGGTACTTACTAATTAATCCATTTACTTAATAATTTGTATATCTTCAGTTGATGGTCTTTCATTAACCAAATTAATAGCTAATCATTATTGTTTTTAAATGAATCAGGCTTTACTGTTTATTAAAACTAAGCCAATAAACCAGGGACATGATCCCAACTACTATAAAAATATAAATTGGTAAGATGCCGACCCAGCCAGTGTGGAACACGCTAATTAGATAGGTTAGAAAACTAATCACTAGGTAATAAGCAAAGCTAAAAATTCCACTAGCCACCCCTATAATTTTTTCATAACCTACTAAAGCAAGGTTTAAGGAAAGGGGGAGTACAGTATATAAACCTAAGAAAACAATAAAGGTACCAGTAATAAATCCGATTACTGAATCTTGTAAAACCGTTAGAAACATAAATAGTCCGCCAAATAAAGAAAAAATCAAACCTAATTTAATAATCTTAGTGGGCGACCAGATTAAGACTAACTTGTTAACCATTATGGCACCAATGATGCTGGATAAGGCAATTATAATACCTATGATTCCATACTGGACTGGTGAGAAACGAAAATGATCAATAAAAATAAACGGAGCTTCCGCGTAGAAACTAAATAAAATTCCGTTAATTCCACTGATCAATAAACCATAGGCCAGTACATTATGGTCTGTAAAAAGACGCCGAACTACCGCAATCAGAGAAATTTCGGGCCCTTTAACACCAATTGCCGGATTGGTTTCTGGCAACCGCGCCCCGGTATAAATTATCAATGAAACTGCAATAGCAATTAGCACACCAAAAACGCTGCGATAGCCAAAGTAAGTTTGGGCGTATCCACCAAGCAGGGGACCAATCGCAGGGGAGAGGGCCAAGGCCGCACCTACGTTAGCGAAAACCTTAGCTCCCTTACTTCCCGAGAAACTTTCTCGCATGATTGTCTGGGTCACTACCGATCCCACGCTAGCTCCGAAAGATTGGATCAATCTAAAGAAAATCATGACTATAAAATTAGGCGCAAAAAATAGTCCGACGTTGCCGACAAGGTAGACTAATAAGCCCTCTAACATCGCAGGTTTGCGGCCCTTGACATCTGAACGCTTCCCCCAAAATAATACCCCCGCTGCAAAAGCAACAAAGTAAGTGCTCATTACTAATTGACCAGTCCGATCGGCTACATTTAAATTAGCACTCAAGGCAGGGAGGACGGGAGTGAAGATGGATTCACTAATTTGCGGGAAACCCACTAATGCGATAATAATCATTAAAGATGGAACTTGTTTTTGGACGTTTTTCATTTTTATACTTCCTTTATTTAATATTTTTTAAGAAAAACGTCCTAATTTAATTACTGTCACACATGAGATAAAGTCTTTATATTCGATTATTTAAACCTTCTTTCTACACTTATCTTCCCATTTTGCATATCTTTACTAGGGTAACAATTAATTATTTTACATGCAACAGTCGCCCATTACCATGAGCGAACCTCTTGAAGAATAACTTTATAAATACTAAAAAGCATAATCAAAAAAGTGTTTTTTTAGTCACTCTTTTTATATAATTTAGTCGGGATTTAGCTGGGGAGGCCCCCTTTCCCAAAATCGTTACTATTAACCGTCAAGAAAAAATTATAAATAATTAGTTAAGTGTTTGGTTTGCGTTAGTTTTATTTGTAAATATAAAGTATGATGAAACCATAACAGGGTACTCTGTTTTAATTGAATACATTTGTTAGGTGAGGCTCCTATACAAACATAGGCTGCTGCCCAAAAATGTCGAGAGACACTAATGGGTAGAACAGGAATTGTCGAATTCAAGGCTTTTCTTAAGGTAGCTAAAATTGGAAAATTTTTACGTTGTATAGTGCTAAAGCTCAACGAATAGATCAGCGTTTACTTACTATAAACTAAATGCGGCTTTTTGCTGAGCTTCGGGGCAAAAAGTCGTTTTTTATTTGCCCTGAAGTCTCCACCTCAACAACTTTTATAGGTTTTTAAGGAGGGAGAAAAATGAAAAATGTAGGTAAGACAAATTTAAAACCAAATTACGAAAAATTTGCTAAGGCAAGTATTCGTGAGTTATTTAAAGATTTTAATATCACGACGACGGGCCTTAGGCAAACCCAGGTTCAAAAAATGCGAAATAAGTTTGGCCCTAATAAGCTAACGGATAATGCGAAAAAATCAATTATCAGTGCGATCTTAGGAGCATACATTACGCCGTTTACGATTGTTTTAATTTGCATTGGCTTAGTGTCCTTCATTACCGACGTGGTTTTAGCTCCGCCTGGGGAACGTAACTATCTGGGCAGTGGAATAATTTTTGGAATGGTAATTATAAGCGGAACGATGACCCTTATACAGTCACTTCGGTCTACAAAAGCCGTAGAACAATTAAAAACCATGATTAAATCTGTCACCACAGTCAAAAGGGCGAACGGAATCCAAAAAATCCCAGTAGATCACGTGGTTTGTGGGGATATAGTACAGCTTTCCGTAGGAGACATGGTGCCTGCTGACATTCGATTAATTAAGTCAAAAGATTTATTGGTTTCTGAAGCATCACTCACCGGCGAAAGCTATCCAGTGGAAAAGAACCATTTGCAATCTAAGAAGACCGTTAAAAGCGAAACGGACTACGAAAACTTACTATTTATGGGAAGTTACGTCACTAACGGGCAAGCTGAAGGAGTGGTAATAGCGACTGGAAACCAAACTTTATTCGGTGGAATTGCCCATTCGGCATCAATTACGCCGACCGAAACTAACTTTGATCTAGGAATTCGAAAAACTTCGTACCTTTTTATAAAATTCACCGTAATAATGACTACCGTTATTTTCCTAATTAACGGTTTAACCAAAGGGGATTGGCTAGAAGCGTTGTTATTTGGTCTTTCAGTAGCGGTCGGTCTCACCCCCGAAATGCTACCGATGATCGTTACTACTAATTTAGTTAAGGGAGCAACTAAAATGGCCAAGGGTGGAACGATCATTAAAAATTTAAAAGCAATTCAAAATTTAGGAGCGATTGACGTTTTATGCACGGACAAGACGGGTACGTTAACCCAAAATCAATTTTCCTTAAACCATTATTTAAATTGGAAGGGGACGACGGACGAAGAAACTTTAAAATGGGCGTATTTAAACAGTCGTTACCAAACTGGTTTTAATAATCCGTTGGATCAGGCCGTTATCGACGCAGCTAAACCGGAAGTTAAAGCTCAAGCAGCTAATTACCAAAAGGTTGATGAAATTCCTTTCGACTTTGAGCGTCGGCGAATGACCGTTATTCTTAAAGATCAATCCCAGCGCCATTACGAGCTAATTACCAAAGGTGCGGTAGAAGAGATGCTTGAAATCACTAATACGGTTTACTCTGCAGGTAGCTTGATCCCGCTAACAATAGAAATCAAGCACGAAATTTTAAGGCAAGTTAGCCAGTTAAACCAAGCTGGTTTACGGGTGGTGGCGGTTGCTCATAAGCGCTTAGCGACTGCCCCGAACACTTGTTCTTTTGAAGATGAAACCAACCTCAGCTTTATCGGAATTCTATCGTTCTTAGATTTTCCTAAACCGACTGCTAAGCAGGCCCTATCAGCCTTGAAGTCAAAGGGGATTACCATCAAAGTTTTGACGGGGGATAATGCAATTGTGACTAAAGCAATCTGTCAACAAGTCGGCTTAAGGGTAACTGGTATAGTAAGCGGTGAAAATATTGATCATTTAACCGACCAGGAACTAGGTCCGGTGGTCACCCAAAATAATGTTTTTATAAAACTAACCCCGCAAAACAAGCGAAGAATCATAAAGGCGTTAAGAAAAAATAAACACACCGTGGGATTTTTAGGCGATGGAATTAATGACGTTCCAGCAATTAAAGCGGCTGATGTTGGAATATCCGTTAATTCGGCCGTAGACGTAGTAAAAGAAACTGCTGACGTAATTTTAACGGAAAGCGACTTAGTTATTTTGAAGCATGGAATATTAATTGGCCGGGAAGTATTTGGCAATATCATGAAGTATATTAAAGCAACCGCGAGCTCTAATTTTGGAAATATGTTTTCCGTATTAATTGCAAGCATCTTCCTGCCATTTTTGCCAATGCTCCCCCTTCAGATCCTTTTATTAAACTTCATTTATGACCTTTCTTGTATGTCCATTCCTTGGGATACGATGGACAAAGACTATTTAGAAAGGCATAAAAAATGGCAAGTTAACAGTATCAGCAAATTCATGGTTTGGTTTGGCCCAACTAGTTCTATCTTTGACATCACCACCTATTTACTAATGTTTTTCGTTATCTGTCCCGCGATTGTGGGCGGTGATTTTATACATTTGACCCATCCAAATCAAATGTATTTCATCGCGCTTTTTCAAAGCGGCTGGTTTATTGAGTCACTATGGTCCCAAACCATGGTTTTACACGCGCTAAGAACCGACAAAATTCCGTTTATTCAAAGTAGTGCCTCAGCCGTCCTAACGATAATCACGAGTTTGAGTATTGTCATCGGCACCGTTATTCCATTTACTCCGATTGGCAAAAGTTTAGGCTTGACCGCTGTACCAGGCAGCTATTGGATTTGGTTAGTAGTAACAATCTTTAGCTATCTTGCGCTTGCCACGATCGTTAAATCAACCTATATTCGTCGTTACAAGGGCTTCATTTAACAAATTTTGGCCCATCAAAATATGAATAATAACCGGGACGATACTAAATAAAATTGATTGTATAGGACTTTTAAATATAGCGCAGGTAATTTTATATTTACAGCTGAATTAAAGGGTTTTAAGATTGGAGGAACTGTATTATGAGAGCGAAAAAAGTATTTGGATATGTAGCAACAATAGTGTTAGTGCTTTCAGTGATTGGAGTACTAGTTTTTAAGTTTTACGAGTATAAAGCGTTTAAGACGATAAAAACTAGTACTTCTTCGGTATCTAATAAAATTAATCAGCAAAAACCGTTCTCGGTTCTACTATTAGGCGTTGACACGGGCTCTGACGGCCGGATTGATAGAGGATTATCCGATTCGATGATGGTCGCGACGCTAAACCCACGCACTAAGCAGACGCTGCTTTATTCGGTCCCACGAGATTCTTTGGCCGAAATTAAGACCAATCATGCTAAAAAAGACGTTCAGAAAATCAACGCTGCTTATGAAATTGGTAAAGCACCAATTGCTAAGAAAACTGTGAGCGCTTTTTTAGGTATGCCACTTGATTACAGTGTAACCATTGATATGGGCGCTTTAAAAGAGTTAGTCGACTTTGTGGGCGGGGTGACCGTCAAAACTGACATTGTGGTTAGCTTTGATGGTCAAACAATTCCAAAGGGTACCCATCATCTGAATGGTGAAAAAGCTTTAGCTTACACCAGGATGCGTTATCAGGATCCGCGTGGGGACTACGGACGACAATTACGACAACAAGAAGTTTTAATGCAGATCGTCCACAAATTGCAGTCTCCACAATATATGTTTAGGATACCAACTTTGATGAACAAATTAGGCTCGCATATTAGTACCGACTTAACTACGCAGCAAATCGAAAAATTAATTAGTCATTACCATCAATGTACTAAGCACGTCGTGACAAAACAACTCGTTGGCCGAGAAGCTTGGATCAACGGAAGTTCTTATCAAGTAATTGATACTGCTAGTCTACAAAGCGCGTCAGACCAGTTGCGCAAAAATCTTGGATTAACATCTAAGAAATTGCACAATACAGAAACTAAGCTCAACGAATTGAACACTGATTTCTTTAGCAATCCTAACAGCACCACGTATAATACTGAGGGACTAGACACAACTTACTATACAGATAACACTTATTAGCAGGCATCGTACTAACCAAATAGTTTAAGCGTAGTAGCAGCTCAAAAAATCCATGATTATTACAAGAAGAGTATTTATTTGTACTTTATTAAATTTTGTAGTAATCATGGATTTTTTAGATTACTTATAAAATCAGACCATTATTAAAGTTGTACGTTACTTTCAATAATATATATTATGTAAACTAGAAAAAGAAAACTAATTCAGTAGCAATTCATCTGCACTTTAATGGTCCCCACTCTTCCTTTCACCAGGATTCATAGACATTTGACTTGTCCCAGATCAGATAGCTTTGCATTCTTTATCTGTACCAAGTTATACCAAGCTAAGCTGTTTACAACGGTTAATCTGCTATGTAGTTTCTAATGCTATACAATCATTTTTTACACCACATATAAAAAAACACGCACTTACAACGTTGAATTTGATTCGCTGACAAAGTACGTGTTTTTATTTAATTAGCATAACTTTAGATAATTGCAAGTACTGCTAAATATACGCACGTGGCAATCAATAAAACGACCATCAATTTAGCCATCCATTTCCACCAAACGGTAATGTTAACATGCGCAATTCCTAACGCACCGACCACGATCCCAGAGGTTGGCGTAATCAAGTTTACCCAGCCTGACGCAGCTTGAAATGCAGTTACTACGGTGCTTTCTGCAACGTGAGCAAAGTTCGCCATTGGACCTAAGATTCCCATTGTTGCCGATGCCAATCCAGAAGTAGATGGGATTAGGAACGACATTGGAATGTAGAACAAGTACGTCAAGATAATGAAAACAGTCTTTGGTAACGACTTGAGCCCCATTTCACCCCAGTGAAGAACGGTATCTGTAATTGCAGCATCATTCATAATTACTTGGATCCCCCGAGCAACGGCGACAATGATTGCTACGCTTAATAGCTCGCTCATTCCATTCATAAAGGCTTCAATAAATTCACTTTCCTTCATGTGGGTTACAAACATAATCACAACCGACATTACGATGAAAAGCATGGTAATTTCATTAAAGTACCAGCTACCAAACGGTACAATATCCGTTCCAAGTAACTTGCCAAGGAATGGAATTCCAGTTAGCCACTTAACCGACTGGTCCCAAAAAGTAAAGTTTGGGTTAATTGAACTCCACGGAATCAAAGCAATAATCATGAGTACGAAAGTTAAACAGAAGATGAAAAGCACCCGTTTTTGCGCCTTGGTTAACTTTTCAGTTTCAGCAACCTGATTCTCATCAAATCCTTGTAAAAAGCGCTTCTGATCGGCCTCGCGTTGACCATAAACCAGAGATTTAGTAGGATCCTTTTTAATCTTAGTAGCATAGCGATAAACGAACGCAATACTAATAACGTCGAATAGAACTAGCAAGAGAATCCGAGAAAATAATCCGTCTCCCATCGAGATATTAATCGTTTGGGAAGCAACTCCGGTAGCAAACGGATTAACCGTGGAAGCTAAGCATCCAATTTGCGTACCAATTAACGCAATCCCAACTGCAGTAAGGGAATCAAAGCCTACTTTCATCATTACTGGAATTAGTAAGGGATAAAACGCAATGGTTTCTTCCCCCATTCCAAAAGTTGTGCCCCCAAGGGAAAATAAAATCATTAAAATAATAATGAGTGCTTTTTCACGCCCTTGTAGCTTGTAGACGATTTGATTAATCCCCTTATCTAAAGCTTCGGTTTTATTAACCACTCCTAAAAATCCCCCAATTACCAGGATGAATAAGGAAATTGAAATGGCACCGTCTGTGTACTTGTTCCCGATCATTCCAATGATTGGGGCCATACAAATATCCCAAATGCCTTGGGGACGATATCCTGTCTGCTGGTAAGTTCCAGCAATAATCCGCCCCGCTTTGTCCATTGCGTAGTGACCGCTTGGAATGAACCACGTTAAAATACCGATCATAATGATAATAAATACTAAAACGGTATACGCGGATGGCATTTTGAACTTAAATTTTTTGTTCATAGTCATCTCATCACCTTTCATTCAAATTGCACATTGATGTACCTAAAATGATGATAAGTTTTTTTGAACAAAAAAACAATTGTCAGGATACATTTTGTAGCCTTTTAAGCGTATTAACTTTAAAGCTTAACTAAGACATCTTTAAATTGGTTTCGTAAATATTCGCCGATCCCTAGCCCATTTTCGAAAAATTTCAGCTGCGTGCCCTGGTAATTAAAGGAATATACTTTAGTACCTAGAAAATCACTTTGGGTTACGTAAATAATATCGCTGAGCTTTATTGAACAATTAAACTTACTAGTGCTGGAAATAACCAAATATCCATTATGGCATTTAAGGTTAGCATAATACATTTGATTATGACTACCAGCGATTACTTCAAAATACGTATACATATAAATCTCCCCCTTTACCTTGGAGTTTAAAGGGGGAAATCGGTTTCACATCAAGTGAAGTACTTTATTTTGTCAACTGGAACGGGTTCCCTTTTACCTAATTTGTTATGAAACGCGTTTCATATATTAAAATAGACTTATCAGGATTAGGAGATGGATTACATGACCAACATTAGAGACATTGCTAAAAAATCTGGGTATTCGGCATCTACTGTTTCCCGCTTTCTCAATCAGACTGGTTACGTATCCCAATCGGCGAAGCAAGCTATCCAACAAGTCATCGACGAACTAGATTACGTACCCAACGCGCTTGCTCGCGATTTAAGTAAGGGTAAATCTAACACGATCGGTATCGTAATCCCACAAATGCAGCACCCGTTCTTTACTGAATTAATTAACGGAATTATGGATACCGCCTTTGCTGCGGACTATCACGTTTCTGTGCTAGAATCGCGTTACGATGAGCAACTGGAAGAAAAATACTTAGAAAAATTGCATCGCAAAGCTTTTGATGCGCTCATCTTTACTTCACACAAGCTACCATTGGCACGTTTAGCTGCCTATCAAAAATACGGTCCGGTAATCTGCTGTGAAGACCCCGGGGTTACGCCAATTGCAGCGGCGTATGTTTTACGAAAAAAGACTTACGTGGCTGCTTTTAATTGGATTAAAAAAAACCGGTATTCTAAGATTGCCATTACTTTAAGCCGGCCCTACCAACTTAGTGCAACTAGTAAGGTAACTTTGCAAGCCTATCGAGACGTTTTCGAAACTTTTCCAGACGACCAGTTGATTTTTGAGGGAGTTGATAGTCATCCAGTTGCTTACCAAGCTGCTTCCCGGATCGCTCAAATCCACCCAGATTTTATCTTTGGCAACATCGATGACGTGATTGCTGGAGTCTACCAGTATTACATAGATAATCAATTGAAATTACCGAAAATGATGGGCCAAGAAAATCAAATATCCGGGAAATTATTAAAAATTCCCACTATTGACCACCATCTTCGTCAATTAGGACAAGCTGCGGGACGTTTAGCAATCTCTGGAGACGTTCGTCAAATTGCCATTGAATCCGACCTAATCATTCGTTAAAACTAAATTTAAAAGTTAGGTAGCTTGTGAGCATTAACAAAAAGCGACCATTATACCAGAATTTGGCATAATGGTCGCTTTCGAGTTAAGTGCAACCAGCTCAGCTGACGTTAGGTGCACGTTTTGACTTTACTAAAGTTAACACACAACAAGGTATTTTTTATAAGATGCTCATCTTTTACGATTCGACTAGCCATAAAAATACTGAATCACTACCGCAAGTAGCGATGTAATTGCAAATGCAAAGATGAGCAGGATCACAAAATTGCTTTTAAAGCCACGTTTATTGCGTTTGTACGTCAGCAAAAAGTCAAATAATCCGATGGTAATAATTTCTAAAATAAACTGTATCCAAACTAATAATGGCGACATGGCAACTGTGTGAACTACATTAAACAGTCCCGTAAGAATAACAAATATATATAATACCCGTGAACTGTACTGCGCGATTAATGTTTGTTGAAACTGGTCAATTGTTAATCCATACGCGCAAATCATTCCGACCAAAATCCACACAATACTATGTAGAAATTCAATTGTTGACATGCAAAGTAACCCCTTTAAATTTAAGCTTACTAAAGTAGTTTAGCATAGTTGAACCTTTGAGGTTGACACTAGGGCTTAATTGTAATCATACTGAAATCTTACTTTCCTGCTATGATGAACGCTTATTTTATGATATTTTATTTAATGTTGCTTATTTTCAATTGAAAGGGATTGAATTAATTTGTTTAAAAAAAGTGTTAGTGTTGCTCTGTTTGGAGCAATTGGCGGTGCTTTGCGACTGCTATTACAGTCATTTTTCCATCACGGTGCCACTGCTTTTCCATTTGATTTAATAATCATTAACCTCCTGGGGTCTTTTCTTCTAGGTATTCTAACAGGGGGCCTATTAACTGCGTTAGAAACTTCTGATTTTATTAACGTGGGGCTTACGACGGGATTAATGGGCGGCTTTACTACCTTTTCAACATTTATTCTATCCTCAGATAAACTGCTGGTACATTTGCAATGGATTAACGGTGGTAGCTTTATGATACTTTCCCTTCTTCTGGGAGTACTTTGCGCCTATGCGGGCCAAATTGGCGGCAAACAGATTTTGCATCATTATCGAAAGGAATGGGAGTAATGAGTTTATTAATTGTGAGCCTTGGAAGTGCTCTAGGCGCCCTTTTTCGTTTTTGGGCAACCACTTTCATTAATCGGCAGGCCCTTTCTGAAAGTTTCCCTTGGTCAACCTTTTTAATTAACATGCTAGCTTGTTTTTTGATTGGTTATTTAACTAGCGTAATTACCAGCCCCCTTACCCAAATTTTGCTAACTAGCGGTGTCCTTGGAGGTTTTTCAACCTTCTCAACGTTTGCAAATGAGGTAGTCACCCTATTCAAACAACCAAATACAAAAAAACTCGCGGTGCTTTACGCACTCGCGAGTTTACTAGGCGGATTACTTCTGGCAGCTCTTGGCAGCCAACTGTAATTCGTTTATTTTTTTGTGTAATCAATTAACCAAGCCAAAGCAATTGCTTTCTCACCTAAATGGGTTCCGATTACGGGACCAAAGTAAGATATATCAATTGGTAAACTAGGATACTTTTCTTTTAGGCTCTCCCGCCATTTAATCGCGCTCTTTTCATCATTGGCATGAATGACTACGGCTCGCAGAGGATAATCTACTGATTTGTAGGCCTCCGCAAAGAGTTTTTCAACCCGTGCCATTGCCTTTTTACGCGACCGAACCTTTTCGAAAGCGACAATTTCGTGCTTGTCGTTGAAAGTTAAAATCGGCTTAATCTTTAATAAGCTTCCCACGAAAGCAGAAGCGTTAGATAGACGGCCCCCGCGGACAAGGTTTTGTAGATCATCCACAACAAAATACTCGTCAAATGTCGAACGTAAAAAGTCGAGTCGCGCAATGATGTCGTTGATATCGGCATCTTCTTTTGCCATACGCGCAGCTTCAAGCGCAAGTACTCCCATTAAACGAATCGTTAGTTGAGAATCATAAACTACTAGGTTAACCCCGTCAATGGTCCCTTCTAGACTCTTTAAGCTCGCCACTAAACCTGAAATCGTACTAGCTAAGTGGATACTGATGATATTTTCATAACCCTGTTTAGCTAAATCTTGGTAAAGTTCAATCATTTCTCCTAATGGAGGCTGTGATGTGCTAGGAAATGATTGCGACGTACGCAGGCGTTCGTAAAATTCTTCGGTAGTAATATCAACGCCTTCTTTATAACTTTTTCCGTCGATAATTACTGGAATTGGAACAACCGTGATATTATTTTCTTCAATTTCTTTATCCGTTAAATAACAAGTACTATCAGTAACAATAGCTGTTTTCATTAGTACACCTACTTCATTTAAAATCCATAACAATCACTATACCATAATTCTTTATTGAATGCTCCCATAACTTGACACGACAGCCCTATTTTAAAGCGTTTTTTAATACGCGATTAATTAAGATTTGAAACATGGCGGATTCCTCTTCACTCCAGTTATCAAAAAGATGCCGGTCAAACTCAGCCATTTTTTGGTTAACGTAAGTTCTTAAGGTATCGCCTTTATCGGTAATCGTAAAAGTACTTTTACGTTGGTCGATTTCATTACTTTGTTTTTGCAAAAAATTATGCTGGATAGCATGTTTTAATTGACGACTAACGGTTGATTTATCTAAGCCGCTTAGTTCCACTAAATTTAGGGTCGTTAGTCTAGCATCGTTAACGTAATTCACCATCTTCCAATCTGCAACGGTCCCCGCCATTTCATGACAATATTTTTTTAAGTAGTTATTACGAATATGAGCAATTTGCTCTAAGGCAGTTAAACTGGCTTGCATAAATGATCCTCTCCTTCGTATTGCATTATACAACTAAAATAGTTGTATAATGCAAATAAGCAATTCTTTGCAACTAAAATCTATAAACGGTATACTTGAAATTAGTAATTAATTATTAGAAGGGACTGATTACATGGCCTTTGATGGTTTATTTACCCACGCCATGGTTAACGAGTTACGCAGTCTTGAAAGTGGCCGCGTAGCTAAAATTTACCAACCTTACCAAAGTGAATTAGTACTCACTATCCGAGCAAATCGGAAAAACGTTCCTTTACTAATTTCCTCGCACCCTAATTATGCACGTGTTCAAGTTACTAACCAAGCCCTATCCAACCCCGCTACTCCTAGCAATTTTGTAATGAGCTTACGGAAACACCTTGAGGGCGCTATTTTAAAGTCGGTTAAGCAACTGGATAATGACCGTATTATTAACTTCTATTTTTCACACCGTAACGATATTGGTGACGAAGAAGACGTAATCCTATCAGTTGAGATTATGGGTCGGCGTAGTAACGTTATTTTGTACTTAGGCAGCTCGCAAAAAATTATCGACACGATCAAACACATTTCTGCTGATCAAAACCGATATCGGATGTTAGTTCCGGGCGCACAATACATTACCCCACCCGCTCAAGAATTATTGAACCCCTTTACTGACTCTAACCAGCAAACCTGGGACAATTTGCTTCGGGATTACCCAAATTATGAAGTTTTAGCTAAGCAAATTCAAGCCACATTTCAAGGTTTTGGCAAAGAAAATGCCCTTGAATTAGCTTATCGCTTAATTAATGGACAAACTCCCGCAACGATTGTCCACGAGTTCTTAGATTGCTTCAATACGGGCCCAAAAGGATTTATTTACGAGTCTCAAGCTAAAAAGTTAACCTATTCAGCAATCCAGCCTACGTTAACTGCGGATCAACCAAATTTGCAAGCCTTTAATAGCCTTTCTGAAATGCTGGATCAATACTATTTTGAGAAAGTCCAACGGGATCGGGTTCAGCAACGGGGACATCAATTAATTCGGGTAGTGCGTAATGAATTAAAGAAAAATCGTAAAAAGCTAAAAAAATTGCAAAATACAATGGCTCAAACCCAGTATGCTGATAGCTACCGGATTAAAGGAGAGGTATTAACCACGTATTTAAGCCAGATCAAGCGTGGAATGACCTCCGTTGAATTGCCCAACTTTTATGATCAGAATCAACCAATTACGATCAAACTATCAAACCAATTATCACCGTCGCAGAACGCACAAAAGTATTTTAAAAAGTACCAAAAGGAAAAAAATGCCGTCAAGTATGTTAGCGAACAGATTGCGCAGACCGAAAGTGAAATTGCTTTTCTGGACAATATTGAAACTCAAATTGATTTGGCTAAACCAGAAGATTTGGCCGAAATTAAAATCGAGTTGGAAAATGAAGGTTACCTTCGTAAGCAAAGGAATCCTAAAAAACGTGTCAAAAACGTTATTAGTAAGCCGGAGCAGTTTATTTCCAGCGATCAAACCCCTATTTTGGTGGGAAAAAATGATGCCCAAAACGATCGTTTAACATTGAAGACCGCTAAAAAAGATTACTATTGGCTACATGCTAAAGATATTCCTGGTTCACACGTTATCATAGAAAGTAGCCAGCCGTCAGAACAAACCCTGATTGAAGCAGCTACAATTGCAGCATATTATTCAAAGGGAAAGAATTCAGCTAACGTACCTGTTGATTACGTACCAGTAAAGAATATCCGTAAACCGAATGGTGCTAAACCGGGATTTGTGATTTACGAAGGGCAACGTACTTTAAAAGTTACCCCACAGATTACGGTCGTTCAAAAATTGATGCAGAAAAAATAACTAACTAATTCAAAAAAACTGTCATATTAAGTCAGATAACGGAACACACTTAGAAGTTAAGTTCTCAGGTGTATTCATAATTGACTTTATAATGACAGTTTTTTTATGCTCTAATCTTAAAACTATGAGTCAGCTTGTTCTAGTTTGGCACCAATTGCTAAGGAGTATGGCGCCCTTTGTGGTTGCGTTAACCCAAATTGCTTATACGGATAAACATGTTCGTAGTGATACCTAGCCATCCGAACCGGGTGTTCTTCAATTTGGAACGTTCCGGTAAGCGTAATTTCAGTAATCATTCCTGCAAAATCTTGGTTAAATGCAAGGGATAAGAATGGTAAATCCTGGATTGCCACCGGTACACAGCTAATCACCTTCAACGCGGAAGCTTCTTTTTTCAACATTACCGAAAAGATTCCGTCATGTTCAATTTGATTAGCTTCCTCATCAATTGCCGAGGTATCTAACTGTTGATCCACGACTGAGTTCTCAGCAAAACTAAACAGTCTATTCTGATCTACCCCGATAATGCCAAATAGATGGGTTTGACCATTTATCTTACTAATTACCGCCATGTAATCAGCTCCGATGTTTTCTGACCGCGTCGTTCGGCTTAGAGGGATTTGCGCAATTTCAATGTTTTGTTCGGTTAACTGTGTAACAATTTGCCATTTTCCTTGAGCCAGCACTTTATCAGGCTTTTCACGTTGGATAATATTCAAACAATTTTCCACGGTTAAGGGCTCTAAATAGACTTTGTCCGCTAATTGCTGGTTAAAAGTAATTGCGTTAGGGTTATTGTTAATTAAAATCACTTTGTACCCTAAAGCCTTACACCGCCGTAAGGTTTGAAAAGTGGTATACTCTGCAGCACTATTCGTTCCCACCTGGCTGTTTGCCGTGCCTAAAACTAACACCTTTTTACCGGAAATCTGCACAGCCTCGTCTTCATCTTCAAAAGTTGAATAATAGGTGTTGGTGAGGTATGGAAATTCCCCAGCGGTAGGCTCAACGCCCTTGTAGGTCGGAAATACTTTAGCCGTTTCCGTCCGAAATTTACGTACTGCACTAGGAGTGGTGCGCCAGAGGTGGGCAATTTGTGTGTCTCCAAATCCAAAGTATTTCGCTTCTCGTAAAGCCTCGGCATCAAAATGGTGGGCCTTTAGACGGTTTTCAACTTTAATTAAATGCCGTAATTTGTAGAAATAAAAAGCGTCAATGTGCGTCATTTCAGCAAGCTCGTCAACTGTATAACCTCGTCGTAAAGCCTCTAGTAAATAGTAAACTTCGCCCGCCCGCTCGTGGATCAAGACGTTAATCAGTTGCGCCTCGCTCAATTGGGATTCGTCCAGGGCCGCTTGTTCCGCAGCTGTCGTCGAATCTACTGAGCGAATCGCCTTTTGAAGAGCTTCTTCCGCGCTCCGTCCGAAAGACATTACTGCTCCCGTTGATTTCATTTTCGTATTTAACTCTTGATCCGCATTCTTAAAGCTAGCAAACGACCATGTCGGAAAGCGTACCGCAATATGATCTAACGTAGGCTCAATTAATGCCAAGGCGTCGTGTTTTTGCACTCCGGTTAGCTCAATTTCGCGAAGGTTCTTTCCTAATAAGATCTCGGCCACTACTGTAGCAACGGGATAGCCAGTTGCTCGCGCTGCAAAAGCCGTAGTCCGGTCAAAGAACGGATTGATTCGTGTTACGAAGTACTTTCCGTTCGTCGGGTCAAGTGCGTATTGGACATGACAAACGCCCTTAATCTTCAAAACTTCGGTAATTTTTAATGCCGAAGCCCGCAATTCTTGAAATTCTGTATCGGTCAACGTTTGCGTTGGACTAAAGATAATCGAATCACCCGAATGAACACCGATTGGGTTAAGGTCTTCGGCACCATTAATAAGTAGCTTCGAACCTTCTGCGTCTCTAATCACGGTCATCTCAATCTCTTTATAGCCCACTACGCTCTTTTCTACGGCAACTTGGTTAGTTGTCGAGACCTTGAAGGCCGTCTCTAACACTTCTTGTAACTGGTGTTCGTTATCGCATTTAATTCGGTTTGTCTTAGTTAAGGAAGCAATCGGTTTGATTAATACCGGGAACCCCACTCGCTTAGCAAACATAACCGCGTTTTTTTCGTTTTCCACTACCGTCGTCGGAATAATTGGTTCCTTAATATGTCGCAAGACTTTATTCATCAATTCAGGATTATTGATGTTGTGGATCGTAGTGGTCGTGACGCCCATTGTCCGAATATTAAGCTCTTTTAGGATCCCAGATTCATTTAACTGCTCCGCTAACTGTAGCCCGCCAGTATTACCTACTACCGGCAAGATTACGTCGATTTCATGTTCTCGAAGAATCTGGATTAAATTGTTCACCGTTAATTCGGTGACGATAAAGTTAATTGGCACGTCTAGTTGCGGGATTACGGAGTTAGCATCGTTGGTTACGTAAAATAAATTACGCCCCTTTTGCGCAAAAATCTCAACAATTTGTGCGGCTGCTGCTTCGCTTTCCGTATCGCGACCAATTTGCGTTGGTCCGTTACCAATAATTAAAACGTTTCTTGCGTGAAATCTAGCCAACTTAACGGCCCCCTCTTGTCGTCATCATTTCCATAAATTCATCAAACATTTCGGTTGCTTCGCGAGGTCCTGGTGAACTATCAGGGAAAAATTGGACGCTAAATGCGGGGAAGTCCCGGTGCCGTAAACCTTGAATTGAGTGATCAATCATATCATAATGCGTAACAATTAAATCCTTGCGGTTCACGGTTGCTGGGTCTACCGTGTATCCCTGACCATGTGATGCGTACATTATTTCGTCGGTAATTACCGATAAAATTGGATGATTAGCGCCGTGATGCTCAGAGGTTAGTTCACTAATTTGGCAACCATTTGCAATTGCAAATGCTTCATGCCCCAACCCAATCGCAAATAAAGGAATATTATTGCGCTGTACGGTTTGAATCATTTCGATAACTTCCGCTGGTAAATCATTGGGATTCCCGGGACCCGTGGAAATAATCACACCGTCCGGATCAAGGCTAAAAATAGTATCGGCAGTTGCTGAATAAGTTAAAACCGTAACGTTGCAATCTCGTTGGTTTAACTGCCGTAAAATACCATATTTTAGTCCTAAATCAATTACCACCACATTTTTACCATTTCCCGGATTAGGGAATGGTTTAGGGGTTGAAACTTGGTTTACCTGTTGATTAGTCAAGACAATCGCCCGGAGTTGGTCAAATGCATGTTCTAAATCCTTAACCGGATCGATAATGCTTCCCTTCATTTTACCATTGGTGCGTAGTTTTTTAATTAATGCACGGGTATCAATTCCAGAAATTCCCGGAATGTTTTGTCGCTTTAAATATTCGTCCAGCGAAAGGCGCCGACGCCGGTTAATGGAAACGTCGGCGACATCACGGACAATCACTCCCTTACAAGTTGGGTCAACAGATTCATAACTCGAGCGGTCAATACCGACCGCACCAATGGTTGGTTGAGAAAAAACAATAATTTGATTATGGTAAATTTGATTAGTAATCACCTGCTGATAGCCGGTCATTACGGTATTAAAAACAACTTCGCCAAAGGTGGTTGCTCGTGAGCCAAATGCTTTGCCTTTAAAAACAGAACCATCTTCTAAAATCAAGTAACGGTCTGCCATAATGCCACCTCCACAATTTAATGCACCTTTAATTCGTTAATAACACAACGTCTTCATCGTCGATTTCACGAACGGAGACGTTTATTTTTTCATTCTGGGCAGTAGGAATGTTTTTCCCGACGAAATCTGCTCGAATTGGTAATTCACGGTGTCCGCGGTCGACCAAAACAGCTAAACTGATTTGCGCTGGCCGGTTAATGTCCATAATGGCATCCATTGCCGCCCGAATCGTTCTCCCAGTATACAATACGTCGTCGATCAAGATAACCTTCTTGTCTTTCAAGTCAATTTTAGATAGGTTAGCATTAGTTTTGGTAGGCCGCTTGCCTGCCCCATCGCGTTGATCGTCGCGATACTCCGCAATATCCAACTCGCCAACTGGAATATCAATATTCTCTAATTGTTTCAGGCGTTCAGCAATTCGTTTAGCAATGTACACTCCCCGAGTTTTAATGCCAATTAAAACAATATCTTCAACGCCCTTATTCCGTTCGATGATTTCATATGTAATGCGAGTCAACGCCCGTTTCATCGCCATTGCATCCATAATTTCTTTTTCCATAATGTCAGCTCCTCCGTAGTTTTAATATCAACGCCATACTTACGTTATCTAAATCTTTTTCAACCTTGTGCAAAAATTTCTTAGTCACTAATGGCTCGTAATTTTTTTAAAGTGGCCTGGAAAATAGCTGGTGGATCAACTTCAAACACCATTTCTTCGCCAGTCCGCGGGTGTTTAAACCCTAGTAATTTAGCATGTAAAAACTGGCCGTTTCCCTTCAAGGTCTTTCGGGGACCGTATAACGGATCTCCCGCTACGGGATGACCAATGTACTTAAGGTGCACCCGAATTTGATGGGTTCGTCCGGTTTCTAGCTGGCATTCTATGAGGGTATATTCGCCAAACCGTTCTAAAACTTTAAAATGTGTGACCGCCGGGCGACCTTCCTCGTTGATGGCCATTTTTTTGCGATCTTTTTTAGAACGACCAATTGGTGCATTAATCGTACCAGTATCTTCTTTGATATTACCATGAACGATTGCCCAATACTTACGTTGGTTAGTTTTGTCCTTTAACTGTTTGCTCAAGCTTACTAAAGCTTGGTCATTTTTAGCAACCATAAGCAATCCGGAAGTATCCTTGTCAATTCGATGCACAATTCCAGGGCGCAACTCCCCATTAATCGTTGCCAAAGGCGTGTGGGCCAGTAGTCCGTTCACCAAAGTTCCATGATCGTGCCCGGGAGCAGGATGGACAACCATACCCTGGGGCTTATTAACAACAATCACGTCGTCATCTTCATATACAATATCTAAATCCATTTTTTCGGGCTGAACGTCAATTGCTACCGGATCTGGTAGCTTAATTATAACTTGATCGTTCGGTTTAACTTGATAACGATTGGTAGTAGGCACGTCGTTTACCAGAATCTGCCCTTTTTTGATCAAGCTTTGCACTTGAGAACGGGTTAGATCAGCGACGTTTTCCGCAATCACCTTATCCAAACGCCCCTTTGCAGATTCTTCAATCGTAAAATTAATTTCTTTCATAAAATCCCCTTATCCTTCAATTCGGTTATCCCGCATAATCGCAATCATTAAAATGAGCACTCCGATGGTTAAGCAACTATCGGCAATGTTAAAGATTGGAAAATTAAACCAATCCACTTGAAACATATCCACCACGTACTTTAACCGAATGCGGTCAATAAAATTACCCAGCGTGCCACTAATCATTAGGCTCAAGCCCCAACGATACCAAACGTGGTTATGCTGCGTAATTAATAAATAGCCCAAAACAAAGAGCGCAACGATTGTGATTAGAGTAAATAAAAGTTGGCTTCCTGCCAAAATACTCCAGGCTGCCCCGTCATTACGTAAATTAGTTAACGACAGTGCACCTGGAATTAATGGCCGTACTGCACCTAAGGGAATCGTGTGGCTAATAAAAAATTTAAATGCTTGATCAGCTATTAATAGAATTAGCCCAAAAATATAAGCAGTGTATTTCATAACTTCTAATCACTAAAATAATCCAGTGATTTCTCCTTTATCATTAACGTCAATATTTAATGCAGCCGGTTGCTTAGGTAGTCCAGGCATGGTTAATACTTTGCCAGTTAGTACAACTAAGAATCCAGCCCCTAAGCGAATGTTAATGTCATTAACGTGCATAGTGAATCCTGTCGGTGCCCCTAATTGTTTAGGGTCGTCGGTGAAGGAATATTGGGTCTTAGCCATGCAAATTGGCAATTTATCCCAACCATTTTGCTCACATTCTTTAATTTTCTTCAAAGCCGTTGCTGAATATTGAACTTCAGCGCCCCCGTACATTTTTTGCACAATCGCTTTAACTTTATCTTGAATAGGAGCTGCCACATCATACAACGGTTGCATCGTAACATCTGAATTTGTGTCGGTAGCTGTAATCACGGCCTGGGCCAACTCTTTACAGCCAGCACCGCCCTTCGCCCAAGCATCAGTAACTACTGCTTGTACGCCAGTCTGTTCTACTAATTGCTTGAGTTCGGCAATTTCTTGATCAGTGTCAGAAGTAAAATGGTTTATCGAAACCACTACTGGCACTTGGTAACGTTGCATATTTTTAATGTGTCTTTGTAAGTTTACAAAACCCTTTTCCAAGGCGACAAGGTCTTCGTTTTGCAAGTCAGCTAGCTTAGCGCCTCCGTTGTACTTCAACGCCCGTACGGTAGCCACAATGACGATCGCGTCAGGTTCTTTACCTAAAACGGGAGTCTTAATGTCCAAAAATTTTTCAGCACCCAAGTCTGCTCCAAAACCGGCTTCCGTAATTGTATAGTCAGCGTGTTTTAGCGCCGTTTTAGTTGCTAAAACACTGTTACAGCCATGTGCAATATTAGCAAACGGACCACCATGAACTAATGCTGGAGTATGACCTAATGTTTGGACAAGGTTAGGCTTTAAAGCATCTTTTAAGAGGGCGGTAATCGCACCGCCGACCTTTAGATCACGGACAAAAATTGGTTCTCCAGCATAATTTTTAGCAATTAAAATTCGGTTAATCCGCTTTTTAAGGTCCGTCAAGCTTTCTGCCAAACACAAAATCGCCATTAATTCACTTGCAACGGTGATGTCAAAGTGATCTTCCCGCGGCACCCCACTAAAGCGACCCCCCATGCCAATCACGATGTTTCGAAGCTCCCGATCGTTAATATCTAAGCACCGCCGCCAAACAATGGTTCGCGGATCGATATTGAGTTGATTTCCCTGCTGAATATGGTTATCAATCAAGGCTGCCAATGTATTATTAGCAGCGGTCAATGCGTGCATATCGCCGGTAAAATGCAAGTTAATTTCATCCATTGGGACTACTTGTGAATAGCCTCCACCAGTAGCACCGCCCTTCATGCCCATTACAGGGCCTTGTGAAGGCTCTCTTAGCGCTACCATTGCAGAACCAGTCATTTCATTTAAAGCGTCGCCAAGCCCCACCGTGACCGTCGACTTACCCTCTCCAGCCGGGGTAGGATTAATTGAAGTAACCAAAACTAGTTTACCTAATTGAGCAGCTTCTTCGTCTTCAGCAAAAATATCAATCTTTGCCTTGTAACGCCCATATGGTTCGACGGTTTTTTCATTAAATCCCGCCTGCTGGGCAATTTCTTGAATGGGTAGCATTTCTGCATTTTGGGAAATCTCAATATCGTTCATAATGATCTACTCCTTTGTAAGAATTTCATAAAGGCGATTTACCGAGCGACGCCTCATCAATAGTTTATATCTTTTATGATCATATTGGAAACTTATCGAGATTTTTCCGCGAGTAACGTCTTCGATATTAGCGATGCTTAGTACGGTAAAATTGCTTTTAAACACCCGATTGATAATAACTTCCGAGCCAATTACTTCGACCCTTCGGCTTACCGTTTGAATACTAATTACCATTACAAACAGTGCAAAGAAAACTGCCGTAATCCAATTAAACGTGGTAACTTCCAGCCAAAAAATGACCCCAACGATTAAAATCAAGAATGTCCAACACCATGAAATGATGTTGTTTAAAAAATCAGGTTGATAATAAAAACTCTCTACTTTTTTCATTAGATTCCTCCTAATTTAACGTAATCACCGACTGGCTTAGTCAAAGAGGTAACGTCGCGCTGAGGATCCGCAACTAAGTCTACTAGTAACTTCCCAATGATTGGTCCCGTGGTTAATCCAGAAGATCCTAGACCGGATGCAACCATAATTTCTGGAAATTCAGGTAAATAACCAAAAAATGGGGCGAAATCTGCTGTATATGCTCGGGTACCTACGCGAACACTTTTAACCATTGCTTGAGTAAGCCCGGGGATTACTCGTTGACCGCTCGCTAATAAGTCCTCCACAATTTGGGAGCTAACTTGTAAATCAAAACCTTGATCATTTTCGTGCGTAGCCCCAATCAGCAAGGTTCCTTGATTAGTGGGGATAAAATCCCGTTCACCTTCTGGCATTAGAACGGGTGCCTTGTCAGCCATCCGTGCGTGCTCAGGTAGCGTAACTTCAATTAACTGCCCTTTTTGTGGCCGAATCAAGGCTTCCACCCCAAGTGGTGCCAAAGTTTGTTTTAACCATGCCCCACAAGCCAAAATAACCAAATCAAAATGTTCGCCATTAACGAGCACGTGCGAACCTTCTCGTTTCAATTGGGCAACGTCATGGCGAAACTCAAATTTACCTTGATTACGCTTTTGTAAAAAATTAATGAACTGGCGCCCATCAATTCGAGCGCCGCCCTTTACGTAAAGTCCGTCATTTTTGGTTTGGATAAAATTAAATTCCTTTTGAATTGTCTGATGGTCGACAATTTCAAATTCTCCCATTTGAGGCGCTTGTTTAATCCGCGTCTGGGCTAGTTGGTACAACTCACTTAACTTATCAGCTTGGTCTCTAGTATAAATGACGCCGCTCTGATAATAAACGTCAGCTGGCATTTCGTATTTTTGGGCGAGCTGATTTAAATATTCGGCACCTAATCGAGCCAAGTGATACCATTTTTGATTCCTTCGTTTTGATAACCAGGGAGCTATAATTCCAGCAGAAGCGGTAGTTGCCGTTCCTTTAATGCCATCAAATTGAACAATTTGGTTTTCCGGGAAACGCTCTAGCATTTCGCTAACAAACGTAGCTCCTACAATCCCGTTACCAATTACCGCAATTTTCACCAGTAAGACCTACCTTTCACGTTTACCCCAAAATTGAAAATAATCCGTTCGTAACGCTCCGTTATATAATTTGCGTTTTTTAGTGGCTGATTGCCCGTAGTATTTTTCAAAATCGAGATCGCTAGTGATGAAATATTTACTCCAAGTGACTAGTGGCCTAGTTACCGTGCCTAATTGACGATAAATTTCGCGGGCTGCTTTTTGGTCGCTTAACCGTTGGCCATATGGTGGATTTCCAATCATTACCCCATTTTTTTGCTCCGTTTTAAAGTCCTTAACGGCTTGTTGTTTAAAATTAATGATTCCGGCTAATCCAGCTTCTTCAGCATTTTTATTTGCTATCTCAACCATTTTACCGTCAATATCATAACCGGTAATGTCGAGTTCGACATCGTAATCAGCTTTTTCGTCTGCTTCGGCCCGGATCCGTTCCACTAATTCCTTGTCAGCCATTTCCCAGCTTTCACAAGCAAAGCTACGGTTAAAGCCAGGGGCGATATTTTGTCCAATCAGGGCTGCTTCAATTGGAATCGTTCCTGACCCGCAAAATGGGTCTACTAGTGGTTTATCAGCGTGCCAATTAGTTAGCATTACTAATGCCGCGGCCATGGTTTCTTTAAGAGGGGCTGATCCTTTATACAAACGATACCCCCGCTTAAACAAACTATCTCCGGTAGTATCCAGCGTAATTAATACGTGATCTTTATCAATGCTGACTTCTAAACCATACTTAGCCCCAGTTTCCGGTAGTTGATTGCGCCAGTGGTAAACCTCGCGAAGTTTTTCAACAATTGCCTTTTTGGTAATCGCCTGGACGTCCGGCACACTATGTAATTGGGATTTTTTAGACTTACCATTTACTGGAAAAGCACCGTTAATCGGGATTAACTCGTCCCACGGTAATGCTTTAACCTGTTCAAAAAGCTCGTCAAAAGTGACTGCTTTAAACTCTCCCACAATAATTTTGATTCGGTCAGCAGTCCGCAACCATAAATTAGTGCGAATAACGTCTTCAAAAGTTCCTTCAAACCTTACTCGCCCATTTTCTGTTTGGACATCATAACCTAAATCCTTTAATTCGTTTTTAGTCAAACTTTCTAAACCACTTGCCATGGTTGCTAATAATTTGTAATTTTTCATAATAACTTCCCTATTAGAATTGTTTATTAGTAAAATAAAAGGCTAGGATAAAAGTAAACTTTCACCCTAGCCTCCCTGAATTTGTAAACCTCTATAAGCCATGTTTTGTCCAAAATAAATTCTCAGGAAAAATTTAAATTTGGGTAATCATCTATCTGCAGATTTTAAATCTGCCCCCACATCTTAGTTCATTTCCACGATGTGAAGCTCCCCTACCATAGTTTGGGTTTCCCGCTCGAGGGGTTTACCGCGTTCCAACTTATTAATTTCTTAATAAGATCGTCTCTGTGGCACTTTTCAAAGCTACTAGAGCATGGCCGAAGCTTTAGCTCGTTGGCTTGCCGTCATCTGAAATCAGATGCCCCAGCTTATTTTTTCACCGGGCACGAACACTACAAGCATCGCAGCTTGTGCGAGCATGGACTTTCCTCAGCTAACCGATGTTAGCCGCAATTACCCGAGATTTACAAAATGATATTTAATTTAGATTCGATGCGAATCGTTGCCGTTATCTTCAAGTTGAGCACCAAATACGCGACGTTCAAGATTGGATAAACGTTTCAAGACATCCACATTAGTTGCTCCACTAACGGGTGCTGATTCTTCAACGGTTGCACCAGCGGAAACTTGCTTACCTAATTCGTCAACCTTATCTGATAACCGTTCATTTTCGTCTTTAAGCCGTTCGATTTCTTTCCCAAAGTTTTCGTAATCTTTAATTACGGAATCTAAGAAAGTATCGACATCTGCTGGGTCATAACCCCGCATCTTCGGTTTGAATTCTTTTTGCAAAATATCCTTTGGAGTAAAATTAATGTTGTCCATCGCTGCACCTCGTTGATTACTATTGATCAAATAACTGTATTCTATTGTATCAAAACTTCTTGGAAATTCAAAGAATTATTCCTGGTTTTCTGCGTATGCATTAGCTTCATCTTCTAAATCATAAAAATCGATGGTGGTAAGGTCGTACGCATTTTGGTTTTGATATCTTTGAATTGCCGTTAAGTCATATTTGGTTTTTCCTTCCCGCTCACTATCATATAACAAAAGTGCTTCGTCGGTATGTTCTAACATAAAACTTTGATAATTTTTTAATTGTTGTGGATTTTTGTATGGCAAATCACTTACCTGACCGTAAAAATCTACCTTTGCTTTAAGAGCGGCCAATTGCTCTTGTTTTTCTGACTTCCATTGCTGACCAAAATCCGCGAATGGTGCCATCATTGCTGTTTGTAGCTCGGGATAGTCTTTTTTTAGTTCATTTGCTACCATCAATCCCCAATGTTCAGTTCCTAATTGCGGTCCTGCAATCACCCAAGTCGTTCCCGTTTCAATTTTTTCAATCAACCGATTTTTTAGGGCAAACTTAATCACTTTTAATTTGGGATCACTATCCGAAAAAATCCCTAATTCATAACTACGGTAACCTGTTAACCAAAGCCGACTCATTTTATCGCTCCCATTTCATACCATCTGTAAATGAAGTTTACTACATTATAGGTACGCAGAAAAACTAAATTGTTTTGTGGTTCCCCTATTTTTAAGTCTTTTGTAATCTTAAAGAGCTTATTAGCATAGTATAATAAGCTATCAGGAGGATGAGCCGTGAAATTTAACTACCCAACTGGATCAACACTTAATAACCACCCTAGTGTTGATCGTCCACAGAAACAGAGCGTGCCGATTTACGGAAAACGGGGAATGTCTTTAGAAGAAGAGCTTAACGAAAGTAATCGTTACTACTTATCTCGTGGAATTGCCGTAGTGCATAAAAAGCCAACCCCAATTCAAATTGTAAAGGTTGACTACCCTAAACGTAGTGCAGCACGAATTAAAGAAGCATATTTTAGTAAAGCTTCCACTACTGACTATAACGGCGTATACAAGGGTAAATACATTGATTTTGATGCAAAGGAAACTACGAATACGACTTCTTTTCCATTAAGTAACTTTCACGAACATCAAATTACCCATATGGAGCAATGCCAAAAAGTTGGTGGAGTTTGCTTTACCATAGTAAAATTTGTAAAATTGGATAAGATATTTTTACTACCGGCAACAGACTTATTCAAATTTTGGAAAAATATCAAAAATGGTGGTCGAAAATCGATTCCGCTTTCTGTATTTGAACAAAATGGTTATGAAATTAACTACCAGATTAACCCGTTAATTCCATATCTTGAGGCAGTAGATCAAATTATATAGTGAATCGATTTTTAAAGAGCAAGGAGATTAGATATGAATAGTAGAAATGATAATCATGAACAGCCCCTGCGGCGAACGCAACATTCGCAAATGCAACGTTCTCATACTAATAAGAGAGGTCCTTCTTCATGGATTAAAAAGCTCTTATTAGCGGCGGTTGGCTTTTTAGTTGCGTTAATTGTTTTTGGCGGCGGTTTATTTATGTATTACGCCCAAAGCGCGCCCAAGATTACGGAAGCGCAATTATCTAGCGACAATGCCACCGTTATTTACGATAAAGACGGTAAGGTGTTAACCCGTCTAGGGTCGCAGAACCGGGAATATGTTAAAAAAGAAGAGATCCCGAAGACTTTAAAACACGCGATTGTTTCCATTGAAGACCGGCGCTTCTATAAAAATAATGGGATCGACCCCGTACGAATCGTTGGGGCCGCATTAGCCAACTTTACCGGCTCTTCCCTGGGACTACAAGGGGCTAGTACCCTTACCCAACAATTAGTAAAACTATCCGTTTTCTCAACGGATGCTTCCGACCGTACCTTAAAGGTTAAAGCTCAGGAAGCTTGGTTAGCTTTGCAAGTTGACAAAAAGTACAGCAAGGATCAAATTTTAGAATTCTACATTAACAAGGTATACATGGGAAACGGCGTATATGGCATGGAAACTGCCGCTAAATACTACTTTGGCAAATCGCTGGACAAGCTTGATTTAGCTCAGTTAGCGTTGTTGGCCGGAATGCCACAGTCCCCTACTAACTATGATCCAATTAGCAACCCTAAATATGCTAAGTCACGTCGAGATACCGTTCTAGAAGCGATGGTTAAGAATAAGGAAATCTCTCGACAACAAGCAGATCAAGCAGAAAACGAAAGTATTCAATCTGGATTAACTGATACACACGAAACTACTTCAGAATCTACCAAGAAAAACAAGATTATTGACCCGTACGTTAAAGAAGTATTAACCGACCTTAAAGATAAGGGATTTGATACTACCAAGGGCGGTTTGAAAGTTTATACCAACATGGATTACGCTGCTCAAAAGAAATTGTATGAACTAGCAAACGATGATCAAACCGTTAACTTTAATGACGACGAAATTCAAGTCGGCGCCACCATGGTTGATAACAAAACTGGTAAAATTGTCGCAATGCTAGGTGGTCGGAAAACCGGCGACGTCACCTATGGGTTAAACCGTGCGGTACAAACTGACCGTAGTTCCGGCTCCACTGCTAAACCTTTGATGGATTACGGTCCCGCCTTTGAATACTTAAAGTGGCCAACTTATCGAAAAGTTAAGGATATTCCGTTTACTTATCCGGGAACAAACACTAAGCTGTACGATTTTGACCACCAGTTTAAGGGAACGATGACCGTTCGGGATGCGTTGATCCAATCACGGAACGTTCCGGCTATTCGCACTTTACAAGATGTGGGCATTTCTAAGGCAAGCGACTTTATGGAAGGCTTAGGAATTACCAGTAAAGATGGGTACACCCTTAGCAACGGGATCGGTTTATATATTTCTACTTTGCAAGAAGCGGCCGCATACGCAGCATTTGCAAACGGAGGAATTTACCACAAACCAACCTATATTCATAAAGTAGTTACTAATGATGGTAAGATTTACAAATACAAGTCTAAAGGTAGCCGAGCGATGTCTAAAGCAACCGCCTTCCTGATGACTTCAATTTTAAAGGGTGTTACTACAGATAGTAATGGTTCCGGACGTGCAGCTAACCTTCCAGGAATTAACATGGCAAGTAAAACTGGTACCGTAGCGTACTCTAAGAAAGCTACTGAAGCATATGACATTCCAAGTAACGCTTCTAGTGATTCCTGGATGACGGGTTATACAAAAGACTACTCACTTTCTGTTTGGACCGGATTTGATCATCCTAACTCCACCACTGGTTATTTAACCCAAGAACAAACTAACTTGGCACAGTACCTGTGGAAATACATGATTTATTACATGGCTCAGTATTCATCTAACGCGGACTGGAGTATGCCATCTTCAGTTGGTAAGAAAGGTGAAAATGAATACTATCAAATTGGGGCAGATTATGATGATACCGGTAAGAGCGATGATTATGCAAAAAATAATAAACGCTCCTACTCATCAATCTTTAGCAGTTCTTCAAGCTCCAGCAGTTCGAGCAAGTCATCTTCTTCGGATGAGGATAAAGATGACGAGCACGACGAACAAAGTCAAAAAGATGACGACTCTTCAAGTTCTGAGTCATCATCTTCCAGTAGTTCAGTTAGCTCTAGCGAACCATCTAGCAGTGAAACACCAAGTTCTTCTGCTACCTCGCCTTCTACCGAGAGCGCCTCGGTTAGTTCCAGTAACTAACGAACGTTAAATAATAAAAGAGGTTGTGACAAAAGGCTCTAAATAAAAAACGATTCATGAAGTTAAGCTTCATGAATCGTTTTTATTTTGGCGTTTCGGCTTCAATAGAGCCAAAACGTGTACCAAAAGTCAGTTTGTTCCGCTTAACAAAAAATTGGCCATGATGCCAAATTCAGGCATCATGGTCAATTTTCAGTTAATGCTCGCAAACTACCCGACTTTTGTCCCACTCTCTTTTTATACATTTATTTATTATCTTGGTTATCGGTAAGTTTAATTAGCGGAATATATACATTTGAGGCTTTATTTTTGGTGGCCTTGGAACTATTTTCCGCTTCACCATGCGGGCGCTGCTTGAGACTACTTTCTACCTGAGCCGCCGTGGTGAGGTTTCGTTGTTGCCAATTCAATAAAATCCGATCCATATATTTCAAGTTATACGCTTGATTTAAAACCGCTTCTTTTAAAGCTAACCGGATTAATTCCGGCGAAAAGTGATCCGTATCGACCCATTGGGCAATCGTCTCAATCTCAATCGGTGACAATGCTCGCCCAAATTCTACTTGAATCTGGTCATAAATGCTATTGGTTTTCTCTTGCGTTTGAGTTGCTACCTCTTGAGTCGCCTTTCCATCTAAGAGGGCAATTAACTTTTGGTAAAACAAACTAAAATCATAAAAATCAGTTAGCTGACCCTGTCCATCCCGTCTTTGCTTAATTTCCAACATCTTTTTGTCTTGTAAAGATTGGATGGTTGCAAATAGGGTTTGACTGTCAATGCCTAAACTCGTGGCAAGTTTATCCATCGGCGGGAACCCATTTCCCCGCGATTGTTCTTTCTTAATTTGTAAATATAGTAAAAATTCGTTGTTAGTCATCCCCAACTTTGCATAATTATCTAACAAAAAATTAGGAATGCTAGTGTTGCCGTCCTGTAATAACTTCAACAATACGTCTTGCATATTTGCTCCTTAACTTAGTACGTGGATACGTGCTTGATTTCTTGTCCAGTTTTAAAGTCAATTAGTTTAATGACTAAATGGTCCTTCTGGTTAATGTACGAAATCATCCACACCGGACGTTTTTTAACAATCCCAAATCGGCTGGACGTAATTTCTTTTAACGCAGAATCTTGCTCAACAGTTTTAATCGCGGCCTGTTCCGACACTCCAGCTGATTGAGGGTATACCGTGATTTTCTTTCCGTGATCAGCAATTACCACAAAGATGTTAGTGCCGTCTTTTTTTGCACCAGAAACTGTGTACTCGGTTTGGTTATAAACAAATCGCGTTACCCGATCAACTTTGGTCAAGTCAGTATTGTCTAGCGCAATCGTTTTTGCTACGCGGGTATCCCCCCGAATGGGTTGGTTAATCTCATTAAAAATAATCACAGCTGAACCAATAATTGTTGCAAGTACAATAAAAGTTATCAGCAAAAATGGATGTTTAAGTCTACCTTTTTTCATAATCTTCCTCAACTAACATAAACAACGGGACTACTTAAAAAAGTCAGCGACCCTTGTTTTAATCTCATCAATTTTGCCATAGTGGGCTTCTACTCCGTTAGGCAGCTGATGGATAAATTGCTTGCCGTAACGACGTTTCATAATCCGATTATCTAACATCACGACTGCTCCGGTATCATCGCTATTGCGAATTACTCGTCCTAGGCCCTGCTTGAAAGTTAATAACGCGTCTGGCAACGTAAATTGCCGGAACGGATTTCGTGCCCGCTTAGCGGCTAGTTGAACTAGCTTATCGCCTGGCGAACGAAATGGAAGCCGGGTCACAATTAGGTACTCTAAACGGTCACCAGGAAAGTCAATTCCCTCCCAAAATGACGCCGCACCTAACAGGATTGCGTTATCCTCATCGTTAAACTCTCGGATAATCTTAGCACGAGAACCATGCACGCCCTGAGCCAAGATTTTACGGGAGCGCTCAGGATGTTCCTGCATCATCCTAGTATATACCTTCTCAATGGTATCTAACGAATTAAAAAGTACTAAAGTTTGCCGGTTAACGTCTTCCGTTAATTCCACGATTGCGTTGGCCAAAAAGCGTTCGTAAGCTTTCGGCGAGGTGTCCGGATCCAGCGTAAAACTAGAATCTAAAACTTCAAAGTCAAGTTGTTTTGCAAAGTTTACCCCCGTGTTAAAGGAACGAATAATTGCATTTTCCTTGGTTAAGGCGTACTTGTCTAAGAAATAATCTCGATGATTACCAACAAATAGTGTACCACCGATTAACAAAATTTGAGCAAATGCTGGCACGATTTCTTTTTGGTAAAATTCTCCAGGATTAACTACTCCCCGGCCAATTCGGATACTACCAGCATCGTGATTAGGGCCTAGCGTAATCCAGTAGTAACTTTGCGCGGAATCATTTTTCAAGTCGCGAATCGCGTCGTAAAACTTAGTTAGGTTACCTTGAAACGCCCCGATTTGTCGCCAGGCTTCGTTGGTTACCGAACCTAAGTCATGTTGTTTGAAATACCGGTCCAGTGTGTCAAATTCAATAAAGGTATTAGCGAGTTCTTGGGTGAGCGCATTAAACTCGTTTTGATTTAGCTGCTGAATAGTAGCTTCGTCGATTGCAATTTCAGCTGGTTGATTTTCAACCAGTTCCACTTTTTGCCGTTGAACAAAATGTTCATACAAATTCCCTTGAATTTGGGAAATTAGCCGGTTGATTTTTTCTAGGCTATTAACGAACCGGCGAATATGAAAACCAGCCAACGGATGCTTCATTACCGAACGCATTAGGTTATCATGGTGGTTCATTAATAATCGGCTAACTAACCGATGCGCTTCCATCATCAATTCATTTAAGTCTAAATATTGTTGATTTAAATTAGCTAATTCCTGTGCAAAATGCTGAGCTTCGTCAATCACTAAGTATGGCGCCCGCTCCTGCACGTTAAACTTTGCACTGTGATGTGCCAAGTAAGCATGGTTAGTAATAATGAAATCAGCAAACTTTAACTTGGTTTTAGCGCGCCGATAAAAATCATAACTGTAAAACGGCGATTGTGCAGATAATACGGTTGCCCCCGCATGGCGAAATTGATCAATACTATTGCCAAAACCAACGTGGTAATTAATTTCATCGAAATCACCAGTCTCTGTGGTGGTAAGCCAAACTAAAATTTTCATTGCTAACAACCGGCTATCCTTACTTAGTTCCGTTGGGGTGGCAATTTTTTTGGCAAACAAATCTAAATTCAAATAATTGCTGCTACCCTTTAACACCGCAAATTGCCGGGGGTATCTCAAAAGCGGATTTAGCTGCTCCTTACCTACCTTAAGAACTTGGTTCTGTAAAACGGTAGTAGGGAAGCTAATCACCACTTTACGCGCGCGCTGCCGCCCCACATAACTAAGGGGAAGCAAGTACCCTAACGTTTTGCCCATCCCCGTAGGAGCTTCAACAACGATGTTTCTTTCTTCGTTTTCTTGACTAAACTGTTGGTAAACATAATTCATTAAGGTTGCTTGACTCTTACGCCACTTTAACGTCTTGTTGTACAATTTTATTTTGCTTCGCTTAGTCTGTGGATAAGCTTCTTTTTTTACGTTAACCTCTTCACCCGTATTTAAGGGAGCGGGTCGTTTAATTGCCAATCCGTCAACCACTAATAAGTCATCCGGTAACTTATTGGGATGCTGTTTGCTTTTTTGCAACGCCGCTTCTAAAATCGTTGCGGTTTGTAAAGGTAGTTGGTCACCTAATTTAACTAACTGCTCTAAGGTAACGATTGGCAATTCACTTAACGCAGCTTTAATTTTCAAGAATAAATGTGCGGTTGCCACGGCATCGCTATCTGCCGAGTGCGGGTCGTCGTGTTCGATGTGTAAATAATTAGTTAAATCCCGTAACCGATAACCACGGGTACGCGAAAAAAGAACCTGGCTTAACGTAACGGTATCAATCGCTTTTAAGTCTAATTCTGGGTACCCGCTACGCACCAATTCTCGATTTAAGAACGGAAAATCAAAATTGACGTTGTGCGCTACGAACACCGTGCCCGCTAATTTTTGATAGATTTTATCCGCCACATCTGCAAACTTAGGGGCCTGGCGAACTTGTTGATCCCCGTTAATCGTGAAATTCGCTTAGGAATCGTCATCTGCGGGTTAATTTTTGTTTGATAAGTTTCAGTAATTTGGTCGCCTTCAATAAAAGCACAGCCAATTTGAATAATTCGACTTTCTTCAACCGATCCCGTACCGGTTGTTTCTAAATCTACAACAGCATACCTTGTTTTTTTCATTACTAAATCTCCAACCTTAGTCTCTAATTACTAATTTTACCAAATGTTTACCTTCTCTACATCGAAAAATCCTCTGATTTAGAGTATCATTTACTTTAGGCCAAAAAGGAGGAGCATCGTGAAAGAGGTAATTAAAACTAGTAACGCAAAAATTATTTTAATGGGTGAACACAGTGTGGTGTATAATCAGCCCGCGATTGCCCTTCCCATCCGTAACGTAAAAACAACCGTAAAAATACAATCCATCCCTGGCGACATTCAAATACGGAGTCGCTATTTTAATGGCTTCTTAAATGATATTCATAGTAATTTGTTGGGAATCAAGCAGCTGATTAACCAAACTTTAACTACGTTAGGAAAGCCACATTATGGATTGTTATTAGATATTGACAGCCAAATTCCAGCTGAACGGGGGATGGGTTCTTCGGCTTCCACTGCCGTAGCAATTGTACGCGCCATGTACGCCTTTTTTGACCGTCCCTTAACTAAAAACAAGCTATTAAAAACGGTTAATATTTCCGAAAAGATTATCCATGGTAACCCTAGCGGCCTTGATTCGGCAACCGCCAGCGCAGACCGACCAATTTGGTTTAAACGAGATGGGACCATTAAAGCTTTGCCAATTAATTTTAACGGCTACTTAGTAATCAGTGATTCCGGGATTAAAGGAAAGACTGGCGAAGCCGTTAACATTGTTAAAAACAAGCTACGTATCGATAATGATAGTAGACTTTTGATTGAAAAATTGGGAGAATTAACTAGTCAAACTGCAACTGCCCTAAAGGATGATGATTCTTTGGCTTTAGGCGACATTATGAATAACGCGCAAGCTTGTCTCCGTCAGCTAGGAGTTAGCCATCCGGCAGTCGAAAAATTAATCCAAGCGGCTAACCAATCCGGTGCTTTAGGCAGTAAATTAACCGGTGGCGGGTTAGGCGGCTGTGTAATTTCCTTAGTTTCCGATGCCCAAGCGGCAGAAAACGTTAGCGCTCAATTACGCAAAGCTGGAGCAACTGCCACTTGGATTGAAAAATTATAGGAGTAGATTTTAGTTTTGAAGACAACCGACAAGAAGCGTGGCTTTGCCCGCGCACATACCAACATTGCGCTAATTAAGTATTGGGGAAAAGTTGATTCTGAATTAATCATCCCCGCTAATGATAGCGTATCGTTGACCTTAGACGAGTTTTATACGGATACCGTCGTTAACTTCTCTGAAGATTACAAGGTCAATGAGTTCTGGTTAAATGGCAATTTAATGCCTTATAAACATATGGCCCGAATTAATCGCGTAATTGACGCCGTAAAAGAAGAGTATGATTACCCTGGATTTGCAAAAATTCGGTCTTTTAATCATGTCCCGACTTCAGCCGGGCTCGCTTCGTCCGCTTCTGGAATGGCCGCTTTGGCTGGAGCCGCTGCGGATGCTTTAGGCGATGAACATGACCTAACTAACATTTCCCGAATTGCTCGGTTGGGCTCTGGTTCTGCTTCGCGCTCAGTCTTCGGCGGAATTGCGCATTGGCACCGTGGCAGCGATCATGAATCTTCCTTTGTTGAACAAGTGGTCAGTGAAAAAGATATTGATTTAAACATGGTTACTGTCGTAGTCAATAGTCATCAAAAGAGTATTAAAAGCACTAACGGGATGCAACGAACGGTAGAAACTTCTCCCTTTTATCCCACGTGGGTATCCGAATCTAACCGCATGGTCCCCGAAATGCTTGCCGCAGTCAAGAAAAATGACTTTACCAAAATTGGGGAGCTAGCGGAGCATAGTGCAATGATGATGCACGCAACCACCCTTGCGGCCATTCCGGCATTTACCTACTTCCAGCCGGATACCTTAAAAGTCATCCGGCTCGTTACCCAGCTTCGAAAGGAACACGGCATCGAATGTTATTACACCATTGATGCGGGCCCGAACGTGAAGGTTCTATGCCAAAACAAAGACATTTTAGCGATTCGAAATTTTTTAAAGAATTACTTTGAAGAACGCCAATTAGTCATTGCCCGTCCAGGCAGTGGAATTAAATTCTCAAAAAACTGAAAGGGATTTTTAAATTGATAACACAAAAAGCTCCGGGAAAATTATACGTTGCTGGTGAATACGCAATTGTCGAACCAGGTAACAGTGCGGTATTAGTTGCGGTGAACCAATTTATTACTGCTAGTATTGAACCTAGCGAGTTAACTTTTGGAAACATCATCTCTAAGCAATATCATGACAACGTGGTCTCCTGGCGTCGTAAAGGCGGCCAATTGGTAGTTGACAATCGTGATAATCCTTACCACTATATTCTAGCGGCAATCTCCATCACCGAAGAATTAGCGGTTTTAATGCACCGTCAGCTAAGAACTTACAATCTCTACATCAATAGCGACTTGGATAGCAGCGATGGTAAAAAGTATGGTTTAGGTAGTTCAGCAGCCGTCACCGTCGCCACCATCAAGGCGTTGGCCAAATTTTACCAAATCCCCCTAACCAAAAAGTTACTTTTTAAGTTAGCTTCAATTGCCCATTTAGACGTTCAGGGAAATGGTTCGCTAGGCGACATCGCCGCAAGTGTTTATGGCGGATGGATTGCATACCGCTCCTTCAACCGCGAATGGTTAAATAGTATGCGGCGCACTAAAGATTTAGGAACGATTCTACGGACGCCTTGGCCCGAGTTAAAGATTGAATTATTAACTCCTCCCGCCGATTTAAAACTACTAATTGGTTGGACTGGCTCACCAGCTTCCACTTCGGATCTGGTTGACCAAGTTGCCACCACCAGTTACCAAGAAACCGACAGTTACCACGAGTTCTTGGCAAACAGTGCAGAATGCTTGCGCAAGATGATCGAAGGATTTAAAAACGGTGACAGCCAATTAATTAAGCAACAAATTACCGCCAACCGGCTTCTCTTACAACAATTAAGTTTATTAAGCGGCGTTTCCATTGAAACCCCTGCGCTAACTAGTTTATGCGACATTGCTGAACAATTCGGCGGAGCTGCAAAATCTTCTGGGGCTGGTGGCGGAGATTGTGGAATTGTAATCACCGAAGAAAATGATAATACTGAAAAAATTATTAACGAATGGCAAAAAGAAGATATTCAACCATTAGATTTGGATGTCCATGATATCGATGAATTGAGTTAGGAGTACTTATGAAAAATATTCAATCCCACCGTAAAGATGAACACGTCTCACTCGCTGAAAAATTTTACCAGCCTGTCGCATCTGCAGGTTTTACGGAAATTAAGTTGCGCCCCAACGCTTTACCAGAAATGGGGATTGATGACGTTAGCCTCCAAACTAAATTAGCAGGACTTCCCATAGAAGTCCCCTTCTTTATCCAAGCCATGACTGGTGGCAGCCCAACGACCGCGAAACTTAATCGTCGATTAGCTACCATTGCTCGTGAAACTGGTTTGGCAATGGCGGTGGGCTCTCAGTCAGTGGCCCTAAAGTATCCGGAATTAGTCGATACCTTCCAAGTAGTTCGAAATGAAAATCCCCACGGACTGATCTTAGCTAACTTAGGCGCGGACGCTAGCGTTGCGGCAGCCAAAAAAGCGGTCGCCATGCTTGACGCAGACGTTTTGCAATTACATATTAACGTTGCGCAAGAACTGGTTATGCCAGAAGGCGACCGCAGTTTTAACTATTTAGAACAAATTAAAGCCATTCAAGCAGCTGTGAGCGTCCCCGTAGTTGTTAAAGCAGTCGGTGCAGGGATGACCCGAGCGGACGCTCTGCGACTACAATCCGTCGGGGTCCGGTACATTGATGTTGGTGGTAAGGGCGGTACTAACTTCGTCCAAATCGAAAACGCGCGGCGTTCCGAAAAGGATTTCGCCTTTTTAACTGATTTGGGGCTCACCACTGTCGAATCGCTCAAAGAAGTTAACGGATTAGGACTATCGGTCACCGCAACTGGTGGTATCCGTACCCCTGCTGACGTAATTAAAAGTATTGCGTTAGGAGCGGACAACGTGGGCGTTGCCGGCTACTTCCTCCATCAGCTATTACATCACGACGACCAAGAAATCATCGACCTAATTGAGCGTTGGAAGTACCAACTCCGCTGCCTAATGGTATTGCTCGGGGTTACTAAGTTAGCCGACTTGTCGGAGCGGCAATTACGATAAGATAAATAAAAGCTGGATGACGGTAACGAGCGTATTACGCTTCCACCGCCGATCCAGCTTTTTATTTTATTTTTACTTAAGCGCAAAATTTATCCGTAACCCCTTTGGATAAAAGTTCTTAACTTTACCTTGGACTAACTTTCCCGGCCCGACAATGATATCGTCAACCGCTAAAGCAACCCATCCCTTGCCCGCAGCTTCCGTAGCAATTTCTTCGCCATGCACGTACTTTTGCCACTGCTCTGGCGTGATCTCTACTACTTGTTGGATATCTGCTTTTCGTAAGGCCATCAGTAGGCCTAAACTAGGTTCAAATCGTCTCTTCTTAAATTCCCCCAGTTCAAGTCCTGGTTTAACAATTCGTAAGCCACTCAAATCCACGAGAACGGTTTGATAATATAGCCGTTGATTGTGCACAATTAAATGATCCTTTGCAAAGGATTGGGGATTTACGAGGAACTGGTTTGCAAAATCTTGCCATAATCGTTGTTGTTCCCGGTCTAACGAAATATCACTTGCCCGACCCTTCTTTTTACGTTTGCCTTTTGGCTGAGGTGTCGCAGCTTCCGCGTGATTACTTAACTTGGCAATAAAATGGCCTTCTCCCTTAAAATGATGGGGAAACAACCGGATTGCCTTAGTTAATTCAGGATTGCCGTTGGCCCACTCAGGACGCCCTGCATCCATATTTTCCGTTCGCGCAACGGGTTCCATCTTCAAGTCTGGATAGTTTTCCAATAGCCAAGCAATGATTTGTTCATCTTCTTCAGGTGCAAACGTGCACGTCGAATAAACCAGATTACCATTCGGAGCAAGCAATTGCATGGCACTTTTCAGGATTTCACGTTGTCGCCGCGCACATTCTTCTGGGTATTCCAAAGACCAGTATTCGACCGCTTCAGGGTCCTTTCGAAACATGCCTTCTCCAGAACACGGCGCATCTACTACGATTAAATCAAAATATCCGTTAAATTTTTTTACCAGCCGATCCGGTGACTCGTTTAAAATTACAGCATTTTGAATTCCGAAACGTTCCACGTTTTCAGCTAGGACTTTAGCCCGTCCCCGATTAATTTCATTAGTAACCAAAAGTCCTTCCTGAGCCATAAAACTAGCTAAATAAGTAGTTTTACCGCCAGGGGCCGCACAAAGATCCAAAACTTTTTGGCCTGGTTGCGGGTGGGCAATTTCGCCAACCAGCATCGCACTAGGTTCTTGGCTGTAAACTAACCCGCTTTGGTGGTCAATCGTTTTACCGTTGACCTTACCATAATATCCCCAGTCAGAATATGAAATTGGCTGGTCGATTGAATGGTCATGTAATTTTACCGCACCCTTCAACGGATTAACTCGGAAGCCCTTTTCAACTGCCTGGTCAAAACTCGCTAAAAAAGGTTGTGCCTCTTCGCCCAGTAATTTTTGATATTTTTCTTTGAAACCGTCAGGAAGTCGCATATTCCACTCTCTTCTCAATTTAATTTACTAAATAAACTCGCAATCCATTATAACTAATTTTACTAAAGTCGACCACCGGACGGTAAGAATTGGTAAGGTACCTTTCATTTTATAAGCACTTGGCTTAAAATAGGCTAATAATACTTTTAAAAAGGAGCGATCAAATGCAACAAAAATTAATCACTCTGGATTTAGACGGAACCACTTTAAATAATCATAGTCAGCTTTCACCCTTAACCATTAAAACTTTGCAAAAAGCTACCCGGGCTGGACATTTAGTTTCAATTGTCACGGGACGACCATACCGGATGGCTCGCGACATTTACGACCAGTTACAATTAACCACTCCCATGGCCAATTTTAATGGTGCCTTGACCCACATTCCTCATCAAAAATGGGATGGCGAGTATTCAATGACCATCAATAAGGCCGTAGTTTATGATTTAATGCGCCATAAGGATGATTACGGCATTAAGTTACTAGCGGTTGAAAATAAGCATTCGTTCTTTGCTGATCATGCCGCGCCGGCTACCTTCGATTTCTTCCCGCATGAGATTTCAGACGACCAAGTTTTAACCGAAGAAAGCCTGCGGGGGAACCCGACTTCCATTACCATCCTAGTCGAACCTAACAGCGCCCAGTTTGTTAAAAAACAGTTGCTGTATCACTATCGCGATTATATTAACGTTGGGGTCTGGGGCGGTCCGCACAGCGTCTTAGAAATCGTCTCTAAGGGGATTCAAAAAGCTAAAGCGGTCGATTACTTAGCAAGATACTACCACATTGACCGGCAAAACATCATTGCCTTTGGTGACGAGCATAATGATGCTGAAATGCTTGACTATGTGGGTCGCGGAGTGGCGATGCGTAATGCAACCGCCCAAATCAAATCGATTGCTAACGACATTACCGAATTTGATAATGAGCATGACGGGGTTGCCAAGTACTTGTCCGAATATCTCGATCTAGCTAACTAATAAAAAAGCTTCTTCAATCAGAAACAACCATCCAGCAGGTGCCGGTCCGTTTCTTTGAAGAAGCTTTTTATTAATCAACCTATTTTTCGTCGCTCTTTAAAACCCCCGCTACTGAATAACGGTTCTTTTGCATTTCGTTCAAAACAACGTGCACGTGTTCGGCAGGAGCGCCAGTATTTTTTACTACCGCCGCGGTAACGTCCTTGACCAATCCGCGTAGTTGATCTTCACTACGTCCTTCGATTAAATCAATATGAATTAACGGCATTTTAAATCCCTCCTTTAATAAAATTGCCACAACTATAATCTCATGAATTGCTTTAAAAAACAAAGTGTTTTTAACAATTATAAAATCAATTTATCTTACGTTTTGCTGGCCTGCTTTTTAGAAACAATGCCCTCATCGCTATCGGTTTCTTATGATACACTAAAGGAAATAACGAAAGAAGGTTTTGACAATTACTCAAAAATATTCAGCTTGTACAAGTTTCTTAGCGGGTAAATTGGCAACTGCCGACGGTTCAACGATGATTGCGCGTAACGAAGACGCTAAATCAGCTTGGCCAAAGCATTTTGTGGTACATCCCCACCACGTTTCCACCGCGGATGAACGCACGTTTAAATCAAACGACAATGGCTTTACTACAAAACTACCGGAAGTCCGGGGTAAATATACCGCCACTCCAGAATGGACTGCCGAATTTGGGCTCTTTGAAGAAGATGGAATCAACGAATACGGCGTGGCGATGAGTGCTACCGAAAGTGCCTACACTAACGAACGCGTCTTAGGTTTTGATCCGCTTGTCAAAGATGGGCTGGGAGAAGAAGCTATGGTAACGGTCACCCTTCCTTACGTGCACAGCGCACGTGAAGGAGTTCAATACCTAGTTAAACTTATTGAAGAAAATGGCACTAACGAGACTAACGGAATTTTGTTTGCCGATGCGGATGAGGTTTGGTACATGGAAACCGCTGGCGGCCATCAGTGGGTTGCGCAACGTATTCCTGACGATTGCTACGCAGTAGTGGCCAACCAGTTGTCGATTCAAGAAATTGATTTTGATGACCCGGACCACTTCATGTTTAAGGCCGACATTCGTGAGTTCGTTGCCCAGCACCACCTTAACCCCAACCCAGCAAGTTTCAACTTCCGTGAAATCTTTGGGGTGAACGATTTATCAGATGAGTATTACAACACTCCGCGGGTTTGGGAAGGTCAACGAATTTTAAATCCGGAAATTAAACAAAGTCCTACTAGTCATGACCTTCCGTTTATACGACGGGCTAGTCGCTTAATTCAAGTTGAGGACGTCCAACAAATCTTAAGTTCTCATTATGAAGGGACCCCATATAATCCGGTCGGCACAGGTACGGAAACTGAAAAGCATCAATTCCGGCCAATTAGTCTGCCGGCAACTCAAGAATCACACATTTTACAAATTAAGCCAGACCTTCCGATTGAAATTGGTGGGATTCACTGGCTGGCCATGGGCGTAGCTGCGCAAAGCGTCTATGTCCCATTCTTTGCTGGGATGAGCAGCACTCCGGAGATGTACCACCATGGCGAAAGAATTTACTCTGCAGATTCCGCGTACTGGGTCTTCAAATTGGCAAGCGTCCTTACTGATGCGCATTACCAACAGTTTATTAAAGCACTTAACGACACCCGAAGTAAGGTTAACGTAGCTATGAAAAATAAGCTACACGAATACGAAACGCAGGCTACCCAAATCGATCGTCAGGAATTAACACCGTTGCTTAACCAAGCTGGTACGGAGATTAGCGATATTGCGATTAAAGCTTACCAAGCGTTGACCGCGGAGTTAATTACCAAGTCAACTGACTTATCCCCGCTTTACTTCGCCCATAATCCCGAACTATAAAAAAACAGCGAAAGCTAGTAAACTAGTTTTTGCTGTTTTATTTTGTCTTAAATTAGGCTTATTTCCCTTTACTTTCCGTATCGGTCTTCAAAACAGTCATGAAGGCTTCTTGTGGCACTTCAACCTTTCCGACCGATTTCATCCGCTTTTTACCCCGTTTTTGTTTCTCTAAAAGCTTAGCACGCCGGTCTGGGTCCCCAGTATGAATGCGAGCCGTAACGTCCTTACGATAAGCACGAATGTTAGTCCGCGCAATAATTTTATTTCCAATCGCTGCCTGGACCGGAATTTCAAAGTTCCGTCGGGGAATGATTTCCTTAAGGCTAGCCGTAATTTCGTTACCCCGTTGTTGAGCGAAATCTCGGTGAGCGATAAAACTTAAAGCATCAACCCGATCGCCATTGAGTAAAATGTCAATTTTAACTAGGTTGCTGACTTTATATTCGCCGAGTTCATAATCTAATGAAGCGTAACCGTGTGTACTTGACTTCAATTTATCGAAGAAGTCAAAAATAATTTCGGATAATGGTAGTTCATACTTAACGTCCACCCGATTCTCGTCAATGTAATCCATCGTATTAAAGATTCCCCGCCGATACTGGGCCAATTCCATCACGGCCCCCACATAATCGTTAGGCACCATGATATCCGCGTTAACGTACGGTTCCTTGATATTCTTGATGTTCGACGCATCCGGCATCTCCGAAGGGTTTTCAACCGAAATTTCGCTACCATCGGTTAATTCCACCCGGTAAGTAACCGACGGTGCCGTAGTAATCAAATCTAAATTAAATTCACGTTCAAGACGCTCCTGAATTACGTCCATATGCAACAATCCAAGAAAGCCGCACCGGAACCCGAAGCCTAATGCCTGAGAAGATTCTGGTTCAAATTCTAAGGCAGCATCGTTAAGCTGGAGCTTTTCTAGGGCCTCCCGCAAATCGTTATACTTAGCGTTATCAGTAGGATAAAGTCCCGAATAAACCATGGGATTCATTTCTCGGTAACCTTCTAACGGTTTTGCAGCCGGGTTATTTAATAACGTAACTGTATCACCAACCCGAGTGTCCTTAATATCCTTGATGCTGGCGGTGATGTAACCAACGTCACCAGCCATTAAATATTCCCGTTTAAGCGGGTTTGGGGAATTAACTCCCACTTCGTTAACTTCGTAGGTTGCCCCGCTGTTCATTAACTTGATTGTGTCGCCGGGCTTAACCATCCCTTCAAACAAACGGACGCTTAATACCACCCCGCGGTAATCATCATATTTGGAATCAAAAATTAGCGCTTGAAGCGGTGCGTCCAAATCCCCATCTGGTGCCGGGACCTTTTCGACAATTTGTTCGAGTAATTCTTCAATTCCGATTCCTTGCTTAGCACTCGCCATCACTGCATCACTGGCGTCTAACCCAATTACGTTTTCAATTTCATCTTGAACTCGCTTAGGATCTGCAGCTGGCAAATCAATTTTATTAATTACCGGAACGATTTCCAAATCATCATCGATTGCTAAATAGACGTTGGCTAATGTTTGCGCTTCCACGCCCTGGGCAGCATCAACTACTAGGACCGCGCCTTCACAAGCGGCCAGACTCCGAGAAACTTCGTATGAAAAATCTACGTGTCCCGGAGTGTCAATCAAATGGAAGATGTACTTTTCGCCATCTTTAGCGGTGTAATGCAATTCTACCGCATTCAGCTTAATGGTGATTCCCCGTTCCCGCTCTAAATCCATGGTATCAAGCAGCTGATTTTGCATATCTCTTTTTGCGACCGTATCGGTTAATTCGAGAATCCGGTCCGCTAAAGTTGATTTACCGTGGTCAATATGCGCAACAATTGAGAAATTCCGGATGTGCGCTTGCCGGTCTTTTAAATCTTTATATTCGTTCATAGATAGTTTCCTTTTCATAAGTAATCACTAAGCTAAATTATAGCAGACCTCCCGCAAAAATTTAAATGCTCCGGCCAACTAATTCCCGAAGGTTTCGCATTTTCAGAAATATGCTAAAATTAAATAAGTAATTTTAAGGCAGTATGTCAATAATCTCAATGAAAGGCTTGTAGATTCAATGGCTGAAAATGAACAAAAGGTAACGCAAACACAATCAAGCAGTAAAGAAACTACTAGTAGTCCCGCTGCTTCAAGTCACGCTACCCAAAATAATAATAATCACAATTCCAATCAAAACCATCAATCAAGTTCGCAACCGCGTCAGTCCCAACCAAGCAGTTCGGCGCCTGCACAAAGTCACGCAAGCAGTCGACCAGCATCATCGGCGCCTTCTTCGTCTGCTAAATCGAGTTCGCGTCCCGCGGAACGTCAATCCCAAACCAACCACAACGGAAATTGGCGGTGGCAATCACACGAATACAACTTTGGCAATCAAAACCAGGCCCCCTCGTCATCGACCGTAGATGACGAGTCCACGGATGAATCCAGTAAAGAATCGTCTGAAAAGGCGAAGTCTGCTAAACACTCGTCTTCTTCTAAGGCACATAAAGCTAAGAAAAGTAAAATCATTACCACGGTCGAATCGGATACTTCGCATAGCTCAGGGATTGAGTACAACGAACATCACGGGGGCCTTTGGACGGCATTAATTTTACTAATTATTATTATAGGCGGGTACCTATTTTGGCGTAAAAAACACCCGCGGACAGCCACGGCGCCCTCCGAACATCGCGGAAAGCGGCGCTTCCGACCTAATTTGAATTTCTTCGTAAAACCAGTCGGTCGCCACGGAAAACGACGCCGGTAAACGAACTATAAAGGCTAGCTATAAGTTAATCAACTTAGCTAGCCTTTTTATCAGCTAACTCGATAACTTTCCCCGGGAACTATCCGACGTGCTTAAACACAGTTTTAAATACGAATCACACTTTGAAATCAAATAAAAAACGGGAGCCCGTAGAGTAATCTACTTGATTCCGTTTTTAATTTATCGTGTTCTTAAGATCTTTAATGCTAATCAAATTCGTCAACTAACTCTTCCCGAGCAAGGACGGTATCCCGAACCTCCTTTTGATTGAAGCCCGTCATTCGAAATGATAATTCGAAATCCGTAACTTTTGTACGGTACTTTTCCAGTTGCCACTGTCCGCAAGAAAAACTACCAAGTGCGTTTTGTTGGTAATCTAAATTCAAAACCACGTAGTCCCGTTTCTTTAAATCGATGGTGTGTTTGGCTTCATCAAGATCCCGTTGTTCATAATAAGAAGCGCTAAAGTTAATTCCGGATGGATTACTAAATAACATCCCTTGACCGCGTTCATCCGTTAAGGAGGCCCATTTAGTATCTAAATGATTCCCGTTTGCTTGTGGCACTACGTAATTGGTAAATAAACTATCCACGTCAGTTGTGTAAACCCCGAGTAGCCCAGCTTCCCGAGAATCGACATAGTTTTCTCGAGGCCCACGGCCAAAGTAACGAATTTGTGCTAAATCCGGATTTAATCTTAAATCCACTCCCAAACGAGGGAGCATGTCTGGGGTCATGTCAAGCTTACCATCTGGGGTCCCGTTTAATTTAAATAGTATGTCTCCGGTTGCTAAAATCCGATACTCGTACTGGCAATCAAAGTGCCAAGCACTATTAGTAGTCCCGTGCATCGTCTTCACTCGAACTACCGCCTCTTGCTCGCTAGCTTGCCAACTAAAATCACGCACTACTTCATGCTCTAAATGTAAAAATTGGCGTTGCTTCATTTCGGTTACAATCTCCATATCGTTGCTAGTCGGCGCTCGCCAGAAGGTAAACTGCGGGCCCCGTTTTAGTAACTTTTGCCCATCTTTTTGATAATCAATCAGCTGACCGCACACGGTATCCAACGTAACTGTAAAATTATTTCCACTAATCTTCAACGTGGTCGCCCCTTCACTAACTTGTAAAGTTCCTCGTGGCGACACTAAGATTCGGCTAGATTGAATTGGTAAAACAAATTGGGCGGTAGCTAATTCAAATCCCGTTGGCGCAAACGAGGTGTTCCGTCTGAGCCGGTATGAAAGATTTAGGTAATACGTTGCCCCAGGTTCCCCAGCATGCGGTAGCTCATCCAGTAATTGAATTTCTTGGGTTTGTCGTGCGGGAATGCTTGGCAACGAAATGTGGCCACTAGTTAGAAGTTGGTCGTCTGCCATTACTTCGTAAACTAAATCAAAAATCTGTAAACAAGAATGTGGTTTTTCATCCTCGGCATATTTTACCAACGTCTTTGCTAAAGAAATGAATTCTACTCCCTTAAAGTATCGCAATCGGTTTATTCGTGCGCGGAATTAACTCATCACTAACCCAACGGGTATAAATTGTTTACCCGTTATGCATTGACACCCCCGTTTAAAATGTCTTATACTAGACACTTCGAAAACGAGGAGGGAATTTTTGTGAAAATAACGGTATTTTGTGGCTCCCGTCCGGGAAATCACCCCAATTTTAAAGAGGTCGCCTATAACATTGGTACTACCCTAGCTCAAAAAAACGTTGAACTAGTTTACGGAGGGTCCACTTCAGGAACCATGGGGGCAATTAGCCAGGGCGTTCTAGACCACGGTGGCAAAGTGACCGGGATTTATCCCGAAGGTCTTTTTGAAGATGAGCTACCGCGCAAAAACACCACTTCCTTTATTACCACCAAAACCATGGCAAAGCGAAAAGAGTTATTAATCAATAAGGGCGACGCCTACCTAGTTTTGCCAGGCGGTTTGGGAACTTTAGAAGAAGTTAGTCAATTGTTGTCCGATATGGCAATTGGATTGGTTCCACTTAAAAAAGTCGGTATTTTGAATATTAACGGATACTATGATCACTTAATTAGTTTACTGGATAATTTTGTTGATACCGCCTTTATGGAATCCATCTATCGAAAGCAGCTCGTCGTTACGGACGACTACCAAAAACTAGTAACTGCTATCTTAGCTACAACTGATAGCGCAGAAATTAGCGCTTAAGTAAATCCAATCCCAGATAAAAACAACCTGATTGCTAATGCCTTATCGTGCTTTAGCAACCAGGTTGTTTTATTATTAATTATAAAAATTTCCAGTAGTTTTACTTAGCTACCCAACCACCATCCACGGGAATGATCACTCCTTGTAGATAGCTTGCTGCCTGACTCGCCAAGAATAGGGTCACGCTGGCGACTTCAGTGGGCTTTGCCCAACGTTTTACCGGAACTTCTTGAGCAACTGCCTTAGCAATTTCACCCCCATCCGCAAAATCCTTTGCGTTCATCGGGGTATCAATACATCCCGGAGCAATTCCGTTAACTCGAATCCCCTTAGGTGCACAATCCATTGCAAGCTGCTTTGTAAAACCAACGATGGCATGTTTTGAAGCGGTATAAGCAATTCCTCCGCCTCCCGCAACCATTCCAGCAATTGAAGCCATGTTAATAATTACTCCAGAATGCTTCATTTTAGGCAACGCGGTTTTAGTAACGTTAAACATACTGGTAACGTTATTATTGAGGATCCGCTGCCATAGGGTTAAAGACGTGTCTTCAATTGGTAAGTAGTCGTCTAGCATCCCGGCCGTATTTAATAGAATGTCGATCCTTTCTAAAGGTTGAAGGGCTTCTGTAACCGCTAAGGGATCGGACAAGTCCACTTGCGTAAATTTAAAATGGTTGGGATATTGTTTTTGAATTTGGTCCATTTGATCAATGTTTTGATCAAATCCCCACACAAGGGCGCCTTGTTCTAAAAAGGCTTGGGCCTGTGCTAACCCAATTCCAGAATTGCTTCCGGTCACCACTACTTGGCAATCGGTAAACTCGGTGATCTGCGACATTATTCTACAACCTGCCAATCATCTGCCAACACGTCACATACCGTGGGCGCAAAGCTGGAGTATCCCTCGCTAGTGGTCTTAATTAGCATATACGGGGTTACTGGAACCCCCGCAAACGTTTGGTTTTCCACCACGATTACAAACTCTTCGTCACCGTTCCATTGTTGGCGAATTGCCTTTCCGCCTTGCTTTAAAATTGGTAAGATTTTTTCAAAAGTCATTTAAATCCCTCTTTAATTTATAAATTATTCATATAAGTTAATTTTCTTGGTAATTAGGTAAATAATCACCGCGCCAATTGCCATCGATGCAATTTCTCCCAGGGCTAAAACCCAGTAAGTGGGAAAGAGCGGCAAATTCATGTATAAGTGCATTTCTAAATCCACTAAAAACATTCCGGGTAATTGGCAGAGCGTAGCGATTAAGAATTTAAGTGGTTTGGCACCGATGTTTCGTGCCGTAAAGTAGGTTAGCGTAGTTCCGATTAGCGTCCCGGCTGTACCAAAAATCATGTCCACCACTCCCAACGGGCTGAAAATGTTTACAATCAACACGCCGAGGGTCACCGCAAAAATATAGCGCTTGTTAAACGCGGCTAAATGGTTAAACATTTCTGACAACCTTAACTGGACTACTCCATAGCTAATGGGAGCAAAAATTAGCGTGATTGCCACGTAAAGCGCCGCAACTACGCCAGTTGCCGCAATGTTACGGTTAATTTTACTCATCAATAAATCACTCCTAGTTTTAATTTGAGGCGGGATTTCGCGAACCGCCTGGGCTGGTAAACGTTGGTTAAATAGTTAAATTTTCAGGCCTACCTCCAGCATTTTATTAAAGTTTCTAACCAATCCGTTTAACTAGCCCTCCTCATCTTACCCGTCTGTTTTAGAAAAGTCATCCTTTGTTTTAATTTATATAGTGAATTAAAAAGCCCCCTTTTATTAGGCTAAGGCCGGGATTCAGAAATTAAAGTACCTCCTCAATTTCTAAAATATGGCCAACCACCTAATTATTTAAGGGACCTTCAAAACAGCTTTATTAAACAAATTTTTCTGTCCATCAAGCTCACCCTAACTGCCCCAATTGCTCCTTGCTATGAATTAATCCCGTAATCATTTGGTTTACTGGGGTGGCGAGTTGATGCTTTCGGCCTAGTTTGACTATGTAGCCATTCAAAAAATCAATTTCCGTGAGGCGTTGCTTATTCAAATCTTGATGCATCGATGGATAATGTTGCCCACTAGCCTGGGGATTGAACTGTGCTTCCAGCATTTGTTTAATTATCCTTACGCTAAAGGGAATTCCTTCAGCCTGTGCTACCGCGTTAATTTCTTCTAAAATTAAATCGGTAAGTTGGGTTCCGTAATTCAATTGCCCAAATTCCGCCACGTTGCAATTTAATAAGGCGGATAAGGGATTAATCACACTGTTAAAACCAGCTTTTCGCCAAATCGATTCGTGGACATTTTTGACTAAGCTTGCTTGGAGTCCTGCTTCATTCAAAAGATTTAGCACCGTGGTTAACTTTGCTGGAGCAAAATCAGAAGAAACTGCCTGAAAATCAATGCGCCCCTTTCCCGTTGCTTTAATTTGCCCTGGTCCTAGCAGCTCGGAAGACCATAGTGTCACCCCAATTAAAATTTGGTCTGCTGAGACAAACTGTCTTAAAGTTTCTTCGTTGCCAAAACCATTTGATAAACAAAGTAAAGTGGTTTGTTCATCAATGATGGGGATGATTTTGTGCAGAAAATCCGTCATCTGCATCGCCTTGGTAAAGACGATTACCAAGTCAAATCGCCCAGTTGCTTGTTCTGGAAAAAGTGCTGGAATATGGTAGTTTTGAGTCCCTTGCTCATTTTCCACTCGCAAACCTGATTCATTAATTGTTTGAATATGTTCTTGCCATTGGTCAATCAACGTAACTTGCACACCAGCCTCGGCAAGCATCGCGCCAAAACGACACCCCATTGCGCCAGCTCCTGCAATTGCTACTTTCATAATTTTTTCACTCCTTTTTGTTCGATTCTTTGTAAAGCCTCTTTAGCCCAAGCCTTTAATAAATAAATTGCGAGTACTCCTAAAACTAACAACCCCATTGCAATAATAAAGACGATTGCAAAAGAATGCGTATACTTAAAGAAAGCGGCCGTTACGTATGGGGCAACCACCGCGCCAATTGCAAAACCAAAATAAATAAACGCATAATTTAATCCTTGGTTACGTAGCCCAAAATTAGCGCTGGTGATACTTGGAAACACAGCTAACACACCTGCATAGCAAAAGCCGATGCCTAATGCACAAACGTAAAAAAGGCTTGTATTTCCCTTACCAAGCAGTAGTAAGACCATAAAAAGCGCCATTAGTGCGTAAACTAGTGCTAAAGTATGGTACTCACCCAACCAGTCGGAAACCGTTCCCCAGATTAACCGACCGACGGAATTAGCAATGGAAACTCCACTAACTACCACCGCACCAGCAGTTAAGCCGTACGCTCCCATCCCAATTTGCGCCGACGAACTACTAATGACCATCCCAGAAAATACACCAAAGGCCATGATCCAAAACATCAGCCAAAAACGCCGGTCTTTTAGCATTCCCCGCCAGTTTTGCTCCATTTTAGAAGCCACCAGCTGTTTGCTATCCTTGGCCGGTGCACTGCGAATGAAAAATTGAACTACAAAAATCACTACTAAATAAACCATCCCTAGCCAAAACAAAGACTGACTAATATTCATCTTGATCAAGAAGAACTGCGCCAGCGCAGTACATAAAAGAGTACCCACGCCAACGCCAGCCAGAACGCAGCCTGAAGCTAATCCCCGTTTATCAGGAAAAAACTTAATTGCGTTATTAAGGTTGCCCGTGAAGGCCAACCCGCTTCCTATTCCCGCAATTAAACCGTACGTTAATAATAGCAACGGTAATGTTTTTACAAATCCGGATAGAATGAATCCAATTGAAAATAAGACTCCACCTAACACAATTGCTAATTTCCCATGTCCACGATCAATTAATGCCCCGCCCCAAATCATGGGTAGGGGGATGATCCCCATATTTATGGAAAACGCTAATGATAAAACTGCCGGATCCCAATGATATTGCGCAATTAAAGGCGTTTTAAAAAAGCTAAAAGCGTAAACTCCGCCTAAAACAAAGTTAATTAGCACATGCGCCGTGAGCATTACCCACCGATTCAAGTTCTGTTTCATCTGCCACTCTCCTAAAGTTAAAAATTTCACAAATATAATTCAAAAACATGATAAGATTAAAAGCAAAAAGAAACAATTCTCAAAAAACTATTAGAGTAATTAACTTTTACTATCGATGGGAGGCGTCCTAATGAATTTAAGACAGTTAGAGTATTTCCTAGTTTTGAGTGAAGAACTTAATTACCACCAAGCAGCCGAACGGCTATTTATTGCTCAACCTACCCTGAGTGTCCAAATGAGTAATTTGCAACGGGAAATTGGGCAACCATTATTTTTGAAAGTTGGGCGCCACATCATGCTTACTAATGCTGGCTTGATTTTACAATCCCATGCCCGTAAAATTTTACGGCAAGTTCGTGCCACCAAACAGGCACTTCAGCCACGTTCGGAACCTGCCTCAATTAAAATTGGCTTGTCTGGAACCCATCTTTTAACGCCACTGTTGAAGACATTTCAAAAAATTAACCCACACACGTCATTCACGTTACGAGAAAATACCTCTGCTAGCACCTTGAAACAGCTTTTAAACGCTGAAATTAATTTTGGAATAGCTTTTTTGCCCATTCATAATCCCGCCATTAATTACCGTTACTTATTCACCGACGAAATTATTGCCGTTACTACTAAAACGGGGCCGTACCACACTCTCGAGAACATCACGCTTACGCAACTTACCAAAGTACCATTAATTGTTTTAGATCCGCAATTTGCCATTCGTCAAACCCTCGACCAGCTGTTTTTAAATCAACATTTGTCGCCTCAATACCTAGTTGAAGTAACCTCTTATTCAGCCTGCATTAGCGCGCTTAGCCAATTAACCGGGATAGCACTCGTCACCCGCTCCTTTTTTGAAACACAAAAAGCCGGCCATGCCGACTTAAAAGTGATTTCAGTTGAGGAACCTGGTTTAAAACAAGCGCTTGCCTTGGTTTTTCCAGCGGACATTCCGCCTTCGCCCAAAACAACCATTCTTATGGACCAAATTCAAAAGTATTATTTAACCAAGGAACAGCCTTCTTAGTAATGCCGCCGCCGAAAAATTTGGTAACCCAAAACGGCAAAGACGATGGCATATTCCGCGGTTGCCACTCCTAATTGCAACGTCGAAAGGTGCGACATATCGTGATACACTGGGTAATTTGCGTATTGTAAGGGTAACAACATCATATTTAATGGATTCCAACGGAGCCAGTGGAGATATTGCTGTGGTAAAAATTGGATTCCAGGAGGAACAATTTGCCCCATAAAGAAAACTCCTAAACTGATTGCTAAAACAACCGCATTTTCAGTAATCGAACAAGAAATTAAGAAGAGAATGCTGACTAAGAACATGGTTACCAAAATATCAACCAGGGTCATGGTTAGCACGTTAGTTAAAAGACTTTGGTGATACAAATACGGTTTAAATAAGTCTAAGCGAAATTTTGGTAGCGCAAAATTTAAAATTAGGGTCATTATTACCGCAAAACCATGTATCGCAACGTCACAGAGCCCGACAACGGTTAATTTTGCTAAGTAGACATCCTTTCGACTGGGAGTTTTTGCTAACATCGTCAATATTGTTCGTTGCTTAAACTCCGATGAAAAAAAGGTTGCCGCAACTAAAATCATTATCAAAGGAGCAATTTCATCAATTCCAAAACTCGACATTACCAGCCAGGGCGCCGAAATGGCATCATCAAAAGACATGATGAAAGGAATCATTAGTAAAACTATTAAAAACGGCGCAAGCCAAGTTATTTTTTTATGTATCAACTTATAAGCTTCTTGATTAATAACGGTTATCAAAATTTCACCTTCCTATTTACTTCGTTGTCCCCAACTAAAAAACAGGTAACTTAGCATGGTAAAAATAACGGCGTAAATTGTCGTTCCCCAAGCTAGTTGCGCTGTGGATAGTTTAGTAACGCTCTTTAAAGCTGGATTTGCGACCTGACTTGCAAGTTGCAACATGTTCAAGGGGTTCCACTTGATCCACGGCCCATCAATAATTTTGGGGAGTGCCCCTGCCAAGGTTGGCCCGGTAAAAATCAATACGAAACTAAATCCCATAGCCACGATTTTACTCCGGGTCAAACAAGTCACACCGATGGTTAAAACGGTGATTAAAGCAACCATCCCGGAGGCTCCTAACCCCGTCAAAAGCGCGGCATTCCAAAGGGACTGGTGGTTTACCACTAAATCCCATGTCAAGGTACTAGGAGCATGAGTTGCCTGAATCACCATTGTGAATATTCCTCCTGCCAAACTTAAAATAAGCACGTAACCCAGTAGAACTAGTAATTTAGCAAGAAAAACCCCGCCACGGCTGGTGTTCTTATAAAATAACGTGTCAATGGTCTCATTTTCGTATTCCCCGCCAAAATCAGTTGCTACCAAAATACTCATCACCAGCGCAGCCCATTTGCCCCAATCATAGCTTTGGGCAACTGAATCAAACGTCGTCCCTTCAAGCCAAACCGAAACGGCCATAAGCAACCAAAGAGCTACGATGCCGCCCCAGCAGCCTCGGCGATGAATGAATTTATAGAACTCTTGTTGCAAACTGCTTCTCATTAGCGCACCTCCTGGCGACTTCTAAGCGACTTCACCACTTGCTGCTCAAAAGTTAGTTTTTCTGGAGCCACCGTTAATAAGTACTGCTCATTTTCCACCAACAGTTTTTCGGCTGCTTGAAGATCTGGAGCGGTGATCTTTAAATAATCTTTTTGTAGCTCGCTTACCACCCCGTGACTTTCCAATAATTCATAGCTAGCAAATAAATTGTCGGTTGTAATCTGGTAATAACGAGAATTCCCGCTTTGGAAATTTTTTAATGAATCGGTTAATAAAATTTTGCCTTTATTAATCAAAACCACGTTAGAAACTACCCGCTCAAGCTCACTCAAAATATGACTAGAAATCAGGAAAGCGGTCCCTTTTTGGGCCATCCGTAAAATTAGATTACGAACTAAAATGGTCGCTTCCACGTCGAGTCCGTTCATGGGCTCATCCAAAATCACTAGATCCGGGTGATTTAATAATGCTAACGCAATCCCCAGTTTTTGCTTCATTCCTAACGAATATCCCTTTGCCCGGGTGTCAATGTAAGTTTCCATTTCCAACGCATGTGCGAGTTCATCAATTTCGACCTCGCTTTGTGCGTACAAAGCCAAATTTTGCCGGCCCGTCATGTACGGATACAACGCGGGGTGTTCAATTAACGCCCCTACTTTAAGAAGGGCTTGATGGTGATTTGAGGTAACCGTTTGATGATTTACCAAGACCTGCCCCTTAAATTTTGTCAAGGCTAAGATGGTTTTCATGATCGTCGTTTTTCCTGCTCCATTTGGTCCAATCAAGCCGACAATTTCCCCATCGCCAACTTGAAAAGACGCCCCTTTGATAATTTGTTTTCTACCGATAAATACATCAAGCTGTTTTACCTCCAACATTAATTTTCAACCTCCGTTCAGTTATGGCGTTCTATTTATACATTACACTATAACTGATTCGACATGAAAAATGCAAGCCTTTTCCATTAACCTCATATTTTAATTTAACCAAATAAAAACCCCGAGGTTGCATTAATGCAACCTCAAGGTCCTTTATTGATTTATTTTTCTAAAATTTAAGTTGGTTGCCGATTCCCTTGTTTGTAAATCTCATTACCATCATAGATAACCCGGTTAATTGCAAACGTGTTATCTTGGCCAAATGTAGCTTGAGTTCCTAGCCAGTAGTACTCAGGTGTTAGTTGAGTAAGTCCTTTACGCAGGTTTCCAGCTTTTTTTAACAAGTCCAGCTCTGTCTTATTGATCGCCGAGCGCCAATACCTTACCGCACCGTCAGCAAATTCTACTCGCAGAAATAAACTCGGCAGCAATGCTACCCGAACAACTTTTGGAATATCTTGCATTTTTACCTCCCGCACTTAAGCCTTAATAAAATAGCGCTTTCATATACAGAATAAGCTTAACATCGGCAACGATTTTCCTCAACGCAATTTGCGAGAAAAAAATATTTTTTATAAGCATGGTTAAGCATATTCTTAGCTTAACCATTAGTGAATTTGCTAAGCTTAAGGTGTTCCAAAAATAATAACCTTATGGGAGGAGATTTATTATGAAAGCATTAGATCTTACAGCATTAATCTTGGTAATTGTCGGAGGTATTAACTGGCTCTTGGTAGGACTTTTCCAATTTGACCTAGTAGCTACCTTATTCGGCGGGCAAACAGCAATCATCTCTAAAATTGTATATATTTTAGTAGGTTTAAGCGCCCTATACAGCTTAAAATTCCTCGGGATGCTTAGTCATCGCCCCGAAGACGACGCACGTTACAACAATCGTTAATTTTTTGCACTACGACTTTACGGAAAGCGTGCACTAAAAGTCGGGTAGCTTATCCGTATTAACTAAAAATCGACGTGATGCCTGGATTGGGCATAATGTGATAATCCCTTTGTGGCTGACAGATGAAATATCATAATTTATCTGTTAATCATGGAGGGATTTTTGAATGTCTAGATCTGAGCCCCTGCATTAGAATGGCTTTTATGTTAAACAGCGTAAACTGACGTTTGGCTTTATTAAAGTTAACATCCTAAGATATTTTTTTCAGCCTCTTTTAATTATGGCGTCCCGTTTTAAGCAAATTATTATGCAAACTATCGACTCTTTGTTACCCTTAAGCTAATCTAACCGGGTAATTGTTTTAAATTTGAAGGAGGGATGATTTAATGACTAAAAGAAATCCAAATTGGATTTTATTGATTGCTAGCATTATCGTTGTAGAATTGGTCGGAAGCCTATCGGGGATATTATCAGGTGATATTAAAGCAATTTATAACAACTTAACGTTGCCGCCCTTAGCCCCACCTGACTTTATTTTTGGCATTGTCTGGCCAATTTTATACCTAATGATTGGAATTGTCGGTTATTTAATTCTTCGTGACCGGACCAACGCACGCCAAAATAACTTGATTTTGTTTATCAGCCAATTAGTTTTAAACTTCATTTGGAGCATCATTTTCTTTGGGGCAAGCAACCGCTGGATCAGCTTTTTAATTATCATCGTACTCGATGCACTAGTGATTTGGTGTGTGAAAAAATTTTGGCAAACTAGTAAATTAGCCGCTAGTCTAATGGTTCCGTACTTGATCTGGATCTTATTTGCTACCTACTTGACTTTAGGAACGGCGATTTTGAATTAAATTTATGCATAAACTAAAAAAGCAATGACAGTAAAGGACATTCCTGAACTTCATTGCTTTTCTATTTTTACAATTACAAATTTTGCCTGCAAAACTAGCTTAGTCTTAGGAGTTAGAAAAAGTTCTAAAAGCTAGGTTTGCTTTACTATTGAAGATCATTACTATGAGTTAATAAATACTTTATTAGCCGCCCGTATTTGTCCAACTTCCATTTCCAATCTTTTTATATTTAAATTTAATTCAGCAAAATAGTAATGGTCTAAACTTTGTTTTTGCTCCTTAGTTTTTTTCTCAATTTCTGTAGAATTAGTCAAAGAATTTAATCTAGCATAATATTCTTGAAATTCTCCCCGGACCTCATGCAACTGGACCGTTGCTAATTTAATATGTTCCCTCATTTGCACAATTTGTAATTCAATTTTTGAAGTTAATGTCTTAATACTTTCAATCAGGCAAACCGTCTCATAATCGTTTTTCACGCGATTTGCTATTATAAATTCGTTTGCAGAACGTTTAAGTTTATCCTGCATTATATATAAAGTATTAAAGTCCTTTTCTTTTAAGTCGCTCAGTTTTTCTTCATTTGACATATATAAAAGTATATATCCCGCTACTTTCCCCCAATCCTCTAAGTTTTCTGCAAAGTCGTCGTTAGATTTTGCCGGAAAAATTAGCAAGATCAAAATAGCAACACTTCCCCCAATTATTACATCAACTATCCGAGTTACCCCAGCTATGCTTCCTCCTAATAAAAATACTAGCCAAAAAGTTACGCTAATCATTAAGAAAAATTGACTAAATTTTTTGATGGTCAAAAACAAAATAATCAATATAGTAGAAACTACGGCGTAAAGCAATTTATTATTAATTTGTGATGGAAATAATATGGAAAATAGTAAAACTCCTAAACATGCGCCGAATAAGGATCCGAAGGCGCGCGCACTTGATTTCCCTAATGTATCATGGACGCCTGGCATCACCATTAAGCATCCAGATAAGGGAATCCAAAAACTATGTTTTTCTAGTGGCATAATCATAAATTGATCCATAGCTAACGATAAAACGTAACATATTAAACCTGTTAAAGCTAGACGGCTCGCAAATCGAAGTGTTGTGTTTGAGGTGGTTGAAACCATTTTTTTAAGTGTTTTTATTTCGTTTGCAAGAGAAAAGCTTCTTTTTGAAAATGTCCTAGCACGTTCTTGCTTTGTGTTTAAAATACTAATAACTTGCTGTATTTCACTATCAGCATTCTCCAATTTAGCAGGCTGAGGAACGTTCATACCTTGTAGTAATTGCACTATATAACTTAATGCCTCGGTATTTTTTTTGTTTTTATTCCAGGTTATCCTAGTAAGAATTTTATCTGCGGATTTAACCACCTGAAACACCCAGGGATCACGCACTTGGTAAATTCTTGGCATTATTTCTACTGCCTCTAAAACTTTGGTTCTTTCTTCAAAGTAATTCGCTTTTTTGTTGTTTGAAATTAAAACTAACTGACTATATAGACTTGCAGTCATAGGCAAAGATATATTAAGTCTCTTATTATAAAGACAAAATATTAGTGCTACAATTGCCATTCCGGTGATAAAAGATAACAAGCCTAAAAACATATTAGCTGTAGAAACGCCAATTTTTAGTCCTGCAGTTGCCATAACGGCTAGCACACAAAACAAGTATCTCAAGAATGTGTTGATACTAAAACTATATGTAATTCCTGTTAAAAATAGACCTCCGGTAATTACTATTGCCAGTAAGAGTGGAAAACCTGAAAACAAAATTCCTACTACTCCTCCTAAGCCAATAAAAGCTATTCCTTTAATTGCATTTATTAAGGGCTCGTCATGACGTGGCATCAAACAAACAATTGTTCCAAAAAAGCAGCCAACATTCATTAAAATAAAAGTTGCATTCCAAATATCACTAAGTAAAAAACCAATACTATTGGTTATTAATACTGCCACTGATAGTAATAACCAGTCGCTTAAACTAACAAAGTTCCAGACAGGCTTTGAATAAAGCCATGTTGATTTTAGCCATATTAATAGATATCTAGCTATTTTCTTGTTCATATTTAAACCTTCTTCAAATTGTATGTAGCCTCAATTATATCATTTTAGTTATTATATTCATAACCACGCATTCACAAAAAAAGATTTTATAAAACCCCGGATAGTCTATGTTGTCGCACTTTAACACGATAACACGCCTAAAACAAACCATTAAAAATTATTCTCGGTATTAAAAATATATCACAGCAATTAAATTTCGAATTAGTTTAAAAGCAACCCAAAAAGGCGAAAGCACGGAATCTTAGTTCCACTACTTTCGCCTTTTTTAAATGTACATTAGTTTAATTAATTCATAAATTTATCAAAGAAACCGCCCTTGCCGTTGCCTGACGGGTGTTCCCCACTAGCCTTAGCAAAGAGTTTCAAAGCTTCTTTTTGGCCAGCATTCAGCTTCTTAGGCACCTTAACCTTCACGTGGACGTGTTGGTCACCGTTGCCATTGCCTCGTAAACGAGGAGCTCCTTTGCCCTTCAAGCGGAAGTTAGTTCCCGTCTGCGTACCAGCTGGGATTTTTAGCTTAACCTTGCCGTGAACGGTAGGTACTTCAATTTCATCCCCCAGTGCAGCTTGTACGAAAGAAATTGACTGATCATAGTAAATTTCTGAACCTTCGCGCTCATAAATCTTACTTGGCTGTACTTGGAAAATGATGTAAAGGTCACCATAAGGTCCGCCATTATAACCAGCTTCACCTTGACCTTGAAGCCGCATTTGTTGACCATCTTCAACACCGGCTGGAACAGAAACCTTTACTTCATGTTCTTGCTTAGTGTGTCCAGTACCACCACAAGTTGGGCACTTCTCTTTAATTTCTTTACCAGTTCCGTTACATACGTCACAAACCTGTTGCCGAACCATCCGACCAAGCGGAGTGTTTTGAGTAACTTGAATGCTACCCGTTCCGTGACATTTATGACAGGTTTCTGGCGAAGTCCCTGGTTTAGCACCCGATCCGCCACAGGTCTTACATTCGGCTTCTCGTGAATACTTAATCGTCGACTTTTTACCGAAAATCGCTTCTTCAAACTTAAGCGTCATTTGGTACTGTAGGTCCTCTCCTTGTCGTGGCTGGTTAGCGGCCTGTCGTTGACCACCACCAAAGAAAGAACTGAAAATGTCGTCGAAGCCGCCGCCAAAACCACCAAAGCCGCCTTGGTCGCCGAAACCACCGCCACCAAAACCAGCGTTGCCGTCAGCGGAACCAAATTGATCATACTGCGCACGCTTTTGCGCGTCCCCTAAGACATCGTAAGCTTCGTTAATGTCTTTAAACTTTTGTTCCGCTCCCGGCTCTTTGTTGATATCGGGATGGTATTTTTTCGACAAGTGTCGATAAGCCTTCTTGATTTCATCTTCAGATGCATCGCGACTGACTCCCAGAATGTCATAGTAATCTTTACTTCCAGCCATATTCATCCTCCATGATTTTTACCAGTTTTAACCGTTAATCACCGCAAAAGGGTCAAAGTCAACGACTTCGACCCTTCATTGCTAATCACTTATTTATTTGTTGTCTTTGTCAGGATCGACTTCTTCGAAATCCCCATTGACAGTGTTGCCGTCGTTATTACCGGTATTCTGGTCGTTACCTTGAGCACCATCAGCTTGGCCTTGGGCTTGTTGAGCTTGTTGGTAAAGCTTTACAGATAGGTCTTGGACAATCTTGCTCAAATCATCCTTCTTAGCTTTCATTTCTTCTAAGTTGTTATCTTTTTGTGCTTTTTCAAGAGCTTCCTTAGCGTCTTTAGCCTTCTTGATTTCGTCTTCAGAAACCTTACCTTCAAGTTCCTTCAAAGTCTTGTCGGTTGTGAAGATCAATTGGTCAACTTCGTTACGAAGGTCAACTTCTTCCTTACGCTTGCGATCGGCTTCTTCGTTTTCCTTAGCTTCCTTCATCATCCGATCGATTTCTTCATCACTAAGACCCGATGAACTCTTGATGGTAATCTTTTGTTCCTTACCAGTACCTTTATCCTTAGCAGAAACGTTAACGATACCATTCTTGTCGATATCGAACTTAACTTCGATTTGTGGAACTCCCCGTGGAGCAGCTGGAATGTCCGTTAGTTGGAAACGACCCAGTGTCTTATTATCTGCCGCCATTGGACGTTCACCTTGAAGTACGTGAATGTCTACAGCTGGTTGATTATCTGCTGCGGTAGAGAAGATTTGAGACTTGCTAGTTGGGATCGTAGTGTTCCGGTCGATTAACTTAGTGAACACACCACCCATGGTTTCAATACCAAGTGAAAGTGGAGTAACGTCAAGTAAAACAACGTCTTTAACATCACCAGTTAAAACTCCACCTTGAACGGCAGCACCAAGGGCAACGGCTTCGTCAGGGTTAATGGAATGGTTAGGTTCCTTACCCGTCCAGTTCTTTACGGCTTCTTGAACAGCTGGAATCCGTGTTGAACCACCGTTTAAGATAACTTGGTCAATGTCAGAAGCTGATAGGCCAGCATCTTTAAGGGCGTTGTCAACTGGTACCTTAGTCTTAGCAACTAAGTCTGCGGTTAATTGATCAAATTGTGCCCGTGTTAAAGTCTTTTCCAAATGCAATGGACCAGCTTCGCCAGCGGAAATAAATGGTAAGCTAATTTGTGCTTCGCTAACTCCAGACAAATCTTTCTTAGCTTTTTCAGCAGCGTCCTTCAAACGTTGAAGAGCCATCTTATCTTTAGAAAGATCAATGCCGTTTTCTTCCTTGAAGCCTTCAACTAACCAATCAATAATCTTTTGGTCAAAGTCATCCCCACCGAGGTGAGTGTCACCGTTCGTTGAAAGTACTTGGAAAACACCGTCGCCGAGTTCAAGGATCGAAACATCAAAAGTACCACCACCAAGGTCGTATACCAAGATCTTTTCATCCTTGTCACTCTTATCTAAACCGTAAGCTAACGCAGAAGCAGTTGGTTCGTTGATGATTCGTTTAACTTCCAAACCAGCAATCTTACCAGCATCTTTGGTTGCTTGCCGTTGAGAATCATCGAAGTAAGCTGGAACCGTGATAACGGCTTGATCAACTTCTTCACCAAGGTAGTCTTCCGCAAACTTCTTGATGTAGCTCAAAATCATTGCAGAAACTTCTTGTGGGGTGTATGACTTGCCGTCTACCGTTACTTTGTATCCAGCTTCCCCGATGTGACGCTTAATTGAAGAAATGGTGTTAGGGTTAGTAATTGCTTGCCGCTTTGCTACTTCACCCACTTGTGTTTCGCCATTTTTGAAAGCAACTACTGATGGAGTTGTCCGTGCCCCTTCTGGGTTAGTGATAATTTTAGGTTTGTCACCATCCATGACAGCAACTGCAGAGTTTGTAGTACCTAAGTCAATACCAATAATTTTATTACTTGCCATTGTCTAAAATCCCTCTTTCTCTATCTTTTATTGAGCAACAACAACCATCGCTGGCCGTAATACTCGATCCTTTAAAATATAACCCTTTTGAAATACCTTAACCACGGTATCCGCAGGATGATCATCATCTGCTGGAACGGTCTGGACCGCCTGGTGGAGGTTAGGATCAAACTTTTGACCGTCTGCCTCGATTTCAGCGATATTATTTTCTTTAAGGGCTTTTAAGAGGTCCTTTTGAACCATCTCTACCCCCTTCAACAGCTGTTCTGAATGCTCAGCTTCCACTGTCAAAGCTCGTTCCAAGTTATCTAACGCAGGTAAAATTGCCTTTGCTAATTTTTGACCATCATATTTTAAAAGACTAGCTTGTTCTTTTTCGTTGCGCCGGCGCATGTTCACAATTTCAGCTTGCGCGCGGATATACTTGTCGGAAAGCTCATCACGTTCCGCCGTAATTTTTTCAATTTCCGCAGGATCTAAAGTAGTTTGCTTTGAATCTTTTGCGGAATCCTTTTGATTATTCTTTTCGTCTTGGGCCGTTGCTTTAGCTTGCTTGTCAGCGCCATTACTTTCTTCTTCAACCTTTGCTTCGGTTGAAGCTGATTTTGCCTTTTCGTCTTCCTTTGCCAATTCAATCCTCCTAACTGTCATCAAGATGCTTATAGTATTGTAGCATTCGGTGTGATAATTGGTACCTAAACGTATTGATCAAGCCCAAAGTCTTCGAATACTGCATACTGGTTGGACCAAGAATGGCAATTAGTCCCTTACCACGGCTTCCCACATCGTAAGTTGCCGTAATTAAACTAAAATCCTTTAGCAACGCGTTACTTAACTCGTCGCCAATTTTCACATCCAAGTCACTCCGTTTATTACCTAGCAGTCCGTTAATTTGCTCATTTTCATTAAACAGCGTTAGTAACCCCCGAAGCGAATTTACATCCACATTTTTCGAAAAGTTTAGAACGTTTAATTTACCGCCCACGAAATAGCGGTCGCGAGTTGAGCGGGTAACGATGTCTTGGAAAACGTCCAAAACTCCTGCGTCACTCTGCAAGTATTTTTCCACTACCTGCGGAATGTCCGTCCGCAAATGGTAATATACCTGGCTCAGCGTTTTGCCTACCAACCGGTCGTTCATGATCCTAACTACCCGTTCTAAGGTTTCGCCGTTCATCTCGTGTGGAATACTGAATTGTTGGCTAGTAACGTCGCCATTACTAGAAACTAAAATCAGCATCACCTGGTTGCCGCCTAACGGAACCATTCGGAAACCGTCTAACGTGGCTCCCTTTTGCTCCGGCTTAAGCGTTAAAGCTGTATAATGCGTTAAATTGGAAAGCATTTCTGCTGAAGTTCGAACAATGTCGTCAACTTCTTGAAAATGAGTTGCTAGTCCCCTTTGAATCTGTAGTGCTTCCGTCTGATCGACTTCTTCTGGGCGAAGCAAGTGATCAACATAATAACGATACCCCATTAGCGATGGGACCCGGCCTGAAGAAGAATGGGTCTTTTCAATTAAACCCAAGTCCTCTAATTTAGCCATATCGTTGCGAATCGTGGCCGAACTAACTTTAATCGGCAGATTGTTCATTACCGCCTTGGAACCAATCGGTTTACCATTTTCCGTATATTCTTGAACAATTTCCTCTAAAATCAATAATTCACGATCAGTCAACATGAAAATCACCTCTTTTAGCACTTAGAAAGTCGGAGTGCTAAGAACAACTATTAAGATACCAGAGGTTTGTAGAAATGTCAACTTTAGTCAAGCTTGGTCAGACAACTTTAACGCTTCTTAAAAAATGCACGCGTATCTGCTTCATCCTGGTGCAATTGCGCAATTAACGCGTCCACCGAAGCAAACTTAACTTCTCCCCGTAAGCGGTGGTGCCATTTAACCCGGACCGTCTCACCATAAATTTCTTGATTGAAATCTAAAATGTTAATTTCCGTAGTTACGGGGCGCCCGTCCCCGAAGACAACGTTGCGTCCTACCGAGGCCATCCCCTGGTACCATGTATCGGCAATCTTAATTTCCACAACGTAAATGCCAATCCCAGGAGTGATTTGATTAGGATTGCTAACAATGTTCGCGGTAGGAAACCCAAGGGTCCTTCCCCGCGCTTCGCCGTGGACTACTAAACCATTAGTTTCAAAGGGGTACCCTAAATACCGGTTAGCTTTGTCAATCTCCCCGTCGGCAACGGCGTTTCGAATGGCGGTCGATCCAATTTTTTGCCCTTGTGCAATGATTTTAGGTACTTTAACTACTTCAAAACGGTGTTGCGCAATTTCTGGCAACGTATCCATATTAGCCGTGGCAACTGGCCCAAAAGTATAATCAAAACCGGCCACCACCACTTCAGCATTTAATCCGACCATGTATTGGTCAACAAATTCTTGCGGGGTTAAACTGCCAAATGCGGAAGTAAAGTTAACTACGTAAAGAATATCCACTCCCGCCGCTTCCATTAACTCTGCTTTCCGAGATACAGAAGTTAGGTAGCTTAACGCGCTAAACCGGTGCTGCGGCTTGGGAAAAACTACCGAAGCGTGGTGATCAAAAGTCATTGCCGCCAACGCTAAGCCCTTAGCGTTCGCAATCTCACGAGCCTTTTGAATTACGGCTTGGTGACCACGATGCATGCCATCAAAAAATCCTAAAGCAAGCACCACCTTTTCTTCGGGAATCATTTTTTTATCATACGGATGATGTATCTTAATTATTTGCATTTATCTCACCAACAACATTTTTTCTGGGCGGTATACTTGACGAGATTCGTCGTATTGGTACAGCGCCTGAATTTTACCTTTATACTTAACGGCTACAATCGGTTCGGTAAGTGCGCGCTTCAAAAAGCCCCCATTTTGAACTAATTGCCACTCTGAATCAGTAATTTCAATTGCCTCAAACTTTGCTAAAGCATGGTCAATCGGGTGTAGCACATCACTTTCGACCCGGTCTTCGTCACGAGCCTGCTCAAGTTCTGCCAAAGTAACGCACTCTTTTAGTTCAAACCCTCCGCTACTTGTCCGAGTTAAATCAGACATTACGGCTGGCAACCCAAATTGCCGACCAAAATCGACTGCTAAAGTCCTAACGTAAGTTCCCTTACCACACTGCACCTCAAAATAAATAGTTTGTTCTCCCTTTTCCTCGTCGAACTCCGTAGGGCGAATTTGTTTAAACTGGTACACTTGGATTTTTCTTTTAGGCCGCTCCACCGTTTCTCCGGCACGAGCATACTCATATAACTTGCGCCCATTAACCTTCACAGCGGAATACATTGGTGGAATTTGAGTTAATTCCCCGGTCATTTGCTTTAAGGCTGCATCAATTTGAGCGTCCGTTAGTGGTTTACTTAAGGGTTGCCGTTCCACCACTTCTCCATCCAGATCCTCAGTGGTGGTCGCCAAGCCTAACGTAATTGATCCTTGATAAGTTTTACCAAAGCGCATTAAGTAATCTACCACTTTTGTAGCGCGGCCTACGCAAACCGGTAAAACCCCATCCACGCTAGGATCTAGGGTACCGCTATGGCCGACCTTCTTGGTTCTTAAAATTCCACGCACCTTAGCAACCACGTCGTGACTAGTCATTCCGCGTTCCTTATTAATTGGAATAATTCCATCCATCAAAATAAACCTCACATTCCTCGTGCAAATTTGCTCTTCTTAAGTATTTTACAGTAGATACCGTGGAATACAAAATGTTCATCCCAATCAGTATCTCCCACTAACTTAAAAAGAGCAACCATTCGACCTGGAATGGTTCCCATAAGCTGCTTACTTGCTGGAAACGTTCCTGTCCATGATTGCTCTTTTAACTTAGTCACGATTAAGTTTATTAATCAGCTGATCAATTTTTTCACCGTACTGTACAGAATGATCTCTTTCAAAAATCAATTCTGGTGTTTTATAAATTGATAACCGACTGCCTAGTTCTTTGCGGATCAACCCCGACGCCTTTTCGAGACCTTTACGGGTCTTTTCGTCGTCAGAAGCTTTATCCGATAAGATGCTGTAATAAATTTTCGCTTGTTGTAAGTCACCAGTGACGTCTACCCCCGTGATCGTAACTCCCTGCACGCGAGGGTCACGAACTCGGCGACGTAAAATGTCACTGACTTCTTTTTCAATTTCTTGTGACAAACGATCTGCACGATATTGTCGAGCCATCTTCAAATCCCCCTTACTATTCGACTGGGACTTCCTTCATCCGGTATGCTTCAATTACATCACCGACTTTAATGTCGTTATACTTTTCGATTGTTAGACCAAGGTCAAATCCGCGCTTAACTTCCTTAACATCGTCCTTGAAGCGCCGGAGACTGCCTAGCTTACCATCGTAAATGACCACGCCATCCCGAATCAAGCGTACGCCAGCATCCCGGGTGATAAATCCTTCAGTTACGTATCCACCAGCAATGGTTCCAATCCGAGAAACTTTGTAAGTTTCCCGAACTTCAACTTGTCCGATTACTTCCTCTTCGTAAACCGGTTCAAGCATTCCCTTCATTGCGGATTCAACTTCTTCGATTGCCTTGTAAATAACTTGGTGTAGCCGAATTTCAACGTCTTCAGAGTCAGCCATTTGCTTAGCTTGTGCCGTTGGCCGCACGTTGAATCCGATAATGATCGCGTTACTTGCGGCAGCTAAAGTGACGTCACTTTCGTTAATTGCTCCCACGGCCTTATGAATAATGTTAACCCGGACGCCTTCAACATCAATTTTTTGTAAACTATCTGCTAAGGCTTCTACCGAACCTTGAACGTCAGCTTTAATAATGATGTCAACCTTCTTCATTTCACCTTCCTTAAGTGAATCGAAGAGGTTATCTAAAGTAACGTGGTTGTTACGTTTGCGTTCTTCCATTTGAGCACGTTTTGCTCGTTCTTCACCGGCTGCCCGTGCTGATTTTTCGTCATCGAAGACTACGAAACGGTCACCAGCTTCAGGAACGTCGTTTAGTCCTGTAATTTCAACTGGGGTTGATGGAGTAGCTTCCTTAACCCGCCGACCATGTTCGTTAGTCATTGTCCGAACCCGACCAAACGTGTTTCCAATTACAACTGGATCACCCACGTGCATAGTTCCTTGTTGTACTAAAACAGTTGCAATTGAACCTTTACCAGGGTCCAATTGAGCTTCAATTACGGAACCAGCCGCATTTTGTTCAGGGTTAGCTTTTAGTTCTAAGACTTCAGCTTGTAACAAGATCATGTCGAGTAATTCGTCTAAGTTCTTACCAAACTTAGCTGAAATTTCAACAAAGATCGTGTCGCCACCCCATGATTCAGGAATCAAACCATATTCCGTGAGTTGTTCCATTACGTGGTTAGGATTTGCACCTGGCTTATCGATCTTATTAACCGCAACGATGATTGGCACTTCGGCAGCCTTAGCATGGTTAATCGCTTCGATAGTTTGTGGCATTACCCCATCATCTGCAGCGACAACTAAGATGGTGATATCAGTCACGTCAGCACCCCGCGCACGCATTTCAGTGAAGGCCGCGTGTCCTGGAGTATCTAAGAAGGTGATTAGCTTGTCGTCATGCTTAAGTTGATAAGCACCGATTCCTTGAGTAATCCCACCAGCTTCGCCTTCTGTAATGTGACTATGACGAAGCTTATCTAGTAAAGTAGTTTTACCATGGTCAACGTGTCCCATGATGGTAACTACTGGTGGACGATTTTCAAGGTGATCCGTGTTCTTTTGTTCATCTTCAAACATCTTGTCGATATCTGAAATATCAACTTCCACTTTTTGTTGTGCTTCGATTCCGTAATCGGCCGCTAATAGTTCAACCGTGTCATTATCAAGTGATTGATTTTGGTTAACCATTACACCCATCATGAATAACTTCTTGATGATTTCAGCTGGTTCACGGTGAATCTTTTTAGCAATTTCCGCAACGTTGATGCCTTCGCTATATTCAAGTACCTTTGGCAACGGCTTTTCTTTACGAGCCGTAACGACCTTCTTTTGGCTCTCTTTCAAACGGCCGTCGCGTTTTGCCTTACGGTTTTTCTTCTTGTTTTTACGGTTTTCTTTGTTGAAAGGACGGTTGTTGCCCCGGTTATTGTTAAACCGATTGCCGTTCTTAGAACCGTAGTTTTTGTTATTGTTTGTCCGTTCTTTGCTTGCTTCAGGTGCAGCCACTGCTTCCGCAACCACCGGCCGCTTGTTAGTTTGCGGGGTAGTGTTAGAGTGGTTTTGATTTGAACGCTTATGTTCTTGTGAACGTTCAGCATTATTTCTTACGTGCTTTTTATGAGCAGGTTGGGGCTTTTCATGAGCAATTTCGCGATTTGCTTGAGCTGCCATTCGTGCTGCTTCCGCAACTGATGCCCGAATCGCCTTTTGCTTGTCTTGGCGTTCGCTTTGTTCACGCTTTGGCCGATTTTGACCGTTATTTTGGTTTCGATTACGGTTTTGGTTATGATTTTGGTTGTGATTGCGGTTATCCCGTGTTCGGTTATTACTTTGCCGCTTTTCTTCTTTTGTATGATCTGTATTTTTGTTATCGTTAGTGTTTGATTTCAATCTTTGAATACCCTTCGCACCATTTTTATTTGGTTGGCCGCTCTTTTTCACAACGGTCTTACCAGTTTTACTAGAGCGGAACTTCGGTGTCCGCTTTTCTGCCGGTTTTTCGGAGCCAGCATTTTTCTTAAAAGCTTCCCGAAGGTGCTTTTCTGAATCGGCATCGAGTGTTGACATGTGATTCTTGATGTCAAGACCATCTGCTTGAGCCTTTTCAATAATTTCTTTACTCGAAACGTTGATTTCTTTGGCTAATTCATAAATTCTTTTTTTGCCCATCGTTTCACGCTCCTATTCATTTAATCTCTTGAGGAACCCTTCTGCGAAACCCTTATTGGTGGTTGCCACTACCGAGCGCGATTGTCCAATTGCTGCCGAAATTTCTGCTTTTGGGCCAGCAACGACTACCGGGATTTCATAAAAATGGCATTTATCAATAATTCTCTTCCTACTGGATTCTCCAATGTCTTCTGCCAAAAGTACTAGCCTGGCTTTTTTGCTTCTAATTAAATTCAAGACCAATTCTTGCCCCGTCGTCAAGTTTCCCGACCGGCGCATTAGCCCTAAATATTGTTGAACTGCGGGTTTCATTACTTATCCCCAAACAATTCTTTACGGGCCTGTTGGTGATCAACGTATGCAATTAAGTCATCATAAAATTGATCATCGATTTTAACCTGAAAAGTACGGTCAAAAATCCGCTTTTGCTTGGCCTTCTTAGCAATTTCGACGTCTAGTCCAATGTAAGCGCCGCGTCCAGCAGCTTTTCCAGTTGGGTCAATGGACACTTCGTTTTCTTTGTTTTTAACCACCCGGACTAGCTCGCGTTTTGGAAACATTTGGTTAGTTACAATATCTTTACGCATCGGGATCTTTCTAGTTTTCATTGAAATGTACCTCCAATGGGCTTATTCTTCGTCGCTATCGTCGTTTGATTCACTTTCCAAGACATTTTCATCAACTGTGCTTTCGTCAGCACTGCTTTCAACTTCAGTGGCAGAATCTGCTACTTCTTCGTCGTCATCTTCTTCAACAAATTCAGCAGCATCAGTTTCTGATTTAATATCAATCTTATAGTTAGTCAATTTAGCAGCTAAACGTGCATTTTGTCCCCGTTTACCAATGGCTAATGATAGTTGGTAATCAGGCACAATGACGATGCAAGAATTTTCTTCTTCTTCGTTAAATAAAACATCGATTACTTCTGCTGGGTTAAGGGCGTTGGAAATAAATTCTGCATCGTCATCTTCCCATTCAATTACATCCATGTTTTCGCCATGTAATTCGTTAACGATGGTTTGAATCCGTTGACCGCGGGGACCTACACAGGTTCCAACCGCATCAATGTCTGGGTTATTTGACCGAACCGCTACCTTAGCGCGGTCGCCAGCTTCCCGTGCAACGGACATAATTTCAACCGTCCCGTCGTAAATTTCTGGGATTTCTTGTTCAAACAAGCGTTTCAACAATCCTTCATGGCTGCGAGAAACAAAAATTTGTGGTCCACGTCCACTATACTCTACTTTAGTTACGTATACCTTAATGTGGTCGTGCGGTTCGTATTGTTCACCAGGGATTTGGTCCTGTTTAGACATTACGGCTTCTACGCCACCCAAGTCAACATATACGTACCGGTTATCCCGTCGAGCAACTTCACCAGTTACCATTTCATCGAGGTATTGGCTGTACTTTTCGTAAATAACTTCGCGTTCTGCTTCCCGTACCCGTTGCATAATTACTTGCTTAGCAGTTTGGGCAGCAATCCGGCCAAAGTTTTTTGGCGTTACTTCAAAACGAATTTCATCATCTAGTTCGTAAGCCCGGTTAATTTGCAAAGCATCTGCTAAACTAACTTGTAATTGGTCATCTTCCACTTCTTCCACTACTTTCTTGACAGCGTAGACGTGGATATCACCCTTCCGTTCGTTGAATTCTACTTCAACATTTTGTGCTTGACCATAATTACGCTTATACGCAGAAACTAGGGCAGCTTCCAGCGCTTCAATAACTACGCTTTGCTTAATTCCCTTTTCCTTTTCTAAGTTAGCAAGAGCGGTAACCATTTCTTTACTCATTTTTAACTCTCCTCTAAATCTTGATTGCTAATCTAGCAAACGCCACTTGATTGTAAGCGACTTTCAATTCTTTATGTCTAGTTTTATCTAGGTAATCTAAAACTAATTCATCATTTTCAAAGCTCTTGAGGTATCCTTCAAACACCTTTTGCTTGTTGATTGACGCATATAATGAGATATGGATATATTCCCCTACAGCAGCTGCCAAGTCCTCCTTAGTCTTTAAAGGACGTTCTGCTCCTGGTGAGGAAACCTCCAAGAAATAAGCTTGTGGAATCGGATCGGGATCTTGCTGATCCAAGAGTTCGCTTAATTCGTCGCTGACCATGGCGCATTCTTCAATGTTAATTCCGCCAACTTTATCAATATAAAACCTGAGGAACCAACCCTGACCCTCTTTCACGAATTCAACTTCCACTAGTTGGAAATCATGACTTTCAATAACGGGTCTAGCTAATTCCGTTATTTTTTCAACAACATTGCTACTCAAATTTGAACCTCCCGATTTATATTTTGCCAATAAAAAGAGTGAGCATCGCTGCTCACTCACTTAACGAGTATCAAATTACTAACTCTAATATAGCATTGTTTTGCAAAGATTGCAAAATAATCTAGAAAAGACTCAATTGATTTTCATCAGGTAACCCTGCTAAAACATTATTTTCGGTCATAAAATCAATTAGCGTTTGAGAAACGTGACCTCGTTTTGCAAGATCTTCCTTAGAAAGGAACGGCTTGTCGGCCCGAGCTGCCACGATTTGTTTAGCAACGTTTAATCCCAGACCAGGAAGCGCGTTAAATGGGGCAATCAATGAGTCGCCATCAATTAACCACTCTTCCGCATCCGATTTTTCAAGGTCAATCATCTTAAAGTTGAAGCCTCGTTCGACCATTTCATTAGCTAATTCCAAAACAGTCAACAAATTCTTTTCTTTTGCTGAAGCTTCATTACCCTTGTCATTAATTTCTTGCATCCGGTTTTTTAAGGATTCTTTTCCCCGAGACATCGCCACGATATCAAAATCGTCGGCACGCACGGTAAAGTATGCTGCATAATAAACTAACGGATAATAAACCTTAAAGTAAGCAATCCGCAACGCCATCAAGACGTAAGCTGAAGCATGGGCCCGCGGGAACATGTACTTAATCTTCCCGCACGACTCAATGTACCAATCAGGAACGTTAGCTGCACGCATTTTTTCTTCGTAACCTTCTGGAATCCCCTTACCTTTCCGAACACTTTCCATGATCTTAAAGGACGATTGCGAATCAAGTCCATAATGAATCAAGTCCATCATGATATTATCCCGGCACCCAATAACATCTTTTAACGTAATGGTTCCCGCTTTAATTAACTCTTCTGCATTTCCTAACCACACGTCGGTTCCGTGAGAAAGTCCTGAAATCTGTAATAGTTCAGAATAAGTGGTTGGATGGGTTTCTTCTAACATTCCCCGAACAAACCTCGTACCAAATTCTGGAATTCCTAGTGTACCGGTCTTGGATTTAATCTGTTCTTCTGTAACCCCCAACACTTCGGGACCGGAGAAGATTTTCATTACTCCCGGGTCGTCAGTAGGAATGGTTTGCGGATCAATGCCGGACAAATCTTGCAGTTTCCGGATCATGGTCGGATCATCATGTCCCAAAATATCCATTTTCAAAATATTATCGTGAATCGAATGGAAATCAAAATGGGTCGTTTCCCAGGCTGCGGTTTGGTCATCCGCTGGGTATTGGATCGGACTGAAATCATAGATATCCATATAATCAGGCACAATCAAAATTCCCGCTGGATGTTGTCCGGTCGTCCGTTTAACTCCGGTAGCTCCCTTGGCAAGCCGTTCAATTTCGGCACCACGCAAATGCTGGTTAGTGTCCCGTTCGTAAGCCTTCACGTAGCCATAAGCAGTCTTATCAGCGACGGTACCAATTGTTCCAGCGCGGAAAACGTTATTCTTACCGAACAAAACTTGCATATAGTTATGCGCAATTGGCTGGTAGTCTCCTGAAAAGTTTAAATCAATATCCGGAACCTTATCTCCCTTAAAGCCTAAGAAAGTTTCGAACGGAATGTCTTGACCGTCACCAATCATCAAAGTGCCGCATTCTGGACACTTCTTATCTGGTAAATCGTATCCAGAACCATATTCCCCTTTAGTATAGAAATGAGAGTATTGACAGTTTGGACAGCGGTAGTGTGGCGGCAACGGATTAACTTCGGTAATTCCAGACATCGTAGCTACAAAACTAGAACCAACCGACCCCCGGGAACCTACCAAGTATCCGTCTTTGTTACTCTTGTGTACTAACCGCTGGGCAATTAAATAAATTACTGAGAAACCATTTCCGATAATACTGGTCAATTCTTTATCTAACCGCTCGCTAACTATTTCGGGTAATTCTTTACCATAAAGAGCATGAGCCTGATCCATTGCCAACTGCTTAATTCGGTCCTCAGCACCCGGCATTTTAGGCGTATATAGCTTATCTTTGACCGGACTAATGTCATCAATGCTATCCGCAATTTGATTAGGATTTTCAACCACAATTTGGTGGGCAGTTTCTTCCCCAAGAAAACGGAAGGCTTCCAGCATTTCATCCGTGGTGCGGAAGTGCACGTCAGGCAATTCGGTCCGGTTTAACGGGTTAGCTCCTCCTTGAGAATTAATCAAAATCTTTCGATAAATTGCATCTTGCGGATTAAGGTAGTGCACATCGCCAGTAGCCACTACCGGAATATCTAAATCTTTACCCAATTTAACAATATTGCCGATAATTTCTTCCAATTTGTTAGTGTCACTAACGATTTCTTGGTCAATTAACGGTTGGTAAACTGGCTTAGGCATTACTTCCAAATAATCATAAAACTTAGCCCGATCCCGTGCTTCAACGTAACCCTTTTGTGCCATCGCGGTGAAAACCTCACCGCTAGAGCAAGCAGAGCCCACAATGATGCCTTCCCGTAATCGTTCTAACTCTGAACGCGGAATTCGTGGCACCCGATAGAAGTACTTAACGTTTGACAACGAAACTAATTTAAATAGATTCTTCAACCCAGCTTGCGTTTTGGCAATCAAAACTGCGTGATTCGGCCGAGCATGTTTATACGCGTCGTTTTCCGTCATGTGATCATTTAGTTGATCATGATATTCAATTCCATAACGCTCTTCAGCATCTTTTAAGAACAAATAGCAAAGATGTCCTGTCGTTTCCGCATCGTAGATGGCCCTGTGATGATGTTCTAGAGCTACGTTAAACTTTTTAGCCAACGTATTTAACCGGTACCCTTTTAAGGTTGGGTATAGGAAACGCGCTAAGGTTAACGTATCAATAATTGGATTTTTAATCTCTTCCATCCCGTGCCGTAGATAGCCGGTATTCATAAAACCAATATCGAAGGTAACGTTGTGCCCAACAATAATCGCGTCTTCATAAAATTCCCGGAATTTGGTAAAAACTTCCTTTTCCGAAAGCGAACCCCGGACCATTTCGTTAGTAATGCTGGTTAAGTTAATGGTGGTTTCAGATAGCGGAAATCCTGGATCAATGAACTCTTCGAATTCATCAATTACGTTACCATTTTCCATTTTAACCGCAGAAAGTTCGATTACCTTGTCATAAATCGCAGACAAACCAGTCGTTTCCACGTCAAAGATGACGTATTTACCGCCTTTAAGTGCGCGGTGTGCACTGTTATAAGCAATCGGTACCCCATCATCTACTAGGTTAGCTTCCACACCAAAAAGTGGTTTAACCCCGCTTTTCTTACCAGCGGCATATGCTTCAGGAAAGGCTTGTAACCCAGCATGATCGGTAACGGCAATGGCCGGATGCCCCCATTTAGCAGCCTGGCTGACAAAGTCGCTAATACTATTAGTAGCGTCCATCGTACTCATGTTAGTATGCAAATGCAATTCAACCCGTTTTTCGTCAGCAGTATCTTCGCGCTCTGCGTGACTGATTTGGGTGACATCATAAGCATTCATGGTAAGGTCCTTCATGAAGCTATCTTCTTGCACACTCCCACGCACACGTACCCAAAGTCCTTGCTTGACTGTCGCAAATAGTTGTTCATCACTTTCATTACGTGAAAACTTCTTGATGGTAATTGAAGAAGTATAGTCAGTAACTTTAAAAATTAAAAGTTGCCGTTCTGAACGCAAAGTTTTAACTTCTACATCAAAAATATACCCCTCGATGGTTACTGATCGTTCCTCTTGGTTAATATCCCGTAACTGTGTAACCTGCTCTTGGTCACTAATCGGTTTACCAATTTGAACCTTCCCGTTGAATTGGGGAGCGGCTTTTTTCTCGGTAGCCTTCTTCTTTTCCGCTTTTTTAATTGCCTCGGTTGCTTTTTGGACAATTTCCTTATCACGTTTAATTTTTTCCTCGTGATATTGGGCTAAGCGTTGTTCGGCTCCATCATTGTCAATCGCTACCTGGATTTTAAATTGGGGAAACCCGGCTTGCTGATATTTCTGTCCAATTGTCCGTAACGCTTCTTCGCTAAGCAAATTTTGGCTGATTTCATTGTCGACCTTAACAGTTAACACTTGGTCTTGAAAATCAGGAACTGCCTTATCACATAGTACCTGTAATAACGAGGATTGGATGCCACTATGCTTAATAATCCAATCCCAGTATCCCGCTACTTGTTCTTTAGTGATTGTATTTGCCCGAGTGCTAATTTGGTAGTCGACGTTTGCAATGGGTTTAAAAGTATGTCTCAACCGCTCATCAAATTCTGCAAACTGATCATAGGGTAGAATATCGTCCCACTCAAAATTAAAAAACCAGCGTTTCGAATTTGCATGAACCGTTAAATTCTTAATTAGTCCTTCGCCAACCGCTGGCGGGGCCGACCAATCTATTTGTTTTAGCAAAATTTTAAATTGCTCATTTTCTGATAAACTCAATTTTTTGGTCCTCCTGGTACCACAATACCCAATTTCCTAAAGTGCTTATTAATTTAGGTTTTGCTTTCCTAAAAAATATCTGGGGTATGAACGATTAAAAGCTGGGTTACCCCCAGCTTTCAGTCTTCCCAATTATTACTGGGCTTGATTTAATAAAATTTCGACCGTATTCTTCAATTCAGCCAACTTAACTTCCACCGTTTCGCCAGTTTGACGCAATTTAACTTCCACAATTCCTTCACTAGCCTTTTTACCAACCGTGACGCGTAAAGGAATTCCAATCAAGTCTGAATCCGCAAACTTAACTCCAGCCCGTTCTTTACGATCATCAATCAAAACGTCGTAACCTGCTGCAACCAATTCTGTATTGATTTGATCAGCAACTTGCATTTGTTCGTCATTCTTCGCATTAACTGGAATTACGTGCACGTCAAATGGCGCAATATTCTTCGGCCAAACTAGCCCATTTTCATCAGCTAACTGTTCTGAAACTGCAGAAAGTAACCGACTAACCCCGATACCATAGCAACCCATGATAACTGGAATTGCACGTCCGTTTTGGTCAAGAACGGTTGCATCCAATGCCTTAGAATATTTGGTTCCAATCTTAAAGATGTGGCCAATTTCAATTCCCTTGGTGAACTTTAATTTGCCCTTCCCATCGGGAGCTAATTCGCCTTCCTTAACAGTTCGAATATCTGCAAACTGATCTACATCGAAATCACGACCCACGTTGACATTAGTGTAATGGTAACCATCTTCGTTAGCGCCAACCACACTATTTACCATCTGTTCAACATACTTATCCGCAACAATTTGAATATCTTCTGGTCGTTTATCAAAAACGGGTCCTAAATTACCAAAATGTGCACCAGTTAAACGAGTAACTTCTTCTTCAGTTGCTTCCCGTAATTCATCAACATGCAGCAAGTTGGTTAGCTTAACTTCATTAAGTTGATCATTTCCCCGAAGTAAAGCTAAAACCGGTTGGTCATCCGCCATCAAAACCATGGTCTTGATTAGGCGCCCATCATCTACACCGAGTTCCTTGGCAACTTCGTCAATTGAATGGGCATCCCCAGTAGCGACCTTTTCAATTTCAGCGGGATTTTCATGCATTTGTAAATCTTCGTAAACGCTGCTGGCCATTTCGAGGTTTGCAGCATAGTCACTTTCTTCTGAGTAAGCAATGGTGTCTTCTCCAATCGATGCGATTGCAGAAAATTCTTTAGAGTCATGACCACCCATTGCACCAGCGTCTCCAACAATTTCGCGATATTTGAGACCACACCGGTCAAAAATATTTTGATAAGCTTTCTCGAAAGCACGAAAGCTTTCGTCGAGTGTTTCTTCATCCGCGTGGAAAGAGTATGCATCACTCATTAAAAATTCTCGTCCACGAAGCAATCCGTAACGGGGACGGTCTTCATCCCGATACTTCATCTGAATTTGATACAAAGTTAACGGAAGTTTTTTATAAGACTTTACTTCGTCCCGGATTAACGTTGTCATGGTTTCTTCGTGAGTAGGTCCTAAAATAAAATCCCGGTCGTGACGGTTTTTAAATTTATATAATTCTTGGCCGTAAGTTTCATAACGACCTGATTTTTTCCATAACTCGGCAGGCAGCACCGCTGGGGTAAGCATTTCTACCGCGTCGATTGCGGTCATTTCTTCGCGAATGATCCGCTTGATTTTTTCCATTACCTTGTATGCCATTGGTAGGTAGGCGTACATTCCGGCCGAAATTTGGCGAATGTAACCAGCCCGAAGCATCATTTTGTGACTAAGCACTTCCGCATCATTTGGAACTTCTTTTACTGTAGGTATTAAAATCTTAGATTGTTTCATATTTTCAATTCGACTCCCTTTAAATCATTTAGAAAAAGTATCTTTGAATATCGTTCCAAGTAACTAGCAGCATCAGCAACATTAAGAAACCAAAGCCGACTAGTGTAATCATATTCTCTGTCTCCATTTTCATTGGCTTACGCCGAACCACTTCAATTAAGTTTAATAAAATCTTTCCGCCATCTAACGCTGGAATGGGTAATAAATTGACGATTCCAAGGTTTAAGGATAGGAATCCCAGAATATATAAAACTGCATTGAAGCCTTGTTGGGTAGCTTTTGACGTGGTTGCGTAGATTGCTACTGGTCCACCCAGATCATTTAAACTAAAACCGTGCAACATTTGTGCTAAAGCACTAAATAAAGCCTTAGTCATTTGCCAAGTCCCCGTAAAACCGTACATAATTCGAGAACCCAGGTTAGTGGTCATTGATGATTGAATCCCAATCATTCCGACCTTTTTTTGACCATTATTAACCGCCTTAGGGGTAACCCGCACCGAACGAGTCTTCCCATTTTTTTGCAGCTTAAGCGTTATCGACTGTTTAGGGTGGCTTGAAACGGCTTTTGAAATTGCCGACCAATTCTGCGTCTTTTGTCCATCTACAGCAACGATTCGGTCGTTATTCCTAACGCCCGCTTTTTGAGCCACTCCGTTATCAATTACCTGAACTTGATTTGAATTTGAAGGCACCGCGCCTTGCAAGATCCCCATTAACGCAAAAACCACGATGGCTAAGATGAAATTATTAAATGGCCCAGCAAAATTAGTTAGTAGTCTGCGCCAAACCGATGCTGATTGGAACTGTACGTCACGGGGAGCGATTCGTACTTCGGTTCCATCTTTTTCAATAATCGTTGCATCGTGATCGACTGCAAAACGTTTGGCTGCACCTTCATCACCGTTTTCGTAACCTTCGATGAAGAGTGCGTCTTGCAGATCAAATTTAGTAACGATTAACGGTACACCGACGGCAGAACGAAACTTCTCAGAAGTATTGATTGTAGTTACTACTCCCGCAGAATTGGTTGTTAACACTACCGGCTGTCCCGCTTTTAATTCCTCGTCTTCTTCATCCAAGCCCGCCATTCGTACGTAGCCGCCGATTGGGAGAATTCGCAGGGTAAACGTGGTTCCGCGTCGTTTAAGATCAACAATCTTCGGTCCCATACCTACTGAAAATTCACGAACTAAAATGCCGGACTTTTTTGCAGCCAAAAAATGTCCGTATTCATGGACGATAACTAAAATGCAAAAAACAATCAAAAAAGTAATTACCGTAGTAATCATCAATAACTCCTAACTGGTCGTTAAAGTAACCCAAACAGATACGCCATAGGTAAAACTAATAGCAAACTATCAAAACGATCGAGGATTCCACCATGTCCCGGTAGAATCTTTCCTGAATCTTTTACGCCGTAGAACCGCTTAAGGGCAGATTCAATCAAATCCCCCATCTGTCCCGCGATTGAAAGAACAAAACTAAATAACACGGTTGCTACTACTCCATGGTTAATTGCACCCAATAATGAGAAGATAACTCCTACAACAACTGCGACAACGGTTCCTCCAATGGAGCCTTCCCAAGTCTTATTAGGACTAATTTGGGGAGCAAGTTTTCTTTTTCCTAATTTACGGCCAATTAAGTACGCGCCGCTGTCCGTGCACCAGACGGTTAATAGTAAGTACAAAATCATTCCTAGGCCAATCGTCCGCGCTTGTACGAACAAATTAAATCCTACTCCAATATAAAGCATGGTTAATGTGAGAATGCCCGCATCGTCAAAGTTAAACCGATTTTTACTAAAAACGGTCCGAATCATTAACGCAATCGCAAACACCATAAAAATCGCCGGAGTGTTAATCTGGCTGGGTAAACTATGTAGCCATGTTTTTGGTGCTACTAAAAATAAAGTACCCAAAATACTCAAAATTGCTTCTGGAGAAACTAACAAAATTTTTTTCATGATTAAAACTTCGCTCATGGCAACTCCAGCTAGTACTAGAGCAGCAATTTCAATAAATGGTCCCCCAAGCAAAATAATTGGAATAAAAATTATTAAGGCCACCACGGCCGTAATTACTCTTTGTTTCAAAACTAATTCCTCACTTTTTAATCGCACCAAAACGACGGTCGCGTTTTTGATACTCTTTAATCATTTCCATAAAGGTTTGTTCATTAAAATCTGGCCATAGCGTATCGGTAAAAACCAATTCACTGTACGCGATTTGCCATAAGAGAAAGTTTGAAATGCGTTCTTCACCACTGGTTCGAATCAACAAATCCGGATCTGCTAAATCGCCTAAAAAACTAGTTTGCAAATTCCGCGCGATTAATTGTTCATCGATGGCCTCCGGAACAATTTCTCCGTTAGCAACTTGTTGTGCAATTGAGCGGGTCATTTGGGTAAGCTCATCGCGGCTACCATAATTTAACGCAAAGTTTAAGATCATTTTAGTGCCATGTGCAGTATCGCTAATTGCCCGGTTTACTGCATCTTGGGTAGCTTGTGGTAAGCCTTCGATATTGCCAGTGACCTTCACCCGGACTCCCTGCTCGATTAATTCTGGCACAAAGGTATCAAAAAAGGTAATTGGAAGCTTCATTAAGAATGAAACTTCATCCTGCGGCCGTTTCCAATTTTCCGTTGAAAATGCGTAAAGCGTAAGCACCTTCACTCCTAGACTGCTTGCCGCTTTAGTGATTGTTTTGACTACTTCCATTCCCCTTTTATGTCCCGCGACCCGTGGCATAAAGCGCCGTTGCGCCCACCGGCCGTTTCCATCCATAATAATGGCCACGTGGTTAGGAATGTTTTCATTTAGCGTTATTTTACTTTGTTGATTTGCTTTCATTAAAAGAAGCCTCCAAGTTAATGGTTATTATTTTACCAAAAAAAGGGCATAAAATCATTTTCCCGTGAAAATAAAAGAGTTAAAACAACCCTACGGTCCAGTTTTAACTCTAAAAATCACTTCAAATTAACTTATCCTTCAAGCACTTCTTTTTCTTTATTAGCCACGATTTCTTCGACCTTTTTGATGGCTTTATCCGTAATATCTTGAGCTTGTTTTTCTAAATCGTGGAATTCATCATCGTTGTAGTCACCGTTTTTATGAGCTTTTTTCAAAGCTTCCATAGCTTCCCGGCGAACGTTTCGAATTGCCACTTTACCCTTTTCACCTTCAGCTTTAACGTCCTTGGCTAACTCTTTACGAGTTTCTTCCGTAAGTTGTGGAATTACTAAGCGAATTGCGCTTCCGTCGTTAGCAGGATTGATTCCCAAGTCAGCAACTAGTAAAGCTTGTTCAATGTCGTTTAAAACACTCTTATCGTACGGAGTAATTAACAACACCCGGGGTTCTGGAATACTAATGGAGGCCATTTGGTTTAAAGGTGTTGGTGCTCCATAGTAATCTACCGTAACCCGGTCTAATAGGGACGCGTTTGCACGACCAGCCCGAATTGAACCTAAATCACGTTCTAAAGCTTGGTGTGCTTTATGCATTTTTTCTTCAGCTGTTTTAAGTATTTCGTTATTTGCCAATTTATTCTCCCCTTACTGTTGTTCCAATATTTTCACCAGCAACTACCTTTTTAATATTTCCTGGTTGGTTTAAATTAAAGACTACCAAAGGAATGTCATTTTCCATTGATAACGAACTTGCAGTTGTATCCATTACGTGCAAGCCCTTGTCGATAATATCCATATGAGTTAGGCTTTCGAATTTAACGGCATTTGGGTCCACGTTAGGGTCTGCAGAGTAGATTCCATCAACCCCGTTCTTGGCCATTAAAATAGCCTCTGCACCAATTTCAGCCGCTCGTAGTGCGGAAGTTGTATCCGTTGAGAAGTATGGACTACCAGTTCCGGCCGCAAAAATTACGATACGATTCTTTTCTAGATGACGAACTGCTTTGCGTCGAATGTATGGTTCAGCAATTTGACGCATTTCGATTGATGTTTGTACGCGAGTAGGTACTCCCAAAGATTCTAAACTATCTTGCAATGCTAGAGCGTTCATCACGGTTCCCAACATTCCAATATAATCAGCTTGGACACGTTCCATCCCTAGTTCTTCACCAGTCTCGCCACGCCACATGTTTCCACCGCCGACGACAATTGCAATTTGCACTCCTAGGTCATGTACGTCCCGAAGTTCTTCAGCCACTTTTTGGATTACAGGCGGGTTAATTCCCGTTCCCTTTTCACCAGCTAACGCTTCACCGCTTAGCTTCATGATTACTCGCTTGTATTTAACCTCAGACATTTTACGGCCTCCTATGTTTTTTTACCTTCAATAAATTTTATCACAAATGTAGTTCAGGGTCATTAAGTTCCTTTATAACCGTAGTTCCAAATCTTTCCATTACCCATAAAAAAAATCACGGCGCCTATCGCAACCGTGATTTTTGCAAGATAATGATTTTTATTGGCCCATTTCCTTACGAACTTCTTCAGCAAAATCAACCGTTTGCTTTTCAATTCCTTCGCCGACTTCGTAACGGATGAATGACTTAACTTTTCCACCCTTAGAAGCAACGTACTTAGCAACTGTTTGGTCAGGATCCTTAACGAATTCTTGGTCATCCAAACTAACTTCTGCTAAGAACTTGTTCAAGCGGCCTTCCACCATTTTTTCAATGATGTTAGCTGGCTTGCCTTCGCCTTCAGCTTCTTTAGTAAGTACTTCACGTTCGTGATCAAGCACATCGCTTGGTACTTCGTCACGGTTAACGTACTTAGGATTGATAGCAGCAACGTGCATAGCAACATCCTTAGCAGTTTCTTCGTCAGCACCTTCTAATAATACGAGAGCAGCAATCTTACCACCCATGTGTAGGTAAGCACCAAAATGTTCGTTTTCACTCTTTTCAAGAGTTGCAAAACGACGAAGAGAAATCTTTTCACCAATAACTTGAGTTGCTTCGATAATGTCATCGTTCAAAGTACCCTTTGGTGATTTCAACTTAAGCGCATCTTCAACGCTAGCTGGTTTTTCAAGAGCAACTTGTGATGCAATTTCCTTAACAAGGTCGATAAAGCGGTCGTTTGAAGCAACGAAGTCAGTTTCTGAGTTAACTTCAACGATTGCCGCAGTGTTATCATGCATCTCGACGTCTGCAAGACCTTCGGCAGCTACACGGTCGCTCTTCTTAGCTGCTTTAGCAATTCCTTTTTCACGAAGAAAATCAACAGCCTTGTCCATGTCACCATCACTGGCTACTAAAGCTTTTTTAGCATCCATCATTCCGACACCAATTTTGTCGCGCAATTCTTTTACTTGTTTAGCTGAAATACTTGCCATTTTTATGGCCTCCTTAGCATTTAATAATTAAATCTTAATTTTATGAAACCGTAAAAAAAGGCTGTGCTAAATCTCAGGCCATAAAGGTCTTAAATCGCAACAGCCTAAGTGAGAATTATTCTTCGTTGCTTCCTTCTTCAACCGTCTTCTTCAAGTCTTCAAGGGAGTCTTTGCTTACGCCTTCAGCAACTTCTTCTTGTTGAACAGCTTCATCATCTTCACCTTGACGACCTTCAACAACAGCATCAGCCATCTTAGAAGTAATCAAACGAACGGCACGGATAGCATCATCATTTGATGGAATAATTACGTCAACTTGATCTGGATCAGTATTGGTGTCGACCATAGCTACAACCGGAATATTCAATTTTTGAGCTTCCTTGATTGCAATTTGTTCCTTGCGAGGGTCAACAACAAACAATACATCTGGAATGTGTGGCATGTCTTCGATACCACCCAAGAATTTTTCAAGCTTGTCTTTTTGCTTGTTAAGAAGTGCTACTTCTTTCTTAGGTAGACGGTCAAAAGTACCATCTTCTTCCATCTTCTTAAGATCCTTCAAACGCTTGATCCGTTTTTGGATTGTGTTCCAGTTAGTAAGGGTTCCACCTAACCAACGATGGTTAACGTAGAATTGACCAGCACGTTTTGCTTCTTCTTCGATAGCAGTTTGTGCTTGTTTCTTAGTACCAACAAAAAGAACAACCCCATCATTTGCAGCAACGTCTTTAACAAAGTTGTAAGCATTGTCAATCAACTTAACGGTCTTTTGCAAATCAATGATGTAAATACCATTCCGTTCAGTAAAAATGAATGGCTTCATCTTAGGGTTCCAGCGACGGGTTTGGTGTCCGAAATGTACACCTGCTTCAAGCAATTGTTTCATCGAAATAACAGACATGTTATTTTCCTCCTAGTTTTTTCCTCCTTGGTTATCTACGGTCGCAGGACTTCGTAAGTCAACCTCACAAAGCACGCCTTTGACTTCCAACCAAGTGTGTTTTTGGCCTCATAAGCCGAGTACAATTTTACCTTACCTTAAAACTCATTTCAAGCAGAAAAATTACTCAAACTTAACTTCATTCTTTGAAGAATTCTTTTCAATTAAGTCCCGGTTGTTGTCTAAGGCGATTTGAACCATGTTTTTAACCGCTGGGCGGGTGTAGAAGGCAGCGTGTGGCGTAATCATTACGTTACGGCGACTCATCAAATCGTTAAAGACTGGGTCATCAATTGGTTGATCACCATGATCGACATCAAAAATGCCGACTTCGTTTTCGTAAGTATCTAGCGCAGCTCCGGCAACTTTACCACTATCCAACGCTTTTAAAAGTGCAGGTGTATCAATTAAAGTCCCCCGCGCAAAGTTTAAAATGAAGGTTCCATCTTGCATTTGACCAAAGGCCTTTTCATCCAACATGTGGTAATTATCCTTTAGTGCTGGAACGTGTAAAGTAATCACGTTAGCTTGTTGGTAAAGTTCTTCTAAAGTATCTACATACATGCCTTCCTTTTCTAATGCAGGATTACGGAAAACATCGTACGCAATTACCTTTGCACCAAATCCTTTAAAAATGTCAATTGCAGCACGGCCAATCCGTCCGGTACCAATTACCCCAACGGTCATTTGATTAAGTTCCAAACCGATGTCTGGTTCCCAACGATAATCGCCATGAGCCATTTTGTATTCAAATTCAGGAATCTTACGGAGTAATGCTAACAGTTGGGTGACTGACAATTCAGCAATTGCTCTTGGAGAATATGCTGGTACGTTCGAAATTTTGATATCATTTTTCTTGAGTGCATCTGCGGGTACGTTATCAACTCCGACGTTACGCAGCGAGAAGGCATGAATCCCAAATTCGTGCATCTTATCAAATAAATCAGCGGTGTAAGGCTTTTGTTGGTAAGCAACTACCCCATCGTAATCCTTTGCCAAATCAATGTTACTAGAATCTAACAAATCGGGGACCGCTTTAACCTCGATATGGTTCTTCGTTACCCATTCGTCTAAATATGGTTTTTCATCGTAACGAATTCCATAAGCAATAATCTTCATTGTAATATTACCCCTTTCTTTTTTAATCAATATAAATGTACCACTAATGTGAGAAAGTAGTTACTATTACCCCATTATTTTTTAAATATTTAAGTTTCTCTTTGCGGCTTTGTTTTTTAAAAAAATATTCTGCACTCATTGCATCATGCTGGTTTTCAAAGCTTTCATAATAAAGCAGCTGAACCGGACGACGTTTAGGAACCCGGGTATATTTAGCGCCTTGGCCAGAATTATGCAGGGCAACTCGTTGTTTTAAATTAACCGTGTAGCCTGTGTACAACGTCTGATCTGCACACCAGAGCACGTAGAAGTAAAAACCGTTTTCACTTGGTGCTTCCATATAACATTTCCTTTACTGTTGGTGAATATTCAAGCCCATCATAAGTAATGATTGGCGGTAAAATTCTAACTCCATTAGGCCTGCCATCCTTGATTGCTTCGATCAAAACCATGTTGGCTTCGTCGCCCTCATGCGAGTGAACAAATTGAATCCGTTTAGGAGCAAGTCGATTTTGGGTAAAGTCATTAATAATTTCCGGTAACCGGTCGGGACGATGCACCATAAATAGTTTTCCATTCATTTTCAACATTTTTTGACTAGTTTCCAAAATTTCATTGAGGGAAGTCGTTATTTCATGCCGGGCAATTGCCAAAAACTGGTTAGGATTTTTTTTACTATCCGGATGGTTTGGAAAATACGGCGGGTTGCAAACAATGCTATCAACGCTGTCAGTTTTAATTGTTCCTAATGAGTCTGCAAGCGGGAGGTTCAACACGCGGTAGCGTTCTCCAAGGTCGTTAAGTAAAATACTTCGCTCGGCCATCTCCGCTAAACGTGACTGAATTTCTACCATTGTCACATGCCCATTGGTTTTTTTAGATAAAAAAAGTCCTACGGCTCCGTTTCCTGCACAAAGGTCGACAATTTGTGCCTTGGAACTTTGCTTTACTTCCGCGAAATTAGCTAACAATACCGCATCTAGTGAAAATGAAAAAACGCTAGGACTTTGAATAATTTGAATATTATCGCGATAAAGCTGATCAATTCGTTCGTCAGCATTTAACTTAACTTCCATTTAAAACTCCTTTTCAATCCCATTACTTCATAATATAATCAAATTAATATCAAATTGAAAGCAAAGGTTATTCTATATGTTGTATACATTTATTAAACATCTAGTTTCGGGACTTCTAACGCTGATTAACGGGCGCCCGCAATTCCATCACAAAGATCGGTTGCCAAACGGTTCGTACGTGTTAGTTGCACCACACCGAACGTGGCTAGACCCGGTTTTATATGCATTAGCAGCTTACCCAAAGCGTTTTTCTTTTATGGCGAAAAAGGAACTGTTTCAAAACCGGTTTTTAAAATGGTTAATCACCAAGCTCAACGCTTTTCCAGTTGATCGTCAGAATCCTGGCCCATCGGCAATCAAAGTGCCCGTCAAAATTTTAAAAAAGGGTGAACTCTCAACCATTATTTTTCCATCTGGCACGCGCCATTCCCAAGAATTAAAAAACGGTGCATTCGTGATTGCCAAGCTAGCTAACGTTCCCATTGTCCCCGCTGTTTATCAGGGACCACTTTCGTTTAAAGCTCTATTTAGCCGGCGAAAGGTTCAAATTAATTTTGGTGAGCCAATCGTAATTGACCGAAAAACTCGGATGAACGACGAAAACTTAGCCCAATTGGAAAAAGACTTAAACGCGGCCTTTGCTGCTTTAGACCGCGAATTAGATCCAACGTTCCAATATGTTGACATGGCCGAGCCTTCCCATACAAAAAAAGCGTCCAAATAACGGACGCTTTTTTATTTTTTCGATTGATTCTTCATTGCGGTCATCATTTGATGAAGCTTTTTTTGTGATGGCTTTTGCCCCATCTGAAGCATCATTGTTCTAAGCATGTCTTCGTTAATTGGTGGGTTATTCTTTAAGTAGTTTTCCATGTAACGACGTGCAAAGAAAAATCCACCGATTGCTCCAACAAGAACGGCGATAATTACAATCATAATCCAAATTCCAGTTGACATTGTCAATCCTCCTCGTGAACAGTCTGCCTTTTCATTTTACACAAAAACAAGTAAAAACAAAAGCCCCGTTTAATCGTCACGTAAGCCTTTTTTCCGTTGAACTTTCTTTACCTTTTCGGGGGTGACTTCCTTACCATCTTTATCAAAAATCTTCATCATTTCAATTTGGCTCCGAAAACTTTCTCTAAATCGTTTTAAATATTTTTGTCGCAATTCCTTACGTTCAATAGTCTCAAGCTCAGTTAAGCCTTCTTCTTTTGCTTTTTTTGCTAATTCATTAATCCGTTTAATTAGCTTTTGCATTTCTTGATCTGCCATTACTATTACTCCCCTTTATTTATTTCGTTTAGTAAAATGCGAACGTCTGTTTGAGAAGTTCACCTGTCTATGTTAAAATTATATCAAATATTCGTGGGGTGAAAAAATGATAAAGAATTTGAGTACTAAGCAACTTAACGTTCTTGAGTATATCTATCAAACGGTCCAAACGCAAGGTTATCCGCCTACCGTTCGAGAAATTGGTAAGGCAATTGGTTTATCTTCGACATCAACGGTACATGGGCATATCGACCGCCTACAAAAAAATGGATACTTAGAAAAAGATCCTACTAAGCCTCGTGCATTAGAAATTACGGCCCAAGGCTTAGAAGCGCTTGGTATTCAAGAAAATGGCGAGCAAATCCCAGTTTTAGGGGTAGTTACCGCTGGGGAACCCATCCTAGCTGTTGAAGAAGCTACCGACTTTTTCCCCGTTCCACCAGAATTTAAGAATGAAAGCAGCGATCTTTTCATGTTGACCATTCGAGGGGAAAGTATGATCAATGCCGGCATTTTATCGGGCGATCAAGTCATCGTTCGAAAACAATCTACCGCCGATAATGGCGAAATCGTAATTGCGATGACTGACGAAAACGAAGCAACCTGCAAACGGTTCTTTAAAGAAACCGACCACATCCGCTTGCAACCCGAAAATGATACCATGAGCCCAATTATTTTGGACAACGTCACCATTTTGGGCAAAGTGGTGGGGCTTTTTAGAAGCGATATATACTAAAATTAATAGTTATCTATTGATTTCTGCGCCTATACCCGTCATACTAATGGTCAAGGCAATGAATCATTTCGGAGGACATTATGTTATATGTTTTAGTTTTAGCATCAATCGCGTTAATACTTAGTCTCTTTAAGCTACATTCTTCAATTCGTAGCCGTGAGTCCATTTTTGGAGCAATTATTCTTTTTATAATCCCCCTAGCCCTAGTCATTTTTTCGGGAAACCAGGTTATTCATGAAAAACCGTCTACAGCTGCTAGCACAGCTAGTTCACATTTGGCTGCTAAAAAAAGTAAGGAAGCCTCAATTAAAGACGACAAATTTGAAAAAATGAACAGTGATAGTCAGGCAGCGTCACAACAGGCTGCTAAAGAAAGAAACATTACTGCTAGTCTTAAGAAAAATTTGAAGTCATTAGGCGACCTCACCTTTAACGCAGATCAAAAAGTATTCGTGGTTACCCCAACTGATGCGAATAGCAAAAAAGCTTTCAGCGCTTGGGTGAAAGATTCCCGAACGATTGATAAAGATAGCTACGCAGGGCTAAAGAAACAATTTACTGGACTTTCAAAATCCTTAAAGAAGGAGTTAGGCTCTGGGTATACGGTAAAACTTTTACAACCCGATAGTAACCGAGCTTTGTTAGTCGTTAAAGATGGCAAGATAGTTGAAGACGCGCTTGCATCATAAAGTAAATTTCAAACTTATTAATAAAGGAGACTTCCATTTCCAGGAAGTCTCCTTTATTATTTTCAAAAATAGCACCAGCCAATTAGTAATCAAGCTCAAAATCAATCTTTGCGTTCTACGTATTGGCGTTGCTGATCTTTTTGTCCCTTTAACGCAAAACGGGCAGGATCATTTTGATAGTCCGTTACAAAATCTGATGGTTGCGCCGCCATGAAACTACGATAAATTTCCTCGTATTCAGTTACGCTAACTGGCTTACGTTGCCGTAACTGCTCAGAAACGCTTGTGTCTAACATTCTCTCATAGCCTTGCACCACTTCACCAGTATAAAACTCTCCTTCTGCTCCTGAACCATAACTAAAGAGACCAATTTGATCCCCTTCACGTAATGAACGTGCCTGTAATAGCGACAATAAACTGAGGTATAACGATCCAGTATATAAATTACCAACTTCGCGATTTAACTGGCGACTGTCTTCAAAACGAGCTAATAATCCTTCGGCAATTTGATCATCAGGTGCTTCTTCCAGCACGCTTCGAAGAGCTTTTAATCCCATTTTCGTGTACGGCAAATGGAAAATCAACGCTGCAAAGTCGTTAAGTCCTTGCCCAGTTTTGGCTGAGTACTGTTGAAAAGTACTTTGGAAGAAGTCAATAAATTCTTGGGATGAGTAGTGACCATCTACCAACGCTTCACTACGATAAAGCGGGCGCCAAAAATCCATAATGTCTTTTGTCAAATGCGCACTTTCGGGGTTAATCTTTAAGATACGCGGATTAGCACTCATAATCATGGCCACTGCTCCCCCGCCTTGGGTTGGTTCACCAGCCGTCTTAATTCCGTAACGGGCAATATCGGCACCGACGAGTAAAACCCTGCTTTGTGGATGCAGGGCAATATGTCCCATCGCCAACTGAATTCCTGCAGTAAGTCCAAAACAAGCTTGCTTAAGCTCTACCCCGCTTGCCTGTGCGTTAATCCCCAATAGCGACTGTAAGTAAACCGCCGCAGATTTCGAATTATCCACTCCCGACTCAGTTCCAAACAAAATCAAATCAATTGATTGCCGCTCTTTTTCATCGAGAATTTGCCAAGCCGCATTGGCTGCCAAGGTGACTGCGTCTTGTGAATTCCGGATAACCGCTTGTTTAGACTGTCCAATGCCAATTAAATACTTATTCGGATCTTCATTGCGCGCCTTTGCCAAATCATCCATTGGTAGATAAAGGTCGCTAGTAAAAAAACTGATCTTATCAATTCCGATATTCAAAATTAGTGCCTCCCAATTTTTACGTTGAACCAATTCAAGTAATTCTAGCAAAAGCGACGGGCTTTATCAAAAGCATTAATAAATTTTAATTGAATGTTTATTAGTTGGTTTTCCAAAGGTTATTTAAATGGCGTAACATCCATTTATTTTAAAGAAAACAGTGGTGTTATTGTAAAACTTTTGATATATTTTACACTGTAAGGTTGCAAAATTGATACAATATAACGAAGAAATCAAACTACATCAATAAGCAGTTTAGACAACGCTACAAAATGCGTTCTGTAATCTAAATAATGGAAAAGCCAAAACACACTTAGCATTAAAATTACTACTAAAAATTTTACAGCCATAAGTATTCGGCAGAATTAGAAGATGGGTATTTTAAAAGATGTCCAATCTTTTAATGGATGCAATCAATATAAAAACTTTAATGTTACATACTACGCTGACTTACAAAATAATAAGGCACAGTTATTAAACACAAAAAATTTGTCATTTGGTATTAAAGGATTCCGATTAAAATAGTTGAATCTTTTTAATTAAGTAGCAAGGTTAATGTTAATGATTACTAGAAACAGAAGATTTCCAAAAAATCCTATCCCACTCTAGTAACCCGTTGTGATTAGTCTTCGTTTGTAAAAAAACAAGTCCAAAAACTGACGACGTTAAAAGCTGAAACTTTTTGGAGGAGTTCAATTTGAAAAAAGAAAGCACAGGATTTTGGGGCTGTGTTGGTATAGTAATATTGTTTTTTCTGTTAATTAAATTCTGGTACATAATTATTATTGGGCTAGGTATTTGGGCAATCTATCATTATAGAGAACCTATTATGGATTTTTACCACAGAAAACCTCTCATTGCCCTAGTTATCGGATTTTTTAGCGTTATCCTTTTAATAACTGGGATAGCAATTGCTGAGACACCATCTTCTGATACCAATAGTTCAAAAACTGAAAAAGTAGCTAAAAGTTCCGACGATTCTGATGAGAATATAGACGAAAGTGATGAAGATGATTTTGACGAAGATGTAGACGATTCTTCAAGCGATAATGACGTAGATGACGAATCTGACAACTTAGAAGAAACTTCATCTGACGAGGATTACGATACAGATGAAGCCATTTCTAAATCGGATACAGATTCTGTGACGTCTAGTGATGACAACGAGTCAAGTAACGAGGTAAGCTCTTCTTCTATCGAAGAAGTTTCTTCCACACAAGAAGGCGATTGGACAGTTGCTGGACCTGGCATGGTTTTTGTGTCTGACAGCAATTTGTACTATTCAAGAGTTAAGAATCCTGGTAATTTCCAATACGTTAGCCAACAAGATGCCGATTCTGCGGGTGCTCACCGAGCTCCTAGAGGAAATGAATACGCTAGACCATAATGTATCCTCCACTTTGGTGACACGCAGCGGTTCGATTCCGCTGGTGGGAGTTAACAAGAAAAATAAAGGTCCATCGGAACTTCTCACTAACCTTTTATTAGCAGTTTCGATAAAATCTAGGATGCCAATGGTTCCACTAACTATTCCGAAGCATTTCTAAAAATTATCGCTACTTTTCACTTCTTTAAAAATACCTCACCACAAAAAGCCATAGCATTCCATCTATGGCTTTAAAAGTATCGATAATAATTGCAAATTTAATAGTCCTAAACGAGGTGCACGCCTTTATCCACGTAAATCACGTCACCCGTTACTCCGGTTGCCAGATCACTTACTAAGAATGCCGCAACGTTTCCCACTTCATCAGTAGTAACATTTTCGCCATCCACCGTCCGGCTTTGAGATTCTTTTAGCAGATCACGGTGTTTCTTAATTCCCGTAACTGCTAAGGTTTTAATTGCTCCAGCAGAAATTGCGTTAACCCGAATGTGTTGTTCGCCAAGGTCGCTTGCTAAATAACGTACACTAGATTCTAGCGCTGCTTTTGCAATTCCCATCATGTTGTAATTAGGGATTGCCCGGGTAGAGCCAAAGTATGTTAACGTTACAATGCTTCCCGAGTTCTTCATAATTTTTGCGCCGTAACGAGATACCGCGATCAATGAATAGGCACTCACGTCCTGCGCTAAATTGTAGCCAGCCTTTTTGGTATTAATTACGCCACCTTCTAAGGTTTCCTTGTCGGCAAAGGCAATCGCGTGAATAATCCCGTCGACTTCGCCATATTCCGCCTTGATTTTATCAAAAGCAGCTTCAATATTTTCATCTTCGGCCACGTCACATTCCACTAAGGGAACGTCAGGAGCTACAAATTTGCTTAAGCTCTTTTTAATTCGATCATTTTGGTAAGTTAAAATTACTCGGCCGCCTTGGTTAATGATCGCTTGGGTACATCCCCAAGCGATACTATTTTTATTGGCCACGCCCATTACAATAATTGTTTTTCCACTAAGTATTCCTTCCAAATCGGTAACCCCTTTTCTAAAATTTACTAAACCGTTCGTGGCGCTGTTCAACAAGTTCGTCAGCCGAAAATTGTCGTAAACTTTCCACTTCGGAAACTAACATATTTTTTAAAACTTTCGTGCTTTCTTGGTCGACGACTTCCGGAATGATTTTATCAATGATTCCTTCGGTCAGCAGAATCTCTGGTGTCAGCTTTAATTCTTCCGCCGCGTCCGCCACTCGTTTAGCATCTTTCCAAACGATCGAGGCGTAGCCTTCTGGCGATAGCACCGAATAGATGCTGTTTTCAAACATCCAGACTCGGTCCGCAGTTGCCAAGGCTAATGCGCCACCACTACCACCTTCACCAACAATTACGCTGATGTATGGTACCCGTAGCTCCATGCCTACCATTAAGCATTGGGCAATTGCCGATCCCTGTCCGTGATATTCAGCATCCATTCCAGGATACGCACCCGGCGTGTTAACAAAGGTAATTACTGGGCGTTTAAATTTTTCAGCCTGTTTCATTAAACGAATTGCCTTACGATAGCCTTCCGGTTCGACCGTCCCGAAATGGCGTTCAATATTTTCGGCAGTATTTTTTCCCTTTTGGGTTCCGATAACGGTCACCGGTAAACCATTTAGTCGAGCAATTCCACCAATGATTGCCGGATCATCGCTTAATTGCCGATCACCATGAAATTCAGTAAAGTCGGTAAAAATATTATTAATCAAATCTTCGGTGGCAACCTTTTCTTTTGCCCTGGCTGCCATAACCGTTTCATATGCTGTTTTTGTCATTTTCATCCCTGCTTATTCATTCCGCATGGAGGCTTAACAAGTTATTTAAGTAGCTTTTTAAGTCCTTGCGTTCGACAATTGCATCCAAAAATCCATTTTTAAGTAACGTTTCTGCCTTTTGAAAATCCTTAGGTGGTTTTTGGTTAATGGTTTGTTCGATTACCCGCCGTCCCGCAAAACCAATTAAGGTTTTCGGTTCTGCCAAAATAATGTCAGCTTGCATTGCGTAACTGGCAGTCACCCCGCCGGTAGTTGGATCGGTCAAAACCGCGATGTATAACAAGCCTTCCGCGCTATGCCGAGCCACTTCGTCAGACACCTTCGCCATTTGCATAAGGGAATGGATTCCGTCTTGCATCCGCGCTCCGCCAGAAGCCGTAAAGATGATCACGGGTAACCGCTCTTGGGTGGCTTTTTGGAAAAGATGGGCAATTTTTTGTCCGGTAACCTGGCCTAAACTTCCCATGATAAACCGGGAGTCCATCACCGCAATAGCTACCGCAAAATTACCAATTTTGCCCTTTCCAGTTAGGACACTCTCGTTGACTCGAGTCTGCTTAATCCCGTTTGCTAACTTCTGGCGATACTTTGGGTCAGCGTTCTGAGGGTCGGTAGTAAGGGCTTTATCCCACTCTTCAAACTCGTCACAGATCATCTTGATTCGCTTGCGCGCACCAATTCGCATTCCGTACCCACACTTGGGACAAACTTCTAAGCTACCCGCGTGACGATAGTAATACTTCTCATGACACTCGGGACATTCACGCCACAAGCCTTCCGGAATTTTCTTCAGGCGTTTAACAATTTCTTCTTGGGTTGGCAAGGAAAACTTACTTTTCATTATTCAACCACTCTTTCAAAAAGTTATTTTCAATATATTTAGTTGAAAATTGTGCCTTTTCAAACCCTTTATCAACTAACAACGCTTCTAAGAACGTCTTGTTACATTTAACCCCAGCAATTTCAAATTCCTTTAGAACTCGTCGCATTTTAACAATTGCTTCTTGACGAGTCGGCATTTTTACAATCATTTTAGCGATCATTGAGTCGTAGAACGGTGGAATTAAACTTCCTTGGGTAATTCCCGAGTCAATTCGCACTCCCATGGTTCCCACCGGTAAAAAGAGGTGGTCAATCTTACCAGCCGATGGCATAAAGTTGTTACTAGGGTCCTCAGCATTAATCCGACATTCAATTGCGTGACCTAAAATGTTTACGTCAAGCTGACTAAAACTCAATTTTTGGCCTTCCGCAATCTTAATTTGTTCCTTAATTAATTCAATTCCAGTAACTTCTTCGGTAACGGTATGCTCCACTTGTAGGCGCGTGTTCATTTCCATGAAGTAAAAATGGTGATCTTGATCCATAAGGAATTCGATGGTGCCGGTGTTATAGTACTTAATTGCCTTAGCCGCCCGAACCACGATTTCACCTAAAGTTTCCCGTTCCGTGTGAGAAATTACTGCGCAAGGCGTTTCTTCAATCACCTTTTGATTGGTCCGCTGAAGTGAACAATCTCGCTCCGGTAAGAAAACGTAGTGTCCATACTGGTCGGCAATCACTTGCATTTCAATATGCTTGGCGTTTTCAATAATTTTTTCTAGGTATAAATCCGCGTTACCAAAAGAAGTTTGTGCTTCACGTTGCGCCGCTTGGTAAGCTTTTTTTAGTTCGTCTGGTGAATTAATTCGCCGGATTCCCTTTCCGCCACCACCGTCGGCCGCCTTTAGCATTACGGGATAACCGATCTGCTCCGCAACCACCATGGCGTTTTCTAAATCCCGCACCATCCCGTTACTACCTGGAATAACCGGTACGTTCGCACTAATCATGGTTTCACGGGCCCGTGATTTATTACCCATCAACTCGATTGTCTGGTAACTTGGTCCGATAAATTTTAAATTACTTTCTTCACACAACCGCGCAAATTCAGCATTTTCTGATAAAAAGCCATAGCCCGGATGAATTGCGTCACAGCCGGTTAAAATGGCTGCGTTAACAATGTTAAAAGTATTTAGGTACGATTCCGCTGGTTGGGGACCGCCAATACAGACTGCTTCATCCGCGAGGCGTACAAAGAGGCTATTTTCATCTGCGGTAGAATAGACTGCCACTGCCTGAATATCTAGCTCGTGTAACGAACGAATAATCTGTACCGCAATTTCACCCCGGTTGGCTACTAAAACTTTTTGAAACATCAATACTCTCCTCTTTCTAGCCCACGATGAAAGTTAAATCAGCTTCACAAACCACTTCGTGTCGCTCATTTTCAATCACCCCGTGGCCCGTCCCAATTTGACGCTTCAGTTTGGTTAATTCCACGGTTAGGGTTAACTCGTTTCCAGGAACCACCCGTTGGTTAAAGATTGCTGACTTAATCCCGCCAAAAAAGGCGTTTTTGCCAGCAAATTCGGGTGCTGATAGTAGTGCACAGGCCCCCGTTTGCGCAAGTGCCTCAATTAATAATGGTTCCGGCATAAATAGTTCACTTTGATGGCCAAAAAACCATTCGTTGATGGTAACTTGCTTTTGGGCAACCGCCTTTTTGCCATCTTCTAAATTAATCAACTGGTCAATTAATTGAAATGGTGGCCGTTGGGGGATGATGTCTTGTACATTTACCATTTCCACGCCCCCTATTTTTCGCGAATCCGAGCGATTGGCTGGTCATATTCCACCATCGAACCATTATCAACCAGGATTTCGACAACTTCGCCTTCAATTGGTGAATGAACTTCGTTAAACATCTTCATTGCTTCAATCAAGGCAACGGTGTCACCTTTTTTAACCGTACTACCTTCTTGAATATACGGATCTTCACCTTCTGCCGGAGCAAAATAAACCACTCCCACAAACGGTGCCTTAATTTCAGCTAACGGTTCGCTTTCAGGCACGGAAGGAGCCGCTTCCGCTACCGGTGGATTATTTTGCATTACGGGTTGGCTCGCTACTGCTTCTTTTTTAACCTTTAAATTAAAGTCGCCGTCGTGAATTTCAAATGACGTAAACGACGATTGATCCAATTTAGTTAATAATTTATCTAAATCAATCTCTTCCATTTTCTCACCTCTTAAATGCTAATACCGCATTATGACCGCCAAAACCAAAGGAATTACTGATTGCTGCATGAACCTTTGTTCGCCGGCTGTCTTCCGTTACCAACGGAATGTTGACTTCCGGATCCTTAACTTGGAGTCCGACGTTCACTGGCATCACGTCATTTTGTAATGCTGCAATGGTTGCTACGGCTTCAATGGCACCTGCCGCCCCTAATAAATGTCCGGTCATCGACTTAGTACTACTTACTTGGTAATGATCGTTGTCAGCAAAAACCTTCGCGATTGCTTTAGATTCCGCGCTATCATTAGCGTGGGTACTGGTCCCATGGGCGTTAATGTAATCCACGTCTGCAGGAGTTAAGCCGCCTTCTTGTAAGGCCATTTCCATCGCCCGGATAGCTCCACGGCCGTCAGGATCTGGCTGGGTCATGTGGAAAGCGTCACTAGTCATTCCGTAGCCGACAATTTCTGCTAAAATTTTTGCACCACGGGCCTTCGCGTGTTCGTACTCTTCTAAAACTAAGGTAGCGGCTCCTTCACCCATGACAAAGCCATTTCTTTCCTTATCAAACGGAATCGAAGCGCGTAAACGATCCGTCGCGGTCGATAACGCTGTTAAGGCCGCAAAACCGGCAATTCCGATTTCATTAATTGATGATTCGGCACCACCAGTAATCATTACGTCCGCATACCCATTTTTAATATGGTGGAACGCATTACCAATGGCATTATTAGCGCTAGCACAAGCCGTAACGATCGCTTGACTAGTATTTTTGGCATTAAAGTACATCGAAATATTACCCGCCGCCATGTTCGTGATTGAATTAGTAACGAACAACGGAGAAACTCGTTTAGGTCCCTTGGTGTTCATTTTGATTACTTGTTCTTGAATTGTGGTTAACCCGCCAATTCCAGAGCCGTAGATAACTCCCATCTGTTCGGGATCCACTTCGCCATCCTTAAAATCGGCTTGCTCCATGGCTTCTACCGCCGTGTACAAAGCGTATTGGGAAAATGGATCCATCCGCTTAGCAATTTTTCTTTCTAAACGTTCGGTAGCGTTAAAATCTTTAACTTCTCCAGCAACCGTAATTCCAGTAGGTTCAGCATCAAAATGAGTAATCTGGTCGATTCCTACTTTGGATTCATTTAACCCTTCAATAAAGGCGTCCCGACTATTACCAAGTGGGGTCAGTGCCCCCATTCCTGTTACAACAACTCTTCTAGTCATATTTTCCTCCTTGTTTTAAAGGGTCAATCCGCCATCCACGGTCAGCACTTGCCCAGTAATGTAATCATTTTTCAGTAAAAAGCTTACCGCCATGGCAATTTCTTCCGGTTGCCCAAAACGGTGCATTGGAATCATTTCTTCAGTCTTAGCGCGAACCTTGTCGCTTAGTTTTCCCGTCATTGCCGTCTCAATCATGCCGGGAGCAATCGCGTTACACCGAATATTTCTTAACAAACCTTCACGGGCGGTTGTTTTGGTCAAACCTACAATTCCCGCCTTGCTAGCAGAATAATTAGCTTGGCCCACGTTTCCGTGAGTTCCTGAAATACTAGAAATGTTGACAATGTTTCCCGAACGTTGCTTTTGCATGATTTTCATTGCGTATTTAGTAACTGAAAAAGTTCCTACTAGGTTAGTCGCGATAACTTCTTCAAAATCTTCTACCGACATCCGACTCAACAACTTATCGTGGGTAATGCCGGCGTTATTAATGACAATGTCCACGTGACCTTGTTCTTCGTTAAGTTCGTTAAGCAACGTCCCCACTGCTTCGTCAGCGCGAATATCCAAGTTCTTGAAGGTAATTCCTAAATCATTAAGTTCGTTTTGTAACGCTTCATCTTCAACTGCCCGTCGCGCAGTGATAAAGGCCTTCGCACCTTGTTGCGCTAAATCTTTAGCGATTGCCAGTCCGATTCCTTTCGTTCCGCCAGTAACTACCGCAACTTTATCTTTAATATCCAATTATTATGGCCTCCTAATTAAAGACTGAGAAAACTTAAATTAAATTTTCCCAGCCTATTCGTGTCTATCAATGTCCGTAAACCTTTAGATAACCGGTTCCTTAGCTTGTTTAGTCACCAGGAACTCGCGTAATTTATTTAAATTTTCCACCCGGTCAACGTTAAAAATTGGTAGTTCCGCTTTTTTTAACGTTTTTTTCGCAAAACCACTCAACGCTTTGCCAGGTCCCACTTCAATAAGACAGTCTAGTTCGTCAACGTTTAAACTATTTAAACAATCCGTAAAGTAAGTCGGATGCGTTAACTGCTTCGCTAAGGTTTCCTTCAAATTACTTACGGTAAACGGTGCCTTCAGCGTATTGCTAATTACCGGGATTTGCGGTTCTTGAACCGGAACGTTTGCTAAGCGCTCTGCTAAACGAGCACTAGCTGGCATCATATACGGAGTATGCGAAGCCACCGGCATTTTGATTGGAACAACGCGTTTTACGCCCGCCGCCTTTAAAGCCGCACTAAAGCGTTCAATTCCCTCTGCGTTGCCACCAAAAACGGTTTGTTTTGGCGTATTATAGTTTGCTGGAAAAACGTCACCAACTTCTCGGGCATCCGCTAACGCTTCATCAATTACTGAAGGTTCTGCGTTGAGCACCGCTACCATTTGACCAGGGTTTTGTTTACCAGCTTCACTCATGTATCGCGCACGGTCTCCAATTACTGCTAAACCATCCGCCAATGAAAAACTACCTGCCGCTAACAATGCAGAATACTCACCTAAGCTTAGTCCCACAAATTTTTCTGCCCGCAGTTTTTCCTGCCGTAAAATTCGTTCCACCCCTAAGCTAAAAATCACAATCGCTAATTGGGTATTGACGGGATCATCCATTACCGCAGGATCTGTAAAATCTTGGTCTAAAATTTGACTAGCTTCATCAACTAAAGCCCGATAAGCTGGTTCAGTTTTATAGAAGTCTTGCCCCATTCCCGCAAACTGCTGACCCTGTCCGCTGAATAAGTATGCTGCTTTAACCATTACGCTCTCCTTAATACTGACTAAAACTAATCTTGATTTTCAATGATGTAATCAACTAATTTGCCTACGGTATCCATGTTTTCGTCAGTATCAATGTCGATATCAAATTCATCTTCTAATTGATCCACAACTTCAAAGATGTCCAAGCTATCTGCTTCTAAATCTTCTGAAAAACTAGTTTCCATTGTGATCTTGCTTGCGTCTTTTTCCAATTGGTCTGCGATTACTTCTTGTACCTTTGCGAATACTTCTTCTTTTGTCATTTTATGTTCCTCCAAATAATATGTTTTTAAAATTTAATTACGTTAGTTCCGATGGTCAGACCACCGCCAAAGCCGCTGAACACAATGATGTCGCCGCGTTGGATTTTATGTTCCTGCATCAGTTCTGCTAAAAGCAACGGTTCACTGGCTGCCGCGGTATTCCCATAATCAGCAATGTTAATCGGAAACTTCTCTATCGGAAGTTCCAATCGTTTGGCCACGCTTTTAATAATGCGGGCATTCGCCTGGTGTAACAGGAAATACTTAACGTCTCTCGCGTCAATTTCCGCCGCTTGTAACACTTCACGAATTGATTCAGGAACCCGGTTAGTTGCAAATTCGTAAACCTTGCGGCCATTCATTTGAAAAAAATAAGATTGCGTTGAATCGGTTAACGCAGCTACGTTACCAGCTGTGAGGTGTTCCCCTAAATCGCCATAAGTAGTTAGTCGTTCGGCAATTAAACTAGCAGAACTCGCGGGATCATTTTCAACTAAAACGCCCGCCGCGGAATCACCGAACAAAACTGCCGTACTCCGGTCTTGCCAATCTAATAAGCGAGAGAGCGCCTCTGAACCAATTAATAAAGCCTTATGATAATTCGGCGATTGAAGCATCTGGTTCACCACGCTCATTCCGTAAACAAAGCCGCTGCACGCAGCACTAATGTCGAAGGCCATGGCTCTAGAAGCTTTAAGAGCACCTTGAACTTGCGCAGCCACCGAAGGAGTTTGGTAGTCCGGAGACATGGTTGCCACCACGATCAGATCCACCTCTTCGGGAGCGGTATTCGTCTTGGCTAGTAAATCTTCTGCGACCCTAGTTGCCATTACAGCATTAGTTTCTTCATCAATTCGATGTCGCTGCTTAATGCCGGTTCGTTTTGAAATCCATTCGTCCGACGTATCTAACGTTTGAGCTAGCTCGTCGTTAGTAATAATCCTTTCTGGACTATACTTTGCCGAATCAATAATTTTTAATCCCATTTACTTCACCGACTATGCTTTAGGCTGGTCAGTCGCCCCAACAATAAAGGTCAATTGAGCTTGGCAAACTTTCTTTTCACCAACGGTTGCAAAAGTTTCCACAACCCCCATGTTGCGTTTTTTCTTAATCATTTCGACGTGTAATTTCAAAACGTCCCCGGGACGAACAATCTGGCGGAATTTAGCATTATTAATCGCGCCAAGGTATGCTGTCTTCCCGGCAAACTCTTCCGACTTCAAAATTAAAATTGAAGCTGCTTGTGCTAATGATTCAATAATTAATACGCCAGGCATTACCGGATTACCCGGGAAATGTCCTTGGAAAAATTCTTCGTTAATAGTAACGTTTTTAGTTGCAATGATTGATTTTCCTGGTTCTAATTCGTCAACGTAATCCATAAACAAGATTGGATAACGATTTGGAATTAATTCCATGATTTCTGCCGCGTTTAAAATAATCAAATTCTTATTTCCTCCTCAACCGAGTGTTCCTTGCGATTCCTTATATAAGGAATATTCAAAAGAATAGCGAGAAAAATATCTTTGCGCAATTGATTTTAAAATATGAACTTTTTTCTATTTTTTAATAAAGCTCCGCTAAACTCCGTAACCACGGGGCTGAAGGCTTTCCTTTCTTACTGAAACAGTTTGATGTGAATCGTCACAATTAATTAACCCCATGTACCAAAATTACCTTTAGACCGGCTTTTAACGTGTCAAGTCTTTTTTATACATCCTAGACATCGTTAATGGTGTACAAATAAACTGATTGTGTAACTTGCTTTTAGCTCCCTACCGTCTTTGATTCGCGTTATAATATGAGTTACATAACCATTGAGAAAGGCAGACTCGTTACTAATGAAAATAATTATCCATATTGACGAAATTGAAAAATGGCCGATGGTGTTAAGCAATCTCGCACATTTGAATGAGCATTACGCTAATTCAGACGACGTGATCGAATTACTTGTTAACGGTCCGGCAGTGGTGGCTTTACAAACTTCACGGGCTCGTAGTGCGTCAATTCAATCCGCCCTACAACCACCAAATCAGTTAGCCGTTTGCCAAAATTCATTAGACCAACGACAAATTAATCTCGGGAGTTTAATTTCAGCAGCGAAAATTGTCCCCTCGGGGGTTGTTGAGCTAGTAGAAAAGCAATCCGCTGGTTATGCATATTTACGTCCGTAACTTATACGAGGAGGAATTTTTATGGAAGAAATGTTAGTTACCACTACCGAACACATTCCTGGCAAGAAATATCAGGTGCTTGGAGAAGTTTTTGGTTTAACCACCCAATCGAAAAACTTGGTGCGCAATATTGGCGCAGGACTGAAAAATATCGTTGGTGGCGAAATTAAGGACTATACCAAGATGTTAGACGAATCCCGCCACATCGCGGTCCAACGTTTACGCGAAAATGCTGCAGAAATGGGCGCCGACGCCGTAGTCATGATGCGTTTTGACTCTGGATCAATTGGTTCAGATATGCAGTCGGTTGCCGCTTACGGGACTGCCGTTAAGTTTATCCAAGCGTAGTAAAAGGTTTTAATAAAAAAGGAAAGTCATATCTCGTTTAAAGGTATGTCTTTCCTTTTTATTTTTGCTTGAAATTTTAATATACGTACTCTCTTGAAGATCGTTAATTCTAATAATGGTAAACCGCTCGGTTAATTTACTTAAAGCTCATGATGTTCCCTCAACTTAATTAGTCACTAATAATGAATTAATAACTAATTTATAGTCTTTGTTATCAAATCAAAAAGAAAACCTAAGTATACGAAATGCTCCTCGAATACTCCGGATTCCTTTTTGATTAATTACCTAGTTGAGTTATTAATATTTTTCAGCAATCTTTAGAACTGCTTGTCTTGTATTAGCAGCTTTCCAGTGTCCGTTTGCGCCTGAATAATGGGGTAGCTTTTCAACCGGGCGTTGCGCAAATTGACGTAAAGTTGCGGCAGTTTTATCTCCAAGTCCAACCAAGACGGCCCGAGATGAAACGCCAAGTTGATCAAGATGTGATTCCAGTGCCTTGACCTCAGCTTCCCCACTAACCACGTTATCACTCTTACTTTCATTAATGGCTACTAAATCAGTCATAAAGGCTCCCCAAAGTGGAGTACCATAAACAGCTGCTGCTAAACGATAGTCGAGGCTCTTTTTTTGACCATGAAATTTAAAAAATTTAGCATTTTCTTTTCATTCTTAACAACAAAAAAACCAACCCGCAATTAAGCGAATTGGTTTCTTCAATAGTCGTTACCCAATCTTAGTAGGGTTAAAGACTATTTGTTTTTCATAGCGTTAACTTTACGACGGTCTTCCTTAATCCGAGCTGCCTTACCATGTAGTGCACGTAGGTAGTAAAGCTTAGCACGACGAACGCGACCGTAACGAACAACGTCAATCTTAGCTACACGTGGTGAGTGGAGTGGGAATGTCCGTTCCACACCAATTCCGTTACTGATCTTACGAACAGTGTATGTAGCACTAATACCTGAACCATGACGCTTGATAACTACCCCTTCAAACATCTGGATCCGTTCGCGGTTACCTTCAACAACCTTAGCGTGAACCCGAACAGTATCACCAGCGCGGAATTCAGGAATGTCATCGCGAAGTTGTTCTTTTGTAATCTTGTTGATTAATTCATTCATCAAAAAATCTTCCCTTCACCAATCTTCTTAACTCACCCGGAGCCAGCGGAACATTGTTAATTGTTGGCATTCAAGCCAAATAAAATAATAACACATCCGCTGCTGTGATGCAAAGTTATTTTAGCTGTAAATCATCATTATAAAAAAGCGGATACGCCATATAACACGCAATCACGCTACCAATACTAGTAGCCGCTAGTAACATGAAAGTTACCATAATTTGGTACAAAATTGCCTTTGTCGGATCCACTCCGGCAAAAATCAACCCCGACATCATTCCAGGTAAACTTACAATTCCAACCGTCTTAGCTGAGTCAATGGTCGGCGACATTCCCGTCTTAATTGAACTTTGAACAATCGCCCGTGACGCCTGTTTTAAATTAGCTCCTAACGCCAATCGTTCTAAAACCCCTTGACGCTGGTCTTTAAAGGTTTGGTTCATGCTACGGTAACATAAACCAATCGCCACCATCGTGTTACTAGCAATCATCCCAGAAATTGGCACGATTTGGCTGGGGGTAAATTTAATTGCGCGAGCCAACACTAGCAAGCAAATGGTAGTTACGGTGGCCACGCTAATCGCTAAGAGACTGATAAAAAACGCGTGGGGAATCTTGTCCGCCCGTTTTTTTGCGTTAAGAGCGGCATTAAAGATGATGATTAACACCATTAAAATGGTTAACCACACCCGGTCAACCTTAATAACGTACGTTAAAACGTAACCCACGACGGTTAATTGAATAACCGCCCGTACTACGCCCACCATCATGTCTTTTTCCAAACCAATTTTTTCGTGTAAATTGATTCCTAAGGCAATAATCACCAGGATGATGGCGAAGGATAATGCTAAGGGACTAACGATTAAGTTCATGTCGTTCACCTACAATTCTGCCATTTTCAATTGTTACTAACCGATGAGCTAAACTAATTTCGGCTTCATCGTGCGTAATTGCCAAAACCGTAATTTTACTTTTTTGATTCATTTTTTCAATTAATTGATGGACAATCGCCTTGGTATCCACATCTAACCCCGTGGTAACTTCATCTAGCAAAAGGACCTTTGGTGGGAAGAGTAAGTTGCGTACCAACGCTACCCGTTGTTTTTCGCCACCTGAGAGATCAACAATTGATTTGTCCAAAAAGCGCGCCGTTAAATCGACCTGTTCGAGCGACCTAACTGCCTTATCAGCATTAAAAGGATGGTTACGAATTTCAAAAGGAAACGCTAAATTATCGCGCACCGTTTCCCCAAACAACGTGGGTTGCTGAAAACAATAAGAAACTTCCTTACGGTATTCAATTTTGGGGATCGCAAGCTGGTCTTCCCCATGATACATAATCGTTCCGCTTGTCGGGGTCAGCAACGTGGCCAAAATCTTTAAAAAAGTACTTTTCCCCGACCCCGATGGGCCAATTATCGTAACATAATCACCAAGTTCCGCATCAAAATCAATTGAATTTAAAATTCTGGTTCCGTTAACCACGTAATTAAGATTACGAACGGAAAAGATTTTGGTCATAAAAGTCACTCCCCTAACTTGTTTAGATTCATTATAATTTAAAAAAACGTAAGTTACTAGTAAAAAGAGGATGAACCGCTATTCTAGCAACATAGTTATCTTCTAAAATATTTTTAGGGTGGCCAGCTTTGCGCCATGTCATCCTTTTACTAGATAATTGCTAAAATAATGTTCATCCTCATTATATATCTGGCGTTTGCAATTCCCGGAGGATTTTTTGGTCTTCCGCCGTTAGCCTAGCAGTTTTTAGCAAATCTGGGCGACGTTCGAGCGTCTTCTTTAACGCCATGGTTCGGCGCCACTCGTCAATTTTGCCATGATTACCACTTAATAAAATCTCGGGAACTTTTAATCCTCGAAAGTCAGCGGGACGGGTATACTGCGGAAACTCCAGTAATCCAGTTGAAAACGAATCATCTTCAGCAGATTCGTCATTACCTAAAACATCTGGAAGTAAGCGCACCGTTGCATCAATCATCGTCAACGCTGCTAGCTCACCACCGGTAATCACAAAATCACCCAAAGAAACTTCGTCGTCAACCAACGTCTTAATCCGCTCATCATAACCTTCATAATGGCCACAAATAAAGGTCAGATGTTCTTCTTTCGCAAAGTCTTCTGCCATCGCTTGGTCGAATCGTTTGCCACCCGGATCTACCAAAATGACCCGACCTGCCGATTGCTGGTTTTGGCTTTTAACATGTTCCATAGCGTCAAAAATTGGCTGCGGCGTTAACAACATCCCGGCGCCGCCCCCGTATGGGTAGTCATCAACGTTCTTGTGCTTATTAGTTGAATACTCCCGAAAGTCAGTCACCTCAACGCCTAATTTGCCGCTTTCGATCGCTTTTCCCACGATTGACTCGTGGAGTGGCACTTCAACCATTTTCGGAAATAAAGTTAAAATATCGATCTTCATTAATCTAACCCCTCAGGTACCGCGACCTCAACAATACTTTTATCTAAGTCAACCTTTAAAACCACGTCGTTCAAATATGGCAGTAACAAGTCTTTTTTACCCGGCCGTTCAACTACCCAAACATCGTTAGGGCCATACGATAAAATCTCTTTCACTTTACCGAGGGTTTGCCCATCTTCAATTACCGTCAAACCAATAATTTCATGTTGGTAAAATTCACCATCTGCGAGTTCTTGAAGCTGGTCTTCAGCAATTTTTAGCATCATGCCCTTGAACTTTTCGACTTCGTTGATTGAGTCTAGTCCGGCCAATTGGATTAACCACATTCCCTTAAAAGGCTTTGCCGATTGCACTGTCACCGCTTGGGTTGGTGTCGTTGCGTTTGCGTCTTTAAACAATTGCAACTCGGTGCCGGCTTGGAAACGTTCTTCCGGGAAGTCGGTGTACGCAATCACCTTGAGTTCACCGCGTAAGCCACGCGTGTTGACGATTTTGGCCACGTTATAATAATTCATTATTCTTCCTCCGATACAAAAAGAAGGGCGTAATAAAACAACCGTTTTACTTACGCCCTTCATTTCAGGTTAAAACCTATTTTGTATATTTAGCTTCGTGATACTTCTTCATAATTCCTGCTTTAGAAAGAATATTCTTAACCGTATCCGAAGGTTGTGCACCATTGTTTAACCAGTTCATGATTTCTTCTTCTTCAAGCTTAACAGCAACTGGTTCAACTAATGGGTTGTATGTTCCAACTTGGGCGATAAAACGACCATCACGTGGTGAACGTGAATCAGCAACCACGATACGGTAGAAAGGACGCTTCTTCGAACCCATACGTTTTAAACGAATCTTTACAGACATGTTAACACCTCCACTATTTATTCACGAGTAATAATATACCAGTTATTCGAAGAGATGTAAAGGTTTTTTCCTTAACAGATTAAATTTAATTATTTAATCAGCTAAAATACGGTTATTTCCGCTTTTTATTCTTTTTCATCCGCTTCTTTTTGTTCTTTTTGTTTCGCTTAACCATCGAATTCATTGCCATTTTAGACAATTTTCCTTTAATTCCGTTACCAAACATCCCTTCCATTGGGCCAAAGTTTCCCTTAGACATTTGGTTCATCATTTTCTTCATTTGGTTAAACTGCTTGATCATCCGGTTAACTTCGACAACTGGCCGACCCGATCCGGCAGCAATCCGCCGCCGCCGACTCGGATTTAAAATGTCCGGATTTTCGCGCTCTTGTTTAGTCATTGAGTAGACGATTGCCTTAGTATGCTCAATGTCCTTCGGATCCACGTTAATGTTCTTTAACGCTGGATTATTCGCCATTCCTGGAATCATCTTGACGATGTCTTCAATCGGGCCCATACTTTGAACTTGATTCATTTGATCTAAGAAATCGTTGAAATCAAAGGTGTTTTCCCGAATTTTCTGGGACATTTCAGCCGCTTGCTTTTCGTCGAATTCCTTTTGGGTCTTTTCGATTAAAGTAAGCATATCTCCCATGCCCAAGATTCGGGAAGCCATCCGGTCTGGATGAAAGACGTCTAAGTCTTCCATCTTTTCACCTTGACCAACAAACTTGATTGGCTTACCGGTTACTGCTCGAATTGACAGAGCAGCACCACCACGAGTATCTCCATCTAACTTAGTCAGGATTACCCCGGTGACGTCTAACTTGTCATTAAAGCCTTCCGCAGTGTTTACCGCGTTTTGCCCGGTCATCGCATCGACAACCAATAGAATTTCATCCGGATGTGCTAGATCCTTAATGTCGGCTAACTCTTGCATTAGCTTTTCATCAATTTGTAAACGTCCTGCCGTATCGATGAAAACATAATCATTCTTGTTTTCAGCTGCTTGTTCAAGACCATGCCGAACAATTTCAACCGGGCTGACGTCGGTACCCTCTTGATAAACTGGGACATCAATTTGTTCACCGACTTGAACCAATTGGTCAATCGCCGCTGGCCGATAAACGTCAGCCGCAATTAACAGCGGGCGAGCTTTCTTTTCATTTTTTAGCTTTAATGCTAATTTACCAGTCGTCGTAGTTTTACCAGCACCTTGCAACCCTGCCATCATGATTACGGTAGGAATCTTAGGTGCCTGATTTAAAGGACTAGCTTCGGTACCCATCATCTTCACTAATTCATCATTAACTAGCTTAACGATTTGTTGTGCCGGATTTAATCCTTCTAAAATATCCGAACCGAGTGCTTGTTCTCGGACAGTTTTAACAAATTTCTTTACAACGGTAAAGTTAACGTCGGCTTCCAACAGGGCGAGACGAATTTCTCGCATGGTATCCCGCAAATCGGCTTCCGTTACCTTTCCTTTTTTTCTTAAATTATTAAAAGTTTTCTGTAAACGTTCTGTTAGACCTTCAAAAGCCATTGACAGCCCCTCCGTCTTATTCTTCTTCACTTTGCTCAAGGTCCGCTAAAAAACGCTTGAGCTGGGTATCTTCTGGATATTTCTTGGCAACGTACGCCTGAATACGGTCAAATTTGGCGTTTCGGGCCTCAAAATTACGCAAAAGGTGCAACTGTTGCTCATATTTTTCCAGAATTTTCACGGTCCGTTTAATATTATCATACACTGCTTGACGACTAACGTGAAATTCCTCAGAAATTTCGCCTAAAGAATAGTCATCAGCATAATACAGGGTGATGTACTCTTTTTGCTTCGGGGTCAACAACTGTTCATAAAATTCCAACAAGCTATTGACCCGATTATTCTTTTCAATTTCCATAGGCACTATTCATCCAGTAAACCTTTAAACAATCCCCGGACGTACTCTTCCGGATTAAACGGACTAAGATCTTCAACCTTTTCCCCTAAGCCAACGTATTTAACTGCCAGGTGAAGCTGGTTACGGATAGCCAAAACGATTCCACCCTTGGCAGTCCCGTCTAGTTTAGTGAGGATAATCCCCGTTACGTTAGTGGTTTCCAAAAATGCTTTAGCTTGGGTTAACGCATTCTGCCCGGTTGTAGAGTCCAGAACTAGCAGTGATTCTTGCGGAGCGTCCGGGATTTCACGGCTAATTACCCGCTTAATCTTGTCTAATTCCTTCATCAAGTTAACTTTATTTTGTAAACGACCAGCTGTATCAATGAAAACCAAGTCATAATTCTCAGCCTTGGCCTTTTTTACCGCTTCAAAGGCTACTGCAGCAGGGTCAGATTTTTCCTTACCGGTAACGATATCGACACCGTCCCGGTTAGCCCACTCTTCTAATTGTTGAATTGCCCCTGCTCGGAACGTATCACAGGCTGCCAAAAGGACCTTCCGTCCCCGAGCTTTGAAACGAGCCGCCATCTTACCGATGCTGGTAGTCTTTCCAACGCCATTGACGCCTACAAAAAGAAATACCGTTGGGCCTTCCTTACTGAAGACTAAATGGTTATCTTCTGCACTACCGTTACGCGTATATAAATCTACCAAACGCCGAACGATTAGCTGCGAAATTTTTTCGGGGTCCGAAACGTTTTCGAACTCAATTTCTTCACGAACTTCTTCACTAATCTCAAGCGCCGTGTCAAAACCGACGTCGGCTTCGATTAGAGTTTCTTCAAGATCATCATAGAAATCATCATCTACCCCTGAAAAATTAGTAAACAGGGCCGAAAGTTTTTGGCCAAAAGATTTTCGAGAACGTTCCAATCCCCGATCATACTTTTCAGCTTCATTTAATTGGGGCTCTTCATTAACTGGTGCCGCAGAACTAACTTCCTTAGCCGGAGTTGGTTCTGGTTTGTTTTCCGGTTCCTTTACCGGTGTAGTGTTCGTTGGTGCTTCTTTTACTTTATCCGGAAAAGCCTCTACTTCGGGTTGTGAAACTGGGGTTGATGGTTCAACCTTTTTTTCGGCTTCTTTAGCCTTCTTTTTCTTTTTACCAAAAAACCATGCCATTTATCCCACCTGCTCTCTTCGTTCGATTTCATCAACTGATACCGAAACCATTTTTGATACACCTGATTCTTGCATGGTAACTCCATAAAGTACGTCCGCCTCCATCATGGTCCCTTTTCGGTGGGTAATCACGATGAATTGAGTCGTGTCTTGGAAAGTTCGCAAATACTTCGCGAACCGGTCCACGTTTGCGTCATCAAAGGCTGCTTCAACCTCATCCAAAATGCAAAATGGGACGGGTTTAACCTGTAGAATTGCAAACAATAGGGTAATTGCCGTTAAGGACTTTTCACCGCCGGACAACAAACTCAAACGTTGCAGCTTCTTCCCCGGTGGCTGGGCCTTTATTTCGATCCCGGTAGTCAGTAGATTATCAGGATCAGTTAATTCGAGTTCGGCATGCCCTCCACCAAACATTTTAACAAACACTTGTCCAAATTCTTCAGCAACTTGGTCGAAAGTTTGCTTAAATCTTTGACTTGCTTCTTGATCGATTTCCGCAATGGATTGTTCCAGCTGTTGTTTGGAACTAGATAAGTCTTCCTTTTGGTCCTTCAAGAAATTATAACGAGTAGAAACACGCTCGTATTCAGCAATCGCTCCGAGGTTAACCGTGCCGAGTTCATCTAAGCCCCGGCGCAATAATTTCAATTCACGCCGTAACTGCTCATCGTCCAACGATTGGTCAACAACTGCTTGAGCACTTTCAAACGTTTGCTGGTAATCATCGTTAAGCTGATCAGCAGCTAATTCGATTTTACTTTCCACCAACGCCAACGTATTTTGCGCTTCTTGGACCTGACTTTGCGCTTCACTACATTGCTTTTGGGTTAATTCGTAGTCGGCAATGACCCGGTCTTGTGCTACCTGAGCCTTTTGCCATTCTGTTTGTAAGTTCGTCATCGCTTCTTCACGTTGTTTCAAACGTTTTTGAACATCTACTAAGTTGACCGCTTGTGTTTGGGACTTCGCAGAAGAAGATTGTTCTTCTTGTAGCTGAACTAACTGACGCCGAGTTTCTTCCAAACGATCCTGTAAGTCAATTTGGGTTTGCCTTGCCGTCTGAAATTGTTGTTCTTTTTGGGAGTACTGCTCGTTTAGTTTTGCTAATTTTATTTGTAATTCAGCCCGTTGTTCCTGACGAGCTTCAGCATCGTTATCAAAAAGTGCCAATTGCTTTTGCTTTTCGGCCGTTTGGTCCTTTAAATCTTGAATTTTTGCTTCTAATTCGCTGATTTGGGCAGGTAATTTTTGAATTGCGTCATCTACTGGGCTCAACTGGGTTAATTCAAAGTTAGTAGCTTTAATCCGACGTTCGAGTTCGGCAATCCGCTCTTTAGTTAAGCTAACTTGATTTTCTGCCTTAACCTTAGACTGTTCGCTGGTTCGCTGCGTTTCAGTTAATTTTGCTATTTCACCTTGAACCTGTTTACCCTGCGCTAATAACTCTTGCACATGCCTTTCCTTTATCGCTAACTTTTGCTTCATTTCGGCAATTTGCGTTTGCAGCCGCTTGATTTCTTGGTCCTGTTGCAAAAGTCCTTGGCGACCATGTTTCATGGTTCCACCAGTCATCGTTCCCCCAACGCCCACTACGTCACCGGCCAAAGTAATCACCCGGTAACGACGCTGAATTCGTTGTGAAATTTGTAAGGCATGGTCTAAATTATCCGCAATTAACGTTGTCCCTAGCAAATGCTGGCTAACTACGCGGTCAACGTTAGCAACCTTGATTAAATCACTTGCCACCCCGCAAAAACCAGCTAGCGAGTGAACTTGCGTAAGCATTTCGCTACGAATCGTTCGCGCCTGCAACGTATTTCGGGGTAAGAACGTTACCCTGCCTTGGCGTTGTTTCTTTAAAAATTCGATAATCGACTTGGCAGTTTGGTCCGTGTCCACCACTACGTTTTGAATTTGGCTTCCTAACGCGGTTTCAATTGCCACGGTGTACTGTTCCGGTACTTCAATCACGTCCGCAACTGGACCAACCAACCCTGGAAACCGTTCCCTTTGTTGTAAAACCGCACGTACTCCTTGATAAAAGCCCGTGTGTTCGTTTTTTAAACTGGTCAGAGCTTCTAATTTGCTGGTTGCGCGGTGCACGATGTCCGACCCGTCTAGCCACTGCTGACGCGCTTCCTCGTATTCTTGGCTTAGTCGGTTGCGCCTTTGCGTCAGTTCTTGAAGTTTACCAGTTTGTTTTTGAAAAATTTCCGTAGTGTTAGCCACCGCCTGGTTTAATTCAGCTAGTTTAGTCTGAAGCTCTTGAAGCTCTTTGTTAAATCGTGCTAAATTTAACTCCACTTTCAACCGTTGTTGTTCATCACGCTTTTGATCTTGCTGGCTAAAACTATATTGATTCTTCAATGAGGTTAATTTTTGGAGATGGTCAACATACTGCGCCCGGAAGTCTTCAATTTGGGCTTGCAAATCAGCCTTCTTTTGTTCTTGATGATCATCAGTTAATAGTTGTAAAGCTTGCTTAGTCTTTTTAATTTGTCGATTAAGGTCGGCAGTTAATTGTTCTAAGTCCTTTAAGTCCTGCTGTCCCGCATCAATTTGCTCTTGTACTTGTTCGATTTGTTCCGTTAAGCGGGTTTGTTCTTGCTCAAAATATTTCCGGCGTTCAATCTGTAAGTCATGCTCCCCAGCTAATTGTTGTTCAAGCCGGTTTAAGCGGACTAACTCCGCTTGGAGGTCGTCTTTTTGCTTACTTTGCTGGTTCACTTGTGCCTTAAGCCGGTCACGCTGCTTAACCAACTCGTTTAATTTATTTTCTAATTGATGCGCCTCAGTTTGCTTAACTTCAGCTTCCTTTGCCCACCGCTTTTGGAGGTCGCTATTACGAGTAATTGTTCGCACTAACCGGGTTTGTTCTAAGCGGTCAAACCGCTTTTTTTGTTGCAAATAGTCCTTTGCTACCGCGGCCTGTTCTTCGAGAGGTTCCACCTGTTTTTGAAGTTCCACAATTAAATCATTAACTCGCTCTAAATAGCCACTGGTCTTTTCTAATTCACTTTCAGCCCGCCGTTTATCTTGCTTGTACTCCAACACTCCGGCAGCCTCTTCAATGATCGCGCGACGATCCTCCGGTTTACTATTAAAAATTTCTTCGATTTTTCCTTGCGAGATTACCGACAGAGATTCGCGACCTAACCCAGTGTCGATAAACAAATTTAGGATATCTTTTAAACGACACTCCTGATGGTTCAATTCGTACTGGCTTTCACCATTTCGAAAAAGGCGTCGGCTAATCATTACTTCGTCAAATTTGGAATCTAAGAAATGATCCGAATTATCAAAAACAATGCTGACCGCTGCCCGGGAAAGCGGCTTACGTTTCTGGGTTCCGGAAAAAATTACGTCGGGCATTTTTCCACCTCGAAGACTCTTAGCGGAAGTTTCCCCCATCACCCAGCGAATGGCCTCAATAATATTACTTTTACCCGAGCCATTCGGACCAACGATCCCCGTGATCCCATCCTTAAAATCGATCTTGGTATGGTCAGCAAAAGATTTAAATCCGCTAATTTCAATTGTCCGTAGTTTCATTAAAAATACCTAATTCCTATTACGCAATTTTTGTAAAGCTTTGTTAGCGGCATTTTGTTCCGCCGCTTTTTTAGAATGTCCGCTACCTTTCGCTAAAACTTGGTTAGCCGCACTTACCTGAACGGTGAAAACCAAGTCATTATCCGGCCCAGTTTCAGATATTAATTCGTAATTAATCTCCACTTCACCGTTTCGTTGCAAAAGTTCTTGCAATTCAGATTTATGGTCAATAATGTGGTCAAACCGGCCTTCATCAAGCTTAGGAAAAATCACTTGGCGGACGAATTTTTCAACCGCTTGGCGTCCTTGGTCTAAATATAAAGCTCCGATAAACGATTCAAAAATATCACAAAGAAGTGATGGACGCTGCCGCGCGCCGGATTTTTCCTCTCCTTTACCAAGCCGGATGTACCGGTCAAAATGACATTCCTTGGCAAAATCACTGAAGCTGGCCTCACAAACCATTGCAGCTCGCAAACGGGTTAGCTTTCCTTGTGGCATTTCAGGATAACGTTTGTATAGATATTCCGAAACTACTAACTGTAAAACCGCATCCCCTAAAAATTCAATCCGTTCATAGAACTTCAACCCTTGGTGCGGGTGTTCATTAACATAAGATGCTTGAGTGAAGGCTTCGTCCAGTAGTTCGTGCTTGGTAAAATGAATATCAAACATTTCACTTAGATCGTCTTCTAAATCTTTTAACAACTCGATCATTCCTTTCTAAATTTAAACTCAATAATTCTTTTATAGATAAGAATAACTCGGTGACCAAAATACATTCAATCACCGAGTTTCCCATTATTGTATTAAGATTGATGTTCACTAATGTAGTTAACAGCATCGGCAACTGTAGTCAACTTTTCAGCGTCTTCATCGCTGATTTCAGCTCCGAAAGTATCTTCTAATTCTAGTACAAATTCAACGATATCGATTGAATCAGCGTTCAAATCTTCCTTGAAGTTAAGTTTTTCGGTAATTTGATCGGCATCCAACTCAAAACGGTCTGCCAAAATTGCCGCAATTTTGTTAAAAATTTCTTCTTTTGACAATTTACTTGCTCCTTAAATTTGTTATAAATCCTGATAATATTTTAATTGTTTTCCCGAGGCTTGTCCACTTCGTCTTGTTGAATACATTTAACGTGCATGTCAAAGTATTCGGCAAGATTTTTAACTAATTTGGAGTCCACAATTTCGTGAACTTGAATTAAAGCATTTTTTACTTGGTTAGCATTACTAGAGCCGTGCGCCTTCACTACCGGGGCTTTAACCCCTAAGAGTACGGCACCCCCGTGCTTAGAATAGTCCATTTGGTCTTTAATTTGACTAAAGGCGGACTTCAGCAGTAAACCGCCCATTTTACCTTTTACACCACTGTTTAAAATGGTGTCCTTAACCAGTTTAAGCATGGATAGCGCCGTTCCTTCAGTATTTTTTAAAACCGCGTTTCCGGTAAATCCATCGGTTACCACAACATCAGCCGCACCGTTTAACAATTCCCGGGACTCAACATTGCCGACAAAATTTAAAGAGCTATCGTCATTTAACAACTGATAAGCTTCCTTATGAACCCGATCCCCTTTATCATATTCCGTACCGTTGTTTAAGAGGGCAATCCGGGGATTCGTAATATGCATTACGTTAGCACTATAAAAATTACCTAAAATAGCAAAGTCGTGCAGATTCTTGGCTTTGCTTTCCGCATTGGCACCCACGTCAAGCATGGTGAAATTATCGTGAGGCCCTTGTAAGCTTGGTAACGTGGTGGTCATTCCGGGACGGTCGACCCCTTTAATCCGGCCAATGACGAACAATCCCGCCGCTAACAGCGCTCCGGTATTTCCAGCAGAAAAAATTGCATCCGCATTGCCTTCCTTAACTGCTTGAGCAGCTAAAACCATTGAAGACTGTTTCTTACGTCGAACTGCCCGCACTGGTTCATCTTCCATAGTGATTACTTCGTCAGTATGCACAATTTGGACGTTCCGAAAGTCGTCCATATACTTAGTAATTTCATCTTTTTTCCCGTATAAAATAAATTCCACGTCCGGTAAAGCTTCACGAGCGGCAGCCACTCCTTTAACAATCTGCTCGGGGGCGTTGTCGCCGCCCATTGCATCAACGGCAATTTTCATTTTTACTCTCCTTATGTTTATTATCTAATTTAATTAATCTAATCCTTGCTCAATTTGCATAACTTGGTTCAAATACTTGGCTAAGTTTTGGAAAGCAGGTTGGGATTGCCAATCAGGTTGGTTAACAATCTTAGCAGCTTCAAGTTGGGCAGTTTGTAAGGCACCTAAATCCACCACCGGGTCCCCGACTTTAAATTCTGGAACTCCCGATTGTTGTTGACCAAACAAATCCCCTTGCCCACGCATTTTAAGGTCCGCTTCAGCAATTCGGAAACCGTTATTGGTTTCAACCATGATTTGCATCCGTTGCTTACCCACGGCATTTTTGGGATCGGCAACCAGTAAACAATATGCTTGTTGCTGTCCCCGACCGATCCGTCCTCGCAATTGGTGGAGCTGGGCTAACCCAAACCGGTCCGCATCTTGAATCACCATTAAGGTGGCGTTAGGTACGTCTACGCCCACTTCAATTACCGTGGTCGAGACTAACCCCGCATACTTTCCAGCTTTAAAATCGGCCATAATTTGGTCCTTTTCTGCACCATCCATTTTACCATGCAAGATTCCAATCGCATATCTTTGTCCAAAGAAATCTTTTAGTTCCTCATACAATGTCATGGCATTTTGCAAATCCATGACTTCTGATTCCTCAATTAGCGGTGCCACCACAAAAGCTTGCCGTCCCTTTTTAAATTCGTGTTCCATCAATGCCAGTACTTTATCCCACTCGCCTTTTTTCAACCACTTAGTAACCACTGGCTTGCGACCAGCAGGAAGTTGATCAATAATCGACACGTCCATATCCCCGTAAGCAGTAATGGCTAAGGTACGGGGAATTGGGGTAGCCGTCATCGCCAAGATATCAGGATTAGCTCCTTTTTGGCGCAGCTTTTGCCGCTGGTTCACCCCAAAGCGGTGTTGTTCATCAATGATGGCTAAGCCTAAGTTTTTGAATTCCACATCGTCTTGAATTAAAGCGTGGGTACCAATTACGATGTCAATTTCTCCAGCTTTAACAGCTTCTAAAAGCTCATTGCGCACTTTCTTACGCATTCCGCCAACTAACAGACCAATTTTAACGTCAAAATTGGCAAAAAACTTAATGAGGTTATTAGCGTGTTGCTCAGCAAGGATTTCGGTTGGCGCCATCAAGGCCGCCTGGTGGCCGGAGGTGATGGTGGCGTACATGGCAATTGCCGCCACCACCGTTTTCCCGCTACCTACATCCCCTTGCAACAACCGGTTCATATGCCAAGCTGATTTAAGGTTAGCTAAAATTTCATTGGTAACCCGCTTTTGAGCTCCAGTTAGTTCAAACGGCAACTGTTGGATAAATTCCCGAACTAGTTGGATCTGATAGTCAATTTTAGTTCCTTTTTCCACGCGGTCCCGCGATTTAACCACTTGCAATCCCATTTGAAAAACTAAAAATTCTTCAAACATTGCGGTTCGGCGGGCTTGTTTAGTAATCTGCTCGTCGCCAGGAAAATGCAAAGCTTTAATCATTGCCAAACGATGCATTAACCGGTATTTTTCAATTAAAGCTTCCGGAATCACATCCTGGACTTGCTCAGCATATTCATTCAAAGCTGCCTCCACTAATTGTTGGATTGTCGCTTGTCGAATATGTTTGTTAGCGGGATAGACAGCTTCCATTCCCTGTTCTTCAGTAATTATCTTGATTCCGGTTAAGCTTTGCCGGTTAGCATCCCATTTTCCATAGATAGCCACTTCTTGGTTAGCTTCAAGCTGCTTTTTGATCCACGGTTGGTTAAAAAAAGTGACCATCACCGAGCTGTTTTCTACTAATAGCCGAAAATTAACCCGCACCTTATGCCTTCCAAAACGAGCAATGGTCGGTGCAGTAGCCACGATTCCTTGAAAAGTAACTTTCTGTTGATCAGCAACTTCTTGCGGCTTTTTTGCTGCTAAATCTTCGTAGCGAAAGGGATAGTAGGTGATCAAGTCTTCAATCGTCTGGATTCCCAGCTCTTGCAGTGCTTGCGCGCGCTTAGGGCCGACTCCTGCCAATACCTGCACTGAATCTGTCAGACTTTTCATTTTTCCTCCACAATGCAAATCGAGGCTGTGACATCAATTACGTTTGTCATAGCCTCTAAAATCTATTTCAGCATTAGCTTAACACTTTTAAACCGCTTAGCCTACTCAACCGAAATTAAAAATGGATATACGGGTTGGTCCCCTTCGTGAATTTCAATTTCAAGGTCTTCGTCAATTGCTAAGATAGCCTGTTCTAATTCATCTGCTTGTTTTTGGTTTGCATCTTTGCCATAAATAATCGTTACAATCTCACTATCTTCATCAAGCATTAACTTAACCATTTCAGTAGTTGCTTCCATGAGGTTTGCAGCGGTATTAACGATTTTGCCATCAATCATGCCCATGTAATCATCTTTGCGGATTTGACGTCCGTCTAACTTAGTATCGCGGACCGCAACCGTTACTTGACCGCTTTTGACGGTATCTAGGTTATCTTCCATTGCACTTGCATTTTCATCAAGTTCCGCTTCGGGATCGAATTCAAGCATTGCCGCCATTCCTTGGGAAATTGTCCGACTGTGAACGATCTTAGTCGGAATTTCAGCAACTTCCACAGCTTGTTCTGCTGCTAAGAAGATGTTTTTGTTGTTAGGTAAAACAATGGCTTGCTTAGCACCCGAATTGTTGATCATTGCAGCAATGTCTGCCGTACTTGGGTTCATGGTTTGCCCACCGCTAATAATGTGGGTAACGCCTAAGCTATTAAACAATTTTGAAATCCCGTCTCCCGAAGAAATCGCGATTACCGCCGTTTCGGGGGCTTCCTTAGGTTCGGGAGCCGTCAACGAGTCGTCTTGTTCAATAATCTCTTCTTGTTGCCAGCGCATATTATCGATCTTGATCTTGGTTAAATCCCCGAATTGTTGTCCCCAGCTTAAAACGTCGCCAGGATGTTCGGTATGCACGTGTACCTTAACCACCTCATCGTCATTAATTACGAGTAAGGAATCCCCTAACTTCGCAAGGTAGTTGTAGAAGGTGTCGTAATCAAATTCTTGAGAAACTTGGAGTCCCTTACCGATCCGCACCATCATCTGGGTACAGTAACCGTACTTAATATCTTCGGGATTAATTTTTCCTTGCACGCTTTGGTGGTGCTTGGCTTCCACCATTTCATTGATTTCAGTAACGTCTGGTTCATGTTGATATTCGCTGACGTCCTTACCGTTTAAAACATCATTAAAGGCGTCAAAAACAAAAACCAATCCTTGACCACCAGAATCAACTACTCCGACTTCCTTTAAAACCGGGAGCAGTTCCGTAGTCTTTTTCAAAGCTGCTTGCGCTGCAGCATCGATTGCCTGCATTACCTCAGCCAAATTATCACTCGTTAAAGCAGCTTCGTTACCGGCCTTAGCGGCTTCCCGAACCACCGTTAAGATAGTTCCTTCAGTAGGTTTCATTACCGCTTTATAAGCCGTCTTAGCGCCATTAGCGACCGCATCTGCAAGATCCTTGGCATCTAAGCTTTCCTTACCTTCCACACTTTTAGCAAAGCCGCGGAAAATTTGCGATAAAATAACGCCCGAATTGCCTCGCGCGCCCATTAAAAGTCCTTTCGCTAAGGAACCTGCCAAGTGACCAACTTCTTCACTAGCATCGTTAGCTTCGTACTTTGCACCACTTTCTAACGATAAACTCATGTTAGTTCCGGTGTCTCCATCCGGTACCGGAAAAACGTTTAATGAGTTAATAAAATCCGCATTCATTTTTAAGCGATCAGCACTAGCCTGCACCATCTGATCAAAAACTTCATTAGTAACTAAGGTTTCGATTGCTTCCAATTCTTTATCCTCCCAACCCAACGAACTAATCGCTGAGTGCCTTTACACCCTGAACGAAGACATTCACTGAGTTAGCAGAAATGCCTAGCATTGATTCCAGGTTATATTTTACTTTTGATTGTACGTTTTTTGAAATTTCAGAAATTTTTGTACCATAACCGACAATGATGTATACGTCAATTGCAACCCCATTATCTTCTTGTTTAATTACCACGCCTCGTGCATAATTTTCACGTTTTAAAATTTCATTAATGTTGTCGCGGATTTGATTCTTGCTGGCCATGCCCACTACACCATAGTTATCCGTAGCTGCGCTGCCGACCACCGTCGCGATCACATCGTTTGAAACCTCGATGGTTCCATTTTTTGTTTTAATTTTGACAGCCATCTTCCTGCCTCCTTAGTATCATATATACCAACGATATTTTACCATATCTTATCTAGACGCTAAATACAAGAACCTGCCCCATAAATCGACGTCAATTCCTATTATACTGGGAAATTATGTTCGTGCCAATTCTTAAACAGAAGTGACAGCAACTTTTATTTCGTCACGTTAAAATATCTGTCAAGGATAATTACTTGAAAGTTTCCTATTGCAATATACCGGGCAATGTGATAAATTGTTATGGTAATTGAAATAGATTCTATTGAGATATAGAAGTGACAAAGGAGGGTTTCAACATGGCAAAAGATTTTGTCACCGGTAAGCGCACAAGTTTTGGAAATACTCGCTCACACGCTTTGAACCACAGCCGCCGAAGCTGGAAGCCAAATTTACAAAAGGTTCGCATCTTAGTTGATGGTAAGCCTAAACGCGTTTGGGTTTCTGCTCGAGCTCTAAAATCAGGTAAAGTAACTCGTGTATAACCAAGCACTTAAAAGCTTAAAACAAAAAATGCTCTTAACCGTTAGATAATCATCTAGCTGTTAAGAGCATTTTTTTGTTTTACTTAGTCCTTGCTTTGAATAACCGCAATTAATCCGTTGCTTAAGTAAACGGTAGCCGTACTACCAATAAACTCGTTGCTTACGTAGGCCCGCGCATTGGGCACCATGTGATTATGCAGTTGGTATTTTTCATCATCCAAAGTCAATGCGTCGATGGGCGTTAACGGAATGAATGACAAATATTTAAAACCAGCTTCTTTTTTAATTGTGTGTTTTCCAGAATTGAAAAAGGTAATCCGATTTTGCCGGTCAATCAACGTAATCTGTTCAGCAAATCGCCGAAAGCGCGCTTCTAGCACCATTAATACGTTTGCTAGCAAATGGTCGATCCGCCCGCCGCTAACGCCTAGAATGCGAACCTGTGCGTGATCGTCAATATTTAATACCTTAGCTAGCGCCGCTTCGGTGTCCGTATCATCTTTGATGGGGTTTAATTTAACCACCCTATCAAATCCCGCTGCGACCTTTGCAAACTCTGCTTCGCTCACCGAATCAAAATCGCCAATTGCCAAACTACCTTTAAGCTGTTCATTTACCAAACGTAATGCTCCGCGGTCTACGCCAACCCATTCACCATCTAATTCTTGCCAATTTTCTGGTAAATTTGCCGGGTCGCCGCCGACTAATAGGTTAAATATTTTCATTATTTAGTAAGGTCCTTTAAGGTTTGTACTTGTTTAGTATAATCAGGTGCGTTAAAAATGTATGATCCAGCAACCGCCACATCAACTCCCGCGTCGTACACTTGTTTAACGTTTTGGTCACTAATTCCGCCGTCAATTTCGATGTCAAATTCTAAACCACGTGCTTGGCGTAATGCTGACAAACGTTTAACTTTACTAATCGAACTTTCCAAGAACTTTTGTCCCCCAAATCCTGGGTTAACCGACATGATTAATACTTGATCCACTTCTGGTAAAAGTTCTTCTAATTCAGTTAGCGGTGTGCCTGGATTAACAACGACTTCTGCTTGCGCACCCGCTTGTTTGATTAGTTGGATAGCCCGGGCAATGTGCTGGGTGCTTTCTACGTGCACTCCGATAATGCTAGCACCCGCTTGGGCAAATTGTTCCACGTAATTTTCCGGATTTTGAATCATTAGGTGTACGTCCAACTTAATATCACAGTCTTGTGCCAAGCCCTTAACAGTGTTTAATCCAAAGCTTAAGTTAGGAACAAAACTGCCGTCCATTACATCGACGTGTAAGTAGTCAGCTCCTTGAACCTGTTCAACATCCTTCATTAGATTTGCTGGATCTGCACTTAAAATTGATGGTGCTACTTTAATCATTTCTTCTTCCTCCGATCTTTTTTCTGGTACCCTTTACGTTTATAATCTGGTTTTTGGGACCGGATCAACCCCATGAATTGTTCATAATTAGCGTAACGACTAGCCAAAATTTCTCCATTTTCTACAGCAGCTTTCACCGCGCATCCTGGTTCGTTAAGGTGTAAGCATTCGCGAAAACGACAATTTTGGCCGATTTGCTTTATCTCCAGAAAGCATTCTTTAAGTTCCGTATCCGCCATTTCAAAAACCGCATAAGAGGAAAAACCTGGCGTATCCGCAACTAATCCTCCGTCAATGTTCATTAACGAAACTTTCCGCGTTGTATGCTTTCCTCGATTTAGTGCCTGAGAAACTTCACCGGTCTGGATGTTCAAATCCGGATCAATTCGGTTTAACAACGTCGACTTACCAGCTCCAGTTTGTCCCATAAAAATAGTTAATCGCTCAGCAAAAAGTTTGCGCAACGCCTTCACATCGGCATCGTCTTTTTGGCGAACAGGAAAAACTACTTGATAACCAATTTTTTGGTAATAGTCGGCAATTTGTTTTAAATCTTGGTAAGCCTCGTTATCCAATAAATCCGTTTTGGAAAAATAGATCACTGCGCTAATCTTTTTTTCGGCAAGTGCCACTAGTTGCCGATCCAGTAAATTAGCTGAGAAATCCGGCTGGGTAGCTGCCGTAACCACTACCGCTTGGTCAATGTTGGCTAACGGCGGGCGTACTAATTCGTTTTTCCGGGGGTGAATGCTAGTGATGTAGCCAGTTTGGTCCGAATTTTCTTTGAAATCGACCACATCTCCCACCAACGGTTTAGTTTGTTGGTTACGAAAATTCCCCCGTGCCCGGGTGCGAATTACTTCGTGTTGCTCAGTTAGCACATCATAAAATCCTGCTAACAATTGTATAATTTGTCCAGTATGCATGCACTTCTCCATCTATTTAGCGATCGTAAACGTAATCGTTGTCAAGCGCGGGACGACTACCTGACCAGCAACCACATCTTGTGAAATAATGCGGTCGTTGTCAAAACGATTAGTAACCACCTCTTTTTTCTTAATGGTGAATCCCTTAGCTTCTAGTTGCCGCTTAGTGCTTGGATAATCACTGCCTACATAGTTATCCACATCAAAGCTATTTGGTCCCTTACTAATCACCACGTTGACCTTAATTCCTTCTTGAACAGCTTTACCATTCTCAGGTAAGGTCTTAACCACCTTATTATAACCGGTTTTATCATCAGCGACCTTAGTTATTTTACCCACTCCAAGATTTTCCTTAGATAATTTGGTTGTTGCTTGATTTTGCGTCAAACCATGCAAATTGGGAACCCTAACCATTTGCGGGCTGCTTAACTTAAAGACAATTAAAATTCCCAAAATGAAGGCCAAGATGGCAAACGCCATAAACGCCGCCCGCCTGCGCAGCGGGTGCCGATGTTTAGGTCGGTGCATTTCCTCTGTTTTTGCTTCGGGCTGGTGATTTTTCTTAATAGATTTAAGTTTCTCGTTTACCTGCATCTTAATTGAGCGGGTCTGTTCGCTATCCGGTTCATCCAATTGGCGGTTAATCGCCTTTTGGTCTAAAACAATGGTGTGCTCAGTTAAAGAATCCTCTACGAACTTGCTTTCTTGCGCACGTTGCGGACTTAGGGTCGTTTTTAAATCAAGTGCCATTTCAGCAACGTTTTTGTAGCGATCCGTCGGGTTCTTGGCAGTTGCTTTAAGCACCACGTTTTCCAACGCTTGTGGAATTTGGTGATTAAAATCAGTTACTAACGGTAATTGATCTTGATAATGTTTAATAGCAATTGATACCGCCGTCTCACCTTCAAACGGGACCTTTCCAGTTAGCATTTCAAAAAGAATAATTCCTAATGAATAAATGTCCGACTGTTGCGTAGCCACGTGCCCGCGGACTTGTTCCGGCGAGAGGTACTGTACTGAACCAATCACCGTGTTGGTTCGGGTAAAACTACTTTGCTGGTTGGCAATTGCAATTCCAAAATCGGTAATTTTAGCATTCCCATGTTTATCAATCAGCACGTTTTGCGGTTTTAAATCCCGATGAATAATTCCATGCCGGTGGGCCGCTTGCACTCCGCACAAGATCTGCCCCATTAAATTGACCACTTGTGGAAGCGGAAGCGGAAACTCATCTTTGATATATCGTTTTAAATCTTTTCCTTCTACGTACTCCATTACGAGATAATTCATCCCGTGCTCTTCACCAATGTCATAAACACTAACGATGTTGGGGTGAACCAGCTCGGTAGCCGACAATGCTTCTCGTTGGAAGCGGCGTACAGCCGAAGCATCGTCTTGCATATCAAAACGGACTAGCTTAACCGCCACGTCCCGGTCTAAAATCAAATCGTGAGCTAGATAAACGCTAGCCATGCCACCTTCACCAACGGGGCGAATAATCTTATAACGTCCGTTTAGCGTTTGATTCGGGGTCATCAGCTCGCCCCCATTTCTGTTTCCACAATCAACACCGTCACGTTATCAAAACCGCCGGCGTGGTTAGCCAAATCAACCAGCTTACGCGTTTTGGCTTCGAGACTTTGTTGGTCTCCCAAGATTTGTTGGATTACATCATTACGAACTAAGTTAGTTAACCCATCCGTGCAGAGTAATAAAATATCACCAGCCGCCACGTTAAATACCTTGATTTCCGCTTCGGCTTGCTCAGAAATACCAAGCGTTTTGGTAATCACGTTTTTTTGCGGGTGGTTGCGGGCTTCCTCTGGAGTAATCCGGCCAGTTTTTAGCAATTCATTTACTAACGAATGGTCGGTTGATAATTGACGTAATCCAGCCCGCTGATTATATATGTAACAACGACTGTCGCCTAAATTTGCTACGACCACTTGATCATTAATAAATAACGCCAAAACAATGGTAGTTCCCATACCATTTAAATTTTTGTAGTGCTTAGAAGCTTGTAGAATCTTACGGTTTTCAATTGCCAACTGGTGGGTTAACCAGTTTTTGGCGTCTTCAACGGTGTTGATGTCGGAGGTCTCAAATAAATAACCAATGTGGGAAACCGCCATCTCAGAAGCAATGTCACCGCCCCGATTACCGCCAACGCCATCAGCGACGATCGTTAAAATCGATTCTGAATCACTTTTAAAAATTCCCACGTAGTCTTGGTTTGTTTTGCGGACTTTCCCTTTGTCCGATAGGTACGCATATTTCATATCTATCAATCACTTCACTTTTTTCATATTCGCAATGAAGAAACCATCTGATCCAAAATCATCCGGGTAAATATTTAGGCTCAGATCAGTGCGGTCTGCTTTAACTTTTTTATCCGTCTGCGTTTTTAATAGTTCAAATTCTGGGTGCTGGGTTAAAAACTCATCGATTGTCATCTGATTTTCCTTACGGAGCATTGTGCAAGTGCTATAAGTAAGAATTCCGCCCACCTTAAGCATCGACGCTACGTTATCTAAAATGTCCAACTGGACGCGGTGTAAATCGCTGCTATCCTTTTTGCTCTTAAGGTACCGCGTTTCAGGCTTTCGGCGTAATAAACCGATTCCCGAGCACGGGGCGTCAACCAAAATACGATCAAATTCTTCCTTTAATTCTGGGCAAGGAGTCGTGGCATCGTGGACTTCCGTAACGATGTTCGTTAAATGCATCCGCTGTGCATTTTGTTGAATTAGCCGGGTACGGGATTCATAAATATCCCAAGCAATTACTTGTCCATCAGGTCCCACTTTTTGGGCCAACTGGGTTGTCTTACCCCCTGGTGCTGCGCAAGCATCTAAGACTTTTTGTCCCGTTGCTAATTGCATGGTTTCACCAACTAACATTGCCGACTCATCCTGTGCAATCACCTCGCCAGCTTGAAAACTAGCGGACTGCGCCAGTCCAGGACCATTTTGTAAACGTAATCCGTCCGTTGCTAATAAACTTTCTTGAACGTCATATTCTTCGGATAGGCTTTGGCGAATTGCCGCCGTCGAACGTTGAATAGGGTTCATCCTGACACTTAAATGAGCTGGCCGATTAATACTATCTAGTATCTTCCGGCACTTATTTTCTCCTAATTCATACAATAATTGGTCCACAATCCACGAAGCAACGCTATATTCGGTTGCTAATCGCTGGGTTAAATCCGGAATGCTGTCTAAACTTGGGGTTCCTTGACGTTGATAAGAACGTAACACCCCGGTTACCATCTTACGAACACCGTCGCTTCCCCGCCGTTTAGCAATTTCAATGGTTTCATTAAAGATGGCAAAGGTGGGGACCCGATCCAAAAATTCCATTTGAAAAATGGCCGTACGTAATAAGTTGATTACCCACCGCGGGGTCTGTTCTGGTCGCTGCAAGAAATTTGCTAAATAAAAATCAATGGTCAAGCGGTGTTGTAAAACACCATAAACCAATTCGGTCAGTAAATGCTTATCGACTTCTGATAAGTCTGCATCCTGGATCACCTGGTTTAACTCTAAATTTGAATAGGCGCCTTCGTCAATACTTTCTAAAGCGTCAACCGCTAAATCGCGGGGGTTATTTTTCAATTCCGTCATTGTCTATAATTTGCTTTCCGGGGTGTAAATTATCGCCAACCCCATTTAAATAATCTGTAATGGACATCTTTTGTTTTCCAGCTGGTTGTAATTCTAAAATGCTGATTACACCATGGTCACCAGTGGCCACAAGCAATTCATGCTTGGTCTTTTCAACCACCTGGCCAGGTGCTAAATCAGTACTTTGATCAACGACCGCCGTCTTCCACAGCTTGGTCCGCTGTCCTTCCATGATCACGTAAGCAACTGGGAAAGGTCGCAATCCGCGAACCTTAGCGTCTACTAAACGTGCTGGTAAATTGATATCAACCGCTTCTTGTTCAGGGGCAATGTTAGGTGAAAAGCTAACCTGTTCTTCATCCTGCGCTACCGGCGTGATTTCTCCGTTTATTAACTTAGGTAAGGTTTCCAGAAGCGTATCCCGGCCTAAAATACTTAATTTTTCAAACATGCTGCCAACTTCATCTTGGTCGGTAATTGGCATTTTAGCTTGGGCAAGCATATCCCCGGCGTCCATTTTCTTAACCATGTAAATAATGGTGACCCCAGTTTCTGCATCCCCATTCATGATTGCGTAATGTACGGGCGCTCCTCCCCGATATTTAGGTAATAACGAAGCATGCACGTTGATTGCCGCAATTTTAACCGAGTTAATTAATTTCATCGGTAAAAATTGGCCAAAGGCTGCCGTCACGATAAGGTCCGCGTTTAAATTAATTAACTCCTCCATTTCCGGACTGCCACTAAGTTTTTCCGGTTGATAAACCTTAATATCGTGCTTAGTTGCTACTTGTTTAACCGGACTTGGTGTAAGAACGTGCTTTCTACCAACTCGGCGATCGGGCTGGGTGACCACCCCAATTACGTTGTAATCCGGATGCTCAATTAAACTTTGTAAAATGGGCGCCGAAAATTGGGGCGTTCCCATGAAAATAATTGATTTCATTAAAAAACCTACTTTCTATGCTTACATAAAGTTTTGCGGATCGGCATCAATTGTGATTCGGACCCCGTGTCGAAACTTTTCTTGTGATTCATTTAGCACCTTTAACAAGGCGTCATGGAGTCGCGGCTCCTTTTGGTACTTAATTAAAATCTGGTAATAATATTTTTGCTTGATTTTAGAAACCGATTTAGGCGTAGGCCCTAAAACAATTGCTTGCGAGCTTAACTGGGGTTGAATTTTATTTAACACTTCGTACGCATTTTTTTGCGCAGTAGCTTCGTCGGAAGCCGCAACGTTGATTAATACCGTAAAGTAATACGGAGGGTATTTCCCTAGGTGGCGCAGATACATTTCTTTTTGAAAGAAGTCTTCATAGTCCTGTTTTTGCGCCAACTTAATCGCGTAATGGTCCGGATTAAAGGTCTGGATAAGAACTTCACCAGCTTTTTGCGCCCGTCCGGCTCGTCCAGCAACCTGTGTCAACAATTGAAAAGTCCGTTCACTGGCTCTTAAATCCGGCAGTTCTAAGGAAGTATCCGCATTCAAAACCCCTACAAGAGTTACCTCAGGGAAATCTAACCCCTTTGCAATCATTTGGGTTCCTAAAAGGATGTCTGCGTCGTGGTTACCAAAACGAGCCAGTAGCCGTTCGTGAGCCCCTTTTCGCCGAGTGGTGTCCACGTCCATTCGTAAGACCCGTGCTTGCGGTAAGATCTGTTGCAGCTGTTGCTCAACTTTTTGGGTTCCCGTACCAAAGAACCGAATTTTGTCACTACCGCAATTTTGACATTTTCGCGGAATCGGTTCTTCATGCCCACAGTAATGACACTGCATCGAGTGAGTATCCAAATGCATGGTTAGCGAAACATCACAATTAGGACATTTCAATACAAATCCACAATCACGGCACATCACAAATGACGAAAATCCCCGTCGGTTTAGCATTAAAACTACTTGTTCATGCTTTAGGAGTCGTTCTTGAATCGCGTTAACCATGGGTGCCGAAAAATTCTCGTTAAACCCGTCGCCCAGGTGCCGCCGCATATCAATTACCCTTATTGCTGGCAAGGCCTGTTGGTTAGCGCGTTTATGAATCTGGATAAAGTCATAACCCCCCCGTTCTGCGCGCGCCCGACTTTCCAGCGCTGGAGTCGCACTACCTAAAACCACCGGGCAATTAGCATTTTGCGCCCGATAAATGGCAACGTCACGCGCATGGTATCGCGGAGCATCGGTTTGCTTATATGTTTCGGAGTGCTCTTCATCCATAATAATAATACCAAGATTATGCAGGGGTGCAAACACCGCAGAACGCGCACCCACCACTACTTTAACCTCGTTACGCATAATTCGGCGCCATTCATCAAATTTTTCGCCATCAGAAAGTGCGCTATGCAAGACCGCCACTTGGTCGCCAAACCGCGCCCGGACGCGGTTAACCATCAAAGGAGTTAGCGAAATTTCTGGAACCATCAAGATTGCGGTCCTGCCTTGGTTGAGCACCTGGGAAATGCTTTGTAAATAGACTTCCGTTTTTCCTGAGCCAGTTACTCCCTCTAACAGGATTGGCTTAGCACGACGGTTTTGAACAGCATCCGAAATTTTTTTAAAGGCGGAGGCTTGTTCATCATTCAAGTTGAGCTCTTGGTCGGTTTGCAGATCACTTTGCGCAAACGGGTCCCGGTACTGTTCTACTAAGTCACGCTTTAACCACCCTTGCTCTACCGCGTGGTCAACCGTTCCGCGACTAATTTGATAATCCTTGATTAAGGAAGCTTGACTAAGGCCTTCTTTAACGCTTATTTCTGGTATTAACTGCAATAGTTTCAACTGTTGACGGGCGTTAGATCGCACCGTCTTGGTAATTTGAGTGATTTGTTCGGCATCCACTAGCGGCCAAATCCAGTTAATCATCTTTTTTCTAGCAGAATTTTCGGTGGCGTACTCTAAAGTAACGCTACCGTCCTTAACCCACTGGTTTAATTGACGCTGTTGCGGATAATCAAGCTCGTTAACCTTTAAATCGACGACCTGCTGCTCGCCCAATACTTCAACAACCCTTTGTGGATCAATTCGTTGACGATTGACTTTCACAAACCGTTTTGTATTAATTTTAACCAAATTAGGCAACATTGCATTCAAACAGGTCACCCTAAAGGAAAAGGTTTTATCCGCCAACCATGCTGATAAATCAATTAATTCCTGATTTAAGAAAGGCTCTGGTTCAAGAAGTGAAATAATATTTTTTAATTCCATCGGGAAATCTTGCCGATTTTCTCCAATCACAAACCCTTGGACCGGTCGTCCCGCTTGACCAAAGGGAACGATTACGCGTGAACCAATTTTAATGTCATTTTCAATTGCCGCGTCTGCTTGGTAAGTAAATGGTGTGTTCGTTTGCAGAGCTGGTACGTTGACGATGACATCAAACTTTTTTGTCATTCCCTAATCCCCTTTACTTCAATTCTTCGCTAACAATTTTTAAAATTGCTTCTGCAATCTTTACTTTAGATTGTTTGGCAATCACCTTAGCTCTTTGATCCGGACGTAAAATGGTTACGGCATTATCGTCAACATTAAAACCAATCTCGGGGTTGCCCACGTCGTTAGCCACCACCATATTCAGACCTTTTCGCTGCATTTTTCCCGTAGCATTTTCTAGTAGATCATCCGTCTCTGCCGCAAAACCCACGACATATTTTAACCGGTCCGGTCGGTCCAACGTAGCTAAAATATCTGGGTTTTCGACTAGTTCAAGTTGTAAGCCATTTTTAAAATCATGTTTCTTCAACTTATGCGTGCTAACCTTAGCAACTCGATAATCAGAAACCGCAGCTGCCATAATTAACACATCCGCATTTTTGAGCTCCTGATCCAAAGCTGCTTTTAACTCCGCTACGTCTTCAATATCAATTCTTTTAATTTTAGACTGGGTGTCAAGGCTTAAGTTAGTTGGTCCAGTGATTAAAGTCACTGTCGCTCCAACTGCCGCAGCTTGTTGTGCAAGTGCAAAACCCATTTTTCCCGATGAACGGTTGCCAATGAAACGGACCGGATCAATTGCTTCGCGGGTTCCTCCAGCAGTGACCACCACCTTGTAGCCTGCCAACTGCTGGCTACTACTAACTGGTTGACTTATAAACTGATTAACCACTTCTGCCGATGGAAAACGGCCCTTTCCGGAGTAGCCTTCCGCCAGTTCTCCCACTACGGGCTCTAGTATTTCTACCCCATCCGCCTTGAGTTGGGTCAGGTTACGTTGAACCGCTGGATTTTGCCACATGTTAACGTTCATCGCCGGCAGAACCCTTTTCTTAGCTGAAGACGCAAGTACTACCGTAGACGCAAAATCGTCCGCAATTCCAAGTACCATTTTTGCGATAAAGTTTGCCGTTGCCGGAGCCACCACGACTTGATCCGCCCAGTCAGCTAATGCTACGTGAGCAACTGGCTTTCCCAGATCCGATTTAAAATCATCATAAACCGGTTCGTTGGTTAACGTGGCAAACGTCAATGGGGTGACGAACTCTTCAGCCATCTTAGTCATAACAACTTTTACTGCGTTACCAGCCTTCACCTGGTATCGAACCGCCTCAACCACCTTATATTCGGCAATTCCGCCGGTAATTACAAATAATATTTTCATTGGCAAACACCTTCCTAGTTTTATATTCTACCAGTCTCCTGTACCTAATCCCATCTAAAATAATGGAATGACAATCACGTAAAAAAGCTAGAAAAAATCATTTCAGATTTTTCCTAGCCTCGCTTTACACTTAGTATCGTTTGGTAGATTTTCCAGTGACGGGTTCTACTTAACCTTAAGTACTGATTAATTACAGGTCTTTTTCGTTAGGATCAATAACTACGTCGCCTGCAACAATTTCTTCTAAAGCTTTCCCAACGTTTTTATGAGAACTATAGTGGTCAAGCAATTCTGGTGCGCCCTCATCTAATTGGTGTGCGCGCTTGCTTGCTAACATAATTAATGAATAACGAGAATCAACTCGTTCGAGCAGTTTATCAACTGAAGGATATAAAATCATTTTACAACTCTCCTAACATTTCTTGGTATTCAGGGTAAACGCGTGAAACGCGTAAATGTTCTCCCTTAATAATGTTTTTAATTGATTCAACGGCATTTTCGACCTTATCATTAACGATTGCATAATCATAATCATGCATCGTTTTAATTTCATCGACCGCCTTTTCCATTCGTTTATTAATCGTTTCAATGTCTTCGGTTCCCCGATTAATAATCCGTTGTTTTAATTCCATCAAATCTGGCGGCGTTAAAAACAAAAAGACGCCGTCCGGCATTTTTTCACGGACTTGACGAGCTCCGTTAACTTCAATTTCTAAAAAAACGTCCCGACCAGAGTCTAAAGTCTGGTTGACATATTTTAACGGGGTGCCGTAGTAATTGTCAACATATTTGGCATACTCTAGCATTTGACCTTCTTCGATGTTTTTCTCAAATTCAGCTTTAGAAACAAAGTAATAATCCTCGCCATTAACTTCACCTTCACGAGGTTTTCTAGTAGTCATTGACACTGAATATTGGAAATCATTTCCACCTTGATCAAAGATTGCTTTTCTAACCGTTCCCTTACCTACACCGGAAGGTCCCGAAAGAACAATCAACATTCCTCTTTTCGCCATTTCCAAACTCCCTCAAATATATGTATGTAATTACTATTTTGCACTTTTTTTACTTATTTTTCAACTGTATTCCGCATGTCAAGGCAAAGTAATTTCGCTTTTGAGCACCTTTATTTAAAACCACTTGCAAAACTGAACGTTTGTTCGTATAATAAAAACACAAACAAACGTTCGATGGAGGCAATTATGGAAAGTCGTAAACTAAGTCCGCTTAAATTATTTAACTTTTCGCTCGCAGCAATTCGTAGTACTTATGAAAGTTTATTCGTGGTTCCTGAAGACCGCGGACTTAACATTGTTGACCAAGCGATGTCCTTAACTCAAATCAACGATACGATTGCGTTTGCTATCCAAAACCAAGTTCCCGTTCAAATGCAAATCAATTTAACGGCTTCGCGGGTGGTCGAGCTACGTGGCCACCTATTATTAAACCGTTCGGGAAGGCTTTGTATTCAAGACCAAAATTCAAATACCACCCAAACATTAGAAGATGCAGAAATTCGCAGCATTGCGCTAATATAATATTTTCTTTTGCAAGTTCAACGTGGCTTGTAACCCTCAATCCGTTATTTGTCATAGTAGGAACGCAAAATCCATTAAAAAGCGCGGCTGAGAAAAACTAAAAATCGACCATCATGGACTAGGCTCTGTCAAGTTGACAGACAAAATAATATAAAATTAGGTAGCTTATTAAACGGCCTCATTCCAGTATTCATCAGGAATGAGGCCATTTCTTGTTGTTGATTAAAATATTCAATTCCATTTTTAACTAACTTAATTAGCACTTGATAAGCTTTAAGGGATCCTATGTCGTTCCAGCCAACGCAGTTTAAATTCATTTATAAAATCTAATTTTTCTAATGCTGTGTACTTAAATCCAGGCATTCAAAAAACCCTCCATGATTGTCAGTTGAATTATGATATTTCATTTGACAGTCATGGAGGGATTATTACATTACGCCAAATCCAAGCATGATGATTAGTTTCTTAGTTAATGCTCAAAAATTACCAAACTTTTATCCCACGCTCACTTTTTACGTATCTTATTACTCAGGCTTGTTCATGTTCCATCTGCAACAGCTCGCGTGCGTGCTCTAAACTCAATTCAGTTAGGTCTACCCCAGCTAACATTTTAGCGATTTCATTAACCCGCCCCTCATCATCAAGAGCGGTTAAATTAGTCATCGTCCGTCCCTTAACCACTTTTTTAGCCACGTGCAACTGGTAGTCTGCCCGGGCAGCTACTTGTGGAAGGTGGGAAATACATAATACTTGCGAGTGATTCGAAATTTCATGAATTTTATCCGCAATTGCCTGAGCTACTCGACCACTGACTCCGGTGTCAACCTCGTCAAAAATAATGCTGGTAACCCCCTCATTGCGAGCAAAAATAGTTTTCAAAGCTAACATGATCCGTGAAAGCTCCCCACCAGACGCAATTTTTGCCAATGGTTTCAAGTCTTCACCAGGATTGGGTTGGATTAAAAATTCAACGTTATCAAGTCCGTCGAGTTCCGGAACCTTTTTAGAATTGAACTGTACCTTAAACTGTGTTTTTTCCATGTACAATCCCGCCAACTGATCCCGAACTGCTTGTTCTAGTTTCAAAGCCATTTTCTGGCGTAAATTGGTTAACTGCGTACCTAATTGCTTGGTTTCTTGCAAACGTTTTTCCACTTCCACAGCCAAATCATCTAGATTTTGGCCCGCCCCAGTCATTTCTGCCAATTCATTTTCAATTCTCGATAAGTATTTCAGAATTTCAGTAATCGAATTGCCGTACTTCTTTTTTAACTGCCGGATTGTTTCTAACCGTTGTTCGACTTCATCCAGTTCAGCAGGGTTCCATTCCATCGAGTCAATCGCCGAGCGAACTCGATTAGTAACATCTTCTAAAGAATAGTAGGCATTTTGAACCTCATCGGCAATCTGCTCGTATTCTTCATCATAGTCAGCAATTCCTTGCATTTCTTGCATTACGTTTCCAATTTGGTCGGTTGCAGAAACTCCTTCTTCACTTTCCAAAACTTGAAAACTAGTTGCTAACGCATCTGAAATACTTTGAAAATTAACCAACTGATCACGCCGCTTTTCTAACTCTTCATCTTCACCTTCGATAAGATTTGCAGCCTTAATTTCATCAACTTGAAACTGCAGCATATCTACCCGCTGATTCCATTCATGTTCATTTTTTAGACTTTGGTTTAAACGCCGATTTAATTTAGTGTACGCCTTAAAAGCAGCTTGGTACCGTTGCTTGGTGTCGGCTACCGCAGCGTAATCAAACTGTTCTAACAAGCGTAAATGCTTATCGCTATCCATCAATTCTTGGTGTTCATTTTGTCCGTGAATATCAATTAAAGTTTGCCCAATCTTTTTTAGACTGTTCAAATTAACGATGGTTCCGTTAACTCGACAAACGCTACGCCCCGTCTTAAGTAATTCCCTAGTAATCACGAGGTCGTTAGTCGGTTCAATTCCTAATTCTTCTAAAACCGTCTTAGTATTGGCAATTTCAGCAATATCAAAAACGCCTTGCAAGACGGCCTTATCCGCGCCAGTTCGTACAAAGTCTACGGATCCGCGACCCCCAGCTAGCAGTCCGACGGCATCAATGATAATCGATTTTCCGGCACCGGTTTCCCCAGTTAATACGGTCATCCCTTGCCGAAAACTAGCATCTAGTTTTTCGATAATTGCAAAATCCTTGATTGATAATTCCAATAACATGATAATCTCTCCTAGGTATAGGCTATCGCTTTGGTGATCCTTTTTCTTAACTGTATAGCGCGCTCATTGTCTTTGCAAACTACCAGCACTCCGTCATCATCAGCAATCACAGCAAACACAAAACTGTAGTTAACTTGCTTCAAAGTTGCCGCAACGCTGGGACCGTTCCCGGGCTTTAAATCGATGTAAACTAATTGGTCTTGTGCCTTGATCGTAATTAAAGACGTCGCTAGTAAATTAAAGAAACGCTGTTCAATTTGTGAACTATCCGTCTTTGGTAACGCATAGCGAAGACGGCCATCCACCGTGGCGACCTTAACTAGCTGCAATTCCTTTATGTCACGAGAAATTGTTGCTTGGGTAACTTGAATTCCTTGCTTTTGCAGAATTTCAACAATATCTTCTTGGCGCCCAACCTGATGATTATTGATGATTTGTTTAATGAGGGCGTGTCGTTGATTTTTACGCATTATCTCACCTACGAATTTAAATTAGAATATGCTCGATCAATTACTTCATTAATATTTACCTTCGAACTAATGCTGCCTAATTCAGCATCCGCACTAGATAGCCATGCTAAGAATTCAATATTACCTTCGCCACCCTTGATTGGCGAATAATCTAGCCCCAATACGTCGAACCCTTCCGCATTAGCCATGGTCAAAACATTCTTAAGCACTTCTTCATGCACTTTACGATCCCGGACGATTCCATGTTTACCAACCTTTTCACGCCCTGCTTCGAATTGTGGCTTGATCAAGCTAACTACCGAGCCTCCAGTTTTTAAAATCTGTTTAAGGACCGGTAAAATTAGTTTTAAGGAAATGAAGGAAACGTCAATAGAGGCAAATTCTGGTTGACCACTGGTAAAGTCTGCTAACTTACTATAGCGAAAATTAGTATTTTCCATCACTACTACTCGGGGGTCTTCCCGTAATTTCCAAACCAGTTGGTTAGTTCCCACATCAAGGGCATAACTTAATTTAGCACCATTTTGGAGCATTACATCGGTAAAACCGCCTGTAGAAGAGCCAATGTCTAAAACTACCAGTCCACTCACGTCAATGTCAAAAACATCTAGGGCCTTGGCAAGTTTTAAACCACCCCGGCTCACGTAGGGCATCGGTTTTCCCTTTAAGTGTAATTTAGTGTTCGGGTCAATTTTAACCCCTGGTTTATCCAACCGTTCTTCATTATCTCCTAGAATTTCACCAGCCATCACTGCTCGTTTGGCCTTTTCGCGGGTGTCAAATAACCCTTGCTTAACTAATAAAACATCTACTCGTTCTTTTGCCATTACCTTGTCTCCATTATTTTAAATACGCTAAAAAACCGCAAAGCAGTGAAACTTCGTAACCCCGTTCAACTAAGGGGATCAACGCCTCTTCGCATGCATTAAGAACCGTCGATAACCGTTCTTTTGCAGAATCCAGTCCTAATAAATTAACGTACGTGTTTTTATTTAACGCTTGATCCTTACCAGCCGTTTTGCCTAGTTCAACACTACTTTCCGTTACGTCAATGATATCATCATGAATTTGGAAAGCTAAGCCAAAATTTTGTACAAACTGTAATATTGCCGTAGCCACCGTGGTTTCGCACTTAGCAATATGTAAAGCTGCTTTAGCTGGAAAAATCAACATTTGTCCCGTTTTTAATTCGTGCAATTTTTTTAATTGCTCAATTGTATAGCGTTGGTGATTGCCTTCAATGTCTTGTAGCTGCCCAGCAATCATCCCTTCTGGTCCCGCTGCCTGCGCCAAGTCACCAATCACCGTGGCTTTGACTTCAGCTGTAAACCCAGTCGCTGCTAACCATTGAAAAGCAATCGTTAATAGGGCGTCCCCCGTCAAAATTGCTTCCGCTTCCCCGAATTGTTTATGACTAGTTGGACGGCCTCGTCGAAGATCATCATTGTCCATCGCCGGTAAATCGTCGTGAATCAACGAATAGGTGTGTACGGCTTCTAACGCGACTGCGACCGTTAACACATCGGGATTGATGGGCTCTCCCAGCACCTCTAAAATGGCTAGTAATATTAACGGACGGACGCGCTTGCCTCCAGCGTTGAACGAATACGCCATCATCCGCGCCAGCTGGGGTTGGTGTTTTTCAACCTTCTCCATCAGTTCTGCAAAATGATCGTTGATTAATGGTGTACTTCTTCGAACAAACTCGTTGAATTCTTTATTCATTAGTTTCATCTGTTTCTAAATCAAGATCACTTTCTTCACCATTGTCTTTCATCACTTTGGTAAGTGTCTTTTCAGCATTTTTCAGAGTATCTTGTAATTGTGAACTCAATTGAATTCCTTTTTGAAATTCACTCAATGCTTTTTCAAGAGGGATATCACCCTGTTCGAGGTTATTTACTACATCTTGTAATTCTTGTAAATTTTCTTCAAACGTTTTTTCTTTTTCCATTATTTTTCCTCGTTATTAATTGTTTTAATTATGGCATCAGCACTGCCGTCGCTAAAGTTCAACTTAATTGCGTCATTAACGGATAACTTTTCTACGGAATTAACCACTTGTTCGTCTTTAGTAACGTAAGTATATCCTCGACTCATAATGCGTAAGGGACTAAGGTTATCTAAAGCCGCAACTAATTTTTGCATTTGTGTTTGTGATTGGGTAAATCGCCTAGTAATTACGCTAAGCAATTGTTCCCGCAAATATCCCACCTTTTGCGTAGCTAAGTCAACCTGATTTTGCGGATTGTTTACTAACAAGCGGTGCTGTAATTTAACTAATTCTGCAGAACGGTCAGCTAAATACTGTTTCTGTGCATTACGTAACCGCTCCGTTAATTGATCAACGTTTTGTACGTAGCCTTCATAAAGTCGTTGAGGTTCTTGAAAAATATACGAATTTTCTAATTGACGCGCTTGTTGTTGCTTAATTTTCAATATATTTTTGAAAGCGTTGATAACTCTTAGCTCCGTTTTTTGTAAATCTGTCAAAACATCCGTCAAAACTGGGGTCGCCAATTCCGCCGCCGCAGTTGGGGTTGCCGCGCGAACGTCGGCAACTAAATCAGCAATCGTCGTGTCCGTTTCGTGACCTACCGATGAAATTGTCGGGATTCGGCTTTCAAAAATTGCCCGTGCCACTACTTCTTCATTAAAGGGCCACAAATCTTCAATTGAACCTCCGCCCCGACCCAAAATGATGGTATCAAAATCGGGTAAAGTGTTAATGAATTTAATTTGGGCGGCAATATTAGGAGCAGCTTCGTTACCTTGCACCGCTACAGGAAAAAGCACTAGCTGTACAATCGGATAACGGCGCTTTACCGTAGTAATAATATCGCGAATTACCGCTCCCGAACGACTGGTCACTACCGCAATTTTTTTCGGAAATCGGGGAATTGCCTGTTTAGGGGCCTTAAATAAGCCTTCCTTATCTAGTTTAGCCTTCAACTGCTCGTAAGCTTGATATAAAGCGCCCACACCGTCCGGTTGCATTGAATCGACGTACAATTGATAACTGCCGTTTCCGGGATAGACGCTAATCCGACCGCTCACAATAACGCGCATTCCTTCTTCAGGTTGAAATTTAACCTTCGCAAAAGCCGACTTAAACATAATTACGTTAATTTTAGCCTGTTCGTCTTTAATACTAAAATATTGGTGGCCGTTAACGCGCAAACGGAAATTAGAAATTTCACCAACCACGTAAACCCGATGCAAATATGGATCAACGTCAAATTTTCGTTTGATATATTGAGTTAACGCCGAAACCGTTAAATATTGATCATTTGTCATTAAATACTCCACTTTGTCAAATCAGTTGTTTGCCTCATTAGCATGGTAATGGTCATTGGACCAACCCCTTTCGGGACCGGGGTAATAAACGAAGCTTTTGGAGATACCTCCGCAAAATCAACATCACCAGTTAATTTGCCATTTTGATCCCGGTTCATCCCTACGTCGATTACTACGGCGCCATCCTTTACTTGGTCAGCTTTGATAAAGTGCGCAATACCCGTAGCTACAACTAAAATATCGGCTTGCTTGGTTAGTTCGCTTAAATTTTTAGTATGACTATGTGCTACCGTTACCGTTGCGTTAGCGTTTAGTAACAATGCAGCCATTGGCTTACCGACGATCATGCTCCGTCCAATCACCACGGCTTTCTTACCTTCTGGATTAATGTTGTATTTATGCAGCATTTGCATAATTCCTCGGGGGGTACAAGCCACCGGGGTACAATCAGTTTTATTTTGTAAAAGCCGCCCCATATTCACCGGATGAAAACCGTCTGCATCTTTTCGCGGATCAATTGCTAACGTCACCTTAAATTCATCGATTTGTGGCGGCAGTGGCATCTGAACCAAAATTGCGTGAACCGAGGTATCGCGGTTTAAGCGGTCAATTTCTTTTAATAATGTTGCTTCCGTTACGCTACTTGGAAATTGGCAAACCGTCGATTGGATTCCAAGCTTTTCCGCCCGCCTTTTTTTATTACGAACGTAAATGTGGCTAGCTGGATCATCACCCACTAGTACCACTGCTAAATGCGGAACGATTCCCCGTTCCTTTAATTGCATAACTTCTGCCTTAGTCTGTAAGTCGATTTCAGCCGCTAAGGCTTTCCCATCAATGATTTGTCCCAAGCACAACGCCTCCAGTTTTGAATAATTACACACTTTAAATGATAACACATGACCTCATAAAATAATTTGTAAAATAAAAGAGTTACGAATGTCAGTTTCCATCCGTAACTCTACATAACCTAGTCTTTAGCAACGTTCGATAAAACACCGTTAATAAACTTACGTGCCTTTTCGTCCGTATACTTCTTAGCTAACTCAAGTGCTTCATTAATTGCTACGCTATTAGGCACTTCAGTATGTTTAATTTCATACGTACCAATTTGTAAAATCACCCGGTCAGGGTTTGCCAAACGATTTACCGTCCAACCAGCTTTAAGTTCTTTACCAATCGTTTCATTAATTGACGAAACGTTTTCTTGAACTCCAGTAACTAGATTGTCCAGAAACGGATCAGCAACGTCGGTTTCATGAAATTCTTCCAAAACTTGTTTTTTTAATTCTTCGGGATCCGCGTCCGGATTTACGCTCTGGGCAAAAATCATCTTAAAGGCGCTTTCCCGCATTTGATGTCGATTTAAACTCACTTTTGATCACCATTATTTTCTGAAAAAATATCGTTAGGGTCAATATCAGACGTGGTTTTGTCCGGAACCATTCCACTAACTACTACGTTAACTTCATCAATAACGATGCCGGTCATAAATAGTAGTTGTTGTTGAATCCGATCCTGAATCTTGGTGGCAACTTGGGGTACAGATACGCCAAAATCAAGCATCACATTGACCCTGATTACCAATCCGCGTTCATCTTCAATCAACTTAGTACCAGCGCCAACTGCGTCACGACCTAAAATGGTGTTAAAGCCCTTTGAGATATTGTTGCTAATCAAATGGACACCGTCAATTTGATCGACCGTAATCCCCGCAATGGATTCAACCACGTCAGGTGCAATCGCGATTCCGCCGCTTTTTGAACTGGAATCCTTCAATTCCAAGTATTTCGTATCTGCCATAACTATGCCTCCCAAAAAATTAAGCCCGTGAAATATAAGTTCCGTCTTGGGTGTTAATGTTGAGGGTATCTCCTTCGTTTACAAAGAAAGGTACTTGTACCACTAAACCTGTTTCCATCGTTGCTGGCTTTGAACCACCGCTTGCAGTATTACCCTTAATACTTGGCTCAGTCGATTCAACCTTCAAAGCAATGTTCTTTGGTAGTTCAACCCCTAAAGTTTCGGAACCAAAGAAGGAAATGCTTACTTCCATATTTTCAATTAAGTAGTTTTTCTCTTCTTCGAGACGTTCTTCTGGAATTTCAACTTGTTCATACGTATTGTTATCCATGAATACGTAGTTTGCCCCATCGTTATACAAGTATTGCATCTTGCGAGTTTCGATGTTAGCTTGTTCCATCTTTTCACCAGCACGGAAAGTCTTTTCTTGTACCGCGCCAGTTCTTAAGTTTTTCAACTTAGTCCGTACAAATGCACTACCTTTACCTGGCTTAACATGTTGAAATTCAACAATCCGCCAAATGTTATCTTCAACTTCGATAGTTAATCCATTATGAAAATCTGACGTTGAAATTGTGCTCATAAAAGATTCCTCCAATTATTATAAGTTCATAATATCAATCGCTCGTCTATTTAACAAGAAATTCATTAAAAAAGGCCGGAACAAGATGATTTGTCCCGACCTGAATTGCTTATCGCTTATTCAGCATCTGCTACTGGATATACAGAAACTTGACGCTTGTCGCGACCTTTACGTTCGAAACGAACGATTCCGTCTGCAAGTGCGAACAATGTATCATCGTTTCCGCGACCAACATTTACACCAGGGTAAATATGTGTTCCACGTTGACGATATAAAATCATACCAGCCTTAGCAGCTTGTCCGTCAGCACGCTTAGTTCCAAGGCGACGACCAGCTGAGTCACGACCATTGGATGTGGAACCTCCCCCTTTATGATGAGAGAAGAATTGTAAGTTCATTTCCATGGTAAATACACCTCCGAATGTAAGTTAATTCATTACTAAGTACTTGTCATAGGTTTTACTAATATCCCGTAATCCTAATTCAAAAGAAGCCAATAAGACTTGCGCCTTTTGTTCCGCTTCCCGATCCTTACTTTCAGGGACATTAACTGATAAAAATCCACCGTTATCATCATCTGATTCAACCAGTGGCATTACCGAGGCGATTTGTTCGATACTATTCACGGTATTAATAGCTAAAACAGAAACTGCGGCACAAACAATATCCTTGCCGTACTCACCAGCATCCGCGTGCCCGGTCAGCTTGAACCCGCTAATGCGGTCGGCTTCCCGATAAATCCATGCTTGTATCATCACTCTTCACCCTTCCAACTGACTAAGCGTTGATTGAATCAATCTTAACCTTTGTATATGGTTGACGATGACCCTTCTTAGTGTGTTGAGCCTTCTTAGCCTTGTACTTGAAAGTAGTAATCTTCTTTTGCTTGCCTTGTTTTTCAACAGTACCTGCAACTGAAGCACCTTCAACGACTGGAGAACCAATCTTTGCTGATTCACCACCAACAAAAAGTACTTGATCAAATGTTACCTTTTCGCCTTCAGCAGCGTTTAGCTTCTCAACGTATACAGATTGTCCTTCTTCAACCTTGAGTTGCTTGCCACCAGTTTTAATAATTGCGTACACAACGTGCACCTCCTTATTCATCTCAGACTCGCCAAAGTAAGTGCCATGCTTAAAACTCACTCTGTGCGGTTGTAGCGTGGAGACCACACCAACATTAGTACTATACTTGATTATCGTTAATTAGTCAACGTTAAACCACAAAAAAATCAGTCAACTTTAAATTGTTTGCCTTGACACTTTCTTTGCTATCAAGGACTTGTTTTGCTGCGTTTGCCATGTAATGCGGCGTGTACATCATTCCTTTTTCCAACCAAACCTTGATCATTCCGACAATTCCGTTTACATAAAAGGAGCTCAATACTTCGAAGGGAAACCCGCCTAAATCAATTTCGTCATCGTAATAATCTGCGAACTTTTCAAACTCTTCCATTAAGCGTTTTTTTAACGTCTGGTTGAAACTAGGTAGTCGATCGCTTCCCATTACTACTGTGTAAGCTTGGTAATTTTCAGCTACGTGGTTAAAAATTTCAGTCAACGAAAGCACATTTGCCTGATGGGCGTTTTCGTGCTTCGTCTCTTCCACATAATCCGCGGAGTCCTTTAGGGACGGTTTTAGCAATTCTTGAATTAGGCTTTCCATAGTAAACTCAAGGAATTCTTTTTTGTCTGAAAAATGAGAGTAAAAAGCCCCCCGCGTGACCCCGGCTTCGTCACTAATTTGACGGACGTTAATGTCACTAACATCGTAAGTCTTTAATAACATTACAAACGCCTTTTCCAGTTTATTGATTGTTTTAATAATTCTTGGATCATTTTTCATAATTAAGCACCTCATAGAGTTCGCAAATTTAGTCATTCAAAAATTTGTATCGCCCTTAATATTCTATACCATACATTAATAGCGAACTTTTATCATCTACATGTTCATGATAGCTTACCAAACCCAACAAATGAACCGCTAACAGTCCGTTTTCCGTCTCCTTTTTTTCGCTTATTTTAAAAAAAGTGGCATAGTACACAAACATCTCTCACCAAAGCGGTATCAAGTTAAGTTATCCCCATAAAGATAACAATCAATAATAACGTCTTTTATTTTAGTGTAAAAAAAAGATGCTACATCGTTTAAAAATAACCAGTTGTTATACTTGACACTAATTGACCCAACTTATAAAGATATTTCTCAGTAACTAATTAATGCATTTTTCAACACTGAGATTTAAAAAAAGTGCCCCTCAAAAACTAAAATTCTTGAGAAACACTTTTGATTTTCCGCCTTTAATAGCATTAAAACGTAGATTGTCATTCCTTGGGTTTCACTTGATCCCCGAATCCCCAATCAGACAATCCCACTACATCAGCACTTATTCGTTACCGCCAATCCGGTATAACTTCCGATCGGCCTGAGTATCTTTTAACATTTGTTTATAAATTTTATTTTGTTCATCCTGATGTTTAGTAACCCCATGCGGTAAAAGTTTAATTGCTTTAAGCATGTTATTGCGGATCCGCTCGCTTAAATCATCGTCAAAGCCGCGCTGGTGGTCATAAGCATTTTTGACAATCCCCTTAACTCCAGTAGGCGTGTCCCCTAATAGTTGTTTGAACTGCGCTCGATCCTGTTTATTAAGGTGTCGTTGACCCTTTTTAATAAGGGTGTTCAAGGTTTTAATTACCTTCTGTTCTGATTCAGGATTTTCGGAATTAAATTTTTCCAAACCCTTTATTGAGTCTTCGATCATCGTCTTATCCGCCGAGATCTGTTTGTATTTTTCAGGTGTGACTACTACAGTCCCATAAACCTTGTTATGTGTACAAGCTCCCAAAACGACCGTCACCATAATTAATGACAATAAAATTGCAAAAAATTTTTTCATCGTTCGTCACCCTCTAATGATTTATTTTACCTAATGATAACGGATATTTAACTTTTATTAAAGTAATTTGCGCCCTTAACTGATTTTTAAAATAAAAAAAGCAACCACTATATTAGCAGTTGCTTCTTCATTCAAGGTGATTACTCATCAGCCCTTGTTCAGTATGATTCGGGTGAGACTTGAACTCACGACCGTCCGCTTAGAAGGCGGATGCTCTATCCAGCTGAGCTACCGAACCGTACCTGTTTATTATATTTAAAAAATCCCAATGTGTCAATAAACTTTCGGGCCAGATAACCTAATCTATCCAGATTAAAAGGGCGCGAAGATTCATCAAGAATCCCCTCGCCCTACACATTACTTATCACTCGTCTCAAAAACATCCCAATAGTTATCTGGTGGAGTGTCCTTAGAACTTAACTTCCAGTGCGCAGATCCCTTATGAGTAGATTCAGGATGCTCTTTCAAACATTCGAAGCGGCGATGCTTTTCATCTTCAATAATGAAAACACGTCGAAACTCATCTTTTTTACTGACGATGGTGGCATTTTCGTGCTTAAAACCATAGATATCAGTATACGTCATTACATACATCGCTTCCTTATAAACGCAAAATTCGCCAAACGTACTTCGGCCTCACGTTACCATTATTCCACAAACATAGCCTTTAGTAAAATATCTTGCTTCTTTGAAGCGCCTATACGTCTTAAACGTCGCTCCCAAATCATCAATAATTGTTTTCTTGACGTTGATAATTAATTTGGTTTTTCGCAAAATAAGCCTTTTCCAATTCCTCAGGAGTAAATCCTAAGCCTTGTATCCCAAATTTTATGAATAAGTGCCAAGCATGTTGAAAATCCGTCCCCCGATTATAAGAATACGTTGAAAACAGCATTTTCTTAATATTTAAATACATCAAAGAAAGGTCCAAATCACGCTGATCACTTTGATAATTTGCTAATTGCTCATCACCAATCACAATTAAATGGTTCCACTGGTTTAAATTAGCCATCAACAAAAAGAAATCAATGGCATCCACAAACTCGTTTAAAACGGTTTGATGAACTGATAATTCTCCGTCGCGCTTTCCGCGGTGAGTCTTCCAAACTTTAAACCATTCCGCAGCATTGGCGATTTCAGCCAATTCCACGTCCAATGAAATATACGCTTCTTGGATTCGATCTGCCAAACTGTTTTGTAAATTATGCTTAATCCGAATGTCACGGTCAAGGTTAACCGAGTCCTGTAACATTTTTGCCCAATCCATCTTATTAATCACCTTAAAGTATCATTTTTAATTTTAAATCGCCAATGTTATTAACATACCAATCATTTAAGAAGGCGTAGTCTTTCAAAACATCAAATAAAGAATATTGCTCTTCTTGATCTTGAACGCGCATCGCCCACTGATGGTCGGAGGCACTCATTTCAAAAATAGTTAACATTACGTTAGATTTCAAACGCAAGAATGCACCTAAAAATTCATCCGCATTGTATAAAATGTAATGGTTCTGTGCCGCAGATACAAACAATTCATCAAGAATACTACTGTCCAAACCGGTACCTTCAAAAACGTAAGTCTTTTCGTTGCGAGCATCAAACATGTTGAAGTCAACTTGGAAATTATAATCCTTTTCAAGTAGTTGGCCAAACTTGATAAAAGAAGCAACCTGTTTTTTCAACGCGGACTGCGGATCAGTTTCAGAGCCGGATAAGAAGTATAAATTATTAATGGTTTCAGTATCAAAGCTCATGGTCTGCTTTTCTATGTCCAACCTAAAAATAATTTGGTGGCTAGTTTGTTCAACATACGCTAAGTGCTCACCATTTTTTTCAAACCGGAAAGTCTGTTCAGTACCTGGCCATTGGTGGTGCATAACCGGATGCCCACCAGCCTCAGTCATTACGGAACGAAATTGGTTCGTCAATCCGTTTAGCTCAAGCAACCGTGACATAAAAATCAGGTAGTAGTCACTAGCTGCAAACTTTTTTGGAAAGACCACCGCTGCCGTATCCACTTCAAAATTAGCTAATTGCCGAGTTGCACTCAGTAGCTCTTCTGGATCGGTAGTGGTAGTTAACACTTGCATTAACTCCGCATAGTGTTGACCCTTCTTGAGTCCTTCATTTAATTCGTCTTGAACCTTTAACATGTTCTGTTTGAATTCGTTAGTGGCTTTGGTATTGGTTTGTTGTGTTTTTTGCTTATCCATTAGACTTTACCTGCCCTTCGTCTAATAGATCCATAAGGTAGTTATGGTAAAGGTTTTGCGTTAATTCATGGAATTCTTTAAAACTCGTAAAGTTCTTCTTTAAAGCCGCCGTCTCCAATCCAAGCATGGTGTCTTCTTTGGACAATGCCAAAATTTGTTTTTGTTGTTCCCGAATCTTACTTGGAGCTTGGTTAGCAGTTTGAATTTCTTCTTCGACCTTAGCTAAGTCGTCTTTTAATTGTTGCCGCTCTTCTTTTACCTTTGCTGACTCAAATAAGCCACCCTTTTCAGCCAGGTCACTTTGTTGTTGCAGCAACTCTTCTTTTTTCTTCTCTAATTCAGCTTGGCCATCAATTAATTTTTGTAACCTAACGTTGTCAGCAGAAAGTTCAGCAATTTGGTCACCGTTTAAACTTTCGCCAGCTTCTTCAGCTTGTAACGCTTTTTCCAATTGACTCAACTTATCTTCATCCAGTGCCAATTCAATGTTTAAAGAATCGAGCGTCCCAATTTGGCGCCGGTCCCACCAATTTCCAAAGAAGACGATAAATTGCCCCTTTTCTACCTCACGATAGTAGAAAAATGGAAACTTTTGAATCAGGTAATCAATTAAATTATCACTTAGGTAATGCGCTAGTTCAGCACGTTGATCCCGAACAAGTTCAAACGGATGCTCCCCATACTTCAAATCGAAGCCCTGGTCAATTTCCTCACGATAACGTACCGGCTCTAAAAGTTGGTAAACCTGTAAATCATCATGTTGATCAATCGCTTGCGCTAAGTCGTTTATGTATTGATCCTTTACCCTTAGTTGGGAAATTAAAATCTCCCCACTAGATTGCCCGTGGTTCTTACGTTCATCTGCCATGATATCCGCTCCATTCTCTATTTCTGACTTAATGTTAAAAAAAAATTTCAAATAAATAAAGCGTTTAGTCACCAAATTTAAACAAACTTCAAAAATAAGTTTTAAAACCGTTTCATACGCGAAAACAGTACCTTAACCAAAATGAAAATTGCAGTAAATAAAAAAATCGCCCAAGAATTTAAGAATTCTTATGCGATCTTTTAGTTCATCACCGATGAAGCAAAAGCCAGAATGCTGTTTACAAATTATCTTAAAGCCTGCGATTCCGCATTGAATTTGTTCCATTAGTCAGGTATGGCAATCAAACGGTTATTTTAATTGATTTTTAGAACATTTCCAAATACTGATCCCGTTCCCATTGGGTAACTTCTTGACGATACGAAGCCCATTCTAATTTCTTAGCTTCCAAGAAACTTTGGAAAATATGGTCGCCCAGCGCCTTTCTCATCACATCGTCCTTTTCAAATTCCTTAAGAGCGTTATGCAATGTAGAAGGTAAATCTTGAATGTGTTCTTCGTGACGTTCTTGAACGTTCATCCGGTAGATGTTTCGATCAACCGAATCATCTGGTTCAATTTGGTTGCGAATTCCGTCCAGTCCCGCTTCGAGGACGGCAGCAATCGCCAAATATGGGTTAGCTGACGGATCAACGCTACGCACTTCAAAGCGTGTCGATAATCCCTTGCTGGAAGGAACTCGAATCAATGGGGAGCGGTTAGAACCTGACCAAGCCACGTAAACGGGAGCTTCATAGCCAGGTACTAAACGTTTGTACGAATTAACGATGGGGTTGCAAACTGCCGTGTAACTCCGAGCATGTTTTAACAGCCCTCCTAAGAACCAGTAGGCTTTTTGGGAAAGTTGCAACTCACCTTTTTCATCATAAAAGGCGTTGCCTTCTTTATTGAAAAGCGACATGTTTAAATGCATTCCCGAACCGTTGATTCCGTCGAGTGGTTTAGGCATGAAGGTTGCGTGTAAATTATACTTCCGTGCGACAGTCTTAACCACTAACTTGAAGGTTTGAATGTTATCTGCCGCAGTTAGCGCATCGGCATACTTAAAATCGATTTCGTGTTGGCCGGGTGCCACTTCGTGATGGGAAGCTTCCACATCAAATCCCATATTTTCAAGTTCTAGCACGATATCCCGCCGACAGTTTTCTCCTAAGTCAACCGGCGCCAAGTCAAAGTAACTTCCTTGGTCATTGAGGTGCGTCGTTGGTTTACCATTTTCGTCTAACTTCAAGAGGAAGAACTCTGGTTCAGGTCCGATGTTAAAATCGGTAAACCCTTCGTCCTTCATGTCTTGGAGGGCGCGGATCAAGTTATTACGCGGATCCCCAGCAAACGGTTTACGATCGCTTGTATACACTTCGCAAATGATTCGAGCAACTTTTCCGTGTTCACTTCCCCATGGAAAGACCATCCAGGTAGAAAGATCTGGGTACAAGTACATATCACTTTCTTCAATCCGGACAAAGCCATCAATTGAAGAGCCGTCAAACATTAACTTATTTTCCAGCAATTTGTCTAACTGGCTAATTGGAACTTCGACGTTTTTAATCACCCCGAAGAGATCCGTGAACATTAACCGCAAAAATTGTACGTTGTTATCCTTTGCCATTTGTCGTATATCTGCTGGTGTATAATTTTTCTTTGCCATAATTGTATGTCCGCCCCACTTATTTTTTTATTAAATTCGTTTAATTGGGAAAGTTGGGCCATCATCGTCGGTCAAGCGTCCCGTTTGCAATAATTCGTCGCGCAAAATTTTGCGCATCTGGCTATCCGAAATCGAACGTTTTCGCGCTTCGGCTTGCCGAGCAAACTGCTCTTTTACTTCAGCGATGTTTAAACCGTCTGCTAGGTAATCCTTAATTTCCAGCAAACGATCCACATCGTTTAAGGAAAATAATCGTCGATTGCCTTCGCTCCGGTCCGGAAATACCAGTTGGTGTTGTTCATAATACCGAATTTGTCGCGCAGTTAGCGATGTCAGTTTCATAACTGTACCAATTGGTAAAACTGACAGTGAACGACGGAGCTCTTTTTCACTCATACCAATAACTCCTTTAATATTGAGCTTATTCTACCAATTGAAAATCTGCCCGTCAAGAATCATGTCAGGTTTTCTAACATCAACTAAAAAAAGTTGCTTCCACGGCCTTTGCAATCGCCACTTTTACGTGTGCGTAGGTTAACCCACCTTGTAAATATAACGTATATGGCGCTCGTAACGGGCCATCTGCAGAAAATTCAATGCTAGCACCCTGTACAAAGGTTCCCGCTGCCATAATCACCTTATCTTCGTAGCCGGCCATCACGGATGGTTCTGGATCAACGTAAGAATCAATTGGGGAATTCTTTTGAATTTGTTTAGCAAATTTGATCATTGGTTCTGGCTTTCCAAAATTAATGGTCTGAATCAAGTCTGTCCGCGCATCATTCCACTTTGGATCCACTTGGAGGCCACACTTTTCAAGAATGGCACTTTCAAAAATAGCACCTTTAATGGCTGCTCCAGTGACCGCTGGAGCCATGAAAAATCCTTGGAACATCCGGCGCAAGTTTTCTAAGGTCGCCCCTTCTTCTTTGCCCGATCCAACGTTAGTAAGACGGCTAGCAATTTTTTCAATGAGGTCCCTGCGCCCAACTACATATCCACCAGTTTGCGCGATGCCGCCTCCGGCATTTTTAATTAGCGATCCTACCATTACGTCAACCCCGACTTCGGTTGGCTCGATAGTTTCAGAAAATTCCCCATAACAGTTATCTACAAAGATGGTTACGTCTGGAGCAACTTTACGAACCTGTTTAACCATTGCTTCAATTTCGGTAACCGTGAAACTTGCTCGGCTATCGTATCCCCGGGAACGTTGGATGGCCACTACTTTGACATCGGGAGTCATTTTCGTTTGCATTCCCTCAAAGTCAACTTTTCCGTCAGCTAACAACGGTACGTAATCAAAATCAATTTGAAAATCTTTCAACGAACCTCGGCCAGCTTCACCAGTAATCCCAATTACTTCTTGAATGGTGTCATATGGCATTCCAGTTAGGTACAATAATTTATCATTAGGCCGCAGCATTCCAAAAAAAGCCGTACTAATCGTGTGGGTTCCCGAAACAAATTGTGGTCGGACTAAGGCATCCTCGGTCTGGAATACGTCTGCATAAACCTGGTCTAAAGCGTCCCGACCCATATCGTTATAACCGTACCCGGTAGCCCCGTTTAAATTCTCCTCAGCAACCCGTTCTTTTTGAAAAGCGTTCAAAACTTTTTGCTGATTGTAAGTCACTTGATCATCAATTTCATTTAATTTAGGCTGAATTTGTTGTTCAACTTCGGTAATTAATTTTTGTACTTCCGGTTTATATTGGTCTTTCCAACTCTTCATTTCACTAACCACTCCTCAATTTCTTGATTAATTATTTGTTTTTCATCTGGTTTTTGAATAATATCAAACCAATTTACGTCCATCTGGTTCCGGAACCAGGTTAATTGTCGTTTAGCGTAATGCCGCGAATCTTTTTGAATTTGAGCCACCGTGGTTGAGTAAGGTTGTTCACCCGCAAAATATGCCGGCCATTCACGATAACCAATTCCCTTGACCGCCTGAGGGACCTCCGGCTGTTTGAACAACCAGCGGGCTTCAGCTTCTAAACCTTGTTCCAACATTATCTCCACCCGTTGGTTAATCCGTTCATACAGCTTTGCCCGTTCCGTATTTAACCCGATCAGGAATGCATCATAGGCTAACTCACCCCGTGATTTAGTCTGTTCAGAAAATTTTTGCCCCGTCGTTTGGTAGACTTCCAAAGCCCTAATCACCCGTCGACGATTATTCAAATCAATATTCACGTAACTTGTCGGGTCGACCTTTTTCAATTGTTGCCGGAGTGCATCGTCCTCCTGTTGATTTAATGCCGCCCGAACTTTTTCAACCTGTTGTCGATCTTCATTAGTGGTCCCCAGCTGTAAGTCGTTCAATAACGCTTGCAAATAAAATCCGGTCCCCCCCACAATAATTGGCAATCGGTTTCTTCCGTTAATTTCTTTAATTAACTGCGAAGCCGTATTTTTAAAATCAGCGGCGGTAAAACGTTCTTGAACCGTCCGCACGTTAATTAAATGGTGAGGAATTCCCTGCATTTCTTCAGGGGTAATCTTTGCCGTGCCGATATCAAGTCGTTGGTATACCTGCATTGAATCACCAGAAATAATTTCACCATTCCAGCGTTTAGCCAACTCGACGGACAGGCTGGTTTTGCCAACTGCCGTAGGACCCACAATTGCTAAAACTTTTTGCATCTCATCCTCCTTGAATAGTTGCCCGGACTTGTAATGCACGGGTCGGATAATCCGTAATCACGCCTAAAAAGCCCTTTTGAAAGCAAAATCTTAAATCACTTTCCACGTTAATTGTCCAAGGACGTAAACGTCGTTTTCCTAGAAGAAAACGATGACCCCGAACCCAAGCCATACTAGGGTGCCAATTTTGAATTACCTTACGGTGCGTCAACTTGCGAGCTGCCTTTGCGTTAAATTTGAACAAACTAGCCATCTCTACGTCTGGCTGTAAAGTATGCATTGTAACTAATGTTTCCGGGTTAAAACTCGAATACACTAGCTCGAACGGGTAGTCGAGATCCTTAAAAAAACTAAACACTTTTTGTTCAATCCCAGGATACTTAAATTTGTCGGTCTTCAGTTCCAGATTAAAGATTCCGGTATATCGTTCCGCAATTAGTAAGTCGACCACTTCTTGCAATGTAGGGATTTTCTCGTTTTGGTACCTTCCGCTAAAGGAGCCTCCAGCGCTTAGCTGCTTTAACTCAGCTAAAGTATGGTCAAATACGCGGCCCGTTCCGTTAGTGGTGCGGTCAACAGTCTCATCATGAATGATCACCATTTCACCATCTTTAGATAAGTGTACGTCCGTTTCGATTCCATCTGCACCCTCTTCAATTGCTTTTTTAAAGGCTGCTAGTGTATTTTCAGGTCGAACACCCTTACTGCCCCGGTGGGCGATTACTTGCGTCAACATAACATTCTCCTAGATCTATTTCTGGTATTTTTGGGCAATTCAGCGCATAATTAGGGTAACCTAAATAAGGAGCTGAATTACATGGGTAAATTTGTTAAGGGATTCCTTTTTGGATCCGTATCAACTCTTGGTGCCATTGCAGGTGCAGTGTACACCTTTCATAAGGTAGTCGTGGAGCCTGTCGAAGAAATCGAAAACCGTGCTGAAGAAAATCGGCGACGCGCAGAGCGTAAACGGCACGCGGCCCAAAACGGTTAATTCGTTTTAAAAACATTGCTAACCTTAAGTTGGCACCAGTATACAAAAAGAGATTGGGTTAATTCCATTTTAACCCAATCTCTTTTTAATATTTAGCCTTTTTAGTTTTTCCATCCCAACGTTGGTAACCATATTTCAAAATATATAGTTGTTTAAAGCCGCGTTTTGACAAAAGCATTGCTGCCCGTCCACTAAACGTCCGGCCTTGATCGTATAAATAAACTGGTAAATCAGGGCGTAACTCTTGCGTCCGACTTTTCATTTGGGAATAAGGGATGTTCCGCGCACCTAAAATATGACCGGCATCAAACTCTTTCTTTTCACGCACGTCAATCACTTGAGCCTTGCGCATCCCCGCTCGAAAAGCTTCATTATCCAATTGGGTTGCAATCTTGCCCCGCTTCCAATACATATATAGTTGATAAAGTAAGTAGGCAATGATTAAGATAATGATTACGGTATTGATCCAAAATCCACTCGAATTACTTGCTGCTGCAGCTACCATGTTTTATTCATCTCCAAAATTCTATATATTAAGCAAATACCCGCGCTAATGAAGCAGCGCCGATTACCCCCGCGTCGTTACCCAAACGAGCAAGCTTCAATTGGGTTGAAGAACGCACGGTAGAGAATGCAAATTTTTCAAAGTTATCGCGAACCCGATCTAACAAGAATTCACCAGCTGCTGAAACACCACCGCCAATTACAATGCTTTCAGGATTTAGCGTATTTGCTAAGTTACCAAGTGCCAAACCGAGCATGTAGCAAACGCGATCAACTACGCGCAATGCTAAAACGTCGCCTTCCTTTGCCAAATCAAACACTAGCTTAGAAGTGATGTCTTGCCCATCATCCGTTTGGCGTTTCAATTCAGAATCGCCAGAAAATTCTTCGGCCATGTCCCGAGCTACATGTACAACACCAGTAGCACTAGCGTATTGTTCTAAGCAACCGCGCTTACCACAAGTACATAAGTAGCCTTCTGGATCAACCGTTACATGTCCGATTTCTCCAGCTGCGCCGGCCTTCCCATGTAACAGTTGACCACCAGCGATCAAACCGCCACCAATTCCGGTACCAAGGGTAACAAACGCCACGTCGTCACCGTTTTCTCCGGCACCTTTCCAGCGTTCACCCAAGCCAGCCACGTTTGCGTCGTTGTCAATTGCAAACTTAATGCCCGTGCCTTTTTCAATTTCTTCCTTGACGTTTTGGGTTTCTTTCCAATTTAGGTTAAATGCACCAATTACCGTTCCGCGTTGACGATCAACGGTTCCAGGAGTACCCATACCGATTCCAATAAATTGATCCTTGCTCATCTTGTAAAGATCAATGTGGTGATTAATGGATTCAATAATGTCCGGGACAATGTGAGAACCTTCATCAAGGACGTTCGTTTCTACGCTCCATTTTTGTTGGATCTCGCCATCCTCAGTTAAAATAGCAAACTTGATTGTTGTTCCACCAAGGTCAACCCCAATTAATTTCCGTTCCATTAGTCTAAAAAACCTCCATTTTTTTGCTTATGATCTCTAACTTCTTCAATATGGTGCTCGTGCCGTAAAACTAATTGAGCTTTTGCAAAAGTCGGCTGGTCAATTACCCCCGCTTTATACAAATTTTTCAGTTCAATGCTCATCAATTCAATATCCCACTTGCGTTTACCAACGTAAACAAAGACACCAAATTGCTTTAAAAGTTGTTGCACATCATAAAGTGTTTTCATAATACCATCTCAACTAATTTACCAAATTATCGCTATAATGTAAACGCTAATTTCACAAATACTCCCAATAAAATTAGTAGAAGGACCCCGCTACCAAGTCTTTTCTTTAGGGGTACTTTGCCTAAATTGGGGAAGCTAAACCCGTAACCTAGTAGAAAGCCAGCGACTAGCCCGCCTAGGTGGGCGAAAATATCAATATTTGTACCAAACATTCCGCTAACGATTCCCAACGCACTAAAAATCAGCATTTGGCGGCCCATTCCGGCTAAAAAAGGATAGTTTCGGTATTGCTCAGCCATCATTATCCAGACACCAATAATCCCAAAAATGGCCCCGCTAGCCCCTGCTGAAATACTATTTGGTGCAGCAAACGCTAAACTAACTACGTTGGCAAAAATTCCGGAAAGCAAATAAATTAATAGAAAACGTCCGTGACCAATTACCTGTTCCAGTAAGCGTCCAATAAAATAAAGCGTGATCATGTTAAATAACAAGTGCTCAAAACCGATGTGCACAAACATGGAAGTAAACAAGCTTGCCCATCCGGCACCATCTTTAATCATGGCTGGCACCATGGCTCCATGAGTTACCAAAACCGTCAGATCAGTTGATCCGCCTGCTAAGGTTAGCCATAGGTAAACTAACACGTTCAACGCAACTAAAGTAATCGTCACGAAAGGTCCGGCAAAAAAGTTTTTCAAATTAATTTTTGTTTTGTCCATTCTATCTTATCCGTTCGTTTTTAAATTGAACCCCTTGCTCGGTAATAATTAGATCCATCGTTACGTCAAATTGATCTACCGGCCAGTGAGCAGCAGGATAAACTTGCTGATTAAATGCTAACACAATTTTATGTGCTTGCGGAGCCCGTTTTAAATAACGATCGTAGTATCCTCCGCCAAATCCTAAACGATTACCGCCTGTTTGCTCGTAAGCTAGCCCCGGGACCACAATCAAGTCAAGAGCTGTGGGTGCAACCGGAACCCCGCCCACGGGCTCTAAAATGCCAAAGGCCTGGGGTGCCAACTGGGTCTCGGAGGTTAACGGAACAAACTCCATCCGTCGATTTTCAAAAGTTTTAGGAACCAACACTGAAATCTTGCGCTCTTGCAGGCTTCGGATAATGGGGGCCGTGTTTAGCTCAAATTTTTGACTTAACGTAATTGCTACGTTTTTTGCCGTACTGACCGCAGTTTGTTCAAAGAACCGTTCCATAATTTGCTCTTCTAGCTTAGCCTTAACATCCGGAGACAACTGTTGCAACCGTTCTATCTGACGTTGCCGAAATTGTTTTTTATCCACGGGCCTCTTCCTCCTGATTCGGTGAACTTGTAATAAAAAAGACCAGCAACCTCCAACTTGGGGCCCCTAGCCTTAATTATTATTTAGTTTCTTTGTGTAATGTAACCTTGCGTTCACGTGGGCAATACTTGTTTAATTCCAAACGATCTGGATTGTTACGCTTGTTCTTTGATGACAAGTATTGACGGTTATGGCATTCAGTACATTCTAAAGTAATGTGTACACGCATTGGAATGACCTCCATTAATTATATATATTTGAATTCTAAAATCCACTAGCATTATACATGCTACCACGATTTACATATTTTTTCCATAATGAATTCAATAAATTACCCATTTAAGTTTTGCGCAGCCGATTCTTTAGTCGCCTTCGTTGGGTTTTCTAAGGAAGACTTCGATTGGACGTCTTTCCAGTAAGCTTCGTAAATCTTTTTAGCCGCGTTCATGTTATCAGCTTCACTAGAGGTACTCAACCCTGGCAATGCCAATGCCACGACGACTTGCGGATCGTTAGATGGTGCAAAAGAAGCTAAGGATAACGTTACCGTTGATTTCCCATTAGTAGTGGTCTGCGCCGTACCAGTTTTAGCCGAGATTCCTGGTGAAATACTTGCAAGCGGTCCCCCGGTTTTATATTTATTGGTACCGTGCACTACCTTATATAGTCCGTCCGTAACCATTTTCTTTTCTTCCTTACTCATGTCGATGTAATTCAACACTTGCGGAGTGGTGGTGCTTTGTACTGCCCCTAGCTTACCATTTGAACGACTGCTTCGGATTTGTTCCACCACGTGAGGAGCAATTCGATACCCTCCGTTAGCAATCGTCGACATGTACTGGGCAATTTGAATTGTGGTGTAAGCATCGTAGTTCCCAAAGGAGAGGTCTAACGCCTTACCAATGTCTGCCGCACTCGAAGGTCCTTTATAACCTGCCGATTCCCCTGGAATATCAATTCCAGTCTTTACTCCGAGACCAAACTGTTCAAAGTATCCCCGCATTTTGTTAAACACGGTCGGATTCATCCCAGCTAATCCTGCACCTTCTTTGTACTTGAAACCGCCCTCCTTCATGGCTAATTGCATCATGTAGGAGTTTGAAGAAACTTCTAGCGCGGTCGATACGTCAACCGGCATGTTCGCACTACCCGTACTGTTGAACCACGAACTCTTTGAGCCCGTTCCCGCCAACTTAATTGGCTTATCAATCATGGTATTGTCTTTTGGAGTAATTACCCCGTCCATTAAGGCTCCGGAAACCATGGCCCCTTTGACCACCGATCCCATTACAATTGGCTCGTTAATAGTTCCGAGGGCGTTATCGGTGATTTTACCGGTTGACGGATCGCGATCTACTCCGGCCAAGGCAATTACCGCCCCGGTTTTCGGATTCATTACCAACGCGTAACCGCCGGTTGACTCACCGCCCGCATTTTGGGAAGCTTCCTTCATGATTTTTTGTACTTCTTCTTGGAACTTAGAGTTGATTGATAAAACTAGGTTATCACCCTTCTTACCTGCGTACTTTTGCACCCGTTTCACCACTTGGTTGCCCGAACTAACTTCCACAGAAGTCTGCGACTTGGTACCTTTTAGTACTGGTTCATAACGTTTTTCAAGGTAACTTTGCCCGACACGATCATTACGGGCGTAGCCTTCCGCCAAGAGGGTGTTCACTTCATCGCTAGGAAGTCCGACTTTGGAGCTGCTAACCGTTCCGGCAAACGACTTTACATCATCGCCAGCAGGATAGTTTCGGGTCCAACTAGTAGTGATCTTAACTCCCGGCATCTCTGACAAGTGTTCCCCAATTTGAGATAGTTCCTCGCTGGTTAAATCAGTCTCCTTAATGTAAACCGTCGATAACTGGTAAGCTCCGCTAATGGTTTTATAGATTCGCGCGGCATTCTTTTGCCGAGCAGTCAGTTCAACGTGATCCTTTTTGACCGCGGCAATCTCTTTTTCTTGCAATGCCTTACTAGAAAGGTTTTCCCGGTTAGGAATTTTTTGCGCGTACGCTTTACTATTTTTACTGTCAGCTAAAAGATAGTTCGCAATATCAGTTGAAGTAAGGTCATTTTTTTCAACCGTTAAATACTTGCTTAACTTATTAGCTACATCGTACATATCCTGCGGTAGAACGTTCATATTCTTAGTATAAGAAACCGCTTGGTGCGCCTTATTTCCCACTAAAACCTTACCCGTGGAATCATAAATCATCCCACGTTGTACATTTTCGGTTTCTACCATGTTATCCGAACGGTTAACCTCGGCTTGGAGCTTTGAGCCGTACAAAATTTGTAAATAGCCTAATTGGCCAATCAATAATAACAATAACGCAAAGACACCAAAAAAGATTAAATTTAACCGAAACGGTAATTCACTTTTTTGCCGCCGAAATTTTTTCTTCGGATTTTTCATGTCCACATATTACTCCTTAGTTAAATCACTTCGTTTATTCTACCAGAAAATATGCCACTTCACTAACTGATTAGTAAAGTCTTAAAGATGTTTTATGCTATCCTAATACTATTAATAAATTGCTTGGGGGATCTTTATGCAAATTAATAACCAAAAACGTGATTTATTGCTCAGTAGCTGTATTCCCGCTTTAGTAATGCTCACCTACTTTATTTACCGGGGCTTTGCTCCATTTGGTAGCTCGAGCTTACTAACCGTGGATATGGGCCAGCAATACGTCGCTTTTTACGAATATTTTCGGCAAACTATTTTAGGACACCCGGGTCAACTTTTTTACTCCTTTAGCAACGGTCTCGGGAGTGATATGTTCGGCACTTGGGCCTACTATTTATTAAGCCCAACTAATTTAATACTGCTTTTCTTTAAAAAGGAAAGTATTACTACCGGAATCCTAATCGTTACCCTAGTCAAGTATGCTTTGGCAGGCTTAACCGCAGCGCTTTATTTGCATCACCTTGCACGAAGTCTTGGACGAAATCCTAACCGACTTAGTGTGGCAGGTTTTGCTACTTCCTATAGTTTAATGGCCTTTTCAATTGCAAACCAGCTCAACCTTTTTTGGCTTGATGCCCCAATTTTATTGCCACTGATTATTATGGGAATCGACCAAATTATCGCCGATCGCAAGCTTAAATTGTTTGTAATTAGCATGACCGCCATGGTAATTATTAACTATTACTTTGCGTACATGATTGGAATTTTTACGGTGATGTATTTTCTGTGGCGCAGTCCCCGCCTCAATTGGCGTAAGGCATGGTCCTTTGTGCAGGCTTGGCTGGCAGTGGGAATCTTTTCTGCGGTGACTTGGATGCCGACTTTGTGGGCACTTTTGCACGGAAAGGCTAACTACACTGAAAACACCTTGCAGTGGAAATTTGAATATAATCCGCTTAAGATGGTTTTAAAGCTATTTCCAGGAACCTTTAGTTTTAAACAAATGTCCGAGGGACTTCCAAACATTTACGTTGGGATGGTAATTTTAATTGCGGTAATCGCCTACTTCTTTAACCGCCAAATTAAACTTTCTCAACGCTTAAGCGCCTTGGCAATCACCGCAATCTTCTTGCTGTCATTTTGCTGGTCACCACTAGATTTACTTTGGCACGCAATGCAGTTTCCGTGGTGGTATGCTTACCGATTCAGCTTTATCTTTAGCTTTTGGATGATGATGCTTGCCTTTTGGGGGATGCTTTATCCTCTCCAAAATAAGCTATTAGTCCCGCTGGTCACTAGTCTACTAGGACTATGTTTAATCCTACTGGCAGGTATCCAGTTCTTGCAAAAATCGCAAGACTTTTTATCTAACGACCAATTAATTTTAGGCGGAATCCTTTTCATAGCTGCTTTGCTACTATGGGTTGGCTTACAGAGTACAAATTCCAACCCGGCGTTGCGTTCGATTATGCTTGGATTAATGGTCCTCGACGTTGGAATTAATGCCGTTTGGTCTTTAAACCGCATCAGCTACGTTAGTCAAAGTGAATTTCAAACTTATAGTGTCGCAGCGCGGAAAGCTCTCCGCCAAATCCAAAAACATCCCGCAGATTTTCAGCGGATTGGTACTAATTACTTTCGGGCAAAAAACGATCCCATTCAGTTAGGCTTTAACAGTGGAGCTAGTTTTAATTCTAACTTAGAAACTAATTCCCTAGAGGCCATGGCGGATTTAGGCCAACCGACCACTTCGGGAAACATTACCTATATGAACGGAACTTTACTATCAGACGCATTTTTAGATTTTCGTTCCTGGTCGCTCGTTGACGCCCAGCCTAAGAAAAATCCGTTTTTAACCCGGAGCGTCCGGCACGATATTTTACAGCGTTATGATTACTTTGATAAAACTCGGTATGCGAATAATTACCGTAACCCTTACGCAATTAGTTTAGGGGCGATGACTTCACAACCAGTTACCAACCAGTTACCAGCCTACCGTCCGTTAGAGTACCAAAATACAATTATGACCGCGTTGGGTGGCCAAAGTAAGGTCAACCTCTTTGACGATCTCACCAACACTGCACAAATTTATTATTCCAACGTCAGCACCTCGGCTGACGTCCGGAACGCAGTGCTTAATAAACAAAAACTAAATAAGGGTGCCTCGGTTACTTTTGAAGTGGTTCCTCAAACTGACGATCCGCTCTACATTACCGCTGGCAGCCAGATGAACTATCATAATGCCGACATTTTCGTTAATAACCAACGCATTACCGAAGACATTGACTACGACCATCCAATTGTTTTGTCAGTTGCCGACCATAGTCGCGGCAAGCGGGTGCGAATTCAAATTGTGCTAAAGAAATCGACCCTATTAGTGTCTGATTTTGGAATTTATCAACTTGATTTTGCTAAATTTAAACAGTTAGATCACGTTGCACAAAATAACCAGCTTACGGATGTACAAGCTAACGGCAACGTGGTTACGGGAAAGCTTAAGGCAACTACAAAGCGGCCGTATCTGTTTACCTCGATCCCATATAGTCCGGGCTGGCACTTAAAAGTAGATGGCCATGCGGTTGCCACCCAAAAAGTTGCCAACCACTTCTTGGGTAGTGCAGACAAAATTTCGTCAGGCACCCACCAATGGAAACTCACTTATTACCCTCCTTTACTAGGAATGGGAACTATCATCACCCTTCTGGGTTGGTTAGGTTTACTAATCAAACTGTGGTGGCAAAAATCGCGGCGTAAATAAATAAAACAAAGGAGATTAGAATTCACAAGGACCCTAATCTCCCTTTTATTTTCCTAGTTAAGTTAATAATAAAAAACTAACTAAAAAGGACTAAATCTGAGTAACACCTCAAGATTTAGTCCTTTTTTATCATTGATATATTGAAAGTTTAAAAACTACTCCGCACTCTTAACAGTCAAAATCTTTACCTTCATATCGCCGCCTGGTGTAGCGATTGTGACTACGTCGCCAACCTTCTTACCTAACAATCCCTTAGCAATTGGTGAATCATTTGAAATCTTACCAGACATCGGATCTGCTTCAGCAGCACCCACGATGGTGTATTCTTCGGGTTCTTCATCAGGAAGTTCTTGGAACTCTACAACCCGGCCTAGGGAAACTTCGTTACTATCAATCGCTTCGTCATCGATAATTTCAGCATAGTGAAGCATGTGTTCAATCGTGTTAATTCGGCTTTCCACCATGCTTTGTTCGTCCTTAGCTGATTCATATTCTGAGTTTTCAGATAAATCTCCAAAGCTACGGGCGATCTTAATCCGTTCGATTACTTGTGGCCGAGTTTCCGTTTTTAAAGTTTCTAACTCTTCTTCTAACTTTTGCTTACCATCCAAAGTCATTGGATATCTTTTTTCGTCTGCCATTCTTTCACCTCAAAAATTATTTATTATATTGTCGGTCGCGACCTGCATGTGCAAGAATATCGCGAACTTTGGTTACTAACAAATCAATTGCTACGCTATTTTCCCCACCTTCGGGAACGATAAGATCAGCATAGCGTTTAGTTGGTTCAATGAATTGATGATACATCGGTTTAACCCCGGTTAAATACTGGGTAATGATTGATTCTAGGGAGCGCCCCCGTTCCTGGGTATCTCGCTCAATACGCCGAATAATCCGAATGTCGTCATCCGTATCGACGTAAACCTTGATATCCAGCATATCACGAATGCGTTCGTCACTTAAAATCAAAATTCCTTCTAAGATGACCACGTCCGTAGGTTCCTGATGAATCACCTCGGGACTTCGGGTTGAAATCGTATAATCGTAAACCGGAACGTCAATCGCTTGTCGCTGTTTGAGCATTTTCAAATGTTGATACAACAAATCTGAATCAAAAGCTAACGGATGGTCATAGTTAACCGCACGCCGCTCTTCCATAGTCATTCCCGCTTGATCCTTATAATAAGAATCCTGTTGGATAATTGAAATTGAGTGTCCATCAAGTTGTTCAAGAATTTTCTTACTAACGGTTGTTTTCCCGCTTCCAGATCCTCCGGTTACCCCAATAATAATTGGACTATTTTTCGTACTCATTAATCTAATTCCTCACTATTTACCTTCCGGATTGTATTTTGCCACGTCATTATTAAACTTATCAAAGTCCTTATAGAACAAGACGTCGCCAACTTTATGGCCACCAGTCTTCTTAGTTACCGCAAAGAAGTATAGGTATCCATCTTTAGTATCAGCATTAATTACTGACAAAATCGAGTTTTCGCCTGGATTATCAACCGGACCAGGCATGTAACCGGTGCTTACCCGGGTGTTATATGGGCTTGGGTTTGCTAAATCCGATGCAGTTAGATTTTCCGTAGCCGATTTCTTTACGGCATATCGGGTCGAAACGTCAGAACCGAGTGTTTCACCTTGTTTAATCCGGTTCAAAAATACGCCCGCAATCTTAGTCCGGTCGCTAGCTTTACTACCTTCCATTTCTACTAAGGACGCAATGCTCAAGGTTTGTTGGACAGTTAAGCCCTTTTCCTTGATTTTGCCGTAGTAAGGTTGGAGTACGGCATCTTCTTTTGCAACCATTTGGGTGACCACGTCTTTTAGACTGGTATCCTTGCTAACTGAATAATTAGCCGGGAAAAGATAACCTTCCAAACGGTAACGAACGCCCTGCGCATCCATTGCAGAACCTAACAACTTAGGATACTTCTTAGCTAACTGCTTAATGAAACTTTCATCCTTCATCAGCTTCAAGAAGTCTTTTTTAGTAAAGTATTTCGAATCTTTGGCGATTGAATTGGCAATTTGATCAATGTTTTCGCCTTCTTTAATTAAGATCCGCGGTCCGTTTAGCGCAATTGGTTCAGCCGCTCCGCCCTTTTCAAGTTTAGTAGCGATTTGCTTTAAAGTCATCGAAGGCTTTAAAACGTAGTAGCCAGCTTGAAAATTATTCAACTTTTGCTTTTTCGTGTAATAGTTAAAGACGGCTCCGCTTTTAACCACCTGCTTCTTTTCCAAGATTGAGCCAACTTCCCGAGCGGTTGAACCAATCGGAATGTTCACTTCAATCTGTTTATTACTTTGCGGGTTTAATGGTTTAAGTGAAGAGCTATAGTACCGGTAGCCCATGAAGGTAGTAATAATAATTACTACCGCCAAAATACTAATTACCCACTTGATAATTTGATGACTGTTTTTATTAGCGTGACTATTATCAGTCCGCCTCCGCCGACTTTGATTAGAATCGTTGCTGTTATTATTCAAGATTTCATTCTCCTATCGTTTACAATACTGGTAATTATACAAAATTATCCCTTAATGTGCATTAAAGTCACCAAGTTGTAATCCTTAGCGAATTGTTGCTCCTAATTGGGTTTCTAATTGTTCAACTACCTTCGCAAATTCCTGGTTAACGGTATCCTCTTGTAAAGTAGCATTTCGATCTTGATAGGTCAATTGGTAGGCGAGCGATTTAGTTCCCGCATCTAAATGATTTCCAGCATAAACGTCAAATAATTTAACGTCCGTTAGGTATTTTTGCTTGGTACCTTGAATAACGTCCAATACTTGTTCGTTAGTAACCTCTTCAGCCACTAGTAATGCCACGTCACGGGTAATTGCTGGATATTTGGAAATCACTTCGTAATGTTGCATTTGCTTTGGTGCATCAATAATTTTACTTAAGTTCAATTCAAATACGTACGTTTCGTTGATCTTGTATTCTTGCGCAGTAGTTGGGTGAACTTGACCAACAAATCCAATAAGCTGATCGTCTAAGTAAATGTCCGCAGTTCTACCCGGGTGCATTCCCTTGCGATCTTGGTCAGCAACGTATTTAATCTGGCCTTCTAACGCCATGTTTTGGAGGTACTTTTCTACAATTCCCTTGGCATCAAAGAAGGAAACGTTTTGTTGCGGTTGGTTCCAAGTCGTTGCTTGTAAGGATCCGGTAATTGCTCCTGCTAAATGTTCCACTTCTCGCGGTTGAGCTTGTCCTTCAACTGAATAAAAGACCCGCCCTTGTTCATATAGCGCCACGTCGTCAACAAAGCGCGCGTGATTGTAAGCAACGTCGTCTAACAGCCCACTAACTAAATTCATCCGTAAAGCTTCGTGATCCAAGGTCATTGGCCAAGCTACCTTAACTGGTTCAGTCGTTTGCTTTAAGAAGTTTTGACTCTTGGCAACCGTAGTTAAGCCATAACTCATTGCTTGAGTTAAACCAAGCCCTTCTAAAATCTGCCGTGAATTCCGCATGATTTTTTGCTTTTCGGTTAATTGACCCACCGTTGGAGCTCCGGTTGGTAGCGTTACAGGCAAGTTATCATAACCGTAAATCCGGGCGATTTCTTCTAGAAGATCAGCTTGTAAATGAATGTCCCAGCGGCGTACTGGCACGGTTACTTCAAACGTTTCCGCATTTTCATCAGTGGTTACGGCAAAACCAAGCCGTGCAAAAATTGCTTCGACTTCACTAATCGTTAGAGTAGTTCCCAACACCCGGTTAATTTTAGCCAACGTAATTGCTACCTTGGCTGGTTCTTTAGTGGTTGCAGCGCCCACGACTTCATCCGGATAGGCTTGGCCCTTACCAAATTCATTAATCAAGGCAACTGCCTCGTTCAACGCATCCGTTACGGCACCGTAATCAATTCCCCGTTCAAACCGCATCGAAGCTTCGCTGTGCAAGTTATGGAAACGAGCGGTCTTACGAACCTTGATCGGATCAAAAATAGCTGCTTCTAGCACAACCCGACTGGTAGTAGGTTCCACTTCCGAAGTCAAGCCGCCCATTACCCCTGCTAAGGCAATTGGTTGGCCATCTGCATTTACTACTAAATCTTCGTCACGGAGCTGTCGTTCTTCGCCATCAAGGGTGGTAAATGAGGTGTCCGCTTCAGCTTTAGCAACGCCCACCGTCTTGCCTTGCAATTGGTCGAGGTCGTATGCATGCAATGGTTGACCATACTTCAACATTACGTAGTTAGTAACGTCCACTACGTTATTGATTGGTCGAATACCGACCTTCATTAAAAGGGTTTGGAGCCAAAATGGGCTGTCAGTTACCTTTACTTGGTCAATACCACGCATTTTATATACCGGAGCAAGTTGATCATCAGCAATCTCAACTTTAATTTGGTCACTTAGTTTTGCATCCGTCACGCTGGTTACTTCGGGAACCGCCTCAAACTGAGCCGTTTGGTCTAAAATGGCCGCGATTTCATGCGCGTTTCCGTTCATACTGAACATGTCCCCCCGGTTAGGAGTTACAGAAGTATCGATGACGTCATCATTCATTCCTAAAACTTCCATGACAGAATCACCAGGATGAACGTTACTATCAGCTGGGAAAACGTAAATGCCATCTACGTACTTCTTAGGAACCACGCTATCCGGAAAACCAATTTCTTGCAATGCGCAAATCATTCCGTTTGAAGGGACACCCCGCATTTTACTGCGTTTGATTTTAACGTTGTCTTTAATTCGTGAACCGTGTAACGCCACGATGACGTCTTGATCCGCAGCAATGTTAGGCGCACCACAAACAATTTGGATTGGTTCTTCTTCGCCAACGTCAACTTGGCAAATATGTAAGTGGTCTGAATCTGGGTGATCAACCACTTCCAAAGTGTGGCCCACCACAATTTTCTTTAATTTATAATCTAACCGCGTAACCGAATCGACTTCCACGGCAGTCCGCTCAATTTTTTCAGCTAAATCTTGCGGTTCGATGTTGCTTAAATCCAAATACTTGGATAACCATTGATATGAAAGTTTCATTGTTAACTAACCTCGCTTGTCAAACTGGGATAAAAATCTTACGTCGTTTAAATAGAAGTTCCGAATGTCGTCAACTCCATAACGCAACATTGCAAATCGGTCGGGACCTAATCCAAAGGCAAACCCACCGTATTCTTCAGGATCGACGCCGGCCATCTTAAGCACGTTAGGATGAACCATTCCGGCACCGAGCACTTCAATCCAACCGGTATTTTTGCAAACTGAACAACCCTTGCCCATGCAGTTAAAGCACGTTACGTCTGCTTCTACCGATGGTTCGGTGAATGGGAAGTAACTAGGACGCAGGCGAACTTCAAAACGATCGCCAAATAGTTCCTTTGCCATCGTAATCAATGTCCCCTTCAAATCACCCATGGTAATGTTTTTATCAATTACCAATCCTTCGATTTGGTGGAATTGATGCGAATGAGTTGCATCGTCCGTATCCCGCCGGTAAACCACGCCTGGAGAAATCATTTTTAGCGGTCCCTTACTAAAGTCATGCTTTTCCATTGTCCGGGCTTGTACTGGAGAAGTTTGCGAACGCATTAAGACTTCGTCAGTGAGGTAAAAAGTATCCTGCATATCGCGTGCCGGATGGTCCTTAGGCAAATTTAACATCTCAAAGTTGTAGCGATCCAATTCCACTTCGGGACCTTCCACAATCTGGTAACCCATTCCTAAGAAGAGGTCTTCCAAGCTATCAATGATTTGTTGGATAACGTGCGGTTGGCCCTGGCGAACGGGTGAACCTGGCAAAGTTACGTCAAGTGTTTCGCTAGCTAATTGCCGGTCGAGGGCTGCTTGTTCTAACTCCGCCTTTCGAGCTTCAATTTGTTCCTTTAAGTTATCACGAATTTGGTTAGCGTATTGGCCCACTTTAGGCCGTTCTTCCTTACTTAAATCGCGCATCCCCCGTAAGATTTCCGTCAACGGTCCCTTTTTTCCTAATAAGTTAACCCGGATTTTATTTAACTTTGGTAACTCATCCGTGACCTTAATTTCTTGTAGGCCCTTTTCTTCTAGTTCTTTTAACTTGTCCTGTAAACCCATAATCTTTCCACCTTTCTGCAAAGAAAAAACGCCCCCTAAAAAAGGGACGTTTTAAACGCGGTACCACCCTTGTTTGCAATTACTTGCACACTTGGTTAGCCCCATAAGGGTGGCCGACCCGCCTATTCTAAAATGAAGCGAATTCACCGCAACTAGTATCGAAGGTTCTCAGCTTTCCCTTCTTCTCTGGCTACTAATCTCAACCGGCTACTACTCTTCTAGCTTGATATTGTATTCACTTAGCTACTTTAACTAAAATCCTCGCCGAGGTCAATAGTCAATTAGTACCAACAATCCGCAAATTTATGCGCGGCTTCTAAGACTGGCCGGAGTCCTTCGCCTTCTTCAGTTAAGCGGTACTCAATTAAGGAAGAATCCTGATAGGTACATCGTTCGACCAATCCTTCTTCTTCCAAATTCTTTAACCGCTCAACCAACACCCGGTCACTGCACTTCGTTACCGAACGTGATAGGTCCCGAAAACGTTGCGGACCGGCACTGGCCAGCACTTCTAAAATCAAACCGTTCCATTTCTTTCCTAAAATATCAAATAGGTGTTCAAACTTTGGACAAAGTTCAAAATCAGTTGGTGTTTTTTGGTGTACATTTTGCATATCAAAAACCTCTTTAACTAAATCAACTTAATCACTTTATTTTTATACTCTAATAATTTAAGCCGCAAGTTTTTCCGAACGTGGTCCGTATATTCACTTACTGCTTGGGCATCGTCTACAAGAGAGACAATGCTGCTTTCTGCATACTTAGGACGGGCAATTGTAGCTCCCCACATATGCTTTAAAATAATGTCTTTTTCTTTGTCATTTAAAGTAGTAATTTTTTCGGCATTTCGTAAAGCAACCCGGGGATGAATAAATGCATGGGTACCAAGCGTAAACTTGGTCGTCCGCCAATCATAGTAAAACAGATCGTGCAATAATCCCGCCCGCGCTGTGGAGCGAACGTCTAAATGGAATTTTTTTGCCAATAAATAACTTTCATAGGATACCCGGATACAATGATCCAACCGGGTTCCGTTATGATGCTGCGTATAGTTTTTCAATCGTTGTACTTCGTCTGTTTCAAGTAAATCGCCGACTAAATCTAAATATTGTGCATCATTTTCCCAATCCAATACCTTCATCTAAAGCTCCTTTTGGCTAGTTAGTTACTCTAATATTAACTGCAAACTTTTTTTAATCAAGCCATTTACGCAAATTAACCGAAAATGTAACCAAACCTTAACTAACTAAACCAAACATTAAAACTCCCGCCGCTACGGCCACGTTCAAGGACTCAGCATTCCCCTTGATGGGAATGTAAAGGTTGCAATCGGTAGCCTTAACTAATTCAGGGCTCATCCCGTTCCCCTCGTTACCCATGATTAAGGAAAAATCTTTTGGAGCATCGATGTCTCGGTAACTTTGGGCGTGCTCGTCTAAAATAGAACCGTAAACGGCTTGATGAGCTTGATGGCAAGCCTCAATCCACTTTTGTAGGTTAAGCCGCTTTAATTGTAAATGGTACTGGCTGCCTTGCATAGCCCGTAGAATCTTCGGATTGTAAAAGTCAGCGGTTCCGCTCCCAAAAATCACGCCAGTAAATCCGGCCGCGTCAGCAGTTCGCACCATTGTCCCAATGTTTCCAGGATCTTGGACGTTATCTAACAACAGCCATTGCCCCGTCGTGTCATTAGGCATTTCGTAAACCGCATCCTCCACGTAACCAATCAAAAAGATTCCCTGCTCATGTACCGTATCGGCAATGTGCTTAGACACTTCTTTAGTAACCACAATTAACTTATCTTCGTCAACGTTAGCTTCTAAGCTTGCTAGGTCAAATCCCTCCTCCACAATTAAATACTCGTACTGACGTTCTTCAACGAGCGCCGTTTCTACCGGATGACGCCCTTCTAAAAAGAAACGGCGGTACTTCTTGCGACCATTATTAGTCTTTAGCTTTACCCATTCCTTTACCTTGGAATTTTTTACAGAAGAAATCTTTTCTAACATTATCTAATCTCCTTACCAATTGTAAGTATAACACACTTACGCCATTTTTATATTATCATTAAGCTTGGCAAATTGATATACGTGCTAATAACTAGCTTAGCTAGTTGAAAATGATAAAATTATAGTTGTAAGTTAACGACGAAAGGGATGAACGTTATGCAAGCAGTTCACATGCACGTGGTCGGCCGCGTTCAGGGAGTCGGTTTTCGTTTTATGACCAAACACCTTGCGGATCAACTGAAAATTACCGGTTGGGTCAAAAATAGTCTCGACGGTTCGGTAGAAATTGAGGCTCAAGGACCAAATGAGATCTTAAAGCAATTTATTCAAGGGGTTAAAGCATCTCCTTCTCCTTCTGGGCGGGTGGATAAATTAGTGGTCAAGGAAATTCCGTCGTTTCAGGCTCGCGAGTTTTTAGTTAAATACTAAAGTACGTTGAAAAAGCGGGCAAAATCAAGTATAGTTACCCTTGTGTATTTCTAGTATTTATAAGTAAGAAGGGAACCATACGCAGATTATGAAAAAAATAAAACGAATCTCGACAATTAGTTTAATTGCCGGGCTAGGACTGGTCTTAAGCGGTTGTGTTCAACGCGACAGCCATGGCCACCCTTATGGCTTTATCTATGACAATTTAGCAGTTCCAATGCAACACTTCATGGACTACCTCTCCCATTTAGTTGGCGGGAGTTATGGTTTAGCAATCATCTTAATCACCTTTGTAGTTCGGTTGATTTTATTACCACTGATGGTTAACCAGTCCCGTAAGGCAACCGTTCAACAAGAAAAGATGTCTTACATCCAACCTCAGCTAAAAGTACTCCAAGAGCGTAATCAAACTGCTAAAACGCCGGAAGAAAAAGCTGCGGTCAGCCAAGAAATGATGGCTTTATACCGGGATAACAACATTAGCATGACTGGCGGGATCGGTTGCTTGCCACTGTTAATTCAATTCCCAGTATTTGCTGCTTTATACGCCGCAATTCAATATTCTCCTGAATTGCACCAGGGAATTTTCTTAGGAATTGACCTTTCCAAATCAAGTTTGTTATTGTCCATAATTTCATTCTTGGTTTACCTCCTGCAAGGCTGGCTTGGAACACTTGGGGTTCCTGAAGAACAACGCAAGACGATGCGGTCAATGATGGTCATTAGTCCGTTAATGATTTTGTTCTTCACCTTCTCTACGCCTGCTGGGTTAGGACTTTACTTTGCGGTTGGTGGAGTATTCGCATGTATCCAAACATTACTAATCAACTTCTACCGTCCGCGTATCCGGGCTCAAATTCATGAAGAGATGAAAAAGAATCCTCCAAAGATTATTAAACCAGCTGGTCCAGTAGATTTGGACAATGCAGACGCTTCGGACGCAGTTAAGCCAACCGAAACTGCTCCGCAAACTGCAACCACAAAGACTACTACTAATTCAACCAAAAAGAACGTTAATCACCAGCGGAATGCTGGAAAACAACGGCATCATCACTAATGGGATGTTTAAAAGAAGTCAGGTAGTTCGCAAGCATTAATTGAAAAGGGACCGTTATGCCGATTCGGGCATAACGGTCCTTTTTGGTTAAACAGAACAAGCTGACTTTGGCTCTATTAAAGCCAAACTAACCAAATAGCTTTTAAGAATCCCCTTAACCCCCTTTTTTGCTAGCAATCCTCCGTCACGCAATGGGAATTACTACGGGCTGATTGGCCAGCAACGGAATTCGTTTGCCTTGGCTAATTACCGTTCCCCCATTACGATCGCACGTGATGGTCAGTTGACCACGGTTTACTTTAAAATGGACGAGGCCGTCTTTAATTGGCAACTGGCCGTGTAATTTTTGAAAATAAGCTAGGTGGGGTTGGATTTCAAAAGTTGCGTAACCCGCTTGGGTGGGGCGTAATCCGAAGAAATAGCGCCCCAGTAGACAAACTGGACTTGCTCCCCAAGCATGACAAAGACTTTTTCCGAAAGGGTCGCCATACATTGCGTACTGGGCATCCCCCGATACCTGCGGATCATACTCTTCCCAAACGGTGGTGGCACCCTTTTCAACCATTGCTCCCCAGTATTCTTTAATGGTTTGATACACTTGGTCATATTGTCCTAGCTTACACAAAGCGTCTTGTTCAAAAAATTTAAAGTACGGGGTGGTCAATGCCGTAACCCGATCATTTAAGAGGACGCGTTCCAAAATTAACTGCTGCTGTCTGCGATCGGCCACCGCAAAAAGTACCGCTAAAATATTAGCATGGCGAGTTACATGCCTCCGTTTAGATTCATAACTATCAATAAACGCCCCGCTTGCTTCATCCCAAAAATACTTCCAGACATTTTGTTTTAGTTGGTCAAAGCGTTGCTGATAATGCTGAGCATCCGCGGTTTTTCCCAAGACCTTCTTAATTACCGTCATTGCTTTTAACGCTTGCAATAAAAACATCTGTTCAGCAGCAACCGGTCCTTCTTTATCAATTGGCGACCAATCCACAAAGATCCAGTCTTGTGGTCGGCCAATAATGAAGCCCAGGGAATTGGTTTGTGCTAGTAAGTAATCCATCATCTTCTCCATCCGGGGCATAATCATTTGCAAAAAATCACGATCCCCAGACATTTCGTAATGGTTGTAAATGCTAATAATCCACAACAGCGAATAATCAACGATGGTATTAATGTGCTGGCGAACCTCGTCATGGCCACGTAACGCTAAAATGGTTCGTCGGTCAACCTCTTCGTTAAAAAAGGAATATTGGTTAATAAAGTTATCTTGGTAAGCATCTCCGCCCCAGATCCAGCGGTCCCGTTTAATGCCATCGATAAAGAAAAGATCGCTGCATAGTTTGAAAGTGCGTAACGAAACTTGCCAAATTTGGTTAAGCAAAGGGTCGTCCGATTTAAAAATGCCGTGATTTTGCATTGGTAAGTCGATTTGAGTCGCTACAGCTTCTAGTTGTCCATCGGGATAGTCTGGAATAAATAGGTAACGGAACGCCCGTTTAGGCAGTTCTTCATTTTCCCTTACATCGCGTTGCTGATAATAACAGTTAACGGTATCTAAAGCTTCGGCTACTGACTCTCCATAGCAAACTTGGATCGGGTGGCTTAATTTAGTAAAACGAACGGTGGCATTAATTTCCCTACCAAAATCAATTAACTTTCCGCCTGCTCGCTCAACAATTTGCTTTGGAAAAGTTTCTCGACATCGATATGGGATTTGATTAGGATCATCCGTGTTGCTAGTAAACATTGCACTCCACCCGACTGGACGCTCTTGAATATAATTACTTGCAACCCAACTAGCATCGGAATAAATTTCCGCTCCCGCAACGTATACACAGGGTAAGTCTTTAGCACTAAATACGTAGATAACAATTTGCTGTTCCCCTGCAGTTAAATTAATTGGTTCGTTTAACGAATACTTCTGTTCATTGACCGTTACGTATCCCGGTTGATGGCTACGCACCATAAAACTAGTTGCGTTTTTAAGCTGGTAAGTTTTTAAAAACTTCACGTTCCGGTAACAATCCTCTAAGTACCAGTATGCCGGCCATTGCATCCCCCGTTCTTCACGAGAAAAGTTCTGTAGCATTCCTTGGTGAATTGCAAAATCTCCAGGATACCAGATCCAATAAGTTTGATTCATTTTATCTCCCTTCTAACGCGTTTTCCGGTGCCGTAGCATTTGAACAATCCCAATTGCGAAGACACCTGAAATTAACGCACAAGCAAAAATTATCCATAAAAAATTTTGTACTGACCACGCCATTAACGTCGGTGTAAAAAGCGAAAAAATTGCCGTGCATAGCCGCACGAATCCATATGAAAAGCCGGTAATTGAAGCGCGAACTTCTACCGGATAGAACGTCTGGGTCCAAATTTTATAAATTGGTTCGCCACACAAAGTGTTTGTAGCGGAATAACAAACGTACGCAATTGCAAAGGCCCACCAAACGTCGCTCCAAACTCCCGCACAGAAAAAAGATACCGCCCCAATTAAAATAGCTCCTTCCATTACTGGATACCGGTACTTGGTGTCCGCAACCTTCACGTAAATCGAATTCGATGCCAGATTAAATACATTAGCAATTAAGGCAACCAAGGTTGCAAATGCTTGGGTGCGGTGCGAAACCGTCACCAAAAAATAATTTACGAAAGAACCCCACGTATTAGCAGGCAGGTTCCAAAATAAATAAAACATCGTTAACGCCACTAGAATCTTTAAGTAAGCCGGATTCTTTAGAATTTCGCCTAGTTTAACCCTTTGCTGACCATTCTGCGAATTAAAAGTCGCTTTTTGGTCGTCCACCAACGAATCTTCCACTCTTTTAAATTTTGGAGAAAAGACCCGAACTGACCAATTGACCAGGGCAACTAAAGCAATTACGCTAAAGATTACCCGCACCGAACCGACCGTCATTGCCGAAGTTAAAAATCCTAAAAATTGCGATAACAAAATGCCAACCGTCCAAAAGATTTGGGTAATCGTAATTGCTCGGCCATACATTGCGTCAGAAGTTCGTTCTGAAATTACGGCTAACGAGGTGGGCAAGTCCGCCCCCGAAGCTATTCCCGCAACGATGGTTCCCGTTAGCAAAATTGGTAAATTAGGGGCGAATGCAATAATGATTGCCCCCACCGCCACGAATAAAATATCTAAATTAAACACACGGACTCGACCAAACCGATCGGCTAGCCATCCACCAACTACGGCACCCAGCGCTACCATCAAAGTTAACAAGGTCGAAATTAACCCGGATAACAACGGGCTTAAGTGCATAATTCGAGTCCAAATTGGTAAAGCTACTCCCAAACTAACTAGCAAACTAGAGTCCAAATAAGACGCCGTTCCCGCAACTAAAACCAACGAAAACGTCTTACGATCCATTTTTGGGGTTACTTGTTCACCCATACTCTTCAACTCCTCAATCAAATCTAACCCGTTTTTTAAAAGACTTAGAAACGTTTCTATGGTTTATATACTGCGACCGTTTGATAACGCTTACAATATCGTTGGCACAGCTATTCGATTGCAAAACTCCAGGTCTATTTTGCGGTTTAGTTACCCGCAAGGTTCCCTTAGTTGGTTCATTAAAGCCAAAAACTGCAACAAAAAAGCACCCTTCCAGGATTTTAGTAAAATCCTGGAAAAGTGCTTAGTTCGTCATTTTTAATAATTTTGGTCGTAGCCCGGGTTTTGTAGGATTGGCAATTCAATTTTAAATACTGAACCCGATCCCACCGAACTTTCTAACGAAATCGTTCCGTGGTATTCCTCAATCAGTTTTTTAGCAATGGACAGTCCTAGGCCGTTGCCGCCTTGATCCCGGCTTCGAGCCTTATCGATCCGGTAAAACCGGTTAAAGACAAGCTTTAAATCCTTTTCGGAGATCCCCTCGCCAAAGTCTTGCACCGCAATTTCAACAAATTGCTTAGTGTTGGCAATCGATAAGTGAATTTCCTTACGTTCTCGAGAGTATTTTACGGCATTATCTAGTAAAATCACCAGAATCTGTTCCAAATGATTACGATAAATTTGTACAATCGGCTCCCCAATCAACTCGTTGTCCATCGTAAACTGAAACTCCGGATGGATCATCTTAAAGTCGTTAAAAACTTGGTTGACGAGCCGAGCCACGTTGGTCTTTTCATTTGGTAATTAATTTCGATTTGGTCTGCGCGCGTTAAGTCCAGCATTTCACTGACCAAACTCTTCATGCGCTGAGTTTCTTCCAATGAAGACTCAATCGATTCTTCCAGTACCTGCGGATCGTCTTTCCCCCATCGTTTAAGCATCTTTAAGTGGCCTTCCACCACGGCAACGGGGGTCCGCAATTCGTGAGAAACATCCTCAACAAACTGTCGCTGTTGGTCAATATAGCGTTGCATCCGATCAATCATGCTATTAAATTGTTGGCTTAAGTCCTCCAATTCATCGTTGGTGTTCAAAACTGGCACCCGAGATTCCGTTTGCGGATCCTTTTCTAATTCCCGCATCGTGATGTTAATGGAGCGCATTGGCCGGAGCAGGTAGGATGCTAAGCCATACCCGAAAATCGAAATAATCATAAAGACCAGCAGCGAGGTCAACCCAAACAACCAAATTAAGCGGTGGTAATTGCGTCCGTAGTCCCGGAGCAGGTTGACAACTTCCACATAGCCAATTTTTTGCTTATTTCGGTTAATGATGGGCGCCTGTCCCACGATAATTTTTTGCCCGTGATACTTTTGGTGCTTAACCACCCGGTGGCTGACTTTTTTCATTTGCAACGGATTTCGCTGGTTAGAAAAAACGGTTTTCCCCTTTAAATCATATACGGTCACTGCCAAATCCTTACGCGTCAAATTAGCTAGCAAATTATCGTCAAAAACCCGGTGTTGGTGCTCCGTAGACTTTTCGTTAAAATTAGGCCGAAAAATATTGGTAGTTTGATAATTGATAACCTGAGCACTGCGGAGCCGGTCGTTAACCTGACTAATTGTATTTTCAACGTTATGCCGTTCTACGGAGTAAAGTGATCCGGTTAAAATTTTAAACAAGAAAAATGAAAACAGGCCAAAAATTATCAAAACTCCGACACCGGTGCCGATCGCCCATTTCCATTTTAGGGAAACCCGTTGATTACGAATTGCTTGCTTCAACATCTTAGGTCCTCATCACGTAGCCGGTGCCCCGAACCGTTTGGATGTAGCTAGGCTGCCCTGCCACGTCAATTTTATTCCGTAAATACCGGATGTAAACGTCCACTACATTGGTTTCCACGCCATCTTCCAGGCCCCAAACCTTACTCAACAAAGTTTCCCGGGACTGAACCACGTTTACGTTCTCCATTAAAAGTAGCAAGAGTTCATATTCACGTTTGGTTAAATTGATTACCTCGTTATTTCGCTTAACGACCCGATTTTCCTTTTCAATAACGATGTCTTTAAATTCTACAGTCGTTTGGTGGAAAGAAGTATCCTGTTCTTCGAGGTCAACCCGCCGAAGAACCGCACGCAAACGAGCTAACAATTCTTCGATGGCAAATGGTTTAACGATGTAATCATCGGCACCGTGGTCTAATCCGGACACCCGGTCAATAATTGAATCGCGTGCCGTCATCATAATAATTGGGGTAATCTTTTCCCGACGAATCCGGCGACAAACTTCAATCCCGTTAATTTCAGGCAACATTAAGTCCAATAAAATCGCGTCAAAGTCTTCTGAAAGGGCGGCTTCTAAACCGGTCCGACCATTTCCTTGGACTTCGGTTTCGTATCCTTCATGTTGTAGTTCTAGCTCTACAAAGCGAGCCAAACTCTTTTCATCTTCAATTATCAAAATTTTACTCATTTTTTCCGCTCCAAAATTAAATTATTTTAATCTCTATACTTCTAAATTTTAACATTGTCAACTGGCTTTGCCTAGCAGTTCTCTAAGTTGCTGACAAGCGTTTTTATTGGAGGTATGCATTTTTCTTTCTGGCCGTCGCAATAGCGAATACACCTATTCAAAACCGACCCAAAAATTAAGCAGCGACTAAAAACATTTGTGCGATAATTTTAATGAAATCACAACGTGCGCCGTAAGTTAGTTTTTCCCGCTTAACCAAAAATCGACCCTTATGCCCAATTGAGGCATAACGATCGATTTCCAGTTACTGCTCGCAAATTCCCCAACTTTTTACTCCCAATCTTCAAGGATATCTAAGTCAAGGCTCGCGGACAGTTATTTTTAATTATCTAAGTCTATTGTTCTTCATACCATGAGTAATGGAAAATGCCGTCACGGTCAACCCGTTCGTAGGTATGTGCACCGAAGTAGTCCCGTTGTGCTTGTAATAAGTTTGCGGGAAGTACTTCTGAGCGATAAGAGTCGTAGTAAGCAACCGCAGCTGAAAATGCGGGAACCGGGATACCTGCTTTAACAGCAAGGGCAACTACTTCGCGAACTGCATCTTGGTACTTCTTTGCAATTTCTTGGAAATAATCATCCATCAATAAGTTGCTTAGTTCCGGATTCTTGTCAAATGCATCGGTGATGTTTTGCAAGAATTGGGCACGGATAATGCAACCAGCACGCCAAATCTTAGCAATCTCACCAAAGTTAAGGTTCCATTCGTAGTGCTTAGAAGCTACCCGCATTTGTTCAAATCCTTGTGCGTAGCTCATAATCTTACTGAAGTAAAGCGCTTGGCGAATCTTTTCAACGATTTCCTGCTTGTCCACATCGAGTTTTGGATTAGGACCAGTCAATTCTTTGCTTGCAGCAACCCGTTCATCTTTTAGAACCGAGATGTAACGCGCATAAACTGATTCCGTAATCAATGATTGTGGAACCCCTAATTCAAGGGCGTTTTGAGAACTCCACTTACCAGTTCCCTTGTTACCACCCTTGTCCATGATCATGTCAACAATTGGTTTGTCGCTGCCAAGATCGTCTTTCCGGGTTAAGATGTCTGCAGTAATATCAATTAGGTAACTATCCAATTCACCCTTATTCCATTCTGCAAAGATGTCAGCAATTTCTTCAACAGAAAGACCAACCATTTTACGCATTAAGTCGTAACTTTCGTCGATTAACTGTTCGTCACCGTATTCAATTCCGTTGTGGACCATCTTTACGTAATGACCAGCCCCATTAGGCCCAATGTACGTTACGCAAGGTTCACCATCTTTAGCTTTTGCAGCAATTTGCTCAAAAATTGGTGCAACAAGGTCGTAAGCTTCCTTTTGACCACCTGGCATCATTGAAGGACCTTGTAACGCCCCTAATTCACCACCAGAAACTCCGGTACCGATAAAGTTGATTCCAGATTCATCAAGTTGTTTGTTACGGCGCATTGTGTCTTCAAAGTAGGTGTTGCCACCGTCGATTAACACGTCACCCTTATCCAAAAGCGGCAAGAGTTCAGCAATCACTGCGTCAGTTGGCTTACCAGCCTTAACCATCATCATAATGCGACGAGGTTTTTCAAGTGAATTAACAAAATCTTCAATCGTGTAAGAAGGAACTAACTTCTTATCACTATGATCTTCCATTACTTGTTTTGTTTTAGCAGCCGTCCGGTTGTAGATGGCAACCGTGTATCCGCGGCTTTCAATGTTCAACGCGAGATTTTTTCCCATTACGGCCATTCCAATGACCCCAATTTGTGGTTTATCCATGTTGCTATTCCTCCTCTTTGACAACGACTCTGTCGAATTAATACTACCAAAAAAATCACTTTGATTAAAGAAGTTTAAAACAAAAAAGCAACAAAAGGACCTAGGCTCCTTTTGTTGCTTTTTAATCATTAGTTAGCTTTCACGTCAATAACTTGTTTGCCGTTGTAGTAACCACAACTTGGGCAAACACGATGTGAAACTCGTAATTCACCACAGTTTGGGCATGGTGCCAAACCTGGAGTAGTTAACTTAATGTGTCCACGACGATTACGCTTACGTGTCTTTGATGTTCTTCTTGCTGGAACAGCCATCAATGAGCACCTCCTTTAAGAGAATTACGGTCTCCCGCTTAATTTAAAGCCTTACCGATCAGAATTATCTTTCAATAAATCTTTTAACTTTGCAAGGCGTGGATCAACTTGTTTATCTTGCTCCGACTCCGCTGCTACTTCCGAAACCACTTGCCATTCTGCACCAGAAGGCATAGTGCCCTTCTGTTCTTCATCAGGGGTTAAAACCTGCATGGGAACCTGTAAAACTACGTTGTCTTCAACCAACTTATCGACATCGATTACGTCATCCTTGACTAACATGACCACTTCTTCTTGTGGGAACGTGTCAATCAAACTAGCACTCTCCACGTAAATTTCATTGACAAAAAAATCAAGCTTTAAGTGAACAGGTGTTAAGGAACGCGACGACGGAACCGTTAAATCACAACTGATCTCAGCATCAATCATAACTGAATCCCGGTCGTTTGTCACGGTGCCTTTAAAATTGATTGGTGAGCATTTTAAAACTACATCTGGAAAGCGTTCGATTAAAGATTGTTCCAAATCCATTGTCTCATCGAACTGAAACGGTTCTTTATGCTTACGCAATTCTGTAAAATACCATTCCATAGTGAACCTCCAATGCAACAGAAATAATTATACCATCTAGGATTTCTTTGTCAACGTTTTTTCCTTGACATTCTTTTCTAAAATCGGCGTCCTTCCCCATTCGTAAGGCGCCACCATTTGATATAGCTCATCCGCGCGCTTAGTTAGCTGATAACTGGCAGTAAAATCCGCTTTCGTTACCTTAGTCATCAGCACTTCACGAAAATCGTGTTCCCGCAAATAGGCTTGCCCCTGAGCATTAACCGCCAGCAGACGAGTCTTTTGCAACGGACTCAGTACCCGTAGGTTTAATAAAATAGCGGTTAATTTGCGCTGTAAACTAGTATAGCTATACCGCTTGGTTTTTAAATTCGTCATTAATTCCATAAAGGAACTACTTTGTGCCGCTTGGGCAAGGATCCGATTTTCAATGCCTTCGTTAATTCCGCGGATTTGGCGTAATTCTTTAGCAGAAGTTGTTTTTAACCGGTACTCTAAAAAGGGCCAAAATACTTGCCAATCAACCGGCTTTTGCCGTTCTAACACCTTTTTCATTCGGTCAGGTACCGCTTGTTGATACTGAGCATCATTCCGTTGAATTGACTGACGAATGGCTGTCGCGCTGGCAATCGTGCCCTTGATTTCTTGGTCTAGGTGCCCCGCTTGCAACCGTTCCACAGGCAATAAAGTTAATTTAGGTGCTAGCCGCAACTGCCAATAAGCATAGTTAACCCCTAAAATATCGTTAGACCGGCTTAACGAACTTTCCGCAAACAGCTGACTGGCGAAACTTTGATTATAATCTTGCTCGCTAAAAGTCCGGTCAAGTAACCGACTTTGTGCTTGAAAATCTAATCCAGGGGTCTCACACCCAAATGCTAACGCATCCGCTCGAAGCCACTGGGCAATCTGAACACCCGCTTGGGCAAAATCCCGCGCGGCTGCCACTGCGTACTCAGTGGGCATTTCCACTACTAAATCGGCACCACTTTGCAAGGCCACGGCTGCCCGTTCCCACTTGTTTATTAAGGCCGGCTCTCCCCGTTGCACGAAATTGCCGCTCATTATCACGATCATCACGTCGGCTTGGGAAGTTTTCCGAGCCGTTTTCAGCAAGTACTGGTGTCCATTATGAAACGGATTAAACTCAGCAATTACCGCACAAGCCCGCATTCTACTACCTCCTGCAGCTAAAAAACCAGCGCGTAGTCTGTTCCTCTACCGGCGCGTTACCAAAATCTGCAAAGTACTTCACCACAGAAAAGCCCGCTTTCTGTAATAAACCAACATACGTATCTAATTCGTAAGTTCGTTCAAAATGGGTCTCTTCCGTCCGGTAAAACGCCTCTGACGTTGGATCTTGCTTAGTAAAGAAGGTTAGATCATGTTCAACATGGTATTGATCTTCGCCGGCATAGCTGGTCCAAAGAAAAGCCTGCTGGTCGTCTTGATAATTAAACATGTATCCCGGATATACTTCTCCCGTTTGGTAAGGAGTAATCACGTCAAAAATAAATTGACCACCTTCCTTTAAGTGATCGTGCACTTGCGTAAAGGCCGTCAATAACTCAATTTCGTTTGCTAAGTAGCAAAACGAATCGGCATAACAAGAAATTACGTCATAGGTGGGTAATTCCGCTAAATCAAGCATATTCCCCTGGACCAGTTCTAACGGAACTTTTGCAGAATACGCGTGTTGTTCCGCTAAAGCCAACATTTCACTTGATAAATCAAAACCGGTCACCTTTTGGCGTTGTTTTGCCAACTTAACCGCCAGGCGCCCGGCTCCACAAGCTAACTCTAGCCATTCGTGGGTTTGATTCAAATCAACTTGCTGTTTGGTATATTCAAACCAATTTTGGTACTGTTCTTCATCAAACAACTGGTCATAAAGTACCGCAAAACTCTGGTAAATCATTATTCAGTAATCCAATCCGCAATTTCTACGTTCTTAGCTTCTGACCATAACTTTTCCAAGTTATAAAACTTTCGTTGGTCAGTTTGGAAAACGTTAATTACGATGTCACCTAGGTCAATGAGGATCCATTCGGCCGCCCGGTAACCTTCAATTCGACGAATTTCTACGTCGTTTTCTTTTGCTTTTTCAATAATTGCGTCTGCAATCGCTGCTACTTGTCGATTTGAGTCCGCGCTAGTAATCACGAAATAGTCCGCCAAGGTGCTAATTTTGTGTACATCTAAGGCAATAATTCCCTCAGCACGCTTACTATCGGCTGCTTTTACTACTAATTCTAAGCTTTGTTTGTTATCCACTTTCATTCTCCTTAGTCGTTAAGTTTTGCAATCCACGCGTTGTAACTGTCAATGGTGGCGGGGAATACCGGGCGGTTGTTGGCTACTAAATAAGCCAGTGTATTCTTCATCTGAAGCGCAACGCCCTTTGGTAAACTTTGTTCCGTAATGATGCGCGCTTGTTGCACCCCGTCAAAATCCCGGCCGTCTTCAATATAATCGGCCATAAAGACAATTTGGTCAATTAAAGTCATGTATGGTGCACCAACCGTGTGTCGCCGAATTGCATTTAAGATTTCTTCATCTTGAATTTTTAATTCGTTTTTGACAATTTCTGCTCCGACAACTCCGTGCCAAATCGCGTTACCATAATCTAACAAAATCGGGTCCAGTTGTAATTTATTAATGTAACCAATAAATTCACTATCAGGCCGATTTTTAGCATAATCGTGCAATAAAGCCGCAATACTAGCTTTTTCCACGTCAGCGTCATTTTGTTTTGCTAACTCAATGGCCTTTTGTTCTACGCGTAAGATGTGGTCAAATCGGGGACCTTGAACGCTTTTTTGTACCGCCGCAACCAATTCTTCTCGGTTCATCGGAATATAATTATTTTCGTAAGTCAACTCTACTTTACTCATATAAATGATGCTCCCTTATATAATCTTCTACAGCATCGGGTACTAAATATTTAATTGAGCACCCTTTATTAACCTTTTCCCTAATCATGGTTGAACTTAAATCAAAATGGGGAGTGTCAACCCAAATAATCGGATACTTCGCATCTCGCTCGTACTCTGGCCGATCGACCCCCACAAAATGAACCATGCGGGCTAATTTATCGATTTCGTGCCAAGTTGGCAAGTAGTTGACCATGTCACCACCGATAATAAAGTAGTAGTCGTTTTCGGGGTGCATTTCTTTTAATGCCTTGACCGTATCGTAAGAATAACTGGTCCCCCCGCGATTAATTTCGATTAAATCTAAATCAAAGTTAGGGTTCCCCTGAATTGCCAAGCGAACCATTTCAACCCGGTGCTCCGCAGCAATCGCTTCTTTTTTATCCACGTGAGGTGGCAGATAATCTGGGACAAACAGAATTTTATCCAATCCTAATTGGCTAGCCACCTGTTCTGCAATCATTAAATGCGCGAGGTGCGGCGGATTAAACGTTCCGCCTAAAATGCCAATTTTCTTGCCCTTTGCTTGTGTTAGTGGTTCTTCAACCACCTCTACTTGAACTCCCGAAACACTTTTTGACTTTGTCGAAATCAATATTAATCACCTTACCATTATATCTTTTGAACGTTTTCTGAAATCTCTCTTTTATCTGGGTCTGCAGAAACTTTAAACAAAACCAAAACGTGACCGATCGTTTGGACGACTTGGATGTCGGTTTGCTGTTCAATAAACTCCTTAACCTCGGCAGTCGTTACGTCGGTATTTTGCTGCAAATTAATCTTTAATAATTCGTGGTTATCTAACGCGCCGCCTAATTGAGCAAGCCAACTCTTGGTCAGTCCGTTTTTACCAACCGAAAAAACGGGTCGGAGATGGTGTGCTTGAGCACGTAAATAACGTTTTTGTTTTCCTCTTAATTTCAAATCAATACTCCCTTTATTTAGTTACTTACCAGCGATGGTACTTCGTTCTTAGATTAGAGCCCGCCGGATTACTACTGAAATACCCTTTGGTGCCCAAGCGGTAACCACGCTTCCCGCGGGAACTGCAATCCAACCTAAACCTTCAAAGACCACGTCACTATCTTCCTCAATCTTAAAATGGTGGCGTGCTAATTCAGGCAAATTGGCCAGATTTTCTGCCGCAGGTGGTGTCAAAAGTTCTCCAGCGTGTTTTTCATAAAAATGATCGGCATTAGCTAGCTTAGTGCGATGAATCATTAGATTGTTATCAAAATAGGCAGTGACTGAGCCCGTTGAATTTTCGTAGTCAAAGCGCGCCAAAGCACCCGCAAATAAAGTTTGCTCATCACCTAATTGATAAACGCGCGGTTTAATCGTCTTTTTCGGCGAAATGTACTTAAGATCTTCTGCCGTTAACACGTGTGCCATCTGATCGTTATGCACAATTCCCGGTGTATCAATCATTTTACTGTGATCGTCAAATGGAATTTCAATCCGATCTAACGTAGTTCCAGGAAAACGGGACGTCGTGATTACGTCTTTAATCCCGTTGCGTAAGGCAATCAAACTGTTAATTAAGGTTGATTTACCAACGTTGGTAACCCCTACGACGTAAACATCACGTCCATCGCGGAGTTGTTCAATCTTATCAAACAATTGTTCTACCGCAGGACGTTGTTTAGCACTGGTAATCATCACGTCTACCGGTTCAATTCCGTTAGCCTTTGCTTGTTGCCGTAGCCATTCCCGCATCCGGTGCCGTTTGATCGATTTAGGGAAAACATCCGCCTTATTACCAACTAAGAGAACCGGATTGTCCCCTACAAAACGGTGCAGTCCGGGAATTAAGCTACCATTAAAGTCAAACATGTCCACCACGTAAACCACTAGCGAATCTGAATCACTAATCTGACTCAATAGCTTTCTAAAGTCGTCATCACTAATGCTAACTGGTGCAATCTCATTATAATGACGCAACCGGAAGCAACGTTGACAATATAATTGTCCGCTTTCTAGACCTTTTTTTAAGGCCGACGCCGGCGTGTACCCCGGAAGCTGAGCATCTTCCGTTTGTAACGTTGCCCCGCACCCAATACACCGAATTTCTTCTTCGTTCATTCTTATAATAACTCCTTATGCCAAACTAATTCCGGATACTTTTTCTTCAAAGACCGCTTAATGAATAGCTCTAAAAAACGATTCAACTTGGTATTCCAAGCATCCGTTTCAATTAAGGGCTTCACTAGCACTCCCCGTACTCCGGATAAATTGGCCGCTACCATGTCAGTAAGGAGTTGATCTCCCACCATGATGGTCTCGGCCTTTTTTAGACGATATTGTCGTAAAACTCGTTTAATACCTACCGTTAACGGTTTTAAAGCTCGGGCATCAAACTCTAAACCAAAGCCAGCTACCGCCTTGGAAACCCGACTGTGACTATTGTTTGAAACTACAATTACCCGAATGCCTTCCCGTTTCAATTCACTAATCCACCGCTTTAATTCTGGCGTACCATCCGGATTGTTCCAGGCAATTAAAGTGTTATCTAGGTCGGTTAACACGGTGGTGATTCCCTTGGCCTTTAAATCTTTAGCGGATAGATTGTAAATTCTTTCAATCATCCACGTTGGTTTAAAAATGTTCATAATCTTTCTCCCCATGATTACTGTCTGTTCAATTATAAACGATAGGAATGCTTTTTGAAAAGAGAAGCCAACCTTAATTCTACTTCCATTCCGGACTTTTCGTTAAATTAAGACAGTAAGCGGTGATTACTTGGACAACTTAATGTGTTGGCACATTTTCATCCAAATTGACTCACTTCAAAATAAAAAGGACCGCGCTCACCATGGAGCGGACGATCCTTTTTAGTAGTCACTTAATTAAGTATCTAATTAAAGAGCTTTTTTAGCTTCTTCAGCCAAAGCCTTAAATGCGTCAGCATCGTTTACGGCAAGGTCAGCAAGCATCTTACGGTTCATGTCGATACCAGCTTCCTTAAGACCATGCATTAACTTGCTGTAGCTCAAACCGTTCATTCTTGCAGCAGCGTTGATCCGTGCAATCCAAAGACGACGGAATTCGCCCTTACGGTTACGACGGTCACGGAATGCGTACAAACCAGACTTCATTACTTGGTCTTTAGCAACCTTAAATTGAATATGTTTTGCTCCGCGATATCCTTTAGCAAGTTTTAATACGCGCTTACGACGGCGACGTGTTACTGTTCCACCCTTTACTCGTGGCATAATAATTCCTCCTTAAATCACCCGCAGGTCATTTACTTTTCTGTTTAATTTAATTACTTGATGTTTGAAAGTAACTTCTTATAACGTTTTACGTTAGTACTGTCCATCATGTCTGTACCACGTAATTGACGACGTTGCTTCTTAGTCTTTCCATGGAAACGGTGACTTGTAAAAGCATTTGCACTCTTTAGACCGCCATTAGCAGTTTTCTTAAAACGCTTTGCAGCAGCGCGGTTTGTCTTCATTTTAGGCATAATCTGTTCCTCCAGAAATTTAAATTATTTATCAGCATTAGGAGCCAATACCAAGAACATGCTCCGACCGTCCATCTTTGGACGAGCTTCAATCCGAGCGATGTCAGAAGTCTCCTCAGCCATCCGTTCAAGTACTTTACGACCAATGTCTTTATGGGTAATTGCCCGACCCTTAAAACGAATTGATACCCGAACTTTATCTCCTTTGCCTAAGAACTTCTTAGCGTTCTTAAGTTTAGTGTTAAAGTCGTTTGTATCAATTGTCGGACTCAAACGGATTTCTTTAATGCTGACAGTCTTTTGCTTTTTACGAGCTTCACGTTTTTTCTTTTGTTGCTCGAAACGATATTTCCCATAATCCATAATCTTGGCTACTGGTGGTTTTGCCTTTGGGGAAACTACGACAACGTCAAGATTAGCTTCTTCAGCAATTTGGATTGCTTCTGCTTTTGACTTAACCCCTAATTGATCACCATTAACACCAATCAAGCGGACTTCACGAGCCCGAATGGTTTCATTTACCATTGTATCTTTTGCTATGGTTCTTCACCTCCAGGAAAATTATCGAGAATGCAGAAAAGCGGATGGCACACGCCACCCGCTTTTTTTGGATCTTCAACATCCATTCAACGTTCTTTAGCCCAGCAACTTCTAAGTTACAAGGCGAGAAGCGGTGGCCTCTGCTTTTTCTCAACGTTTACTAAGATACCAAAATAATCAGTCTCTGTCAACTAAACTAAAAATTATTTTTACATAAAGAGGTTTACGTAGATTGGAACTAGAATGTCCATCGCTAGTGAAACGATTACAACCGCTACGGATGCCATTGCACCTTCAATTGAACCTAATTGAACCGCTTTGGCTGAACCAACGGTGTGTCCGGAAACTCCCAGTCCTAATCCAGTTCCCACTTTAGAGATATTTTTGAGCTTAAAGATTTTAATTAAGAATTCGGCCAACGCGTAGATAATTACGGCGTTGATAATGCAGACCATCGCCGTAATTGCCGGATCCCCGCCGATTCCCTTTGCAATCGGCATGGCAATTGCGGTAGTTGCTGCTTGAGGCAGCATTGCCGCAATCGAAACTCGGGAGAGCCCCATTAGTTTGGAGACCATGTGAATACCAAATAGGGAAATAAAACCACCGACGAACAAGGTTAGGAATACATCTACCCAGTACTTCTTAAAAATATCGTTCCGTCGATATAGCGGAATCGCAAATGCCACGGTAGCCGGGTTTAAAAACCAAAAAATCATGTTGCCGCCTGGTAAATAGTACTTTTTATAAACTGCGACAGTTGTGGAACCAATTCCCTTTCCCCAAAGAACTAAGATTACAATTCCTAAAACCATTCCAACTAATAACGGGGTAAATAGGAAGAAGCCTTTGCTAACTTTAAAAAGCCACATTCCAATTAGATAAACTACTAAAGAAATAAAAATTCCGGTAAACGGTGTTGCTAAAGCTGCATCCATTATTCATCGTCCCCCTTTTTACCCGTAATTTTTTGGTGAATTCGAATGAAAAATGCTCCTACGTATGCAATTACGACCAGGAGAATAATTGTCGAAATGACCACCACGATAATATCCTGGAGCCCTTCCCTTTTCATTAAATCCAAACTACCGGCTAATTGAATTCCCGATGGAACGAATAAGAAAGCAATTAAGCCAATCATAAAGTCACCAAATTTTTCAACTTGTTCGAGTTTAACAATGTGGGTCGCCAATAAAATATATAAAATAATCATACCAATTAACGGAGTGGGAACCACAATGTTTGCGGGAAATAGCTGAGAAATGATTTGCGAAACGAATAAAATCGCCGCAAAAATCGCCATTTGAACAAGGATTGGCGTCTTCTTTTTCTTTTGATCTTTTTTCATCAGAATTCCTCCTTAAAACACTTGATTCAAGGGCTTTTCTTCCCTTGCTCACCATTAATTCTAAGTGATTTTGATCGATTTGTAACCGTTTTCACAATCAATTGACCCTAATTCTGGATAGAATACCAACTACCCGAGATGAAATGCCCTTAACAATTCCAACGTAAAAAGTGACCACTTCTCTAAGCAATTTAACCTAGAGTTGTGATCACTTTTTAAAAATTAAGATAACTAAAACTTTATGGAATAACTTTAATTTCCATCAACTAAATCACCCGAATTATTACTCACTTCATCCCTAAGTGGCGTTTGGTTTCGTTAACGTACGAACGGCTCACCGGAATCTTAATTCCATTCGATAACGTCAATTGGTAGGTATGGTTGAAACTTGGTTGTAATTCAAAAACTGAATCAAGGTTAACCACGTAACTACGATGTACTTGCAAAAACTTTTGCGGATCCAATTCTGCCAATAGTTTTCGGAGAGGCTGCTTGCTGGTAACTAATGGTAAATTGGCCACGTGAATAATTACCGTGCCCCCCTGCGCTTCTAAATAAATGATGTTATTTTTCTTAATCACGATCGTTCGTTCTTCATTAGTAATTGACAGTCGCGGATTAAGATATTTTTGCTGGTAATTGGCGGAATCGCGTTGCTGCCGATCCAATAATTTTTTGATTCGGTCAAGAGCTTCATTAATGCGGCTTTGCTCAAAGGGTTTGAGTACGTAGTCCACTGCCTCAGCACTAAACGCATCTAAAGCATATTGGTCGTACGCCGTGGCAAAGATCACGTATGGTGAAACCGCCATTTTCTTCCATTTTTTCGCCAAAGCCATTCCATTACCATCTTCAAGCTTAATATCCAAAAATACCAAATCGGGATGTTCATTTGCTACATACTGGTCGGCCTCCACCACTCCATCAGCTTCCGCAACCTGGTCAACGATGGGGTTTTCCTCCAATAAGTAATTTAATTCTTGGCGAGCTAATGGCTCATCGTCAACAATCAATACTTTCATCACTTTTGCTTCCCTTCTTGAAATGGTATTTTCACGGTGATTGTCGTTCCTTTAGAGCTTGATTGAATATCTAAATTTGCTGCCTCACCGTAAAGTCCCGCAAACCGGGCGGTTAAATTTTGTAAAGCCGTTCCACTACCACTTTGAGAATCAACCACCTGGTGTCCTAACTGTTTTAAAATATGGGGGTCAATTCCGTGCCCGTTATCCGCAACCACGATTTTTAACGCGTTGGCAACTTGACTAACCCCCACCTTAATCTGTTGATCCTTCATTTTGGGATTAAAAGCGTGGCGAACCGCATTTTCCACTAAAATTTGGATTGTAAACGGTGGGACTAGGGCATTTTCGGACACCGCGTTGCTGAACAGCACCCGGTACCTTCCTGGAAAACGAGCCTGTTCCAAAGATAAATATGCTCTTACGTGTTTAAATTCTTGTGATAATGGAATTACCACCTCCCGGCTCCCCATCAAGTTAGCCCGGAAATAGGTACTTAATTGAATCAACAACTCCCGTGCCTTTTCACTGTCTTGGCGCATCACCGCGACAATTGTATTGATTGCGTTAAAGAAGAAGTGCGGGTTCACTTGGGCATGCAACGATTTAATTTCTGCGTCCTTAACTAGCTCAGTCTGCCTTTCCATATCACCCAGCATAATCTGCATGGCCAAGATTTCTCCGAGCCCCATCCCTAATTGAATTTCTACCGGGCTTAATCGCCACTGTTCTTTATAGTAAACTTTTAAGCTGCCAATAATCTGTTCTTTAATAAACAACGGGACCACAATTGCCGAATGGAGCGGGCATTTGGGCTCTGAACAATTAATTTCGTGAAAATTATTGGCAATTTGTACCTCTCCGGATTGAATCGCCTTCAAAGACAGATCGGTTCGAATCGGTTGCCCGGCAATGTGATGGTCGCTCCCCGCCCCGACGAAGGCGAGGATTTTTTGCTTATCCGTAATTCCGATTGCATCAAAATTAGTGTACTTAAGCATTAAATTGGCAACTTCTTGGGCCGATTTGTAATTAAGTCCCTGGCGAAATGCCGGTAACGTTTTTAATGCTAACTGGAGCACTGAACGAGTTTGGGTTGCTTGTACATCCACTTCTTGGCGAAAATATAATGCAACGATTGATAAAAACACCGAAGTCCCTAGTGCGCTGACCGTAATCATGGGAATCGCGATATACCTTACCAATCGCCAACCCGTGGGACTAAAAATTAGGATAAAAGTCATCTGGATGGTTTCCATCAATAATCCAATCAAAAAACCGTGCCACGGCTTCATAGTCGCAAACCGATGCTGCTTTTGATTAGAAAACCATCCCGATAAAATTCCAATCAAAATTGAACTTGGAATATAAAAAAGTGCGTCGTTAGTTAAGGATTCTTGTAAAACACGATGAACTCCAGCAACTGCGCCGACAACCCCACCAACCATTGGTCCGCCAATGATTCCAGAAACGGTAACCGTTAAAATACGGATGTTAGCCACCGAATAACCTGCTGGAATTCGTAATAATAACGGATTAAAGTGGATAGAGTTGTCAGGCGAAAGCTCAATCCCAATCAAATTAGCCGTAATCGTAAAGAAAGCAAAGATGATTATCAACTGAAATTTAGCGGCGCCGTCCTGTCGAAAGAGTAATTTTCGAAACGGCGGAAAATTAACGAGAAAAAAGGCCAAAATAATAATCAGGCCCACCCGTTCAATCATTAGTAAGGTTAAATTTAGCATTTGAATCCTTCTTTCGTGCTTAAGAAGTTCCTTTCCTTCAATTATACATGAAACGCCTTTCCTTGCTTAGCCGTAAATCGATCTTTCAAAGCCATTTGGGCAACTAAAAAGAGCTATGTAAACCCACCTGGATTTACATAGCTCCCGAAAGCTAAAAGTTTTTAATTTTTGCGACTGTAGCTATCAATGTCAGCTTTAATATCTTGCATAAATTGATCTACTGAAACAGTTTGTGAGTCATCTTCACCATAGCGACGAACACTAACCGCGTTAGAGTCCATTTCGTTGTCCCCAACTACTAAGATGTATGGAATCTTTTGGGTTTGTGCTTCACGGATCTTGTAACCCATCTTTTCGTTGCGGTGGTCAACTTCAACTCGGATGTCTTGGTCAGCCATTTGTTCACGCAACTTATCTGCATATTCACCATGTAAGTCATCCTTAACTGGGATAATCGTTACTTGTTTTGGTGCTAACCAAGTTGGGAAGGCACCCTTGTACATTTCAATTAGGTAAGCCGTGAAGCGTTCCATAGTTGAAACTAACCCACGGTGAATCATAACTGGGCGGTGTTCTTCACCATCTGCTCCGACGTAATGCAAGTCGAATTGTTTTGGCAACATGAAGTCTAATTGGATTGTTGATAGAGTTTCTTCGTTACCAAGTGCCGTCTTTGTTTGTACGTCAAGCTTTGGACCGTAGAAAGCAGCTTCGCCTTCTGCTTCAACGTAATCTAAACCAAGGTCATCCATCGCAGCTTTAAGCATTGATTGTGAGTGGTTCCACATCTCGTCATCGTCAAAGTACTTTTCAGTATTTTCAGGATCACGGTAACTAAGCCGGAATGTGTAATCCGTAATGTCAAAGTCGCGATAAACTTCAACCATCAATTGTAGAACTTTCTTGAATTCTTCTTGAATTTGATCAGGCGCAACGAAAGTGTGACCATCGTTCAACGTCATTTCACGTACCCGTTGCAAACCAGAAAGGGCACCAGATTTTTCGTAACGGTGCATCATTCCAAGTTCAGCAATCCGTAATGGTAATTCACGATACGAACGGATGTGGTGCTTATAAACTTGAATATGGGATGGGCAGTTCATTGGCCGCAATTCAAGCATTTCGCCGTCACCCATGTCCATTGGTGGGAACATATCTTCCCGATAGTGTTGCCAGTGACCAGAAGTCTTGTACGCGTCAAGGTTCATTAATACTGGTGTGTATACGTGCTGGTAGCCATGTTGGACTTCCTTGTCGATGATGTAACGTTCGATTGTCCGACGGATGGTTGCCCCGTTTGGCATCCAGTATGGTAATCCAGCGCCCACTTCTGGATCAACAAAGAAAAGGTCGAGGTCGTTACCAATTACCCGGTGGTCACGTTCACGAGCTTCCTTTTGGCGTGCCAATTCAGCATCCAAGTCTTTTTGGTTGAAGAACGAAGTACCGTAAATCCGTTGTAACATTGGATTACTTGACTTACCTTCCCAATAAGCACCCGCAACGGATAGCAATTTGATGGCTTTCAATCCCGAAGCATCTGGTAATGCAACACAGTCACTGACGATTAAGCTGCCATCAACGTCGTATACGTTAACCTTGCCGTCTTTAGCGTTTTTCTTAACTAGCTTAGCTTGGTAAGGATCGCTATCAACCTTAGCTAAAGCATCTTCAACGCTTAACATTTCATGACTCAAAGCAACCTTTGCTTGAATCATATCTTTCATTTTATCTTCAATAGCGGGGAGTTCGTCGACCGAAATTTGTTGACCTTCCTTATCGGTGTCAGCATAAAAACCGTGTTCGATGTTACCAATTTCCCCAATCCGGATTTCCGGATAAATGCTCTTGATTGCACTTGTCAATACTAAAGCTGCTGAATTCCAGTTTACCAATTGTCCATCTTCGGAATCCTTGGTAATGATCTCAACCTTTCCATCTTGGTCAAGTGGTTGGTCCAAATTAACCAATTCATCATTAACTTTTCCAGCAACGGCGTTTTTTGCCAAACTTGTACCAATTGACTTCGCAATTTCAAGTACGGTGACACCATCACCAAAAGGTTTTACACTGCCATCTGGAAATTCAATCTTAATCTCTGCCATAATTACACGCTCCCTTTACAAAAAATAGTATAAAAAAATCCCTGGTATTTTCATACCAGGGACGTGTTAGACGTTATTTCACGCGGTTCCACCCTCGTTGCAGACTACTAGAACGTAATCCACCACTTAATTAAACCGATAACGGTGGCAACCCGAACTGATATTTCGATCAGTCTCTAGTCAAGTGGGAAGTTTTTAGTTGCTTTGCTTACAGTCCATGGCGCGGCTCCCTGAGGTTAAAAACTACATGTTTGACTCTGATTTACAACTTCATTATATCCATTCAAAATTGCTTGTCAACCCTGTCGATGATTTTTTCCGATTAAAGTAACCTCTTCACTTAAAAATTTGATCCGTTCCATTAACCGTTTGGCCTTTAAAGGCTCGGCCTCCCCGCGTTGGTTGACCGTTAAGTGTTCCTTTTCTAGTTGCTCCATTGAAAAATTAGAGGTGAAGAACGTTGGTAACTCTTCTTGCATGCGATATTCTAAGATTACGCCTAAAATATCATCCCGTACCCATGCAGAAATACTATCTGCACCAATGTCGTCAATCACTAAAATTGGCGCCTGCTTGACCGCGTCAAGCTTGCTTTGAATTTCTTTAGAATCCCCAATCGTGTTTTTTAATTCCACCGCTAAACTAGGAAAATGAACGATGGTTGTCGAGTAATTATGTTTGGCTAATTCATTAGCCATTGCACCCATCAAGTAGGTTTTTCCTACCCCAAAGCTACCGGTTAAGTATAAGCCTCGGTGAAATTGGTCCGGTGCCTGATCATAAGCGTCCACAAAATCCATCGTCTTACTTAAAGCAATATTCCGGTCAGGCTCTTGGTAGTAATCACTAAAATCAGCCCGCCGAATCATCTTTGGCATACTAATTGACTTCACCAGCGCTTGCCGCTGGGCCGCCTGGCGTCTCATTGTCATTTCTTTAGTAGGCACGTACTCAATATCAATTAGGTGATTGCTGAGTACTAACTGGGGCTCGTAACCCGGCAAAAAGGAGGGCTCGTGCCGCGCAATCTTCCTGCGTTCGTTAACAAATTCGTATAGTTTGGCCGCTCCCCGCTCCAAAGCTTCCGTAGTTAACTCCGCTTGGTGTGTTTGGCAAAAGGCCACAACTTCGGGATCCTGATAAACAGTTTTCATCACCGACTGGAAACGTTGGTCGAGTTTCCGTTTATTCATCAATCCCTCAATTGCTTCGCGAATATTTTCCATTTATTACTCCTCCTTTCGCCGTTCACGTAATTTTTTCAGTTTTGCATTAATTTCTGCAGTAGTCGGCACCGCTTGAGAATCATTAGCATTGTTTGTTGTAGTTTTAGCATCCTTTTTGGCCCAATCTGGTAGGGTTTCGCGCTGAACGACCGGCTTACGTCTTCCATACGACTTGGTAGCTTGTTTTTGCTTTTTAGCCTGGCGTTCACGCACAAATTCTAACGCCTTTTGCGGAGTTTTTACGCCATTTTTAATCCACTCGTTGGCGATTGCCTCAACTAAATTTTTATTCAGCGTCGCCCGGCCCTGATCAACCAAGACATAGAAAATCAAAAAATTAACGACGCTAACCGGCAGTTGACCCGTTTCCACTATGCCGGTAATTACCCGTTTTTCCGCCGTGGTGGTAAAGCCCCCGGTTTCTTGCTTAATCTGATCAATAAAGTCTACCGGAGCTAATGCATACGTTGACTTAATCACCGTTTGCTCCTCGGCCGTGAGCCCTTCTAAATTGAGCTTTGTAGGCGATGTTGGCATAACCGCTGAACTAGCCGTTTTCTTCGCGCCTTGCTGATTAGCATTGGCGTATTTTTGGGCGATCCGAGTTTTCAAAGTTCGGCTATCAATCCGATTATCTTGAAAATTAGTGGCCGACTTAATCAGTTCCGCCATTTCACTTTCCGTAATTCCGTAAATAGTTTGTTCCACCATAATGAGGTGGCGGTTTTCTTCTAGGCTTTGACGATCCACAAAGCTAGTGCTAAGCATTTGAGTAAGTAAGTTAAAGTCAAAATTATTATTGAGCGTTTCTGAATCCGTTTGTGGCTCGTCCGGCTGAATTTGCTTTTGCACGGCAGAGATTGGCCTTGGCTTGTCGACCACGCTGCTGCCAATTTGGAAATAGTCGCCTAAATTTTTAGAGATATCATAAAAATCGGCGTGCTCAACCTGGCGTTTAATTAACCGCCGACTTAACCGTTCAAATTCATTTTCACCAACCGCACCAAGCAACAATGCGCTTAGCGTGTCGTCTTTGAAAAAGGTAATCGGGTCAGCTGGCGCTTGCAAAACGTACAAAAATAACGCCCGATTATCAACTTGTTTACGAAAAGTTTTTAGCAAACCCAAGGCTTCTAACCGGCCTCGCGCTTCCATAATGGCTGGTAAATCAATTCCCAGCCAATTCAGTAATATTGTATGGGTAAACTGTTCATTTAAAACCGTCGCTTCTTCACTTAGTTCCCAAAGCGTCATTGCTAAACTGTACGCATCCGAAGATAATAACGGACGATACAGCGCCGTTAATGCCCGACTTTCGTAGTCGGTCATTTGTCGATCAGTATTCACAATAAACGAGTCGTTTGGTGCTAAGTTACCCATTGGTTCCGTCATTACTTATGATCCTTTTCTTCTTCATCTTTTTTGACCATATCCTGGAGTTCGTTCAAGAAAACGTTCATGTCCTTAAATTGCCGGTATACGCTGGCAAAGCGAATATAAGCGATCTCATCTAAATCAACGAGAATGTTCATTACGTATTCTCCAATCACTTGACTAGAAACTTCGCTTTCTCCCAATGAACGAATTTTATTTTCAACCTTGTCCACAATATCAGTCATTTGTTCCATTTTTACCGGTCGCTTTTCTGCTGCCCGGACAATCCCTTTAAGAATCTTATCGCGATCAAATTCTTCCCGCGAACCATTTTTCTTAATCACTAATAACGGGGTGGCTTCCACCCGTTCAAAAGTTGTAAAACGAAAACCACAGTCTTCACATTCGCGCCGACGACGAATTACGCGGCCTTCATCAGTTGGTCGACTGTCTACTACTCTCGAGCCATTATTACCACAATGTGGGCATTTCATATTATTTCACCTCGCCGGTCTTTCCGGATGTCTGGAGTAAATTTTGTTTAACAAGCCATTCTATCACTTGCTTTTGTGTGGCTTCAATACTACCACTACTATCGATGGTTACATCCGCTTTTTTTTGTTTAATTTCAATCGGCATCTGAGCGTCAATTCGTTTTTGAGCATCCTCACGAGTCAAATGATCCCGTTCCACCAGTCGTCGGAGCTGTTCTGCTGGAGTTGTTGAAACCACCATAATGCAATCGACTAAAGTCTCGTATCCTTGTTCAAACAAAACTGGTGCATCTAAAACGACCACGGGCTCCGTCGTAAAACTTTTTAACTGGCGGATGATCTCTTGGCGAATTACGGGTTGGACAATTTGATTTAACTCCCCTAGTTTTTTTGACTCCCCAAAAACTATTTTACCTAATTGCTTACGGTCAACTTGTTTTTGTTCATTTAAAATTGGGGTCCCAAATGCCTTAACTAATTGTACCTTAACCGCTTTAAATTCCAAAACTGTGTGGGCAATTTCGTCAGCGTCCACAATTGGAATTCCTTTATCTCTCAAAAAATTACTAATGGTGGACTTTCCCATCGCAATTCCACCTGTTAGTCCAAGGATCTTAGTCATTTTCTGGCGTTAAAACTTGGCAATGCGGGCAAAAATGAGTACTGCGCTGAGCTACCTTAATTTGTTCGATGGGAGTTTGGCAGCGTGGACACGGTAATCCTTGGCGATGGTAAACGTGCAGCTGGTTTTGGAAACTGCCGGCATGTCCAGTAGCATCCAAATAAGAAAACACGGTGGTTCCTTTTGCCGCAATGGCTTCGTTTAATTCGGCAAAAATACTTTCCCGTAATAATTTAATTTCGGCATCGGTAAGTGAATTAGACCGGCGCTGCGGATGAATTTTACTTAGCCATAAAACTTCATCTGCGTAAATATTGCCCAATCCCGCAATTAACGACTGGTCTAGAAGAAAGCTTTTCATCACCCGTTTACGACTTCGAAGGGCCTTCGTAAGGTAGTCTAACGTCAGCGTTTCTGGCGTTGGTTCGGGTCCGATCGTCTTCAATCCCCCGACTTGCATTTCTTGCCCCGTGGGGGTTAAAACCATTCGACCAAATTTTCGGGTGTCATTATAGCGTAAATCCTGTCCATCATCTAATTCAAAAATAACGTGGTCGTGTTTGTTGTAAGGTTGGTCGCGGTCTACCACCGCATACTTTCCTTCCATTCGGAGGTGGGAAACCATTGAAAGCTGATTACTGAAATCAAAAATCAAGTACTTTCCTCGCCGGCGAATTGTTTCAATTGTTTTATTTTTTAATTCTGCCGCGAACTGGTCCGCTTCAGGGGTGACCATTTTAGGATATCGCACCACCACCCGTTGAATTGTGCGACCCTCTACCAGACCGACCAATCCGCGTCGTACCGTTTCTACTTCAGGTAACTCAGGCATTTATTCATTCCTCCGTTATTTAGCGTCGTACCAATTATTTCCCCATGAAGTTTCTACTTTTAACGGAACATCCAATTTAATTGCGGAATCCATCACTTTAGGAACTAATTCTTTAATAACGCTCATTTCCTCATCAGGTACTTCAAAAATCAATTCATCGTGCACCTGTAACAACATTCTGGTTTTCAACTGCCGTTTTTCTAACTCGTTTTGCATGTTAATCATTGCAATTTTAATAATGTCGGCCGCACTACCTTGAATAGGGGTGTTCATCGCAGTTCGTTCTGCAAATGACCGAACACTGAAATTCGAAGCGTGAATGTCAGGCAAGTACCGGCGCCGGTGGGCAATCGTTTCTACATAACCCTTCTCGCGCGCAGTTTCTACCGAACCATCTACATATTTTTTTACTCCCGGATATTCTTTAAAGTAAGTGTCGATGAACCGTTTGGCATCCTTACGAGAAATTCCAATATTTTGGGAAAGCCCGTAATCACTAATTCCATAGACAATCCCGAAGTTAACCGCCTTGGCTTGGCGCCGAATGTTAGGAGTCACTTCACTAGCATCCTTCAAACCAAAAATCCGCACCGCGGTACTGGAGTGAATATCTTCGTCCTTCTTAAACGCTTCTTGTAAATGATGATCGCCCGTAATGTGTGCTAACACGCGCAATTCAATTTGCGAATAATCAGAAGATAAAATATGCCAACCTTCGTGTGACGGAACAAAGGCTTGTCGAATCTTCTTGCCTTCTTCAATCCGAATTGGAATATTTTGTAAATTTGGGTCTGTTGATGACAACCGCCCGGTTTGTGTCAAGGTTTGTTGGTAGGTAGTGTGCACCTTTTGATCCGTAGAATGAATCACCTTCAACAAACCATCCACGTACGTCGATTTAATTTTAGCGATCGTCCGGTAATCTAAAATGTGATCAATAATTGGCGAATAGCCACGTAGTTTCTCTAAGACGTTGACCGCTGTCGAATATCCGGTCTTAGTCTTTTTAATTACAGGAAATTCTAGTTTTTCAAATAAAATGTGTCCCAATTGTTTAGGCGAGTTAATGTTAAACTCTTCTCCAGCCTCTTGATGAATCTGACTTTCCAGTTCACTAAGCCGTTCAGTCAATTCGCTTTGCATAGCCCCTAAACGTTCGCGGTCGACCTTAATTCCGCTAATTTCCATCTTTGCCAGCACAATCGATAATGGTAGTTCAATTTTCCAATATAAGTCGGCCTGTTGGTTGTTAATCAACTCTTCTTGCAAACGCCGCCCTAGTTCACCAATTACGTCAATTTTGTGTGCAAGGTGCTCTAATAAAACGTCTTTTGCGGGCACCGCCCGTTTAGCTCCGGTACCGTAAACTTCTGCATCGGTTTTAATGTCTTCAATGTCGTGTTCGTGAGCAAGTTGCCCCAAATCGTTAGAATTATCGTTGGTATCTAACAAGTAGGACTGTAATAAAATATCGTAGTTAATGCTATTTAAGATCACGCCTAGTCGATGTAATCCTACGTAAGTACGCTTCCCATCAAAGACGTTTACGACCACCTTTTGGTTCGCTAATATTTCAGATAACGCGGGTTCTCGTAATAATTCAACGTCGTCGCTTACCCAAAGCTCTTTATCAGTTCCAATTGCGAATCCACAAAATTCAGATAGGTGATAATTTTTCTCTGGCATTTCCAAATAGAAGTTAATTTCTTTCCCCCATTTGGTAAAGTCCGGTAACGTATCCTTCGTTAATACGTGATACGCTAATTTTTCACTTACCTTTTCTTCCGTTGGTTTATTTTGCTGTAACGCTGCTAAGAAAGTCCGGAACTTCATCTTTTGGTAGAACTCTTGTAAAAAGGTGATGTTTTTTCCGTCATACTTTAAATCCGCCAATCCGATTTCTACGGGAGCGTCCCGCTTAATGGTTGCCAACGTCTTCGAAGTGAAGGCTGCATCCCGATCCTCAATCAAGTGTTCCTTCATTTTGCTTGGTTTCAAATCATCCAAATTGTCGTAAAGATTCTCAATTGTCCCAAATTGCTTCAATAACTTGAGGGCGGTCTTTTCACCGACCTTAGTTACCCCGGGATAATTATCGGAAGTGTCACCTGCCAGACCTTTTAAGTCAATAATTTGCTCAGGAGTGATACCCAGCTTTTCTTTGACGTGGCGCGGTGTATACTCTTCGACCTCGCTAACCCCTTTTTTAGTTACCGCAACGGTAGTTTCTGCACTACTTAATTGCGTTAAATCTCGGTCTCCGGTAACCACCACCACTTCGTAATTGTCACGTTCCGCTGCTAACGATAGGGTACCGATAATGTCGTCAGCTTCATAATTAGGTAATTCATAAGTTTTGATACCGTATCCGGTCAGCAACTGTTTGATATAAGGCATCTGCTCTGATAACTCTAGCGGAGTTTTTGAGCGACCTCCCTTATAATCATCGTACATTTCCGTCCGAAAAGTCGTTTTTCCAGCATCAAAAGCAACCAATGCCGCCGTGGGCTGGTATTGTTTTAAAATGCTGTCCAACATTTTATTGAACCCAAAAATTGCGTTAGTGTGCAGTCCATCCGGATTCTTGAACTTTTCTAGCGAATTATGCAACGCGAAAAAAGAACGAAATGCAATACTGTTCCCATCAATTAACAATAACTTATCTTTTGCCATAGCTTCCTCCGTTTTCTATCTCCCTTAATCATACCAAAAACCGAAGGCCAACGTGAATAAGATTGACCTTCGGTTCTAAATGAAAATTAAATTTTTGATTAATCTCGACTCCAACCAAAAATGGTTAAGAAGTACTGGAATAGGTTAATGAAATCGAGGTATAAACTAAATGCCCCTTGAATGGCAAGTCCCGTTTCAGAAACCCGGTCGCCATAGCTCAAGTAAAGATTCTTCATCGATGCCGTATCAAACATTGACAAACCAGCAAAAATTACAATTCCAATCAAGGAAAAGAAGAACGTTACTGCGCTGCTGTGCAAGAAGAATAGGTTAATCACCGAAACGACCACCATCGCGATTAAAGCAGCCAGTAAATGCGTCCCCAACCGCGATAAATCGCGTTTAGTGGTTAATCCGATCACGCTCATCACGACGAACACGGCAGCTGCCGAGAAGAACGCTCCCGCAATCGTTCCAATGCTGAAGAGCATAAACACGCTTGAAAGCGTGATTCCAAAGAATCCCGAGAACGCAAACAACATTAAGAAACTAACCGTTGGATTTTGTAGCGCCGTCTTCTGCCCAAAAATCATGAAAAGAAATAGCGCAATGAAAATCAGCCAGATTCCCATCCGCCCTTGGCTTAGAAAGGTCATCACCGCTGGGCGCCATACTGTAGCGCCTAAATAAGCAATGATTCCAGAAAAAGCAACCGCGGCCGCCATCCAACCGTACATTTTAGTTAAAAATCGGTTTAAGCCGATTGTATTATTTATTACTCTTGGTTGTTGATCCAAATTGATCCCCCCATTTAAATCTTTCCCATATTGTAACAGGAAAGCAATTAAAAGGCTATCAATCAAAGTCAAGAAAGGTCAAATTTTTACTTTTCCTTAACCAGGGCTTTATAAGCATCTTCGTATTTTAAAATGTCGCCAGCTCCCATGAAAACTAGCACCGCATTGTGTTGGTCTGCTAACGCAGATAGGTCGTCTTCATGGATAATCTTTGTGTCATGACCAATTAAATTAGCCAAATCTTGTGACGAAACTTTCCCGTTTGCTTCACGAACTGAACCAAAAATCTCGGTCAAAACAACTTGATCGGCAAGGCTCAAGCTCTTAGCAAAGCCGTCTAGCAGCGCGGCTGTCCGGGTATAAGTATGTGGCTGAAATACTGCAACAATTTTCTTATCTGGGAATTCTTGCCGTGCCGCATCTAGGGTCGCTTTAATTTCTGATGGGTGGTGAGCATAATCATCAATCAAGATGTTATCACCTACCGTAGATTTCGAAAAACGGCGTTTAACTCCTTGGTACGATAGTAATTCCTTTTGGACTAGTGCCAAATCAATCTTTTCAAAGTAAGCTACTGCAATTACGGCTAACGTATTGAGAACGTTGTGCTCACCAAAAAGGTTGATTTTAAAATGTCCAATTGGTTCACCGCGGTGTTCCACGTCGAATTCTGATCCGGTCGTGGTCCGAACAATGTTTTTCGCCTGAAAATCATCATTGTCTGCAGTTCCATAGTAATAAACCGGAACATCAGCGTGTAATTTCCGTAAGCTTGCATCTTCTCCCCAAGCAAAGAGTCCCTTTTTAACTTGACTAGCTGCTTGTTGGAAGGCACTTTCAACGTCGGCCAAATCTTTATAGTAGTCGGGGTGATCAAAATCAACGTTAGTCATGATCATATAGTCCGGATGGTATGCGATGAAGTGGCGACGATATTCGTCAGCTTCAAACACGAAAAACCGGGCATCGGGAACCCCTTTACCAGTACCATCGCCAATTAAGTAACTAGTCTTGTCTACTCCGCCAAGCACGTGAGCCAATAAACCAGTGGTGCTGGTTTTTCCATGAGTCCCCGCCACTCCAATACTGGTGTATGCGGCTAATAATTGTCCTAAAAATTCATGATAACGAACGACCTTTAAGCCCATTTCGTGAGCGCGTTTTATTTCAGGATGGTCATCAGTAAAGGCGTTTCCCGCAATCACCGTCAAACCTTCACGTAAGTTATCCGGGTTGAAAGGTAATACCTTAATGCCTGCTGCAGCAAGACCGTCTTGGGTAAAAACGTAGCCGTCTACGTCAGAGCCCTCAACTTGATAACCTTCGTCATGTAAAATTAATGCTAAAGAGCTCATTCCGGACCCTTTAATCCCAATAAAATAATAAATTGTATCTTTATCCACCTTTACCACTCCCATAATAAATTGTTTTCAGTTTACCACAATATTAATCATCATTTTCTTCTGGGTGATAAAAAACTTCGCGAGGCTTAGAACCCCGTGATGCCGAAATATATCCTGATTCCTCTAACTGGTCAATGATCGTTGCCGCCCGGTTATATCCAATTGAGAAAACCCGTTGTAATTTTGAAGTTGAAATGGTGTCTTCTTGAGCAATGTATTCAAGGACGTCATCCATCAACTCGTCCGTGCTATTTAGCTCCGCACTCTTTTCCTTCAGTTCGGTTGGGTTGAATGCGTAATGCGGCGCCGCCTGTTCACGAACAAAATCAGCAATATCATCAATTGCGTCACTAATAAATGCTCCTTGTAAACGCACCGGATTGCTTTTTCCGTTACCAAGGAACAGCATGTCTCCTCGTCCAAGTAACCGTTCCGCTCCACTTTGATCCAAAATGGTTCGTGAATCTACTTGACTAGAAACCATGAACGCCACCCGGGTTGGAATGTTGTTTTTAATCAACCCCGTGACCACTTCCACGCTAGGTCGTTGGGTAGCAATCAGCAAATGAATTCCCGCTGCCCGTGCTTTCTGGGTGATCCGCACGATGTAATCTTGCACTTCAGCTGCCGAGACCATCATTAAATCAGCTAATTCATCAATAATCACCACAATGTATGGCATTTGGTTAGCATCGTCTCCTGCGCGACGGGCCTTTTCATTAAATTGTTCTAAGTTACGGGCTCCAGCAGCTGCCAAGCGTTCGTATCGTTGATCCATTTCGTTGGTAACCCACTTCAATGCGGCAGCTGCCGCTTGAGGATCCGAAATGACCGGTGCTAGTAAATGCGGCAGCCGGTTATACGGTGCCATTTCAACGGCCTTCGGATCAATCAGCAACAACTTCAGCATTTGCGGAGTTGCCTTATATAGTAAGGATACCAATACACTGTTAATGAACACACTTTTACCAGAACCAGTGGCACCAGCAATCAACCCGTGCGGCATTTTCCGTAAATCATAGACTTGCGGTTTACCAAATAAATCGACCCCTAGAGCAATCGTAAGTGGCGATTTACTTTCTTGAAATACAGGCGATTTAATAATTTCACTAAGCGGAACTGGCCGCGGATGCGGATTAGGAATCTCAATTCCAACGGTATTTTTCCCAGGAATTGGGGCCTCGATTCGAATATCCCGCGCCGCTAATTGCAGCTTTAAATCATCCGTTAAATTAGTGATTTTGTTAACTTTAACTCCGCGTCCAAGTTCAATTTCAAACTGAGTGACGGTTGGCCCCACCGTCCAGTTGACTACTTTAGCGGTAACTTCAAAGGCGTTTAACGCATCATCCAACCGCTGCGCTTGGTCGGCAACCCATTGGTCTTCATCTCCGTTTTGAACGACAGGATCCGGTAGTAGGTCTAAACTCGGAAAATGGTACCCGAGCATTTGTTTAGTGGTTTCTTGCGCTACTGGAATTTGTGGTTCTTTAACCGAACGAGCGGGTTCCCATGCCGTTTGCTTTGGGTTAGTAACTTTTTTAGGTACTTCCACCGGCTGAGTAAAACTCTTCGACGTTCCACTAGCCGTTTTTGCACGTTCGTCTAATTGTTGCGCCGAAGCTGGCGGAATTGCTGCAGACGGAGCGGTCGATTGAGTAACCGGCTTAGTTTCCGGTGCTCCCGGAGCAGCGCTTGCTAATGAATGACTTTGCTCCTCGCGCGAAGTCGTAGTGTTAGAATCGCTGGCCGCCGATTCATCAAGTACCGGGTCGTTTAACTCTTGGCGACTAGTTAGTTGGCGCTTGGCTTGATTCAATCTGGGTAAAGGTCGCCGAGTTAATTCGTAATTACTAATTGGCAACCGGAATCGACGTACAGGTCGACTATCAACCGAATTAGTCGAATCGGATTCCAAACGTGCTGAAGACCTAACTGTACTTTTGAGATCACTGGCTTCGGTGTCAGGGGCTTGCGTTTGCGCCAATTTTTGCTGAATTGCGGGCGTAAATGGATGATCCGACTTCAACCTCTTCGCTGAATCCGTTGGTTTTCTAACCGAATGGTCGTCCATTTTGAGGCCTTTTTTGCGAAAAAAAGCCGGTCCATCGTATTTAACCATTTAAATCCTTCCCTTATTAGTCAAAAATATGATTTCCCTTTGCGAAATCAAAAGCCGTTCCTACTTCAAAATCATCTGGTAAAATTAAGGCACCCTTTTTCTGAGGTGCATTTTTTAAGTGCAGTTCTCGTCCGGAAGCAATCATCCCGTCACTAGAAACACCGCGCAGTTCACCAGGCCATATAATCATTCCATCTGGCATCATGGCGCCTACCTTAGCCACCACAACTTTAATATCAGCCTTCATGTTCGGCGAGCCGCTAACAATTTGAAGTGTTTCGCCATTGTCAACTTCGGTTTCGGTAATTTGAAGGTGATCGGAATCGGGGTGCGGCTTAACCGTTTTAACGTACCCAACCACGAACTTAGGACTTTCGTCAGCAACCAATTCATCTGCAAAACCTGCCTGCCGCAACTGTTCATTTAGCTTTGTAACTTGCGCGGCAGTTAAGGTAACCGATCCGTGGCCATCTAACTCGGGTAACACGTAGCTAACTTCTAAGAAATTATATCCGGTGGTAACGTTACTATCGGCGTCAAAAATCCGCACTACGTTATCCTTTTGCTCCACCGCCTGCTTTTCCGCGTCAGGGTTAACCATGGTAATTAAAATATCTCCCATTGTTTTTGGATTATAACTAGCTACTAACATCTCAATTCTCCTTAAATATTACTTTTTAATTCTCAAACCATTCCCATTAATGTTAGAATTAAGGGAAAAGGAAGTGTTTTCATGTCATCTAAAACATCTGCGTTAACTGCACTAACCATCACCGCTTTAGCTTCGTTCGCCGTAGGCACGTTGGTGGCAACTCAGATTAAGGGACATCGTAAAGTTCGTCCCCAAGCCGCCCTTGCGCGTGTCCGGCGTTCTTTTGAAGAAGAGGGGCCCGTTGAAGGCGCTTGGATCGAGTCCAAGCCATCACCCCTTAATCGGCATGGTCTAAAGGCCTCCGTATATTACGGCGGCATCACCAAATACGAAAATAACGAACTAATTCAATACGAGTTCATTGCCGACGCCTACACCGGCACAATTATCGACATTTACCGTCGTTAATTTCTTAATCATAACCAAAGCAAGCCGAGAAAAATTTTCTCGGCTATTTTTGTGTCTCTGCCGGTTTAGTTGCCTAATCTAAAAATGAGCAACTAACTTGTAAATTGGTTGACCCTTTTCACTAAACTTATGCTCGTATTCCGTTTCAACGTTGTCTTCGTTTTCGGGACTATTGTGTAAGTCTAACCAGACTCCTTCAAAAATCATCCCGTAATTATTGAGACTAGTCAACGAATACTCAAAAAGCCCCTGGTTGTCCGTTTTAAACTCTAATTTACCGTGTTCGACTAAAATTTGTTCGTAAACTTTCAAAAAGCTTTTATAAGTTAACCGCCGTTTTTCGTGCCGGGTTTTAGGCCATGGATCTGAAAAATTCAAAAAGAGCTGGTCTACTTCACCATCTGCAAAATAATCGGTTAATTCTGCGCCATCCGCATGTAAAAATTGTAAATTAGGGAGTTCTTCTGCTAAGGCGTTTTTTAGCGCAATCGCCACCACTGTTTTTTGAATTTCAATCCCAATAAAATTGTATTGGGGATATTTTTTAGCCATGTTGATGATAAACTGTCCTTTACCAGTCCCCACTTCGATCCAGAGTGGTTGTTGCTTAGCAAAACGTTCATGCCACTTTCCTTTATAAGCCTGTCCATTTTCAACAACCATTTCAGGGTGCTCCGCAATCAACTTGGGAGCCCATGGTTTATTTCTTACTCGCATAATTACCTCTTTTATCTGTTTATTTTTTTAATATAACGCGGTACTAACCACTGGGTTAGCAACCAAGCCGTGATTGCTTGGACTACGATTGCCCATCCTAAAAATGAGAACGACCAATTAGTCACGCAGCCGGCCAGCGTTAATAAAATCGCGCTTAATAGTATGATTCTTTTTAAGACGGATAACAAGCCCTTTTGTGCCATTTCTGCATCAACTGGGTACACTTGCACCATTGAATTTGCCTGAACGGGCCGGTAAACGTCTACTAATTGAATCACGATTAAATACGTGGTTAACGCGCCCACCATCAGTTTCAACCATTCCTGATCGCTGTACGCCACAATTAGCATGCCCACAATTAAGAGCCGAATCATCAAGCTTCCTAGGTCACCGCTCCGGACAATCATAATTGAGTATAGGTAAGAAAACATTGATGATTTTCCTGCCAAAAATTTCACTAAACCATCGGCATAGCGACGTCGTTTAGCCTTAACGGGCAAATTTTTCACGGTGGTAAATAGGCTGAAGAAGCGGTATAACCGTCCCATTCGTTTTTGTTCCGCATCGATCGCCGCCTGCCAATTGAAACTGCCACTTTCCATGAGGTGGTTTAGGCGCTGCCATTCTAACACTAACCATCCCAACATTAGCACCGCGGCTATTAAAGGGAATCCTATGATTAAGCTAATAATAATTGCGTCAATGAGCAACGTGATTTTCCGGTCCCACCGCGGACTTGCAAAGTAACAGCCTTGATACCGAATTAATACGTTGGTAAAACTGCCTAATATAACTGTTAGGATAACTCCCACCACCAAGAATAGTTGGTGGTAAGCCAAAGCTAACAACGGAAAAAGCAACAGGCTACCGATGCCAACCGGAATTAAAACTGAAATTAACGTCCGACGTAAAGATTTCCTTAAATAAGCAGAAATATTTTTCTCCTGACTCATTAAAAATACGGAATCAGCATTTTTAAACAATAGCACTGGCTGACCAGGTAAAGTTAGTAAAAAACTAACTACTGCCACTAAAATCAGGCCATAATTTGGCAGAGGCTGTAAAGTCTTCAGCCAATTAGCGTACGCTAACCCTAAGCCGCCCCCAAAAAATAGCAGGGCTAAAACTAAATGATCATTTAATACGTATTTTAAATATTTGAGAATTTCAGATTGGTAAGCTTTAGCTCGCTGTTGCCACAATTCACTCATGACGCTCACCCTTTGCAATCGACAAATAAATATCGTTCAAACTAGCTGTGGGAGCATTAAACTGCGTTTGGAAGTCATCCAGTGTACCAACCGCCTTTAACTGCCCTTCGTTAAGCAAAGCAAAACGGTCACAGTATTTTTCTGCCGTATCGAGCACGTGAGTAGACATTAGTACCGCCGCGCCCTGTTTTTTCTTTTCGTTAATAATTCCTAATAGGTCATCAATGGCTAGCGGATCCAACCCTAAAAACGGTTCGTCAATCACAAAAAGCTGGGCGTCAGTCATGAACGCGCAAACAATCATGACCTTTTGGCGCATCCCTTTTGAGAAGTTTGCAGGAAACCATTCGAGTTTGTTTGCCAAACGGAATTTTTCTAAAAGTTCCATGGCATTCTTCCACGCGACCTTTTCATCCAGGTCATAAGCTTTAATGGTAAGTTCTAAATGCTCTTTTAGCGTTAACTCGTCGTACAAGACCGGCATCTCGGGAATGTACGCCAACTGTGATTTGTAAGCTGCCGGTTGCTGCCTTAGTTGGATATTATTCAAACTAATAGTTCCTTGCATGGGTTGCAACAAACCAATTACGTGATTAATGGTGGTTGACTTTCCGGCGCCGTTTAACCCAATCAAGCCAACCAATTCGCCTTCGTGTACTTCTAAATTTATATCTTTAATGACTGGCGTTTGCGTGTATCCGCCGGTCAAATGCTCAATCTTTAGCGTCAATTTATAATCCCCAATCGTATTGAAAATCTCTCATCGATTATACCACATCCCACTCGAAAACCCGGTCGCCAATCCGCACAATTACGCAATTTTCGTGTATAATTAGCCTGTGTAAGACAAGTTTTGTATTGGAGGTAATTTTATGGACGAAAATTGCGTATTTTGTAAAATCATCACTGGTGACATTCCTAGTTACACCGTCTACGAAGACGACGTGGTAAAGGCTTTTCTAGATATTTCGCAAGGAACCCCTGGTCACACGTTGGTAATCCCCAAAAAACACGTGCCGGATATCTTTAGTTACGACCCTCAGCTTGCAGCCGATGTATTCTCCAGAATACCTAAGATTGCTAGAGCCGTTCGCGACAGTAACCCAGATATTAAGGGAATGAACATCATTAACAATAATGGCAAAATTGCTTACCAAAGTGTTTTCCATTCCCATTTCCACCTCGTTCCTCGCTATACCGACCATGATGATTTTGGCATGCGGTTTGTGGACAACAGTAGTCACTACGACGAAGCTCAATTAACCAAAATTCAAAATCAAATTAAAGATAATTTAGGTGAATAACATGGCAAAAAACAAACGGCACCCTTGGCTAAAAGGAATTGTAGGTTCTTGGGTAGGCTGGCAAACGGTTAAATACGTTAGCCAGCACCCCCACTTCTTAAGAGATTTAAAACATTCGGTAAAAAATTATGCTAAAGCCATTAGCGACTTTGGAGACGCTCTCCAAAGCCTACGTTTAAACACGGCTCAAATGAAGGTTGAAATAAAAAAGAGTGAAAAGACCTTTAACGAAATTCAGCAATCGGTTGACCGTTTTCAATACAAACTAGAACCTCGGATGGCAAAAATCAGTGAGTTGCAAAATCATCTTAGCAATGAACTTAATCAGGTGCAAAAGGAAGTTGTTGCTAAAAAAAGAAAATGAGCCAAATTTTTTCTTAAGATTATCCGAAAAAGTTTATCGAAACCTTAATTATGTTATGATAGGTGCTGAGTTTAACTAATACTAATTGTTAGGATGTGTGGATTTAATGAAAAAAGTTTTACTTGGATTCGCTAGCATTGCGATGGCTTTTACCTTAGCTGCGTGTGGTAGCAAGACGGTTGCCACTACTTCAGGTGGTAAAATTACTCAGGATGAGTATTACAGCAGTTTGAAGGACACTTCAAACGGTAAGCAAGTTTTACAAGAAATGATTGTTAACAAAGTTCTTGAAAAGCAATACGGTGACAAAGTTACTAAAAAGGTTGTCGATAAGCAGTACAATGCTTATAAAGATCAATACGGCTCTTCATTTAAAGACATTTTAGCTTCGAACGGTATGACTGAAGCTTCTTTACGTAAGCAGATTCGTTCTAATGCGTTACTAAAGGAAGCTGTCAAGGACAACGATAAGATTAGTAGTTCAGACCTTAAGAAAGAATGGAAGTCATACCAACCAAAGGTTACCGTAGCGCAAATCTTAGTTTCTAAGAAATCAACTGCTGAAGACGTTATTAAGCAACTTAACGACGGCAAGGATTTTGCTAAATTAGCAAAGAAGTATTCTACAGATTCTTCAAGTAAGAATAAGGGCGGTAAAATTGCCCCATTCGATGACACTAACACTACTTTAGATTCTGACTTTAAGGATGCTGCATTTAAACTTGACGAAGGCAAGTACACTACTAAACCTGTTAAGACTCAATACGGTTACCAAGTAATTAAGATGCTCGACAAGCCTGCTAAGGGTAAAATGTCCGATCATACTAAAGAATTAAAAGAACGAATTTGGAACAAAGACATGAGCGATGCTCCTACTCTTCGTAAAGTGATCACCAAGGTACTTAAGAAGGGTAACGTTACCATCAAGGATAAGGACCTTAAGAACGTCTTAGATGAATATTTAGGTAACTCTTCATCCTCATCAACAAGCAGTAAATAGTTTATATACAAGGTGTGTTCCAAACCTTTGGTAGTTTGGGAACCTTAACCTGAATCGGTACTATACCTAAATCTGGCATAGTGCCGATTTTTGGTTAAAGAGCCTGAATTGAAACTTAATCTACTAAACTAAAAACGCTTCTCAAGAATTTTTAAATTTCTTGAGAAGCGTTTTTTAACTTCTAGATCTGCCTATCTTAATTAATGAACTCAGTACTATCAAATAACCCAATTACTTAGTTTCTGGTTTATAGAACCGCCGGCCATTCATTCCAAAAATTCGTTCACTAAAATGTCCCTCATCCGTATTCTTCAAAGCTCCCGAGACCATTTGGATTTGGGCATCTAAGTCATCTAGCGAATGGAGCACCACTGCTTCAAGCATGTGGGGCTCGATTGGTGACCCGTATTCCCGTAATCCATGGTGAGAAACTAACAGATGACGTAATATCACTAAAGATTCACCATTTGGATCAATTTTCAGTGCTTGGGCAGCCTCCACTACCTCTTCGTCAATAATTACAATGTGTCCTAAGAGATTCCCTTCCACCGTATATTGAGTAGCAACCGGCCCAGAAAGTTCGATGGTTTTACCTAAATCATGCAGAATTGCACCAGCAATTAATAACGATTGATCAATATTTTCATATTGTTGGGCAACTGCCTTGGCCAATTTAACGATTGATAAAGTATGGAAAGCTAATCCTCCCTCAAAAGCGTGGTGATTTGACTTAGCCGCCGGAAAATCAAAGAATTGCTGATCATACTTCTTTAGTAAGTAACGGACCACCCGGTTCCAATCCGGATTACTAATTTCAAATACTAATTGCGCAAAGGCTTCCCGCAATTCAGTCACCGAAACCGGAGCTTTTTCAGTGTACGCCGTGGGGTCGGCAGGTTCTTCTTCGGTTGCCAAACGCATTGCCATAATTTTAACCTGGGGAGCTCCCTTATAAGTTTCACGTTTCCCTTTTAGAAGAACCACCCGCCCAGATTGAAATTGTTCGAAATCAGTGGCGGTTGCATCCCAATAATTTCCCCGAATTTCACCAGAACGGTCTTGGAAAACGAGCGAAATAAAATCTTTGCCAGTTTTGGTCACCCGTTTTTCGGCATTTTTAATCAGGACAAAAAGCTCCATTTCTTCGTCATTCTGAAAATCAATTAATTTTTTAGTCAAACCTGCGTTCCTCCCTTATTTTTCGTTTAGATCAACCACGTTACGTTGGTCTACCAGTTGATAAACTTCTTTTTTGGCCGAGAAGTAAATAATCTGGGTTTGTTGAGCAATTTGCTTAAGTAAACCAAATGTTTCTGCTAAACGTTGGTCATCAAAGGCTACAAAAGCGTCATCGATAATAATTGGCAGATCCACGGTATCCGCAAACGCCTGCATAAACGCAAAACGAATGGAAATATATAGTTGTTCCAAAGTTCCCTTAGACAGTTCCCCTAATTCATAAGCTTGCCCATTTTGGTCAACCACGTGAATAGCATCGTCATTATCAAATTCAATTTGATGATAACGTTGGTTCGTAATTTTAGCAAAGTACTCGTTGGCTTGTTGAATAATTAAGGGCAGCCGTCCTTTGGTAGCCACTCCAAGGGTTTCATCAACCCACTTTGCCCCTAATTGTAGCGTTAACCACTCATCAATTAAATCTTTTAGCTCAGTTTCTTCTTCGGCAAGGGCTTGTTGTTCATTTAAAATATCAATTTGGTTCTTTAAACCGGTTAATTCCCCGATTCGCTGGGTTCGTTCATCCACTAGCGCTTGTTCTTGGGCCTTTAATTGCTGTAATTCGGCCGTTAGTTTGCTTTGTTGCGCTTGTAGTTCGGTAAGTTCCGGATACTTTTGTAATTCCGTCTGAATTGCGGGATCCACCGTTTTTTCTAAATCACGTAACCGGACCGCTTGTTTCTGTGTTTCAGTTAATTGCGCCAGCCATTCGTCAAAGTGATCATCCAGTGGCGGAATTGCAAATTGCGCAAACTTAGTTCGTAATTGTTTTAATTCCGCCTGCTGCTCGGCCAAGTTTTGCGTCAAAATTTTCTGAGTCTGCACTTGGCTTTGCTGTTGTTGAATTTGCTGAATTCGCTCGGTCACCCATTTGGTAAGTTCGTTTAGCGATGGTTGGGGCTGGGCTTCGTCAATTTGTAAGATTGGTTTTGCCGTTTGCCAAAAATCAGCAAGCTTCTCCCGTAAAACTGCTTGCCGTTGTTTCAGTTCGGCCAACCGTTGTCCTAACTGCTGATAGCTCACCACTTCGTTTTGTAAAAATACCCACTCCGTTGCCGGAACCACGTCAAATCCAGTTTGACCACCGATTTGACGAAGCTTTTCATCAATTTTTCGCCCATTTGTTTCCGCGGTTTGCAAATCATCCGTCGCATTGTCTGCTGGTTGAGCAGGCTGATCAACTTGCTTAACCACCGCATATGCTCCCAAAATAATTACGGCTAGTAAAATCAGTTTAATAATTGCGTTAACCGGTAAGAAGAAATCAACCGCTGCTAAAACAACTCCCACGCCCCAAATCAGGTTGCCGTTGGTCGACTTGTTTGTTGAAGCAGTTTGGCGCGACGGCACACTTCTCAATTGGTTAACTTTGGCAGCCACTTGAGCTTGTTCTTGCAAAAGTTGTTTAACTTGCTTAAGGGTGGCAGAATCCATTGGTTCCACGCTACCTAAGTCGACCGAATTATTCTCTTGTAATTCGGCAAGTTGGTTGGTTAATTCGGTTTGTTGCTGCTGTGCTTTATCTAATTCATCTCGATTAACCTTAGCTACCGGTAGCTTAGCTTGCAGATCCATTAACTGATCTAAATCATCCGCTTTCTGCGCTAAAGGCGGCAAGTTTTGTAGCTTTTGCTGAGTCCGTTGGCAATTTTCCTCTACTTTCCGAATTTGATCCGCTAGTCGACTAATTTGTCCTAAATCCAATTGCAAATCAGCTTTAGATACCTTTTGAACTCTTTGCCGTAACGTAGTGATTTTTTGGTAGTTACTCCACGCATCTAATAATTTTTGCTGGTGGCTAGTTTGCTTGGATAATTGACTAATTTGCTGCCGGATTTCTTGTAATTCTGCGCGGTTTTGATCTTCTAAAGCCTTTGCACTTTGGTAATCCGGTAATTGATCACGGTCATCTTGTAAATGCTGTTTAGCTTTCTCATAATGCTTAATTTTTTTATCTAGCTCGCGGGTCCGTGAACTAGCTGTATGCATTTTATCAGCATCTTTTTTTAAATCTTTTTCAAATTGAATCCATTCTTCACTACCTACGGCACCCATGCGTAAAATATGGCGACGTAAATCGTCCCGGTTTCCCAAGTCGTTAAAATCATCTAAGTCACTTTGGTTAAAACCTAGCAAACGTTCGTATGTATGTTGGTCAATTGGGCCCAACATCTCACTTAAGAAATCGTTAGTAACCGTACTTTGATCAAGTAAATCCTTGATGGTTACCGTACCGCCATTTTTTCCCTTCACGCGCTCAATTCGATACGGGTGATTTTGGTAGTCAATTTCAATAGCCCCGCCATATCCAGCCGAACCACGTCCTTTTTTGGGTACGTATTTCAAATATTTGTTACTACCCCTTCCTTGAGCAAAACCAAAGAAAACGCTGTAAATGAACTGTCGCAGGGTCGATTTACCAGCTTCATTAAGCCCGTAAAACACTTGTAAATCGTTTTGTAAATCGAACGTCACGTTCTGCCATTTACCAAATCCATAGATTTCAATTCGCTTAATTTTCATCGTTAATCATCCCCCAGCGCATTGCGTTGTTGTAGCATAATTTCAACTCGTTCGCGGAGTTCTCCTGGATTAAAATCGGCTTGATAAGCTTCAGCGATAAAATCCAACTCCATTAGCCGGCCTAGTTGCTTTTGAACCGTTTTAGGAGTAAAAACCTGTTCAGCGGCCTGTTGCCAATAAGTACGGTCCAATTCGGAAAATACTGGCGTTTGCTCATCAACCTTCAGTAAAATGCGGTATACCCACTCTTCAGCGGAGTCTAATTGCTTTTGTAGCTGAGATAGTCCCAGGCCATTACTTAATTCTTCCAAAACTTCGGGTGCCAGATGGTTACTTCCGGCTAAACTAACACTCATTAATTTAAAGGAGGGAGACGTAATGGTGCTGACCTTTTGTAAGATATAACCCAGTACACTCTGAAAGTCTGCCCCCTCTTCAACAGCCACCGTCAAACTCTGCCATTCCACCACGTCGCTACGGACAAATTCTACCTTAGCCTTTTGGTTAGATTCCAAAGTAACGAGGCTGGCACCTTTCGCCCCAGGCTCATTAATGTGTCGTCCCTGCGTATTTCCAGCATAAGCGATTACAGGATCCTCGTGCAAAATCTGGCGCTTGTGGATGTGTCCTAAAGCCCAGTAATCGTAATTTTTATCTAATAATTGGCTAAGGGTAAACGGCGCGTACCTTGCTTCACTGGCGTGTAACCCATCCATACTCCCGTGTAAAAGACCAATTTGGAAATCAAATTGTCCGTCATTAGTTGGGTACTCTTCAATTCGCGAAGTTACTTCCGCCCGTTTGGCGTAGCTAAAACCAGTCAATCCCACGATCGTTCCGTCCGTCGTCGTTAATTTTTTAGTTTCTACTTCTGGACCAAATATCGTGACGTTTTCTGGAAAGATAGTTGTTGGGATTTTAGCGTTAAGGTAATCGTGATTTCCGTAACTCAAAAAGACTGGTATTTTAGCTTGGTTTAGTATGTCTAACTGGTCCACCGCAAAACTCAACGTATCAATATCGGGACTAGGATTATCAAATAGATCACCCACAATACAAACAAAGTCAACCCGTTGTTCGATGGCTGTCTGCACTAACTTTGCAAAAGCCGATTTTGTCGAATTAACCACTACCTTACGTAAGCGTTCCGGTATGTTTTTTAAGCCCCGAAACGGGCTACCTAAATGGACGTCCGCTACGTGCATAAACTTCATTTTTATCCCCCTTATCAGCATTACTTTTATCAAAAATAAGGCTGGAAAAAGTATCCTTAATCAAGGAATTTCTTTTCCAGCCTCTTTTTCGTTTTATTATCCTTACCAATTTTAAATCGGCCTACTACTTACGCAGCAATTTACCGAACGAACAACATCACGTCGCCGGCCCAGAATTATCCTTGATACAACTCTTGGATCGGCTTCATGATGATTTGATTAACGTCATTAATCAACTGATTAAGACTCCGCTCTTTGTCCATCAAGTCTTTAATCAAGTCCACTTTTTCGATTTCACCAGCAACTTCGTGAACCTTTTTAATTTCATCTTCGGTTAACTCTTCGCCGTTCATTTGTTTTTGTTGAAGCGAACTTTGAATATCTTGAAACTTCTTATACAAAGCACTTGCGTTCTCGTCTTGTTGAACTTTTTCAAAAGATTGTTTCAAATTTTGGTATTCGTTGGTTAGACGGAGCTCTTGTTCCATTTTATTTGCGGTATCATAAATGTTTACAGTCATAGTGCGCCTCCTCTGATTTAACAGTTCAATTATATCATTTAGAACTAATTTTTAATACTGGAATCACTGCCCCATGATAAACTTTTTCGCGTCTTTGAAAAGTTCGCCAGCCTTTTCTTTAACACCGCTAGCACCTTTGGAAATACTGTCTTTAATGGAAGAAGTTCCATCTTCAATATTATCCCAAAGATTTCCCGCATTACTGTTGCCATTATTGTTAGCTAGCGATGACGCAGATTTAACTTGGAACGACGTGCCCTTAGTATTTGGTAGAATTTCACTCATTTCGGCTTTGAACATGCTGTTCATCCCTACACCAGTTATATTTTCCAAATGATGGTCTTTATTAGTGTCGTCAAATCCTTCCCAAGTAGCGACCACCACATCCTTAGTGTAGCCAACCATCCATTTATCCCGGGTAGCTTCCGAATTTCCGCTGGTATCGGCTTCGGTACTACCAGTCTTACCAGCAATTGTATAACCGCTTGGTTCCGCGCCGTACCCAGTTCCAGCGCTATCACCATAAACCCCCAGCATCATGCTGGTCATCTCATTAGCGACCTTCTTGGAAATTACCCGTTTCTTTTCAGGGGTGTTATTAACGATTGTCTTTCCAGAAGCATCCACGATTTTGCGGATAAAACGTGGTTTAGACATGTTTCCGTCGTTAGCGAAGGCCGTGTATGCCGAAGCAAGTTGAATTGGGGAGACCCCTTTAGTCAGCCCTCCAAGAGCCATGGCAAGGTTTTTGTCGCCCTCACTCGGGTTAAGGCCAAATTTCTTAACGTAATCGTATCCCTTATCAACCCCGATTTTATTCAATAGCCAAACGGCCGGGGCATTTTTACTTTGTTCAAGTGCTTGATACATCGGAATCTTTCCAGAATACTGGTTGTTGTAATTTTCCGGTTTATAGTGATTAGTCCCGTACGATTGTAATTTATCTTCCAAAATCGAACTGTACCGGTAACCACTAGCGAGTGCGGGCGCGTACACCGCGATTGGCTTCAACGTCGAGCCCGGTTGCCGTTTAATTTGGGTTGCCCGGTTATAACCCCGGAAGACGTGCTCGCCACGCCCCCCAACAATGGCTTCTACTCCGCCATCATCAGCATTGACAGCTACCGAAGCGGCTTGAACCTTAGTACCGTCGGTAGCATTGCTTGGGAAATTATTCGCGTTATCAAACGTATCCTGCATTCCCGCTTGACTACCTTGATCCAAATAGGTGTAAATCTTGTAACCGCGGTTCATAATATCCGATTCGGTCAGGCCATAACGGTTAATTGCTTCGTCAATCACCGCATCAAAGTAGTAGGGATACTTATAACCGTCTTCATTGGAATAGTTATTAGACGTAACAATCGGGGTCTGCGCATAACTTTTAGCTTGAGAATCCGAAATTTTTCCCGTCTCCGCCATCAAGTTTAAGACCACGTTTCGTCGAGAAAGAGCGTTTTTAGGGTGATCATCCGGGTTGTACGCGCTAGGATTAGTTAGCATTCCCGCTAACACGGCGGCTTGCGGAACCGTCAATTCGGCAGCGCTCTCCCCAAAGTAACGTTCGGACGCATCCTGCACTCCCCAAACGCCATTACCAAAGTAGGCGTTATTCAAGTACATTGCCAAAATATCTTTTTTGGTATAAACATTTTCCACTTCAATTGATAAAAATAACTCTTTAGCCTTTCGCGTAAAGGTCTGCTGTTGGGACAAAAAGGCGTTCTTTACCAGCTGCTGGGTTAACGTGCTCCCACCACCGGAAATGTAATTGCGCCCCAACACCTTATTCATGCCGTACATCACGAAGGCCCGGGCAATTCCTTTCACCGAAAAACCGTATTCCTTATAAAAATTGCGATCTTCGGTAGCAATTACCGCATTTTGGACGTTGGGTGAAATTTTATCTAAATCTACCCAAGTTCCCTTTTGGGAATATAAGCTCCCCGCTTTTTCATTATGTTTGTCGTAAACTAACGTTGGCTGCGATAAGGCCGCTTTTAAATTTTTAACGTTTGCAGTTTTGGCTTGATACGTTAAAACTGCACTGGTGACAAAAATAACCGCTAAAACAATCACGATAATCCAGCGGGTTAATTGATAACGATGCCAGTACTTGTGTAAAAATGGGTGAATCTTTTGCCAAATCCAGCTAAAAAAGCCCCCAATTTTTTGCAGAAATACTTTAATCGCATTCCAAAAATTTTCCATTTAATATTACCTCATTACAGATTACGATACTGTTGGTATTTTATCATATTCTATAAGGTTTCCTTTACCTACCGAAGGTTTTTAAACTGGTCTTAATAAGTAAAAACGAGAAAGCCTCCCGTTGATTCCGTTAATTAGCCCGAATCTTCATCTTAAGAGTAAATTCTCTTAAAGCTTGCTAATTTCAAGGATTTTAGAGGTTTTCCCGTTGCTTAGTTAGTTTGCATTAGTTCGTTTAATTTTTGATTTAAAACGGTAGCTTCGTCAACGTCCGCACTGAAAATTACCAACGTATCAAATCCGGCAAGCGTTCCCCGAATTTCTTCAATATCGGCATCGTCAATCACCGCTGCCACCCGGTTCCCGTGGTTAGGCTCAGTTTTAACAATGTTGATGAACTGGACTTGCGTAATTTTAGTCACGCTCTCTTGAAAAATTTCCCGAATAGGACTATTGTCCGGCTCAATTTGCTCTTTGGAGTCCATCACCCGGTACGTTAGTGCACCCGTAATGTCGGCCTGCTTAACTAAGTGCATTTCTTTAATATCTCGCGAAAGGGTTGCTTGGTTTGTCTTAATCCCCGCATCCGCCAGTGCCTGCAATAATTCCAATTGCGTAGAAATCGGTTTTTCGTTAATTAAATCTAAAATTTTCTCGCGTCGTACGTCTTTTTTCATAATTCATCCCCGTCCTAAATCAAATAAACGAAATCAATTTTCGATTATACCTTATCTTATTTTGTTGTTGCAGTTGTTTTACAACCGTCGTCACCGTTTCCGTAGTGGTCCCACTCAACACCGCTAAGTCTTTTAGCAAAATTTGAAACGGAATTTGACGCACCGCCCCTCTTTTTTGTCCGTATTCAGCCTTTAAGCCGCTTAACACCTGGCAAACCCGTTGGGTGGCGTTCGAACTCGTAGTCTGTTCAATTAAGCTAGTTGTACGTTCAACTAGCCTTTCCATCCGCTGGATAAACGAAACTAGACAAGCGTAATTATGAATAATTACCCGTCGGATTTCCGTTACCGGAACTATGTACACTTCTAAATCAGTGATCGCAATTGAATTATAACAGTATTCTTCCCCATTAAGAATGCCCCTCAGTGGAAAAATTGCCTGTGGCGTTAAAAATGATAAATATGTTAAGTCTCCCTCCGCATTCATTGCCGTAACTTTTACGTGACCTTCCTTTAAGAAATACACGTTACTAAGCTCATCCCCCTGATCAAAAATCCATTGTCCCCGGTGCACCCGTTTAAAACGCGTAGCTTCACTTAGTCGATCTAATTCCTGCATGGGTAAGTTTCCAAAATCTGGTTGAGCCATATAAAATTTTTTGATTTCCGTTTGGATGGTTGGCGAAATCATAGAAAAACTCCTTTTTTTAAAATTGATTTGACGCCTACTATGTTAGAAAAAAATTACCACCCCAGTAACTTGACGGTAAAAGACTAAAATCCGCAATTTTTGTTAAAAAAAATGTAGTTTGTCCATTATATTAAATTTTGGTGAGATTGATGTGCTTTTAATTAAGAGTACCCGCCCAATTTTACTTCGTTTTCTTCCACTAAAAAAACCAAGCACTTGCGCGCTTGGTTTTTATATTGAATTTCAGTTGGTTAATTTTACATTTCGTCCGGTGCCTTAACGCCAAGTAAGCGTAGTGATTCTTCAAGCACTAAACTAACACTCTTAACCAATGCCAAGCGTGCTGGCTTTTCAGCATCGTCCGCCAAGATTCGAGAATTTGCGTAGTACTTATTGAAGGATTTCGCCAAACTCAAGGCGTACTTCGCAATAACTGATGGTTCATATTGGGCAGCTGCTCGTTGAACCACGCTTGGGAATTCTTGCAATGCTTTTAAGGTATCCCAAGCATTGGCATCCGTAATCTTCAATTGATCGGTTGTAACTTCCGTATCTGCCTTCCGAAGAATGCTTTCTGCCCGAGCCCGACTATATTGTACGTATGGGCCTGTTTCCCCTTCAAAACGAACAACATCTTCAAGGTTAAAGTCAAAGGAGTTTGTCCGTTCATTCTTCAAATCGTGGAAGACTACCGCGCCAACCCCAACTTCTTTTGCAACCGTGTCAGCATTAGCTAAATCAGGGTTCTTTTCGTTGATTTGCTTCTTCGCTAAGGTTACCGCATCATTCAAGACTTCATCCAAGAGAACAACCCGACCTGAACGAGTAGACAATTTCTTTCCGTTCAGCGTAATCAAACCAAATTGAATATGGTGGATGTCGTCAGACCAGTCATAGCCCATTTCTTTTAATACAGCCTTTAATTGCTTAAAGTGGTTAGTTTGTTCGGCACCAACCACGTATAGCGATTGGACAAAGTTGTAAGTCCGGTAACGGTAAAGGGCTGCTGCTAAGTCCCGAGTAATGTACAGGGTAGCTCCGTCAGTCTTCTTAATTAAGGCTGGATTCAAGTTGTACTTTTCTAGGTCGACAACTTGCGCTCCCCGGCTTTCCTTTAAGAGGTCCTTGTCTTCCAAAATTTGGACAATTTCATCCATCTTATCGTTATAGAAGGCTTCCCCTTTGTAAGAATCAAACGTAATCCCTAACTTATCGTAAATTTGCTTGAAGGATTGTAACGAAACTTCACGGAACCATTTCCATAGGTTAGTAGCTTCTTCGTCACCATCTTCCAGCTTCTTGAACCAGTCCCGAGCAATGTCGTCTAGTTCAGGCTTTTCCTTATCTTCCTTATGGAAACGAACGTAGTATTCCAAAAGTTTGTTGATTGGATCAGCTTTTACATCTTCTTCACTACCCCATAGTTTGTATGCGGTAATCAATTTACCAAATTGCGTACCCCAGTCACCTAAATGGTTAATCTTAATTGGATGATAACCATTTTTTTCCATAATTAGAGCTAAAGAATTACCAATTACGGTCGAACGTAAGTGACCCATGGAAATCGGCTTAGCAATGTTAGGCGATGACATATCAATTGGGACGTTCCCATTTTGACCATCGTCGTTATCACCATAAGCTGACTTTTGGTCAAGAACCGTTCTTAAAACTTCTTCACCAAAGGCTTGCTTATCTAGGAAGAAGTCGATGTAAGGCCCCGCAACTTCAACTTTTTCGAAGTCGCTTTGGTCAATTTTTTCAACTAAATCTTGTGCGATCATTTGAGGTGCTTTGCGCAAAACCTTAGCTAGCGTAAAGGTTGGGAAAGCCAAATCACCTAGCTTGCTTTCCTTAGGCACTTCAATCTTTTCATAGATTTCGCTATCTGATAGGTATTCGTTTAAAACTGGTTTTAATGCTGCAACAACTTGATTCTTATAATCCATATTTCCGTCCTTTCTGCGAAAAAAAACGCCCCTTACATCGTTAAATGTAAGAGACGAGATTTCCCGCGGTACCACTCTACTTGATTAAAATAATCCACTTATTTATTTAATTTAATATCCGTAGAATCACGCCTTCATCTCCGCCTTATATCTGACTCCCATCAACTCAGACTCGCTAGGATAACGCTGAAGATTACTACTATTCTACTTATTACTGAATCATTATAACAGAGTATGTTTTGATTTGCTAATTAACTTTTCCAGCTAATTGATTAAGGGCCTCAAATTCATTAGGCGCCAACGTAATGTACGCTGCTTGAATATTACTTTCAAAGTGTTTAATATTTGAGGTTCCAGGAATTGGTAAAATCACTTCCGAACGTTGTAATAGCCAAGCTAATGCAATTTGACTCGGCGTTGCCAAGTGATTTTGGGCAATTTGGTTCAAAATGCTATTTTGGTCTGAAGCCAACTTTCCAGTTGCCAACGGGAACCACGGAATAAACGCCATGTGTTGGGATTCGGCATAATCGAGAACTGCTTCGTCACGGCGGTCAATCAGGTTATACCGGTTTTGTACTGAAGCAATCTTGGCTATCGCTTGTGCACGTTTAATTTCTTCTACTGAAACTTGGCTCAAACCAATGTGCTTAATTTTACCTTCTTTTTGCATGTCTGCTAAGACACCGACCTGTTCTTCAATTGAAAAACGGGGATCCACCCGGTGCAATTGCATCAAGTCAATCGAGTCCAGTCCTAGAGACCATAAGTTCAATTCTACCTGTTGCCGCAAATAATTAGGGTCGCCAACCACCGTCCACACGTCCGGTCCTTGTCGGGTGAACCCAACTTTGCTGGCAATCATTTTATGTGGTCCTTGATAGTCCCTTAACGCTTCTTTGAGATATAAATTTGCATAAAACGGTCCGTACGCATCCGCAGTGTCAATGAAGTTAACTTCACTATCTAACACCCGCTTCGCTACGGCAACCGCGTTGGCTTCATCGGCACTGGGCCCCCAGACACCGTGTCCAGGTAATTGCATCGTTCCGTACCCTAAACGATTTACCCGTAACTCATCATCAAATTCAAATGTCTGTTTTATCATTGTTTTCCTCCGTTAATGCGATGGTTTCAAATCTATTATAACCGCGAAAAAATAAATTGGCACCAAAACTAGCCAATTCGCACCCGTTGAAGTAGCAAGATAATCAATCTTTTTGTTAACCCGTTTTACCATGTAAATTAACTAAATTCTACTTTACATTTTTTCCAAACTGGACTAAAATGAATTTTGCAATTGCGAACGTAGTTTAGTGGTAAAATCCAAGCTTCCCAAGCTTGTGTCGCGGGTTCGATTCCCGTCGTTCGCTTTTTTAGATATTTTGGGAACCTTACGGAAATAAATCAAAAGTGTCACAATCCTCTGGTAATACTGGGATTGTGGCACTTTTGTTTTTGGAGAATTATTTGAGAAACTTGACAAAAATTAATCCTTTGTTCCCAAGCTGACAACTAAATATCAAATATTCCTGAAGTAAAAACAGTTTGGGATACCTTTAACGTCGCATCTTACCTTTTTCCAAAACAAATACAAACATTTATAAACTTGCACTTCAATAACCCCCCCGATCCACAAAGATCGGGGGCTTTTTAGGCAGGAGGTATTTCGTATAACTGTCTTTTGTTTTTAAATCGCGTTAACTAATTTAGCGTAATCAATATTCTTCAACACGTTTCGCTTCACCGCAAAAAGTCCGTCAGCACTCATTTTTTGGAGCTCTTGATTCAAAGATGAACGGGTCACGTGTAAAATCTCCGAAAACACTTCTTGTGAAACTGGGAATTCGAGCTCAGTTGCTTCGGTACTTTCCATCGCTGAGTTGCCACCGCTAATAATCCAGTAAGCAATCCGCTCGCGCACCGTTTTATAACCTAAGCAAGTGATCAAACGTTGATTCTCCAACCCCCGTTTTGCTAACTGGCGGATATACATTTTAGAAAATTCGGGGTCTTCAAGAACTACTTTTGAAAAATTTTCAATGGGGATCCAACAAATCTGGCATTGGTTAATTGAACCTAAATTGTACGTGGACCGTTTATCTCCCGAGAAATGTAAATATTCTAAAACAATGCTGTTGGGTCCGAAAATCGTTTCACACATTTCTTTACCGCATCTAGAGTAGATTATTGCTTTAAGATAACCCTTAAGTACAATTCCAATCTCCGTAATTAGGGTCCCTGGGGTCTTTACGATAATATTTCTTTTGTATTCTTCAATTCGACAATGATTTCGAATTAAGGGATGCTGCAAAATACTTTTCACAAAATCGCGCTGTTCCATCAGGAATCCCTCCTGTCCATCAGTTATTTCAGGGCATCTTCCAGAAAATCACAAACGTCATCGTAATCACGTTCACCATTAAAGCGTTGTAATTCCTTTCCATCCTTAAAGATGGCTACAACCGGGATTCCCGCAATTTTATGCTGTTCAGCCAACTTAGTTTCGGCATCCACGTCTACGTAGTGAATTATAAAGTCATCAGCAAAGTCTTCTTTTAACGCTTCTTCTAAAACTGGATGCAGAGCCTTACAGTGCACACATCTTTCTGCGCCGAATAGGACTAGAACCGGCTTCTCCTGGTTTTCTAAGACAGCTTCGCCGAAGTTTGCAGTGGTCAGGGGCGCAAAAAAGTCTTTATCAACGTCAAACACTTTTTCCTTATTAATTGTATCATCCTCGTCATCCGTAGCCACACACAAAGCAACGTCAGCGTAATACGGCAAAGTTCCTTCTACATCGATAACTTTCTTAGCACCTAGTTTACCAGCTCCCGGAACCCGGTAAGTCGGGTTGTCAATCGGTTCAATCGCCACTTCTTCAGGAACTGGTTCTTGCGGTACATAGTCATACGGATAGCGGTACGCACGGTAAATCATGTTATTTTTAGGCTGGCCAGGTTCGGTATGTGAATAGTATGGTGAAATCCATTCCCACACGATTTCTTTTTCGTTTGTAATTTCAATTAAGCGCCCATCCGACCCTTCGTCAATCAGCGTGTTCCCATTTGGTAACCGTTGTGCCGAAGAAACGTACGGACTATAAAATTTACTTGCGTCCACTGGAATAGCGTGTCCAAAATCTTTAGGGGTAACTTCCCAAACCACCTTTAAAGTAGTTGGGTCAAATTCGATAATCCGGCTATAATCCCGGGTTGCGTTCTTCGTTCCAATTGGAGAAGCCGGATTAGGAAGGCCATAACCTGCCCAACCGCCGTTATCAAAAACTAGTAAGTTACCTTCGCCAGGTAGTCCTCTAGGAATCATGTGCAGGTGATGTTGCCCAATAATCCACCCTAACTTCTTTAGCTCTGGTGAAGCATTAAAGTCCGGACCGATTCTCCAAACAATCTTTCCCGTATCCTTATCTAAAATGGCTAGGATATTTGCTTCCCGACTATCAAAAATTATATTGGTTGGTTTGAAACGCTCGTCTCCAGCGTCGTACCATTTGTTTGGCCCTAAATAGCTCATGCAATTAACGTGCAGGTAATCCCCCACGCCCCCATCAGATGAACGCATGTTAGGGTCGCGGAACAAGACGTTTTTGGCAGCCTCATCAAACCCTAGTTCATCAAAATGTTCGTTAATGGACCACTGCCAAACGATGTTTCCTTGCCAATCCACTTCATACATAATTTCGTCTAACAACCGCTTGTCAGAAATTTTAGGGTTATGGATCGTTTGGTGCCCTAAAATCAACGTATTGCCCGAAAGTGGCTTTGCTTCTTGGCCCGGAACGTAATAGCCAACCGGGTTGCCTTCCCGTTGAAAATCGTGGTGTGACCTCGCCATCCAGCGGTGATCCCGGCCCGGATCGTCAATTTTTTCAAGTTTATCAAATTCCCAAACAATGTTGCCGTCGTAGTCAATTTCAATCAAGTTAACTCCGTCTTGCATTCCATAATCAGGGTGGCGGTTCCCCGAAGATCCCATTACATAGCCACCCTTAAAGAGTTTAGGCGGCATCGCATGCATATTCCAACGTCGAATCTCATTTCCGTTCATGTCAAATAGTAAAACCCCGTCGTTAATCAGCGGCACGATTGTGTAACCGTTAAAACATTTTTCTGGTTTGTAAATTGTGGTTCCGTGTGGAAATACTGAAGGTTGTCCCATTTTATTCACCCCTATTTTTCTAATTCTTCAATGCTATTAATAATTTTCGTTAACTGTCCATGTTCGTATAGCGCTGCCACCACTGTGTGATTAAGTTTCAATTGGTTAAATAAGACGGTTTGGTGTGAAACGTCCTGACGGTAGACTTTATATTTTTCTACCAGGGCATTTTCAAACTTGGTTGCTTGGTCAATGTCCTGGGATTCGTATGGATTGAAAAAGATGAACGCCACTTTCGCATCGAAATCGTTTAAAATTTGAGCTAGCTGTTTTTCTTCAGTCAGGTAGCGTTCCGCTGCGACCACCGCGCAAGCGCCATCACCGCAAGCTGTAATTACTTGTTTTAAATAATTATCCGTGCAATCCCCAATTGCGTATAATCCTGGAAGGTTAGTTTCTTGCTTCTCATTTACGTGAATGTATCCGTGTCCATTCATTTCAACTAATCCCTTTACCAGACTGGTTTGGGGCGTCATTCCGATAAAGAAGAACACCCCCTTGGTCGTGTGGGTAGTTAATGCTCCAGTTTTTACATTTTTAACAACTACCTCTTCAACTTTTTCGCCTCCTTTGATTTCCGCTAACGTTGAATTCCAAATAAAGCTAACCTTCGGATTGTTCTTAATATTCTTAGCAGCCACCTCATTGCAATCCAAAATGCCTCCATCATGGAGCACGACAATGTTAATTTTTTTAGCAAATTTAGCTAAATATTCGGATTCCTCGATGGCTTGGTCCCCTGCTCCAACCACGAAAATTTCTTGGTCCTTAAAAAATTCCGCGTCGCAGGTAGCGCAGTACGAAACCCCTTGGCCGACAAATTCTTTTTCACCACTAATGTTTAATTCACGCGGGACAGTCCCCAGATCTAAGATCACCGTTTTAGCTGTAAAATCGCCCCGCCGTTTCGTTGATACAATAAATCCATCTTCAACGGGCTGAACCTTGGTTACCGTGGTACGTTTCAATTCCACGCTCTCTGCATCTTCAGCGTGCTTTTTAAAAGTTTCCATTAGGTGATTTCCAGAATCTAGTTCGACCCCAGGGTAGTTTTTAACCTCGGCCGTTTCGGTAATTCGGCCGCCATAACCACTTTTTTCAATTAAAAGGGTTTTTAGTTCCGCGCGTCCGCCATAGATTGCCGCCGTTAAACCACCCGGCCCGCCACCGACAATTAGCACATCATATTCTTTACGCATTTCTCGATACTCCTTTAATCCCTACTTTTTCCGTATTATTTTGCTTTTCTCGTTTAAAGACCCATAAGAAACAAACGAGGGTTAGCAAGATGCAGTAATAACTGGAAGCAAAAATCTCAAACGGATTAACCGCTACCTTGCCGTAACCGGTTACATTAATTTGATTAATTAACGTAACTGCACCCATAACAAATGCACTATTAACGGGAATGATCGCCGTCACCGTCGTTGCTGCCCCAGTTAGTAGATACGAGCGCTTGTTGGGTGAAATATTCGCACTCTGCCCGATTTGGTCCGCCACGTTACTAAACAGTAGAATGGCTGGTAAAACACAGCCTGAAAGCAAAATATTGATTACCCCAATACTAAGCACTAAAACCAACTCAGCCCCCATTGGAGATTGGATAACCTTCTTTTTTAAAATCCATTCGCACATCATGTCCAAGCATCCCGACTCCACGGCCACCGCAATCATGCCAAACAATAATATGGAAGAAATAATAATATCAGTCATGCTAAAGGTCCCGGTGGTCAAAATTCCCAGGAGTTCATGTTGCCGATTAGCCATTAGAATGTCCCTCATTTGAAAGTTACCTAAAACGACCCCTAAAATTAATCCAATCACTGTGGCGTATGATAGCCCTAAAAACAAATCTTTCTTAATAAAACTAATCACCAATAAAATTACAATCGGTATCAGCATGAACAGACCTTTTCCATCGGCATTTTGGTTAATTATCGCCAATTTAGCTGGATTAATCACCGCACCCGTCGCGCCAGACATGTAAAACAAAATTGCGCTCAGTAGTGCAACCCCCACCAAGTACGGACTCCGGGCTTTCATCACGGCTTGTAAATCAGCGGGCTTATGGGTCTGTTTGTCGTGCTGTGTATCAATGGTGGTATTAATCACCTGCGAACTGGGCGACATTGCATCCCCGAAGAAAACGCCGCTTAAAATTGCACCTACTAAAACCGCTGCTTTGGCTCCTAACATAATTCCTGGCGGATAAAAAATGGGTACTACCGCAAATACCGCCGCAATGGGAGCACCGGTTCCCATGGAAATAATTGTGGAGGCGATAAACATAAAAACCACGAAGCCGCTTCCGGTAATTCCCAGTTGGGTACTTAACCAGACAAAGCCACTGCCAATGTTGCCTACCGTTAGCAATTTGGTAAATAACCCAATTAAAATGAAGGTAAAAATCAATTTAGAGTTACCAAACTGCGTTAACCCTTTAATGATGACTTTCCAATACTTAGCCTTCTCCTTTACAAAGAAAAAGTCCGCAAAGAGACCAATTACCGAGGCTACAGCCAAACCTTTCATTGAATACACTTGGAAAAAGATTGCTAACCCGGCACTAATGATGATGTAAACCACGATGGGGACCATCCCCATTTTTTTGCCACCATAAAACTCAATTGCGTACCCTTGCTCACCGCCTTTTAAACTATCCACTCCACCAACCCCCTTTTTCGATAAAATCCAAGCGAAAGTTTGATATTTATTTCACAATTAATTTACCAAAATTCTGCTAAAAAAACTGTTCGGTACCCAACAGTTCCCCAAATAAAGTAATTATTTTTATACCTGTACTAAAAAATCCCTTCCACAGTGGGAAGAGATTAATTCATTATTGAATAATTTTTGAAGATGATTACCGCTACTCTAATGCAAATCGTCCGCCAACACACACTACTTAGGAGACTGCAACCATCGAATTTGTTCCGTTGTAAATCCAGTGTACTTAATCGTTAATTGATAGACTTTCCGAACCTCACGTACCACTTCTTTCAAAGATTCAAGATCATAAGGGGTCACCCTCCGCAAAGGAATCGAATGTGGCCGACTGTTCTTTTTATGAACAATGAAAAAGAAGTTATAACAATCGTCAAACCGGTCGTCGACAATGTTAATTGCATAATATGTGTTCGGAATCTTTTTAAAATACCGTTGAATTCGCTGTAAAATCACCCTAGCATCCGCATTCATTTTAAACCAGCACTTCCGCGTTGAAGACTGTAAACTGGCGAACCACCATTTGGCCACGTTGGTTAGGCCGCACCAGTGCGGTTAACGCTGATCCAGGACGTGCTTCTTGGAAAAACCGTAGCGCGTGTGTATGGATCAGCATATTGTATTTTTGCTGCCGACGATCCGTCAGCTGAAACCGCATTAAAAGTGGCGAATAACTAATGATTTTAATCGACGAAGTAATAATTCCGCTTAACTTTTGCATAACCATCACCCTCACTAATATATTGGGTTAATTATACAAACGTACGTTCGTATTTGTCAAATTTTTCAGCATTAAAAGTAAGGTCGTTGAGTCTAAAAAAGGCCTCTCAGAATCTAAAATTCTTGAGAAGCCCTTAATTTTAAAATCGAATCCAAAGCTTTCGCCAAGCTAACACAGTTATCAATAACCACCAGCTTTATTCCTAAATTATCCGTGATCTTTATAGTTCTTCCTTAACTTGTCGTTTGGCAATCATTGGCATAATGACCCCTAATGCGATTAAAACAAATGGCGTGATGATATTCATTGCCAATTGGAACCACCAAGTTGTTGGATTTGCTGCGTAGTCAATCTTAGGAATCACCCCTAAAATACATGCAAATGCCGTAAATAAGAAGCACCATAATCCAAAAGCAAAGCCAATCTTCGAGTTTTTAACAAAGACGTAGTCGGAGTTGAACTTCTTGATTTGCTTCGACAATAGCATGTACGCTACGAATACCCAGAGATAGCGCATTGGCATTACAACCGAGTTAAGGTTCATTAACCAGTTATATAAATCATTCATTCCACCGATTCCCAATGCAGGAACGATAATAATGATCGAAACCAAAATTCCAGTTAATTTGTAACCGTTAATCGCGATGCCGTTCTTATTTTTCCGCCGCAAACTTGCCGGCACAAAGTTTTTATCAGCGTCATTTAAAAAGATTCGTAACGGAGCGTCAACTGAAATCGCGAGCGCTGCCGAAGTCGATAAAATATTGGAAATTGCAAAAATCCAGGTCAACAAGTTCCCCACGTGGAAGTAATTTCCTAAAATTTGGAAAGCCGTATACGACCCGTTCGCCATCAAATCATTAGGAATGTGGTCGGCGTCAAAAATCATCCCCATCGCAAACGAACCTAGGACAGCAGAAAGTGCCACCATGATTGCAAGTAAAATCATCCCTAGAGGAAATTCTTTGGAAGGATTTCGCGTCTTATTAACGTACGGGGAAATTTTTTCCGCTCCCCCAACTGCGAAAACTAACATGGAAATCGTGGTGAAGTAGTTAAAATTAAATTTTGGCATATAAGTGCTGACTTGATCCATGTGTGCCGTAGCAATCGATGAATGCGCAATAAACGGCGCCGCTAAACCTAAAATAATGAAGAGAATCGACATGGTAAACATCCCAATCCCTGCAATACTCCCCACGCGATTAAGCGTGGTGACACCTTTAGTAGCCATCCATAAGAAGATTAAGAATATTACTAAACTTAGTGCTTGAACAACGTATGACGGGGTTTGGTTAACAAAGTTCCCGTTACTCTGGAAAAGCCAACTAAACCCAATTAGGATCGCCTGTGGTTTTTGGGCTAAGTAAGGCACGTGCACAATCCAATATGTCCAAGCTGCTAAATAAGCCCACCGACTAGTGGAGAGTTCCTTCATCCAAGAAGAAACGCCACCTTCCGCATCTTGGAAAGTAGCTCCCAACTGACCAACCATTAAAGTATAAGGGATAAAATATAGCGCCATGATCAATATCCAAGAAACAATGACCACGAGGCCTTGATTAGCAAAGTTATTGACCACGTTGTTCAAGCCCCAAACGGCCGTAAACGAAATCAAAGCAATGTTGTACCAACGAAAATTGCGGTTGTTACCCGTAGTTTCCATAAATTGTCCTCCTTAAATATTTATACCCTATTACACCAGAAAACGCTGCAAAAATAAATAGATTTCCATTAAAAAGTTAATTAAATTTTAATTTTATTTGTTTTAGCAACGCTTAAGATAACCCAATTGACAAAAAAGTACTGAATTCAGTAAAATAATTTTGGCATAATAACGCCCTAAAATCCTGTTATTTGGGGATTTAACCCGCGCAAAAATTTTTTTATTTATTCTGCAGACTTTTAGCAAAATTTGTCATCGCTAAAAGTACTGAATTCGATAATTAGAATGGAGGAATTCGATGGACCTCGTCGACCGGATCAAATTAACCGCAAAGCTAAAGAAAAATTGGAATCTTAAAACCACCGCGCAACACGCTGGAATTGGGGTTAATAGTATTTACCGTTGGAAAACGCAAGCTCCCCGAGCTGACAAGTTACTTCAGGTTGCGGAAGCTCTTGACGTGTCCCTTGATTACTTAATGGGACGCTCGGAAGATTCCCAAATTCAAAACCACCCCGTAAGTATGACTATTGAAGAAGCCGTCGACGGCATTCGCTACTTTAACGGCGAGCCGGTTACCGATTTTAAGCGGCGTGGTTTAAAAGCCATTGCGAAGGCCTATTTGCGGAAGGATTAATTTAACCATGGTACTAAAAGTCGCGTGCGCCAAAAGTTGGATAGTTTGCTCTAGTCAAAAACGACCGTTATGCCTGAATTTGGCGTAACGGTCGTTTTTTGGTTAAACGGAACAGACTGGATTTTGGCGCATGCTTTGACCCTACTTGCCGCCAAAACAGCTTGTTAAGAATCTTTTTATCCTTGAAAATATTGCTTTATTTTTTCCAGCCTCTTATTTTATTGACTTTACCGCGCTAAGCGTATAAAGATTCGTGGGGATGTTCAAACCAAGGTGTTCAGCGATCCCCATTCCGGCCCTATTGCTTAACTGCGGAAATGAAACGAGCAAAGGCTGCCTTACCAGCTTCATCCCATTTGAAAACGCCGGCATCAGCTAAAACCCGCGCGAAAACATTACCAACGGCCGTATTGACCACTTCAGTAACGTTTGCGGGCGTGATCGACTTAGTTTCTTTTAATTGATTAGCCCAAGTTTTATGCATTTCTGCCATTTGGTTGTCTTGATTTAACAGGTACTTTTCCACTTCTACCAATTCCGTCTTTAACCGAGCTGGTAAAATTGCCCTCCCCATTACTTCAATCAAGCCAATATTTTCTTTTTTAATGTGTTGTACGTCTTGGTGCGGATGGAAAATGCCGTCTGGAAAAGCTGCCGAAGTCTGATTATCCCGCAATACCACGTCCATCACGTAGTTCTCCCCATCTTTATAGGCAATCGGAGTAGTTGTATGATGACGCGTTCCATCGGTATACGCTCTGACATCCACACTTTCATCGGAATAATTCATCCAAGTATTATGGATTTTAACGGCCGCATCCGTCAGCGCAACCGGATCTTTGCTGGTCAAGCGAATGGTCGACATTGGCCACTTCACGATTCCAGCTTCTACGCCATTCACCCCTAATTCAATGGTTCTAGCAACCGGCGCCTTCATCATTGGAAATACATGTCGGCCACCTTGATAGTGTTCATGTGACAACATTGATCCCCCAACAATTGGCAAATCAGCATTACTGCCCACAAAATAATGTGGTAACTGTTTAACGATTTCCAATAAGTTGGCAAAGGTTTGTCGGTTAATCACCATTGGTCGGTGAACTTGATCTAAGAAAATCGAATGTTCGTTGAAGTACGCGTACGGTGAGTATTGGAAGCCCCAAGTTTCGCCGCCTACCGTCATCCGAATAATCCGGTGATTGCTGCGGGATGGGTAACCTAACCTACCTAAATAGCCCTCATTTTGCATGCATAGTTGACACAAAGGGTAGCCATTTTGCGGTTGGTTACGGGCCGCGGCAATCGCCTTAGGATCCTTTTCCGGTTTCGAGAGATTAATGGTAATTTCAAGTTGCCCAAAGTCCGTCTTAGCCGGAAAAGATACGTTTTTAGCGATTGCCCGGGTTTTAATGTAGTCGTTATCTTTACTTAATTTAAAGAAATAATCCGTAGCCGCTTTAGGACTCACCTGATATTTATCCCAAAAAAGCTGGTTTAAAACGGAAGGCAACGGCGTCACCAAGTCCATTAGTTGGTCTGCTAAAATGCTCTTATCTGATTGAGTATCCTCAATTTTACCGTTTTGGATAGCCGTCTTAACTAACGCATCTACCAAACTCGTCAACTGTCCATCAACGGCTTCAGCTGGTTCACCTTCGCCAACCAAACCTAAAACACGATTATAAACATAAATATGGTCCAAGTTGGTGTACTGCGATGGTGAATCAATTACGGCTTGGACAAATTGTTCTAAACTATTCATGATGCTTGTCCTCCTCAATCATTGTAACCCTTGGGATGACTTACTTTCCAATTCCAAGCGGTTTTAATAATTTCCTTAACGTCATCATATTGCGGTTGCCAACCGAGCACTTTCCGGGCCTTTTCGCTAGCGGCTACTAAGGTGCTGGGGTCACCTGCACGTCTAGGTGCCATAACTGCAGGGATTTCTTTTCCGGTTACTTCACGAGCGGCATCCAACATCTGCTTATTTGAAAAACCAGTTGACGATCCTAAGTTAAATACGTCGCTATCATGACCTTGTTTGAGATATTCCAATGCCAAGATGTGAGCATTTGCTAAGTCAACCACGTGAACGTAATCGCGCACGTTAGTTCCGTCAGCAGTTGGGTAATCGCCCCCAAAGATTTGTAACTGGTCGCGTTCGCCAGCTGCCACTTGTAAAATAATTGGTACTATGTGGGTCTCGGGATGGTGATCTTCGCCAATGCTACCGTCTGGTTTAGCCCCCGCCACGTTGAAGTAGCGTAACGCGACAAACTTAATTCCGTCGGCAATGTCTGACCAATGCATAATTTTTTCCATCGCTAACTTACTTTCACCGTATGGATTGGTAGGCACTTGGGGATCCGATTCTTGGATCGGCACCCGCTTAGGTTCGCCATAGGTTGCCGCAGTAGATGAAAATACAATCCGTTTCACCCCGTGCTTAGCCATTACTTCGAGAAGCTTCACCATTCCAGCAGTATTGTTATCGAAGTATTTCAAAGGATTTTTCATTGATTCCGGGACAACTGAAAAGGCCGCAAAGTGAATCACGCCTTCCACATCTTCTTTAGTAAAAACTGAATCCATAAATTCAGTATCTCGGATATCTCCTTCGTAAAAACGAGCCTGGTCGTTTACTGCTGCGCGGTGTCCGGTAACAAGGTTGTCAACCACCGCCACGTCGTAACCCTTCGTAATCAATTGATCAACTGCATGTGAGCCAATATAACCAGCACCACCTAAAACTAAGACAGCCATTCTAATTCCTCCTCAATCTCTCAATGCGTAATCGTCACTTAAAATTCTTTTAGTATTAAAGTTCTTTAGGTCCATCGGCAACTTCTGCAATATAGAAGTCAGCGTCGTAGCCGATTTTATCGCGATAAATTTTGCCCACGTTTTCCTTAAAAGCTTCTACTTGGTCTTTTTCCACGATTGCAATACCGCAACCACCAAAACCAGCACCGGTCATCCGAGCTCCAAGTACGCCGGGTTGTTTCCAGGCTGCTTCTGCCAAAGTATCTAGTTCCTTACCAGTTACTTCGTAATCAAAGTGGAGTGAAACATGGGAAGCCGTAACTAAGTCACCAAACGTCTTCAAATCGTCGTCTGCCAACGCCTTAGCTGCCCGAATGGTTCTTTGATTTTCAGAAACGGCGTGACGAGCACGTTTGATTAAAGTTTCATCGTTAATTAAGTAAGCTGCTTCGTCAAATTCATCATTTGTTAAGTCACCTAAAGAGTTGATGTCTAGCTTAGTTTGCAAACGACGCAACGCTTCTTCACATTCTGAACGGCGTTCGTTGTATTTAGAGTCCGCAAGTTCACGGCGTTTGTTCGTATTCATAATTACGATTACGTGATTGCCTAACTTAACTGGAGCGTATGAATAATCTAAGGTATTAGTGTCCAGTAAAATCGCTTGTTCTTGCTTACCCATTCCAACTGCGAATTGGTCCATAATTCCAGAGTTAACCCCTACGTAGTTATTTTCACACTTTTGGCCAATTTTGACTAAGTCTAATTGGCTAACGCCTAAATTAAAAGCGGTGTTTAAAATTGCTCCGGTCAATAATTCAATGGAAGCTGAGGAAGATAAACCTGCACCATCTGGCATGTTGCCGTGTACGTAAAGGTCAAATCCATGGTCAAACTTAGCTCCTGTTTTAACCAATTCGTTCATCATCCCTTTTGGATAATTCGTCCAACCCGCTGCTTTGTCATATTCCAAGTTATTCACGTCAAACGTAACTACTCCTGAATCCGGAATATTAGCCGAGTACATTCTGACCGTACTATCCGTCCGGGGTGCGTAAACACCATAAGTTCCGATTGTGATTGCGCATGGGAATACGTGACCACCATTGTAGTCAGTGTGTTCACCAATTAAGTTAATCCGTCCCGGGGAGAAAAAAACCCTTTCAGGTTTAGTGTCAAAAATTTCGGAAAATTCTTTCTTTAATTCGGTTGCGTTCATAATATGTATCCTCCGTGTTTTACTAAAATTTTATTAACTTGAATATATAGCTTTAAAGGTCACTTGTCAACACCCGCTTAACCCTTTATAAACGAAAATGGTAGCGTTTTTACGTAAAAACACCAATAACTCCAATTTTTCCGATGGAGTCATTTTTTGAACCCCAAGAAACTATTGTTTTTGGTTAAAATTTAACTAAAACTATGTATACAAACTTAACTTTATGTTCTATCATTTTGTTGTAAGCGTTTTATTTTTAATTACGAAAGGAGTTTTATTATGCAAGCAAACCTCCAATGGCTTGATGATCCTGAGGTCTTTCGGGTGAACCAACTTCCCGCCCACAGCGATCATCATTACTACCGCAATTTAACTGAACTTAATCGCGGCAGTAGCTTTGTGAAAAGCCTTAACGGGACTTGGCAGTTCCATTTTACTTCGACGCCATCCGAACGCCCGCTCCAGTTCTATTCACCTAATTTTGATGATGCCGACTTTGATACCATTCAAGTCCCCGGACACATCGAATTAGCAGGTTACAGCCAGATCCAATATATTAATACCTTGTATCCCTGGGAAGGTAAAATATATCGGCGCCCGCCGTACACGCTTAACCAAGATCAACTAGAACCCGGTTTATTTAGTGATGCGAGCGACAACAGCGTTGGCTCATACTTGAAAAAATTCGACCTTGACGATTCTTTTAAAAATCATCGGGTTATCATTCAATTTCAAGGGGTCGAGGAAGCCCTCTACGTTTGGTTAAACGGGCATTTTATTGGGTATGCTGAAGACAGTTTTACCCCTTCTGAATTCGATCTAACCCCTTACGTTCAGGATCGTGATAATCTCCTGGCCGTGCGCGTTTATAAACGGAGTACCGCTTCCTTTATCGAAGACCAAGACATGTACCGTTTTTCCGGGATTTTCCGGGACGTTAATTTACTTGCCCTTCCCGATGCGCACATTGTTGATTTAGATCTTAAACCCGAGGTGAACGCCGATTTTAAGAGTGGCATTCTTACGGTTAAGGCTACTGTTTCTGGCACTAACGCTACTTTAGAGTTAAGCGTGACTGATCAAGATCAACAGCTTCTAGCAACGCAAACCCAAACGGGAACTGGTAAAGTTTCATTTAAAAAGATTGCCTTCAACAACTTAAAACTCTGGTCACCAACCTCACCGACTTTATATCAATTACTGATTAAAGTTTATGATGATCAGCACCAACTCTTAGAAGTGGTTCCCTATCAATTCGGCTTTCGGAAAGTGGAATTGCGCGAGGACAAGGTTATTTACGTTAACAACCACCGTCTAATTCTCAACGGGGTTAACCGTCACGAATGGAATGCTCACAGTGGTCGAGTCATTTCACTGGATGACATGCGCAAGGATATTCAGATTATGCTGGATAACAACATCAACGCTGTCCGAACCTGCCATTACCCGGACCAGCTTCCCTGGTACCACCTTTGCGACGAAGCCGGGCTTTACGTGATGGCCGAAAATAATTTGGAATCCCACGGCTCCTGGCAAAAAATGGGCGCAGTGGAGCCTTCTTATAGCGTTCCCGGCGATAATCCCCACTGGTTAGCAGCCGTGGTTGACCGTGCCCGTTCTAATTACGAATGGTTTAAAAATCATCCATCAATCATTTTCTGGTCCCTCGGTAACGAATCCTTTGCGGGAGAAGACATTGCAGCCATGCAAGCTTTCTATAAAGAACACGATTCTTCGCGTCTAGTTCATTACGAAGGGGTGGTCCGGGCGCCCGAATTTCGGGATCGCATTTCTGACGTGGAAAGTCGGATGTACGAAACCCCAGCTAACATTGCGCGTTACCTAGAAAATAACCCGGATAAACCCTTCCTAAACTGTGAATACATGCATGATATGGGTAATTCTTTGGGTGGCATGCAATCATATAACGACTTAATTGATCAGTATCCAATGTACCAAGGCGGGTTTATTTGGGATTTCATTGACCAAGCCCTCTTGGTTCACGATCCGGTAACCAATCAAGAAGTCCTTCGTTACGGCGGTGACTTCGATGAACGCCATTCTGACTATGAGTTTTCGGGAGATGGATTATTGTTTGCTGATCGAACACCCAAACCAGCAATGCAGGAGGTGAAATACTATTATGGATTACACAAATAGCCAATTACACGTAATATATGGTGACGGTAATTTAGGAGTGGCCGGCCCCAATTTTCACTATCTTTTTAGCTACGAGCGCGGGGGCCTCGAGTCTTTAGTGGTTGATAATAAAGAATGGCTCTATCGCACCCCGACTCCGCTATTCTGGCGGGCAACTACTGATAACGACCGTGGAAATGGTTTTGACGTTAAGGCAGCTCAATGGTACGCAGCCGACCGGTTCACCACTTGTCAAAAAATTGAATTAGCGGTTGATGGCCAGGCGCTACAACCCTTGCCTATCGCACCGTTTAATAATCGTTACACTAACCGAGAGTACGCAAATGAGGTTGCCCTAGCCTACCATTTGGTTACGCCGACCGTACCAAGTACTTCGGTAACGATCACTTACACCGTTACTAGTGACGGTAATATTAACGTGGCGGTTCATTTCACCGGTCGGGCAGATTTGCCTGAACTACCCGCGTTTGGTCTACGCTTTATTATGCCCACGACAGCCACTAGTTTTGATTATACGGGGCTTTCGGGAGAAACCTATCCCGACCGGCTAGCAGGCGCAACTCATGGACATTTTCACATTGCCGGATTACCAGTCACCCCCTACCTGGTGCCTCAAGAATGCGGGATGCACATGCAAACCAGTCAACTAACCGTGACCCGCTCAACCACCCAAAACAATGCAGATCTCGATTCTCAACCGTTTAGCCTGACTTTTAGCCAAACCAAAAAGCCATTTGCCTTCAGTTGTTTACCGTATACCGCCGCAGAACTTGAAAATGCCACGCACATCGAAGAGCTTCCATTACCAAGGCGCACCGTGCTCTCCATATACGGCGCAGTTCGCGGTGTCGGTGGGATCGACAGTTGGGGTGCGGATGTCGAACAACGTTACCACATTCCCGCTGACCAAGACATTGATTTCGATTTCAATATCCATTTCTAAATAAAAGTCGGTAGTTTGCGAACGTTAAAGTAAAAATAGCCATTATGCCAGTTTCTGGCATAATGGCTATTTTGCAGCTAACCGGAACAAATTGACTTTTGTCCCACATTTGGTCCCTACCAAATCTATATATCGAAATATTTTTTACAGCGTCTTTGGGACATACAAAAAAGAACTTCCTCAAATGGAGAAGTTCTTCTTATAACTAAAATTTAATCCGGTAATTCCGTATTCGATAACTTCAAAACGTTTTCGTTATCTTGAACAAGGTTGCCCATGTCTTTGAGATACTCAAATTCAGGCATTTCTTTGTTGGTGATGACTACCATTACGGTATCGTCAAGTCCAGCTTTTTTAATTGCCGGTTGCCAGAATTCAATCAACTCTTCGCCTTGTTTAACGTGATCGCCTTCTTCAACGTACTGAACGAAACCAGTTCCTCGCATGTTAACGGTACCAATTCCGATATGAATTAAGGTTAGAATCCCTTGATCAGAGCGAAGGCCAATGGCGTGTCGAGTTGGGAATGTTGCAACCACTTCACCATCAAACGGCGCCAAAACCCGACCGTCCGTTGGTTGAATTGCAAATCCCTTCCCCATGCTACCGCTGGCAAAGGTCTTATCTGCAACTTCATCTAAGCTGATCAGTTTCCCAGCAACGGGACTATGGTAAATGGTTACTTCAGAGTTTGTTTCGATTTCTGCAGGAGTTTCATCCGTTTCCAAATGTTTTGACCAAGTTTTTTCGAGTTCATCAACGATTTGGGCGTGCATCTTTTCATCTAACTTAACTTTCTTAAAGAAGATGAATGCTCCGGTTAAAATCATTACTGCAGGAACTCCAAGCATCATCAATTTAAAAATTGCTTGTCCATGGGAAGTAACGTCACCAGCTGTTGCGCCAGCAGTCATTCCAGCCCAAACAGCTGTTAAACCAACGACACCATTTGAAATAGCTCCACCTAATTTATCAAGTAATGGCCGCACGGATAACGTCAACGATTCATCCCGGTGACCAAATTTCAATTGTCCGTATTCAACAGAATCACTGAGTACCATCAAAACAACCAAGAAAATCAGTGGTTGTGGAATATAGAATAGCACGGCAGCGGTTAAAATCATTGGTAATGATTGACCCGCAAAGGCAAACATTGCCAACGCAATCACCATAACTGAAATTGCTAAGAAGAAAACCTTCCGACGGCTAAATTTCTTTGCCAATGGAGGAAAGGCCAATACGGCGAAGACCCCAATAATGGCATTTAACGAACCAAGCAACGTAAACTTCGAAGCGTCGCCTAAAATGTAAGTAAAGTAATAAAGTTCAAGTGAGTTGGTAATTGCCATTCCGGCAGTGTAAATTCCGTAAGTTAAAGATAACCACATCAACTGGTCGTTACGGGCCAACACTTTGAAAACTTCTTTGAACGTAGTTTTTTCAGTATTTTTACGTAATTCCGAATCGTTTTCTTTAGTTCCAATCGCTACCGCAAAGGCTGAAATTAAGGCAACCGCAGCGATGATAATCCCAAAGGCCATCCAGCCGCGATTATCACCTTGGCCGCTGTTAGCCTTCGTTGAAAACATTAAAACGATTGGCATAACGACGACACCAACGATGTTTTGTCCGATATTGGAACCAACCCGAGCATAGGTTGCCGTCTTTTCACGTTCTGCCGAATCAAATGAAATGGCAGGAATCATTGACCAGAATCCAACGTCTTTGAAGGAATAAAAAATATCCATCGTGATATATAAAATAGCAAAAACGATCAAGTACAAAATTGGGTTGGAAGTGTTCAATCCTCCTAAACTGGTAAATAAAAGCGCTAAAACAACCGAACCGATTGTCCCACCGATCACAATCCACGGCTTAAAATGTCCCCAGCGTGAATTAGTATTATCAATCGCATTTCCGATCAGCGGATCAATGGCCAGTTCGACGAAACGTAATACCGCGATAATCATCGTAATATACGCGATCATCTTTGTACCTTGTGCCCCACTACTTTTATCAAATAAATGGGAGGTTACAAACATAATAAAATATGTCGAAAGTGTTGCATAAAATGCATCATGACCAAATGCACCAAATGAGTAAGCTAGTCGTGAAGTGATCTTACGACCCTTACTTTGTTTAACTTCTGCATCCATAATCTCTATCAAATCTCCTTTAATTATCTATGCACTAAATGTAATCGTTTCCAGAAGAGATGTCAATATATTTTTAGTAAAATTTGCTTAATTATTTTATTAGATTAATCTTGAAATGATTTTCCACCCTCCATTACCAAGCCTTATAAAACAGCCTTTCCAACCACTTCAGGTCTTAATTTCAAAACTTTTAATATATTTTGCGTAGTTTTACCTCGCGCTTTTAAACAGTTTTTTAGGGATTGACTACTAAAAATTTAGCAAAAAAATAGCGAGCTGTTTAAGAATTTAACCATTCTTAAACAGCCCCCTATCAAATTTAACGGATCAAAAGTGCATCAAATAATCCGTTCCTAAAACAATAATTATTTCAAATTTAGATGTAACTTAAGGCTTCTGGGTAACCAACTAGACCCCGCCTTAACCCAAACGTTCATATTGGTAACGAATCGTGTTAGTAATTGGTTGACTTGGACGTAAAATAACGTCGCCAAAATCAGAATGGTTAATTGCATCTGGTAAAGTTTGTGCTTCAGTCGCCAAAGCGTTGTACTCATGAGCAGCTTCTTTATCGGGATCAAATGGGTTAGCCGTGTAAATAACCAAACCGTTGCGGTCGGAATAAAGTTTAATTTGCCGTTTACCATCAGTGTCCCCAATCATTGCAATTGGAGTGGTCGCGCTCGGGTTAACTTCGTAAGCATCATCAAATTCAATCCCGCCGTTTTCGTTTTTTAATTGTTGTAAAGCATTTTCAACCGACTTAGGCTGGTTAAAGTCATAAGCAGTGTCCTTAACTGCAATTTTTTTACCGGTAGGCACCTTTTCTTGGTCAAACTCAAGATGGGCTGCGCTCGTAATTTGTAACCATTGTTTACCTAAGCTTTTCCGGTCGTCCGTGGTATTCCAGTAAACATGATTGGTAGGATTAAACAGGGTGGCAGCGTCCGTATCCCCCGTGAAGGTGATCGTAACTTGATTTTGGTTATCTAAAGTAAACTTGATTTCTACATCGAGGTTTCCCGGATAGTTATCGTCAGTTGCTTTAATGTGCTTCGACAAAATCACGCTGACACTATCGGCACTCTTACTAAATTTTCCAGCAAAATTTAACGTATTAAAACCATGATTACCGCCATGTAGCGAGTGCGTTTGTTCATTCATATCAACTTGATATTCTTGGCCATCAATTTTAAATTTAGCCCCGCCAATGCGTCCCGCAACTCGTCCAACTGATTGGCAAAGGCAGTAACCAACTCGTTGATAATCCGCCATGCTATCCAATCCCCAAATTAATGGGCGCTCAACACCATTTTCATTAACCACAAATTCTTGCCATGTTCCACCATAGCTCAAAACTGAAATTCGCGTTTGTTGGTCGTTGATTAACGTATAGCGCATTACATCTTGACCCTCAAATTGATCAAATACTTCTTTTTTAGTTTCCAATATTGTGACACCTCCAAATTAATTAAACCGCTTTCAAGTTCAGTATACCAAATTGTGCTATAGATTGAGTAAATATTTTAGTTAAAATAAAAAGTCCCACAATTACTAGATCAGCTTATCTAATAACGATGCGACTTCCATAAATATTTTCCATGAAAAGTTATTTTGTACTAGCCCGTTCAACTAGTTTTGTATCGAGTTCAACCCGTTGAGTAGTTGTGCGACCCGTCAAGCGACTCATCACTAAATTCACCGCCGTGGCCCCCATTAATTCGGTATCCACATTGACTGCACTTAACTCGGGATAAACATACGTTGCCAGCGAAGTATTGTTAAAGCTAAAAATTTTGACCCGTTTTGGCACTTCAATTCCATTGGCCTGAAGTGCTTTCAAGGCACCCGCCGCCATGGGATCATTAGCCACAAAAAAAGCCGTTGGAAGTTGATCACCAAGCGTGTCGATTGCCTTTTGCATCATTTTGAAACCAGAATCGCTGGTATAGTCACCTTCAAATACAAATTTAGGCTCAAAAGCACCCCGCTTCTCCATTGCGGCCTGAAATCCCAGCATTCGCCGATCGGTCACGGTCAACTTATGATCGGTAGTCATTTCAGCACCATGAATAATTCCAATGTCCTTGATCCCGCGTTGCCAAAAATAGTCGACCACTCTTTCTGTCGCCAACTGAAAATCAGTAATTACGCTATCGAAACCAGTTGCAAATTGATCATCATCTACAAAAACCAAGTTTCCTGTAACGGCGGCAAGTTCTTTAACCTGTGGCTCGCTAAATTTCCCCACCGCAATTACTGCATCAAAATCCGGTCCCAACTCTTGGAGATTGTTTTGGAAGATTCGGGTTACTTCAAATTGGTTATCCTGTCCGCGTTGTTCAATTCCCATTCTAATCGACATGTAATACAAGTCGTCTTGTTCTTCCGTTTCCGAATACCACTGAACAATCGCTAGGCGTTTTCTGGCGGTTGAATTAGTATGCCGTTTGTTTTTTGAATAATGTAATGCCTCGGCGGCGTCTAAAATTCGTTGTCTCGTTTCATTGCCGACCGAAAGTGACGTATCTTTATTTAGCACTCGTGATACGGTTGCTAACGATACTCCAACTCGATCCGCAATATCCTTTAACGTTGCTGCCATGGGCTACCCCCTTTTAGTTACTCAATTTCACTATATATAAATTATCTTCTTTACTAATGTACTCTAATTAATACATAACCACAGTAACACTCAAGTAAAACTTTATCATTAAATATTGGAATTGGCGACATTCAAGAAGGTAAATCTTCATTTAATTTTTATTTGAAATCAAAAAGAAACCAGTTCGTCGTTAAACGAAATGATTTCTTTGGACATTTAAAACAGCTTAAACATATCCTATTCTTTTAAGAATTTTCCACACTACGAATAATCTGTGCAATCTCCTCAAAATTTTTAGCGTCAAGCAATCGATCTAGTTTCTCCTCGTCCCTCAGAAGTGCTGCCAATTCAGCCATTGCATTAACATGTGATTCTTGGTCAACAGCTGCTAAAACAAAAACCAATTTAATTGGATGTTGTTTGTCAACTAACGAAATCGGTTCTTTTAGATGCAAGAGAGACATTCCTAAGCTATTTACCCCATCTTCAGTTTTAGCATGTGCAAATGCCACCATTCTGCCAATGTTAATATAGGGACCATTTTGGATAACATTATTAATCATGGCTTCAACATAGGTATGGCTTATTTGATTATTTTTACTTAGTGGTTTAGCTGCTAACTCAATAGCAGCTTGCCAATTTAATTCCTGACCATCAACAAAGCTAGTAGTGTCTTTAGTAATTAGTTCACTTAGTTTTGGGTAAGTATTTTTAATAATCTTTTGTCTTTTCTCAGTATCCGTTGCTAAAATTTCTTTGATCCCCTCACTTAATTTTACTGGATCGCGAATAATTGCTGTGTCATTAATAACATCCATCAGTGCCGCAAACTTGTTTTCATTAAACTTAGAGTTAGTTTGCAAAATCCCTCTCTCTACAAATAATTTTTGCAATAAAATCAAATCTCTCTGCGTTAGAATTGGAGAAAGTAGAATCACTTTATTACTTGGCTGACTATTTAAAGGGGTAGTTGTAATTATGAGTGGATAATCATCAGTTTGGATATTGTTATATTCACTTTTAGTAATCGGACCGATGACATTAACGTCAGGAAAATGAGCAAGTATTTCTTCTTTAAGCAGTCTCGAAGTACCCAACCCCGCAGAACAAACTAAAAGGACCGTACCTTGCTTAGCTTGCCTAACCATCTGTGAACCAAAATAAATTGCAATCAACGAAATTTCATTTTCGTTCAAATGTCCAACATTTAATTTTTCAAATGGTTGTAAAGACATTTTGGTATATGTGTAAACGTTAAAATACTTACCTTTTATCTGTGTAACTAATCCATCTCGATATTGGTGGTTATATTTAACACGGTAAAAAGTTGAAACCAAATGCGTGTAAAGATCGTTTAGTAATTGGCTTTCATTATTTGAATTCATTCCGCTTAGCTTCTTAAAATTATCTACTATCTCTTTAGTAACCTTCTTTAGCGTATTTTTAACATCGCTTTCTCCACTAAAACCAATCTCATTTTTAGGCGTCCCTAATAACATACTTTCTAAAAAATAAATCTCTTCTTCATACTTTGCTCTTAAGTCCAATCCTAATTTTGTTAGCAATTCTTTTGCCATCATAAATTCATTTTGTTTTTGTAAATGATGGTAATCCATTCCAGACGTAAACATCTCACCTGATTGTAATATGTGTCCTCGTAAGATTCGATTTAAAACTAGCATATAAAAATTTTCTAGATGTTTTTTCCCATCGTCAGTAAAATTTAAAAAACTACGCTGTTCAATACTTTCCAGCCAACTTTCAATGACACTTCTTAAGTTCATTATGGAACGAATTTCGTCAAAGTCGCCCTTTTGCTTACTTACTTCTGCTAAAACAGTTGCAATCTTTACGCTATTGTTTTGTAAAAAATACCGAATATCTACTTCATTTCCTGAAATAAAATGACCCTTTCGGTTGCCAATCACCGTTAAATGGTACTTTTTCAAAAAAACTGTAATTATCTTTTGATCATGTACAATAGTATTCCTAGAAACTTCTAAAATTTCCGCCATCTTAGCTAATGTATTGAAACTTGACTCAGTTAACATTAAAAAAATCAAGAAAATTCGACGAGAATGGGCGTCTAGAATTAGTAATTTATCACTGTAATAATTATTTTTTAAAAGGCGCTTACTTTCCTCAGGCAAATAATATCCCCTTCCGCGAATATTGCGCGGCGGTTCAATATTATTTACCATCAGCTTTTTTGAAAGGTTAGCAACGTTGTAATATATTGCTCGATTTGATAATTTAGTTTCGGTTGCTAAATCTTTTATTGAATACAAGACATTGTTTTTTAAAAGTGCTTCTAATACTTTAGTTTCCGAATTATTTAATTCCAACATATATTCACCCATGCTATTCACTAATTAACATACACAAAATCTCAGACAATAGTTAATACAATGTCTGAGAAAAAATCTGGCTATAAAATTGACAATCCCGATTCCTCAATATCCCGTTGGAACCCCTTAACCGTATCCACCGAAATTTCTAAAGCTGCTTTACCCGTTTTACTTAACTTCGTAATTAAAGCCGGTGGTACCGTAATAATATCCACCCCCATTTGTTGTGCTTCAAAGACGTTGTACACTTCTCGCGTACTTGCCCATAACAGGGAGGCTTCTGGGTGAGATTTCGTAATTTCTACACTGCTTTCAATCAAATGATGCGGATCAATCCCAGCGTCAGCTACCCGTCCCACAAAAATGGAAATTAAATTGTGGGTGCCTGGTGCTAAATTACGCTCGGCAACTTCAACCTGTTCTACCGTGGTGATTGCCGTAATGTTTAAGTTAATATGCGCTGCCGATAGCTCTTTAATCACGTCCGCCGTTGATTCTCCGGTTGTAGTAATAATCGGTACTTTTACATACACTCGGGGACCTAAATCATGTAAAATTTGAGCTTCCCGCAACATTTCTTGCGGTTCGTTACTAAAAACTTCAAAAGAAAACTCCTGCTCTGGAAATTCTGCCACTGCTTGGCGGGCAAAAGCTAAATAATCAGTCACTCCCGCTTGTTTTAATAGCGAAGGGTTCGTAGTAAAACCCTTAACGAATGCCTGCTGACTAGCAGCTCGCATTTTCTCAATTTCCGCGCCGTCTTCATAAATCTTAATAGTTAAATCATTTGCATCCATCATTTCACTTCCGCCTCTGCTAATTTTGCTTTAAATTGTTCCGCAATGTTATCTACCGTGAAGCCTGCTTGTTGAACTACTTCCGTGCCGTTCCCGCTTGCCCCAAAGTGATCAATTCCGATTACCGCGCTCGCCACTGTGGCTAAACCATTGCGACTGCCCATTTCAAGTCCTAGCTTTACCTTCACGTTCGGTGGAAGAACTTGAGCTTGATAATCCGGACTTTGAGCTTGGAAAAGCTCGACGCTCGGCATGGAAACTACTGCCACGTTCAATTTTTCTTGGGCGAGTTTTTGTTGCGCCTGTAGGGCTAAGGCGACTTCCGAACCCGTTGCAACCAAGATTCCATCCGGATTGGCAGTGGCAGCTGGCGAGAGTGTGTAGCCGCCGAAGGCCACTTTATCAGCCTGCGTTTGCGCTAATAACGGCACTTTTTGTCGGGTCAACACTAGTACCGTTGGCTGATCAGTAATTTGGCCAATCTTTTGCCAAGCGCCCAGTACTTCGTGCGCATCGGCTGGGCGAATCACCGTCACGTTAGGAATGGATCGTAATCCGGCTAGCTGTTCAATCGGCTCATGAGTTGGTCCGTCTTCGCCGACCGCAACCGAGTCGTGCGTGAAAATGTATACTGCTGGAATCTGCTGGATTGCCGCTAAGCGAATCGCCGCTTTGAGATAATCACTAAAGACAAAGAACGTGCTCCCAAACGCCCGGGTGTTGCCATGTAAGTTAATCCCGTTAACCGCAGTTGCCATGCCAAATTCGCGCACCCCGAAATAAACATTGCGTTGTTCAGGGTGTAACGCATCAAACGCCTTCGAATCATCAAGGTGAGTATTATTTGAAGAATACAAATCTGCTGAGCCGCCCCATAATTGCACGTTCTGGTCGGCAACCTGTTGCATGATTTTAGAATTACTCGTTCGAGTTGCCATGGGCTTCTGCCATGCCGGGTCATCTAAATTAAGCTTGGTCGTATCTAAGCGCGCATCTTGAAATTGGCGGTAAACTTCTGGAAACTCTGTTTGATATTCTTGGAACATCGTTTGCCAGGCTTGGTAGGCCGTTTGCTTTTTAGCTACCTGTTCTTGATAATGTTGGTAAATTTCTGGGGCAATCTCAAACGGCGCCGCTTGCCAATGATAAAATTGGCGCATCGCTGCCAAATTAGCCTTTCCTAAGGCATTTCCATGTACCTTATTCGTCCCGCTTTCCGGGGTACCATATCCGATTATCGTTTTAACTTCAATCAAGGTTGGTCGGTCGCTAGTTTGGGCTTGCTGTAACGCTTGTTGCAACCCAGCCAGATCATTGCCGTCGGTAACTTTTTGGTAATTCCAGTTAGCAGCTTTAAAACGCTGCGCGACGTTTTCGTTAGCACTTAAACTCAAAGGTCCATCAAGCGAAACGTCATTAGAATCGTACAAAACAATTAATTTATTGAGCTGTTTTTGGCCTGCAATGTTAATAGCTTCCTGACTAACCCCTTCCATTAGATCCCCATCACCAACTAAAGCGTACGTGAAGTGGTTGAAAACTGGGTAACCTGGGCGATTAACCAACGCTGCTAAGTGGCGTTCTGCCATTGCCATCCCAGCTGCCATCCCTAAGCCTTGTCCTAACGGGCCGGTGGTTGCATCTACACCGGCCGTCATCCCATATTCCGGATGTCCTGGAGTTCTAGAACCGAGCTGCCGGAACTTTTTCAATTCAGCTAACGGTAAATCAAAGCCATTCAAATGCAATAAACTATAAAGCATTGCCGATCCATGGCCCGCGCTTAGAACAAAGCGATCTCGATTAATCCATTTCGGATCTTGTGGGTTAAATTGTAAGAACTTCTCCCACAATGTGTAAGCCATGGGTGCCGCGTCAATCGGCAAACCTGGGTGTCCGCTTTGCGCCTTTTCAATCATATCTGCGCTTAGAAAACGAATTGCGTTAACCGCGTCAATATCTTTTTTAGTAAACACTTTCTTCTTCCCCCAACATTCCTTTAATCTGATGTCTTATCTCGCTGATTTAAAATTACGCTGGTTACCAGTACTATTAAGAAAAATAAAATAATTCCAGTAACTACTGCCATCGTTCCTAAGCTACCTAGTTTTCCTAATAGAATTCCGGGTACTAAATAATCTGTGTCTGCAAAAGTAGATGCCGCCAATTTTAAAGAGCCCAGTACTGGTAAAATCAATAACGGTAACCAACTAATAATTAAACCGTTTACAGTAGCACCTAAAATTGCACCTCGCCGTCCACCTTCTGAATTACCGTAAATTGCTGCTGCTGCTCCACAAAAGAAATGGCCAACCACTCCTGGAATAATTACCGTGGTTTTCATGGCAATCATCACAAACATGCTTAAGGTACCTACAATAAAGCTTACAAAAAAGCCAATTAATACAGCATTTGGTGCGTAAGGAAAAATGATTGGAACATCTAGTGCGGGTTTAGAATTGGGCACTAAGCTTTTGGCAATCCCTTGAAAGGCTGGAACAATTTCAGCTAAAATCATCCGAACACCTTGTAATACCACTACAAATCCAGCTGCAAAAGTTCCCGCTTGCACTAATGCATAAATAATGTAATTAGTTCCGCAACTTAGCTTAGTTTCTACAAAGTGCGGACCTGCTACAATAGCTAAAGCAATGTACACAATCCCCATCAATAAAGTAATTGAAACTGTTGAATCTCTTAAAAAACTTAGTCCTTTAGGAATATTTAAGTCTTCTGTACTCTTTTCTTTATTGCCAAAAATTTTTCCGACCAATCCTGCAGTTGCGTATCCAATATTCCCGGTGTGCCCCATTGCAACTGTGTCACCACCGGTGATTTTTCTCATAAAGGGTTGGCAAAGTGCTGGGGTAATCGTTAATAAAGTCCCTTCAAAAATGCCACCTAAGATAACCGTTTGCCAACCATTTCCTAAATTAGCTGAAATTAAAATTACCGCAGTTAAACAAGAAACATAAAGCATTGCTTGTCCAGTTAAAAAAATGTACTTAAACCGGGTGAACCGTGCTAAGAGAATATTTATAATCATTCCTACTAACATAATGAGCGCCGTTGTTGATCCATACTTAACTAACGCAATCGCTACAACTGCTTCATTACTTGGCACCACCCCTTGTACGTGAAGGGCCGATTGAAACATACTTGCAAACGGCGCCAACGAATTACTTAAGAGCCCTGAACCACCAATTAAGACCAAAAACCCAGCAAAAGTTTTGATAGTTCCTTGAACTACTTCAGTTGCTTTTTTCTTTTGTAGCAATAGTCCTGTCATCGCAATTAATGCGACTAAAATTGCTGGTTGCGTTGCAATCGCTACAAATAGATTTAGAATCGCTTTCATTAATGCCACCTTCTTTATTTTGTATTAACCATGTTGGATATTATTTTTATCTAGTATTTCATTAACCTTTTCCCTAATTTCATCTTGATTAATCAGGCTATTTAAAAGAATAATCTTATCTCCTGGAAGACTACCTAGTGCACTTTTCAAAGTAGTTTCGACAAAAAAGTAATCAGCTGCGTCTGCAGTCACACTTCCCACATCTGCATGATCAACTTGAATTTCTTTATCTACCTTCTCGTCGCTTAATATCTGTTGGATATTCATTTGCACCATAAAGCTACTTCCTAATCCGCTTTGACAAACTGCTAAAATCTTCATTTTCCTACTCCTCCGACAATAATTTTTTCAATACTTTGTTTATTTTCAGCGTTGAGTAATAAATCAACCCGCTTTTTATCTGTTAATAATTGCATCAACTCCTTAATTACCATCAAATGGCTTTGGTTATCATTTGCAGCTAAAACAAACCATAACTTTGCAGGATGTTGATCATTAATTAAACAAACGTCCTTTTTAGTTTTTAAGAGTGCCAATGCAATCCCATTAGAACCATCAGTCGGTCTAGCATGAGCCAAGACGACTTCCGGTCCAATGTTAAAGTACGGTCCTTCTTTCAAAGAAATCTTAATCATAGATTCAACGTACCGAGGTAAAATACTTCCGTTCTTAATTAGTGGCATTGCTGCAACCTTAATCGCCTCTTGCCAATTAAGGTGGTCAATATCTCGGTACTGAATCGTATCTTTGGTCAACAATTCATTTAACACTAGTGTTTCCTCCCTTCCTTATGCTATGACTTCATTTTACTTTTTATGAAAACGCTAACAAGGCAAGCTCTAGCAGTCGTTAGTCTGCAACTTTTGCACTCTAATTAATAATTTTTTGCGCAAAAAAAAGCTGGAAATGAATTCCAGCTTTTATAAAAATACATATTATTTTAGTGATTTATATTTTTAATACACCCTAACTAAACCAGCTCTCCTTTCACCTTCAAGTAGTGGAACGCCAACTGACAAAAAGTCATGTTTGCCCATGAAAACCATTCCCGAGTGTATTTATCAGGATTGTTTACGTCGATTCCTTCGTGGCACTGGTTGGTATTCGCATCCGTTTGACTAATCACGTTCAGCTTAGCGGTAATCAAGTTTAAATCACTAGTCGTTAACCCCTCCATTGCTAATGCGATTGGCCATACGTAATTTTGGGGTGTATGCGGACTACCAATTCCCGACAAAATCGTCCCTCGATAATAATAGGGATTATTAGAAGATAAAATAAACTTTCGCGTATTAACGTACACAGCATCCCGTTCATCTGTATAACCAATAAAGGGGATTGCTAGCAAACTAGGAACGTTGGCATCATCCATTAAATTATAGTTACCCAATCCGTCAACTTCATAAGCAAACATCCGAACTCCGTCCGATAGTTCGACAACTCCGTAACGTTCAATACCGCTTCTAACTTCGTTAGCTAAGCGATTCATTTTAGTCGATAAAGCTGCATCATCTATTCGTTGCTCCTTCATGATTTTTAACAGGTGTTCAATTACCGTCACAATCATCATGTTTCCTGGCACGAGATACCCGTATTTACATGCGTCATCACTTGGTCGAAAACCGGACCAGACCATCCCCGTATAACCAATTCTAGTCCCTCTACCTGCATTGCTTAACGTGTCCGAGGCTGGACCAACGTCTCTTTCAAAGAAATACTCAGAATGTTCATGGTGCTGCTCTTTAATAAAGGTATCGACAATCAAATCTACGGTTTGCCAAAAATAGTCTGTAAAATGTTGCGCATATCCCGTATCTTCATATAATCGAACTGCTAGTAGTAGTGGCGCACATAGGGAATCAATTTCAAATTTACGTTCCCAAACCAAATCAGAAATTCTGACATTAGAATAATCAGGATTAAAATGTGCTCCCGAAGCGGTTTTGTTAAACGCATTCGCGTAAGGATCGTGATTCACATAATCTAGTTGTTGATTAATCACGCCGTGAATTAAGCCCTTTAAATCCGGGATGTCTTCACTAATACTTAAATAAGGTAATACTTGAAAAGTGGAATCCCTTAACCACATTGCCGGAATATCACCCGTCGCAATAAAAACGCGGTCGTCTTGCACTTCGACAGTGTTAGAAATTGTGTCAATAATCGCATTTTTAAACATTGCCGTAGTTTTAGCGTTGGTTAAACTAATTTTTTCAGCGTAATTTCTAACTTGTTTAATTAATTTTGTTTGATCAATGAACATGTGCTCTTCCATTATTCTCAATCACCACCAATTATTTCTCCGATAGGAAACAGTCCAATAGTCCGAATTTCCCCTGGTTTAAACTTCGGTAACGAATAGTTTTTCACCGCGTTTGCTACTGTTTGTTGGACCTCACCTTTTAGGTCCATTAAAGATACGTTAACATTCTGCGTAAATTGCAGATTTCCCGGGTTAGCCACGGTTTGTTGCGTAGGATTATATAATCGTAATTCATATCCTGTCTGATCTACCGACGTTTGAAAACTGCTTAAGGTAACTTTTAAATTGTTAATCTTGACGATTGGCCGATGTTTAACCTCATTAGCAAGTTCATTAACCGCAAAGTATTGCAATGGAGTAGTAAATCGGTTAATTACTTGGCGCTGGTAATACAAACCAGATTGCGATACTTGCAGATGCATACATTGCAATTGTCGTGGATCCCAATCGTGAGTAATTACAATTGCACCTTGGAAACTTTGCTCGCCCATTAACTGGCTATCGGGGGTGGCTACTGATTTCATCACTAAACCAGAAGCATCTCCAGGGCGGCGTTTTAAGTCTGGTCGGCCTAAGAAACCTACACCACGAAAAAGCGTAACTGCTAATTTAGCGAATTGGTCACCAATTGCTTGGAATTCTCGCATACCAGCAGTAATGAACGAAAAACTTTTTTCTCTATCATGAACATTGGCAAAGTGAAGCATCGGTCTTAATGCCGTAGGTTCTTCCCGATATCCAATTGCTTGCCAATTATCCATTTTAGGGTCAATTACTGGACGTTGAGCAACGCCAAATTGGGTGTCCGCAAAAGTATTTTGGGCTTTTACCCCCGTGTTCATCACCAAACGAAGTCGGTGATCAAGTACTTGGTTATTAACATTCATCTTAAACTTTATCAAATCACCACCTTGATCTAGCTGCAACTTTATTCGGTAAGTAATAGCTCCGTTACTTTTTTTTGCGGCTCGTTCTTGCAAATCATAAGGAACGTGCCACGTGCCTTCCAAAAGCATTATTTGCGTTTGCTTTCCTGCTTTGGTAGTAATTGTTGCATTCGCAAATCCTAAGTTGATAATCCAATCTTTGTATGCAGGCGAATAATCGTACGTATCTCCTTCGTCGCCGCCGTCTTCAAAGCTTAATGCATTTGTATAGGTACAATGATTTAGTTTATCAGTTATGTTTAACTGCCCATTTTCAAATTCTATCTGGTATTTTTCATTTTGAATTTCATTAGTAACCGAAGCAGCTAAAATTTCCTTACCGGCGGTGCCTTCTTTAATTCTAAAACTAGTCCAGTCGGTAGCCTTAATCTGCACTCTCATAGCTATTCGACTCACGTAATAATATTCGTTATCCATCTCCGCTGGATTTCGCCGTAATGTAGCAGCGTTGCACTGCTTTTGTTCAATTAGATCAAAACCTATTTTGCCATCTTGAGATATAATTTCAAAAGACGGGGTCGTAGTGCTGACCTCTAACTCCCGGACTTCGTCTACTGACATTGGCAACGGGTTCCATAAGAATAAGTCGTCCCCATTCTTCACTGAAACACTTAATTTTCGTAACAAATAGTCTTTTAAAGAACGCGCAAGTTGTTGGGCTTCTACCGCACGATTATAAATATCTCGGTTAGTTTTATCACTATTGCTTCCTCCCGAACTATCATGCGCTTGTCCTTTAGCAATTATTTGCCAAACCTCATCAATTAATCCTTGCTTAACTTCCATACCCTGTTGGCGGGAAATTGCTGAAAGTGGTTCTACCTGGTAAATCATCAATTGCTCTAGCTCATCATAGATTTGTTTGAGATCATAACGAGAGGAATAAATTCCTCGATGAATTTTTGAAACTGAAGGATCAATAAACTCACCACTAAGCTTAGGAAGCACCCCATTTTGTTCTAAGGCATTAAAGTATTCCGGATAGTTGCTTTCAATGATTTCATATTCTCCAGCTAATTCTCGATTGGCCAACTTTAAGCGTTTCTTCAAATTAAAATCTACCGCTCGTTGGTCGCCCCCAATTGGTAAGACCAAATCTTCTACGTTGGTATCTGTAGAAATGTTTTGCATTAACTCCTTAAAGTTATCTTTTTCAACTAAGTCTACGCCCGCATAGTACCCATTTTTGATATTAGCCGTCAGCACTTTTGAACCATCTTCACTCGTCCAGTAAAAATATCTAACTTTTTGGTCCGCTGGAAGTCCCCGCCAAAACACGGCATCTTTAATGCCAAAACCATTATATATTTTCGGCATATCTTTACTCTGACCAAATGAATCCGGGAGGTATCCTACCTTAGTAGATTTACCTAATTTTCTACTAGCCTTCAAGCCTAACCGTAAGTTTCTAACCGCCGACTCACCCGAAGTTACCATTTCATCAATTTGGGTGTACCACGGCCCCACAAACAATCGTCCAGCTTTTACGTACTTTTCAAGCGTAGCTCTTTTTTCAGGACAGGTTTTTAAATAATCATCTACAATGGCCATCTGTCCATCTAGCATGTAATACTCCAGCTTATTTTCAGCTAACGCCTTGAAAACATCGTCCATGTGAAAGATAAATTGTACCCGAGCCTCCTGACGTGAAAAGTACCATTCAAAATCCCAATGCGTATGTGCAACTGCGTAAACTTTTTTCAAAACCAACACTCCTTCTCTACTTACCTACTTAAACTGCTAATTCTTGATCAGCCACCGCACGTTCATGTCGTTGGTTAATAATTACAAATGGCGCGTACAAGAACACGTCCAAAACGACTAGCACAAACGTTAATACTACGGGACTGAAATGAAAGGCACCTAGGACCCAAGTACTAATAAAAATTGGTTCGTTTCCTGAATTTAACACTACTAAAGGTACTACCCAGCCAATTGCCGTAACTACGTACGCAATTACTGCATTAATAATTGGAACTAGAATCCACGGAATGAACATCAACGGGTTCAAGACAATCGGCAAACCAAAAATAACCGGTTCGTTAATTCCAAAGCAGCCAGGAATTAAGGCTAATTTTGCAACCTCCCGTTCTTTTTCACCTTTACGAGTGAAAATTAACATCGCAATAATTAAACCAAAGGTCGCCCCTGATCCACCTATCATTGCGTAAACGTTAGTCATTGTATTTGGTGCAATGGAGATGCCTGCAAAACTTTGAGTTTTAGCAAATTCAGCGACGTTTTGTAAGAAAAGTGGCAACCAAAACGCTGAAACCACACCCCATACAATATTGAAACCATGCAAACCTAAGAACCATAAGATTTGTTCCAATAAAATTACGATAATAATTGCTGGTAATCCGGTTCCGACGGTTAATAATGGCTTAATCAAAACTTCGGAGATCATTTGGACTAAAGAAACGTAACCTAAAGACTGAATTACAATCCGTAAGGCGCCAAATACTAATAAAACTTCTGAAATAGGAATTAATGAAAGAAAGGAGTCAAAAACGTTTTGAGGAACGTTGCCAGGCATTTTAATGGTGAACTTGCTCCGAGCAAACTTTGCGAATAAAGCTACCGAAATCATACCGACAATTAGCCCCGTAAACATCCCTTCGTAACTAAAGAATGATGTTGAAAAGCCCTCGATCACCTTTGCCTTAGTATCTAAAAAATTAACGTTATTGGGTACCATAACAAAATATGCTGCTAGTGCTAGTAAAGTAGCAATAATTGGATTTAAGTTGTCATTACGCGAATCCCGTTTTAATTCCACCGCATAGGAATAAGCCGATGAAAATACCACAATTAAAGCGACAATCCCTAAGGTTGCCGTACCTAGGTACCCGAAAAGATTGCTTATATTGGTCAAAATAACGTTATCTAGGTGCTTAGCCTTGATTAACGCGTCAATCTGCATTTTAATTAAGTTTGAAAATGATCCGACAACGGTAAACGGAATTGTTCGAACAAACGCATTTTTAATTGCTTGTAAGATGGTATTCCGCTCTACCCATGAAGAAACTTTCAGTAATGGTTCTTGAATTGACTCAAGTTTGAATTTCATAACAGTTTTCTCCTTGTATTGTTTTTCGAAATCAAGCGCTTTCATTTCACCTATTATATTAAAGTCAATTTATAAATTTGTAAATACAATTTTCAAACAAAAATGTATACAAATAATATTTTTAGCGTTAATATGTATATACAAATCTTAAATAAGGGGTTTATCTTTATGTTCAGATATCGTGAGGTCTACTCAGACATTAAACGAGACATCTTAACTAATCACTATCGTGCTGGCCATGCTTTGCCTACCCAAGATGAGTTAGCTAATAAATATGACATTTCTCGTATTACCTTAAAAAAATCTATTCATTTGCTAGAGGAAGAAGGATTAGTATTTAGCAAGCAAGGATCCGGCACCTTTGTCCGCCAAAGGATGAACAATCAGTCCGGTGAATTGTTGCCCCTTGACTTACCCGTAGGTGTAACCTATTCTCATCGTGACCAAAAAATAACTAGTAAAATTTTGTATTTTGATGCCCGTTTGCCATCTAAAGAGGAACAAAAAAATTTACAAATAAAGGGTAATGAACCTGTTTATGAAATTAAGCGTCTTCGATTAATTAATGGAGAAAAATACAGCTTTGAGCACACCCTCATGCCAGTCAGCATCGCTCCATTAGACGAAAAAATCATTCAAGGATCCATTTACGACTACTTAGGCAGCAAAGCAAAATTACAGTTAACGGATGCTCAAAGAATTGTCTATGCTGAAGCTGCTGATGAAGAAGCTGCTAGTATTCTTGGCGTTAAAGCTGCTAGCCCTCTTTTTGTAATCAAACAAACCGCCTATGACCAACGTGGCCGGGCTTTTGAATATTCAATTTCTAAATTTATTGGTGATCAAAGTCAGTTTGTTTTGGATGTCCATTTAAATAAATAATTTTTATACTAAAAAGCAGGTCTCCATGTTTAAGGTGGAGTCCTGCTTTTTAAGTTTACTAATTTATTTTAAATACCATCTTCCGCAAAATTTTTAGTTGAAATCGGCTCACTAAAGTCTGCTAACTTTGCCGTATCCTTAGTGATTTTAACAAGATCTTGAGCGTATGCTTTTACACTATCGTATTCTTTAAAAATTGATTCTAGTAAAGCGTTAAGGTTGCATCCCGAAACAACTTCAATTTTTTTGTTAAGAACCGAAATTTTCGCTGCTTCCTTAAATGGGGTACCTCCAGCAAAATCCGTAAAATACAATATTGCTACATTTCCCTTAGATACGTTTTCTAGTTCAACAGCCAAATCTTTTTCACTCATTGTTTCTGTAAAATCGATTGCCATTATTTCTTTATGTTCTCCAGAAAGAAGCTCAAGAGCGCTTTTCAAACCAGTAGCAAAGTTTCCGTGTCCAGTAATAATTGTTTTAATCACTCGTACCGCCTCACTTACATAATATTAAAAAATGAACACAAAATACAAAGTACAAATACTACTTCAATAAGTACGATGGGAGATACTTTCTTTTTTAGTAACCAATAAAGAAAGAACGTAAATCCTAAAGGTAAGATATTAGGAAATATTTTATCTAGAAAGTCTTTTTGCAATGATACTGTTCCAATTTTTACACTAAGTGATAGCGAAACATACGAGCTAATTAATGCTCCAATTACAGTTAAACCCATAATCGTCGCAACTCGAGCGATAATTTCAGAATTATCTTGAATAACGTCAATAGCCTTAACACCAAGGTTATATCCTAAATGCGCAAATGGAATTCGGCATAAAAATATCGCTAAATACACAATGAAAAACAGAATGGGTCCTAAGATATTTCCCTTGGATGCAAATGAAGCTGCTATTCCACCAACAATCGGCATTAAAGTAAACCAATATATTGCATCACCTATACCTGCCATTGGTCCAAACAATCCGTTTTTTAACCCGCGAATCGTTTGTCGATCAACTCTTTTTTCTTCTAAACTCGTTAAAAGTCCCATTAAAATTGAAACTAGCGGCGGTGAAGTATTAATGAATTCCATGTTATCGGCCATTGCATTGGCTAAGCCCTTTTTATCATTACCAAATATTTTCTTCCATATTGGTACTTGTGCCCAAGCCCATCCCCCAGCTTGCATTCGTTCATAAGAAAAGGCTGCTTGAAGCAACGACGAGCGAATAGCAAGTTTAGTTATGTCTTTATTGGTTACTTTTTGAATATTGCCATGATTTCCTCTAGATTCCATCTTCTTCACCTCCATCAGCTGCTTTTATAGCATCGATTTGTTGTTGCAACTTTTTATTTTTCTTGTCTCTAAAGAATTCAATCATTGCAAAAATAACTCCTACAACAGCAGCAGGTAAAACATTAGAAAAGTTAATGAAGCTTGCTACAACAAAACCTAGCAATAAGAATGGTAGGTACTCCACCCTTAAAAGTACTTTTAACAACATCGCAAATCCCACAGCCGGTAAAGCGCTTCCAGATAATTCAAAACCATGGATTAACCATAGTGGCATGGCTTTCACTAATGCTTGCATTGGGCCCTGAGCTGCATAAGCTGACAAAAAGATTACTACAAAAAATAAAATTCCCACAATTGTCATAATAAGATACGGAATAGAACCAAACTTTTTTGTATCTGCATTCGCAGCTGCCTTATCCATTACCGGCATAAAAACCGAAAATAACGAATAACACATTAATAAAATATATTGCATAAGCATTGCAAAAGGCAAAGACAGCCCTACCGCAGTAGCAGGAGCAACTTCTGCGGTATATGCAATAACTACCGTCATAATTCCACAAACTGCTGGATTAGGCGGTTGCGTCCCTCCAGCCGGAGTTAACCCCGCAAAAGTAAGCTCTGTAAGCCCCCCAGCTATTATTCCTAAAGTTGGTACTCCAAGTATAAAACCAGCTACTGTACAACTTATGATTGGCCTAAAGATATATAAAACCTCTAGCCACGAATCAAGACCTGCTATAACTGCAAATATGGATAACATAAGACCCTGGGTTAGAGTAATTGACATCGCATAGCCCTCCTAATTGAGCAATCTTAAAAATTAATTTTCGTCTTATGATCCCCTGGAACATCTTGTATATATACATTAACGCCCTTTTGGACTATCTCTGTAAGAGTATTTTTATCATTTTGATCTACATAAACCTTTTTAGTAATCTCCTCTTTACCAGGCGCAAAATGCATATTTCCTACATTCAGTTCTTTAATGGGCACTCCCCCGTCAATTAGCGTTAATGCGTCTTCTGGAGTTTTTACAACAATAAAAATTTTTTGTCGATCTGCTGCTTTTTGAATCACGTTAATAGTTTTTTGTAAACTAAAAAACCTAATTTGAGCTCCTGATGAATCCGCAGTACTCTTCATTAATTTTTGTTGCAAATCGTCTGTTGCAACTTCGTCATTCGCAACTAGTATTAAATTAGCACCTAAAGTTTTAGTCCAGGTAACTCCGACTTGTCCATGTACTAAGCGATTATCTATTCTTGTAAGTAAAATATGTGGTTCTGTCATAGTATGTTCCTCCTTATGTCGCACAAAAAATACATGAGATGATGCTGGTGAAATGGCCGTACTCATATAAGTAATGCGATTATCCTCATTCTCGTACGTAGTTATTGCTTTAACATAAGATTCTCTAGGAGCTGCACTTGGTATTCCATGCAACCTAGGAGGGATACTTTCAACTTCTGTATCAATTTCATGGTGCAATAAATTAGGATTCAAATTAAATTTACGAGTAAGTAATGGAATAATTTCAGCATTTTCAAGTTCTGCCGAAGTAATCATAGGAAAATCTTCAAATATTATAAATGTTTCCCGCTGAATAATCGGTTTTCTATCAGATATATAAACTTGATTAATACGATATAAGTAATCGCTATTCTTTGCTTTCATCAGTTTTCTAATATTTGGTTCTTCTCCATCTGCTAGAATAGAAAATTCGTGCAACTCGATGTAAACAGAATGCCCTAATCTTCTGAGATCCTCACTGTTATTGTCAATAAAGCTTACTTCCGAATCCGCATACGCATCACGTTTTTTTACAAAGCTACCTTGGCCTTGGCGCCTTGTTATATATCCCTTTTCTTCCAACTCTGCTAAAGCTTTACGAACTGTAATTCTGCTGACGTCATACTGATTACACAGTTCTTTTTCTGACGGAAGTTTAGATTTGATTGCAAATTCTCCGCTTTCAATTTGCTGTATCAATTCTTCACTAATTTGTTTATATTGCCAGAATGGTTGTTTTCTCATATCTTTCACCAACTTGTTATATCGATATAACAACCATACCCACACTATAGTCTGTCGTCAAGTTTATGTCAACGCTTTCATAGGTGCTTTATGCCGATATATCGTTATTTTTTGTTTTTAAGGCCTTGTCTTGTTATATGTAAATACAGGCGTTATATTTTTTATTTGAAATAAAAACGTATATAAGTCTATCATACCGTTATTCTGTAGTTTGAAAATTAAAAGATACTATAAAATTCCCTCCATTATTACAAGTGCAACAGTTATTTTTCCACTGATAGTCAAATTATTATTGTAACAAAGATATAAATTTTTCATTAGTAACAAAAAAAAGCATATTGAATACATATTGGATTACTGCTTTTAATAATTAATACTCATAAAATAATGCAATATAGACAACAAAAAAGCAGACCAATGTTATAAACATCAGATCCTGCTTTTTAAGTCTAATATGCTAAATAATTAATCTTTTAACTCGATTTTACCGACGACAAAAATGTAAGAAAGCGCGCCCAGCAAAGCAATTGCTGCTATGAATACCAAGGCTGAAGAAAAATTACCATTAGAAACTAGAATACCAATTACAACTGGGATCACTATTGAAGATAAAGCCCCACATCCGTTAAATATTCCACCTGCCAATCCAATTAAGTGTTTAGGAGCTAACGCAGTAACGAATACCCAAGTAATGGTCGCCAAGCCGTTTCCAAAAAAAGCAATCGACATAAATAAGATAATCAAAGCTGGATTAGAAACAAAGTTTGCCCCTAAAATTAAAAGCGTTAACAATAGCCCCGTAATTACGGGAGCTTTACGGGCTAAACTAGCTGAACGTCCTTTTTTAATTAACTGATCAGAAATAAACCCTGCCAATATTACCCCACAAAAAGCTGCTAAATATGGAATTGAAGACAAAAAACCGGACTGCAAAAAATTAACGTGCTTTGCTTTTGTTAAATAGGTTGGAAACCATGTTAGGAAAAACCAAAACGTCCCCGAAATTGCAAATTGCCCAATATAAATTCCAATCAATCTTCGTGAAAATAGCTGTTTGATGTTTTGCGAATTAAGTTTAACTTTGTGCTTATCAACATTCTTCAAATCATCGTCAGTAATTGCGCCTCCAGCTTTTATATATTTTAATTCGTCTTGGCCGACAAATCGGCTTTTATCTGGGTCAGAATAAAATATATACCAAATAATTGACCAGATGATTCCAACTACTCCAGTTACGACGAATAGCCCTCGCCAACCAATTGAATTATGAATTCCGTATAAAATTGGAGTTGAAAACGCTAATCCTAAGAATTGGGCAGACGAATAAATTCCGATTGCCGTACCCCGTTCGTCTTCGGGAAACCAATAAGAAATCGCCCGGTTATTAGCTGGCATTACCGGTGCTTCAAAAAATCCTACTCCTAGTCGTAATCCCATTAATTGCCCAAATCCACTAATGAATGCTTGAAATACCGTGACCAATGACCAACCAAATAAACTAATGAAATACATTATTCGGGAACCAAACTTATCCAGTAAAATCCCTCCTGGAATTTGCATTGCAGCATAAATCCAACCAAATGCCGAAAAGATAAGGCCTTGCTGGACAGTTGATAGTCCTATCTCTTTAGATAATTCCGGCATCGCAATCGAAACATTTGTACGATCCATGTAATTAATCACTATATTAATAAAAACAAAAGCTAAAATTACGTAGCGCATATTTGTTGATAATCTTTTAGACTTTTCTAAAGGTGCCATACGAACCTCCTAATATACTCGAACTTCAAATAAAGAAAACTGTTGACTACCATTGGTTTGGAGTAACTCTAATTTCAATTTATTAGTCTGAATAGGTTGCTCAAATTCTTTCACCAAATGCCGTTGACGATTTTGATCTACCGACCACCACCGTTTCCAACTACCGTTTTTCCAGTAGTATAGGTTAAACGCCTTTACTAGTTCGGGGACCTCATCAAAATACGTACGATGGTGGTGTAGATTAATAATATCTTCGTTAACGTCATCGTTAAATGTCAGGTTAATCTGTTTCATATTCTGGAGTCCTTTCCAACTTAGTTCGATGGCTTCTGGTTGACCGTTAAAATTAGTAACCCACATATTGGGCCCACCATAAGGTCGAACATACCCATTAATAATTTTCGTTGGTTGAAATGCGTTAGTTTGTTTTACTCGAAAAACAAAGTTCCGCCGGTTAATTAATTGATTTGTCCAATACAATAGTGGACTCTTTCGAGAATAATCATGCAGCTCCGGCTGGTTCAATTCGGCAATAGGATTATTTACATAGCTCAAAACTCCGGCAAACTCTTGATTACCTAGATATAAAATACAGTCTTCGTTTTTTTCAATTACCACAAATAAGTTTTGTGCATGACTAGGTTTGTAATTAACTTTTACTTCTTGCCATCCGTTAAACCCTTTATCGATTTTTATTTTTTGTTTGCCAATTAAAGTATCCGGAATATAATTTTGTGGATTCCCGGTACTGTACCACTTAACTATTAAAGAAGTCGCCTTTTCGGTTGATAAAAAAATATCCAATTGGTTAACTTGAGGATCTACGGGAATGGTAAAAGCCGCTGCTTTAGTTAATCGATATGGTTCAGCATTCGCCACGTAAGTGTTAATTTCAGTTAATGTGCTAGTGGACGTAATGTCAGCCTGCCGGGCTAGGTCGTGTTCATCTTGATTTTTAATCCCTAATATCGCACCGTCTTCTCTCAATAAAGTTTGCTGATATTCCTTTAAATAGTGCAAATAAACATCGCGAGGATTAGCGTTATGTTTAACTGCAATGGCGGCTGCAGTCCCTGCTGCCTGCCCCATTACTGCGCAGGTTGCCATTACGCGAACCGTTCCAAAAGCTACGTGAGAAGTAGAAACATCTCTTCCGGCTAAAAATAAATTGTTAATATTTTTTGAATACAGTATGCGATATGGAATATGATAGATCCCATCAGGAACGGAATGTTGTGCGCCAACAGAGTCGTTGTAAACGCCAGAAGCTGGATGTAAGTCAATTGACCATCCTCCAAAGCCAATCCGATCTTTAAACAACACTTGTTCTTCAATATCAGTTTGCTTTAGTGTATAATCTCCTTCAAACCTACGATATTCTCTTTTCCCAGGTACTGAACCAATCCATTCCAAAGTTAAGTTATCAGCATCATAGTTCCCGGAATTTTTAATATAATCCCAAATTCCGTATACGATAGCTTGCAATTCGTCTCTAATTTTTTCGTTATCCTGAAGAACGTCTAACTCACCGCCCCATTCAATCCACCAATAAGCACAACCATTATCTTCTTTTTTAATAATTCGATTTTTAATAATTGAAGTCTTAGTAATGTCTCTTGCAAAGCTTGGTTTAACGTACTTTACTGGACGACCAAGATCCTTAGTATAGAAAAATAGTGTGCTACCTAGGGTCGTTTTATCTTCGTGAAGCGGTGCTAAGCTTTCGTTAAATTCTACCCGACTTTCTCGTCCAAGCCGAAATTTTGCTCCCGCTAAAAAAGCTACGATGCCATCTCCACTGCAATCAATAAAGTGGGAGCTCTTGAAAGTAATTAGTCTTTCTGAACCTGACATAAAACCTGAAATTGATTCGATCTTTTGATGGTCCTGCATTTTCACCGTCATTATTTCGGTATTCAAAAATAAGCGGATGTTACTTTCCTCTTTTACCTTTTCCATTAATAATGCATCCCATAAGTATGGGTTTCCCTCTGGATTACGGTACTGATTTTCTACAAATAATTCCCCCATAATTCCCGTCTCTCTTGCATATCGATTAACTCCATGCTTAGTTGCGCCTGCCACCCATACACGAATTTCGCTGCTTGAATTTCCCCCCAAGACTCCTCGATTTTGTACTAACGTTACTTTATGATTCAAGCGTGCTGCGGCGATTGCAGCACAAACACCTGCTAATCCGCCACCAATCACCGTTATGTCAGCGGTTACATTTTCTTCTAACATCATATTCGCCTCCTTGGTCTTAAGATACCCAGTTGTGACCATTTGCACAATTTACTTTTTTTAGTTAAACATGTATTATTTTTGTCAAAATACAAAGGAGGATTTTCCGATGTCTGTTGAAACTGCTGGATATGCATATTGGCAAAATAAGCCCCGTTTTCAACTTAGTGCTGACGTAGATTCACAATACGTCATGTACATCATTGAAAAAGGAGCTTGTTGGTTCCACTTCAATAATCATGAGGGGGTTGCTAAAGCAAATGATGTTTTAGTCGTCCCGCCATATACTAACTTTCAGCGTAAAATGCTACTAACCATGACTTTTCACTTCGTCCGTTTGACTTCTGATACTGACATTCCCCATTCTATGATTGGAAATCACCACTACTCTACTAGCCGCTTTACTGAAAACTGTAGCATGCTAAAGAAAACGAACTTTAGTTTTCATCCCCGTGCTCAAATAGTTCGTAATCACATTGTTAATGATTTTATGATCACTAAAATTATGACTTATTTTCAACCATCCCCGAAAAATATTCGTCATCGCAATCAGACAATTACTGCTGCAATTAATCTAATGCACCAGGATTTAACACTTTCCATTAGCAAAATTGCTTCCCAAGTTGGACTTAATGCTGCCTACTTTTCTAAAACTTTTAAAAAAGTAACTGGTGAGTCTCCAATTAGTTTTTATACCAAAATCAAACTTAAAAAGGTTCAATCCCTATTAATTACTACCGACCTCTCGCTAACAGAAATAGCCGATACAACTGGTTTTAATGATTCATTCTATTTAAGTCGGGTTTTTAGTCGCTACTTAAACTGCTCACCAAGTGAATTTCGAAAAAATCATACTATCTAATTAAAAAAGGAAGCTGTTTTACAGAATAGCTTCCTTTAACGTTGTATATATTTTTAATTTGAAAATTTATCAATGTACTTTTTAGCAATTTGTCTAGCATCAAATCCATACTCTTTCATCATCTGGTTTGCATCTCCACTTGCTCCGAAATGGTCAATTCCAATATTCAATCCATTGAGTCCAGTATATTTGTACCACGATAATGTAGATCCCAACTCAATAGACATTCGGTTTTTTATATTAGCAGGTAAAACCTTCTCTTTGTATTCCTTAGTTTGCTTATCAAATAAATCAGTACTTGGCATTGAAACAACTGCAACGTTGTATCCTTTTGAACCCAGCAATGATTGGACTTCTAACGCCAACTTGACTTCCGAACCAGTTGCTATTAACACTCCCGTTTGAGACTTGTTTGATTTAGCAGGTGAAACTATATATCCGCCCTTCAAAACGCCTTCTGTACCGTACTGGAGGGTGCCTTCAAGAACTGGCAAGCTTTGACGCGACATTGCCAATACAATTGGCCCCCTCTGATTATTTAAGACATAATTCCAAATAATTTGAGTTTCTACAGCATCCGCCGGTCTAAATAATGTCAAGTTAGGTATTGCACGAATACTATCTAGTTGTTCAATTGGTTGGTGGGTTGGTCCATCTTGACCTAGCGCAATCGAATCATGGCTAAATGCAAATAATGTCGGAATATCTTGTAGCGCTGCCATCCTCATTGCATTTCGCATATAATCAGAAAACACAAAAAATGTGCTTGTAAATGTTTTGCTTCCTCCATACAAAGTTATTCCATTTGCAGCTGCAGCTTCAGCAAACTCCCGTACTCCGTAATATATGTTGTTATTTTGATAATTTTCAGGTCCAAATCCTTCATCATTTTCAAAATAGGTTTTATTGCTACTGGACAGATCAGCGGATCCACCCCAGAAATTAATTTTTTCATTCAAAGTTTCTTGCATTAGGCGATGGACTGTATTACGCGTTGCTTCTTTCTCACCTATAGAAGCTTCTACGTTTTTATGAACTTTAAAGATTCCATTAAAATTCCCAATCATTTCATCATACAACTTCGGATAAGTAATTTTATATTTATCCATTAAACTCATCCACTCATTGTATTGATGTGTACCTTTCTTTGTAATTATTTTAAACCGTTCTTTTACTTTATCAGAAACAACAAACGGCTCTTCATCATACCCCAAATTATCTTTTGTTTCTTTACACTCATCGCTTGTTAAGGGATTACCGTGTACCGTATTTTTTCCAGCGTATGGTGATCCATATCCTAAAACTGTTTTCACTTCAATAATGGTGGGCTTACCGACGAACCCTTCCGCTTTACTTAGTGCATCATCGATATCTTTTAAATTATTACCATCATTAACACGAATATAGTTCCACCCATAAGCTTCAAAACGCTGTTTGACATTATCATTTACCGTTTTATTTGCATTAGCATCTAAAGTTACTCCATTTGAGTCGTACATAACTACTAAGTTATCTAATTTTAAGTGGCCTGCTAAACTCGCTGACTCATGGCTAATCCCTTCCATTAAGTCTCCATCACTTACGATAGCGTATACATTATTATCAATCACTGTAAAATCTTCTTTATCGTAAATAGTTGAAAGGTGCTTTTCGGCCATAGCCATCCCGACAGCCATCCCTAAACCTTGTCCTAAAGGACCTGTGGCCGCATCTACTCCATCAACACTAAGCTCAGGATGGCCTGGTGTTTTACTATTTAATTTTCTAAACTCTTTCAAATCCTTCAGTGTTATATCAAAACCTAACAAGTGTAAAAGTGCATATAACATCGAAGAGCCATGACCTGGAGATAAAACAAATCGATCCCTATTAATCCAGTTAGGTATCTTAGGATTTATTTTCATGTGATTTTTATACAAAACATATAACATTGGTGAAGCACCAAGGGGAAAACCGGGATGTCCAGATTTTGCATTTTCTATCATATCAATGCTTAATGCTCTAATAGTATTGACAGCTTCTATATCTACTTCATCAAAACTCATTATTTATCTCTCCCTTATTCAGTAATCTTCTTACTTCTTTTAGCCACAATAATTGATGCTGTAGTGAACGCAATTATAATTAAAGCAACTACAACTAAAATTGCGATTTGACCGCCAAGCTGTCCAGACCAACCAATTAATGAACCCCAAACACCAAAGTCAGCATCAGAGAACATTGCATTACCAAATCCTATCTTTCCTAAAACTGGAATTAACGCTAATGGTAAGAAACTAATCACAATTCCTTGGAAGAAAGAACCAATAATTGCACCACGTCGTCCTCCAACCGCATTACCGATTACTCCTGAGGTAGCACCACACATAAAGTGCGCTACTACTCCTGGTATAACGATTACTAAATGGAAAGAAATCATTAACAACATGCTTACAACGCCGCCAATAAAACTTGCAAAGAAACCTACAATTACAGCATTAGGGGCATAAGGAAATACAATTGGACAATCTAGAGCTGGAACTGCATTTGGTACTAATTTCTCAGAAATTCCTTTAAACGCCGGTATAATTTCATTTAAAATTAAACGTACACCTGAAAGAATTACATAAACACCTGCAGCAAAAGTACCTGCTTGGACAATTGAGTACACGATATAATTCATATCACCACTCATCTTCCCAACGTAAGCTGGACCAGCACAGATAGCTAGAATTACATAAATAACTGCCATAGTAATAGTAATTGCTACCGTTGAATCTCTTAAAAACGAAACGCTCTTGGGAATATTTAAATCTTCTGTTGAATGTTTATCATTACCAAAAGCTTTAGCAAAAATACCAGAAATCCAATATCCAAAATCACCTGTATGTGCTAAGGCCACCGTATTACTTTTTGTAACCTTACTAACAAAGGGCTGAACCATTGCCGGCATGGCTGTATCAGCTACACCAAGAACTAGTCCTCCTAATAAAATGATGCTCCAAGTTTCAAAACCAGCAACTTGAAGTAGTACTGCCAGCATGGCTGCCATGTAAAGCATGACATGCCCGGATAAATATATATATTTAAAACTAGTGAACCTAGCCAAGAGAACATTAATGATCATACTTAGTAACATGATTAGCGCTGTAGTCGTCCCATACTGCACTAAAACAACGCCCACAATAGCTTCATTATTTGGAATGACTCCTTGTACATGAAAAGCATGAATAAACATTTTACCAAGTGGATCTAAAGAACCGGTTACAATACCAGCTCCTCCAGTTAACACTAAAAAACCAATGAAAGTTTTTATCCCACCACTCACAATATCTGGAAAGGACTTCTTTTGTAAGGCCAATCCTAAAATTGCTATCAAAGCTACTAAGATTGCAGGGGTTCTAACAATACTAATAATTAAATTTAATACACTTTGCATCAACTATTCCTCCTACATAATTCCTTGATCCTTCAGGAAATTTTTTAATTTTTCGGCCAATTCATCTTGGTCAATAATACTTTCTAAAACCGTAACTTTATCACCTAAACGGTCCTCAGCAGCATCTTTCAAATCTCTTCCAACAAAAAAGTGGTCTGCTGCATCATAGTTTGCACTTCCCATATCCATATGTGTTGATTCAACTTGATCATCTAATCCCCATTTTCCAATGATTGATTGCATATTCATATCAACCATCATGCTTGATCCAACACCTGTACTACATACTGCTGCGATTTTAATCATTATTCATTTCTCCCTCTAAAATAGTTTTTTCGATATCTTCACTGTTTTGCGCTTGAATCAATTTATTTAGTTTTTCCTTATTACCAAGTAAAGTTGCTAATTCTGACATCGCACGTATATGAGAAGTGTCATCGATTGCCGCCAAAACAAAAACTAATTGGATTTGATGTTTCGAATCTATCAAATCTATTGGTTTTGAAAGGTGTAACATTGACATTCCTAATTCATTAACTCCCTTCTCTGGGCGAGCGTGCGCAAAGGCCACTAAATTCCCAATATTTATATATGGTCCATTTTTCTTAACGTTTTCAATCATCGCATCAACATACGTTGTATCCACATTTCCACTCTTGACTAAAGGTTGGGCTGCTAATCGAATTGCTTGTTGCCATGACAACTGATTGGCATCCGCAAACTTAATTGTCTTTCTATTAACCAATTCACTTAACAATGGTTGTTGCTCCCTTTCTGTCTTTTTAATATGACTTTCCGGTAATGTAAGAATTTCCTTTATTCCATTTTCTAATTTTTCGTAGTTCTGTATTTGCGCATTATCTGCAACTACGTCCATAATTGCTGCTAATTTGGTAGTTTGTAATTTAGAATTGATAAAATTATGCATAACCAAGACTTTACGAACTACGTTTATTTCTCGAGCAGACAAAATAGGAGAAACTTTAAAAACTTCTTTTCCTTTATTTGGTAAATCAATAGTTGAAAATACAATTTCAGATGTTATCGATTTCAAATTGTTGTACGCACTTTTAGTAATTGGTCCCTTAATTTTTATTTCCGGAAATTCTTTTTCTAACTGTGCTTTTAAAAGTCTTGAAGTTCCCAATCCCGAAGAACAGACCAATAAAACTGATTTTTCATAGTTATTATCAGTTATTAACTGAGCACCAAAATAGATAGTAATTAATGCAATTTCATTTTCATTCAACTTCTCATCATTTAATAATTCGAAAGGACGAATTGATAATTTTGTATACACATAAATTGCACTATATTTTTTCTGCACTTTAGTTGCTATATCTTCATCATATTGGTGATGATACTTAACCCGGTAAAAAGTTGACAGCAGATGAATAAATAATTCATCTAAAAGTTGTGTGCGCTTACTAATAGTTCGATTGCTCAGTCTTTCAAAATTTTGAATTACTTTTTTTGTAGCATCTTTTACAAGACTCTTTACACTACTTTTCCCACCTATTCCCAAATTTGTTAACTGCAAACCTAGTATTAAACTTTCTAAATATAAAATTTCATTTTTAAAACCACTAAACCCAAATTGCTGTAATAAACTTTCAGCCAAACTATACTCTTTATGCGTTTCTAATAAATTTTTTTCTTCTTCAGACAAAGATAAGTCTGTATTTTTTAGATGATGATGGTGCATCATTCGAGAAACTATTAGTGCATAAATAAATTTAATTCTTTTCTTACTATCGTCAGAAAAATAGAAATAGTTATTTGCCTCAATCAAGTCGAGCCATTTAGCAATGATAGATTCATAAACCTCAATATTATTTAGTTCATTAAAATTGCTATTCTTACGATATTTAAATAAAACATTAAACGCTTCGTTTAAAGCTTTCCAATTACTCTGAATATAGGAACGAATATCTTTTTCATTTCCAACGACATGATGTCCATTTCGATCTCCATAGCTATCTAAGCTAAATTTTTGAAGTTTCTCTAATAAACTTTTTTGGTCATTTAAAACGGTATTCATTGATACATTAGTGACATATGAAATTTCACTCAACGTACTCACTTTCATATTAACTATCAAAAATAAGAAAAAAATTGCTTGGCGTATTTCTAAATTAGGTTTAGAATGGCAATCTTCCCTGCCTGATTCGTGCAAAGTTAACTGTGATATTAATTGTTTGCTAGCATCGCTTAAATAATATCCTTCCCCGTGTATGTTCTTTATAGGAGCTATATTTAAGCTGAGTAATTTTTTAGAAATACTTTTCATCAAATAAAAAATCGAACGTCGAGAAACATTCATCTTTTCGGAGAGTTCTTCAGCTGTATATGTCACCTCACTATTTAACAGTATCCGTAATAGCTTTTTTTCGGAGTCTTTAAATTTAATAACCATGGTTAACCTCCTGACATTATTATTACAAACGCTTTCATTTTTGTTTATCCAAAAGACTGCACTATCATAAGTGCATAGTCATTTTTTTAGTTTCTAATTTTTACTAGTAATAAAAAACAGCCACCAACATCTTAGTATGTCAGTAGCTGTTTATTATTATGACTATTCATCTATATTTAATGATAAAAATTGTAAGCCGCCCCTACCAAATTAGCATCATTATGCATTTTAGCAGCAATTACTTGGGGAGTGATTGGGATACCGTTCAATTGTCCCACTAAATAGCTTAACGTTTGGTTCAAGCCGTTAATAAATTCTCGGTTAGCAGAGATACCTCCCCCAATAATTATGGCTTCGGGGTCGGTACTAAACTGGATATTATAAATAACGTGCGCTAAGTTAGCATACATCTTTTGCACTTCCGTAATGGCTAATTGATCGCCCTTAGTTGCCAATTCAAAAACCTGTTGTCCAGTCCATTGCGTGCCTTTTTGTGCATTGTATCGTTCCGCAACTTTAACAGCCGTGCCTACCGTGCTTAACTGCTGGTTATCTAGTCCTAGCATCATTCCAAATTCACCACCATAAAGTTGGTGACCATGCACGATTTTGCGATCAACTACGACTGCTCCACCAACCCCGGTACCAATTACCACGAATAAAACATTTTGCATGTCTTTAGCGGCACCCAGCGCAACTTCTGCTAAAGCAGCGCAGTTAGCATCGTTTTCCATCGCCACTGGTAGCCCTAATTTTACTTCGAGTTCTTTTTGAATGGGAAAATTATGAATGTATGGCAAGGCACTAATCCCGCCAATCACTCCGGTATTTTGGTCAACCGCCCCTGGAATACTCATCCCTACGCCAGCAACGTTAGTAAATTTTGCACTAATTGTTTGTAAAACTTGGTAAAAATCAGTAAGCTTGGCGGGGGTAGCAACTTGTCCTTGATCACTAAGGCGCTGGTCTTCTTCATGCCATAATCCGTACTTAATTGACGTGCCCCCTACATCAATTGTAATTAAATTCTTCATTAATTAATCCTCCACTGAAAAGCCATTTTGCTTAATTAAATTACGGTACCAGTAGCCACTCTTTTTAATAGTCCGTTGATAATGATTATCTAAATCGACACTCACTAAACCGTAACGATTTCGGTACCCATTCAACCAGGACCAACAATCTACGAAAGTCCACAAATGGTATCCAAAACAATTACTTCCCTCCGTAATGGCTCTATGTAACTGGGTTAAATGTTCTTTAATAAAGTCAATGCGGTATTGGTCATCAATTTTCCCGTTTGCATCGGCATACCGGCGCTCATCAGCAACTCCCATACCATTTTCGCTTACGTACCAAGGAATGTTGTGGTAACGCTCTTTCATCATCATGGCCACATCATATAATGCTTCTGGGTAAATTTCCCAGCCCCGGTATGGATTAATTCGGCGCTCCGGCCATTCGTAATTAGTAAATAAATCGTCCGTATTTTGAGCCGGAAAGTTTGGTTCCTCGGGTGCTTTGACTCGGAGCGGCTGATAATAATTAATTCCGATGAAATCAACGGTATATTCGGCAATTAGTTTTCTGTCTGATTCTTTAGTTTCCGGTAGCATTTGATGTTTTTTAACCAGGTCAATTAACTCTGACGGAACTTCTCCTAAGACTGCTGGATCAAGAAAGCTGCGACTCAATAGTAAATCCGCAGTTTCCTTAGCTATTTGGTCTGCTTTATCACCGCTTCGCGCGTAAGCCGGTGTAACGTTCAAAATAATTCCAATTTTTCCACCAGAAATGTTCGTTTCCCGAAACGCCTTAACTGCCATGACGTGAGCCATCAACGTATGATACCCTACCTGAATAGCTTTTTTGAAGTCCACCACCGCCGGATAATGGAAACCGTACAAGTAACCCATTTCGATATGCACAATCGGCTCGTTGAACGTTACCCAATCCGTAATTAAATCCCCAAATTGCTCAAAAGCTGTTTTCGCATAAAAGTAAAACGCGTCAACTGCCTCCCGCGTTTCCCAACCTCCTTTTTCCATTAGCCACCAGGGCATGTCAAAGTGGAAAAGGTTAATAATCGGGTGAACTCCGTGATTAATTAACTCTTGGAAATACTGCCGATAGAATTTAACCGCCGCAATGTTTAAAGTTTTCCCGTCAGGAAGCAACCGGGCCCAGGCAATTGATGTCCGGTACGAATTTAAATGTAAATCTTCCATAATTTGAACATCGTTAGGATACTCTTCATATACGTTTGACGTATTTTCTGGTCCTTGTCCTTCGTTGAATTTTTCAGGATTCATTGCAAACCACTTGTCCCAGGTAGTGGCCGACTTGCCATCTTCTAGGCTGTGTCCTTCCGTTTGCGGAGCTGACGCCGCCGCTCCCCAAAGAAAGTTTTCAGGAAATTGCATTAACTCTTCCTCCAATTTTTCAATATATTTTCAGATTTAGCCCACTGAGATAAATCATGTTGGTGTAAATCAATGTACTTTGAATAAATAATATCCAGATCAATTAGCGCTGGAACCTGCGGAGAAATATTTCCTAACGACTCTTCTGGAGAAAAACTTGCAGTATACATTACTCCATCGCAGTATGGTAGGTAAGCCGATTCATGATTAGCAGTAATCAATAAGATATGTGCGCCACGAGCTTTAGCTGTTTCAATTGACTTAAGTATGGATTTGTCCTTTGCGCTAATTGAAGAGATTAGCAGAGTATCGCCTTTTTTTAAAAAATTTGCGTTTAAGGATATCGACTGCTGATCACTAAAATGTTGGACTATCTTACCAAACCGGGCAAACCGAAACTCAAAATCTAGCCCGACAAAGGAGTTAAATCCTAACCCCCAAAAGAAAATAATGCGATTTTTAAAAATTCTTTCACAGAAAAGTTGCACGGTTTGTTCATCGTAACGATCGCTCGTCCGTTGGGCAATGGCCCGATAACTGTCCACTACGTCACTTGAAATTCGCGAAACTTTACGGTTTAGCGAGCCTAGGTATTCTTTATACAAAAACACTAGCTCCTTGTAATTACTTAACCCAATTTTGTGGCTGAACCTAGTAATTGAAGACGGTGATACCGCTAATTTTTTGGCCAATCCATTAATGTCGCGCACTTCTTGGTGAGCGACAAAGTAGTTGGCAATTATTTGATCCACGTCCGTAAATTGTTCCCGCTTTGATTCAATCATCAATATTAAATTACTCATTGATTCACTCATATACTCATCTCGCTATTTTAAAGGTCTTCACCTCTCCCGGTTGGAAGCTAATCTTTTCAATGCTTGCCGCATAGCCTAAATCTTTTCTAATCCGCCCCGAGAAATCGGTTTCATTTATATAATACTGCTTATCGAGGTTAATGAGTTGATCAATTTGAACTTTTTGCTTGTTTAAATTAACTACTCGAATTAAATCTGCTGTTCCGTCAATGCTTTTTGTTAAGCTACTAAAGGTGATTCGCCGGTCAACCAATTCAAAAAATGGTTGTGCTTTAATCGTATTTTTTAGCGGGTGCATCACAAAGTACTTCAAAGTGTTAGTAAACTGATTTAAATCTTGGGCTTGATAGTTCGGATTAGTCACCGCATACTCCATAAACTCTTTACTTATCTCAGCTGGGTCAAACTGTTTGCTAATGTAAGTTGCACATTTAAAATGCATTTCCTTTTGTAGCTGGCTATCTGGTGTAGGAATATAGGTAAATTGATTTCCAGACGCTACTCCCGGACGTCGGAGCAAATCTGGACGCCCCAAGTAACCTACTGACCTAAACAATGTTAAAGCTACTCGATCATTTTGAGCGCCCGTAATCTGATATTCTTTGATCCCCTTTGTTAAGAAGCTGACACTACGTTCATCATCGTGTACGTTAACGTAGTGGATCATCGGAAAAATGGCCGTAGGTTCTTCGTGATAGCCAATTGCTTGCCAATCCTTTAAGTGGGGATCCACTACTGGCCTTTCAATATAGCCAAAACCAGTGTCCGCGTAAGAGGCCTTAGCATAAATGTTAGTGCGATTAATCACTCGCATGCGATGGTCCTTGGCCTCGTTATGAATTTGTAATTCATGATTAATCCGACCACTTCCGTCTAACTCGAGCTCTAACTGGTAGTTGATTTGTTGATTTCGCAAGTTTTCTGCCCGTGCTGCTAAGTCAACCGGAACTGCCCAGGTTCCTTGTAAAATTAATTGGCTAGTTACCCGTCCTTTACGGGTAGTGACCGCAGCGTCTTTAAAATCTAAACGATAAACTTGATTTTTGTAAGCCGGCGAGTAATCATAAGTATCCCCTTCGTCTCCTCCGTCTTCAATATACATAAAGTCTTCAACCAAAGTTTGATCATTTAAATTAGTCAAGTTTAGCTTTCCATCAACCCATTCAATTTTAAAATGGTTATCACTAATCGATTTGTCCGTTGTATTTTCTAATAATGCGGGTACGGCTTCACTAGCGACAACATCAAAAGATTGCCACTGTAGTGCCGGAAGATTTATTCGCGCGCTGCAGTCAATTTTGTAGTAGAAATCATCATCTCGGTACGCACTTGTATCCCGCTTAATTTGCCCATGGTATTCTTTGGTGACTTTTTCAACGTCTACCGTTATCTTTTGATCGTCCTTCATTAGCTTAAAGGCAGGGTTCTTTAGTGATAATTGGAACTTAACTCGTTTAGTTATTGGATATGGCAACGTATTAAAGAAAGTAATCGTATTTTCTCCATAGTTCACGTCTGACTCAGTAATTTTACGAGTAAGGTAATCAACAACCGAATAAGATAATTGATCCGCCTCTACCAACCGTGCCAAAATCATCCGATTTGTTTTATCGCTATTACATCCACCAGCGCTATCGTGAGCATGGTTGCGCACGATTAATTTCCAAATTTTATCTAGCAAAGCTTTTTTATAAGGGATACCTGCACGTTCAGCCATTGCCATCAAAGGTTCTACTTGGTAGATCATTCGTCTTTCTACTTTATCATTAAGATATTTTTGGTCGTACCTAGACGAATAGATTGAGCGGTGAATTTTCGACACGGAAGGATCAATAAATTCTCCCGTAACCTGATCCAATTCATTCTGATGCTGCTTTAGATCCTGAAAATATTTAACATAATTACTTTCAACTAACTTTGCATCGTCAAGTTGTTGATTATAGAAGCTAATTCGTTCTTTTAAATTAAAATCAACATACCGTTGATCGCCCCCCACCGGCAATGGGACGTCGTCGACACTAGCGCCTTGAACTACCGTAGTCATCATGTTTTTGGCGTCGTCATCTTCAATTAAACCGACCCCAACAAAGTATCCGTTCTTGATGTTAGCAACGCTAACTTGTGAGCCGTCTTCTGACTTCCAAATAAATTCACGGTTAGCAGTCTTTTCTTTCGGCAGCCCCCGCCAAAAAACGGCGTTTTTAATGTTCATTCCGTTATAAATTTTAGGCATATCCGCACCTTGCCCAAAGGAGTCCGGCAAATATCCAATTGGTTGCGCTCCTCCTAACCGTTGCGCCATTTTCATTCCTAAACTTAAGTTACGAACAATTGATTCGCCGGTGATAATTAGTTCATCCGTTTGGGTATACCATGGCCCAATAAATAGTCGACCTGCGTTAACCCATTTTTTAATTTCCTTACTTTTTTCTGGATAAGCATCTAAATAATCATCTAGAATACTCATTTGCCCATCCAATAGGTAGTAATCGACTTTTTGCGCTTGTAAAGCTGCGAAAACTTCGTCCATGTGATAAACAAATTGAATCAATGCTTCATCTCTCGTAAAGTACCATTCAAAATCCCAGTGGGTATGATGAATTACGTGTATTTTTTTCATTACTACTCTTTCTCCTAAACCTAATATTTTTAATAAAAAAGAGGCTGAAAGATGTTTCCCAGCCTCCACTTTTTGGTTATGGAACTATATTTCATTAATTGCTTGAGCTAAAATGTCTGGGTCATCATTTTCTAAAATTATTTTAGTAAAATCTTCGTCCATCAGCTTTCTAGCAATTTTACTTAAAAGCCGTAAATGTTCCTTAGATCCTTCTTGAGGAATTGATAGCGCAATCGCTACTTGAACTGGCTTTTTATCAAGTGCGTTCCATTCAATTTGGTGATCAAACTTAATTACGAACAGTCCGGGACGTTTTACACTTGCGTCATTACTATGAGGAATGGCAATTCCGTTTTTAAAACCCGTAGTAGTCTCTTTTTCTCGATTCATTAATCCCGTAAAAAAACTGTCTACAGAATCTGCATATCCCAGTTTATTAACGTGTTCCGCAATGGCATGAAAAGCCTCTTCTTGAGTTTGGCTGTCATGATCAAACAAAATATTTGCTTTAGAAAAAACATTTGCATCCATATAAATATCAATTTCCTTTCACTTTTAATCTTCTACCGCTTTAGCCGCTTCAATAACGGCATCGCTTCTCGTAAATCCGATAATGACAGCGGTGACCGCAATTCCCACACATACACAGAGAATCCAAGTGATGAACGGAACTGGTTGTTCAATGTAACCAATAAAGGTTCCCAGTGGCGAACCAATTCCCCCATAGAACTTGCATCCGGTTAGGGAAACTAACCCACCCGCAACGGCTGATCCACATACGTTAGCAATAATCATTCGAATTGGATCCGCAGCTACAAATGGAATCGCTCCTTCGGTAACTCCCACTAAGCCCATTCCTAGAGCTGCACCGGCAGCCGCCTTTTCGTCTTTAGAAAACTTCTTCTTCCAAATTACGGAAGCTAGCCAAACTCCGAGTGGTGCTACTGAAATTGCAGCTTGGGCAGCTGTCTGAGGAACAAAGTTGGCATGTGTAGGTCCGTATTTAGCCATTGTATCCGTAAACACTGCCGTGCCAAAAATTAAGGCCGTCTTGTTTACTGGTCCACCTAAGTCAAAGCCCATCATCGCACCAATTATTGCGCCTAAAATAATTGGTGCACTTGTTGAGTGCGCATTAATCCAATTTAGCCAGGAGTACAAACCGTCCATTCCCGCAGCAATCGGACTACCAATCAAGTAAAATACCACTAACGAGATAAACAGCGTCGCAATCACCGGAATAATCATAATGGGTACAATCGGTTGAATTATTTTTGGCCATTTAATTTTTTTAAGTGCTTTAACAAAGTAACCAACAATAAATGCCACTAATAAAGCCGCAATAAATCCACCGCCCGCTTTTGCGTGCAACAGTTCCGCGTCGTTTGCAATATATGCTCCAATCATTGCCGGTGCCATGGCAGGCTTATCAGCAATCGACATTGCCACAAAACCAGCAAACAATGGAATCATTAATTTAAAGCCAACTTGTCCTACCTGGAACAAATTTGACATCAATAACCCCATTTGAGTATGGTTATCAAATCCCCATTTAACAATCCGTCCCGCACTATCTCGTTGAAATGCGTACAAGTTCGCAATCGTTAAAATTAATCCCGCTGAGATTACCATCGGAATCATGTACGAGATCCCGGTCATTACGTGGGTAAAGAAACCATTCTTCTTATGGTCGTTACCAATTTTGATTTTACCGACCTTAGTACCTTTCTTCCCAAAAACTTCTGCTTTGGCAATTGCGTTTTCAATCAAAGCCGCTCCATCATCAATCGCCTCGTTCGAATCGGTTACGTATAATCGTTTACCGGTGAACCGAATTGGGTCAATCTTAATGTCGGCTGCCACGATTACTAAGTCCGCAGCTTGTATATCCGCTTCGGTTAGTACGTTTTCAGCCCCCATTGCCCCGTCTGTTTCTACCTTAACTTGGTCTCCGCGAGCTTTAGCTGCTTTCTCAATTGATTCCGCAGCCATATATGTATGCGCAATTCCAGCTGCACAAGCCGTTACCGCCACAATTTTCATTGGGCCCTTACTACTTTTTTGCATTATTTCCACCTCCATCACAACTGTAAAACGCTTCCATTGTTTTTGCAATTGTTTTCATATATATGGGTATTTATTTCGAAATTCTTGCAATTTGTGAAAATAATTTCAACAAAAAGTGACTAACACCAACTTTCTACTACATAAAAGATTGTCTAAAAGCAAAAAAGGAATTGAGTCTTTTAACTCAATTCCTTAGAAAAATTTTTAACCTAATCTTCCAGATATTCCTCGCGCAAACTCAATCCAAACCTTTGTGCTAAATCCCGAAAATCTTGGTCGGTAATCTTTTGAAACATTTGGCCACCTTGTGCTTGAATCGCCGTATATACGAGGGCTGATTTTTCAACCGTTTCCACTAGTCCATACGTCTCATCCAAAGAGTCCCCGGCCGCAAATACTCCGTGATGCGGCCAAACTACTACATGGTGGTCCGCCATTTTTGTTGCAGTAGCTTCTCCAATTGCGGTAGTTCCTGGGCACATATATGGAATTACCCCAACACCTTCTGGGAAAACCACGATTGATTCGGGATGCATCTGCCACAAAGTCCGACTCAATAATTTTTCTGACAATGGCAAAGTAAAAGTCATCGCAATTAAGTTAGTCGGATGGCAATGCATAATTACGCGTTGTTCGGGATCTTGTTTTAACCGCGCAAGGTGACTCATTAAGTGGGCCGGAAATTCGCTGGTTGGTTGGCCACCGTCGTTAAAGCCCCATTTAATCGCCACGCTTTGACCATCCGGATTAATTTGGATTAAGCCCATGTCTCGTTCGGGGTACTCGGTAATATTTTTAAAGTAGCGTCCCGTACCGGTAACTAGATAATATTTTCCAGCCAGTTCACTTGCGTCAAAATCAATGGCGACAGTCCGGAGGGTTTCAGTAACGTCGCTAAATGCGCGCACTTCTTCAGTCGTTAGTCGCAAGCTGACGTTACCGCCGTTGCGTTCGTCCCAACCGTGTTGGTATAAATTCATCGTGGTTTGTTTCATTTCTTTCACGTATTGTGAGTCAACAAATTTCATCGTTTTCCGCCTCTTCTATCAATCTTATTTTTGATCCCGCGGGAATTGAACTTTTTGTTCATATTCTCGGATATTTGCGAGCCAATCGGTGCCAACCGGTACGTCGTTGCGTAAACAAAATTCGTCCCAAACTGCCCCAAATGGGTAAGATTTTAATTCTTCCGTAACTGCCAAACGTTTCGTAAAGTCGTAATTTAATTCAGCTTCCTTCAAGTCATCAATTGGGGTTAAAAGCGCTTGTAATAATGCCTTCTGAGTTGCCCGAGCCCCAATCACCCAAGCGGCCACCCGGTTAATGGTGGCGTCAAAGAAGTCTAAGCCAATGTTGGTCCGATCTAGTTCTTGATCACGAACCAACGAACGCATAATCCGGATCAAAGCATCGTCAAAAATTACCACGTGATCACTGTCCCAACGTACCGGACGCGAAACGTGCAACATCAACCCCTTCCCAAATGGCAGGAAGGCGGAGAATTTATCCGAGACATCTTCGGTTGGATGCCAGTGTCCCGCATCAATGGTCCATAATTTACCACGACTAATGGCGTAGTTATTGTAGAAGAGGTGGGAGCCGACCGTGTAAGATTCAATTCCCGTGCCGAAGAGTTTTCCTTCGACTGCTTCAATGGTATTTTTTTCGTCATACGGTTTAGCAAAAATCTTATCCAGCGATTCGACTAGCCGAAGACGCGGATTAAGCTTGTCAATCGGATTATCCTTGAAACCATCGGGAATCCAGAAGTTGTTGACGGATTGTTGACCCAGTTCTTCCCCAAAGTAATTGGCAATTGCCCGGGATTGTTGGCCAACCTTAATCCAGAAGTCCCGGACGTCTTTTTCGGGACTGGCTAAGGTAAAGTTATGTTTAACCATTGGATGTGAGAAAAAGGTCGGGTTCATGTCTAGGCCTACGCCCGCTTCCTTAGCCCAATCAACCCAGTACTTGAAGTCTTCTGGGCCAATTTCGTCAAAGTCCTTTTTCTGGTTAGTAACTGCGTATAAGGTATGCAATGCCACCTTATGATTTCCGGGAATTAGACTTAACGCCTCCGATAAATCACCTGTTAGTTGATCCGGAGTCCGCGCCATGCCAGGATAATCGCCAGAAACCCCAATGCCCCCCGTCAATTCTTGTTCGGGATTCACAAATCCATGAATATCATCACCTTGCCAACAATGCACCGACAATTTAATCTTCGCCAGTTTAGCCAACATGGCTTCGGTATCAACCCCAATTTCGGCGTAACGCGCTTGAGCCACTTTGTACGCGTTCTCAACTTCACTTGCTTTAGTCATTTTATTTTCCTCCTAAAAATTACTTAATCTAAATGAAAGACCTCTTTTAAATCAGTGGTCACTGGGCTATTATCTGGATTAGTTTCCATCAATGGTTTCATGTAAGCCCACCATTTCTTACAGATTGCCGTCTGAGCGATTTCGTTGTACTTGGCCACGTCTGGAACTTCTAAGTAGGCAAACGTCTGTCCCGTTTTTTCGTTTAAATAAATCGAATAATTATGGGCGCCGTGTTCCTTGAGGGCTGCCTTCATCTCTGGCCAGAGCTCGGCATGCCTTTTTTCATATTCGGCATATGCATCTTTGTGTAAATACATCACTTGTCCAATTCGAATCATTGATGCCACTCCTTTCTAAATTTGGCTTGCAATAAATTGTTGGTACTGTTGTAAAATGTCACCATATTTACCAGTTTCCGGATAATAATGCTTTAATTTAAACGACTTACCAATCAATTGGCGTCCCGCATTGATATTTTCCACGGCGTCCGTTGCAATCATCTGAACTAAGACGTTACCAATTGCGGTGGCTTCGCTAGGTCCTGCAATAACTTCCACATTGGCTAGCGTACTGGTAAGTTGATTCATCAAGGCGACGTTGCTGCCCCCACCAACAATGTTAAGTCGTTCGATGTGGTAGTTTAAAATTTGATCTAATTTTTGAAGCTCATTTGCGTAATATAACGATAAATTACTGTATATTGCTTGGAAAAGTTCGCCCGGCGTTTCTGGAACCGGTTGTTGAGTTTCCCGACAGTAATTTTGTAGTTCAGCCGTCATGCTTGCCGGATTAACAAACCGGGGATCATTAATGTCGATGAACTGTTGGAACGGGCGGACTGCTTCCGCTTGTTTAGCAAGTTCTCCAAAGCTAACCTCATCTGCTAATTCGTGACGAACACATTGTGCAATCCACAACCCCATGATGTTCTTTAAGAAACGGTAAGTTCCGTAAGCTCCCCATTCGTTTGTATAGTTTTCATGGAAAGCAGCCAAACCATTTTCCGGAACGTTCAGCTCGGTGCCCAGCAGTGACCAGGTCCCCGAACTCAAGAATGCCCAGCGGTCGCCCTGGCCCGGAGTTCCCACTACTGCCGAAGCCGTATCATGGGTCGCTACCGTGATCACTTCAGTTTCTGGCAAATCGAATTGGCGATGCCATTTATGACCTAAGTTGCCCAAAACCGTTCCTGATTCAACTAACCGAGGGAATTGGTCTGGAGAGACGTTAACTTTGGCCAACAAGTCTTTATCAAACAAGCCGACCCGTAAATTTAACATCTGCGTGGTGGATGCATTAGTAATTTCAGTAACTGCATTCCCAGTTAGTACATAGCCAATGTAGTCGGGAATCATCATGATTTTATCCGTTTTAGCTAGTAATGCTCGATCAGTCTTGTAAAGCTGGTACAGGGTGTTAAAGTCTTGAAACTGAATCCCAGTTTTTTCATAAATATATTCCTTCGGCAATTCACTGGTTAATTCGGTAATCGCCTGGGAAGTTCGCCGATCCCGGTAACTGATTGGATCTTCTAACTTCTGGCCGTCAAAACCTACTAAAACGTAGTCAACTGCCCAAGTGTCAATGCCTAATTCAATGGCGTTAATCCCCCGCGCCTTGACCTTGGTTAACCCCACGAGAATCTCGTGAATCAAATGGTCAATATCCCAACGGTCATGTCCATCTTTAAGTTTGAAACCGTTAGTAAATCGATGGACCTCTTCTAAAGTAAGGCGCCCATCCGCGGTGGGTTGAGCTAGCATCAGGCGTCCGCTAGATGCGCCGATGTCAACGGCAACGTATGTTTTCATCTTTTCCACCAACCTTCTTTTCAAACTAATCTTGGTCATTACCGTAACGTTCCTTACTAATTTGCTCTAGAGATTTTCCTCGAGTATGCGGTGTCCAAACCGTCCCAATGACTAAGGAAACAATCAATAGTGCAATCATGAAAGTTCCGGCAGCCTTAAAGCCCATGCTAGTTAAGATAGTTGGAAAAATAATTGACCATATTCCAGCGGATCCTCGCACAACGAAAAACATTACACCTTGCGAACCAGCCCGGTAGCGAGTTGGAAATAGTTCAGTAGCCCATAATGCATACCAAGCTTGTGCACCGATTCCAGCAGACACGCCCCAAAGAATTACGAAAAGCCATAAGCTAGTCCAATTCATCCCCGCATAAGTTAATACAATCCATGACGCTGCTGCCATTGCCGCCCCAACAAAGTAGAAAATTCGGTGGTTTGCTCGATCACCAAATTTAGCAAATCCAACATAGGTACCTAAAGCAGTTAAAATCCAAAGTACCGCTTGCAACAAGTTGGCTTGCATGTTGGTTAATCCCCCAACCGTTTCATAAACATACGGCATGAAGAATCCCATTGCTCCAGCAACTAAATTCCAGAACATGTAAACGCCAATCAAAAAGAGCAGTGATTTGATGTTAACCATGTTGGAAAATAGATCTTTATACGGATGGGAAGTGATCCCACTATCCTTTTCGGCCTGCTTTTGCTCTTCAAAAACTTGAGACTCTTCCAATTTGCTTTGCAAGCGCCAGGCAATAAATGCCACAATCGTTAAGAAAACGAATAAAAGCCGATTTCCCAGCAAACCAATGGGTGCTAAAATAGTCCCCGCGATAAAAATGATTGCCGGTCCCATTGACCAAGCAAATTGAGAAATCCCAATATTCTTTGCCCGATCAGTTGAACCCGATGTTTCTGAAATATAAGTCCAAGATGCAGGCACCCCAGCTCCCACAGCAATTCCCGTAATTAAAAAGCCGGTCAAAAGCATTGGAAAATTAATTGAAAAAGCAATAATGGCAGTTCCTAGCATGTAAACTAACATGTCGTAAGTGTAAATTACTTTTCGACCAAACTTATCTGATAGATGCCCACCTATCAACGCTCCAATTGCTGAACCAAACGCGTTGGCACTTAACGCTCCTAAAAGTCCCACTTGAAAACTAGAAAGGCCTAGTTCCTTTGTCCAAAATGTCAATCCACTGGCTCCAGCGACAATTGAGCCTGAATCTAAAAAATTCGTGATTGATACGGCAATGGTCGATTTCACCGATCCTTGTTCTTCACTCATTTCAATACCCCCTCAAATCATTTATATTTGCTTACATCCTGAATTGTAATCGTTTACAACGGGTGATAAAATATCCTAGTTCTTCATGAAAAGTATCATATTTACAGGAGGTATTCAGATGAATCCTAGAGCCTTGCACATGCTGTCACAAACTAATATAGTTGAGGAAAAACAGAAGATTAAGCGATCTTTTGTTGAAGACATGCCATCTTACGTTCTTCAAACTGGCGAATTAAGCGACGACAAAATTCAAATTCTAAATAACAATTTATTTAAGAATCGAGATGTTTACATTAGCCGCCACAATCGTTATGCTCCCTACCCCGCACACAGTCATACTTTTTTCGAAATGAATTACATGCTTCAAGGGCATGCTACTGAAATAGTTAATGATCAGCGAATTGAACTACAGACCGGTGATTTATTGCTTTTAGATATTGGCGCAAAGCACCAAATCGCTGCCCTAGGTGATCACGATATCTTGGTTAATATTCTTTTTAAACGACAAGTTATTAGCATTAATTTATTAAATGACATTCGTCGCAGTAATAGTATTTTGCACGATTTTTTAATTGATCGAGCCATTGACGATGCAACTGGCACGAAAAATTTTTTATTATTTAAACATAAATCCGGCCACGAAATTCCTAACGTTTTGGATAAAATTATCGAAGAATATTATTTAAAACGAGATTTTTCTAACTCAATCATTAAATCCTATCTACAAATTTTATTTGTACTTCTCGTCCGCCACTATCCCCTCGATATCGGCCAACATCCCACTAAACAACAAATTTTGGTCACTAAAATCCTTAAACAAATTGCCGAAAACTACCAAACAATTCGTCTTGATGATCTAGCACGTAAATATAAATATAGTAAAAATTATCTTGGAAACCTGTTTAAAGAAGTTACTGGAAAAACGTTCACTCAAGCAGTCACACAGCAACGTTTGATCCAAGCACGTAACTTAATTTCTTCAACTAACCTTCCCATTACCGAAATCATGCATCAAATTGGTATCACTAATAAGACCTTCTTTTATAAAAAATACGAAGAGTTTTACCACGGGAAGCCAGGAGACGACCGTTAATTTAAAAATTTTTTGAAAAAATTTCTTCATCTAGTGCATTATTTTTCAACTTTTTCTGAAACAAATTCACCAAATTTTCTCTTTGCAAACGCTTTCTTTTGTGAAATAATGAACCTGTTAAAATATAAAAGCACAAAGGAGATTTGTTAATATGAAAATTAAAGCAGCAGTTGTTGAAAAACAAAACGCAGATTTTATCATCAAAGACGATATTGAGTTAGCCCCCATGGGCGCGGATGATATCCAAGTGCACATGGTTGCTAGCGGGATTTGTCATTCCGACGAAGCTTTGCGAGTTGGCGACGCAGTAATTGATTATCCAATTATTCTTGGCCATGAAGGTGCCGGAATCGTTGAAAAAGTTGGTCCAGAAGTTACCCAATTTAAACCCGGCGATCACGTAGTTTTAAGTTTCTACGCTTGTGGTAATTGTGATAACTGTTTGAAAGGCATCCCTACCCAATGCCGTAATTATGCTGCCAATAATCTTTCTGGTGTACGTCCCGATGGCTCCGATCATTTCACTGAAAGTGGTGAACACGTTGCGGACATGTTTGATCAAAGCTCCTTTACCACCACCACCGTGGTCCGGGAACGGAACGCAGTTAAAGTCGATGACGAACTCGACCTTCGTAAATTAGGCCCGCTTGGTTGCGGATACGTTACTGGTTCAGGAACCGTGCTTAATACTCTCAAACCGCGGTCTGGTGATACGATTGCTGTTTTTGGTACCGGGGCGGTTGGACTGGCTGCCATGATGGCTGGTAAAATTTCTGGGTGCACTAAGGTAATCGGAATTGATATTGTGGATTCTCGGCTAGAATTAGCTAAAGAATTAGGCGCTACCGACGTGATTAATAGCCGTAACGTGGACGTGGTTGAAGAAGTTAAGAAACTCACGAATGGCCGCGGGGTGAACTGGGCCGTCGACACCACTGGACTCACCCAAGTGATGGAACAATCTATCCAAGTGCTCACCCAAGGCGGAACCACCGCAACCATTGCCGTTACGCCAAATCATATTGACCTAGACACTTGGAACGACCTTTGTGTAGATGATAAGAAGATTGTGGGGGTCAACATGGGGGACTCAATCCCACAAATTGACATTCCTCGTTTAATTGAATTTTACAAAGCGGGTATGTTTGACTTTGATAAAACCGAGAAATTCTTTAAGTTTGAAGATATCAAGGAAGCTAATGAAGCATCCCGTTCCGGAGAAGTTATTAAACCAGTCTTGATTATTGATCCTGACTACGTTCCGGGAAAATAAGCTACTAAAAAATTAAAGACAATCGAAAAGGAGTTCTCAGTTTTAGGCTGAAAACTCCTTTTTGCGCTATAAAAAATTCTTTGTTTCACTTTAAATATTTTAATTCGGCTTCTCGTCGTGCCGCCACAGCATCATTGAATTCATCGTAAGACTCGTTTAAAACCATTTTACCATTGACCATCATGCGGGCAATCCACTTGTTCCCAGAAGAGTTAAAGGAAACCCCTACCACACCTGATTGATTACGTGAACTAGTCACTACCGATTGAATTGGATTGCCATTCGGATCCCGAAAAGCGTCCTTAGCTCCCATTTGAGCAGATATCTTTCGGTTATTTTTTAAACGTTCGGCGGATTTCTCCTTTCGTAAGCATCCGCAACTCCTAACCTTGCCATGGCGGAGCAAATAACTTTCTGCATCCACTTTTCGGCCACAATCACATTGACAAGCCCAATAATAATTGCCTGAAGTACTTTTACGGTTGGTCCGTCCCGTCACCACTAGCCGTCCAAAGCGTTTTCCTGTTAAATCGTAGCGAACTTTTGTACAATACCCACAGCTTTTGGTATTGCCGGTTTTTAAATGTTGTAAATCAACATTAGTCACCCTTCCACAATCACACTGGCAATGCCACTGTAATTTACCAGTCTTAGGTGATCTAACTGGATACTGAGCTACAAGTTTTCCAAAACGTTTTCCAGTGATATCGACACGGATTCTCATCGTAATCCTCCCCCAATTTTGGTATCTTATTTTCTGTTTAAAAATGTCTTTTTAGGGTACACCCAAAAAAGACAACAATTATTAACGTATATAATCGTTAATTCGTAACCAACTTTTCAATTTATTGTACACCAAAATGCCACTACTTACGTAAAGTAAATCCTAGACGGGGATTAGTTTATGACATTTCGGATTTGATTCGATAAATTAGGGTGCGACTAACTCCTAATTTTCTTTTAATTGCCATAATACTTTTCCCTGCTGCTAGATCGTCGCGAATATCAAAATAAATCTTACGCCGGTTAGGATTTTTAACGTCTGGGCCATATAAAACGGGCCGTCCTTTGTATACCCCGCGTTTTTTTGCTAATTCAATTCCTTGTCGTTGACGAATTCGAATTCGTTGCCGTTCTGATTCTGCTTGAAACTTCTTGGTCTCGATAAAAATGTTTTGTAGAAAGTTTCGCATATTTTCATCATCAATGTCGTCAAAGGTTGGTAAATCAAGGATAATCAGTTTAGCTTCCCGTAAATAAACTTCCATAAAAATATGAGTTAAAAACTTATTATTTCTTCCTAACCGTTCCATCTCTAATACATATAGCTCGTCGCCAGGTTTTAAAACATCAAGAACTTTAGCAAGTTCGGGGCGTTCATTAATTGCTCCTGAAATCTTTTCTTTGTATATTCGATTAACCCCAACTTCTTTTAACCTAGCTAATTGTCGCGCAAGGTTTTGATCTTTTGAGCTCACTCTTGCATACCCGTATTTCACTTTTCTTCCTCCTTATGTTTTGACCTTTTAGGGTGTACCATAAAAAAGCACTTCAACAAAATTGTTACCATTAACAATCACTTTAAGTGTTGCTGTAATCCCCTTCTTAACCTTATTATTGGTATCCAATTGGGTTGCTAAACCTTTTTATATTACCCGATTGCGGTTTGATTAGCAAGATAATTGATTAATTAACCGATTCTTTCTAGAGCATAATTATTTAAAATAACGAATCAACAATCCCTTACAAAACTTAAACACGGTAAAATTTGTCTACTAGATCTAATTAGTTTATCCTATAATTTTTTGTCCCCTCCCGATTGAAGCGCTTTCATTAGAGTGGTAACATTAAAGTGTACAAAGTTACTAAAGCGTACCTGAGGAGGTCCTCGTAATGAAAGAAAACTTTGATTTTTTGATGCCAAGCGTAAACTTTTTTGGCGCAGGCGTAATTAATAAAATCGGTGAACGTGCAAAAATGGTGAATATGAAAAAGCCCCTATTAGTAACCGATCGATTCTTAGAAAAAATGGAGAACGGTCCTGTAGAGCAAACCATCAGCTCACTTAAGGAGGCTCAAGTAGATTTTGCGATTTACGACGGCGTTGAGCCCAATCCTAAAGTAAGAAACATTAAGGAAGCTAAACAGGTTTACTTAGACAACCATTGTGATGGAATCATTACCATTGGTGGCGGTTCTGCTCACGATACTGGCAAAGGAACTGGCATAATTTTAACGAACGGTGATGACATTACCAAGCTAGCGGGTATCGAAACTTTAGATAATCCGCTCCCACCACTAATTGCCGTAAATACTACCGCGGGGACGGCTTCTGAATTAACCCGGCATTGCGTAATCACCAACGAAGAAACCCATTTAAAATTTGTCGTAGTTTCCTGGCGCAACGTTCCTTTAGTTTCGTTTAACGATCCAAAATTAATGCTTGGCGTACCACCAAAATTGACCGCCGCTACCGGTATGGACACCTTTGTACAGGCGATCGAACCCTACGTTTCGACTAACCATAATGATATTACGGATGGTCAATGCCTCCAAGCAATTCGCTTAGTTGAAGAAAGTTTACGTGAAGCAGTTGCTAATGGAGAAAATCTCGAAGCGCGGACAAAGATGGTTGAAGCTGAAATGCTCGGTGGAATGGCTTTTAATAACGCTGACCTTGGTTACGTACACGCCATGGCACACCAGCTTGGCGGACAATACGACGCTCCTCATGGGGTCTGCTGTGCTGTATTGCTTCCAATCGTGGAACGCTTTAACATCATTGCTTGCCCAGAACGGTTTGCCGATTTAGCGGTTGCGATGGGTGAAAATATCGACGGGCTTTCCGTTCGGGAAGCTGCTGATAAAGCAATTGATGCCATGCAACAACTTAACGACGACGTAGGCATCCCGCGGAGCATCAAGGATCTTGGCGCCGATCCTAAAGATTTCGAACTGATGGCCGAAAATGCGTTGAAAGACGGCAATGCTTTCTCCAACCCACGGAAAGCTACTAAAGAACAAATCGTCGCGTTATTCCAAGCTGCATATGACGCAAAATAATATATTAATTAAACGAAAAGACGAAGCTGAATTCAACTCGAATTCTAAACTTCGCCTTTTTAATTTGCCATCTAAAATTTATTTTTTTACGATCATTTCAATTGCTCGCGCAATCTTTTCATCCTGGGTTTCTTTATCATTCGCCGGATTTTCTAAACAATCTTTTAAATTTTCGGCAACCATGATGCCCTTAATTCGATCTACGCTAGACTTTACTGCATTTAATTGGGGAATAATTTCCGAACATTCTTTTCCATCCGTAATCATTTTTTGAATTCCTCGAATTTGCCCTTCCGCCCGCTTTAATCGATTTAAAATTTGTTGATCACACGTAGCCATTTAGTCAATATCTCCTTGCCAAGCATTCATTCCACCTTCAACATTGATTATATCAAACCCAAGCTGGTCCAAGTAACCACAAGCATTAGCCGAACGCGCACCTGATTGGCAAATGACGTAGTAAGTCTGATTTTTATCTAAACTTTTAGCTGTATCTTGTAAGGTGCTTAGTGGAAAGTTCTTTGCGGAAGGGACATGTCCCATCCCGAACTCAAAGCTTTCCCGCACATCAATTACGTTTACCTTCTTATTTTCAATTTTCTTCATTAAATCTTTTGCTTTAATACTTTTCAACCTGTTCAACTTCCTCTTTCATTATCGTTTTATATAACCCAAACGCTCCATCTAAATTTTCAACTTTAAATCCTTTTTGTCGTAAAATTCGTTCTCCAACGTAGCTTCGTAACCCGCTTTGGCAGTAAAGAACGTACTCCTGATGGGGATCCAAAAGATTAGTGTGCTCCCGTAATTGGTTTAAAGGTATGTTGGTTGCCCCCTTAATCCGACCATCCCTTACAATTTCTTTTGGGTCACGCAAATCAAGTAATTGTTTACCCTTTGCTAATTCGGCAGATAGCTCGTGCCATTGAATATTTTTACTTAATCCTTCAACTAGGTTGGTTGCAACGTAACCAACCATATTAACAACGTCTTTTGCCGTGCCAAACGGCGGTGCATAAGTTAATTCTAGCTCTGGTAAATCAAATACCGAAAGATTCCCTTTGATTGCCGTCGCTAACACGTCAATTCGTTTATCGACACCGTTTGTACCAACTGCTTGCGCGCCATAAATTTGCCCCGTCTTTCCGTCAAAAATCAGTTTGAGCCACATCGCTTGACTATTAGGATAGTAGGTCGCATGGTCCGTGCCGCTCACGTGAGCAACTAAGACGTTAGCGAATTTCTGTTGGGCCGTCTGCTCATTTAACCCGGTGGAAGCCGCACTCAAATTGAACGCTTGCACAATTGCCGTGCCAATATTGCCCCGATTTACGCTACGTAAACCAGCCAATACATCTGCAACTTGCCGCCCTTGTCGATTTGCTGGAGAAGCTAACGGAATTAAAGCTGGTTCGTTTGTAATCTGCTGCTCGGTCACCGCTACGTCACCAACTGCATAAACATGCTTCACGCTCGTTTCATAATTTTCATCCACCATAATGCCCTTTTTCAAGCCTAACTGAAGTCCAGCATTTTCTGCGAGAACACTATTGGGCTGAACTCCAACGGATAAGATCGTTAGGTCGGAGTTAATCTGAGTTCCGTCATCTAAAACAAGTCGAGTTCCATTATCCTTGATTTCGGCAACCGCTTTAGAAAGTTGGAGATCTACGTTATTTTTTAATAACTCTTCTTCCACAAAAGCTGCCATTTCAGCATCCAGGTTAGGCAAAACGTGGGTTGCTTTTTCTACCAAAGTAACGTGAATCCCCCGCTTATGTAAATTTTCAACCATTTCCACACCGATAAAACCCGCTCCTACTATCGTTGCGTTTTGTACACCTTGCTCCAACTGGTTTAAAATCTCGTCCATATCGGGAATGTTCCTTAAGGTATGCACATTTTTAGCCTGTGCAAGCCCCTCAATTTGCGGAATAATTGCGCTAGCTCCGGTCGCTAATATTAATTCATCGTAACTTTCTTGGAAAACCTTCCCTCGATGCTGTACTTCCACTATTTTTTCTTGAGGGTGAATGCTAATAACTTCGTGGTTGGGACGTGCGTCAATTCTGAACCGGGCCCATAACGCTTCCGGACTTTGAACCATTAGTGACGTTCTTTCTGGAATCGTTCCTGAAAGGTGGTACGGTAATCCGCAATTGGCAAACGAGACGTACGGCCCCTTCTCAAAAACGATAATCTCAGCATCTTCTGCTAACCGGCGTAACCGAGTTGCTGCTGACATGCCACCAGCAACCCCGCCAACAATAACTACTTTACTCATTTTACTTTCCCTTTCTTACCGGGCCATTCCATTGGTTCATTCCGCCCCGGACACTTTTAGCATTATAACCTTGGATACGCAAAAATTTAGCCGCCCGCTTACTGCGCATCCCCGATTGACAAATCACATAAACGGGTTGATCTTTTCTGCCAGAAAATCGATTAATTTTATCTAAGGGAACGTTCTTTGCATAATTAATGTGTCCGCTCCGAAATTCAACAGGTGTACGTACATCAATTAGTTCGAAATCCTCTTTACGTTCTGCAATTGCACTAATATTAATAGTATTATGTCCCCAAAATGGTAGTTTCATTCTTTAAAATACCTCCATGGGTATATTAAAATATATTGCTATTTTTAAGTCAATTTTTTTTATACAGCCTTACTTTTATTACCAATCGCTTATATAATACGATTTAAGATACTACCGCTGGTATTTAAAATATACAAAAGACAAGATCACTGTAGATCTTGTCTTCTCGGGTAAATAATCAATACACTATTATTTTAAATACTTCTTTTGTTAGCTGGAATTAATAATTATGTATTACTTGAAATTTTGTTGACGAACTCTAAATAAATAATTTTCTCGTCGAGTTTGTGTAGAATTCGAAACTAACCCAAAATTTTGCCAATGTCCGTGTCGGAAACCAAGCTGTTTTAAAGTTTGTTTTATAAAAATTCGTTGGACTGCATTACCATTTAAATACTTAATATAAAGAGTTGGCGAGGTTGAAGTTGTAAGTACGTAGCAATGCTTAATGTTGGTTAGTCCCCCCTTCACGCCTCTTTTACTAATTGTATGTGAAAGATTTTCCCCTTCTTTCATAACCTTATCAATAAATCCCTTTAGCATTCCTGGAATACTATTCCACCAAATTGGAGTAATAAAGATTATAGTATCTGCCCCCTTTAGCAATGCAAGATATTTTTTAACGAGCGGATCCACGGTACCTCCTTCATGGTATAAAGCAAGTTCTTCTTTAGAATACACAGGGTCAAAGTCTTCAGCGTATAAATCAATTATTCTGAAATCAACTTTTTTGGTCTTTAAATCGTCACAAACTGCTTCAAGGATTGCATGGTTAAAGCTATGCGGGTAAGGATGGCAATATACTATAATTGTTTTCATTATATTTTTTCTCCTATGAATTGTTTTAACGTTGTTTCAATAAGCTGCGAACCATAAGTAGTCACCTGATTTTTAATTAATAACGCATATCCCTGAATAAATGCCCAAATCTGATTAAAAAATTGTTCGTTGTCTAAAGGTCCAGTATTAATTTGATAGGCCAGATTTTGACTTATTTTTAAAAATGGAAATTCCTTACTCGACTCTTGATAAATTTTAATCAAACTAGGGTTAAAAAATAGAAAATTCATTATCTTTGTTTTAGTTTGAAATAACTGACAAAACTTTTTTGCAATTTGTAATAACTGTTCCGAAGCCGCTTCTTCTTGATTCACATCTATTTCTTCAAAGATTTGCTCTGACAACTTAACTGATGTTTTGTAAAAGAGTTCATCTTTATTTTTAAAATGCTTATAAAACGCCCCTGTAGTTAAACCAGCTTTCTTGGAGATTTTACGCAGTGAAAGTTGTTGGTAGTCATTATCTCTTATAAACTTAATAGTTTCATCGATAATCTTTTCATCTGTATTTTTTATCAATTAGCATCCTCCTCGCGGATAACATCGTTATTTATATCGTCACCCACAAGATAACGCTGTTATCTTATTTTGTAAATAAAGACCCTACCCAACCACGAAAAATCGTAATTAGATAGGGTCTTCGATTTACAGAATTAGCTTATGATGTCTGAGTTATTTCTCAAAAGAGGAATTTTACATCACCACGCCTTTTCGCAGAATCAAATTGCCATACAGTGCTTTTTCGCCCGTCTGTACAATGGCAAAGCATTGGTGTGAATATTCGTAAAAGGCGGATCGTTCAATTTGTTTTACCGTATAATTTTTAAAGCTTTTTCCAATGCTATCCCGGTACTTCTCCCAAATCGGTGGGGCACCATTAGGAACGTTCTGATCTCCAGGTACAACTTGCATGAAAATTGCCTGGTAATCAGAATAGCTATCTAACGGCATCAATTTTAAAATTGAATCAAGTAATTCTGGAATCATTAAGCCATCTGCTCGAATAATTTTTTTGTTATTGGACACCGCAGGATAATTGGCATCCGCCAACAAGATTTCATCCCCGTGTCCCATTTCCATTAGTGTCTTTATTAGCTCCGGCGATAGATTTTTAGGTACTCGATTTAACATTCTCATTCCTTCTTTCTTGCTTCCCAATAGGCTTCAATTTCTTCTAACGACCGTCCTTTAGTTTCTAAAACATACTTATGGATGTACCAAACCGAAAAGGCGGATAAAAATGCGAAGAAATAGAAAATATTTATGCCAACAATACTTAGGCAAATTGGGAAGATCAACGAGAAAATGGCATTTAAAAGATATTGAGTAAAGGTGATTACCCCCATCCCTAAAGCACGCGCTTTTAAAGGTAGGATTTCTGGAACATATGACCAAAACACTGGTCCAAGACCGAAACCGAACATAAACACGTACAGAAAAATCGAAATAACCGCGATAATTACGTTGTCTGACCAAATACATAGCGCAATCGCTGGTAGGACTTGACCACCCAAACTGATTTCTAGTAATTTTTTTCGTCCCAACTTGTCAATGAAGGGCAAAGAAACGAAGGTCGAGACTACTAAAGCAATTCCCACCCCAAAATCAGCGACGATGCTAGAATTTGCCATTCCTAAATTATGAAAAATTTCCGGTGCGTAGTAAACTGCGGCATTAATTCCGGTAAAAACCTGAAAGATAGTTAAAATAATTAGTAACGTAAGGGCTGGCCGAAACGTGCCAAATAGTTCACTTAACCCCGCTTCTTTTGTTTTCAAACTATTTTGAATATCTTTAATTTCAGATTCCACTTCTGTACTGGTGAACCGGACTTTAGTCAAAACTTTTCGTGCTCGTTCAACTTTGCCATCCCGGATTAGCCACCGGGGACTTTGGGGACTCATTACCATCCCGATTGTCAGTATCAGGGCTGGCACCACCCCTAGTCCTAAAGTCCACCGCCAATCATCTTGGGGTAAATTGTATGCTCCAACCGCATAAGCAACCAGGATTCCCACGTTAACACTTAATTGGTAAAGTGAAGACATTAACCCTCGAATGTGAGCAGGTGCTAGCTCTGATAAATAAATCAGACCGTACATATTTGCAATTCCGGCCGCAATTCCTAAAACGAAACGTGCCATCATCAAGAAAACTGTTCCCGTCGCAATTGCACTTAGCAAGCTCCCCGCTAAGAATACTACTCCAGCGACAATCAAAACGTTGCGTCGTTCAATTTTCTTTTCTAACGCGGTAAATACGACGATTGAAGGCAACGCGCCGAAAAGAAGAAAGCTAACCACCAGCCCCTTTTGAACCGAATCCAATCCAAAAGCCGTAGTAATCGATGGTAACGCCAACGAAATAGCCCCTGAGTCATACCCGTAAAGTAACCCAGCAAATCCTCCTAAAATAGCAAATAGGTAAACAATCCCCTTTGTTTTTGGTTTAGTAGATAGATTTTCTTCCATAATTATTTTCCTTCCGTATTATTTGCAGCTAATATCCTCATAAATTGGGCATACTTCTGTTCTAAACCAGGAATTTCAGTTGGATTAAAATCTTGTACATCAACCGTATTTGCTAAAACATCTAGTTTAACTGGGTCAGTTATCTTACCGAGAACCTTTAATTGGGCAACTACATTTCCCAAAACACTGGCTTCGACTGGTCCAGTAACCACCTTGCGCTGTGTAAAATCTGCGGTTAGTTGAACTAATAACTGGTTTTGAATACCTCCGCCGAACATATGAACTTTTTGCAAGGTTGTTCCAGTAAGTTTTTCTAACTTTTCAATCACCTGTCGGTAGGAAAAAGCTAAACTTTCTAATACCGCCCGGATCAACTGTCCCCGATTTTTCGGTAAGGTTTGGTGGGTTTCTTTAAGAAAGGCCACAATCTTTTCTTCCATTTGCCTAGGTTCGGCAAAACGCACGTCTGCTAGGTCAATAAAGGAATTGATTGAGTACGCTTTTGCAGCTTCATTCTGCATCTTAGCAAAGCTTATCTCTGCACCCGTATATGTCCATTCTTTTTGTAGTTCTTGAATCACCCACAAGCCGGTAATGTTTTTTAACACCCGGTTAGAACCATCAAAACAGCCTTCATTCGTCAAACCCATTTCAAAAGCCGCTTCGCTAATGATTGGCTGGTCATTTTGTAATCCCACAATCGACCATGTTCCGCAACTAATAAATGCGGTTTGTTTACGTTCCGCTTCGTTTAGTGGCAATGCCATTAAGGCTGCTGCTGTATCATGACCAACACCTGAAATAACTCGCATTTCAGCAGAAACCTTAATCTCTTCACTAATTGCTTGACGAATCGGGCCTAAATTGGCTCCCCCAATAACCACGTCTGCAAACCATTCTGCTGGAATTTCCAGCCTATTTAGAACTTTTGTATTCCAATTCTTAGTTCGCACGTCGAGGAGTCCCGTAGTACTGGCAATGGTAAATTCATTTTGTTTTATCCCGCTAAAAAAGTATTCAATCAAACTAGGCATCATTAACAACTGGTCAACCGTTCGTTTTAAAAAGGGGGCCCGTTGCAGGTCTGCGAAAACTTGCAGATTGGTATTGATCCGATCTGGAGCGTTTCCAGTCATCCTGAACAATTGCTTAGCTGGAAGTCTTTCTGCAAATTCTGCTTCATAAGGGGACGTGCGGCTATCCCGATAACAATGAGGAGCAAAAAGTACTTCTCCTTCCTTAGTCAACAAGCCATAATCGACGCCCCAAGTATCTACGCTCAAACTATCTAGATGTCCTAGGTCTCGCATTGTTAACGCTAAACCACGTTTTACTTCCTGAAAAATCTTTAAATAATCCCAATTAAGTCGGTCATTAATCTCGACGGGGTGATTGGAAAATCGGTACTGCTCCTTTAGTTTAATTTGTTTTCCATCAAACTGACCGGAAATTACGCGACCAGAACTTGCCCCTAAATCTACTGCAATTACATTCACTTTTTCCATATTTCATCACACGCTATTTATATAAAGGACCTAAAGTTTGACAAGCATTAAAGTCCGCTGCTTCTTGATTTTCCGTTCCAATTAGTGACCATACCCGTGGACGGAAAATCTTATCTTCGGACACGTTATGCATGTTAACTGGGATCCGCAACATGGATGCCAACGTAATTAAGTCTGCACCAATATGTCCATAACTGATTGCACCATGATTTGCTCCCCAGTTATCCATTACGTCATAAACACTCTTAAACGCTCCGTGCCCGGTTAAAATTGGCGCAAAGAATGTTGAAGGCCAGCCTTTATCAGTCCGTTCGTTAATCACGTTAAAGACTTGTTCAGGTAAATCAATTGCATAACCTTCTGCAATTTGAAGAACTGGTCCTACACCCTTAACTAAATTAATCCGTGACATCGTTACGGGCATGCCTTGACTACCACCTTTAGTAAGGTAGTTGCTAGAGAAGCCGCCACCCCGGAAGTAACCGATATTTGCAGGAATCCAACGTGTTTTTTCTAGACTACGTTTTGCTTCATCTTTGGTAACTTGCCAGAACGGTTTAATGGCAGGGTTGCCATCCACTTTTTCCTCACCAGTCGCGTCCAAGGTTTGCGCGCCAGAGTTACTGAGATGAAGGAAACCATCTTTTCCTAATCCGGTTAACTCGGTTCCAGTAACCCGTTTGATTGCTTCGGGACTCCAGAAGGTCCGTACGTCGGCAAATATTTGAGGTGTGTTAGTCAGTAAGTAGTTAAGCAACATCGAAGCTCCATTTAAGCTATCGTTCTCCGTTGCAAATACGTGTGGCGCATGGATGCCATTCCAGTCAAATTGAGAGTTCAAAAAGGCCTCCATGTAATCGCCATTTGGAAAATGATCGGTCCATTGCCGTTGTCCTTGGAATCCCGCAGCAATTGCATTATGCCCGTCAGCTTCTTCAACAAATCCTTTTTCAGCTAACTTCGGGTTTCCTTCCATTAAGTCTCGAGCAATGATGGCCATCTTAACGCAATCGGCCAACTGTGCTTTCTTTTCTTTGTCTGTAAATCGATTAGGATCGTCACTATTATATAGATCTGGTCCGATTGGAGTATGTTTTTCAGCCCATTTCATGGCTTTTTCAAACTCTTCCTTGTCATAAATTCCTTCATCCCAACGCCGAACTATTTCAGTCATGTCCACATATTCGTTTCGCATACCTAAATAGTTTTGGAAGAAATCGGCGTTAACCATTGAACCACCAATTCCCATTGCTACGTTACCAATCGATAAGTAAGATTTATTGCGCATAATGCCAACTGCAAGTATTCCTTTAGCAAAACGAATAAGCTTCTTGGCAACGTCATCTGGAATTGATTTATCATCAGCATCACAGACGTCCGCTCCGTAAATCCCAAAAGCAGGAATCCCTTTTTGCGCATGCGCTGCTAAAACTGCTGCTAAGTATACTGCCCCAGGACGTTCAGTTCCGTTAAATCCCCAAATCGCGTGAGGAATGTCAGCGGTCATGTCCATCGTTTCGCTTCCATAGCACCAGCAAGGGGTTACCGTGATGGTTCCACAAACATTTTCCTTATCAAATTTTTCTTTCGAAGCTGCTGCCTCTTTTACTCCCCCAATAGTTGAGTCAGAAATCACTGTTTTTACCGGCGTGCCATCAGGATAAAATAATTTTGATTCCAACAGTTCAGCAACCGCTTTAGCCATATCCATGGTTTGCGTCTCTAACGATTCCCGAATCCCCTTACGCCGTCCGTCGATAGTTGGACGAATTCCAATTTTGGGATAATTAATTTTTAACATGTCCTAACCTCCTAAAGTATTTAAACTGTTTGTTAAAAGAAATACATAATTTCTTTTCGTCCTCATAGTAACCGCTTCCATAAGCGTTTGGAAGGTGTTTCACGTCTTCTGAAAGTTCTTCATATTTTTTGCATCTTTTTGTTCAAAAGCATTCATCATTTTCATTCATTTAACAAAAAAACCGGGAACATCCCGGCCACAAAATTATTTAAATTTTTAATACAAAACCTCCACGTTTTTATGGGACCAAACCGCCATAATTTCTTCCGGTGGCTGTTGATCCATGATAATAACATCAAAGTCATTTACATCGCACAACCGGTAATATCCTTTCACGTTAAACTTTGAATGATCACATAGCAAAATTTTACTTTCAGCATTTTCCATCATTCTTCGTTTAACTCCCGATTGTTCTTCACTAGACATATAAACGTCATTAGCATTAATTGAAGAACACGATAAAAACACTAAGTCTGCTCGAAAATCACTAAAGAAATCTAGCGAAATATCGCCCAAAATTGAACCCGTCCCTGAACGGAGTCGTCCGCCAGCAATGAAAGTTTTTACCGCCGGAATTTCATCCAATTTGATTGCCAATTTTAGGCTATTGGTAACTACCACTAAGTTGGTTAATCCTTCAAAAAAAGGAGCTAAAAAGGATGTAGTGCTGCTGGAATCCACAAAAATGGCCTCGTTGTCCCCTAAAAACGTACTTGCAATTTCAGCGATGTATTTTTTTGATTCACTATTTTCTTGTTGGCGAAATAAAAAGGACAACTCAATATTATCTGCCTTAACTAATTCGACCCGCCCAAATTTTCGGGTAACCTTACCCATCTTTTCCAACGCAATTAGGTCTCGCCGAATTGTCGAATCACTAGCAAAAAGTTCTTTTTGTAAATCTTTGATCCGCATAACCTTCTTTTTTTGTAGCAAATCTAAAATAGTCAAAAAACGTTCGTTCTTAAACATTGCTTTCCTCCTTGATTTTCATTATTTTATTGAAAATGAAGACTTTTGAAGCATTCTGAATGAAATTCCTCAATTATTTTGAAGGCATTTCATAAATCAAAGCCAGCCCTAATTTTCAATACAGTTGTCAGTATAATGAGGCCATAGAGTGATTTAACACCTTGAAATTTAGGAGGAATTTAATTATGAAAATGATGTTTGAAGAAGAACGCATTGACTTAGCCCACACCGTACAAAAAATGTTTGATCGTAAAAATACCAACGTAGCAGGTGGCAACATGTCGATCAAAGTTTTTGACCAAAAAATGCACCCTTATATTATCATGACTCCCACCTTTATGTCAGAAACCTATTATTCCGAACTTCATGCTGCACAAATTTTGGTGATTGATGAAGAAACTGGTGAAAAAATTGATGGAGTTGGAGATGTTACTCGGGAAATTAACATGCATAAAGAAGCTTACAAAGCTCACCCAGGAATTCGATGTGTCTACCATTCCCACGCCGAAGAATCGATGTTTTGGGCTACTGCTGGTTTAGACATGCCTAACGTGACCGAAGCAACACGGGAATTAGGGCAAATCAAAGTATTGCCCTTCGCCCCTGCCACTAGCCAAGCTTTAGCGGATATCGTATTTAAAAACCTTCAAGCAATTGGGGACAAGGCTATGGAAAACGTCTTTTTATTAAATAGTCACGGCGTAGTTATCACTACGACCGATTTGCACGTTGCTGCTCGTATTCTAGAAACTCTAGAATGGAACGCCAAAATAGCTTACCAACAAGCCCTCTTTATTAAACTTGGTCTGCTGTCTGATTACCGTTCCTGCGGAGCTAACTATAAAGAAGCCCTCCCTAGTGTTCCACCGATTGCCATGCCTGAGGTCCCAATAACTGCCATACCCGCAAAGTTCCCGTCCCACCCTCAACGGCCGGCAAACCTAATGTAACTTATCAATGTTGTTGCATTGGTAACAATATTTTGTTCACCACGCCGTTAAGTACCTTCCAACAAAAAAAGTTGGGGATTGATTTCTCCAACTTTTTTACTGTTATAAAATTCAAAATTTTATTTATCAAGAGCATTGGTAGCAGCTGAAATTAGTTGATTTTGCGGATCCAATGATAGTTCCCATAACATCAGCCCTCCTAGTCGCTGTTGTTGAACATACTTAACTTTACTTTCCATAGACTTTTCGTCATCAAAAGACCTGAATACCTGTTCATCAAAGTAATATGGCGCTTTTGCTTTTTCATCCCAAAAATAGCATTGTGGTTTTTGAGCAATTAATTGACTAATTTTTTGGTAAGGAGTAGTTTGGGTCCCCTTTTCTTTAGCAAGCGCCCCTACTGGGGATGGGGCTTGCTGGTCCACTCCTCGCCAATCGCGGCTGTAAGCTGCACTGCCAATTACTATTTTATCTGTTGGAACTTGCTTAGCGATTAGATACTTAACCGTGGTATCGATACTAAACTCACCTTCTATGGCATCGTAAGGAAATAGGTTAGTTTGGTGGCCCGTAATGTTAGTCCAACTTCCCCGTAAATCATAGGTCATTACGTTAAGGTAATCTAGGTACTCTGCTATGCTGAGTTTTTCGCCGTTTATCAAACTAGTTAATAAACTGGGATCTCCCGCTATTGCAGCAGAAATTTCATATTCATCACTACAATTTGTCAATTTTTTTCGCAACACCTTTAAAAAGGCATAAAAATTTTCTGCATCTTGAGTGCGCGATTTAATTCCTCCTCATGCAGAACCAGGATATTCCCAATCAAAGTCAACTCCATCTATGCCATATTGCTGTATAAAATTAATTATATTGGTTGCAAATTTATTTCGGCTATCTGCGTTTAAAACGGCATCCGAAAAGCCTTCTGCGCCCCATCCACCAATGCTAATGTTAACCTTTAAATTTGGAAAATGTTGCTTTATTGTTGCAATTTGTTTAAAGTGGGCCCCTTTATCCACTAAATTAAGCCCCTCGATTTTCGCAAACGCATAGTTTATATGTGTTAACTTTTCTCCAGGAATTTGTTTAATTTTCCAATTTTGTCTTCCATGTAAGTATCCCGTTATTATCGTCACGTGAGGCCCTCCGATCCTGTTAAAGAAAGCGCTTGCAAAAATATTTTAATCCATTATACTACTCTTGAATCGATTCACATTTATTTTTTTCACTATTTTCGAAAAGAGGTGCAGCCCGTGCTTACCAAATACATTACCAAATGGTTAATCCCCGTAGCTACTAAAGTGTCCGAATCACGCCACTTGGTTGCCATCCGGGATGCCTTTATTGATATTATGCCAATCATTATGGTTAATTCGCTTTTCATTTTACTTAACTCGTTAGTTTTTACTAACGCAACCGTCGTAAAAGCTTTCCCCTATGCGACTAAATTAGTTGACATTGGCACCATGGTAAACCAAGGAACTATGGGAATTATGACCATTCTAGTTTCATTTTTGATTGGTTACCGACTCACTAATTTTTACATTGCTAACGGCCGAATTGATTCTAAAGAAGTTAATCCGCTTCATGCCGGGATCTTGAGTTTAGCAACTACTTTAATCATGTTTCCTCTATACAATGACGTTATTCCCGTGGGGGCCACTAAGCCCGTCCAAGTCGCTGGTATTTATGCCCAAACGTTAACTTCTTCTGGAGGAATGTTTGTAGGAATTATTGCGGCTCTTTTAAGTACCGAGCTACTAGTTTGGATTTCTAGTAAAAAGAAGTTTCAAATTAAGATGCCAGATTCAGTACCTCCCGCAGTTGCTCAATCTTTCAACACTTTAATCCCCGAATCATTAGTAATTATCTTATTTGCCATTCTAACTTTTACCTATACTCAAATTGCGGGGCAAAACGTACCACAATTAATTACCGACGTAATCTCCTTGCCTTTACAAGTTGCTTTGGAATCTCCACTAGGTCTCTTTGTAGTTCAAATTTTAACCCAAATCTTATGGTTCTTTGGATTACATGGTCAAAACATTGTTTCTTCCGTAACCTCTCCTTCGATGTTAGTTGCCATTCAACAAAATATCGATGCATTTAACGCTGGCCATGCCGTTCCTAACATTGTTACTAACCCTTGGATTGGCATGTATACGTTATTGGGAGGAACCGGGGCGATTTTGCCTTTCTTAATTGCCATTTTCTGGGGTTCTAAGCGAAAAGACTACCGCAACGTTGCTAAACTTGGACTACTGCCTAGTTTCTTTAATATTTCTGAGCCAATTATGTTTGGAATGCCCGTCGTAATGAATCCCTTTTTCGCAGTTCCGTTTTTATTTGTACCTATCATTAATTTAGCAATTGCCTATCCCTTAACTGCCCTAGGCCTTGTTGCTAAAAGCGTGGTAATACCACCATGGACGTTGCCGCCAATATTAACTGCTTGGGTAACCACTGCAGGAGACTTACCTGCCACCTTACTATCCGCATTTTTATTTATTTTAGATATTTTCTTGTATTTACCATTCGTTATCGCTAGCAACCGTAGCAAAAAAATTTAATGTAGGTTATATGAAATGAAAAAAATTCGTCAGGATATCGTTGAAAACCAAAAAACCGCTGTTGAAGAATACGCTTCGCTTACTAATTCCCAAAAGCAACAACTTCGCTGGTTTCAAGACCAGAAAATTGGGGTCATCTTTCATTGGGGACTTTATTCAGCAGCTGGAATTGTCGAATCATGGCAACTCTCGAAAGAAGATACCTGGGCTCGCAAAAAGCCTTGGAGAAACGACCTTACCACCCTTCGCCATGATTATTGGAACTTAGCCAAAGCGTTTAACCCAGCTAAATTTGATCCCGAAAAATGGGCTACTGAAGTTCAAAAGGCTGGCTTTCGTTACGCAATTTTTACAACTAAACACCATGACGGTTTCAATATGTATGCTACCCAGCAGTCTGATTTTAACGTAACTCATTACACTGGGAAGGACTTATTTCACGAATTTGCCAAAAGCTTGACTGCCCATAACGTTGCGGTAGGTGCCTATTATTCTAAAGCTGATTGGCATTGCCCTTATTATTGGACTCCTGGATCCGACCCTCGCGGACGTTATGCCTCATATGATCCCCTTTCTAATCCGCAACTGTGGAAGAAATTTAACGACTTTGTTAAAAAACAATTATTGGAAATCACCCGAAATTACGGCAAAATCGATATCCTCTGGTTAGACGGTGGTTGGGTAAATAGCGAACACCATGAATTTTTAGATATGGACAGGATTGTCTCCCAAATCAAACAAACCCAGCCACAAATCCTAGTCGTTGACCGAACCATCGGTGGTAAACATGAAGATTACGTAACTCCTGAGCGCAAAATTCCGGATGTAATTCCGCATAAGGTTTGGGAAAGTAACCTTCCCTTAGCCAAAAACTGGGGTTACGTTCCTAATGACGTTTACAAAACATTTCCAGAAATCTTACATTATCTTGTAAAGATTGTTTCACTAGGTGGGAACGTCATCTTAGGTATTGGCCCTAAACCCGATGGCACTTTACCAACCCCTGCCTTGAAACTGATTCGCCAATTAGGAAAGTGGTTAGCAACTTACGGAGGCGGCATATACGGAACTCGCGCCCTCCCCAACTTAAAACAAACCAACTGGTACTTTACCGCGAAAGACCATTTTCTTTACGCTTTTGCCGAAAAAAAATACTTTCGCCCTCAAGATTTACAATTAGGAATTTTTACGACTCACGTGCTTAATCGCCAAGATCTGTCCACGCAGAATCCAGATGACCCAATCCTTGGTTTAAAAATTACTATGGACAAAAATGTCACCGAACTGATTTAGATATAAAAAAGCGCTTGAACTCTTCATGTAGTGTCCCCCAAAAAAGTTAAACTTTTTTGGGGAGCAACACATCATCGTTAAGGGTTCTAAACGCTTTTTGTATTCTCATTTTAGTTATCTAACTTAAATACTTTCTCATTAAGTACACTGGTGTACAACTCCAAGCATGGCAATAGCTATTAACCATTGCACTACCATATGGGGAGTAACTTGGATCATTGGGATCAAATGCTTCCCAAAACGTGTCGGCACCTAATTCAATCATCTTCCCCCAGTAATCTTTCAATAGTTGAATTCCCGCATCCGTCAATCCTGCTTCAAAAAGTGCTTGGGTTACGTGATGATACATATACGGAGTTGCAATCCCTTTAATTGGGAATAGTTTTTTAACTGCGTTGCTCATTAATTGGTGATTTTCTTCCGGAGTCATTACTTGAGCTAAAACCATCCAAACTTGACTAGCAATGTTAATTTCATGATCAGGACCAGAAATAAATAATCCTCTTTCTTCGTTATAGAGGTTTTGCTTGGCATAATTTGTAATTTGGGCCAATTCTTTTTGGTAGTAATCAATCGTGTCCAATTTTTGAAGCCGTGATAAATGGATAAACTGTTTCAAAGCGTATATCATAATGGCAACTCCAGCCGTATCTTTATTAAATTCATTAGACCAATCCACAAAAACTGGATAATCCTCATCAAAGACAATTTTGCCATTACTCTGAACCATATTTTTCATAACGTAATCAATTTGCTTTTTCGCCACTGGATATAAGTCTTCAAGTACTGTGTAATCATTCGTGTGTTGAAAATAATCATCTAAGATACTAACAAAAAACAAACTGTAGTCGAGCAAGAATGTGTCATCTGGCGTATAAGTTGGCTTAACAAATACGTTGGCAGGAATTCGCCCATCTTTGGCTGCCAATGCACCAAATAAATATAAACATCTCTTAATTAAGGTTTGGTTGTCATAGGTTTGATAATCCGCTAAAGCTTGTAAGCGTAAGTCCCCGATCCAAAGCCGTCGATCTCGTTTAGGTCCGTCTTCAAAAACGTCTTGCATACAGTCCGCAAGCGTCTTCAGCCCCACCTGATCAATTTTTTGTAAAAGTTTATCATCAGTATGAAATGGGGTTGGCGCTCCTTGTGCCGCACTTTCTGCAATTAAGGCTGGTTCAAAGAAACTAACTTGCCACTTAGGAGAAGTATCCACCACTTTAATTTCAACATAACGAAAACTGTAACGCCTTGGTAAGTACAAGTTGGCAGGCAATTCGTCCAAATGAACAGTTTCTTCTTGCATCCATGAACGGCTTAACCAACCTTGATAATCTTGACTATCTTGGTTTAACTCAGTAGGCAGCTCGGCAAATTTCAATTTAAGCGTTAAGGGCGCATCCATTGGTGATCCGACTGATTTAATTCGAATTGTAAAGTGCCCAACGTAATGATTGCCAAAATCTAAAATCAACCGGTCATCTCGGCCAAATTTCATTTGACTAAGTTGTGTAGCATCAGCTACTTTTTTTGTTCCAACATTATCTAGTAAATTTTTATCGATCATCGTTTCAACTACCTGCACCGGAGTTACTACTCGTTTTGCCAATTCCGGAATGTTGTCATCTGCTTTTTTTAGTAACTGTTTGTCATGATTAAATTCTACATCATCATTAATTTGAAATGTAAATGCCATCGCCACTCACTCCTCAACGTTAATCTGGTACTTTTTTTGTAATCGAATCATTACCAATCCCGCAATTAGACATACGGCAACAATTCCAGCGAACCCAAACATAGTCATTCGGATGTGGCTTGGTAAAACTAAAGTAGGGGTAATGAATGCAAAAATTCCACATAAGAAACGGGAAAAGCCACTAATAAATCCTTGAACTGAAGCCCGGCTATCAATTGGGAATGACTCTTGGGTCCAAACCTTATACATAGCTTCGCCAGCAATGTTATTACCTAGGTTATAAAAACCAATGGCAATAACAATTGGCCACAATGCATGGCTGCTTAATGCTAAGCCTAGCATGGCTAGTAGCTCGATAACTGAACCTACCACAAAAAATTTGTTACGGTACCGGCTACCTGCTACTGAGGCAAATGAAATTGATGCAATTAAAGCCACTACATTTAATACTAATCCTGCTCCTGTAGCAAAACTTTGGCTCGCGTGTGCTTGTACCAAAGTAAAAGTTTGAAATTGTCCAAATGTATTCGCTAACAAATTCCAGCAACAATAAAAAATCATAATCCAAATAAAGAATAACCCATACTGGTGATTTTGACGCAAAATTTTAAATAGCGAGCCAGATTCAGAAGTTATTGGGGACTGCATTTGGTCAATCCGCTGATTGGCTTCACGATGAAATTCTTTAAAGCGACCAGAAAAAGTGCGCCAAATAAAAGTGATGGCAGCACATACTGCTAAAATCGTAAAAACAATTCGTGCCCCAGTTGCCCCAGTCATTTTAGAAACTACAAAGGCACAACCATAAGAGAAAAACACCCCAATTTGCCAAAAAACTTGGGTGAAGGACACTAACCGAGCCGTTGCTTTGTCATCAGGAACATCATGTGAAATAATCGTTAAGCTAACTGGTAAATCAGCTCCAGAAGCTAATCCTGCAATAATCACTCCTGTTAATAAAAAGCCATAGCTGTTAGCTAACACACAAATTAGTGCACCTACCGCATAGCCTAAATTTAACCAGTTAAATGAACGGGTTAATCCCCAATTTTTGGTTAACCATCCGGCAACTAACGAACCCATTGCAATTGCAAAAGTTAATGCTCCTGAAATCACCCCAACTTGGGTGTTAGATAACGCTAACCCCTGTTGCCACACCGTAATTGTTGCTGATAATCCAACAATGATCCCCGAACCTAAAATTGAGCCGATTCCAGCTGCAATAGCTAGAGGACGGTATTTTTCCACTAAATTATCACTTTGATTTTGCATAAATCTCTCCTCCTTAACTATCCTCATTGTAAGCGCTTAAAATAAGTGCTACAATATCTCCAGTTCACCCGAATCCTTGCAAAACTACAGGTGGGATCATTAAAAGGAGCAGCTAATGATGAATTTTATTACCTTGGATAAAAAAATACGTAGTCTAAATTATGTAGAGAACACTCAGCGAAAAAATCACGCTAATTACAATTATATGAAGCTCAATTTTAAGGAAAGCCCCATCCCTAAAATGCCAAAATACAATTTTTTTAAACATGGCGATTTAACCATTGTTAAAGGAAATCGTTTTTCTTACGTTCCCGCGCATACTCATGATTTCATCGAACTTAACTACATGTATTCAGGTAGTTGTATTCAATCGCTAAATAACGAGCAATTTGAGTTTACAGAAGGTCAACTACTTTTAATGGATAAGAATACTGTTCAAAAAATTGGCTATACTGGGGAAAATGACGTCATCATTAACATTTTGTTAAAAAACTCTCTAACTATCACTAAAATATTGGACTTACTTTCTGGACAATCCAACGCTGTAACGGACTTTTTGCAAAATTGTAACTTAAAAACTACCAACCATAATTTCATGATTTTCGATTTACCTGCACAATCATTGTCGCGTAGTCTGATTATGGACTTATTGTTCATAGCCTTTGAATCCGCCCATAAAAATAATAACCAAGTGCTAAAATTGCTCTTTTCAACCTTGATTACGCAATTACCACCATTAGTTAGCCATCACCACCTAAATTTTGCGGCAGACAATAATGCTGAATTATTGGCAATTTTAAAGTACATCGAACAGCATTATTCAACTACTAATTTGCAATATACAAGTAAGCATTTTGGATACAACATGAATTATCTCAGTAATAAGATCAAAGCAGCGACTGGGCAAACGTTTAAAGAATTAATTGAACAACGCCGTCTATATGCAGCCCAAGAACTTTTATTTCAAACTAACCTATCGCTTGACCAAATTTCCTTGAGAATTGGTTATAAAAATCCTTCTTCCCTAAACCGATTGTTTAAAAAATATGTAAATACTACCCCCATTAACTATAAAAATGAATTGATTAAGAATCGCGATGATTTATATTGATTAACAAAAAGCGGCCGTCAGGATTACCCAAAATCCTAACGGCCACTTTAATTATTAAGAAAAACTAGTTGAAAGTTTTATTCAACCGCCCCTTAACACTTTTAGACGACTACATAACACCAAGCCTATCTTTTGAATCACAAATTTGGATCCATCTTAAAGGTTAGCTTCGATAATTCCGCACCCTGCTTGGTTAACTTAGCTAAAAGTTTCTTGGTTTCTTTATTATAATGTTGCGCAATAAGGTGGTTTTGTTCAGTAAGATATTTTGTCAATTCTTTTCCCGACATCTTCTTAGCCACTTGGTCAACTTCTTCAATCTTGGTCCGTGCCCATTGTGACAACTCTTTTTGGTAATCCAAATCGTCCTGAATAAATTCAGCGTAGTGAGATTCCACTACCATTGCTAAAGTTTCATACAACCAGTATGCACTATTTAATGACACCTCTTCCGGTAATTCCCGGTAGGAAACGTCAGTATCATTAGCGTTGGTAAAGAATGGTACGTGTGGGCAAAAACTTGGTACGCCAAAGCCAATCCACTGAACTCCAGCCGCTTCATTTTCATGACTATTCCGCATTTGCAAAATATGTGAATTGGCTGTTCGAGATAAGGAAATTGCCCGGTACGTCTTCCGATCGTGTTCGCTACCACTTCCTAATGGGTCGTACTTAGTTTCGTTATAGTGCGACTTCAGAATATATTGAATATCTTCAACCGAAATCTTTCGACTAGCTTTCCGAATAAACGGTAGATCTGGTGATTCAGGATCTTGTTCAATCTCCGGGTTTAAGTAACGTTGAGCAAACCAAACCCGAGGAGTATTGTAATGATGATCCTTTTCCGTATCCGTTCCAAAGATGTGCCGGAAATTCCAGCGATCTTCGTCAGGATTCAAACCATGCTTTTCGACAAATTCTTGAATGCCATCCGCCCACATGTAATTGTCGGGATCATTAAAGTCAATATCTTCAATTGCGATTTGGTTAGCAGCCACGGCATAACAATCATCCGGAATCCGAACGGCAACCCATTGATGGCCCGTAACAATTTCCATGTACCAGACTTCATCGGCATCATTAAATTGAACTCCGTTACCCTCTGCTGAACCATATTTTTTCACCAATTCACCTAGATAACGAACTCCCTCTCGAGCAGAATCAATAAACGGAAGTACTAACGTAGTCATAGAATCTTCTGCTAACCCATTTTTGACGAAGGGATCGTAAGCTAAAACTCGTTCGTTAGCGTAAACACTTTCCGTGGCACTTTCACCAACGTTTTTTTCGTTAAAACCGTCTTCTTCATTAGGCCCTTCGCTCTCATCAGCGTTAGGTGTTGAAGTATACCGATAGCCACTTTCAGGCAACGGTACAGTTAATCCGTTATATGGTGATTTATAAATTTCTTGTCGTCCGGAGACGGCTGGTTGAACCAAGAAGCGTTTTGGATGAATAGCCACTAGACGATCTTCGTTTCTGGAAATGTAGGTTGCGCCATCAAGCGAAGCCTGCTTTCCAACCATTACTGAAGTACATGCTGACATTTCAATTCTATCCGTCATGATAAATCCTCCTCTTAAATTTCTTTAAACTCGTTCGATAATCTGTTCGTTAACCTCTAGTTGCTTCAAATACAATAATAATCGACTATACAAATAGTCATTAGCTTCCTCGAAGCGTTCGCCTAAATTCTGACCAATCTCATACGCGCTGCGTTGCCCATCAATTTGTTGAAATACAAAACTGCCGTATTCATCTAAATCTAGGTAAGTAAACTCTGGAATTTTAAAATGTAATTTTCGTAAAAATTGTTGAATCCAATGGTTTTGAGCACGAATAATGGTCACTTGTTCGCCTTCAACTTTATAATTAACCCGCGGATTCTTCTTAAAAACTAATTCTTTTAGATCAGCATCCGTCAATTTAGGTGACTTACTCACGTTCTTCAGCCTTCCCTTGGTTTTCAGATTTTTTAATCATATACAACGGAATTATAATCGCTCCTGCCATAGCTGCTAGTAGTATTAATCCCATTGCGTTGCTTGCTAAAAAGCCACTTGGTGCACTATTACCCAGCAATCCGGTAACGTGGAAAATAATTCCAATAAGGCCGATGATTGAACCACCGGCAATTAGTCCAGAAGAAAGACTGACGCCGCTTTGTACCCGTTTGTCACGTAACTCTTTGTCTTTAGTAGTCTTATTGATCAAAAGTTTTAATAATGCCCCTACTAAAATAATTGAAGTAGTTGAAATTGGTAAGTAAAAACCTAACGCAACCGTCATAATTGGTAGGTCTAGCATCCAGAAAACTAAGGCCGTCACAATCCCGACAATGATCATAATCCATGGTAAATCTCCAGACATGATGCCAGACGTTAAAGTTGCAATTAAGTTAGCTTGCGGCAATCCAAATGGCGGGTTAGAACCCGTAATCCGCAATTGCGGTTCCAAAAGTACCGTAGTTCCAATTACGGTGAGCACCCCCACAAAGCCAGCAATCATGTAGTACTTCATCATTTCCTTGTTTGAGCCGCCAATCATGTAGTTAACTTTTTGGGTTTGCATATATCCACCACCGACTGAAACCGTAGTTACAATGAATACCCCAAACAACAGCAAAATTTCTGTGTAATTTTTGGTAGTCCAGCCCATCAATACGAAGGCCAAAGTCATGATTACTAGCGATGCAATAGTCATCCCTGACACTGGTTCGTTAGAACAGCCAATCGTCCCGGCTAGCCGAGCAGAAACAATTACAAACAGCAACGATAAAACTAACGTTAAAACCCCACCAAGCAAGGCAACGACAACCGACCCTGAAATAATAAAACCAGCGATAAAAATGGCAATTACTGAAGCTAACAAGGCAATTAACCCGAACGCATTTTTATCTTCAGTAGTACTATTTCGTGCATTAAGTACTTTTTTAATCGAAGTCCAAATTACCGGGATTAACTTAACTGCACCGATAATCCCACCACAAAGCATCATTCCTGCGCCAATATACTTAACATACGAGCCTGCAACATCATCAACACTCATTTGGGAGATGCTCAGCGCGGCATCATTCCAGACATGTGCTCCACTTCCAGCCATTTGTGCAAAGTAACTAACTAAAGGCACTACTGCAAAATTTGATAAGATTGACCCCGCAAACATGGTCATTGCCACTTCTAGGCCAACCACGAAACCAATTCCAGCTAGCATAGGATTAACTTCTGTCGACATCTTCCATCGATAAAACGAGTTACCGGTGAAAGTGATCATGCTATTTACCCAACCAAAAACTTGAGAAGTAAATAAAGTAATTAAGCCCCCGATTCCAAAACCTACCCCTAGGAATTTTAATGAATCTCCACCGCTTTCCGAAGCGACTAACGCTTCGGTAATCGCCATGGATTCTGGGTAAGCGAGGCGCCCATGTTCCTCAACAATCAGATAATTTTGAACTAATGATGCGCTCCCAATGGCAAACATTACTGCCAAAGCACCAACCATTACCCCAGTGAAAAAATTAACGTGTCCGCCAATCAAGATAATTGCTGGAAGGACGTAAATCATCCCACTTGCAATTGCTTCTCCACCACTGGACATTCCTTGCAAAATATTTTTACCTAGGATGCCCTTTTTCTTAGCAAAAAGACTTACTAAACCCGAACCAATGATTGACCCAGGAATCCCAGCTGCTACCGTTAGTCCAGCTTTCATCCCCGAGTATGCTGTTGACGCTCCAAAGATTACGGCTAAAATAATTCCCATAATCAAAATAGCAATACTTCCACCATGCCCCTTTTTAGTAACGTAAGGAACGTACTTGCTCCTACCATTACCACCATAATCTTTCTTAGAAACATTTTGTGCCATCCAATTCAATCCCTTTCTTTAACAATCACTAATACCTAACTTTTGTGAATCAATTATCATATGTTTAATAATAGCGCTTCCACCTATTCTTATCAAGTAGCGCTACTGCCTAACCATTGTCTACTAAAAAAGGCAGAAAGCCTCCCTGACTGGGATAGTTTTCTGCCATTTCAAACACAAAATTATTTTTCACTCTTAAAATTTTCTGGATACTTATTTTTAAATAATAGTAGAAAATAACCCCTACTGCGGTGGCTACAATCCCAATCGCTGTCGTAGTAAATTGTGTGAAGAGCGTGTTAACCAAAATGAAAACTCCTCCTACAAGAGCAATTGCCGGAATTACTGGATAAAGTGGGACCTTATACGGTCGATTTGCATTTGGTGTCCGTTTTCTCAAAACAAATACCGCCACAAAAGCCATGCAGTAGAAGAACCAAATTACGAAAATTAGCATATTGGTAATTGCATCAAATTGTCCAGAAAGCATCATTAAGCAAGCAATCAAGTATTGGATAACTCCAGCTGCCCAAGGCACTCCCGCTTCATTTAATTTAGCAAAAACATCTCCGAATGGTAGTTTGTGTTCTTTACCCATTACGTAAGGAATTCTCATTCCTGTCATGGTGTATCCATTGAGTCCACCATACACTGAAATCAAGATACCGATTGTAACAAATTTACCTCCGATACCGCCAAAAATAACCTTTGCAACGTCAGAAGCAATGTTCAAATTTCCAGCAACGTGATTAACTGGAGCAATGTAGAGGAATACGGCATTAACCAACAGGTAAACCACCATAATCAGTCCGATTCCAAGTGCAATCGCTTTAGGTAGATCCTTACGCGGATTTTTCATTTCACCGGCAATGTTACCAACGTGAATCCATCCGTCATAAGCAAACATGGTTGCTAACAATCCATTCCCTAAAGCTGTCCAAAATGCACGATGTGGGCCCGCCACAACTGGGAATAGTGAGAAGTTAACCGAACTACTGTGGAAAAATCCTAACAAAACAATTACGGCTAACGGGATCAGCTTAACCACTAAAGCTACCGATGTTACCCAACCACCAAATTTTGCACTAATGCAGTTAACTAACAATAATGAAAGTGCAGTAATGATTGCTACAGGAACTATCCATGTTTGCGAAAGATTAAATAAGTTAGTGAATTGGGTTCCAAACGCAATCGCAATGGCCGCTACATTAGCAGGGAAATAAATAATTGCTTGTGCCCACCCTGCTAGAAATCCCCAAAAGTGACCATAAGTATGCTCAATATAACGTGTCAGGCCCCCAGTTTCAGGGAACATCGCCGCTAGCTCAGCACCAGTCAACCCAGCGCAAATACTAATTAGTCCACCCAATAGCCACGCGAAAAGGGCCATTGAGACCGTCCCAGTATATTCGGTTACCGCGGCTGCCTTAAAGAATACGCCGGTACCAATAACCGTTCCCATAACCGTTGCTAATGCCGGGAAAAAACCAATTGTCTTTTTTAGAGATGTACTATTATCATTCATTGATAATCACTCCTCATTGTTCCAATTTTAATTATTTTAAAAAAGGGACGCTGCAATTCATGCAGCATCCCTTAGATTTTCAATCTGCAATTGCTTGCCTAATCATTCTATCCAATCCCAACTTTGTGTGTATCAACTGGGGAGAAGAAGTGATCAATAATTTGTGAAACCCGTTGAAGGTCAACGTTACCACCGGATACTAGGGCAACGACTTTCTTACCTTCGATCCATTTCTTATCAATCTTGCCTGCTTCAAGTGCAGCAGTTGGTAATGCGCCAGCACCTTCTGCAACAATCTTGGTGCGTTGCATCAAGTCCTTCATTGCTTTAGAAATTTCTTCTTCACTAACTAGAACAATTTCGTCAACTAACTTAGAAACAATTCCGTAAGTGATGTCCCCAGGAACAGCTACATCAGTGCCGTCAGCAAGCGTAAAGTCATCGTGATGCTTTACAATCTTACCAGCATCTACTGAAGCCTTCATTCCGTGAACGTTTTCGGATTGAACCCCAACTACGTGAATGGAAGGGTTGATTGACTTAACTGCTGTGGCAATTCCGGAAATCAACCCCCCACCACCAACTGGTACAATGATGGTTTCTACATCAACCAAGTCTTCGAGGATTTCTAGCCCGATGGTTCCTTGTCCAGCACAAACGAGGGAATCGTTAAACGGATCAACAATCGTCTTTCCTTCTTTTTCAGCTCTTTCATGCATCCAGTCGTGAGCATCATCGAAAGTTGCTCCGTGAATATCAACTTCAGCACCGTAACCCCGTGTAGCGTCACGCTTCATTTGAGGAGCTTCGTCCGGCATTACAACCGTGGTGTCAATTCCAGAAAGTTTACCAGTTAAAGCAACTCCTTGCGCATGGTTCCCAGCTGAAGCTGTAATTACTCCATGCTTTTTTTCTTCATCAGACAAGTGGTTAATCTTATTATTAGCTCCTCTGAATTTGAATGAACCAGTAAGTTGCATATTTTCAAGTTTTAAATATACATCTGCATGAGCAACATTGTTACTTAAAAACATTGACTGAACTAATGGCGTCCGACGTGCGTACTTACCAATTACTTTACGCGCTTCTTCAATTTGATCTAAGTTTAATAAATCGTAGGTTTGAGCAACTACTTCATTTCTTGGTTCGTTATTTTTCATGATTTTCACCTCATAATTTAAACGCAAATTTAAAAGTTCGAACGCCTATTTATACATCTAGTTCAGTGTACGGAAGGTCTAACGAATCTGTAAGACCCTTGTTAGTTACCTTACCTTCGTAGAGGTTAACCCCAGATGCTAAAGCTTTATCTTCCTTGATTGCTCCTTCAATACCCTTATCGGCAATTTCCAAAATATAATCAAGGTTACCAGCTGCTAACGCCATTGTAGCAGTCCGTGGAACGGCACCAGGTTGGTTTGGTACAGCGTAGTGGATCACACCATCCTTAATGAAGACTGGGTCATCAATAGTGGTTGGGTGATCAATGGTTTCTACTGTTCCACCTTGATCGATCGCAATATCAGCGATTACAGAGCCCTTCTTCATGCTTTTTACCATGTATTCTTTAACCAACTTCGGTGGCTTGGAGCCTGGGATTAAAATTGTGGATACAAAAATATCAGCATCTTTAATTTCTTTTGCAAGATTTTCTTCGTTTGATTTAACTACGCGAACGTCTTTACCCTTATATTGTTCTTCCAATTGAGCAATCCGGTCGTCGTTTAACTCAATAATTACTACTGAGCATCCTAAACCTAAAGCAGTGTCTGCAGCGCCTGTCGCGGCGTTACCCCCACCGAAAATCACTACATGTCCAGCAGGGATAACTCCTGGAATTCCAGAAACTAAAATACCTTCCCCTTGATGTTGTGCTTCAAGGTAATACGCTCCCATGATTACTGAACGACGCCCCGCAATTTGGCTCATTGGTGCTAACAACTCTAATTTACCATCCTTAACGATAGTTTCACCACCGATTGCAGTAACTCCGGCCTTCATCATTGCTTCAACAGTTGGTTTGGAAGATGCAAGGTGTTGGAATCCCCAAATGATTTTACCTTTATCAAAGTATTGGTATTCTTCAGCATCAGGTTCTTTAACCTTAATGCACAATTCTGCTTTCCATGCATCTTCATGAGAAACAATCTTCCCACCAGCTTTTTCAAATTCTTCGTTAGAAAAGCCTGCACCGATTCCGGCATCCTTTTCAACTAAGACTTCATTACCGGCATCAACCATCTTTTGAACATTTTCCGGCGTGGCCGCTACACGACCTTCCCCTTCTTTTTGTTCTTTAATAACAGCAATTTGCATAAAGACACTTCCTTGTGATTTATTTAACTACACGTATATTATTGCACACTTTACTCAAAGAAGTAAAGCGGTTGCATAATTAAAATCCAATTAGTTTATTTAGATTTGGTTATGTAAATATTATTAAAAATTCTACAAATCGCTATTAAATGCTGAATTAACGATATAGATAATCTAATCTAATTCAAATTTTTGTTCAATCTCGGCACTCAAATGATTAGAAAAATAAAAATAATGGATTCACATTCACAAAATTACGTCCTTAATTGAACTATTAATCACGTAATGTTAACCTTCTTCTCTGATAATTTTTATGTTCTTTGTTTTTTGACCCTTTATCGAATCATAATAAAAGAACTGATCAATTAAATCGATCAGTTCTTTTAGAAAAATTTACCAAAGTAAATAATTATTTAATGTTAACGTATGTCAATCCAAACATGTTGCTGAGATCTTGTAATTGTTCAGCATCCACGTTGAAGGAAAGTACGGTATGATGACCACCACCAAGTGTGAGCCAGCCTTCAGCACCCTTCTTCCAACCTTGTTTTGGAGTCCAGAGTTGTTTAGCAACTGGAAGATGTGGTGTTTCTTTTTCAGGCTTGTTGCCTTGAACATCGTAAGACATGAGCTTGAATTCATCACCGTAGTCAGCCATCGTAATGTCAACCGCGTCGCCTTCCATACCAGTGAAGACAAAGCGTGCAGGGTCATCCTTGCCACCAATGTCAAGTGGGTGAACTTCGACCCGTGGCGTGTCACTAGCTAACGTTGGGTCAACTTCTAGCATGTGTGAGCCAAGGATTGCTTCGTGACCCTTGCGAAGGTCAAGGGTGTAGTCTTCCATGAAGGCAGTGTGTTGGTTATGCGCAATGATCTTCATTAAGCGATCCAAAGCAGCGGTCTTCCAGTCCCCTTCACCAGCGAAGCCATAACCTTCAGCCATCAACATTTGAACAGCCAATCCTGGAAGTTGTTCCAAACCAGCTAAGTCTTCAAAGTTAGTTGTGAAGGCGGTGTATCCGCGATCGTCCATGAATTTCTTCAATGCAAAGTATTCACGAATTTGGTACTTAGTATTGTGTTCGAATTTTTCTGAAGAATTTTCTCCTTCAACGAAGTTGTATTCCTTCTTCATTTCTTCGTACTTATTGTTGATGTCGTCTTCAGCAACGGCGTTAACTTCTTCAACTAAGTCCGCAACTCCCCAGTAATCGACGGTCCAGCCAAATTTAATTTGTGCTTCAATCTTGTCACCGTCAGTAACCGCTACGTTACGCATCTTGTCAGCAAAGGTTACTACCTTGATACCAAATGATTCGTTGTAACCCACGGCTGCGTCCATCCATTTAGCGATTTGTTTTTGAATGTCTTCATCACCCCAGTAACCAGTGATGATCTTGTTGTTCTTACGCAAGCGTGCATTAATAAATGCATATTCACGGTCACCATGAGCAGATTGATTTAAGTTCATGTAGTCAAAATCAATGGTGTCATATGGAATGTGGTTCAAGAATTGGGTTGCTAAGTGAAGCAATGGTTTTTGCAATAACTTAGTACCGCGGATCCAGTTTTTAGCTGGTGAGAAGGTGTGCATCCAGGTAATTACCCCGGCAACTTTGTCGTTATAGTTAGCATCCTTCATTACTTGAGTGATGTTTTCAGCAGTAGTTGCTACCAACTTGAATTTAACTGGATAAGGTAAGTTCTTGGATTCGTTTAACTTATCAACGATTTCGCGAGCGTCCTTTTCTACTGAACGAAGGGTTTCTTCACCATATAGGAATTGACTACCTGTAATAAACCAAAATTCATAATCTTGCATTTTTTTCATGTTAAAGCGCTCCTTTTCTAATTAAAAATATTTTTATTTTCTTTGTGCGTGTTCTTTAGATTTGGCATTATTTTGCCCATAGTAAGCATTCTTCCCGTGTTTACGGTAGTAGTGCTTATCTAATAAGTATTGAGGAACTTCGATATTCCGCCGGGTCATTTGTAAAGCGTGATAGTCGATTTCAGCAGCAACTTCCAATACTTTAGCGTTGTAAACCGCTTTGTCCGGTGTGGCGCCCCAGGTAAATGGTCCGTGTTGGCTAACCAATACAGCAGGAACCGCATTGTGGTCCAAATTCCGTTCCTTAAATTCTCGAACGATTACCTTACCAGTATTTTCTTCGTATGCCTCTTCAATCTCTTGTTTAGTTAAGGCCGGAGTTACCGGTACGTCACCGTAGAATGTGTCGGCATGGGTCGTACTCAAAGCTGGCACGTCAATTTCGGCCGCTGCAAACGATACCGCCCATGGAGAATGGGTATGCACGATTCCTCCAATGTCTGGAAATTCGTTATATAAAACGGTGTGGGTCGGTGTATCGCTAGAAGGATTCATATCCCCTTCAACAACTTCACCCTTTAAATTAACTACCACCATATCTTCGGGTTTCATTTCTTCGTACGAAACTCCCGAAGGCTTAATAACAAATAATCCCTTTTCGCGGTCGATCCCGGAGACGTTCCCCCAGGTAAACGTAACTAAATCCAGCTTGGGCAGCTGCATATTAGCTTCGTAAACTTCTTGTTTAAGTTTTTCTAGCATCAAATCTCCCCTTCCTAAATTACTTCACCGGCGCGTGCTTCAACTGGCAAACCAGCTTCGTAGTGCTTAGTAAATTCATTGTAAGCAGCCACTCCCTCTGGTTCAGGGCTAAGCGTCATGCTCTCTGGATTATTAAAGACGTTGTAGTCTAAATAATCACTTAAGCTTTGTCCTTGATTATCGGCAGCGTACATTGCCAAAATTGCCATTCCCCAAGGCCCGCCTTCACCAGCATTACTCATCACGGTAATTGGGGTGTTGAGGGCGTCTGACAGAACTTGCTGTGCAATTACGGCAGTCCGGAACAATCCGCCTTGCGCGATCATTACGTCAGTTTTAATATTTTCTTCCTTGCTCAAAATATCCATGCCGATTTTTAGTGGCGCAAATGCAGAATAAAGCTGGGTCTGCATGAAGTTTGGCAAGTTAAAGTGGCTATCTGGCTTCCGGACAAACAATGGCCGGCCCGCCTTAATGTTGGTGATATTTTCACCAGACTGGTAACTATAGTTGACTAATCCACCAAGGTCATGATCTGCCTTAGCCGCCTCTAAAAAGAGTGCTTCATATAACTTATCCGGCGTTAAATTAATCCCCAGTCGAGTCGCAAATTCGTTAAAGATTTGTGCCCATGCGTTGATATCTGAGGAACAGTTATTAACATGAACCATGGCTACTGCCGCCCCGTCTGGCGTCATCACTACGTCAATATCCCGGTGAACTGATTTCAATGGCTTTTCTAATACAACCATTGAGAAGGCCGAAGTACCAACCGAAATATTTCCGGTCCGTTTGCGAACACTATTAGTCCCGACCATTCCGGTTCCAGCATCTCCTTCTGGCGGTGCCATCAAACTACCCGCTTGCAAATTTCCAGTAATATCTAGTAGCTTAGCGCCCTGCGCGGATAATTGTCCCGCGTTTTCGCCAGCCTTTTTAACGCTTGGCAAGACGCGCTTGATGTCCCAGTTAAATGGTTTAACTTCAGGCAAGTTAGCAAAAGTTGCTAACATATTTTCTGAATAATTTCCCGTTTGTTCATCAATTGGAAATACTCCAGAAGCGTCCCCAACTCCTAATACCTTTTCACCCGATAATTTCCAGTGTACGTAACCGGCCAAGGTCGTAACAAAATCCAAGTTTTCAACGTGGTCTTCACCATTTAAGATAGCTTGATAAAGGTGAGCAATTGTCCAACGCTGAGGGATGTTGAAATTAAAGGCTTCCGTTAGTTTGGCTGCCGATTCTTCGGTAATATTATTCCGCCACGTCCGAAACGGTACTAATAAGTCGCCGCTTTGGTCAAAAGCCAAGTAGCCGTGCATCATTGCACTAATTCCAATCGACTTAATTTTGGTCAACGGTTTGTGATACTTACTTTTGACTTCGGCCGCCATTTTTGAATAACTGGTTTGGATCCCCTTCCAAACGTCTTCAAGCGAATACGTCCAAATGTTGTCTTTGTATTGGTTTTCCCAAACAAAACTACCAGAAGCAATCGTCTTATAGTCGTTAGTGATCAAAACCGTTTTAATCCGGGTAGAACCTAACTCAATTCCAAGGGCGACGTTTCCTTGTTCAATTTGGTTTGATATTTCTACAATATTCATTTTCAAAATCTCCAAATTCTTATTTTCTAAGTCCCTGTTCTTCAATTTCTTCTAGACTGTGACCCTTCGTTTCGGGTACCCGAGTTCTGATAAACAATACACCTAATAAACAAATAATTCCGAAGATTGCAAACACTGCTTCTTGCGGCATGTTTGCCGTCATAATTGGGAATAATAAACCAACTAAGAATGAACCGATCCAGTTGAATGATGATGCAACCCCAGATGCTTTACCGCGAATGGCTAACGGGAAGATTTCCCCCACAATTACCCAAGTAAGTGGTGCCCAGGTAAAGGAGTAAAACGCTACGTAAATACATAAGAAGACTACGATCATCATCGGATTCATATCTTTAATAAACATGTTTAAGATTGCTGGGAGGATAAAGGATAGTCCCATAATGGTGCCACCCATTGTCAAAAGTGTCCGCCGTTTAAATTTATCAGCAATCCATAAGAATACTAACGAGCCCAGTACCAAGATAATCCCTTGAATAATCGGCCACATTAATGCTGAACTAGCAGCATTTCCGGTAGCTTTTTCAACGATCAATGGTATGTAATAGAAAATCGCGTTAGCACCTTGGAATTGTTGGAAAGCAGCCACTCCAACCCCGGCAATTACTAGGTAACGATATTTACCATTTAGCAATTGTGCAAAGGAAGATTTTTCATTGGCACTTGCTTCTTCTGCAGCAGTCTCTTGAATCGTTTTCAATTCAGGCTCTACTTCCGCTTCGTTACGGATGTAAGTTAGCGTCCGCCGTGCAGCTTCAACATCGTTGCTCTTAACTAAGAAACGAGGTGATTCTGGCAAACGTAAAACTCCAAAGTAAAGGATGATTGCGGGAACCGCAGCCAGACCAAGCATCAAACGCCATGCCATTGTTTCAGGCAGATCTTTAAGTAAGAAATCAACAATGTAAGATAACAGCATCCCAGAAACAATCATGGTTTGGTTGATTCCGGATAGACGACCCCGCAAACGAGCAGGAGCCATTTCGGACATGTACGCTGGTACCAGCGCTGAGGCTGCCCCTACCGCTAGTCCTAAGAAGATCCGAACAATTATCAGATAAATTTGACCATCGTGCGGCGATAATGCGGATAATAGCGAACCAATTACGAAAATTAATGATGAAATCAAAATCATTTTCCGCCGACCTAGCCGATCTGATAAGTTACCAGCTAAAGCGCCTCCAAAAATAGCTCCAAACATTACTGCACTAGTAATCCAACCGATTACACCAGCGTCACCATATAAGTTCCAATCGTGTTGTAAGAACGGGAGTGCCCCAGTCATTACCCCAATGTCATAACCAAACAAAATTCCTCCAAATGAACCGAAGAAGTAAATAAATCCACTTGGAATTTTCTTTTCCTTGCCCATGCTATTCCTCCTTAAACCGTTTCCATTTCTTTGAAAACGTATTCATTAACTTGCTTTCATCTTAGAATATTTATACGGACAAGTCAACATGAATTTTTAAAATTTATTAGCATAAATTTATCTTATGGACACTAAAAAAGAGGTGTAATACCAAAGATTGGTACTACACCTCTAAATTTATCTAATCAATTGACTGTTACGATAGTTCCTTAATTGACTCTCGGTAGATGATTTCAGGTTCGTAAATTTTATTTTGAATATCCGTCTTTCCATCAATCATGTCAAAAATCATCTTGGCTGCGTCCCGCCCTAATTTTTCTTTCGGGTGTTCTACAGAACTTAACTGTGGGGACATATACTTTGATAGCTTATAGTTATCAAAGCCAAAGATGGAAATGTCATCCGGCATACGTAAGCCTAAGGACCGCGCTAGTGCCATCACCTGAATGGCAATTTGGTCATGGTAACAAATAATCGCAGTTGGCCGTTCATTTGGCGAGCGGCTCAGAATTTGTTCGATTTTCGTAAATACCGACCGCATGTTATCCGAAGTTTGGTACATCACAATTTCACTTTGATAAACCAAGTCTTGGTGTTCCTTATAGGCCTTAATAAAACCATTCATTCGGTGAACACCCTGTTGATCATCAACCTTAAAAACGCCTAAAATCTTTTGATGTCCCATACTAATCAATTTATTAGTAATGATTTTTTCTGCCCGGGTATCGGCCATTTCCGCGTATGGGAAATCTAATTCAGGGTAATGCGCGTTAATAAACACGGTAGGCAACTTCGACTCTTTAATTTTCTCGTACAAATCACGATTAGGGTTGCCTAAAGCGCTCTGGGTGGGCTCCACAATCAAACCTGATAAATTACTATCCATCATCTTTTGAACGCTCTTTCTTTCTCGAGCAGGATCATTTTGCGTATTGCTAATGAGGATTGAATAACCACGTGAGGAAATCAACCGGTCAATGCCCGTAATAATGTACGGAAAGATATACTCCGCAATGTGGGTGGTGATGACGCCAATCACCTTATTTTCTACCTTTTGGTTTACGTATTTTTGCCAGTCGTCGACAAACATTCCCCCGCCTTGTACCCGGTAGATGTAATGATCATTTTCTAAATCGCCAACCGCGCGTCGGATTGTATAACGACTCACGTCATATTTTTCCATTAATTCTGATTCAGTTGGCAATTTATCGTTAATTGAATAACTCCCCGATAAAATTTCTTCCTTTAAATCTTGTTTAACCAGTTCGTACTTCTTTTCGATGATTGCTCCTCCTCTACTACAGCAAATTTATTATACGATAAGTAAAATGTTATCACTTATTTTTAAATGATAAATCTCTAATACCGATTCTTTTTTAATTCTATGCATTCGTCGTTAAAATCATTGACATTTATCCGGACAAATTTTAGGATTAAGGATAATGATAACGGTTTCAAACATGGAGGTACATAAATATGCACATTGATATACTTAAGTTCGATCAATTTCGCGGCCACCAGGTCGAAAAAATTCGCTTAACTAATGACCACAATGTTTCCGTTGGGGTGCTCACCATGGGAGCCATCCTAAATGAATTTTCGGTCCCCCAAGCTGATGGCCGAAAAAATCTCGTACTTAGTTTTGACCAAACTAAAAAGTATTACGATAACCCCTTTTACATTGGAATGGCAATCGGTCGAACCGCGGGACGCATTAAGGACGGAACCATGCCGTTAGCAAAAGGGGCGGTTCATTTACCACCAAACGAAAATAATAATACTCACCACGGCGGTCCCCACGGTTTCTTTGATTACCTCTGGGACTACCATCTGCAAAAGGGTGAAGACTTTTTGTCCGTCACCTTTACTTATCAAATCAAAGAAAGCGACGACGGCTATCCAGGAAACATTGCTGTCGCCATTACGTTTAAACTCACTAACGACGACCAAGTTATCATTACTTATCAAGGAACTGCTGATCAACCAACGCTTTTCAACCCAACTTGTCATGCATACTTTAACTTAAGCAATCGTGACCATGTATTGAACCACCAGTTGACGATTGCTAGTGCACAGTATTTAGCCGTTGATCAGCAAAAGATCCCTACGGGGGAGTTTCTTGCCACCGCAAGTACTGCCTACGATTTCCGTCAACCGGTAAAGCTACAAGACGCCATTGCCGCCTTGCAGAGCAGCCCGGAAAAGGGTCTCGATGACATCTTTAAAATTAACGAAAACGCCGCTCCAATCGCGAAACTACAAGACTTAGATAGTAAAGATGCCCTCGAAATTTATTCTAAACGCAATGGTCTAGTGGTTTACACCGCTAACGCTCTCGACGATACCTTAAGCTTTACTAGGGGACCGGGGCGGCCTCAAATGGGGATCGCTATGGAAGCTCAAACTCTGCCAGACACCCATAACCATCCCGGTTTTGGCGATATCACTTTATCAGCTAACGAACCCCAATCTTACACCATCACTTATCGCTATTTAAAAGGTAATTAATTTTTGAACCACAAATTCCCGTAGTTATTAGATTCTTTTCTAATAATTACGGGTTTTTATTTACCAAATAAAGATTTTACATTCTATTCATTAAAATGTGTAACAATTTGATTGACAAAAACCAGTCTCTTCCCACTATACAGGAGCTCCCTTAAAAAGCAAGCGTTTTCCTAGCCTCAAAACCGGCTTGTTTTATTTTTAATAAACCCGAACTATAAAAACAAAAATAACGTTAAAAGTTCTTTTATTGCTAATTATAACGTGTTAAACTCAAAGCATAGTTAAGATTCAGGAAGGAGTGCTTTGAATGAAACGATCCGTCAATGATTATTCATCCCTTTGGCAACGCATTAAAAATGAAAAGAAAATATACCTAATTAGTTTGGTACTAGTGTTAATTGCCGATGGGATTGGTGAGGTCACCCTTAAAATTGGCAATGGAGTGATTATTTTCTTCCCCGTTTTCTACGCAATTATTTTAGGAATTATGCTCGGTCCTCAGGTTTTAAAAATAATCCGGCCTGTCGAAACTACGGCTGCCGGAAAACTTGTTTTAGTTGGCATCTGTCCTTTTATCGTTAAACTCGGTATTACCGCAGGAGCCAACCTTCATTTAATTTTAAATGCCGGCCCAGCCCTATTGCTACACGGTTTTGGGAGTCTCCTTGGCCCAATTTTGGCTCTTCCGATTGCGATGTTACTTGGCCTGCACCGCGAAACCATTGGGGCTTGTAGCTCCTTAAATCGTGAATACCACTTAGCCGTGATTAATAACGCGTACGGTGCGGAATCTGCTGAAAGTAACGGCAGCTTAGCCCTTTACATCGTTGGCGGCATGATCGGAGCAATTTACTTTGGTATCATGGCTTCCTTAATTGCCAGTACCGGTTGGTTTACCCCTCAAGCACTCGGAATGGCTTCCGGAGTTGGCGCCGGAATCTTCATGGCAAGTGCAAGCGCTAGTTTAGCCAACGCCTTCCCTGCCCACGCCGCAGTCATTACCACAATGGCTTCAGCTAGTAACACAATTGCTGGAATTACCGGAATTTACATCACCATGTGGCTTGCCCTCCCCCTGACTGAAAAGTATTACGACCTACTTTGTAAAATTTTCCGTTTACAAACTCAACGTCATCTTAAATTGAACCGAGGTTAAAGTATGCGTTATCGAGAATGGACTTTTCTATTAATTGTATGTGGGATTGGTACTGGTTTAGCCAATTGGATTGGTTACGGTATCTCATTTCAAAAAAGCCTTAACGGCATCTTCGCATTGACCGTGATCACGCTTTTAGCGGTGCTTTGCGTAAAATACCTCCCCCTTAAGCTTCCGCTAATTGCCTACTGTTCAATTTTAGGACTATTGGGAGCGGCGCCCTTTTCGCCCGTTCACGCGTGGCTAATTAGCAGTGCAAACGCCATTGAATTTGCGGCCCCCTTTACCATCGTGGGTTCCTTTGCCGGAATCGCCATTAGTGACCAGCTGCAGCGTTTTGTTAGCCAGGGCTGGAAATATGTTATCGTTGGAGTTCTAGTTATGACCGGAACTTTTCTGGGCTCCTGTTTATGGGATTCCTTCACGTTAGGCTTAACCAAATTACTTTAGCGAGGTTCTTATTAACGATGTCTGATATTCTAATCAAAAATGCCACCATTTTAAAACATGCTGGACAAATTAATACCAAGCAATCGATTTTGATTCATGACGGTCATATCCAACAGGTGGGTGCTTTTCCCTGCCCTATTAAATTCACGGGTGAGATTGTCGACGGAGCCGACCGCCTTTACCTTCCGGGATTAATTGACAGCCACTTACATACTGGACAGCAACTTTTGCGGGGACGCGTACTTGATGCTAAACCAGTAATTTGGACCCGGATTATGCTACCTTTCGAAAGTCAACTAACCGCGTCCGAGATGAAACTAAGCGCAGAATTAGCTGCTCTAGAAATGATCACTGGCGGAACCACTGGTTTTGTAGAAGCTGGCAGCTACCACATGGAAAGTGCTGCAGAAGTTTACGCTCGTAGTGGTTTGCGTGGCGCGTTGACTGCCTCCACCATGGACGATCCCCAGCTACCAGCGTCAATTAAAATGAGCGCCCGCGAAGCCGTCGCCCAAACCACCCAACTATATCAGCAATTCCATTACCAAGGTCGTTTACAAGTTTACTATTCGCTACGAGCCCTCACCGCTTGTTCCGACGAGTTAATTGACCTTGCTGCTGAGGCTGCTCAAACACACCACACTTTTTTAACCGCGCACATGAACGAATACCCCACCGAAATACTCAACATTATTCAACGAACCGGTTTACGTCCTTATGAATGGCTTGCCAAACGCCATTTACTGAATGACCACTTTTTAGGTGCCCATAGTCTCTTCTTGTCTACTCAAGAAAGAAAACTTATTAAAAAGTACCGGGTCAAACTCTGTCACTGCCCGTTTAGTAACGCTGGGAAAGGAATCCCCGTCACCCCCGAGTTACTGCAAAATCAAATTTCCGTTGGGTTAGGAACCGATGGCGCCGCTCACGGTGGTTTAAGCCTTTGGAACGAGATTAAAATTTTTCGCTCCCTAATGGTTGCTACCCACGGCCTTCGATTACGGCAACCTAACGTCATGCCCGCTGCTCAAATTTTTCAAATGCTCTTAGAAGGTGGCGCCGCCGCATTAAACCACGCTGGGCAGTTAGGCAAAATTCAACCTGGTTACAAAGCCGACTTAATTGCAATTGACCTTGATCAGCCCCACCTTTACCCTTCCGACAACTGGCAAAACACCCTGTTAGAGTGTGTCAACGCTAACGATGTCACGGATACGATGGTTGACGGACAGTTCTTGATGCGAAATCGGCAAATACTCACCCTCGATCAAGAACGCATTATGGCTGAAGCTCGCAATTACGCGTGTCCCCTTTGAATTACACCCTATTCCAATCCAAAAAGAGGTTGGGAAAAAACTAAAAAATCCTTTTCAAGGATGAAAAGGTCTTTAAAAAGTTGTTTTGGTGTTTTGATTTCAATAGAGCCAAAACGTGAGCCACAAGTCAGTTTGTTCCGCTTAATCAAAAATTGACCATTGTGCCTGAATTTGGCATAATGGTCAATTTTCAGTTAATGCTCGCAAACTATCTTTTGGCACACTCTTTCTTAATTAATTTTTAAGAAAGTTGCTTAGCCGCCTTTTTGCCCGCTCTGATTTTTAAAATCGCAATAATCAAAACGGAAACCGCGGTACCTGTTAAGATCGCGATAATAAACAATCCTAAATTATTAGTCGCCCCAAGCACACCGACAATCGGGCCGCCATGGGGAACCGCGTCCGTAATCTTAAAAATCATCCCGGTGGCGCCGGCAACTGCTGAACCGATGATGATTCCCGGAAATACTTGTCCTGGCCGGGTCGTTGCCAGTGGGATGGCTCCTTCCGTAATACCAATCAACGCCATTAACATGGCGGAGATTCCCGCCGACCGTTCTTCTTCATTGACGTTTAGATCTGGGCGAATTAGGGTTGCAAGCCCCGAAGAAAGTGGTGGAACCGAAACTGAACAAGCCACGGCACCCATAATCATGGGATTTCCTGCGGTAATTGAAGCCACCCCAAACAGGAAGGATACCTTGTTAATTGGACCACCCATGTCAATCGCTACCATCGCGCCCAAAATCAATCCAAGTAATACCGAAGTTGACGGGCTCGCCGATAGCGTATCAAGCATGTTTTGCAGTAACGTCATCAACGCAGAAATTGGACCACCCAGTAGGTAAATAAACGCTGCCGAAATTATCGCGGTACCTAAAAGCGGAATCACAAAAATTGGCATGACGGACCGCAAGTTTTTCGGGATTGGCCAAGAGTTCATCCATTTAACTAAGTATCCCGCTGCAAAACCAACTAGAATGGCTCCTAAGAATCCGGTTCCCGCCTTGGTTCCCAAAATATCTGGCGAATTGGCAACCATGGCACCAATCATGGCGGGGGCTAATGCAGCTCGCCCCGCAATCGCGTGAGCTGTAAATCCTGCAAGAATTGGAATCATTAAGGTAAAGCCTAAGGTTCCGATTTGATTCATTGAACTCCAAATGGTTCCGGGAGTAACCACCATTCCGGCATTGGCAGTTGGGTGTCCACCTAAAGCAATTGAAAGGGCGATGAACAATCCGCCGACAACTACGAACGGAATCATGTGCGAAACCCCGTTTAACAACTGTTTGATTGCTGGATTTTGCCCTTTGGCATTGTCCGTAGTTTGCGTTGAGGCTGCCGAGGTTTTTCCGGCGTAGTATACCGGAGCATCGGTAACTTTCTCAACTAGCGCTACCGAATCCTTAATGGCCGCCGAAGTTTTGCTGAATAAAACCTTTTTCCCGTTAAATCGTTCCATCCCGTCAATTGCTACGTCAACCGCTAAAATTACGTAATCGGCAGCGTCAATTTCGGCCTGGGTTAACGGATTTTCGGTTCCCGAAGCGCCCTGCGTTTCGACCTTAGCCTCGTATCCAGCTGCTTCGGCCGCTGCCTTTAACTTTTCGGCCGCCATGTACGTATGGGCAATTCCCACCGGACACTTGGTTACGCCAACAATTTTTTTCATTTTACTACCTTCTTTCCATAAACGTTTATTCTGCTAAAGCTTGTTGAACCTGTTTGGTAAGTTGTGCAGCATCGTGCGCGGACCAACGAAGCCTTTCTGCATAATCATGATCGACTAATTTACGAGCCAACTTGGAAAGCAACCGCAAATGAACTTGATCTGCATTAGTGGGTACGATTAACGCAATCGCAAGCGAAACCGGTTGTTCATCAATCGCCGCCCACTCAACTGGGTCAGCGTACGTTAAAATTCCCACTACCGGAGCTTCTAACCCAGAAACCTTTGCATGGGGAATCGCAATTCCATCCCGAATCCTGTCGAACTTTCCGCCTCCCGGTTAACAAAGCTGGCATACAATTCTTTACCATCAATAGACCACTGGTTTGCTAATAATTCGGCCGTAGTCGCTAACGCTGCCTCTTTTTGCGGCGCTACCTTTACGTCAATAAAAGCTGCGCATTTTACATCTGAATCCATTACTCAATCTCCCTCTTTCTGTATAAATTTTTGAATATGTTCCATCGCTTCGGAGGCCGTCGCTACTTGAGCCAATTGCTGACAAAAAGCTGTGTTTTCGACCATCCGATTTAAAATCTGATAAACTTCCCGACTTGCGGCAACCTGTTCACGCGTGAGGGCCAAAAAGATAACCACGTACACCGTGTTCCCCAACCACTGCACTCCTTGCGGCACTAACCATAGCGCGATGGCTGATTTTTGCACGTAATTAGGCGCAATGTGGGGAATTGCAACTGCATTAAGCGCGGTTGACGACATCTTTTCGCGTTCCACCAGCATTTCCAAAATTTTAGGATTATTTACCAAGATGTTTTGTTTAGTGAGTGAGCCCACAATTTCTTCGAGTACCGTTACGTAACTCTTTTTCACTGAATCGATTTGAATTAGCTGCGGATCCAACAAATTGAAAAATGAATTTGAATGATTGTTTTTAGTTAGGCTAATAATTGCATGATTGATTTGTTGGATATCCTCGGGGGGCAGAAGCGGGCTAACTAAGATTACCGGTTGTTTCAGTCCATAAATGGGAATCGTACTAACCACCATTTTTTCTGATAAATTAGTCTTCATCACCGTTGCCAAGTCTAAAATCCGGGTAACTTTCAAACTGTTATTGAAACGTTCCTCCAACCGTTGAGCCAGCAATTGCGATGCTCCGACCCCAGCAGAACTGACCACCACCGTTTCAATTGGAGCATGCAGGTGGCAACGTTCAAAAAAGGCTTCAAAATGGAGGGCTAAATACCCTAATTCTGCGTCGTGAAGTTGGACCGGGTACTGGGTTTCGATTGCCTCCCCTAACTGGATTGCCACATCAAAAGCAATCGGTAAGTTCATTTTGATTTCATCCGTATACGGGTTATCAATCACAATACCCTTCTTTAAACGATCGACCGCGGTCGCCAAGTGAATCGCTAAATCCCGTAGCAGTACTTCATCAGGCTCTAATTCAGCTAATTTATCCAGTAAAAACTGATAATACTGTTTTTCGGTTTGGGCTACGTCAGAAGCTTGGTAACTATTTTTTTGACGGGCAACAATTACTTCAAGGTACCGATTCACCCTTTGAAGTCCTGTAGCAGAAAAATTAATAGTCCGCTGTTTTTTAATGGCGTTTAGCAATTGGCTAGTTTCAGGGATGAGATACGGGCCCAAACTTTCTACGTCGTTGGTTACTTTGTCATCCGTATTAATGATTAAATGAATCGCTAAAGACTGAAGATCGTAGTCGGTTAATTCTAAGCGACTGGTCACCATAAAATCCGTAATTCCGGCCAAAACTGCCTGGACAAGGTCGGCAGGAAAAAAATTTAGTAAATAATCCGGCAATTTAAGGGTGGAAGCAATTTGTCCATTAGCGTCCTGGATCACGGAAATATTTTGGCCCCAATACGTTTTCAAAATTTTTGCCATTAACCGCTCGCGTTGTTCGCCAGAAGCCCGAATGGCAATTCCATTCGCCCCCCGTTTGATCTTGACGTGATGTTCATTAAAGAATTCCCGGATCTGCTTGAAATCACTTTCCAAAGTGCTTCGGCTAACGTATAGGTCATCGGCCAGCTCGTTTAGCGTATAGCTTCGGTCCGCATCCAGCAATTTGGTTAATAGATAGCGAATCCGCGCTTCCTTCGAAGTAAAACCGCTATGTAACTTTAACGCCGCTAAGAAATCTTGTTTATTGCGTAACTGTCCGTTTAAATAAATTCCCACGTTTGGCTTTCTTGTTAACTTCAAGTTAAAGGGCTGAGCGTCATTTTCAATAATATCTAGGTAATTTGCAATACTTCTTTTCGACAACTTGGTCGCTTTAGCGATTTGTTCGTAATGGACCACTCCGTGATGAATTAAAAATTCGACAATTTCCGCTTCACGATCATGCATTATTTCGGTTCACCTCCTTTCAATATGTACTATACGTGCTTACCGTCTCGCGGAAAACGTTTTCTATTGCATGATTAATGTTGCAACTTCTGTAAAGGACTTTTCTTCAGCTAAAAATTCATAGGAGAATTGTTTAGCAAATATATGAACTCACTTTAAAACTAAAAAGAAACTAGTTCATAATTGAACTAGTTTCTCAAAAAATTTTTCTTCAACTCTTTAAATTAGTTTTTTTAAATATTTACTCTCGGCCGTTTTTCGCGCTGCGATAGCACTTTCAAAGTCAGCAAACGAATTATTCAGCACAAGTGTCCCTTTAATCATCAGCCGTGCAACCCATTTTTGATTCTTTTTGTCATACGAAACCCCAATAACCCCACTCGTATTTCTTTTACCAATTTTTATTGCTTGGATTGGATTACCATATTCATCTTTAAATGCCTCGCGATTACCGATGTTGGTTTTAGTTGCCTTGATTTGGCGAATTCTTGTCGCTGAGCTTTCTTTACGCAAACATCCGCAACTTTTAACAACCCCATGACGTAAATTATAGCCATCTTCTTCCACAATTCGTCCACAGGTACACCGACAAAGCCAAAGAATATTCCGGTTGGCGTTTCGATGCTCCGTCATCGCTAATACGGTTAACCTACCAAAAGTTTTTCCCCTCATATCAATCATAACTAGTACACTGTTCCTCCGTTGAACGTATGACTTTTTAGGGTAAACCCTAAAAACATACCCCTTGTGGAGGCAGTAAATAACCGATATAATGAAAGTGGTTTAATTACCTAGAAATTGACTATTTAGCAAAAGCATTTCTTTTTTGCCAAAATATTAACAAAATAGGCTTCTAATGGTGGTGTCCTAGCTTAGCTTTATTTTATTGTATACATTTAACATACTGTAAAATTATTTTGCTATTAAATAATAAAAATGACTTTTTAGGGTTTACCCTAAAAAGTCATTTTGGTTTTCTGTTTCCATAAATAAAGGATTTATAACCGCCTAATCATTACGCCATTAAATCCCAAAATTAGCGGATAACTATTTAACCGTTAAATGCAATAACCATTAGCAGATGAGTTGGATAATTAATCGCTTTAAAACTCAAAGGAATTCCATTGAGTTCCCCCCTTTTTAGCTCTGGAAACTGTCTTTAGGTAATTAAACCAACTTCTTCCAATACATATGAGGCAATCATAGCCCATTAGTCGTGTACATAAACAAGAGAGTGTGACAAAAGTTGGGTAGTTTGCGAGCATTAACTGAAAATTGACCATGATGCCTGATTTTGGCATGATCAATTTTTGGTTAAGCGGAGCAAACTGACTTTTGGCACACGTTTTGGCTCTATTGAAGGCAAAATGCCAAAATAAAAACGATTCATGATGAGGAAGTTTCACCTCACATGAACCGTTTTTTGTTTAAAGACTTTTGTCACAGCCCCTTGTTTTTATGTGCCTGCGGACTAGCTTGTATTACGTGTTTTGACTTTTATTCAAGTAAAAAAGTTTTTAAAAATGTTAAATCCAAAAAAGTCACTTTTCCGTTTACTTATATTTCCACTAACTAGTTATCGCCGTTTATTCACTATTTCACCTTGGTCAGTCCCCTAGCCAACGTATTTCTCAATTGCCTTATCAATATTTTCCCGTACTTCGGTAACTCGATCCATTTCGCTTTCTTCGACGTGTGGTAATGGATAACGAGCGCGGCCCACGGCAACCCCTCTTTGCGCCAGAATTAACTTCATTACATCGTAAAGATTTCCTTTAAATGAAGTTAATTGTGAAATTAAATCATTGACGCATAACTGAATTTCCAACGCCTTATCTAATTCACCTTCCCGTACACAGCGGTCGGCTTCTAAAAGCAATTCTGGATAAACGCCATACGTTCCGCCAATTCCAGCATCTGCGCCCATTACCCGACCGCCAACGAATTGTTCATCAGGGCCGTTAAAAATGATATTTTCTTTTGGAGCACGTAATTTCCACATGTTAATATCCATTACCGGCATAGATGAATTCTTGACCCCGATCACTTGTTCCTTAGTCATCATCTTCTTAAATAGGTTTTCAGACAGTGCGTATCCGGTTGTTTGGGGAATGTTATAAATGATGAAATCAAGGTTGGTTGCCTCCATAATGCTTGTCCAGTAAGCTTCGATTGCGGGCTCTGGCAGTACAAAATAGATTGGTGGGATAGCTGCCAACGCATCCACGCCCAATTTTTCCGCGTGTTTAGCTAATTCAATGCTATCCCGAGTTGATGGTGCCGCAACGTGGGCAATAATTGTCATTTGTCCGCCGACTGCTTTCATTACGTTTTCCAAAACTAGCTTCCGTTCTTCCACCGTTTGGTAAATACATTCTCCCGAAGATCCGCCGACGTAGAGTCCCTTCACTCCCTTGCCTAAATAATACTTGGCAAGCTTTTGCACCCGTTCCGGACTAACATTGCCTTCGTCGTCGTAACATGCGTAAAATGCTGGGATAATTCCTTTATATTTATCAAGATTTTTTGTCATTTTAATTACTCCTTTTAATTTTTGAGATTAACTTTTTGATCAATCGTTTTAAACGTCAACCCAGTAATGTCATGTTGATGACCCGGTTTGAGGAAACTAAAAATATATCCTAAAATCATCGCCCCTAGAAAACCTACTACACTAACGAAAAGGGCGTTGATTCCATGAGTTTGAATAAAGTAACAGATTGCCGTAGTGACGATCATGCCGAGGGTTGCTCCAAAGCCGTTTGCCCGTTGACTGACGATCCCTAGAGCAAAGATTCCGGCAATCGGCACCCCAAAGAGTCCAAACAATGAAAGGTACGTATCGATCATGTCCGAACTGTGTAACTTAATCAACACTAGCGTCACTAGCAAGCCAAAAATTCCGCAAATCAAGATACTTAGCCGAGTTATGCGCATACTCATCCGGTCGCTCTTGTCCTTCATGAATCGCTTTTGAATATCAGTTACCAAACAAGCCGCGGTACTATTTAAGCTCGAAGCAATCGTAGCTTGCGAAGCCGCAAAAATGGCCGCAATAATCAACCCGGCAACCCCCGCTGGAATTTCAGTTAATACAAAATATGGTACTAATGCGGAAGTGTTAAATCCGGATGGTAAACTACCACCGTGTTGGTAAAAACTGTAAATTACGGTTCCCATCCCGTAAAATAGCGGAATGGTAATTAATGACAACAACGCGTTGGTCCAAATCGACTTAGCAATGTGCTTATTGTCAGTCGAAGTGGTGTACCGTTGAACCACGTCTTGACTGGCCGTGTATTGGTACAAAGTGTTGAAAATCTGTCCTAATAGGATGATTGGCACCGTTGACTTAGTAACGCTCCATACAAAATCAGCCTTAGTTAGAATTTTCCCTTTATTGACGGCATCTTGCGCAACGGTTTGCAATCCGCCGTGGGTTCCGTGAACCGCAAAGAAAATAATTAAAACCGCGCCTACTAATAGGAGAATTCCTTGGATTACGTCGCTCCAGATTACCCCTTCCATTCCGCCATGGTATGTATAAATGATACACAGGATGGTGATTAAAGAGGCGATTAGGTACGGGTTAATGTTGATAATGGATTGCAGTGCCACGGTCGGTAAATAAATTACAATTGCAATCCGCCCAATGTGAAATAACACAAACAAAATGCTGCTAAACACCCGTAAAAACGGATTAAACCGAAACTCCAAATATTCGTAAGCCGTGGTCACCCGCAACTTTGAAAAGAATGGAATGTAGTACTTAATTAATACCGGAGTAATCAAAAAAATGGCTAAGTTCCCAAAGGCATAAGCCCAGTTGGTCAAAAACGATTTTTCTGGAGTTGACATGTAGGTGATCGCACTTAAAGTTGTCGCGAAAATACTAAATCCGACCGCCCATGCCGGTACGTTACTAGTACTAGCCTTAAAGAACTCTTCCGAATTTTTTGAACTCTTCTTACTGAAACTTAAACCAATTACTAACATAATGATTAAATAAGCAATTAAAACCAGCCAATTTAAAACACCGAATCCTTGTTTAACCATATTACGCAGTACCTACTTTCTACGAATTCCAAATTAAATGATTTTCACGTAGTTTAAGTAGCGGCATTTATCAGCCAGTAAGTCTGATTCCTTCAGAATTAACGACCAATCTTTTCAAAAATTGCAATAAAAAATGCCACAAAAACTCGCACTACATGATGTGGTAGTGTGAAACCTTTGCGGCAGTTGAATTCGCATTAATAACTATTACAGATAGAGATTATAAACTGTTCCTCGTTAATTGTAAACCCTTTCAAAGAATTAAATTTACTTTTTGAATTTCTTCGTCTAATTCTTCATCAGTAGCAACTCCGTATTCCAAAAATACCGGCACTTCAGAATTTAAAGCTTGCACCATGGATTGCCAATTAGTTGCTCCCTCACCCAGACGAACCGTGGTTAAATCGGCAATATCTTTCAAATGAAACACGGTAATCCACTTCTTTAAAGAATCAAAAGCACGTTGCGGATCTTCTTTTATCCAGTACCAGTTTCCCGAGTCAAACGTATAACCTAACTCAGGAACCAACGCCAACAATTTAATCAAGTTATCTTTAAAAAATTCTAATTGTCCATCCTGGTTTGGTTGATTTTCCACCGTTACCACTCCAGAATACGCGCGGAGTGCTTTTTGTAGTTTCGCTAGTCTTGAAGCGGGTGTATTTTGGCAGTCGCCTAAACTAATTTTTAATCCTTGAATTTGAAACTCCTTTGCCATGGTTAAATAGTCAAAAATATTTTCGTTTAATTGTCCTTCTGTGAACAAGGCTTCGGGAATCGAATAGTAAAATTGCCAATCGTTTTCCTTACACAATCGCTGAATTGTAGCTAACTCTAGATCACGGCGATCTTCTTGAAAAAATTCACCCCGGGCTTCAATTGCAGCAATTGGCTTTCCGATTAACTGCTTTAGGCATTCGCTTTGACTACGCCCATTTTCAAGCTGATTTAAAAATACTGCGGTATTAATCGATACTTTTTTCATTTACCTTCTCCTTATTTTTCTTCAAGAATGGCACAATTGCACCAATTAATTGCGCTTGGTTACCTTGTTGCGCAATTTTTAGCGTGGTTCCGTTAAAATCTGGGGGTAGTAATACGGGTAATTGTTTGTTAAACAGATCAATCAAATATTGTCCCTGTGCAGAAACCGCCCCGCCAATTACGATGTAGTCCGGATCAAATAAAACAACCACTTCAGCAATACCCCTAGCCACTTCGTTAGCCCATCGTTCAATAATTGATTCGTAAGTTGCTTGGCCTTGTTTAGCTTTTTCAAAGGCATCAATTACCGTTACACCTTTATCGGCTAGTTGGCGTTCCAAAACTAACGTTGAAGCCCGTTGTTCATAATTGGTATTCGTCTGCGGATCAAATAACGTATACCCAACTGAATTACCCTGTCCATGTGCTCCACTGATAATTTTTCCATTACGATAATGCGCTCCACCGATTCCGGTACCTAACGCCATGCAGTACACATCTTGATTCACTAATTGTCCCGTAAAAACCTCACCTAGTAAAGCCGCGTCGACATCATTAACTACGCTGACCGATAAGTTAGCCTGCGCAGCCAAACTAGTTTTAATGGGCGTACCAATATAATTCGGAATGGTTGGCCCTGCGTATTGAATACTGCCGTCCCGGCCCACAATTCCCGCCGTACTGACCCCAATTCCAGCAAGTTTGATCCTTTCTTGAATAGTTTGACTTGTCTGCAGCAAGGTTTTTAAAATATGTCCGTTTCGATTTTGTTCTGTATTAACCTTCCCTGTATCCGTAAAATTTAATTGTTCATCAATTACCGCGTATTTGATGGTGGTGCCACCGACATCAAACGCCAAAAACTTTTTACTCATCTTGGGTTCCTCCAATTTAACCAGCATTCATGATAACGATTTCATATTACCATCCGTTTATTATTTTCACAATCTAAAAAAGTGAAAATATTTTTAGTTACCGCCGCAACAACGTTTTTTTATCAAAACGAAAATAATTACCGGATTTAGTTATTGCAATATTTTTTAACTCGAGTTATATTTACTGCGGTGGTTGAATTAGCAATTAACTATTACAAATTAATTTTTATTTCAGACCCTAGATAATTAGTGTTGTTTTTAAGAAATCAAATTTGATAAAAGTGAAGTGTCAGTATATGAAAAATAGATTTTTAGACGCTGTCAAAGGACAGTTAATCGTTTCTTGTCAAGCTTTACCAGATGAACCGCTCCACAGTTCCTTTATCATGGCTCGGATGGCACGGGCAGCTAAAATGGCCGGCGCAGCTGGTATTAGAGCAAATTCAGTAGTGGATATTCAAGCAATCCAAGACGAAACTGGTTTACCAATGATCGGAATCGCTAAAACCGACTACCCGGATTCTCCAGTATTCATCACCCCCACCATGAAAGAAATGCGGGCAGTTGCAGCTACCGGCGTTGAAGTAGTGGCTTGTCAAGTTACGGGACAACCTCGTCCGCACGACGAAAAGATTGCTGACATCGTCAAGCAATTTCGAGCTGAATTTCCCAACACCCTTTTGATGGCCGATACTGACATTATGGAAAATGCTCTCATGGCAGATGAATTAGGTTTTGACATTATTGGTACCACGATGCGCGGTTACACCCCCGCTTCAAAGGGATTGAACATTGCCGACGATGACTTTGCTTATCTCAAAGAACTCTTGCAAAAAGTTCACCATCCGGTGGTTGCTGAAGGAAAAATTGATACTCCAGCAAAACTGAAACGGTGCATTGAATTAGGTTGTCATTCAGTAGTGGTTGGTGGCGCAATTACGCGACCGCTCGAAATTGCAAGTCGGTTTATCGACGCAATCAAATAATTACCAAAACTTGAAACGTGGCTAAAATTTAGGCGAAAGTGACCCTTAACTAAACGTTCCGGTTATTTTTAAATGGCTGGGAAAAAACTAAAGAAATACTTTTCAAGGATGAAAAAATTGTTTTGGTTTTTTGACTTCAATAGCGGCAAAATATGTACCAAAAGCTAAAAGGCTTCCCGGGAACCCACAATTCTTAGGAAGTCTTTTTTAGTTTTCCGACTACTTTCGTCATCCCCGGATAAAAGCGTATAATTAAGGCTATTAGCATAGACCAATGAGGAGGTTCTCAATGAATATTCTTGAGGCGGTAGAACAAAAATATCCTTCGTTATCCCGGCAAGAGCGTAAAATTGCGTTAAAAGTAATCCAGCACCCTTCCCAGGTAAAAAAAATGAGCATCGGCATCCTCGCCAAAAAAGCTGAAGTCAGTACCGCGACGGTGACCCGGTTCGTTAAAAAAATGGGTTGCCAAGATTTTAGTGAATTTAAATTAGGCCTGGCAGAAGCAACATCTACAATTACTGAGGATGTCGGCAATGCCCCGCTACCTGATCAGGTAACTAATTTTTATAACCAAATGATCACCGGAACCTGGAAAAAAATTAACCAAACTGCTTTAGACGAAGCCGTGCAATTAATCAAAAACGCCCCCCGAATTTTTGTGTTCGGCCTAGGTAGCTCGGGTTACAACGCCCAAGAACTATCCCAGCGGCTCCTGCGCATGGGGATCAACGCCTTTGCCCCAGCCGATAGTCATACGATGTACATCACCAGCAGTATTATGCAAAGTGACGATTTAGTAATCGTGCTTTCAGTTTCCGGGAACTCAGCGGAAGTCAACGAGGCTACTAAGCTAGCTAAAGAACACCAGCTCAAAGTTATTGCGATTACTGCTTTTGATGACAGTCCTCTAGCTACGATGAGCGATTGTAAATTATTTGTTCAATACAGCGATTTTGTGGATAACACCCGCTTTATTAACTCCCAATTAGGGATTGTCTACGTAATTGACGTCTTGTCGACCATGCTGCTACACGACCCAGACTACAAGCAACATTACCAACAAACCGTAGAAGCAATTTTAAGTCGCAAATTGCGTTAATTAATTCATACCACAAAAAAAGTAAGGAATTGAATTCGTAAATGAATTCTAGTTCCTTACCTTTTTAAATTTCAGCTAATTTTAATTTTGGCTAACCGTCATACTTCGGTCAACGCGGGAACGACCGGTCGTGTAATCAAACCGCACTCCCGGTTGAACGTTCCAAATGAAAACGTTGAAGTTAAGGCTACCGTCCGTCGAAATTGCTTCCGAATGGTAGCCGATTGGCATCAAATCGTTGCCTTTAAATACCGTAGAAACCCGGTAAATCACCCGTTTGTTTTTCGCCAAAGCATCGCGTACCCGTTCTTCAAAAATCTGCATAGTTTGTTGATTACTGAAGGCGGTCTGCGTAGCTAAGTTCTTGGGGTTGTCCAAGGAGCCTAATTTCCGGGGGTTGAAGTTACCATTTTGGTCAAACTTGCCAGTTATCGAATAAGCTAATAAGTGGCCCCGGTTTTGAATTTCAACGCTACGTCCGTTAATCCGAACCCGTTTTTGATGCCAACCGGTAGGATTCCAAGTTTGGCTAGTTCGGGTACTTGATTTTACTAAATTAGCCCGGCTTAGGTATCCGGTTGCCTGAGTCGTCCGGTTCAAACGATCCAAATTACCATAATCAATCCGGTTGGTCTTCCAATCTTTCGGGTTTAACGTACTCCGGTTATGGTTGACATATATGTAAGCCGGATCCCCTGATTTAAACGTTAATTGCGACAACTGGCTGTCAGTCACGCTTTTCGTGGTCTGGGTATTTTGGGGCATCACTTGGTTAAGCAAGTTGTTCGTTACTTGATGAACGTCGTTACCTTTTAGAAACATCCCCAAAATGGCCACAATTAAAATTAACCACCAGTTATTAGAACTTCTTCTTTTCTTTCGTTTACTCATAATTCCCCCATTAATTTTAAAAACAAAAAAAGTTGGGGTTGGACACCTTAATCTTCCAGCCTCAACTTATTTTATTAAATTACTTTTTGGATTACTTTCTGAGCTTCAAGGCCAGCTCAATCGAACGATCCACCAGTACTGATTGGGAATCAACTACTGGATAAGAATGGTCGTGCGCCATTTCTTGAGCGTAAGAAAGTTCCGTGCAACCTAAGATAACTACTTGGGCGCCCCGTTCTTCCGTCATTAGCCGTAAAATCTGGTAGAACAATTGGGCATCCACTTTATTTTGGGCCTTAATATCTTCAAAAATTAACTTGCTTGTTAAGTCTTGAATTTCAGGAGTTGGCTTAACAACTTCGTAGCCTTCCGCAATTAATTCCCGATCGTAAATTCCATCCGTCGTGGTTCCCGGGGTGCCAATAATGCCAATCCGTTTAGCAGCTGGAAACTCTTTTTTAATTTGCTTAACCGTTTCACGCGGCATGTGCACGATTGGAATTTCAGTCGCCTTTTGCAAATCATCATAAAAATAATGAGCCGTGTTGCAAGCAATCACAAAAAAGGCTGGATTTAACCGGCTCTGTTGTTGAATATCTTCCAACAAGTCGGGATACGGGTTGGGCTGCGAATGGTCCATTAAATAAGTGGAGCGATCCGGAACCGTAGCATGATTAACTAAAATGTAGTTTAAGTAATCTTGGTCCCGGTGCGCCGGTGTGCGGGCGTTCAACAACCGGATGTAGCTTTCGGTTGCGGGCGTGCCCATTCCCCCAATAATTGTGAAAAAGTCCTTCATTCCACTTACCCCTTGTTTTCTTTAAAATACTTTCGGAAATTCTTGACGTAGTTATGGTTCATCCACCAAATCAAAAGACTGCGTTTGAAATTCATATCTTCGTCATAAACGGCGGTAAATCCATATTGGTCGCGGTTAATCAAATCAAGTGCCGCCTTTTTTTCCTCATTATCCTTGGCATATTTCTTGAAGACCTTAACTGGCACACCTAGCCAAAGTTTCCGGTTTTCAATGACGTCGTTAGCATAAACCGGCTCCATGTCCGCCAAAGTGTTGTTAACGTAATCGTCAACCACCCAACGGGCCAAATTATATCCATTTAAGGTAACAAAGAAGCTACTCCGCCCTTGGCGAATGTTAATTTCAAATAGCTTGAACTTGCCATCACGGTGGTCATACTTCATATCAAAGTTTGCGTACCCAACGTAGTCAATGCTTTCCAAGAATTTTTTAACGGTGTCGTAAATTTCTTGGTTAAATTCGGGCAAAATGGCCACGTAATTACCAATTGCGGATGGTGCCGGGTCTTCTAGCAACGGATGACCTAAACACATCATCTTTACCTGGTGATTTTGGTCAACGTAGGCGTTGAGCACTCGCATGTTACTATCGTCCCCCGGAATGAAATCTTGCAAAATCAAATCGGAAGTGTAGCCATTGTCGTAAATTTTAGCAATCACGTCGTCTAACTCGGCTTGGGACTGAATCCGGAAGGCTTTCTTCCGCCCTTCAAAATGAATATCCAACCATTCAACACTATCGGCCGGTTTCAAAGCCACTGGGAAACCAAATGGTGAAGTGAACGTTTCACCACTTTCGTATTGGGCTTTCGTGATGAACTTGGTTGCCGGGTAAGGCAGATTATATTGATCACAAATTGAATAAAAACGTTCCTTATTGTTCAACTGTTTCAATAGGTCGTAATCAATGTATGGGCAAACAAAGGTCTGCGAAAGTTCTTCTTTATGCTTAGAAATTAGTTCCGCGTAACCGTCGCCCATTCCTAATAAGATTACTTTTTCATCCGAATCTTGGTACTTTTTAGCAATTTTCCGCATTGATTCGATAAATACCGGATCTTCAGAAAAACCAGGAATAATTTCAACGTTCACAATGTTAGTAAACCGGGTCGGTGCTAGCGTAGCACTAGCGTAGGCCTGTACCCGTCTCCCCGTGATTTCATAAAAAGCACGGGCCATTCCGTAGGCGTTAAAGTCACTCCCTAAAAGAATTGGTGTAAAGTTGTTTACTGGTCTTTCCATTAACTGATTCCCCTTTTTACTTCTTGTGCAACGCCCATATCCGTTGGCCAAGGCGTGTCAACTCCCCGTACTTTTTGGTACGGATCTTCACCCTTCCCAGCTAGCACGACGATGTCATGAGGGCCGCTTTCTACAATTGCTTGGCGGATTGCTTCGTGCCGATCCAGCACTTGGTGAACTTCGACCGTTCCAGGTTCAATATGGGCCATAATTTGGGCAATGATGTCTTGGGGATCTTCAAATCCCGGATCATCCGTCGTTAAATAAGCTACGTCAGCTTGTTCACTAAGGGCTTTTCCAAAGCCAGCCCGGCGTGAAATTCCCTTATCACCGGGACTTCCAACCACCACGATGGCCTTTCCGTCGTGATACTGGTGTTTAACAAATTTGAGTAACGCCCGCAAGCTCGCGTAGTTGTGCGCATAATCAACGAAAACGACGCCGTGTCCTGGAATTGCCAAATATTCCATCCGTCCTGGAATTACAATTTCACTTAACGGTTTTAACGCCGCGTCGCGGTCCGCACCCGCAAGTGCAGCCGCAATAATGGCGGCCGTCGCATTACTTTGGTTATAATCCCCAGCTACATTTAAGTCGTATTCTCCCGTAATTGCTAAAGCCGGCTTGGTGGAACTGGTAGCCGCAATCGTAAACCGATTATTAATTAAATCATCTTCCGCATTTTTGATGGTATAATCCACCCCACCATTGGCAGGATCTGCACTAAATAAGTAAATCTGCTTCGGATCCGTAGTAGCCTTTGCAGCTCCATATACGTCCTCAAAGCGATTAGTATCCGCATCAATAATGCACCTTTTGGAGTTCACCATCAACTGTAATTTACAATGAAGGTAATCTTCAAAATCCTTATGCTCATTGCGCCCAATGTGATCCGGCGTAATGTTGAGAAAAATTCCACAATCGTATTTCAAACCATAAACCCGGTCACGTAAGTACGCTTGTGACGATACTTCCATGACAAGGTACTTCATCCCATTATCCACGGCCTGACGCATATCGTGGAATAAATCCATCGATTCTGGCGTCGTTAAGTCCGACTTGAACTGATCCTCCGGTCGGGGACCTACAATTCGGTCAATGGTTGAAAACAGCGCCACTTGTTGCGGATACTGCTGGTTCAAAATTGCGTGGGCAAAGTACGCTGAACTAGTCTTCCCCTTCGTTCCGGTAATCCCAATGATAAACAAGTCATTTTGCGGAAATTCGTAGTAAGTAGCCGAAAGAACCGCCATGGCTCTCGTAACGTTGGTTACAATGATTGCAGTCATGCCGGTTCCTTCAGGATATTCGCGTTCCGCTACGTACGTGGTGGCCCCAGCTTCTCGAGCGGCTTTCAAATATGCTGGTTCAAAGTTTCCCTTACAAAAGAACATATCTCCAGGTCTTACTTTTCGAGAATCATAGGTAATTCCTGAATTGACAGTCGTCGTTGATGATTCAATTTTTTTCAATAGGTGATGTTCCGCAAGTACAGTTCTTACGGTACCTAATTCTAACTTCATCTGCTCATCCCCAACTAACTATTCTTGCGTTTTGTGTACTAATTCCACGGTCTTCGCAGTGGTATCTTCTGGGAAGTAAACTTCATACCAAAGGATGAACGTGTAAATTGTGAAGATCTTTTGCATGCTGGATTTACCGTTAACGTGTTCTTCTAAAATGTGCATTAATGCTTCTGGTTTGAAGAACTTCTTCGCAACGTCTGAATTAAAGGCTTCTTCGATCCGCTTACGATACTTATCTTCCTTAATCCAGTTGGCAATTGGGGATGGGAAGCCAAGTTTTTCCTTCTTTGCAACCCGTTCTGGTAGTTCAGCTTCCGCTGCTCGACGAAGGGAAACCTTGGTTTCATCCTTGTGAATCCGAGTCTTAATTGGCATGGTTGCGGCAAACTTAGCCACTTCCCGGTCAACTAGCGGAGTCCGGACTTCGAGCGAGTTTGCCATGCTCATCCGGTCAGCCTTATGCAAGATATCAAATGGTAACCAAGTATTGATATCGAAGTATTGCATTTGGGTCATTTCGTCCTTACCGCGCACCTCATCAAAAATGTGTTGGGTGTAGGCACCTGAATCAACGTTGAGTTCAGGTTTAGCTAAGATTTCACTACGTTCTTGTTGGTTAAAGACGTAGTTAACCCGGTAGTAGCGTTCACTTAATGGTTGTGCACCCCGCATTAAGAAGCGCCGACCGTGGAAACGCGGTAATCCTGAAACCATCTTAGCCAAGCCCGTCCGAATAAATTGCGGAACTAGTTTTTGATAGCGTTCGAAGGTGAAAGCTTCTAGGTAAGTGTTGTAACCACCAAAGAATTCATCAGCACCTTCCCCAGATAAGGCAACCTTAACGTTTTCCCGGGTTCCCTTGGAAAGGTAGAACAGTTGCATTGCCGATGGGTTAGATAGTGGTTCATCCATGTAGTACATGATGGTTGGTAAGATATCGAAGTAATCGTCACCATCCATGTACAACGGCGTATTCTTTTGGTGAATTTCCTTCGCAAATTCGGTAGAGTAGCTCAATTCGCTATATTTGGAATCTTTAAACCCTAGCGAGAACGATTGAATTGGTTTCAATTTAGCGGCTTCCGCTAAAACGTAACTTGAATCAATTCCGCTGGAAAGGAAGCTCCCCACTTCTACGTCGGCAATCATGTGGGCATCTACCGAATCCTTAACAATTTGCCGAATCTTTTTCGCATCGTCTTCCACCGTTTGATTTTCGTCAATGTGATCGTAATTGAATTTGAAATAAGTGTGCGTTTCCGTCTTACCATTCTTGTGTAAGAAGTAAGTTCCTGGTAGCAACTTATAAACGTTGCGGAACATGGTTTCTTTTGACGGAATGAATTCAAAACTTAAGTGAATTGGCAATAATTCTTCGTTGAATTCCTTTTTAAAGTTTGGGTGATCCAAAAAGGCCTTGATTTCAGAAGCCCATAGGAAAGCATCCCCGTCATCATAGTAGTAAAGGGGTTTGATCCCAAAATGATCGCGCGCACCAAAAACTTCTTGCTTTTCAGCATCATAAATTACAAAAGCAAACATCCCGCGGAGCTTTTGTAAAAGTTCGGGGCCCCAAGCATCGTAACCATGGATCAATACTTCGGAGTCTACGTCGGTTTTGAACTCATAACCCAAGTCCTTTAGTTCTTGTCGAACCGTCTTGTAGTTATAAATTTCGCCGTTAAAGGTCAATACTTTAGTTTTAGCGTTATTTTGCATTGGTTGACGTCCGTGGGCGAGGTCGATAATTGATAACCGCCGAAAACCCATCGAAACGTGTTCATCTTGAAAATAAGCTTCATCATCCGGACCACGGTGTTTGATCCGGTCCGCCATTGATTTAATTGTGTCTTTATTGACATTAGTTTGGTTAACGTACCCAACAAATCCGCACATTTTGCAATCCCCTTTTATTCTTCAATCTGTCTATGTACTTATTTCCCTGTTTTTACATACACTTAATTTAAAAATGCCCGTATCTGGGCGAAATATCATGTTTTCATCATATTCCAGTAATATATAACATTTTAGCAAAAATTGCATACCAATACTACTATCGTTAACTTTTCTTAACCGACTGCCCGGCTTTCCCCAGCCATTTTCTTTGTCGCTTGAATTTTCAGTCAAAAAAAATAAAGTGCTTTAGTCAGCTTCTACATCGACCAAAACACTTTAATTTAAATTATTTTGCACAAATTTTGTACATCCGTCACTTTAACACCTACCAATCAGGCTTATCTATGCCCGGAACAAGATTCGAACTTGCACATAGTTGCCTATACAGCGACCTGAACGCTGCGCGTCTGCCAATTCCGCCATCCGGGCTTAACAAATTAATTTTACACTAAACAACTATAAAAGTGAATAACTGATTTAAATCAATGAGGGATTATCATTTAATAAGTTTTAAATTATTTTCAACGTGTATATCATTAACAGTTCCAATCACTTTTCGTGTATAATACAAATAAGCAAAAAAATAAGGTAGGTAATTGCTTATGGGGGAAATCCATCTTAACTGCATTGTCCGTTGCCGGTGTTCCACGGACTTAAAGCAGCCTTTTGTGGGGAAAGTTATCAAAATGGATGACGATGAGGCCGTTGTAACGATCCTTGAATATGATCCTTGCGAACGCTATGTGGCGTACGAAATCAACTACACTACTCGGGTAAAGCCGTGTGATTTACGCCCCGTGTCCATTAAAGTACACCGCTCGAAGTCAAACTAAATTTGACTCTTGCAAAATTAAAAAGTGAGGCCCATTTCGTTCTTTACGAAATCACCTCACTTTTTAACATTTTATCGGGTTTATTACTTTTACGAGTAGTCACCAATCAATTAACTGTTACTTATCAATTACTACTACCGTCCCGTAAGCATGTACCACCAAAAATTTAGGTGCACCGTTTAGTTCCACCACTTCACTGTTATACTTTAAGCCAATGATGCCATCGCCACCACTCAACTCCGCTTTTTTCTTAATTTTCTCCTTGGATTCGTCAAACAATTGATCAAACATGTTGTACTTATCAATATCTTCTGAAGACAGCATCAAACTAGCCGTTGCTTCAACCACGTCTTTAATTGTGTAACCAGCATTGATACCTGTTGTGGTAATAAACATTATTGTTCCTCCCGCTTTTTCGCAGCTTCCTTTTTTTGCTCTTCCACAAATTTTTTCATTCGTAATCTAACTTCGATTACGGTGGTAGTAATCATTGAAAATAAGAATCCAACTACCCAACTAATAACCAGTGGTGCGCCACTTAAATGAAAAAACTCGGTTGCAACAACTAAAATTACCGCCACCGCTAACGGCAACGTAATTCTTAATGACTTCATTTTTTTCTCTCCTTGCGTTGTTTACCATCGGTTAGATGTTTGGAAAAGTATTGTACGTACCAGGATAAAATTATCCCGACAATCACAATGATAATTAATTTGTTCGTTTGGCTCAAATCAGATAACCAAGTTAAGACCATGATTATCGTTGACAGGGTCAACAAAATCAAAGAAGTTCGATAATACGTTTTTTTCGGCATTTTAATCCCCCAAAATAAATTGATGAATGGCTTCCGCAACTCCACTAGTGAAATCACCTTGGGTAACGTGCTTAGCCACCCGGCGAGCATCCGCAGTAGCATTCGCCACCACAACCGACAACCCTACCTGACTTAGCATGGCGATGTCGTTGTTATTATCCCCTAAAGCCATGATTTCATCTTTTTGAATTCCTAACCGTTTGGCTAATGCTAAGGTAGCCTTTCCCTTGTCTACGCCCCCAAGGTTAAATTCTGTATATCGATTTGAAGAAAAGGTGGCGTTCAAATTAAAGTCTACCTGGCCTAACACTTCCTTACGGATTGCTTCCCGCTTTTTCGGATCGTGGTTCATCGTAATAATTTTAACGATGGGTTGGCCCGCCAACGGTTCTAACGTTTTGTATGGGTAATCCTCAACCTTAACGCCTCGTCCGGTCATGTACGCAGTATCTTCAGGATCGGGATTGTATACGTAAACGTGGTTCAAAGTGTAAATGTGGGTAGCGTAGTCTAACCGTTGTTTGACCACGTCAAAAATCTGGGTTGCCTGAGTTGCCGACAATGCGTTAACTTGGAGTACTCGGCAATCTTTATTTTCCACAATCGCTCCGCCATTATAAGAAATTACGTATTCGTCCGGTTGATTGCGCAATCCCAATTGCTCTAGTAATGGCTGAACTGATTGAAATCCACGTCCCGTGTTAGGCACAAATTTTACTCCTAATGCAGTAGCTTTTTTGATTGCTTGAATATTAACCTCTGAAACGCCAGTGGGGCCCACTAACGTTTCGTCTAAATCACTAACGACTAATTTTATCATAGTTTATCCTTCAATCCATTCGTTTACTTTAGACACATAGGCATCTAAATAATATTATTTTTGGTTTTGTAGTGCCACCTTGTCAGCTAATTTTAGTCGGCAGTTCTAAGTTAGCTGAGTTGTTTGAGTTTGGCTCTTGAATGCTTAGCCTAAACGGGCTCCTGAACTCAATCTCTTCCGGCTAACAGAATTGCGTAATCAATCGCCAAGAGCGCGATTAATCACGCAATTCTGTTAGTCCTCAAAGATTACCCGGGTTCACTCGCCCTCTCCATCATATCCCACCTTGGTAACGCTTTTCAAACCTTTCTTTAATGGTCGACGGGGTTTATTTTTTACCCGGATCAAAACCAGCAAGCAGTTTTTTTATCAAAATTCAAGGTTGTTTTGCCCCGAAATTCTTTATACAATATGTTGTGGCTATTTGGAAATTTAGGAATATTTAGTACTAGATTTCGGCGGCAAAAAACAAAAAGAGGGGCATTTTATGGTGATAATTACAGCAGGAATGATCGGCGTTGGTAAGACTACTTTGACGGGAAAAATTGCTGAATATTACGGGACACAGGCTTTTTATGAACCGGTTGGCGATAATCCAGTTTTACCGCTCTATTATTCAGACCCAAAAAGTTATGGATTTCTACTCCAAATTTACTTTTTGAACAAACGTTTTCAAATGATTAAGAAGGCGTTGGCTGATGACAATAACGTCTTGGATCGCTCAATTTACGAAGACGCCTTGTTTACTCGCGAAAATAACAAGGAAGGTAACATTACCGACACTGAATTCGAAGTCTACATGAACCTTCTTGATAACATGATGAACGAGTTGCAAGAGCTCCCTAAAAAGGCACCCGATTTAATGGTCTACGCAGAAACCGACTTTGACACCATCCTCTACCGGATTCGTAAGCGTGGTCGTGACTACGAACAATTCGACAATAATCCGGAATTAGAGTCTTACTACTACAAAATGTGGTCAGCTTATAAAGAATGGTATGAAGAATACGATGTAAGTCCTAAGATGAAGATTGATTTACAAAAATATGATTTATCAAACGAAGACAACACCAAAATTATTCTCAGTCAAATCGACCGTAAGCTAAAAGAAATCCGGGTTGAGGAACCTGTTCATAGGGCAATTTAACCTTTAGTTTTGGATTCGGTTATGAAAATCAAAAAGAGTTCTCAGAAATGAGAACTCTTTTTTTGTATTAATCACTAAAATTTTTGATAGCTGCCAAACCTTTTTACACAAAACCATCATGCTTTAGTTTTTGCCTGGGTTAACTGGCTTATCCACTTTCTGACCAATTTCCATCTTATCACTGTATCCCCAAACATAAGTAAGTACAAAACCAACGATGGTTGATACTACCGAAGAGATTAGGAAGATGTAAAAACTACTTAAGTCTCCAGGGTTAGTTGGATTGAAGAAAGAAGCAAATCCTATCCAAGAACCCGCAAAGCCAAACATGTTTCCATGTAACAACCCGGTTATAAATCCTCCAAAAGCTGAACCAATTAAACCGGAGATAAAGACCCGACGGTAGCGCAAGTTAACTCCGTAAATTGCAGGTTCGGTAACTCCACAGAAGGCTGAAATTGCCGCTGCAAATGATAAACTTTTTAAATTAGCCTTTTTACTTTTAATGGCAACTGCAAGGGTAGCCGCCCCTTGTGAAATCATTGTCTGGCAAATAATAGCATTAAGATAACTATGACCAGCCGTTGCAATGTCATTAATTACTAATGGCTGAATTCCCCAATGTAAACCGAAGATTACTAATACTTGGTGGAATGATCCAATTAAAATTCCAGATACCCATCCACTACGTACGAGCGCCCAAGAAACTAACTTCGCAAGTCCATCCGACATTCCAATAATTACTGGTCCCGTAATGTAAATGGTAATTGCACTTACTACCAGAATAGTAATAAAGGGTACAAAAATCATGGTAAGGTAATTTGGCAGATGTTTTTTCAGCCAATTTTCTATCTTAAAAGCTAACCACGTTGCTAAAATCATTGGAAAAATTGAGTACGAATACTGCACCATTTGAAAATTGAAACTACCCAGCATACCTAACGACTTGCCTGCTAGGGGCGTCAAAGTAGGATGAACCAAAACTCCGCCAATCACAGCAGCAATAATTGGATCTCCCCCAATTCGTTTAGCCGCCGCAAAACCGACCATAATTGGTAGGAAGAAAAATACCGAATCTCCAATTGCATTTAGAATAATGTAAGCAGTGCTCTTGGGAGCTAAAATTTCACCTAATTGAGGCATCGTTAAAACTGATAACAACCCCTTGAGAATCCCTGCTGCCGCCAACGACCAAATAATGGGACTCATTGAACCGGTAATGACTCCAATAAGCTCGTCAAATCCATCTTTTAATTTTTCTAATAAATTGCGGTTATCCGGGCCAACCGGTTTATTGGCAGTAGTATCGGGTCTATCTTCCCCGCCATATTCCTCACCTAATTGATCAATTACCGCGTCATAAACTTCCACGACGTCAGGTCCAATCACTACTTGATACTGTCCCTGAGCACGCATGATATCAATTACGTTTTCGTCCCTGCGAATTTGGTCATCATCTGGTTGATTGATATCTTTTAAATAAAAACGAACCCGGGAGATACAATGAATTACGCTTTTTATGTTATCAGGTCCTCCCACTGCCGCAATCACCGTTTCAGCAGTTTTAGCAAAACCATCGTTCTTAGTTTTAGAGTCCCTTTGCTCGACTCCAGTTGCTTTCAACAAAGCGGTTGCCACTACCGCCCCCGCGTCAATCGTCTTGTTAACGATTTCAATTTTTTCTAACACTTCATTACTATTCGTAATCACCACAATCACGGTCGTTTGTTTACCTTCATTACGAACGTCATTTAGTTCCCAAGTCCCCATTTCACTGCCAGCTTCGACTTCATCGCCGACTCTAACATTAAGGTGATAAGGGGCTCCTTTTAGTTCTACAGTGTCAATTCCTAAATGAACTAAAACCTCGACGCCGTTTTTTGTCTTTATTCCAATAGCATGCTTTGTTTCCGCTACCATAGTAATCGTTCCTTTTACTGGAGCGACAATCTGCTTATCTACGGGATCCATTCCAAAACCTTCACCCATCATTTTCTGTGCAAACACAGAATCTGGAACTTGATTAAGTGGAATCACTTTTCCCTTTACCGGGGCGACAATTTTAAGTTTATTTTCTGCTTTTTTCATATTTTTTCTCCCATAAATTCCTTAAATAAATTCAAATGTAACCGTTTACTGATTTTAAATGTGTTTTTATCATAATCTTGTATATACATGTTGTCAATATAAAATTATAACTCCCCACATCAAAGAACAGTACGCGATTAATTAAAATAAACGCTTGTATATACTAGAATAGTTGTGATAAGATGTAAGCGTTTCTAAGGAGGAGGGCATACTTGTATGGAAAGTAAGTACGACTTAATTGAACAAGATCTTGCTAATAAAATTATTCACGGAATCTATCCCGTAAACACCTACTTACCTAGTGAAAATGAACTTTGTGAGCTATATGGCACTTCACGGGAAACTGTCCGCAAAGCCCTAGCTATGTTACTTGAATTAGGTTACATTCAAAAAATCAAGGGCAAAGGTTCAATCGTTTTAGATGTTTCTAGATTTGTTTTTCCAGTATCAGGCATCAAATCTTTTAAAGAGCTTAATCAATCTCAAGATATGCATTCGAGAACTAAGTTAATTACATTGGGGCCTCGGTTAGTTCCTAACAAAACTTTTAATTTAGACAACGATGACCAATTAAACGCAACTTACATTGAAAGACTGCGAACGGTCAATGATGAACCAATTATTATCGATATTGATTATATTTTATCTGCAGTAGTTGCAAACATCCCTGAAAGAGCCGCAAAAAATTCTTTGTATGAATATTTTGAAGATGAACTCGGACTTGATATCAGTTACGCAACTAAAACTATCACGGTTGAGAAACCAACCGAACATCAGCGTCAGTTATTAAAACTTCCGGCTAATAAAGACGTGGTCGTTATCCGTAGTATGACTTATTTAAGCGATACTACCCTTTTTCAATTTACCGAATCAATTCATCGAGCTGACAAATTTAGTTTTGTCGACTTTGCTAGAAGACAAAAAATGAAAGGACATTAACCCATGAACTTTAAAGATAAAGTGATTTATCAGATTTATCCTAAATCTTTTTATGATTCTAATAATGACGGAATTGGTGATTTACGAGGAATTATCAAGAAAATCCCCTACCTTACCAAACTGCACGTTGACATGATTTGGTTTAACCCATTTTTCGTTTCGCCGCAATACGATAATGGATACGACATCGCCAATTACTACCAAATTGATCCCGTATTTGGAACCATGGATGATTTTGAAGAACTTGTCCAAAAACTAAAAGCTCAACACATTGAAGTTATGCTCGACATGGTTTTAAATCACGTTTCGACCGACCACGAATGGTTTCAAAAAGCATTAGCTGGCAATCAACGTTACCAAAATTATTTTTACATTCGTAAAGCCAAGGCTGATGGCAGCGTTCCGAACAATTGGACTTCTAAATTTGGTGGGACGGCTTGGGCCAAATTTGGTAATACTGACAATTATTACCTACATTTATATGATAAACATCAGGCTGATTTAAATTGGCATAATCCTGAAGTTCGAAAAGAGCTTTTTAAGGTCATTAATTTTTGGCATGACAAGGGCGTTAAGGGATTCCGCTTTGATGTAATTAACGTTACCGGTAAAGATACCGTTTTAAGGGACGCTCCTGCCGGCGTAGAATCCAAATTTATGTATACCGACACTCCCATTGTTCAAGATTATCTTAAAGAAATGAACCAAGCAGCCCTTCAAGATCCAGAGATAATTACTGTCGGTGAGTTTTCTTCTGCTTCAGTTACAAACGGAGTCAAATATACTCGGCCAGATGAACACGAACTTACCATGGCCTTTACTTTTCACCATTTAAAAGTGGATTATGATCACGGACAAAAATGGACTAAAATTCCCTTTGACTTTGCTGCACTAAAGCAAACTTTGAACGAGTGGCAAGTGGGCATGAACAAGGGCAACGGTTGGAACGCTCTCTTCTGGAATAATCACGACCAACCTTGGGCTCTCAATCGTTTTGGCGACCCCGTCCACTATCGCGAAAAGTCGGCTGAAATGCTCGCAACTACCATCCATTTATTACGAGGGACCCCTTACATCTACCAAGGTGAAGAAATTGGCATGAGCGATCCTAATTACCAATCGATTGATGACTATGTTGATGTTGAAGCACTAAATGCCTACCATACATTACTAAAAAGTGGCCATTCCCCTCAGGATGCCCTTGCAATTGTTAAATCTAAAGCTCGCGATAATAGTCGGGTTCCAATGCATTGGGATAATACTAAATATGCAGGGTTTTCTAAAGTGAAACCATGGTTAAAACCCACAAATCAACAAATTATCAACGTTGATGACGAACTACGACACGGTGAAATTTTTAACTACTATCAAAAATTAATTAACTTGCGTAAGCAATTCAAAATAATTTCTGAAGGTGATTACCAACCTTTTGAACTTGCACATCCGACTGTATTCGCTTACCTTCGAACTTACCAATCCCAAAGATTGTTAGTATTAAATAATTTTTACGGAAAAGTGGCCACAATTTCCATACCTGAAAAGTTTACGTCGCCAGACGCGAACATCTTAATAAATAACTATTCCACTCCCGAAAGAGTTTCTAACAGTCTACGACTAGAGCCATATCAATCATTGGCCATTCTCGTTTAAAGATAAAAAAACTTCGTGTGTAAACACAATTTTGCACATGAAGTCTTTTTTGTATTCAAAGCAGTCTTTAACAAATACTAATCCCTAATTAAGCGTTGCCCTATTTGATTTTTGTAGATAACCAACTCCAGTAAATTTGTTACTAATATTTAGGTAATATAAGTTTTTTATACATCGCCTTAATTTTTAAATTAATACCTTAAATCTTTGTCCTCACTCAATTGTAAACGCTACCAAATATGATTATAATTTAGTTGTACTAAAATCAAAGGAGGAGTCACCATGTCTAAACCACGCACCCGCTGGTACACTACCGTTAGCATAGTCGTTATGTTTCTGTTTTCCCTCACCGCCACTTCGGCCAAGGCCCAATCCAACCCCGCCGATCTAGACGGTCAATCTGCCACCACCATTACCAAACAACTCAAAAATCACCAATACGATGAGCAAACGTTAATGCAGTATACATATCAAAAAATTAACCAGCAAAATCCCAGTCTCAATAACGTCATTTACCAAAATCCTTCCGACGCACTAAAACAACTGCAGTCCCTACAAAAAACTGATCGGCAACAGCCTTTTTACGGCGTCCCGCTTTTAATCAAGGGGCTGGGACAAGCATATCAAGGCTACCCCAACACCGATGGACTGCCTTTCTTAAAAAAGGAAACTTATCCCACTACCAAAGTATTCGTCAAAAAATTACAAAAAATGGGTTTCGTAATCCTTGGAGAAACCAACTATCCAGAAATGGGCTTAATTAACATCACCAATTCTAATTTAAACGGGGTCGCCCACAATCCGTGGAATTTACTATTTAATACCGGTGGTTCTTCCGGTGGTGCAACGGCAAGCGTAGCCGCTAACGAAGTTCCGATTGCGACTGGAAACGATGCCGGTGGCTCTCTACGAATTCCAGCTTCCTGGTCGGGGGTAATTGGTTTGAAACCCACTCAAGGATTGATCGTTGGTGACTCAACCACTCCTTCAGTCGTTAACTTCGCGGACACTCGGGATATCACTGATACCCAAACCCTTTTAAAGGGACTCACGAACCCCAAACAAGCCCAAATGTTACAAAAAGTTCCTAAGAATTTGAAAGATTTAACAATTGCCTACTCGCTAAAATCTCCGGTAGGAACTCCGGTTAGTCAAGACGCTATCAATGCGGTACAACAATCGGTCAACTTTTTACGGCAACAAGGATTTAAAGTCGTCCAAAAAGATAGTCCGGTTGACGGAGTAAAAATGATGCAGACCTACTATTTAGGCGCACTTGAAGACGGAGCCAACGCCAGTGAAAAATTAGGCCGACCACTGACTAGCCAAGACGTTAAGGATAAGCTCGTCAGTCCCATGACTTACGCCCTTTACGAAGCAAGCCAGAAAGCTCCTAAGTCCACCACCAATACTTTCATGAAAGAATTAGCTCTCGTTCATCGCCAAATGACCGCGTTCCACAAACAGTATCCAATTTACTTAACTCCGACAACGGCCACCACTGCGCCACTGAATAGCGATCCAGCTTACCTTCCTAAGTACGTTGATCAAATGATGAATATTAAGGATCTGCCTTTCCAGCAACAAATGCAATTGATTTACGATTCCTGGCTCCATGGCTTAACTAAGACGCCGTTTACTCAATTAGCTAACCTTGCTGGGGAACCCGCACTCAGTTTGCCAACCTACGTGAGCCCGTCCGGTTTACCATTAGGTGTGCAGTTACAAGGCAGCCAAGGCAGTGATGCCACGTTGCTTGCAATTGGCAAGATTTTTGAAAAGGAACATCAATTTAAATTCTTAAACGCTAACTACCCAACTAGTGATGCGTCATCACAGCAAACCACCACTACTAAATCTTCCAATGCTAACTCACTGAAGCAGCTACCTCAAACCGATGAGACCTCAGTAGATTGGCCAATCTACGTGGGGCTGATTCTATTAGGGAGTGGGATTATGGTTGGTTACCGGATTTATCGTCCCCGTCGTTAAGTTGATTTTTAAAATTAAATGCAGAATCAATGTTCAAACTAATGCTTATGAATCAAGTGCTATCGCCCATAGCGCTTGATTTTTTATTTGCTATTTTTAGCTTTGATTTTGTCTAGCTCTTGTTTTGTCTTAGCCCTTGTTTCTTTGAATTGTTCGTCCCATATTTCCAGCAGTAGACTTTCGCCAACAATTATTATGATTAGAAATCCCCAAATATCTTTGGTACCAGCTGAAGTTAGATATTGATAAAACATAAATAATGCAAAAGCTATTGGTAAGATAGCCCCTAAATACTTTCTTTTAATATTTCTGCTTAAAATATACTGTGCAGCTACTATAAGCAACGGGATAATAACATCTAATGAATCTGAATTCATTTTTTTAATTCCTCTTCTCTTAACGCTAATATTTTTTCTGCAGCCTGTAATGATATTTCATCTTCAATAACTAAATTCATTATTTGCTCTTTGAAGCCTTTTTTATTCTCATTATCATCAAGTCTTTTTATCTTTTTTATTAACTGATCCGTTTTGGTTCGAATCGTTGGATACGAAACGTCGTAATAACGCGCCATTTTCTTTAATGAACCGGAACTTAAAATAAAAACTTTGATAAAAGCCAATTCTTCGTCACTTAAATTGCTAATCCATTTTTCCATAAAGCACGCCCCCTTTCACGACCATTTTAATCTCTATTTTAAAAAAAGTTCAAATTTAGTTTAATAAAATTTAGTTTTAAATAAATAAAGTTAAACATCATATTGATTTTGGTTAATTAATTGCACTTTCCCTGGCTGCTTTAGTCTACTTAGCAATTAATCAAGATTTAATTTCTTACCAAAAAAACCACTTCAAGCAGGGTAAAAAAGCTACTTCCTAACTAATAAGATGCTGCAGGCTAGCATTTTACCGAAAAGGTTCTTATTTTTGACATACTAAAAAGCAGCGGCGGAAAATCGCTTTTCCATCCCCTGCTTTAATAATTTACTTAATTATTTTTTACAATGACCACGTCTGGTGCAGCATTTTCCACTACGTAGCTAGCAGTAGAACCCAAGATTACTTGAGCAACCGTGCCCATCCCCGTAGCACCTAACACAATCAAATCAACGTCATATTCTTTAGGTAGCGTGTAACTTAACATTGATTTAGGACTCCCCTGTTTAAAGACCACTTCAATGTCTTCTGCAGGCAACCCCTGTTGTTGGGCATCTTGCTTTAATTTTTCGAGGGTGGTTTTCCATTGATCTAACGTATCTTGTAAATCAATTCCTGTTTCAATAACGCCAAAGCCTAATGAAACACTTGCGGTGTTAGCAGGTTGCTTTTTCATCACACTTGCAATAATCAGTTTTGCATGGTTTGACTTAGCAATCTCCACCGCTCGATTAAATGCAGCCATTGATTCTGGAGAGCCATCGTAGCCGAATAAAATTTTCTTATAATCCATAATACACACCAACCTTTCAAAGTCTATTATACCAATTTAGCGCTTTCAGCATAGTTTTTTATTTGAGTTTTCCCGAATTATTTATTAAAGACTTTGCGTTATACTAAAACCACGAGGTGATCAAAATGCTTAAAATCAATCGACAAACTTTAAAAAGCCACTGGCCTGTGCGCCAAAAACAGAGCCATAAGGGCACTTATGGTCATTTATTATTAATTGCTGGAAACGCACAATACGGCGGGGCGGGAATTTTAGCCGCCTCCGCTGCCGTTTACGCTGGGGGCGGTTTAGTAACCTTAGCAACCGCTAAAAATAATTTTACCGCGGTCCGCGCAACTTTAGCAGAAATCATGTTGATCGATTTTACCGACTTTGATCAACTTAGCCAATCCTTAGCAAACGCAACTGGTGTCGTGATTGGTCCTGGTTTGGGCACTGATTCTACTAGTCTGGCCGTCCTTAATTTTACCATGGCCCATATTGCCGAAGGAGTACCGTTAATAATTGATGGATCAGCAATCGATTTAGTAGCCCAACACGATTTGCGAGTTTCCCACCACCCGACAATTTACACGCCTCACCAAATGGAATGGCAACGCCTATCGGGAATTAAAATCGCGGACCAGTCGGTGGAGCGAAATCAAGCCGTAGTAGATCAATTAAACGCCACCGTCGTTTTAAAGCATTACCATACCGAAATTTACGCACCCGCCGCGCCGGTTGCCCAAATAATGGCTGGTAACCCCGGGATGGCAACTGGGGGCTCGGGCGATTCCTTAACCGGTATTTTACTTGCCTTAATTGCTCAAGCTAACTCGGTAAATGAAGGGGTTCGCTTGGGAACTTTCTTGCATAGTTATACGGCGGACCTCATTTACGAACATGAAGCAGTCGTGCTACCCCATCGGTTAATTCGCCGGCTACCTGCCGTTTTAAAACAGCTAAGCCAACCATAAGTTTTGCTAAATAAAAATACCAGTGATCAGGAATCTCTAAGCGCCCTTTCCAACAATTTTCTCAATTAGTTGGTTTTGCGTTTCGTACCTAACCACTGGTATTTTATTATTCTGTTTTTAATTTTTCAATTTCTTCATCGCTTAGTTCCCGATAGGTTCCCGGTAGCAAGCCTTCTTCTAACTGTAGCGGTCCAAAACTAATTCGTTTTAGGCTGACAACCCGTTCGCCAAGACTGCCAAACATCCGCCGCACCTGATGATACTTACCTTCCTTCAAGGTCACGTGAACGAGGGTTTGTTCATCCAGCGCGGAATAATTCAGGATGGTCAAGTCGGCCGGCTTTAATTGGGTACCGTCTTTCAAAACAATTCCGTCGGCAAACTGCTTAACTGCCGGATCGGTAATTTGGCCGGTCACCACGGCTTCGTACGTCTTTTGAACGTGCCGTTCGGGCGCTAACAGTTGGTGGGCTAAGGGGCCGTTGTTGGTAATCAATAATAACCCTTCGGTATCCTTATCAAGGCGGCCTACTGGGAAGAGATCCTTCCGAAAATCAACTTTATTAAATAAATCCATCACCGTCTTTTGCTTGCGGTCTTCCGTGGCAGTCACCACACCGAGGGGTTTATTCATCATAAAGTAGAAGTACTGCTGATAAGTAATCACCTGTTCTCCCAAACGAACTTGGTCAACCACGGGGTCAACCTTCACCCGTCCAGATTTAGCCACCACGTCATTAACAAAAACGACCTTTTCCTTAATTAATTTCCGAATCTGACTTCGAGTACCTACATTCATATCGTGCAAAAACTTATCAACTCGCACAGGATCCCCCCTACTTAATTTTAAGCATTCTTCGTAAGCCCGCAGCACGTCCGCCGATAATTTCATCAGCTAAGCGACTTTTAAGGACACAGACTACGTAAAAGAGCCCGCCTAACGTAGCCGCCACTAAAATCACGATCAGTGCTTGAACCTTATTAGCCGGATTCATCACTAGATACAACCCGTTGGTCACTACAAACGCAATGAAAAAGGTTCCAAAAGAATAAGTAATAATTTTCCCGATAAAGCCATTGATCTTATCATAATCTAACCCGTATTCACGGTTAATATGGCGTAAGATTAACCAGTTAACTACGGCAAATCCAATTGCGGTCGAAATTAGCGAACCCACTGCCGAGAAAATGGCTACCATCGGAAATTGGAAAATAAATTTAACGATCATCCCCACCACAAAATACTTCACAGCTAGGACGTTTTCGCCAATCCCTTGCATCACGGCAGAAATTACCGTAAACAATCCCAAGACGATTGCCACGTAGGAGTTGAACTGCAAAATTGCGGTACCCACGTCGCTGAGATGGTAAAACAAAGTGTAGGCCGGTTGGGCAACTGCTGCCATCCCTAAGGCGGACGGAATCATCAAAAAGGCAAATAGTAAAATTGAGTCCGCTACTTGTCGGCTAATTTCCGCCCGGTCCCCCCGGGTCTTGGCTTCCGATAAAATCGGCACTGACGTAACCGCTAGTGCAGATGCCAACGAAATTACAATCATTACTAATTTGTTAGCGTTAAAGGCGAAAATCGCAAACATGTTATTTAAAACGGTGGCCGAATAATCACTGACCGACCGCATAATCCGAAAGAAAGTGTATTGGTCAATCAACTGAAAAATTGTGATTGCTGAACCAATAATAATAAACGGAACTGCTTGCGCGATAATTTCTTTGTATAAACTAGTTGTCGATATCGCCAGGCCGTTCACACTATGTTGGGATAAATACCTTAGCCGCCTGCGATACTTAACAAAGTACCCAATCAACACCAGCAAACCGCCTAAGGCACCAATAAAGGCGGCAAACGTGGATTGGGCCACTCCGTAAACCCAGTCACCATGGTTTTTGTACATAATTAAGTACGCAGTTACCAACATATAGGCCACCCGCGCTAGTTGCTCAATAAATTGAGAAACCGCCGACGGCCCCATTTCTTGATATCCTTGGAAAAATCCCCGGGTCAAACTCATCGTGGGAATTACCAAAACGGCCCAAGCTAAGGCGTGGAGCACGGTAGTTACGTTTGGATCCCCGTCGTTTAAAAAGGGTGCTCCAAAGAACAAAATTGCCGCACAAACAACCCCCGTTCCTACCGATAGTAGTAACCCCCGCTTATACAAACGCTGACCTAACGCAAACTCGTTAATGGCGTTATAGTGGGCGACCTGTTTGGAAATTGCGGATGGGATTCCGGCAATTGCCGCGATCAAAAAGAAGCTATAGATATTATAGCCCTTGGTATACAGGGCGTTTGCTTGATCACTATAAACTCCAAACCAAATTACCCACGGGATAATATAAATCGCACCTAAAATTCGCGAAAAAATACTGCCCGCTGTCATCCAAGCCGACCCTTCCAGCATCTTAGCTTTGGAAGAAGAATTACCACTATTCTCCCTTAACGGTTGCGAGCCTAAGTATTGTGATTCCGCGGTATCAAATTCAGATGGTTTATCCATTTTAAAACCTACTTTCACTAGTCAATCTACATTATTTTAATACACTTAGCGACCCCCGACAATTAAATTTCAAAGACAATTACCTTTTGAATAGGAATCCAAATCGATCATAGATTTGAAAACTAGTTTTTCTTTAATCGCCAGACTTTTTAAAAAGACTTTTCAACTAAAAAGGGGTTAGAATCCACCCTGAATTCTAACCCCTAATTTAGTTTTTAACTACGTCGCGAATATAGCTTCGTTTCACACTAAACTTTATTTTGCAACGATGTTAACGATCTTATTCGGGATGACGATCACCTTTTTGATGTCTTTTTCCGCAGTCCATTGTTGGATGCGTTCATCCGCTAAAGCAATTTTTTCTAATTCAGCTTGGTCAAGGTCCTTTTCAACCTCTACCTTACTCCGTACTTTTCCGTTAACTTGTAGAATCACTTGCACGGTGTCCTGCACTAACTTACTTTCATCATAAGTTGGCCATGCTTCGTAAGTGATGGTTTCTTCATGACCCATGATTTGCCAAATTTCTTCGGCAACGTGTGGAACGATTGGCGAGAGTAACTTCACAAGGCCTTCCATGTATACCATTGGTAATGCGTCCGCCTTGTACGCTTCGTTAACAAAGACCATCATTTGCGAAATGGCAGTGTTAAAGCGCATGTTTTCGTAGTCTTCCGTAACCTTCTTAACCGTTTGGTTGTAAATCAAGTCTAACTTGTGGTCGTTAATCATCGTGATCCGGTCTCGCAAATGATTATTGTCGTCAATCATTAGCCGCCAAACCCGCTCGATCCACTTCCGACTACCATTCAAGCCTTCTTCACTCCAAGCCACGGATTCGGTCAACGGACCCATGAACATTTCGTAGAGCCGGAGAGTATCTGCGCCAAACCGTTCTACGATGTCGTCCGGGTTAACCACGTTACCTTTGGACTTAGACATTTTTTCATGGTTGCTTCCCAAGATCATCCCTTGGTTGACTAGTTTTTGGAACGGTTCCTTAGTTGGCACTACTCCAAGATCATAAAGAACCTTGTGCCAGAACCGAGCGTATAGCAAGTGAAGCACCGCGTGTTCTGCACCACCAACGTACAAGTCTACCGGTAACCATTCCTTGAGCAGATCTTCGTCGGCAATCTTGTTTTGGTTCTTAGGATCCACGTAGCGTAAGAAGTACCAGGAACTGCCTGCCCATTGTGGCATGGTGTTGGTTTCCCGCCGGCCTTTCCGTCCATTTTCGTCAACCACGTTCAACCAATCCTCTAAGTTAGCGAGTGGACTTTCACCCGTACCAGAAGGTTTGATATTGTCCGTAGCAGGTAACCGTAACGGAAGTTCATCTTCAGGAACCAGCGTAGTTTCGCCGTCTTCCCAATGAATTACCGGAATTGGTTCGCCCCAGTAGCGTTGGCGAGAGAAGACCCAGTCGCGCAACCGGTAGTTAACCTTTTTATGACCAGCTCCGTGTTCTTCTAACCAATCCAACATTTTATCAATAGCTTCTTGCTTGTTTAAACCATCTAAGAAACCAGAATTAATGTGTGGGCCATCGCCGGTATAAGCTTCTTCATCAAGGTTACCGCCGCCGATAACTGGCACAATGTCAATCTTGAACTTTCTAGCGAATTCGTAATCACGAGGATCATGAGCTGGAACCGCCATCACCGCTCCGGTACCGTACGAAGCCAATACGTAATCCGCAATCCAAATTGGAATTTTCTTGCCGTTAACGGGGTTAACTGCGTAACTACCAGTGAAGACTCCGGTCTTGTCCTTATTCAAATCGGTCCGTTCCAAGTCTGACTTAGTCGCGACCGCTTGCTTGTATTCTTCAACCGCTGCCTTGCTTTCAAGGGTGGTCAATTGGTCAACTAGCGGGTGTTCTGGCGAAATAACTAAGTACGTTGCCCCATACAAAGTGTCAGCACGGGTGGTAAAGATTTCGATCTTTTGGTCACTGTCTTCCACATCAAAGAAGACGCTGGCCCCAATCGAACGACCAATCCAATTCTTTTGCATTTCCTTAATGCTGTCAGGCCAATCTACTAAATCTAAGTCATCGATCAACCGGTCTGCGTAAGCAGTGATTTTTAAGATCCATTGTTTCATTGGCTTCCGGTAAACTGGGAACCCACCGCGTTCAGTCTTTCCGTTCACCACTTCTTCGTTAGCCACAACCGTACCACCCATTAAGTCGGGCGCCCAGTTAACCAACGTTTCTTTTTCGTAAGCCAACCCTTTTTTGTAGAGTTGTTCAAAAATCCATTGGGTCCACTTGTAATATTCGGGATCGGTCGTGTTAACTTCCCGTGACCAATCGTATGAAAAACCTAGGGACTGGATTTGACGTTTAAAGTTCTTAATATTGTGCGCAGTAAAGTCCTTCGGGTTGTTCCCCGTCTTCATTGCGTATTGTTCGGCAGGTAATCCAAAGGCATCCCACCCCATTGGATGTAATACCTTGTATCCTTGCATCCGCTTCATCCGGGACATAATATCTGTAGCAGTATAGCCTTCAGGATGGCCCACGTGCAGTCCTTGCCCAGATGGGTATGGGAACATATCTAAAGCATAGTACTTCGGCTTTTGTTCACTTTCAACCGTTTTAAAAGTCTCGTGTTTTTGCCAATAGCGTTGCCACTTAGGTTCAATTTCTTTATGATTGTAAGCCATATTTTCCTCCATTAATTATTTACTGGTTGCTTCCGGATTAATTTAACCGTGCTTGGTAGCCATTGCTAGATGAATTGGCGAATTTTTTAAAATAAAAAAGCCTAAAGACTCTCAAAAAGAATCTTTAGGACGAAAATTTCCGCGGTACCACCTAGTTTTGCTAACGCACACTCAAATCCATAACGCGGAACACGCCATCCCCTACTTAAAATTCAAGGACAGATTTACAAAGACGAGTTCACTAAAAGGTACTCCGGATTCACACCAACCATCCGTTCTCTGACAGTAATCTTTTAGTTACTACTTCTTTAACCAGTAATATTTAGATAGCATTATCATAACAGTAACCACCAACGATTACAACTAGATATGGTAAAATTAATCTTAATTGTTAAAGGAGAATGAAATGCGATTTAAAAAGTTTGGTTGGTTAATTTTAAACTGGTTACCCCTGCTAGGCCTGCTGACCTTAGTTATCTCGGTCAGCAACCGTTGGAATTGGGTACATACATACGACCGTTATCTACAAAAAATCATTCACGGCTGGCAAAGTCCGGGGCTAACCCCGCTGGTCAAAATTTATACCCAATTGGGGAACGCAAAACCCTTCATTTTTATCAGCATCGTGATCTTAGGAATGCTGCTATGGCGGGGATATGACCGCTTAGCCGCCTTCTTCCTTGCAAACGTGGTGCTCGGCAACGCGATCAACCACCTGATTAAACTTTGGATTCAGCGTCCCCGCCCACATTTTCGTTTAATCACGATTGGGGGGTACAGTTTTCCCAGCGGGCATTCAGTGGCGGCAATGCTGCTATTTGGCAGTTTAATTTTCATCACTACCCAAACGATCCGCTCCCCTAAATGGCGGATTAGCTGGATCTTAACTTGCATAATCCTGATGCTCCTTCTGGGATTATCACGCGTCTACCTAAACGTCCATTATCCCAGCGACGTTACGGCTGGACTACTACTGGGTTTGGTAATCTTGCAAACCACCCACTGGATATTTTATCGAAAGAAGGAATCCCAACATGCTTGATAACGCAATGCAGTACAGCCACCGGTTGTTGGCAGAGGTCGTACAACCTGGTGACCACGTTGTTGACGCAACCATGGGCAACGGTCACGACACCCTTTTCTTGGCCAATTTAGTACAATCACAAGGACGAGTGTTCAGTTTTGACATCCAAACAGCGGCCCTATCCGCGACGGAAGCACGGTTAGAAAAGCAGTTGCCTGATCACCAACACGTGCAACTAATCCAAGATAGTCACGACCAATTGACACAATACGTGGATACCCCGATTTCCGGTGCCGTTTTTAACCTCGGCTACCTGCCTGGTGGTGACAAGCAAATCATCACCCATTCGGCGTCTACCATTGCGGCAGTACAACAATGCCTGAAACTATTAAAGGTTGGCGGTCGGGTCGTTCTAGTTTGTTATTACGGCCATCCCGGAGGTGCCGCTGAATTAGCTAAATTGCTTGAGTTTACTGCAAATTTAGATCAACACCAATTTACCTGTTTACGCTACGAATTCATTAATCAAGTCCATCAACCACCAATCCTATTGGCAATTGAACGTCGAAAATAATTCTTTATATAAAAATGGGAAAGCATCCCTTCTGCAACTTTAATATCGTTGCTAGAAGTGGAGTACTTTCCCATTTTTGTTATTTATTTTTTTGCGTACGCGGCCGACTAAACGCATTAATTACGATTGCAACAATAATCAAAATGAAACCGCAAATGTAGATATTGTGTAACGCGCTGTATAAAATGTCGCGCAACGCCGGTAATAAATCAGCCGGTAGCTGTTTAGCAGTTTGTGGATTAATTACCTGATTCATCATCGTCATGTTAATCCGAGGATGGTGGGCAATGCCCATGTTGATCGTGCCGTTCATAATGATGCCAAATACGGACATCATGATGGTCTGACCCAACGTTTTTGCCAAGGTATTAAACGAGGTCGCCACCCCGATTCGATCCTTCGAAACTAGTTGCTGGGAGATTACCAAAGTCGATGTAATCGTAATCCCAAACCCTACTCCTAAAATGGCTGCGATAAAGAAGAAGGCAACGAACGGTGTCGAAGCAGGGATTACTGCTAATAAGAAGCTTCCGATTGCTAAGATAGTTAAGCTGATTCGCAAAATTTGGTTAGCCTTTAGTTTAACTAGCATCTTGCCAGCTAAAAAGGAACCAAAGATCCATAACACGGAGCTAGGCGTTACCGCAAATCCAGCTAACGAAGCGGGTAATCCCAAAATTCCCTGCGTCCAAGTTGGTAAATAGACTTCAAATCCGATCAACAATCCCGATACTAGCATGGTCGCAACGTTTTGAATAACAAACGTCCGGTCGTTGAACAAGTCGAGGAAAATAATCGGATCTTCCGCACGTCGTTCCTGCCGAATAAAGAGCGCGCCGGCCACCACGAAGATGATAAATGACAATCCCAAAATTAATTTAGAAGCGGTGCTTTCTCCTAACAACTGGAAGCCGTACATTAAGCCCAATAGTGACAACATTAGCCATACGCTGCCCCAATAGTCGATCTTTTTGCGGTGAACGCTAACTTCTTCTTTCAGGTAAAGCTGGATTAGGATAATTGTAATAATCCCAATTGGCACGTTAATAAAGAAAATCCAGTGCCAACTAAGGTTATCAACGATAAAGCCCCCTAATAACGGAGCAATGATTGAGGCAATTCCCCAAGCAGAACCGTTAAGCCCCATTACCTTCGCGCGCTTTTCCAAAGAATAAATATCCGCGATAATCGTGTTGGAAACTGGCATGATTGAACCAGCCCCAATTCCCTGTAAAGCACGCCAAATAATTAACGTAGTCATCGAGTGAGCTAACCCACTTAACATTGAACCGATCAAAAAAATGATAATCCCAATTATAAAAACGCGTTTGCGTCCAAAAATATCAGATAATTTCCCGTAGATGGGGGTAAAAATTGCGTTCGTCAATAAGAAGATTGAAATTACCCAATTCATCAAATTAACTCCGTGCAAGTCCCCCACAATGGTTGGCATCGCGGTTGAAACGATCGTTCCTTCAATTGCCGACATAAAGGTGGCAACAAAAATCGCAACCGTGACCAACGCAACATTTGTTTGCTTTTTCTTCATCATAACCTCACGTTTAAAATGTTCATTTTTATTTATAGTAATAATATAAAACAAGGCTGGGAAAATTTCCCAGCCTCTCCACAAATTTTTGTGCACCCTTTTAAACGATTACTTTAAAGAAACGCCATTTTAAAGTCCGTGATGCACCGGGTTTTTTCCCGTTTAAATTATTGATTTATTTTTGGAAAAATGCTTTTAACTCAGCAACCTTATCAGTCTTTTCCCATGGAAGATCCACATCGGTCCGCCCAAAATGACCGTAAGCAGCCGTTTGTTTGTAAATTGGCCGTTTTAAGTCAAGCATTTCAATAATGCCGGCTGGACGAAGGTCGAAGATTTGCCGTACTGCCTTAGTAAGGGCTTCTTCAGAAACTTTACCAGTTCCAAACGTGTCCACCATTACTGAAACAGGTTCAGCAACCCCGATGGCGTAAGCAATTTGAACTTCCGCCTTCTTAGCTAAGCCAGCTGCCACAATATTTTTAGCAATGTAACGAGCAGCGTAACTTGCAGAACGGTCTACCTTGGTTGCGTCCTTTCCAGAGAAAGCGCCCCCGCCATGGTGAGCTGCCCCACCATAGGTATCAACGATGATTTTACGACCGGTTAATCCGGCGTCTCCTTGGGGACCACCAATTACGAAGCGACCGGTAGGGTTAATGTAGAAGTTAGTCTTTTCATCGAGCAGTTCAGCTGGAATAACTTCCTTAATAACTTTTTCGATAACGTCTTTGCGAATTTGCTCTAAAGTTACGTCAGGATCGTGTTGAGTACTTAACACGACCGTGTCAACCCGCACTGGTTGATCATTGTCGTCGTATTCAACGGTAACTTCGGCCTTGGCATCGGGACGAAGATAACTAATGACCTGTTCTTTACGTAACTTAGCAATCCGTTGCATCAAATGATGGCTAAGCATGATTGGCAACGGCATTAATTCCTTAGTTTCGTCAGTAGCGTAACCAAACATGAGTCCTTGGTCACCGGCACCAATCTGGTTAAGCCGGTCTTCGTGTCCTTCGCGTGTTTCAAGCGAATCGTCCACCCCTTGGGCAATATCTGGCGATTGTTCATCAATGGCAACGATTACCGCACAGTTTTCGCCGTCAAAGCCATATTCGCCACCAACGTAGCCAATGTCCTTAATCGTTTTCCGAACGACCTTTTGGATATCAATGTAAGCAGTCGTGGAGATTTCACCAACCACCACTACCAAACCCGTGGTTACGGTCGTTTCACAAGCAACCCGAGCATCTGGATCATTTTTCAATAGTTCGTCTAAAATTGCATCACTAATTTGATCCGCAATTTTATCTGGATGTCCTTCAGAAACGGATTCTGAAGTAAATAAATGTCTTTCTGACATGTTAATTCCCCCTAAATTAATTTCGGTTACAAGGATCTTTTGGATATCGAATCCTATCGGGAACACTAGTAACTTATTAAGTTTAGCATAATCGTTCTTTCTTTTAAAGTTAGGTTGACGCTTCATCTAGTTTTGGATACGATTGAACACAGAGAAGATAAGGAGTTTTTCATGGATAAGATAAAAATACCTAAAATTAATTATCACGTTGACCGGAAAAGCTATTTACCAGCGATTTTGGCGGTTATCCTAACCAGCACCGTTTGGTATTTTAGCGGTCATTTTAGTTCGGAGCCTTTCAAACATAATTTAACGGTCCAAATCATCTTTTTCTTAGCAAGCTTTATGGCTAATTTCATTACTTTTGACCAATTAACGAATAAAACTAACTTACGATTAATTGCTCCACTGGCCGTAATTCCAGTTGCGTTCTTTATCATTTTATTAGTCAGTAAGGAGCGTTACGTTTCTCTTCTAGGATTGCTAACTTTGGTGCCGTTTATCTCCGTTTTTTTGCCTTTTCAAGGCAAAAACGGCGTAGGACTAATTAGTTTTGCGTTTAGCATTAGCGTTTTAAGTCCGATTGCCTTTTTCTATATTCGTAACGCATTTGTTAGCAGCATGTTTTTGAAGACTTGCTTATTATTGTGCTTAGTTTTTTTGATGATTCTATTCTCCGTTTTCGTGGCGCATCCCGAGCAGTTTATCTATCTAGAAATTGGACTTCTGGTGGTCATCGCCATTTTCAGCTTGGTACTATTTAAACAATGGAGCACGGTACTTTACCCAATGATTGGAATATTGGGTTGGTATCTTCCCCGAGTTAAGCTTCCCCGCAATTTTATTTTGCTAGTTTTAATCATTTTAATCTGTGTCACCTTTTTATTTACAGCCGGTCATTAATTAATTAGCCATTAGTAATCAGTATTCTGGTTGCTAATGGTTTTTTATTGTTTAAAATATCTTGCTTATGTGAAAGGCTCACCTTCCTATATAAAGTATTGCAACGTGCAATCGATAGATATAGTAAAGCAACTGGGATTAATCGCCGTGTTTTCGATTATTAATCCTAGTTTTGCCAATTTAGACAGCTTACCTGGTTCTTCCATATCTCACTTGGAACTTTTCTACAATACAAAAAAACCATCCGTTTAATAAACGAATGGCATTTTCTTAAGTCCCTTTCAAAGACGGTCCTAACGAGACTCGAACTCGTGATCTCCTGCGTGACAGGCAGGCGTCCTAACCAACTAGACCATAGGACCAATTAATTGCGGGAGCAGGATTTGAACCTACGACCTTCGGGTTATGAGCCCGACGAGCTACCAGACTGCTCCATCCCGCGATAATATTAATATAAATATGACAAAAAATGACCCGTACGGGATTCGAACCCATGTTACTGCCGTGAAAGGGCAGTGTCTTAACCACTTGACCAACGGGTCATACTTATAATAAGAACTAACGGAGAAGGAGGGATTCGAACCCTCGCGCCGCTTGCGCGACCTACACCCTTAGCAGGGGCGCCTCTTCAGCCACTTGAGTACTTCTCCAAATGGGCCTAAATGGACTCGAACCATCGACCTCACGCTTATCAGGCGTGCGCTCTAACCAGCTGAGCTATAGGCCCATACTTAAAGCGGGTGACGAGAATCGAACTCGCGACAACAGCTTGGAAGGCTGTGGTTTTACCACTAAACTACACCCGCAAAATAATTATTGAATTTTCAATGGCGCGGGACAGAATCGAACTGCCGACACATGGAGCTTCAATCCATTGCTCTACCGACTGAGCTACCGAGCCATTACGGTCCTAACGAGACTCGAACTCGTGATCTCCTGCGTGACAGGCAGGCGTCCTAACCAACTAGACCATAGGACCATAATTGCGGGAGCAGGATTTGAACCTACGACCTTCGGGTTATGAGCCCGACGAGCTACCAGACTGCTCCATCCCGCGATAATTAAAAAGGAGGATGAGAGATTCGAACTCTCGCGTGGTTTGACCCACCTGACGGTTTTCAAGACCGTTCCCTTCAGCCAGACTTGGGTAATCCTCCATAATACAAATATACGTTTCACTGCCCTTACTAACAAAAATGCTAGATGGACCTTGTAGGACTCGAACCTACGACCGAACGGTTATGAGCCGTTTGCTCTAACCAACTGAGCTAAAGGTCCAAGTTCGTATATTAACCCTATCGCGGCGGAGGGGATCGAACCCCCGACCTCCCGGGTATGAACCGGACGCTCTAGCCAGCTGAGCTACACCGCGATCTATTTAATTAATAAATGTTTATCAACATTTAATCGGGAAGACAGGATTCGAACCTGCGACCCCCTGGTCCCAAACCAGGTGCTCTACCAAGCTGAGCTACTTCCCGTTTAAAACAATGCACCCAGTAGGAGTCGAACCTACAACCTTCTGATTCGTAGTCAGACACTCTATCCAGTTGCGCTATGGGTGCAATACAAATGCCGAGGACCGGGATCGAACCGGTACGGTCATCACTGACCGCAGGATTTTAAGTCCTGTGCGTCTGCCAATTCCGCCACCCCGGCATTTTATAAAAGTAGTAAATACTTACTACGAAGCGGAAGACGGGATTCGAACCCGCGACCCCCACCATGGCAAGGTGATGTTCTACCACTGAACTACTTCCGCATGATCGATATGCCGACTAGAGGATTCGAACCTCCGACCCTCTGTTTACAAGACAGATGCTCTGCCAACTGAGCTAAGTCGGCATTACCTTTATATAATGCCATATATTCAATTATATGTCACAGCACTTTTAGTGCTATGAGCCGTGACAGGCTCGAACTGTCGACCCTCTGATTAAAAGTCAGATGCTCTACCAACTGAGCTAACGGCTCAAGATAATGGAGGATACAGGGCTCGAACCTGTGACCTCCTGCTTGTAAGGCAGATGCTCTCCCAACTGAGCTAATCCTCCATAATTAGCATGGCAACGTCCTACCCTCGCAGGGGGCGATCCCCCAACTACTCTTGGCGTTAAGAAGCTTGACTTCTGTGTTCGACATGGGAACAGGTATATCCTTCTCACTATCGTCACCACACTCTGTGCTA